>WBZS01000016.1_pt1 | contig 508703 bp, 475 predicted proteins | sample 5204201 | NCBI WGS metagenome assembly WBZS01 (sample SAMN12344357, study PRJNA552823) | activated sludge metagenome | biome: Activated sludge suspended growth; feature: Nitrification reactor; material: Wastewater; isolation source: activated sludge from nitrification reactor of wastewater... | reverse complement strand
ATCGAACGGACAAATGAAAAGGACCACCGACGCGGCGCGCCGGTGGTCCCATAACTGGCAATCCAGGTGGTCCCATCACCCTGGCAAAATCAGGTCAAACCGGTCCCATGCTCATGGCAAACGACAGGCCGGTTCTCCTTAGCGGAGTCGTGCTCTGGGCGCTGGGCCAGGACTTCGACCACCGCTCGCTTGCAGACACGCTCGCCGATGTCGAGGCGGCACTGGTGCCGGCCGCGTGCATCATGCAGAGAGTACGAGCCGTCAGGAAGTCGGCGGGTGCCGGACTCGTGGGCGCGGACCTGAGCCTCAGTGGCAGCAGTCAAACCATCTTTGGCGCCGGGTCGGGCCTCGCGTGCCGGAATTTCTCTGCGGCGCTTGACCGGCGCATGCGGGAACGTTGCGGCGCTCCACTGCCGGATCAAAATCGAACAGCCTCGATGAGGACGACATCATCGCCGGTGGCAAGGGTGCCGCTCCGCAACAAACGATCATCAAGGCCAGCGACCACGCGTTCTATACCCACCTCTGCCAGGCCTCGCGGAAGGTTTGACGATCGACTTCAGGCCCACGTGCCTCTGTGCTGATGGACTATCGCCTGAACGTCCATGATCCGCTTAAGGACGGCTGGTCCCAACACCCACGTCATTGCCTTATCGGAGTGGCGGCGGCCGGCGTCGAATGCCGACCGAAAGGCGCGCTCACTGGATCGATACTCCTCAAAGATTCGATCCAACGCGAGTGTGTTCAATGGCTTATCTTGGGCCGCCGCACATAGAACATCATGGCTGCGTGAAATCCATTGGTTACCAAAGTGTTCGGTGATCGAAGCGCACTGGTGGTGGCGCAATTCCGGAGTCAGAAACGTGTCGACCGCCTGTTCGTCCTCGCAGTCGAACTCGATGCAAAGCTCCACAGAGATGCGCTTGACTTCACGGCGCCAATCATCAAGAAGCCTGCCGTAATCGACGAATACCCGAGGTACGCCTCGGGTATTTCGTTCCGCGAGGAGGCTGGCCTTCAACCACAGTGCGCTGGCATGTGCGGGTCGGAAGTTGGCGGCGCCGTTCAGCGAGCCGATCACTTCTGTTGGATGACGGGTCGCAATCACCGTCGCCACATTGAAGCCTGCCTGGCGTGCGGCATCGAACCAGAGGCTCGCCAAGAACACGATGTGCGGGTCTTTGATCACCACCAGTGGTGCAATCGGCAAGGTTGCGACATAACGCTTGATACTGCAGAGGGCGGCGCGATACTCGTCTGCGCCGAAGCTGTCCACCTCCAGGATTGCGGGCATCCACCAAGCACTCCCCTGGCGTTTGAGGATCTTTCTGTTGAGGTAGATGGATTCGCGGGGCTCCCAGTATCCCCGTTGATTCGTCTTGTCGGCACCGACCATCCCGGAGGGGAGAGTGGCGCCGCACAGCGATAGGACCCGGGTTAGAGCTGACGTCCCTGAGCGGGCCATCCCGAGCACGAACAGAATCGTGGGCGGGCCGGCTGGCCGACTTTGCACCTCAGACACCACATCCCCCACAAACGAAGATCGCATCCCGGCGATGTACACAAATCATAATGAATTCAAAGTTGTTCTCAATGTCGACGCGCGCCTGCCGCGGAGCAAATACGCGCCTCAGTGGTTGGAACGTTCCGCTCGACACTCAGAGCACATCCATCAAGGACGGCCGGGACCCCGCTGAGGTGGAAGGTTCTATCCCAACTTCATCCAGGTCTGGCAGCTGTGCGTCAGGAACGCCCGGTCCCCCGCCTCGATCAGTACCATCTGCGGACCCGTGGTGATGTTGCTGGCGAGGATGTCAACCTCGTTGAGGCTGCTCAACCGGGCCCAATAGCAGTCGGTCGCGCCTTCGGCGCTCTTTCCGGCCGTGCGATAGGTGCCGGGCTCGATATCGACGCCGATGCGGTAGGTGCCATCGGTCTCCATAACCGTTTTGGGGACGACCGCGGTCGGCGGGGCCGTTACCGTCACCGTCTTCGTGACCTCCACCGTCGAGGTCAGCGTGGTCGCCGCGACCGGCTTCGACCCGCCGCAACCGGCCAGGGCCAACGCCGCGCAGGCGATCACCGCCGCCTTCCTGTTCATTGCAGCAGCCTAGCCCGCGTCGCAGACACTCAACCGTCCCGATCCGAGGGGCCGAAATCCCCTGGTGAACGACAACCGCGAATAGGATTATTTTCACTATGAGAACAGCCTCGGGCACCGCCACCGTTGTCGGTGCCGTCGCCGTGGCGATGTCGGTGTACGGCGCCGGTGTCGCGTCGGCCGATCCATACGCCGGCCAGACCTACGGCGACGCGTCCGCCGCGATCAGCAGCTACGGGCAGACCGCCGTCGTCGCCGGCCGGGTGGGGTCGTTGCTGCCCACCGACCAGTGCATCGTCACCCGCTCCCAGAGGGCATCCGGGCTGGGCGGCGCGAACTTCACACCGGTCCAGAACACGGTGCTGCTCTACCTGAACTGCAACCAGGTGTTGGCCGGACCCGGGGTGCCCGGCAACTCGGCGGCCAGCCCCGAAGGCCAGCAGGCCAAGAAGGACCAGGAAGCCTACGAGTGGAAGTCCACGACGGAGGACGGCGCGCAATGGTGCGCCGAGAACCAGAAGGCCCATCCCGACTGGGGGGCCGCAGCATTCAATGGCTGCCCCGGCACCTGATCGCCCTTTTGATGGCGCTGAATTTCTGTAGGAAAATAATCGGACGAGGAAATGTCGGCATTGCCGACCTGCGGCTTGTTGTGCTTTGAGCTCGCTCGGCGGCCCAACCGCAGGCCAGGGCTGATATTCGGAGCGTCCGCCGATCGGATTTCAACTCAAAGTTGAAATTCGCGCAGGAAAGAAACTGACGGTATGAAACGCTGACAACGGTAGCGATTTCTCGAATTGCACTGTTATTGTCGGGCCCGTGAATAGCCCCCGGGGAGGTCTGCGGCGCCGCGCGACCGCACTGCCCCGGTGGCTGCGGCATGCCGGGCTGCCGCTGTCCAGCCCGCGAGACGAGGGGTAGCCGCATGGTTGTGCAGGCTCGAGCCGAGGCGACGCGTCGGCGCATCATCGACGCGGCCATCGCGCTGTTCAGCGAAGAGGGCTACGGGGACACCGGGCTCGCGGCCATCATGGACCGCGCCGACGTGAGCAAGGGCGCGTTCTACTACCACTTCGAATCCAAGGAAGCGCTGGCCTCGGCGATCATCGACGAGGGCGTCACGCAGCTGCTCGACACCTTCCACGAACTGACGTCGGCACCGTCGCCCGCGCTGGAGAACACCATCCGCGCCACGTTCCGGATCGCCCAGATGACCGAGTCCGACGACATGGTCCGCATCGCCAACCAGCTGCGTCAGGCCCTGAGCCAGGTGAGTGGCGCCGGGGCGAAGACGTACCTCCCCTCGACCGCGGGATTCCTCGAGCAGGTCACGAAGGCCGTCGCCGAAGGCGACGTGCGCGGCGACATCTGCGCCGAGGACGTCGCCGAGGCCATCTGCGCCAGCGTGCTGGGCTGCCACCTGCTGTCGGACGCCATCGGCGACGACCCGTACGCCCGGTTGGCCCGGGCCTGGCGGGTACTGATGCCCGCAATCGCGTCCGCCGAAGGACTCCCGTACTTCCAGGACTTCCTGGCCCGCACGGTCGCGCGGTACACGTATTCGGGCGCGGCGGACGCGCCCGAATACGAGATCGTGGAGCCGTCGGCGCCCGTCATCGCCTGAACCGGCGATCGCCTCTCAGCCGGCGCCGCCTGCGGCGTCATCGCGGCTCCACAGGCAGTCCCCGCTGAGCTCGATGGAGAACAGCCGCGGCAGCACCTGAACCGACAGCGGCTGGCCCGGCAATCCCCGCCAATCCTGCGGTGGCGCAAGCACACCCGCGCGTACGATCGTCAGTTGCTCGGCAGCGCACGTGGTGGCAGGATCTCGCGGCGCGGCGGTCCACTGCCCGGACCTCAGGTTGGGGTTGCGCATCCCCTCGCCGCGCAGTGTCATCGCAGGCCCGACGCTGAGCCATTTGTCGTTCGGCGGGAACGGCACGTCGGCCGGCGACCACGAGCCCTGACACACCAGGAACTCGCTCCGATCGGGCAGCAGGGTCATCGCGCCGGACAACTCCGCCGGGCATGACGATCCGGGCTGCGGCGCGGGTGAATCCGCTGACGCGGCCGGCCCGCCGAGGGCCGCCGCGAGGCACGCGGCCGCAGCCGCCGAGACCACGCCGTGCCATCGCCTCATCGGGTGCGCTCTCCGGACTTCATGACAACTTGATCGTCGCCCAGACTACGTCGGTTACATCCGGCGTCGACGGCCGCGGGCATGCCGGGCGGCCGTACCTGCGGGGACCAATGGTGTCGGCAACCGGGACGATCGCCCCTAGAGGGCGCGGTCGCGGTGGTGATGAATGGAGGCCGTGTGGGATGGCCGGCCGACCTCAGCCCAACAGGGGCACCCGCCGTCGCCGGGCCAAACGGTGCAGCGCAGTCTGCATGACCCGGCGAACGTGGGCGTCGACCGCGGTGATGTCATCGGGTTCACCATCGGTGGCGGGCACATCGATGGGGGCCAGAACCTCGGTGACGATCTTGGCGGGCAGCGGCATGTTGACCGGGATCAGGACGCTGAGCCCGAATGGGAAGCCGAACGAGATCGGCAGGATGTCGGTGCGGAACAGCCGCCGTTCGAGTTTGGTCAGTCCGAGCGCGCGCGCCAGCCAGGTGCCGCGGCTCAGGTACAGCTGGGTTTCCTGACCGCCGATCGACACCATCGGCACGATCGGGGCCCCGGCCGCGGCCGCCGCCGTCACATAACCGGTGCGCCCGGCGAAGTCGATGACGGTCTCGGCGCGCGTCGGACGGTACACGTCCTCGTCACCACCGGGGAATACCAGGACGGCTGCGTCGGCGGCCAGCGCCGCCGCGGCGTTCTCGGGGCAGGCGTGCACGATGCCGAGGTGCGGCAGCAACTCGCCGGCCGGCCCGTGGAACAACGAGTCGTGCGCCAGGGTATACAGCGGCCTGCCGTAGCCGAACCTCTCGTAGTAGTCGACGGCGAACACCGCGAAGTCGGGGGTGATCAACCCGCCGGAGTGGTTGCCCACCAGCAGGCACCGCCCGCCCGGCAGGTGCTCCAGCCCGCGGACCCGAGAACGGTGATACACCTTGACAACCGGGCGCAGCAGATCCACCGCATGCCTGGTCAGGCCGGCGTCCCACTTGCCGACTTCGACCGATCGGACCCCACTGGCGCTGTTCATGCCCACGACCTCGAATTCACGTCAACCGTACGCCGAGACCGCCCCGCCCCGAGCCGATTTCGAGCCCGCCGGCCGATGACACCCCGCCTGGAGAGACCGTCATGACGTTCGTGAAACTGCTGCTGTCGTTCGCACCCTGGATCGCGTTCCTGATCATCGCCAGGGACACCCTGCATCGTGTCGAGATCGGCCTGGTCGCGGCGCTGACCCTGTCCGTGGTGATGGCGGCGCTCAAACTGCACCGCGGCATCATCATGTACGTCGGCGTGACCTTCTTCACCGGCGCCACAATCGCGGTGCTCGGCTTCCACAACATGTGGACCATCCGACACCTCGGCGTGCTGGCCAACGGGGCGCTCGCGATCGGCTCGTGGGTCACGCTGCTGATCGGCAGGCCGTTCACCCTCGACTACGCCCGCCAGCACACCGATCCGGCGAAATGGCACGACCCGGTGTTCATCCGGGTCAACGAACTGCTCACCAGCGTGTGGGCGGCGACGTTCACCGCCAACACCGTGATCGCGTGGGTGCTGATGAAACACCTGATACCCGAATGGGTCTGCCACGCGGCCAGTTACACGACGCTGATCGCGGCGGCGGCGTTCACCTCGTGGTATCCGGCCCAGCTGCGTAAGCGGGCCGCACGGGCCCAACAGGTGGCGCCGGAACCGGCCTAGGCGTACAGCTTGTCGATGTTGTCGTGGAAGTTGTCCACGACGGCCTTGCGCTTGAGCTTGAGGCTCGGGGTCAGGTCGCCCGCCTCGACGGTCAGCTCACGGTCGATGATCGAGAAGCGTTTGACCTGCTCCCACCGGTTGAGGTGCTTGTTGAGCGTGTCGACGTAGCCACCGATCAGCTCGCGCGTCTTCTCGTCGCGGGCGACTTCCTCGAAGGACTTGCCCTCGAAGCCGTTGCGGTCCGCCCACTCCCGGATCGCCTCGCCGTCGAGGCTGACCAGCGCGACGCAGTACGGCTTGCCCTCGCCGTAGACGATGATCTCGCTGGCGAACGGGCAGATGCCCTTGAACTGGGCTGAAATCGCCGACGGCGCAACGTATTTGCCCTGCGAGGTCTTGAACATGTCCTTCTTGCGGTCGGTGATCCGCAGGAAGCCCTCGGCATCCAGTTCGCCGATGTCGCCGGTGTGGAACCAGCCGTCGGAGTCGATCGCCTCCGCCGTCGCGTCCGGCAGGTCGTGGTAGCCGCTCATCACACCCGGCCCCTTGAGCAGGATCTCCCCGTCGTCGGCGATCTTGACGTCGGTCTCCGGGAACGTCCAGCCGACGGTGCCGAACCGGTAGGCCTGCGGCCGGTTCAGCGAAGACGCCGCGGAGGTCTCGGTCAGTCCGTAACCCTCCAGCACGACGACACCGACGGCGTCGAACCACTGCGCGATGTCCCGGTCCAGCGCGGCCGACCCCGAGATGAAGAAGCGCAGCCGGCCGCCGAACCGTTGCCGGATGGTGGAGAACACCAGCCGGTCGGCCAGTTTGTGCTGCACGGCCAGCAGGGGTGAGATACGCATGCCGGCCTGTTTGGCCCGGGACACCTGCAGCCCGACGTCGATCGCCCAATCGAACAGCCGCTTCTTGACCCCGCCCTCTTCGGCGATCATCTCGGTGATCCGCCCGTGCACCTTCTCGAAGATGCGGGGCACCGCGCCCATGAACGTGGGGCGGATGATCGCCAGGTTCTCGACGATCTTGTCCACCCGGCCGTCGATCACGGTCGGGAAGCCGACCACCAGCGGCACGGCCAGCATCACCTTGCCGAACGAGTGCGCCAGGGGCAGCCAGAGGTAGTTGAGGTCCTTGTCGGTGAGCACCTGCAGGGAGTCCAGCGCCGACGCGGTGTAGGTCCACGCCTCGTGGGTCAGCCGCACCCCCTTGGGCTTACCGGTGGTCCCCGAGGTGTAGATCAGGGTCGCCAACTGCTCGGGCCGGATGGCCTCGACGCGTTCCGTCACCGCGGTCGGCGAGTCGGCCAGCAGTTGCTTGCCCAGCTGTTCGAGCTCCTCGAGGGTGATCACCCAGTCGCCGTCGCCCTTGCCGTCGATGATGACGACCTTCTCCACGGCGGGGATCTCGCTGCGGTGCTCGACCAGCTTGTCGACCTGGGTCTGGTTCTCGGCGACGACCACCCGGCTGCCCGAGTTGGCCACGATGAACGCGACGTCCTCGGCGTTGGTGGTCGGGTACACCGTCGTGGTGGCCGCCCCCGCCGACAGGATGCCGAAGTCGACCACCACCCACTCGTAGCGGGTGCCCGAGGCCAGCGCGACCCGGTCCTCGGCGTTGATCCCGAGCGAGATCAGCCCGGCGGCGATGAGTTCGACGCGGTCACCGACCTGGCTCCAGGTGACACTGGTCCACCCGCCGTTGTCGGGGTAGCGGAACGCTTCGGTACTGGGCGTGGCCGCAACACGGTCCAGGAACATCTTGGGCACCGAGGGTGCCCGGTTCTCGATCCTGGTCATGTCGGGCCGCTCTTGGGTTTTGTGCAGGCCTGCCATGCCGCGAGTTTATGAAGCCGCATCGGTTGCCGGTGGCGGAATGGGCAAGCCCAGGGATGCCGACCCCGTTCGAGATCGTTCGCGGGGATCCGCCCACTAGTCGAATTCCTCCGGGCAGCCCCCGTCGAGCTCGCCGATCACCTGACCGGACACTTCGTCGTCCCGTCGCGGCCTTTGCGCTCTTACCTGATGTGCGATCATTTTGCCGGCGGTGAGGAGGGAACGATGCGGTGGTCGGTTTCGCTGTCGAGCGCCTCGTTCGTGCTGATCAACCCACACACCGGCGCGCACCTGGCCCAGCGGAACCGGTGAGCCGACCCCCTCGATGTCGGTAGAGATCGGTACGGCCACCGCCGAGGACGTCGCGGAGTTGGCGGCCGTCGCCGCCGCGACCTTTCCGCTGGCCTGCCCGCCGTCGTCCACGCGGGCGGACATCGCCGCATTCATCGCCACCAACCTCTCGGCGGAGTGCTTCACCGGCTATCTGGCAGACCCCGACCGCGCGGTGCTGGTGGCCCGCGAGGGCCGGCTCCAGGCCCCGGTCCTGGGCTACGCCATGCTGATCCGCGGTGCGACAACCGATCCCGACGTCGCCCGCGCGGTGACCGTGCAACCCGCCGTCGAGCTGTCGAAGATGTACGTCCTGCCCGACCACCACGGCGCCGGTGTCGCGACGGCCCTGATGGACGACGCCGTGCACCGCGCCGCCAACGGCGGCGCCCGGTGCGTGTGGTTGGGCGTCAACCAGAACAACCAACGCGCGCAGCGGTTCTACGGCAAGCACGGTTTCACCATCGTGGGCACCAAGACCTTCACGGTGGGCGCCGCACTGGAGAACGACTTCGTGATGGTGCGCCCGTTGGGCGGTGGCGATTAGGGTCGGTGGACAGGCGGGTCGACCGGTTCGAGCGCAGGGGTGGGGTGACGGTATGGCAGGAGATCCGCAGTTCCGGCTGCACCAGTCGGACGGCGCCGAGCCGCCGCGCGTCAGTGCATCCGGGGACATCGACCTGCACAACGTCGAGGCGCTGCAACGCCTGATCCTCGACGCTGACTCCCCCGCCCTGGTGGTGGACCTGTCCGCCGTCACGTATTGCGACAGCGCGACGTTGGGCGTGCTGCTCGCCGCCGCGAAGACGACCCGGTTGACCCTCGTCGTGCCCGCGGGCGGGACGACCCACCGGCTGATCACCCTGACCGGGCTGGACCGGGTCGCCAACGTCGTGGCGCGGTGATGCCGCACCGGCGCCCGGCGTCGGCCACCGCCACGGCGCCGGCCTCACCGCGCGCCGCCATCCCGGGCCGTGGCCATAGGGTGGGGATGTCAACCGATTGCGAACGATCGCAGTCGGTTCGACGCGAGAGGATGCCGCGTGATGGCTGCTGATGCCGAGCGTGAACCGCTCAGCGCCGCCGACGCCGCGGTGTTCGGCGCGGACGAGGACGTGGGCCGCGACCTGGCCGCCGTCGACTGGTCCGCCACCCCGCTGGGGCCCCCCGCCACCTGGCCCCAGAGCCTGCGCACCGCCGTCAGCATCCTGCTGACGTCCCGCTTCTCGATGTGGATGGCGTGGGGTCCGCAGCTGACCTTCTTCTGCAACGACGCCTACCGGCGCGACACGCTGGGCCAGAAGTATCCGTGGGCCCTGGGCCGGCCGGCCGGTGAGGTGTGGGCGGAGATCTGGCCCGACATCGGACCGCGGATCGACCGGGTGCTGTTGACCGGGCAGGCGACCTGGGACGAGGGGCTGCTGCTGTTCCTGGAGCGGTCCGGCTACCCCGAGGAGACCTACCACACCTTCTCCTACAGTCCGCTGCGCGCGGACGGCGGCGAGGTGGTCGGCATGCTGTGCGTGGTCAGCGAGGACACCGACCGGGTGATCGGCGAGCGGCGGATGTCGACGTTGCGCGATCTGGGCTCGGATCCCAGCGTGGTGCGCACCGAGGAACAGATGCTCGCCTTCGCGGCCCGGCAACTCGGACGCAACGCGCGCGACCTGCCGTTCTGCCTGACCTACCTGTTCGACGACGACGGTGCAGCCCGGCTGGCCGCACTCAGCGGTGTGCCGGACGGGCACCCGGCCGCCCCGCCCGTGCTGAGCGCGGACCGCCCCACGGTGTGGCCGCTGGACGGACCATCGCGCAGCGAGTCGGCCACGGTCCGGCTCGACGGCACCGCCTTCGCCACCCTGCCTTCCGGCGACTGGCCCGAGCCGCCGGTGCAAGCCCTGGTGGTGCCCCTGCTGCAGCAGGGCGGCACCCCGTTCGGCTTCCTGGTGGCCGGCCTGAACCGCTACCGCCCGCTCGATGAGGAGTACCGGGGCTTCATCGCCCTGGTCGCCGGCCACATCGCGGCCGGTGTAGCGCTGGCCCGCAGCTACCGGGCCCAGCAGCGCCGGGCCGAGGAGCTCTCCGAACTGGACCGTGCCAAGACCGCGTTCTTCTCCAACATCAGCCACGAGTTCCGCACCCCGATCACCCTGATCCTGGGGCCGGTGGCGGAGCTGCGGGCACACGCCGGCCTCGACGAGGAGATCAACCGGGAGCTCGACGTGGTCCACCGCAACGGGCTGCGGCTGGCCAAGCTGGTCAACACCCTGCTGGACTTCTCCCGTATCGAGGCGGGCCGGATGCGGGCCAGCTACCAGCCCGTCGATCTGGCCGCGGTGACCGCCGAACTGGCCAGCGTGTTCCGCTCCGCCATCGAGAAGGCCGGGCTGAGCTTGGTGGTGGACTGCCCGCCGCTGCCGGAGCCGGTCTACATCGACCGCGACATGTGGGAGAAGGTGGTGCTCAACCTGCTCTCGAACGCCCTGAAGTTCACCTTCGACGGCTCGATCACCGTCCGGGTGGCCCGCCGGGGCGACGAGGCGGTGCTCACCCTCACCGATACCGGCGTCGGGGTGCCCGCGGCCGAGATGCCCCGGTTGTTCGAGCGGTTCCACCGCATCGAGAACACCCGGGCCCGCTCCTCGGAGGGTAGCGGCATCGGGCTGGCGCTGGTCAAGGAGCTCGTCGGACTGCACGGCGGCACCATCGACGCCACCAGCACCGAGGGCGCGGGCACCACCTTCACCATCTGCCTGCCGATCGGTACCGCCCATCTGCCCGCCGACGCGCTGGAGGCCGGGCCGGTCCCGAGTTCGTCGGGCATCTCCGATCCCTATGTGCAGGAGGCGCTTCGCTGGCTGCCGCCCGACCCCCGGGGCGATACCGCCGCCCAGCTCGAAACCGCCCCGGCGGCAATCGGTTCCGTCTCGACCCTGCACATGCCGGCCCACGTGCTGGTGGCCGACGACAACACCGACATGCGCGACTACCTGGTCCGGCTGCTGCGGGGGGCCGGATACGAGGTCGCGGCCGTCGCCGACGGTCGCGCCGCCCTCGAAACGATCCGCGCCGAGCTTCCCGACCTCGTCGTCAGCGATGTGATGATGCCCAAGCTCGACGGCCTGGCGCTGGTGGCGGCGCTGCGGGCCGACCCGCGCACCGCCGCCATACCGGTGCTGCTGCTCTCCGCGCGAGCCGGTCAGGAGGCCTCCATCGAGGGGCTACGGGCCGGCGCCGACGACTACCTGGTCAAGCCGTTCGCCGCCGCCGACCTGCTCGCCCGGGTGCGGGCGAACGTCGAACTGGCCCGGCTGCGCACCCACCACGCCCGGTGGCGCACCGCGTTGGTCGACTCGCTGCAGGAGGCGTTCTTCGTCCTGGACGACCTCGGCGCCGTGATCGAGATCAACAGCGCGTTCACCGAGATCCTGGGCTACGGGCCGGACGGCCTGCCGTACCTCCCGCAGCATCCGTGGTGGCCCGACCCCGAGGCCGAAGCGGAGGCCCACCGTGTGATCGTCGACGCGTTCGCCGGGATGCCCGAGAACCCCGACGGCACCTACACCGTTCCGGTGACCCACCGCGACGGTCACCGGGTGTGGATCAGCGCCAGCATCGCCCACGTCGACGACCCGGAGAGCGGGCGCAGCGTGCTGGTGGGAACGTTCCGCGACGTCACCGCCGAGCACTACACCGTGCAACGCCAGACCGCGTTGGCCGTGCTCAACCAGCAGCTGGCCCAGGCCGACACCGTCGACGACGCCATGGTCGGCGCCGCCGAGCAGATGCGCCAGCTGTGGCGCGCCCGCCGGGTGCTGGCCGCGACCTTCCCCGGCCAGAACGACACGGCGGCAACGGATCTCGACACACCCGAGGTGGTGTGCACCGGCGAGGCCGCAGGGTGGGAGGAGTTGCCCGCGCAGGCCAGGCGCACGATCAGGGCACTGGGCCACAGCGGCGACCTGCTGACCGCCGACGACAGCATGCCCGGCTCGGCGGGCATCGCGCTGCAACACCCCCGCGGAATCCTGGTGCTGTGGCTCGAACTCGACGAGCAGCGGCCCTTCACCGCGGAGGACCTGACCCTGCTGACCGTTCTGGCCGGACGCCTCGGCCAGGGTCTGCAGCGAGTGCACCAACTCGACCAGCAGCGGGAAACCGCTCTGGCGCTTCAACATTCGATCCTCGGACCGGCGCAGCTGCCGGGCGGCTTCGCCGTGCGGTACCAGCCCGCCTCGCGCCCGCTGCAGGTCGGCGGTGACTGGTATGACGTCATCGCCCTGGCCGACGGACGGATCGCGCTGGTGGTCGGCGACTGCGTCGGGCACGACCTGGCGGCGGCCACCGTGATGGGACAGCTGCGCAGCGCCTGCCGGGCACTGCTGCTGGAACGCGCCAGCCCGGCCGCCGCGCTGGTGGGGCTGGACCGCTTCGCCTGCCTGCTGCCCGGCGCCCAGTGCACGACGGTGTTCTGCGCGGTGCTGGAGCCCGAAACCGGCGAACTGGTGTACTCCAGCGCCGGGCATCCGCCGCCGATCCTGGTCCATGCCGACGGCACGACCCGGCTGCTCGACGACGGTCATTCCATCTCGCTGGCCATCCGGCCGGATTGGCCCCGCACCGAGGGCCGGGTCCGGATCCCGGCGCGCTCGACGCTGCTGATGTACACCGACGGACTGATCGAACGGCGCCGACAGTCCCTCGACGACGGCATCGTGCGGGCCGCCGAGCTGGTCCGCGGCGACAGCGCCGCCGCGCTGGACCAACTGGCCGATCACATCATGGCGCGGCTGGCCCCGCCGAATGGGTATCAGGACGACGTGGCTTTGTTGGTCTACCGTCATCCCGCCCCGCTGGAGCTGACGTTTCCCGCCGACCCCACCCACCTGGCTCCCAGCCGCGCCGCGCTGCGGGAATGGCTGGCGGCGGTCGGGCTGGATTCCGACAAGGCCCAGGAGGTGCTGGTCGCCGCCGGCGAGGCCGTCACCAACTCGATCGAACACGGCCACCGCGACGGCCAGGACGGCACCATCACCCTGCACGCCAGCGCGGTCGACAACCGGTTGCAGGTGACCATCACCGACACCGGCTCGTGGAAACCCGAGCGGGCGGTGGCCCAGTCGCACCGGGGCCGGGGAATCGCGATCATGCGAGCCTTCATGGAGGACGTGTCCATCGTCCCCGACACGGCGGGCACCACGGTCAGGATGGCGACGAGGATCGGCGAATGAGCACGCAGTTGCGGGTCGACACCGAACGACGCGACGACGGCAGGGTGGTGTTGCACGCGGTCGGCGAGATCGACGCGAGCAATGCGGGGGTCTTCGCGGAGGCACTCACCGCCGCCGCGGTGAGCTCCGATGCCGTCACCGTGGACCTGTCCGCGGTGCAGTACCTGGACAGTGCGGCCGTCAATGTCCTTGTCTCCCATGGTGGTCCGCTGCACATCGTTGCCAACCCGATGCTGATTCCGGTGCTGCGGATCAGCGGGGTCGCCGAACTGGCGACGGTGCGCGCCGCCCCGCGGGCTGAGACCTAGCGGTCAGGTCCGCGCCGCGCTGGTCAGCGCCAGCAGCCGGGAGGTCGCCCGCAGGTACTTCTTGCGGTAGCCGCCGGCCAGCATCTCCGCGGAGAAGATCGTGTCGAGCCGGTCCCCCGATGCCACCACCGGGATGCCGGCGTCGTAGAGCCGGTCTGTGAGCGATACCAGCCGCAGCGCCACGTTCTGGTCGTCGATGCGGTGCACGCCGGTGAGATAGACCGCCGACACCCCTTCGATCAGGGTCAGGTACCGCGACGGGTGCATGGTGGCCAGATGCCGGCACAGTGCGTCGAAGTCGTCCAGGGTGGCGCCGGGGACGCGGGCGGCCCGCGCGGCCACCTCGGCGTCGGAGAGCGGTTCGGGTGCCGGCGGCAGGCCGCGATGCCGGTAGTCCGGCCCCTCGATCCGCACGGTGGTGAAAATGCTTGCCAGCGTGTTGATCTCGCGCAGGAAGTCCTGGGCCGCGAAACGCCCTTCGCCCAGCTGCTCGGGCAGCGTGTTGGACGTCGCGGCGATCGAGACGCCCCGTTCCACCAGAGCGGAGAGCAGCCGGGAGATCAGCGTGGTGTTGCCCGGATCGTCCAGCTCGAACTCGTCGATGCAGACCAGCACGTAGTCGGCGAGCAGGTCGATGCACTCGACGAAGCCGAAAACGCTTGCCAATTGCGTCAGTTCACCGAACGTGGCGAACGCCTTCGGGTGCTCGGCGGAGTCCGGCAGTCGTCGGTAGGCCGACGCCAACAGGTGCGTCTTGCCGACCCCGAAGCCGCCGTCGAGGTACACGCCGACACCGGGCAGCGTCTCGCGCTTGCCGAACAGCTTCTTGCGCCCGGCGCGGCGGCGCACCGCCTCGTCGCAGAAGGCCAGGCAAGCCTGCACGGCGGCTGCCTGCGTGGGCTCGGCCGGATCGGGCCGGTAGCTCTCGAAGCTGACATCGGTGAAGGTCGGCGGGACGACCAGCTGCGCGATCAGCCGCTCCGGCGACACGGTGGGATGCCGGTCCACCAGATGACCCACCGGGCGGGGATCGGACGCCACCGCAGGCCGGTCCATGCACGCACTGTAGCGACGTGCTGGAATCGTGCGTATGCCCAGACCGGCCGAGGACCCCGACGGGATGCGGTTCACGCTGCCCGGCGAGCCGGACCCGATCGACGACGAACGGCTGGCCGAGCTGTACGCATACCCGGCCGGGCCGAACCGCTGCCTGCTGCGGGCCAACGCCATCATCAGCCTGGACGGGGGCGCCGCCACCGGCGGCACGTCGGGCGGCCTCGGCGGCCCCGGTGACCGGCGGCTGTTCTCGGTGCTGCGGGAGTTGGCCGACGTGATCGTCGTCGGCGCGGGCACCGCCCGGGCCGAGAACTACTCCGGCGCCCAGATGACCGTTGCCGCGCGGGGGCGGCGCCAGCGCCGCGGCCAGGGCGAGATTCCGCCGATCGCGTTGGTCACCCGCTCCGGCCGGCTCGAGCACGACCTGCCGGTGCTGACCCGCACCGAGGTGCCGCCACTAGTTCTGACCTGTACCGACGCCGCGGCGGACGCCCGGTCCCGGCTCGGGCCGGCCGCCGAGGTGCTGGACTGCTCCGGCGCCGATCCCGCCGAGGTAGACCCCGCCGCCGTCCTGCGGGTGCTCGCCGGCCGCGGCCTGCCGCGGGTGCTGTGCGAGGGCGGACCGACGCTGCTGGGCACGTTCGTCGAGCACGACCTGCTCGACGAACTGTGCCTGACCTCGGCGCCGATGCTGGTCGGCGGCGCCGCACCGCGGATCGCGGCCGGCCCCGGACACGTCCTGACCCGGATGCACCGCGCACACCTGATCACCGACACCGAGGGCTACCTGTACGGGCGCTACACGCGCGTGAGCTGACGGGGACCGGCGGCGGTGTCGCTACTCTGGTCGGCATGCGCGATCGCCGGGTGTCCGCCGCGGTCGGTGTCGGGACCGCGGCGCTGACGGCTCTACTCACCGGTTGCGCGCCCTGGCTGGCCGCCAATCCGCAGTACGCCAGCGACTCCGCGCACAACAACGGCGGCGGCGCGACTACCACCAAACCCGCGGGCGGCCCGCCGGAGATCACCGCGCCGAAGAACGACCTGGCGTGGAAGGACTGCACGTCGAAGGTCTTCGGCGACGCCGGAACCCCGGCCGCGCCGGGGGTGACCCTGGAATGCGCCAGCTACGACGCCGACCTGGACCCGGTCAGCGGCGCCAACGGCACGCTGAGCATCGGGGTGGTGCGGGCGCGCTCGGTGCAGACCCCGCCGGACGCCGGGCCGCTGGTGTTCACCACTGGCTCGGACGTGCCGTCCTCGCTGCAGCTGCCGGTGTGGCTGTCGCGCTCGGGCGCCGACGTGCTCAAGGGCCATCCGATCGTGTCGGTGGACCGGCGCGGCATCGGGATGTCCAGCCCGATCGACTGCCGCGACTCCTTCGACCGCCAGGAGATGCGCGACCAGGCCCAGTTCGAGTCCGGTGACGACCCGGTGGCCGACCTGGGCGCGATCACCATGACCGCGACCACCGGCTGCACCGACATGATCGCCCCCGGCGACTCGGCCTACGACAACGCCCGGGCGGCCGAGGACCTCGAACGCCTGCGCAGCACCTGGGATGTGCCGGCCCTGGCACTGATCGGCGTCGGCAACGGCGCGCAGGTGGCGCTGGCCTATGCCGGGTCGCACCCGGACAAGGTGGCCCGGCTGGTGCTCGACTCACCTGTGCCTCCCGGGGTGAACGCCGAAACGCTCGCCGAGGAGCAGGTGAAGGGTCAGCAGATGGCGCTGGACGCGTTCGCGGCCCAGTGCGTCGCGGTGAACTGCGCGCTGGGCCCCGACCCGAAGGGCGCGGTCGACGGGTTGCTCGCCGCCGCCCGCGGCGGCCGCGGTCCCGGCGGGATGTCGGTGGCGGTGCTGGCCAACGCGATCGTCACCGCGCTCGGCTTCCCCAGCGGGGACCGCATCGGCAGCACCGTCAGCCTGGCCAACGCGCTGGCCGCCGCCCGCGGCGGGGACACCAACCAGCTCAACAGCCTGGTCACCCGCGCCGAGTCGATGCGCGACAGCGACGGGCAGTTCGTCAACACCTGCAGCGACTCGCTGAACCGCCCGACCCCCGACCGGGTGCGCGAACTGGTGGTGGCCTGGGGCAAGCTCTACCCGCAGTTCGGCACCGTCGGCGCGCTCAACCTGGTCAAGTGCCTGAACTGGCCCAGCGGCAACGCCCCCAAGGACCCGAAGAACCTCAAGGTGAACGTGCTGCTGCTGGGCGTGCAGAACGACCCGATCGCCGGCACCCAGGGGGTGCCGGCCTCCTCGGCGACCGTCATCAACGCCGGCGCGGCCAGCAAGCGGGTGATGTGGCAGGGCATCGGGCACGGCGCGAGCATCTACTCGGGGTGCGCGCTGCCGCCGATGATCGGCTACCTCGACAGCGGCAACCTGCCGCCCACCGACACCTACTGCCCCGCCTGATCGTCGGGCGCGGCGCGCCGGTGTACGGTGCGGACGTGGCGCTAGCTGAGTCCAACCCACCCCGTGTCGCTACGCTCCTGCCCGCCGGCCTTCGCAAGGCGTTTCGGCCCCGTTCCGGTCCGGCCAGTGCGGCGACGGTCCTGCGCTCGGCGTTTTGGCCGATCGCGATCATGTCGATCATCCACCGCACGTACGTGCTGTCGTCCAACGGCTACATCACGGACGACTTCGGCCCGGTGTACCGCGCGGTGTCCAACTTCCGCCGCGGGCTGGACATCTACAACGAACACTTCAACTACGTCGACCCGCACTACCTCTACCCACCCGGCGGCACGCTGCTGATGGCCCCGTTCGGCTACCTGCCGGTGTTCGCCTCGCACAACTGGTTCGTGGCCTTCAACACCCTGGCGATGATCATCGCCGCCTGCCTGTTGGTGCGGCTGTTCGGCTTCTCGCTGACCTCGGTGGCGCTGCCCGCCCTGCTGCTGGCGATGTTCTGCACCGAGTCGGTGACCAACACGCTGGTCTTCACCAACATCAACGGCTGCATCCTGCTGGCCGAGGTGCTGTTCTTCCGCTGGCTGCTCGACGGCAACGTCGGCCATCAATGGTGGGCCGGCGCGGCGGTCGGGCTCTCACTGGTGGTCAAGCCGGTGCTCGGGGTGCTGCTGCTGCTGCCGCTGCTCAACCGGCAGTGGCGCGCCCTGGTGACCGCGGTGGCGGTGCCACTGGTGTTCAACGCCGCCGCCTGGCCGCTGGTGGCCGACCCGATGAACTTCGTCAAACGCACGCTGCCGTACATCTTCTCCACCCGGGACTACTTCAACTCCTCGGTGCTGGGCAACGGCACCTACTACGGGCTGCCGACCTGGCTGATCATCACCCTGCGCCTGGCGTTCGTGGTGCTGGCGGCGATCAGCCTGTGGCTGCTGAACCGGTACTACCGCACCCGCGACCCGCTGTTCTGGATGCTGACGTCGTCCGGGGTGCTGCTGATCGCGTCGTGGCTGTGCCTGTCGCTGGCCCAGGGCTACTACTCGATGATGCTGTTCCCGTTCCTGATGACGGTGGTGCTGCCGAACTCGGTGCTGCGCAACTGGCCGGCCTGGCTGGCCAGTTACGGCTTCCTGACGATGGACTTCTGGCTGATGTGGCGCTGGCCCACCACCGGCCGGTTCCTGGAGTACATGAAGATCACCTACGGCTGGTCGCTGATGATCGTGGTGGTGTTCGCGGTGCTGTACTTCCGCTACCTCGACGCCAAGGCCGAGGGCCGGCTGTCCGAGGGCATCGACCCGCCCTGGATGCGAGACGTCGAGGCGGCCCGCGGGTCGAGAATCACACCAGCGTGACGTTCGGCGCCCACGGTGGCGCGCTGGTGTGACGTTCGGCGACAGCAGGGCGGCCCGTGACGCGGTAGCGTGAAGCCCATGAGTTCGGCTCCCCCGCCCAAACTGGAACTGACCGACGACGAGTGGCGCAAGCGGCTGACGCCGCAGGAGTTCGCGGTGCTGCGGCAGGCCGGCACCGAGCGGCCGTTCACCGGCGAGTACACCGACACCACCACCGAGGGTGTCTACCAGTGCCGCGCCTGCGGCGCCGAATTGTTCCGCAGCACAGAGAAATTCGAGTCCCACTGCGGTTGGCCGTCGTTCTTCGACCCGTCGCACTCCGATGCGGTGATCCTGCGGCCCGACGACTCGCTTGGCATGCGCCGGGTGGAGGTGCTGTGCGCCAACTGCCACAGCCACCTCGGGCATGTCTTCTCCGGCGAGGGCTACCCCACCCCGACCGATCAGCGGTACTGCATCAACTCGATCTCGTTGAAGCTGGTGCCGAGCGCCTGAGCAGTTCGAGCAGTTCGTCCGAAGTCAGCGGCGGACTGAAGTGGTAGCCCTGACCGACGTCACACCCGAACTCGCGCAACCGCGCTGCCGTCTCGGCGTCCTCGACGCCCTCCACCACGGTGGTCAGGTTCAGGGTGTGGCAGAGGTCCACCACCGCGCGCACGACGGCGGCGGCCCGCTCGTCGACCGGGATCGGCGCGATGAAGGTGCTGTCCAGTTTGACCTCGTCGATGGGCAGGTCGCGCAGGTAGGACAGGGCCGAGTAACCGCTGCCGAAGTCATCGATGGCGATCCGGATGCCGCTGTGCCGCAACTGGTCCAGGACCGTACGCGTGCGTTCCATGTCGTCCAGGAAGAGGTCTTCGGTGATCTCGACGGTCAGGACCCTCGGGTCCAGCCCGCGATCGGCCAGCGCGGCGGTGATCTGGGCGGGGATGCCGAGGTTGGCCAGCGACGGCGCGAACAGGTTCACCGCGACGGGCAGCCCGAGGGACGCGTTCTGCCAGGCCAGCGCGTCATCTAGGGCGCGGTTGAGCACCAGGTCGGTGATCGCGGTGATCAGTCCGTGTCGTCGCACCAGCGGCAGGAAGTCCTCCGGCGTGAGTAGTCCGTCCGGCCGGGGCCAGCGCAACAACGCCTCCGCACCCACGATGCGCCCGGTGGCCAGTTCGAACTTCGGTTGGTAGACCAGGGTCAGCTCGGCGTTGGCGATGGCGTGCCGAAGGTCCCCGAGTAACCGGATCGCGGCCACCCCACCGATCTCCGGCGGGCCGGCGGGCCGGCTGAAGATCTCCGCCTCGATGGTCTGGGCACCCAACTGCATCTCGGCGTTGTAGGTCTGCACGCCGCGGATGCGGGCCCGCTTGGCCATGTACATCGCGAGGTCCGCGCGGCGCAGCAGTTCCTCGGCGGACAGGCCCGGCTCGTCGGGGTCGGCCGTGGCCAGCCCGACGCTGGGACGCATCAGCAGTTCGTGCTCGCCGACGAGGAAAGGCTGCTCGAAGGCCTCGACGACCCGCTGTGCGATCAGATACGGCGCGTCCGCATCGCCCTCGACGACAACCGAGAACTCGTCGCCGCCCAGCCGGCCGACGGTGTCTCCGGACCTGACCGAGTTGAGCAGGCGGCTGGCCACGCCCACCAACAGGTCGTCCCCCACCGGGTGGCCGAGGTTGTCGTTGACGAGTTTGAAGTCGTTGAGATCCACCGCGACCACCCCGACGGTGACGCCGTCGCGTTCGCGCCGTTCCATGCCCTGATCCAGCCGTTCGTTGAACAGGGCACGGTTGGCCAGCCCGGTCAGCGGGTCACGCAACGCCTGCTCGGCGACCGTCGCCAGCAGCCGCCGGTTCTCACTGACCGCGAGGAATTGCCGGGCCAGCACGGCAAGCACCAACAGGCCGGCGATCACCTCGACGGGCTGGGACCGCAGCAGCTCGGACGGCTTGGCGGCCGCCACGATGGCGGCCAGCAGCAGCGGCGCGTACGGCAGCCAGATCGACGCCCAGCCCGGCAGTTCCGGCGCCTCGGAGTTCTCGTGGGTGGTCTGCCTGCTGGCCGCGGCCGCAACCGCGATCAGCAGCAGGCCCGCCGCCCAGCCGATGTCGATCACATCGCCGCTGGCGTACTCGTTCTTCGTCGAGAGGTAGGTGAACAGGCTGTCGGACAACGCGATACAGGCCAGGCCGACCGTCAGCAGCGTGAGGGTCAGCCGATGCTCCGGACCGGAACGCACCAGGACCACCGCCGCGAGGGTGAGGACGACCACATCGGAGACGGGGTAGGCCAGCGACACGACGAAGAGCAGCCGGTCGGTGGCCTCGGCGGCGTAGATGGGGCCGAGGATGGTGACCCAACTGACCAGGAACAGCGAGCCGGCGACGATCAGACCGTCGAGGAACACCCGGCCGCGGAACGGTCCGGCGTACTCACTGGGGAACAGCAGCAGGGCCGCGCACGCCCCGACCGGGAAGATCAGGAAGAAGCCGTCGGCCACCGACGGAAACGGGACCTCGCCCAACACCAGTTCGTAGTGGGTCCAGATGGCTTCGCCGATCGTCCAGGCCGCAACACCGATGGCCATCGCGACCCATGCCAGGCGCAGCCGCCCCTGCGCCGAGCGCGCCGCAATGACCGAGAACACCGCCGCGGGCACCGCGAGCACGAGCAACACGATGTCGTCGATCGCTGCCCGCGAGGGCCCGTGCGATACGTCGCTCACGATCCAGATCACGAACGACAGGAAGACCACTCCGGCGGCGGCAGCGACGTGGGAAGCCTTGGGCAATCCACCGCCTCCTCCCCCGCGTGGCCGCCGAGGACCGATGTGACGACGAAACCGAAGTCTATCCGAGCAGATCGCGCCAGGTAGACCGGTCAGGGCTGGCGCACCAACCCGATCCCGGGTCGCTCGAGCACCGACGGCAACTCCTCCGACGGCACCGGCGGGCTCAGGAAGAAGCCCTGCCCGACCGGGCAACCGTGGTCGCGCAGCCAGGCCGCCGTACCGGCGTCCTCGATACCCTCGGCGACCGCGGTCAGTCCCAGCCCGCGGGCCAGGTCGATCACAGCGAGTGCGACGGTGGCGGCCCTCGGGTCGCCGAGGACCGGTGCGATGAAGTGCCGGTCGAGTTTGACCTCGTCGATCGGCAGTTCGCGCAGATACGACAATGCCGAGTAACCACTGCCGAAGTCGTCGATGGCGACCCGGACACCGGCACGGCGCAACTGCTGCAACACAATTCGGGTTCGCTCGATGTCATCGAGAAGCATGTCCTCGGTGATCTCGATGGTCAGGTTCGCCGCGTCCAGGCCGCGATCGGCCAGTGCCCGGGTGATGGTGTCGGGGATGCCCAGGTTCGCCAGCGACGGGGCGAACAGATTCACCGCCACCGGCAGCTCCATCGAGGCGGTGCGCCATTTCGCCGCATCGTCGAGCGCACGGTTGAGGACGAACTCGGTCACCGAAACCATCAGTCCATGACGCCGGACCAGCGGCAGGAACTGCTCCGGCGTGAGCACCCGGCCGTCCGGGCGCGGCCAGCGCAGCAGGGCCTCCACTCCCACGACCCGCTCGGTGGTCAGGTCGATCTTCGGTTGGTAGACCAGGGTGAGCTCGCCATCGGCGATCGCCTGGCGAAGGTCGCCGAGCAACTCGATCGCCGCCACCCCGCCGGCCGCCGGCGATATCGCGGCCCGGCCGGCCAGCTCGGCATCGGTGACCCCGGGCAGCAGGTTCATCTCGGGGCTGTAGGTCTGCACGCCGCGCAGCCTGGCCCGCTTGGCCGCATACATCGCCGTGTCGGCGCGCCTGAGCAGTTCGTCGGCCGTCATGTCCGGCTCGTCGGGCTCCGCGATCGCCAGACCGAAGCTCGGCGGCATCGACAGCTCCTGGCCGTTGAGGACGAACGGCGAGTCGAAGGCCTCAGCCAACCGGTAGGCGATCAGATGCGCGGCGTCGGCGCTGCCCTCAACCAGGACCGAGAACTCGTCCCCGCCGACCCGGGCCACCGTGTCACCGGGCCGCACGGAGTTCACCAGCCGGTCGGCGACGTCGACCAACAGGGCGTCTCCGACCGGATGACCGAGGGTGTCGTTGACCAACTTGAAGTCGTTGAGGTCCAACGCGATCACGCCGATCGCCGTCCCATGGCGCTCCCGCACCTCCATCGCGTCGGCCAGGCGCAGGTTGAACAGCGCCCGGTTGGCCAGGCCGGTGAGGGGGTCGTGCAGCGCCTGCTCGGCCACCGCGGACAGCAGCCGCCGGTTTTCCCGGACCGCCATCACCTGCCTGACCATCACCGCGACGACCAGCAGCGCCGCCACCACTTCCACCGGGCCGGTGAACACGATGGTCAGCGGCTGGGAGGCCACCACCACACCGGCCAGCAGCAACGGGGCGTACGGCAGCAGGATCGGCGCCCAGCCGAGCGGCTCCGGGGAGCCCTCCTCGGCGGTGGCGGCGTGCCGCCCGGCGGTCGCCGCGATCGTGACCAGCAGGAAACCGGCGGCCCACCCGATGTCCACCACGCTGCCGCTGGCGTACTCGCCTTTGGCCAGCTGATAGGCATATCCGCTGTCGGCCAATGCGATGCACGCCAGGCCCAGCGTCAACGCGGTCAGCACCAAGCGCTGTTCCACCGCGGCCCGCACCAGCACCATCGCGGCGACCGTCAGGATCAGCAGATCGGTGACCGGATAGGCGAACGAGATGACGAAGTGCAGGCGATTCGTCTCCGGCTCGTGGTAGAGCCGTTCGAGGATGGTGACCCAGCTGATCAGGAACAGCGAGCCGGCCACGATGAGGCCGTCGATCAGCACCCGCCCGCGGGAGCCGGCGTTGCGCTCGGCGGGGAACAGCAGCAGCCCCACGCAGGCACCGACCGGGAACAGCAGGAACGCGGCGTCGGCCGGGGACGGGAACGGGGTCTCGTGGCCGGTGAGTTCGTAGACCGTCCAGATCAGCTCACCGGTGGCGAAGGCGACGAACCCGAGCGAAAGCGCCGCCCAGGAGGCCCGCAGCCGCCCGTGGGCGACGCGGGCGGCCAGCGCCGTGCTGATCGCCGCCGTCAGCGCGAGAACGGTCAACACCAGGTCATCGACGACCTGCAGGGTTCTCCCCGTCGAGACACCGCTGAGAATCCACACCGCGAAGGCGATGAAGACGGCTCCGGCGGCCAGTGCCACGCGAGCAGTCCTGGGCAAACCCGAGCCCCCTCCCCGACCGGCCGACCGTTGACGCGACCGACAGTTTAGCGGCGCACCGGCGGGTCGCACGCATGGCCGGCACACCGGATGCGGGACCGATCAGCGCGGCTGTGTCGATCCGATCTCGGTGCGGGATTCCCGGTGCGTCGCGACGAAGGCCAGCAGGTCGGCGGGCGGCAGCGGCCGGCTGAAGTAGTAGCCCTGACCCACGTGGCAGCCGTGTTCGCGAAGCCAGTCTGCCGTCTCGGCGTTCTCGATGCCCTCGGCGACGGTGACGAAACCCAGTTCGTCGGCCAGGTTCAGCACCGCGCGCACCACGATGTCCGCCCGGGCGTCGGTGAGGATGGGCGCGATGAACTGCCGATCGAGCTTGACCTCGTCGACGGCCAGTTCGCGCATGTAGGCCAGCGCCGAATAGCCGCTGCCGAAGTCGTCGATGGAAGTCTGTATTCCCAGGCCCCGTAGGTGTTCGAGCCCCGTCTTGGCGGCCTGCATGTTGTCCAGGAACAGATCTTCGGTGATCTCGACGGTCAGATCGGCGGGTTCCATCTGCCAGTCGTCCAGCGCCGCGGCGATCATGGCGGGCAGTTCGATGTCCGCCATCGACGGCGCGAAGATGTTCACCGCGACCGGCAGATGCACCGACGCGGCGCGCCACTGCAGCGCGTCGGCGAGGGCACGGTTGACCACGAACTCGTTGACCCGTCCCATCAGCCCGTACCGCCGGACCAGCGGCAGGAACAGGTCCGGCATCAACAGGCCGCGACCGGGATGCGGCCACCGGATCAACGCCTCGACCCCCACGATCGCCGATGTGCGAAGGTCGAACTTCGGCTGGTAGACCAGGACCAGTTCGCGCCGTTCCAGCGCCTGCCGCAGTTCACCGAGCAGCCGAATCGCCTCCACCCCGCCGGCAGCCGGGACCGGACGCCCGAACGGGCTACTGTCGACGGCCGCCGACAGCATGGCCGCGTTGAACATGTGCACGCTGCCGGTCCGCGACCGCTTCGCTGAGTACATCGCCATGTCGGCCCGCTTCAGCAGGTCCTCGGCCGTCAACTCGGCATCGTCGGCACCCGCGACGACGACCAGCCCGACGCTGGGCCGGATCAGCAGGTCCTGGTTCTCCACCAGGAACGGCCGCTCGAATGCCGCCAGGACGGCATTCGCGACCGCCTGGGACTGGTCGTCGGCGCCCCTGACCAGGACGGCGAACTCGTCACCGCCGAGCCGGGCCACCACGTCGCCGGCGGGAGCCGCCCGCCGGATTCGTTCGGCTACCCGGCCGAGGAGTTCGTCACCGACGGGGTGCCCCAACGTGTCGTTGACGAGCTTGAAATCGTCCAGATCCATGACCAGCACGCCCATCGGGACGTCGTCGCGCCGGTGGCAGGCCAGGGCATCGGCGACCTGGTCGCGGAACGCGATCCGGTTGGCCACACCGGTCAGTGGATCGCGCAACGCCTCCGCGGCCGCCGCATCGAGCAGCCGGCGATTCTCGGTGACCAGCAGCAGCTGCCGGATCAAGAAGGCCACCACCAGCACCACGCTGGGCACCATGATCGGGACCGTCCGCACGTCTTCCGGAGACTCGAGCAGCCCGACCGAGAAGGCCGCCGCCACCGGTACGAACGGCAGCCACACCGAGGCCGCCGAACTCGATTGCGGCACAAGAACTTCCCGGTAGGGGTAGCGACGACCGGCGACTGCTGCCGCCATCAGCAGCAGCAAACCGGCCAGCCAGCCGAGGTCCACCCAGTCGTTGCTCTCCTGCTTGTTCGTCGCCGCCAGGTAGACGAAGTAGCCGTCCGCGACGGCGATGCTCGCCACCGCGGCGGCCAGCAGTGCCAGCGTGAGCCGCTGCCCCGGCTGGGCGCGGGCCAGTATCAGAATGGCGATCGTGAGCACCGCCGCGTCGAGCACCGGGTAGGTCATCGACACCGCGATCTTGAACTCGTCCTGCGCGGCCGCCCTCCAGACCTCGTCCAGGAACCCGGCCCACACCACGATGGCGAAAGAAGCCGCCACCATCAGCCCGTCCAGGATCAGCCGGGTGCGCGACGACCGGCTCAGTCCGGTGGCCAGCAGCACCAGCGTCGTCCCCACCGCGATCGGCAGCACGAGGTAGGCGGCGTCGGCCACCGAGGGATACGGCGGGATGCGCCGGGTGAGCACGTAACCGAGCCAGATCGCCGTCCCGACCGCGAATCCCAGGAGTCCCACCACGAGTGACACCCAGGCGGCGCGCATCCGGCCCCGGGCCATCCGGGCGCTGACCGCGGCGACACCCGACGCCACCACCGCGACCGCCACCATGTAGGTGTCGGAGTCGGTGAAAAACGTCCGAATCGACGCGGGGGACCCGCCACCGGTGAGCAACCCCAGACCGGCCAGCACCGCAAGGGAGGCCAGCCCCGCCGCGGCGGCCACCTTCGACGTCGTACTCAGCCGCGCCACTCGGCCCCCGATCGTCGCCGGCAGTTGCTGCCCCTGGCAAGGGGATTTTAAACGACGTGGGGGCGCCGAGTGCGGGTTCGCCGCCAGCGCGCCGCCGGGGCTACGGCAACCGCGCGACCAGCTCCTCCACCCCGACACGCGGGCCGGTGAAGAACGGGATCTCCTCGCGAACATGCCTGCGCGCCTCGGTGGCCCGCAGATCACGCATCAGGTCGACGATGCGGTGCAGCTCGGGCGCCTCGAAGGCCAGAATCCACTCGTAGTCGCCGAGGGCGAACGCCGGCACCGTGTTGGCCCGCACGTCCTTGTAGCCGCGGGCGGCCATGCCGTGGTCGGCCAGCATCTTGCGGCGCTCCTCGTCGGGCAGCAGATACCAGTCCAGCGAGCGCACGAACGGATACACGCAGACGTAGTTGCCCGGCTCCTCGCCGGCGAGGAACGCCGGCACGTGGCTCTTGTTGAACTCCGCGGGGCGGTGCAGGGCGACGCTGCTCCACACCGGCCGGGTGGCGCGGCCCAGCGTCGTGGTGCGGCGGAAGTCGCTGTAGAGCGCCTGCAGCGACTCCACCCGCTCGGCGTGGGTCCAGAACATGAAGTCGGCGTCGGCGCGCATTCCGGCCACGTCGTAGATGCCGCGCACCACCACGCCGGTGTCCTCGTGCCGCTTGAGGAAGGTGGCGGTCTCGTCGACGACGGCGGCGCGGGCCTCCTCGTCATAGCCCAGCGCCCCCGGCTGCACCGCGAACGCCGAGAACATGACGTAGCGGATGGTGGCGTTGAGCTCGTCGTAGTCCAGTCGGGCCATGGCACCCATGGTGCCACGCGGACCCACGGCTAGCGGCGCGCGGTGGCGGCCACCACGCTCGCGGCGGCGCGGCCCGCGGCGGCCACACACGCCGGCACCCCCACCCCGTCGATGTAGTTGCCGGTGATGGCCAGCCCGGGCGGCAGGTCGGCGCGCAACTCGGCCGCCAGTTCGCCGTGTCCGGGGCCGTACTGCGGCATGGCATCGAGCCAGCGGTACACCAGCACGTCGACCGGGTCGACGGCGATGCCGAACACCGTGCGCAAATCCGACACCGCCCACGACTGCAGTTCGGCGTCGGCGGTGGTGTGCGCGATCGCATCACCGAACCGGCCGAAGGACATTCGCAGCAGCTCGGTGTTCCCGCGCGAGCCCCACTTGCGGCTGGACAGCGTGATCGCCTTGGTGTGCAGGCGCTCTCCGCTGGCCACCAGCACCCCGGACTGCGGCGGCAGCGGGGTTCCGCCGGGCACGGCCATCGCCAGCACGGCCGCGGAGGCGACCGGTATCCGGGCCGCCGCCGCGGCGGCGCGCGGCGCGATGTCGCCGACCAGGCCGGGCAGCTGCGGGGCGGGCACGGCCACGATCACCGCATCCGCGCGCAACGACGAGCCCTCGTCGTCGCGCAACACCCACCCGGGCCCGTCGGCGGCGATGTGCCGCACTGCGGTCTGCACCCAGCGCAGCCCGCTGCGGCGCACCAACTCGTCGAGCAGCACCCGGTAGCCACCCTCGATGGCTCCGAACACCGGGCCGCGGGTGCCGCCGGGCCGCGCCCGACGGCACGCCTCGGTGAGGCTGGTGGCCCCGGCGTCCAGCGCGGCGGCCACCGTGGGCACCGCCGCGCGGATGCCGATCGTAGCCGCCGAGCCGGCGTACACCCCGGCCAGCATCGGGTCCACCGAGCGGGCCACCACCTGCTCGCCGAACCGGTCGGCGACCACCGCGCCAACCGCCGGATCGGCACCGGGCCGCCACGACATCGGCCGGTCGGGCTCGGCGGCGATCCGGGCGATCGTCGCGTCGTCGACCAATCCGGTGACCGACCGCGCCGAGCTGGGGACGCCGTTGACGGTGTCGGGCGGCAACGGATGAATGCGGCCCCCGGCGTAGACGGTCGGGCGCACCCCGGTGGTGCCGATCTGCAGGCCGCCCAGCCCGAGCTCGGCGAGCAGCGCCGGCACCTCCGGGCGGCGCACCACGAATGCCTCGGCGCCGATGTCCATCGCCTGGCCGGCCAGCGTCTCGGTGCGCAGGATGCCCCCGAGCCGGTCGGCCGGATCGAAGACGGTGATCGTGGCGTCGGCGCCGACCGCGGCACGCAGCCGGTAGGCGGCGACGAGGCCCGAAATACCGCCCCCCACAACGCAATAGGCTCGGCTCATTCCCGAGTCGCTCCGCTCCTGCCCGGGTGCGCGGCCCACGACTGAACGGCGTCCGCCGCGATGCCGCTCACAGCGAGTGCACCAGCGACACCAGGTCGGTCAGCAGCTGCGGGTCGGTCGCGGGCAGTACGCCGTGGCCGAGGTTGAAGATGTGGCCGGCCGCGCCGGCGTCGATCGCGGCCCTACCGTCGTCCACCACCGCGCGGGCCGCCTTCTCCACTACCGGCCAGCCGGTCAGCAGCACGACCGGATCCAGGTTGCCCTGCAGCGCCGCGCCGGGCCCGACTCGGGCGGCGGCGTCGGCCAGCGAGGTGCGCCAGTCCACGCCGACGACGGCTCCGGTCCCGCGCCCCGAGACCGCCTCGGACATCGCGCCCAGCAGTTCGGCGGTGCCCACCCCGAAATGGGTCATCGGCACCCCGTAGCCGGCCAGCTCGGCGAACACCCGGGTGCTGTGCGGCAGCACGTAGCTGCGGTAGTCGGCCTGCGACAGCGTCCCCGCCCACGAGTCGAACACCTGGATGGCGTCCACCCCTGCGTCGAGCTGCAGCCGCAGGAACGCGATGGTCAGGTCGGTGAGGAACTCCATCAGCGCATGCCAGGTGGCCGGCTCGCCGAACATCATCGCCTTGGTGCGTTCGTGCAGCTTGCTGGGGCCGCCCTCGACGAGATAGGACGCCAGCGTGAACGGCGCCCCGGCGAACCCGATCAGCGGCACCTCACCCAGCGCCGCGGCCAGCAGCCCGACCGCGTCCGCGACGGCGCCGACACCGTCGAGCACACCCGATCGCAGCGCGGCGACGTCGCCCGCGGTGCGCACCGGATGGGCGATCACCGGCCCCACGTCGGGCACGATGTCCAGATCGATGCCGGCGCCGCGCAGCGGGACAACGATGTCGGAGAACAGGATCGCGGCGTCCACCCCGTGCCGGTGCACCGGCTGCAGGGTGATCTCGCAGATCAGCTCGGCGTCGAAACAGGCCTGCATCATGGTGTTCTTGGCGCGCAGCGCGCGGTACTCGGGCAACGACCGGCCGGCCTGGCGCATGAACCAGACCGGGATGCGGCTGGGTTTGCGACCGCTCGCGGCCGCCAGGTACGGCGCCTCGGGTAGGTCGCGACGGGTACTCATCGCGTCCATGCTGCCACGGCCGGAACGGCCGAGTTCCGACCAGAGGTACGAATTCGGCGCGCCTGCCCCCGAGACCTAAGCGGGAGGGCTAGCGTCAATCGACGTGACACCTGCGGAACCGGCGCAATTCCGCGAGGCGGTGGCGGCGATGAATGCCGCGGAGGTGCGGGCGGAGATCGAGCTGGGGCCGATCCGCCCACCCCAACGTCTCGCGCCGTACAGCTATGCGCTGGGCGCCGAGGTCAAGCATCCGGAAACCGAGATCGTCCCGGAACGGTCCGAGGGTGACGCGTTCGGCCGGCTGATCCTGCTGCACGACCCCGACGGCTCCGAAGCCTGGGACGGCACCATGCGGCTGGTCGCCTACATCCAGGCCGACCTGGACCCCAGCGAGGCGGTGGATCCCCTGCTGCCGGAGGTGGCGTGGAGCTGGCTGGTCGACGCCCTGGATGCGCGCGCCGAGCACGTCACCGCGCTGGGCGGCACCGTGACCGCCACCACCTCGGTCCGCTACGGCGACATCTCCGGACCGCCGCGGGCCCACCAGCTCGAGATGCGGGCGTCCTGGACGGCGACCAACCTGACGCTGGGCACCCACGTCCAGGCGTTCTGCGAGGTGCTCGAGCATGCCGCGGGCCTGCCCCCGGTGGGCGTGACCGATCTGAGCACCCGCTCCCGCGCCTGAGATGTCCGGATCCGACATCATCGAGGCCCCGGAGACCCCGGAACCCGACATGGTCACCGACGAGGGACCCGAGCCCACCCCGCTGCTGTGCCCGGCCGAAGGGGTGCCCGCGCTGTCGGTGACCGCGGACGACATCGCCGCCGCCGCCGACAGGCTCGCCTCGGGCACCGGTCCCTTCGCGGTCGACGCCGAGCGGGCGTCGGGCTTTCGCTACTCGAACCGCGCCTACCTCATCCAGATCCGCCGCACCGGGGCGGGCACGGTGCTGATCGACCCGGTCAACCACGGCGGGTCTCCGATCGACGCCCTTGCCCCCGTCGCCGAGGTGCTGGCCGACGACGAGTGGATCCTGCACGCCGCCGATCAGGACCTGCCCTGCCTGGCCGAGGTCGGGCTGCGCCCCCCCGCGCTCTACGACACCGAACTGGCCGGCCGGCTGGCCGGTTTCGAGCGGGTCAACCTCGCCGCCATGGTGCAGCGCCTGCTGGGCCTGGGCCTGGCCAAGGGGCACGGCGCGGCGGACTGGTCGAAGCGGCCGCTGCCGGACGCCTGGCTGAACTATGCCGCCCTCGACGTCGAGGTGCTCGTCGAGCTGCGGCACGCCATCGCCGACATCCTGGCAGAGCAGGACAAGACCGGTTGGGCCACAGAGGAATTCGAGTATATGCGCTGCGCCGAGGCGACCCCGACGCGGCGCGACCGCTGGCGGCGCACCTCGGGCATCCACAAGGTCCGCAAGCCCGAGGCGCTGGCCGCGGTGCGCGAACTGTGGACGGTGCGCGACCAGATCGCCCGCAGCCGCGACATCGCGCCGGGACGCATCCTGCCGGACTCCGCAATCGTCGCCGCCGCGATGGCCGACCCGAAGACGGTCGAGGAGCTCACCGCGCTGCCGATCTTCGGCGGGCACAAGCAGCGTCGCAGCGCCAAGGTGTGGCTGGCCGCGCTCGAGGCGGCCCGGACCAACCCCGATCCGCCCGACACCGCCGAACCGCAGAACGGGCCGCCGCCCGCGGCGCGGTGGAGCAAGCGCAAACCCGAGGCCGCCGCCCGGCTGGAGGCCGCCCGCTCGGCGCTGGCCGAGGTCGCCGCGCGGGTGAACGTGCCGATCGAGAACCTGGTCTCCCCCGAGCTGGTGCGCAGGCTGTGCTGGGACTGGAAGGAGACCGCCGACACCACCGGCGCGGTGGCGACCTTCCTGCGCGACGGCGGTGCCCGGTCGTGGCAGCGCGAGCTGGCGGTGCCGGCATTGGCGCGGGCGCTGGGCACGGCACCGGGGACGGCAGCGGGGACGGCGTAGCCCGCCGACTCGGTCAGTCGATCTGCTCGGTGACCCCGGACTCGTCGAGGGCACCGAGCGCGGCCACCCAGCCGGTGACCCGGCGGGCGACGTTGCGCTCGGTCAGTCCGATCTGCTCGAGCACCTCGGAGCGGGACGCGTGGTCCAAAAACTCCTGCGGCACACCGAGATCGCGGCACGGGACGTCGATCTCAGCGGCGCGCAGCGTCGCCGACACCTCCGAGCCGACCCCGCCGCGCACCCCGTTGTCCTCCAGAGTGACGACCAGCTTGTGCGTGCGCGCCAGCGGGCACAGCGCCTGCGGCACCGGCACCACCCAGCGCGGGTCGACGACCGTCACGCCGATGCCCTGCGTGCGCAGGCGTTCGGCGACCGCCAGCGCCATCGGCGCCAGCGCGCCCACCGCGATCAACAGCACATCGTCGCCGAGGCCGTCGGCGGCGCGGGCCAGCACGTCGATGCCCTCGACCCGCTCGAGCGCCGGAATATCCTCGCCGACATCACCTTTCGGGAACCGGATGGCGGTCGGACCGTCGGAGACGTCCAGCGCCTCACCGAGTTCCTCGCGCAGCCGCGCACCGTCGCGCGGGGCGGCGACCCGCATCCCCGGCACGATGCTCAGCACCGAGAGGTCCCACATGCCGTTGTGGCTGGCGCCGTCGGAACCGGTGATACCGGCCCGGTCCAGCACCATGGTGACCGGCAGCTTGTGCAGCGCGACGTCCATCATCATCTGGTCGAACGCCCGGTTGAGGAACGTCGAATAGATGGCCACCACCGGGTGCATGCCGCCCATCGCCAGGCCGGCCGCCGAGGTCATCGCGTGCTGCTCGGCGATTCCGACGTCGAACAGCCGGTCCGGGAACCGCTGCCCGAACGCCGACAGGCCGGTGGGACCCGGCATCGCGGCGGTGATCGCGACGATGTCGCGGCGCTTGGTGGCGATCCGGATCAGCTCGTCGGAGAAAACCGAGGTCCAGCCCGGCGCCGAGGCCGTGCGGGCCAGCCCGGTGTCGGGGTCGATGACCCCGCAGGAGTGCATCTGCTCGGCCTCGTCGTTCTCGGCGGGCGGATAGCCCATGCCCTTGCGGGTGACGACGTGCACAATCACCGGGGCGTTGAAGCCGCGGGCGTGCCGCAGCGCGTTCTCCACGGCGGCCTCGTCGTGCCCGTCGATCGGGCCGACGTACTTCAGGCCCAGATCGGTGAACATGAACTGCGGGGACAACGCGTCCTTGATGCCGGCCTTGATGCTGTGCATCGCCTGGTAGGCCACCTCGCCGACGAGCGGCACGCCGCGGACCGCGGCCCGGCCCCGCTCGAGCACCCGCTCGTAGCCGGGCTGCAGCCGCAGGCCGGCCAGGTGGTCGGCGAACCCGCCGATGGTCGGGGCGTAGCTGCGGCCGTTGTCGTTGACGACGATCACCACCGGGCGGCGGGCGGCGGCGATGTTGTTCAGCGCCTCCCAGCACATGCCGCCGGTCAGCGCGCCGTCGCCGACCACCGCCACCACATGCCGGTTGCGGTGACCGGTCAACTCGAACGCCTTGGCCAGGCCGTCGGCGTAGGACAGCGCCGCCGACGCGTGGCTGGACTCGACCCAGTCGTGCTCGCTCTCGGCTCGCGACGGATAGCCCGACAGGCCGCCCTTCTTGCGCAGGGTGTCGAAGTCGGCCTGGCGCCCGGTGAGCATCTTGTGCACGTAGGCCTGATGGCCGGTGTCGAAGACGATCGGGTCGTGCGGGGAGTCGAACACCCGGTGCAGGGCGAGCGTGAGCTCGACGACACCGAGGTTGGGCCCCAGGTGGCCGCCCGTGGCAGCCACCTTGTGGATCAGAACCTGGCGAATCTCGGCGGCCAGGTCGGTCAGCTGCTGCTGCGAGAGGTGCTGCAGATCAGCGGGGCCGCGGACCTTCTCAAGCATCAGGTCAGTCTACGCACCGCGAGCCCGGTCAGTCCGGTCGAGACTCGTAGACGTCGGGCACACCGTCGTGGTCGAGATCCCGGGTTTCCATCAGCCAGACCGACCGGTAGTGCCGGTTGCGCAGCCGCAGCACGATCGCCGCCAGCAGGGCGGCCAGCAAACTCCCGACGAGCACCGCGACCTTCACGATGTCGTTGCGCGCCGACCCGTATTCGTACGCCAAATCCCCGATCAGCAGGGATACCGTGAACCCGACGCCGGCCAGCATGGACATGCCGAAGACGTCGATCCAGCGCAATGCCGAGTCCAGGCTGGCGCGGGTGGCCGCCGCCAGCGCCCAGGTGGTGCCGAACACCCCGAAGGTCTTGCCGATCAGCAGCCCCGCCACGACGCCGAGCGCGATCGGGTCGCTCAGCGCGGTCACCAAACCGTCATAGCCGCCCAGGGTCACCCCGGCGGCGAAGAACGCGAACACCGGCACCGCCACCCCGGCCGAGATGGGGCGCATCAGGTGCTCGAAGTGCTCCGCCAGCCCGGGCCCGGTATCCGGCCCGACCCCAGCCGTTTCGCCGATTCCGCGAGCGTCACCGCCGTCGCGTTCGCTGCGCAGCACCGGCACCGTGAAGCCCAGCAGCACACCCGCCACGGTGGCGTGCACCCCGGACTCGTGCACGAAGACCCAGGTGAGCACCGCCAGCGGGATCAGCAGCCACCAGGACCGGATCCGCCTCTGCACCAGCAACGCGAAGATCAGCAGCGGGATCAGCGCCGCCAGCAGCGGGATGACCTTGATCTTGTCGGTGTAGAACACCGCGATCACGGTGATCGCAAGCAGGTCGTCGACCACGGCCAGGGTGAGCAGGAAGGTGCGCAGCGCCGACGGCAGATGGGTGGAGATCACCGCCAGCACCGCGACCGCGAAGGCGATGTCGGTGGCGGTCGGGATCGCCCAGCCCCGCATCGCGCCGTCACCGGCGTTGTGGGTGAACGCGACGAAGATGACCGCGGGCAGCACCATCCCGCCGACCGCCGCGGCGATCGGCAGCGCCGCGCGGCCGGGGTCTCTCAGGTCCCCGGCGACGAACTCGCGCTTGAGTTCCAGGCCGACGACGAAGAAGAAGATGGCCAGCAGCCCGTCGGCCGCCCAGCCGCCCAGCGACAGGTCCAGGTGCACGCCCAACCGGTCGGTGCCGACGTGGAAGTTGGTCAGCGCGTGGTAGGACGCCGACCACGGCGAGTTGGCCCAGACGAGGGCGACGGTGGCGGCCAGCAGCAGCAGTCCGCCGCCGACGGTCTCCTTGCGCAGGATGCCGGAGATGCGGGCGGTCTCCGACCACGAACCGCGGGAGAACAACCTGCGGGGCAGCAATCGACTGGGCTCGGCCACACATCACCTCGGGGTCTGAAGATCGCGGATCATCTTGCCGACCAGACTTCCCGGCGCGCCTCGTGACAGGAGTCTAATCGTGGGTGAGCTATCTCACCTCGTCAACAGCGCCACGCATTCGACGTGGTGGGTCAGCGGGAACGAGTCGAAGACCCGGATCTGCTCGACGGTGTACCCGGCCGCCCGGTACAGGCCGATGTCGCGGGCGAACGCCGCCGCCTCGCAACCGATGTGGATCACCCGGAGCACCCCGGCGCCGGCGAGCTGGGCGACCACCTCTCGACCGGCACCGGAGCGCGGCGGGTCGAGCACCGCGACATCGGCGCCGCCGCGCCCCGCTCCGAGGGCGCGGCGCACCGAGTCGGTGAGCACCCGCACCCGCGGCAGGTCGGCCAGCGCGGCCGCCGCCGCCCGCGACGCCGCCCGCGCGGTGTCGACGCTCAGCACCGTGCCGTGCTCCCCCACCACGCCGGCCAGCGCGGCGGCGAACAGGCCGGCGCCGCCGTAGAGGTCCCACGCCGTGGACGGCGGGTCGGCCGCGCCGGGGCCGCCCGCCCAGTGCGCCACCAGCGCGCTGTAGGTGGCGGCCGCGTCGCGGTGGGACTGCCAGAACGCCGTGACCGGCAGCCGCCACACCCGCTCCCCGACGCGTTGCACCGCTTCCCGGGAGCCTTCGACGGGCCGGCTGCCGCGCTGCCGACGGGTCGTGGCGACGACATGCCTGCGGCCGTCGTCGTCGAGGACGACGTGGAACTGGTCGCCCGGGGCGGCCCGCAGTTCGTCGATCCCGTCGAGCATGCCGTCGGGCAGCTGCCCGCAGCGCAGGTCGGTGACCAGTTCGGTGCTGTGGTAGCGGTGGAAACCGGGACGCCCGTCGGCGCCGACGGCCAGCCGCACCCGGGTGCGCCAGCCGCCCGCCGCGCCGGAACCGACCGGCTCGGCCGCCCCGTCCCATTCGAAGCCCCCGAGCCGGGCCAGCTGGTTGGCCACCACCTGGCCCTTGAGCCGCCGGGCGGCCGCCGGATCGGCGAACGCCAGGTCGCAACAGCCGGCCCCGTCGACACCGGCGATCGGGCACAGCGGGTCGACGCGGTCTGATGACGGCTCGAGGATCTCGAAAGCCTCTGCATGCCAATAGGTTCCGCGGTACCCGGTGATGCGGGCGCGCACCGTCTCCCCCGGCAGGGCGTACCGCACGAACACCACGCGGCCCTCGTGCCGGGCCACGCAGCTGCCGCCGTTGGCGGCCGCACCGGTGGTCAGCACCAGCTCGGTGGCCGCGGGCGGGGTCGGCGCGGGCGTCCCGGTCACTCCAGGAAGCCGCGGCGCACGTCGCCGGGCGCGTTGTGCTCCGCCAGCTCGTGCACCCGCTCCGAGGAGGTCAGCTGCCAGGGCACCGAGGTCACCATGACGTTGTTCATGAACAGCAGTCGGGTCTTGAGCCGCAGCGCGCTCTGGTTGTGCAGCAGTTGCTCCCACCAGTGGCCCACCACGTATTCGGGGATGAACACCGTCACCACCGTGCGCGGGGCCTCCTTGCTGATCCGCTTGACGTAGTCCAGCACCGGCCGGGTCACCTCGCGGTACGGCGAGGCCACCACCTTCAGCGGCACGGTGATGTCGCTGGCCTCCCACTTGTGCACCAGCTGCCGGGTCTCGGCGTCGTCGACGCTGACGGTGATGGCCTCCAGCACGTCGGGCCGGGTGGCCCTGGCGTAGGACAGCGCCCGCAGCGTCGGCAGGTGCAGCTTGGACACCAGCACCACGGCGTGGTTGCGGCTGGGCAGCACGATGTCGCCCTCCTCGGCCTCCTGGGAGGCCAGTTCCCGGGCGACCGTCTCGTAGTGCCGGTGGATGGCCCGCATCAACACGAACAGCGCCGACATCGCCACGATCGCGATCCACGCGCCGGCCATGAACTTGGTGACCAGCACGACGACCAGCACCGCGCCGGTGCAGATGAACCCGATGGTGTTGATCACCCGCGAGCGCATCATCCGGCGGCGCTCGGCCGGGTTGGTCTCGGTGCGCAGGTGCCGGGTCCAGTGCCGCACCATGCCGATCTGGCTGAGTGTGAACGAGATGAACACACCCACGATGTACAGCTGGATCAGCGCGGTCACCTCGGCGCGGAAGGCGACCACGAACGCGATGGCCGCCAGCGCCAGGAACAGGATGCCGTTGGAGAAGGCCAGCCGGTCGCCGCGGGTGTGCAACTGCCGGGGCAGGAAACGGTCCTGGGCCAGGATCGAGCCCAGCACCGGGAAGCCGTTGAACGCGGTGTTGGCCGCCAGCACCAGGATCAGTGCGGTGACCCCGGTGATCAGGAACAGCCCGGCCGGGAAGTCGTGGAACACCGAGTCGGCCAGCTGGGCCACCAGGGTCTTCTGCTGATAACCCTCCGGCGCGCCGACCAGTTGCTCGTCCGGGCGCTCGGCGACCTTCGCGCCGGTCTCCTTGGCCAGCACGATCATCCCCATGAACAGCGCGACCGCAATGCCACCGAGCATGGCCAGCGTGGTCGCCGCGTTGCGGGACTTGGGCTTGCGGAACGCCGGAACGCCGTTGCTGATCGCCTCCACACCGGTCAGCGCCGCACAGCCGGACGAGAACGCCCTGGCGACCAGGAACACCAGCGCCACCCCCAGGACGTCGCCGTGCTCGGAGCGCACCGAGAACGACGCCGACTCCGCCTTCAGCGGGTGCCCCAGCACGTAGATCTGGAAGAAGCCCCAGATCAGCATTGCGAACATGCCGAACATGAACGCGTAGGTCGGGATCGCGAATGCCGTGCCGGACTCGCGGATGCCGCGCAGGTTCGCCGCGGTCAGCAGCGCGATCGCGGTGACCGCGAACGCCACCTTGTGGTGGGCGATGAACGGCACCGCCGAGCCGATGTTGGACATCGCCGAGGCCATCGACACCGCCACCGTGAGCACGTAGTCCACCAGCAGCGCGCTGGCCACCGTGAGGCCCGCGGTCGGGCCCAGGTTAGTGGTCACCACCTCGTAGTCGCCGCCGCCCGAGGGGTAGGCGTGCACGTTCTGTCGGTAGGAGGCCACCACGATGAGCATCACGAACGCCACCGCCAGGCCGATCCACGGCGCCATCGAATACGCCGCCAACCCCGCCACCGAGAGCACCAGGAAGATTTCCTCGGGTGCGTAGGCGACCGATGACATGGCGTCGGAGGCGAACACCGGGAGGGCGATGCGCTTCGGCAGCAGGGTGTGGCTGAGCGTGTCGCTGCGGAACGGGCGCCCTAGGACCAGCCGGCGCGCGGCGGTCGAAAGCTTAGACACGAGTGCCAAGGGTAAGCCCATCCGGGTTTGGCTGTAGCGTTCCACCCGAACGGTCGGTGCCCACGGGATCGGTCGGCCATGTTGCGGCCCCGGATCCGGCGCGTCGGCGCATGACGGAGCCGAAAGGACCTCAGGTGCGGGTAGTGGTGATGGGGTGCGGCCGGGTCGGCGCCTCGCTGGCCGACGCGCTGTCCCGGATCGGCCACGAGGTGGCCATCATCGACCGCGACCCGGCGGCCTTCCACCGCCTGTCGCCGGAGTTCAGCGGCCAGCGGGTGTTGGGCATGGGATTCGACCGGGAAGTGTTGCTGCGCTCCGGAATCGAGGACGCCGGTGCGTTCGCGGCGGTGTCCTCCGGTGACAACTCCAACATCATCTCGGCGCGGGTGGCGCGTGAGACGTTCGGGGTGCAGCGCGTGGTGGCCCGCATCTACGATGCCAAACGGGCGGCGGTCTACGAGCGGCTGGGGATCCCCACCGTGGCGACGGTGCCCTGGACGACCGACCGGCTGCTGAACTCGCTCGTCGGGGACACCGAGACCACCAAGTGGCGCGATCCGACCGGGACCGTCGCCGTCGCCGAGGTGGCGCTGCACGAGGAGTGGGTGGGCCGACGGGTCACCGACCTCGAGGAGGCCACCGGCGCCCGGGTCGCGTTCGTGATCCGGTTCGGCACCGGCATCCTGCCCGACGCCAAGACCGTCGTGCAGGCCGGCGACCAGGTGTACGTCGCGGCGGTCTCGGGCCACGCCGCCGAGGCGCTGGCGATCGCCGCGCTGCCGCCCACCGAGGACGCCGAGGAGCGCAAGAAATGACGGGCGCCGAGATCCAGGAGCTGCGGTCATGAAGGTAGCCATCGCCGGGGCCGGGGCGGTCGGCCGCTCGATCGCCCGTGAGCTGCTCGAGAACGAGCACGAGGTGACGCTCATCGAGCGCAACGCCGAGCACATCGACGTCGACGCCATTCCGGCCGCGCACTGGCGCCTCGGCGACGCCTGCGAGATCAGCCTGCTGGAGTCGGTGCATCTCGAGGAGTTCGACGTCGTGATCGCCGCAACCGGCGACGACAAGGCCAACGTGGTGCTGTCGCTGCTGGCCAAGACCGAGTTCGCGGTGTCCCGCGTGGTGGCCCGGGTCAACGATCCGCGCAACGAGTGGCTGTTCGACAGCGCCTGGGGCGTCGACGTCGCGGTGTCCACCCCGCGGATGCTGGCCTCCCTGGTGGAGGAGGCGGTCGCGGTCGGAGATCTGGTGCGACTCATGCAGTTCCGGCAGGGCCATGCCAACCTGGTCGAGATCACCCTGCCCAACGACACCCCGTGGGGCGGTCGCCCGGTGCGCAAGCTGGCACTTCCCCGCGACGCCGCCCTGGTGACCATCCTGCGCGGCCAGCGCGTCATCGTGCCGGAGCCCGACGAGCCGCTGGAGGGTGGCGACGAGCTGCTGTTCGTCGCGGCGCCGGAAGTCGAGGAGGAACTCCGCGCGGCGCTGCTCGCGGCCCGTTCCGGCTAGTTCTCCTCGGTGCCCAGGACGGCGTCGTCACCGGTCTGATCGACCGCCGGATGCTCGTGGGTCTCGTGGTGGTGCGCACTGTGGATGGCCCGCTGGGCCGAGCGGATCGCGAGGTAGGTGACCAGCGCGGCGACCGCGGTCAGCGGCCACCCCATGGCTATGCGCGCGACGCCCAGCCAGCCGGTCTGGTCCGCGTCGTAGAGGTGCCGCTGCACCAGGAACCGGGAGCCGAACACCAGCACCCAGGTCAGGGTGGCGATGTCGAAGGCCAGCACCGCCCGGCGGGCGTTGCGCCAGGCCCGGTCGTGCCCGTTGACCCAGCTCCAGACGTAGCCCACGATCGGCCGGCGGATCAGCACCGACACCGCGAACACCGCGGCCCACACCAGCGACGACCAGATGCCGAGCAGGAAGTAGCCCTTCGACGCCCCGACCACCCAGGCGATCAGGGCGCTCAGCCCGACGCCGATGAACCCCGACACCGCGGGCTGGATCGAGTCGTGCCGAAACAGCCGCCAGGCCAGGATCAGGGCGGCCACGCCCAGCGCGGCGCTGATGGCCGGCACCAGTCCGAAGGCGGTGTTGACCGGGACCAGAACCGCCACCGGCAGCGCTGAATAGATCAGGCCGCGGACGCCGCCCATCTGGGCCATCAGCGCCTGTGCGGGAGTCGGCTTGTCCTCAGACACGTTTCACGCCGCGGCCGGGACCGGCCGCGAGGGGGCGGGAGGGGTCAACGCTGGATCTCGTAGTGCGGGTTGTAGACGGCCTTGGCGCCGTTCTCCAGGGTGCCGAGGCGGCCGTGCACCCGCAGGGTGCGCCCGGACTCGATACCGGGGATGCGCCGCTGGCCGAGCCACACCAGCATGACGGTGTCGGTGCCGTCGAACAGTTCGGCGCGCACGCCGCCCGCGCAGCCCTTGGCGTTCATCTCGACGCTGCGCAGGGTGCCGACCATGGTGACTTCCTGGCCGCGCTGGCAATCGATCGCTCGCTGCGCACCGGTGAGCGCGGCTTCGTCGGTGAGTTCCTCGACGTCGCGCTGCTCAGGGTCCTCCGTCAACCTCCGGGTGAGGCGGCGCACAAAACCTTCGGCCGCAGCCATGGTCTCTCCTGATCTTCGATCACTCTGCCAACGCAACGGTAGACCTGTTGGTTCCCCGATGCCACGCGGCCTACCCACTGACCGGGCCCCCGGTCCACCGGTGCACGATCAATCGATGGCGTTGAACCTGAGCGGCGTTGCGACCGTGCTGCTGCCCGGCACCGGCTCCGACGACGATTACGTCTACCGGGCGTTCGCCGGCCCGCTGCACGACGCCGGGGCCGTCGTGCTGGCGCAGCGCCCGGAGCCGTCCCGGCTTGTCACCGGCTACCTCGAGGCCCTCGACGAGGCCGCCCGGCAGGGCCCGATCGCCGTCGGCGGGGTCTCCATCGGGGCGGCCGTGGCGGTCGCCTGGGCGCTGGCGCATCCCGGGCGCGCCGTCGCGGTGCTGGCCGCACTGCCGCCCTGGACCGGCGAACCGGACTCCGCACCGGCCGCGCTGTCGGCCCGGCACACCGCGGCCGCGCTGCGCCGCGACGGCCTGACGGCCACCACCGCGGCGATGCGAGCGTCGAGCCCGGCGTGGCTGGCCGACGAGCTGAGCCGCTCATGGCTCGAGCAGTGGCCCGAACTGCCCGACGCCATGGAGGAGGTCGCCGCCTACGCCGCACCACGCACCGCGGAGTTGGAGCACCTCGACGCGCCGATGGGGGTCGTCGCCGCCCCCGACGATTTCGTCCATCCGCTGAAGGTGGCGCTGGAATGGGTGTCCGCCGCACCGCACGCGGCGTTGCGGACGGTGACGCTCGCCGAGTTCGGACCCCAACCGGCGCTGCTGGGCGCGGCGTGCCTGGCGGCCCTGGCGGACGCCGCCGGCCCCTGAGGATCAGCCGCCGGTGCTGGAACTGCGCAGCTGCTGCATCGCCGAGCCGGCCGCGCTGCGCCGCTCGGCGGTGTCCTGCGGCGCCTGCTGCTCGGTGCCGGCCTGCTGGGCGGCGAGCATCGCGGCCTGCTGTGCCGCGGCCTCACGAAGCTGGGCGGCCATCGGCTCCGGCAGTTCCACCGGCAGCGGGGTGCGCACCGGCATAGCCGTGTCGCCGCGGCGAACGACGGTGTCCGCGAGGGCATCCCGGGCTTCGACCGCGAGCGTGTCGATGGTCTCCTGCGCGCCGTTGACGACACAGCGGATCATCCAGCGGTACCCGTCGACGCCGATGAACCGCACCACGCCGGCGCCGACGCCCACCACCTCCCGGCCCCAGGGGCCGTCCTCGATGGAGACCGCGGCCTGGTCCTTACGCAGCGAGTCGGCCAGCTCGGAGGCCACCTCACGCCACAGGCCGGGCGACTTCGGCGCCGCGTAGGCGGCGATGGTGAACCGGCCGTTCGGGGTCACCACCCAGATCGCGCTGGGCACACCGACCTCGTTGAGCTCCACCTGAACCTGGCCGCCGGGAGGCATCGGGATCAGCACCGAACCCAGGTCTAGCCGGGCGGTCGCGGCGTCCTCCGCGCTGTCGAAGTCCTCGATGTCGAACGGGCCGTCGGGCCGCTCGCTGTCATCGGACCCGTTCGCGGCTTCGGTGGTCGGCTCCGGGGTGTCGACCGGGGTCTCGTCGGCGGTGGGGCCGGGGTTGTTCTTACGTCTGCCGAATGCCATCACAAACTCGCATGTCCGCCGGAGGAACCGTGGCCGCCGTCGCCACGGGTGGTGTCAGCCAGGCCGGCCTCGTCGAACGAGGCCACCTCGACCAACTCGGGTAGTTCGACCCGCTGGACCAGCAACTGGGCGATGCGGTCACCGCGCCGAATCGTGATCGGCGTACTGGGGTCGAGGTTGATCAGCGCCACCTTGATCTCGCCGCGGTAGCCCGCGTCGATGGTGCCGGGGCTATTGACAATCGAAAGGCCAACGCGCGCAGCCAAACCGGAGCGCGGGTGCACCAATCCCACCATGCCGTGCGGGATGGCGACGGCGATGCCGGTGCCGACCAGGGCGCGCCGGCCCGGTGGCAGGTCGAGGTCCTCGGCGCTGTACAGATCGACGCCCGCATCGCCGTCATGGGCACGGCTGGGCAGGGGAAGATCGCGGTCCAGACGAACCACCGCAAGACTGGTGGGCACGGTGCCACAGACTACCCTTGGGCCCGTGTCCGACTCGCGTGTGACCTCGCAAACGGTGCGGTACCGCGAACGGTTGTGGGTGCCGTGGTGGTGGTGGCCGCTGGGCTTCGGACTGGCCGCCATCCTGGCCAAGGAAGTCAACATGGGCATCCGGACGCTGCCCGAATGGCTGCCGTACGCGGTGCTCGGCGCGGTGGCGGCCGGTGTGCTGCTGTGGCTGGGCCGCACCGAGGTCGTGGTGGCCGGCACCGGGTCCGATGTCGAACTGCGGGCCGGCCAGGCGCATCTGCCGATGTCGGTGGTGCGGCGCTCGGCGGAGATTCCGCGTAGCGCGAAGTCGGCGGCGCTGGGACGCCAGCTCGATCCGGCCGCCTATGTGCTGCACCGGGGCTGGGTGGGGCCGATGGTTCTGGTCGTTCTCGACGATCCCGAGGATCCGACGCCGTACTGGCTGGTGAGCTGCCGGCGACCGGATCGGGTGCTTGCCGCGCTGCAGAGCTGAGGAAGGCGGGCCGAACCGGTCAGGCCGCGCAGTCGGTGCAGATCATGACACCGTTCTTCTCACTGGCCAGCCGGCTGCGGTGATGCACCAGGAAACAGCTGGAACAGGTGAACTCGTCGGCCTGCTTGGGAATGACCCGCACCGACAGCTCCTCGCCGGACAGATCGGCACCGGGCAGCTCGAAATTCTCGGCGGAATCGGTCTCGTCGACGTCGACAACCGCGGACTGCGCCTCGTTCCGCCGCGCCTTGAGTTCCTCGAGAGAGTCCTCGGACACCTCGTCGGTCTCGGTACGCCTCGGAGCGTCATAGTCGGTAGCCATCGTCGTAGTCCCCTCGTAACCTCAGCAAGGCTTTGTATCAGCGTCGAACGCATCCGCCAAACGATTCGTGCCCAGATCACAAGATGTTCAAGTGTGATTTACATCACAACTATTGGCGTTCGTCGACGGGCGTGTTCCTCCGCCGCCTGTCCCCTGCCTCTAGAGTGCAGACGTGGTCGCTCAAATCACCGAAGGTACCGCCTTCGACAAGCACGGTCAGCCGTTCCGACGGCGCAACTACCTGCCGGGGATCATCGCCGCGGGCGCGCTCTTCGCGATCACTGCTCTCATCTGGGGAATCGTCCTGACCAGGCCGGTAGACGTGCATCAGGCCGAGGCCTGCAACGAGCCGCCGGCCCCGACCGACGCGGCCGCCCCCAAGCTGGGCAACCCGGTGTCACTGTCGTCGATGGTCGACGTGGCGCCGGCCAAGCTGGCCGACACCAAGATCCGGGTGCTCAACGCCAGCGGCCAGGGCGGTCAGGCCGGCGAGGTCGCCGGCGCGCTACGCGACCTCGGCTTCGCCCAGCCGACCGCCGCGAACGACCCGCTCTACGCCGGCACCCGGCTGACCTGCCAGGGCCAGATCAGGTTTGGCGCCGCGGGCCGGCCCGGCGCCGCGGCGGTCTGGCTGGTCGCGCCCTGCGTCGAGCTCTACCAGGACGACCGCCAGGACGATTCGGTGGACCTGGCCATCGGGACCGAGTTCACCACGCTCGCGCATAGCGACGACATCGACGCGGTGCTGGCCGGGCTGCGCCCGGACGCCACCGAGCCGGCCGACTCGGCACTGCTGGCCAAGATCCACAACGGCACCTGCTGAGCGCCCACAACGATCGTTCGGTCAGAACTCACGCACACGAAGTGCGAGTAAGCCTGTGCGTGCGGTCTGAATCAACGCCGGACCGTTCAGTCCAGCGGCGCCAATCCCCCGCACCGGTCCAGCGCGTCGAGCAGTTGCGCGGCGATACCCGGCGCGGCGGCCACCAGTAACCCGGCCCGGTCCTCCTCGTCGGGCTCGGGCATTACCAGCACCGCGCCGGCCTCGGTGGCGATCAGCGCGGCCGCCGCCCAGTCCCAGACATGCAGCCCGTGCTCGTAGTGGGCGTCGAGGCGTCCGGCCGCGACCAGGCACAGGTCCAGCGCCGCCGAACCGATGCGCCGGACATCGCGCACCACCGGCAGGATCCGGGCCAGCAGCGCGGCCTGCTCGGCCCGCCGCCGCGCCGCGTAGCCGAATCCGGTGCCCACCAGGGCCATCGACAGGTCGTCGACGGTGCTGCAGTGCAGCCGGCTGCGCACGCCGTCGCGAAGCACATCGGCGCCGAGACCGGTCGCCGCGGAGTAGACGTCGCCGGCCACCACGTCGGCCACCGCGCCCGCCACCGACACCCCGTCGACCTGGGCGGCCACCGAGACGGCGTAGGCCGGCACGCCGTAGAGGAAGTTCACCGTTCCGTCGATCGGGTCGAGCACCCACCGCACGGCGCCGGCCGCGGCGAGCCCCGGGCCGCCGCCCTCCTCGCCGAGGATCGCCTCGCCGGGGCGCAATTGAGCGAGCCGATCCCGCAGCAACGCTTCGGTTTCGGTGTCCGCGAGGGTGACCGGATCGGTGGGGGTGCTCTTGGCCTGCACCGCGCCCCGCGGGATCGGGTGTGCGCCGCCTCCGAACAACTCCGCGCGCCGGCGCCGCACGAACGCCGCGGCCTCCGCGGCCAACTGCTCAGCGACCGCACGAAGTTGCTCGGGCCGGTCGCTCACCCCGCTATCGCAGCACATCTCGACACCGCCACCAAAGGGCCGCCCACCCATTAGTGTGTGCATCGCGCCGATCACCACCCTCGCCGAGGAGAAGCCATGACCGGGACGGAAGCCAGCACCGCAGGACAGCGCCGGGGGTTCGGCGTCGACGTCGGCGGCAGCGGGGTGAAGGGCGGCATCGTCGATCTGGACACCGGCCAACTGATCGGCGAGCGCTACAAGGTGCTCACCCCCCAGCCGGCGACCCCGGCGGCGATCGCGAAGACGGTGGCGGAGGTCGTCCGGCACTTCGACTGGACCGGACCACTCGGCGTCACCTACCCCGGCGTGGTCGTCAACGGTGTGGTGCAGACGGCGGCCAACGTCGACAAGTCGTGGATCGGGACCGACGCCGACGATGTCATCAGTGCGGCCCTGGGCGGCCAGCGGGTGACGGTCCTCAACGACGCCGACGCGGCCGGACTGGCCGAGGAGCGCTACGGCGCCGGCCGCAAGGAGAGCGGTGTCGTGGTGCTGCTGACCTTCGGCACCGGGATCGGCTCGGCGGTGATCCACAAGGGCGTGCTGCTGCCCAACACCGAGTTCGGCCACCTCGAGGTGGACGGCAAGGAGGCCGAGCACCGGGCGGCGTCCTCGGTGAAGGAGCGCAAGGACTGGAGCTACCCGCGGTGGAGCGAGGAGGTCACCAAGGTGCTCATCACGATCGAGAACCTGATCTGGCCCGACCTGTTCATCGCCGGCGGCGGCATCAGCCGGAAGTCCGAGAAATGGATTCCGCTGTTGAAGAACCGCACCCCGGTGGTGCCCGCCGAACTGCTCAACGAGGCCGGGATCGTCGGCGCTGCGATGGCCGCGCAGGGCGGCGGCCAGGGCTGATTTTCCGCTGCTGGCGCGGTGCACGGCCAGGTAGTCGTTACAATGGTCGACGGCGGCCGCCTACCGGATAGCGGCAGATATCCACAGCGAGAGCACGCCGATATTCCTCATAGCCGACGCTTTCGGTCGGGCACGCCCACGCCCACCGGAACCCAGCACGACCGAAAGGGTGTACGTGGCCGCGACCAAGGCAAGCCCGGCAACCGACCAGCCGGTGAAGCGCACCGCCACCAAGACCCCCGCCAAGAAGGCGCCGGCCGGCCCAACCAAGCAGGCCGCCAACGGTTCTGCGCCTGCCAAGCGGGCCGCCAAGACCGCCGCGCCCGCTGTCAAGGCCCCGGCCGCCAAGGCCCCAGCCGCCAAGGCTCACTCCACCAAGACTGACGCCACCAAGGCCGCCGCGCCCGCCAAGGCGCCGGCCAAGGCTGCGACCAAGACCGCTGCCAAGGCCGCCCCGGTCACCAAGCCCACCACCAAGAGCGCCGCCAAGACCGCCGCCCCGAAGGCCGCAGCCGAGGCCGTCGCTCCGGCCAAGGCGACCAAGGCGACCAGGGCGCCGCGTGCCGCCAAGGCCGAGGCCGCCGGACCCGCACCGCGGACCCGGGCGAAGAAGGCCACCGCACCGGCCGAGACCGAGGCCGTCGAAGGCGACGTCGAGGTAGTCGAGGATCTCGACGCCGATCTCGACGTCGATCCGGATCTCGACGTCGCCGAGGAGATCGTCCTCGACGACCTGGAAGTGGTCGCCGACGAGGTCGCCGGCGACGAGGAGGGTGCCGCCGAAGCCGCCCCGGCCGCCGAGGAGGCAGCCGAGGACGACGACATCGCCGAACCCAGCGAGAAGGACAAGGCGTCCGGCGACTTCGTCTGGGACGAGGAGGAGTCCGAGGCGCTGCGGCAGGCCCGCAAGGATGCCGAGCTCACCGCCTCGGCCGACTCGGTGCGCGCCTACCTCAAGCAGATCGGCAAGGTCGCGCTGCTCAACGCCGAGGAAGAGGTGGAGCTGGCCAAGCGCATCGAGGCCGGCCTGTACGCGACCCAGAAACTCACCGAGCTCGCCGACAAGGGCGAGAAGCTACCGGTGCAGCAGCGCCGCGACATGCAGTGGATCTGCCGCGACGGCGACCGCGCGAAGAACCACCTGCTGGAGGCCAACCTCCGCCTGGTGGTCTCGCTGGCCAAGCGCTACACCGGCCGCGGCATGGCGTTCCTGGACCTCATTCAGGAGGGCAACCTCGGCCTGATCCGCGCCGTGGAGAAGTTCGACTACACCAAGGGCTACAAGTTCTCCACCTACGCCACCTGGTGGATCCGCCAGGCCATCACCCGCGCCATGGCCGACCAGGCCCGAACCATCCGCATCCCGGTGCACATGGTCGAGGTCATCAACAAGCTGGGTCGCATCCAGCGTGAGCTGCTGCAGGACCTGGGCCGCGAGCCCACCCCGGAGGAACTCGCCAAGGAGATGGACATCACGCCGGAGAAGGTGCTGGAGATCCAGCAGTACGCGCGTGAGCCGATTTCGCTGGACCAGACCATCGGCGACGAGGGCGACAGCCAACTCGGCGACTTCATCGAGGACTCCGAGGCCGTGGTGGCCGTCGACGCGGTGTCCTTCACGCTGCTGCAGGATCAGTTGCAGTCGGTGCTCGAGACGCTGTCCGAGCGCGAAGCCGGCGTGGTGCGGCTGCGGTTCGGCCTCACCGACGGCCAGCCGCGCACCCTCGACGAGATCGGTCAGGTGTACGGCGTGACCCGCGAGCGGATCCGCCAGATCGAGTCGAAGACCATGTCGAAGCTGCGCCACCCCAGCCGCTCCCAGGTCCTGCGCGACTACCTGGACTAGCCGGGCGCCGGCCCGTACTGCGCAGCGGTGCGGACCAGGAAATCCTCGAAGAACGTCACTGACTCTTCGGCGACGACGCCGACGATCAACACCCGCCACGCCCGGGCGAGCCGCGCGAAGAGGTCGTCGCCGATCGCGTCCGACAACAGATGGCAGCCGAGCACGGCCACCCAGATCGCCTCACCGGCCTCCTCGGGCACCACGTCGGTGCGCAGATCGCCCTGTGCCGCAGCACTTTTCGCGTGATCGATGAAGACCGCGGTGAAGTCGACGTAGGCCCGGGTGCCGGCGTCCCCGATCTGGCTCAACGACTGCGCCAGCAGGTTTCCGATGCCGACCAGCCTGTCGGTCCGCATCAGACGGGCCACTTCGAAGGTCGCCACCACCAGGCACTGCAACGCCGACGACGAGAACCGGTCGGCGTTGACGAAGGCCTGCTGGAGTCGTACCTTGCCCTCGTCGATGATGGCGTCGGCGACCTGATCCTTGCCCTCGAAGTGGTAGTAGAACGCGCCCTTGGTGACACCCGCCCGCTTGATGATGGCGGTGAGGTCGGTGTCCCCGTAGCCGACCGCCTCGAACAGGTCCACCGCGGCGTCGATGATCTTGCCGCGGGTCATCTCCGCTCGGGCCTGGCGCGCCACCACGTCTCCCGCCACTCGTGCGTCCGGGGAGAATTTAACGCACTCGAAAATAACGTGGGATCCGTGGACCGGGACCGGAGCGCCGCGCCGCGCAAAATCGGGTGCGCCGCGGGCGGGATCGGCCCTACGGTGACGACGTGACCCGGCGTGTGAACCTCTCCTCCGACTCGGCCTACGAGCCGGTGGTCGGCTATTCGAGGGCGGTGCGCGCCGGTGGGTTCATCGCGGTCTCCGGAACCACCGCCCCCGGTGACGGCGTTGCCGAGCAGACCCGAAATGCGTTGCGGCGCATCGAGACCGCGCTGCGCGAGCTGGGGGGCTCGCCAGCCGACGTGGTACGCATCCGGATGTTCGTCACCGACATCTCCCGGTGGCGGGAGATCGGCGCCGTGCACGCCGAGTTCTTCGGTGACATTCGCCCGGCGGCGACCATGGTCGAGGTGTCCGCGCTGATCGAGCCGGAACTGCTGATCGAGATCGAGGCCGACGCCTATGTGGCGGAGTGAAGCGGCGCGAAGCTGCCGTCCGGACCCGGGACGTACGGCGTGACCATCACCACAGCGCTGACCGGCAGCGGGCCGTACAGATGCGGGAACAGCATGGACTCGGGGTCCGTTGGAACTCCGTGTTCCCAACGCACCGGCGAGCCGAGCCGGTCGGGGTCGATGTGCAGCAGCACCAGGTCGGTACGGCCGGCGAAGAGCCGGTTGGCAGGCAGATGAACCTGCTCCGGCGCGGATAGATGCACGAATCCGACCTCGCGGAGGGAATCGGGGCAAAGTTCCCCGCCTCGGCGGGCTGAGTTCCAGTCCCGCTGTCCGCACAGGTGGAGTAGGACATCCGGATTCGGGTACATACGACCACACTGCAACACCCGCAACAGGAGAGGGCGTGAGACACGACACAACCTCGAACAGCCCGCGGAACAAGGCCTGAACGCAAAACGTCTGACACAGTAGAGATACGCGACGGCGGCGATGAGCCACCACAGCGCTGAGCACCTTTGGAGGAGCCCATGAACGCAACGCTGACCAGCCCCGAACTTACCCGGGCTGATCGCTGTGACCGTTGCGGAGCAGCGGCCCGCGTGCGCGCCAAGCTCCCCTCCGGCGCGGAGCTGCTGTTCTGCCAGCACCACGCCAACGAACACCAGGCCAAGCTGGTCGAACTCGCCGCGGTCCTGGAAGTTCAACCGGTCGACGCGTAATCGCGACTCGCGGTCGTGTCGCTGGGCACGGCCGCCGTCGTCGGTAATGCTGGACAGGTCATGACCGACCAGCAGCCGCCGCCACGCCGCCACCACGCATGGCGCATCGCCCGCCGAACCGTGGCGAAAAGCTGGGACGACTCCATTTTCTCCGAGTCGGCGCAGGCCGGCTTCTGGTCGGTGTTGTCGCTGCCGCCGCTGCTGCTGGGCATGCTCGGCAGCCTGGCCTACATCGCTCCGCTGTTCGGTCCGGACACGCTGGCCGCCATCGAGAAGCAGCTGATCAGCACGGCGGGCAGCTTCTTCTCCACCAATATCGTCACCGAGATCATCGCGCCCACGGTCAACGACATCGTGCAGGGCGCCCGCGGCGAGGTGGTCTCGCTCGGCTTCGTCATCAGCCTGTGGGCCGGGTCCTCGGCCATCTCGGCGTTCGTCGACTCCGTCGTCGAGGCCCACGACCAGACCCCGCTGCGCCACCCGGTCCGGCAGCGGTTCTTCGCGCTCGGGCTCTACATGGTGATGCTGGTGTTCGTGATCGCGGCGGCCCCGATCGTGGCGCTGGGCCCGCGCAAGATCTCCGAGTACATCCCGGACAGCTGGGACAACGTGCTGCGCTACGGCTACTTCCCGCTGCTGGTGCTCGGCCTGGTGCTGGCGGTCACGATCCTCTATCGGGTGTCACTGCCCCGGCCGCTGCCCACCCATCGGCTGATCTGGGGTGGGATCCTGGCCACCGCGGTTTTCGTCGTGGCGACGGTCGGACTACGGATCTATCTGAGCTACATCACCCGCACCGGCTACACCTACGGCGCGCTGGCCACCCCGATCGCCTTCCTGCTGTTCGCGTTCTTCCTCGGATTCGCGATCATGATCGGCGCCGAACTCAACGCCGCGATCGACGAGGAATGGCCGGCCCCGATTCCGAAGGGCCACAAGTTGCGAACCTGGTTGCGGTACAAGGCCAGGTCGCTGCGCAATCGCGACGGGCGCAGCGCACGGCCGGCGCCGCAGGAGCAGACCGTGGAGAACGAACCGGTGGCCTCGGCCCCGGTCAGCCCTTCTTGAGGGTGTCGTAGATGCGCTTGCAGTCCGGGCAGACCGGTGAGCCGGGCTTGGCCGAGCGCGTCACCGGGAATACCTCGCCGCACAACGCCACCACGTGAGTGCCCATGACCGCGCTCTCGGCGATCTTGTCCTTCTTGACGTAGTGGAAGTATTTCTGGGCGTCGCCATCGGTCCCGTCGTCGACCTTTTCGTCGGCATCGGTGCGTTCGATTGTCTGGGTCTGCATGACCGATATTGTGCCCGGTCAGACAGTCGTAAGAAACCAGAGGTTCCATGACGCCGCAGATGTGGAACAGTGGAGCCATGAAGCGCGAGCTCGGGTTCGACGACGAGGGTCGGCCGGTGCTCATCACTGCCGCGGCCCCGGCCTACGAGGAGCAGCACCGCGCGCGAGTCCGCAAGTACCTGACGATCATGTCGTTCCGCATTCCCGCCCTCATCCTGGCCGCCGTTGCGTACGGGATCTGGCACAACGGTCTGATCTCGCTGGCGATCGTCGCGGTGTCGATACCGTTGCCGTGGATCGCGGTGCTGATCGCCAACGACCGCCCCCCGCGGCGGGCCGAGGAACCCCGCCGTTACGAGAACGCGCCGCGGCACACGGCGCTTTTCCCGCGGGCGGAGCGGCCCGCGCTGGAGGTGGGCTTGAGCGCGACCGCGCAACCGCGGGCGGCCCACGTGGTCGACGACGGTTCCCGCTGAGCGCCGTCGCGCCCGATTCTCAGCCGATTCTCAGATCCCCGCCGCATTTCTGCACTTCAGAGGGTGTGAGATGGCGATCCCCTGGGAACTCTTTGCTCCTGACGGACGTTGGACGTCTTGACAGCTTGGAGCGACCAGGAGGCCACCCATGGCAAACGCCACCACAAGCCGGATCGACAGCGATCTGGACGCCCAGAGTCCAGCCGCCGACCTGGTGCGTGTGTATCTCAACGGCATCGGCAAGACCGCTCTGCTGACCGCCGCCGACGAGGTCGAATTGGCCAAGCGGATCGAGGCCGGCCTGTACGCCCAGCACCTGCTCGCCACCCGCAAGCGGATCAGTGAGAACCGCAAGCGCGATCTCGCGATCGTGGTGCGCGACGGCCAGGCCGCGCGCAGCCATCTGCTCGAGGCCAACCTGCGGCTGGTGGTGTCGCTGGCCAAGCGCTATACCGGGCGCGGCATGCCGCTGCTGGACCTGATCCAGGAGGGCAACCTCGGCCTGATCCGCGCGATGGAGAAGTTCGACTACACAAAGGGATTCAAGTTCTCCACCTACGCCACCTGGTGGATCCGCCAGGCCATCACCCGCGGCATGGCCGACCAGAGCCGCACCATCCGGCTGCCCGTCCACCTCGTCGAGCAGGTCAACAAGCTCGCCCGGATCAAGCGGGAGATGCACCAGAACCTCGGCCGTGAAGCCACCGACGACGAGTTGGCCGAGGAGTCGGGCATCCCGGTGGAGAAGATCAACGACCTTCTCGAGCACAGCCGGGACCCGGTGAGCCTGGACATGCCGGTCGGCAGCGACGAGGAAGCCCCGCTGGGTGACTTCATCGAGGACGCCGAGGCGATGTCGGCCGAAAATGCGGTGATCTCCGAACTGCTGCACACCGACATCCGACACGTGCTCGCCACGCTCGACGAGCGCGAGCAGCAGGTGATCCGGCTGCGCTTCGGGCTCGACGACGGGCAGCCCCGCACCCTCGACCAGATCGGCAAGCTGTTCGGGCTCTCGCGCGAGCGGGTCCGGCAGATCGAGCGCGAGGTGATGTCGAAGCTGCGCAATGGCGAGCGCGCCGACCGCCTGCGGTCCTACGCCAGCTGAACGCGTTCACAGCTGACGACCACGAGGTATGCCCGCCGGATGTCTCCGGCGGGCATACCGCTCTTTCCGCCCGGTGTTGTCCGGCCGTTCGCCCAGCTAGGCAAGTAGACTCGGGCTCGAACGAAGGGTGACCTATGAACGATCTGGTCGATACCACCGAGATGTACCTGCGGACGATCTACGACCTCGAGGAAGAGGGCGTGGTTCCGCTGCGGGCCCGCATCGCCGAGCGTCTCGAGCAGAGTGGACCGACCGTCAGCCAGACCGTCTCGCGGATGGAGCGCGACGGTCTGCTGCACGTGGCCGGTGACCGGCACCTCGAACTCACCGAGAAGGGCCGCTCGCTGGCGGTCTCGGTGATGCGCAAGCATCGGCTCGCCGAGCGACTGCTCGTCGACGTGATCGGCCTGCCGTGGGAGGAAGTGCACGCCGAGGCCTGCCGCTGGGAGCACGTGATGAGCGAGGACGTCGAGCGCAGGCTGGTCCGGGTGCTGGACAACCCCACCGTCTCCCCCTTCGGCAACCCGATCCCCGGCTTGGCGCTGCTCGGCCTCGACGGCACACAGGCTCGCCAGGACGCGAACCTGGTGCGGCTGACCGAGCTGCCGGCGGGCACGCCCGTCGCGGTGGTGGTTCGCCAGCTCACCGAGCACGTGCAGGGCGACGTGTCGCTAATCAGCCGGCTCAAGGACGCCGGGGTGGTGCCCAACGCGCGGGTGCAGGTCGAGTCCAATCCCGACGGCGGGGTCACCATCATCAACGCCGGCCACGAGAACGTCGATCTGCCCCACGAGATGGCGCACGCCGTGAAGGTGGAGAAGGTCTAGCACGGCCACGCCCCCCGCCGCTGAAAGGCCCGCGCTACACCGCCCGGCGCCCGAACGCCTGCCGCGGTGGCAGCCGCACCCCCAGCCGTCTGGCCAGTCGGTAGCCGGTGCCGGCGAGTTCGCGGATCTGCTCGGGGCGCATCCCGGACTGCAGGGCGGTGTCGAGCATGCCGGCCATCCGGTGCTTCGGGTCGCCGCGGAGCGCGGCCTCCAACGACAACCCGGCCAGCGGCCCATCACCTCGCGCGTACGCCGAGAATGCTAGCAGCACAAGGGCTTCCAGTCGCCACGGCTCGGGCAGCGTGCGGGCCAGCAGCGCCCACAACGTCTCGGCCTGCCCGGCCGCGGCGCCGACGGCCAGCGCGTAGAGCGTGTCGCGCACCGCGACGTCGGTGAGCGTGCTCGCCAGCGCCGCCACCTCGGTATCGCCGAGCGTGCCACCGTCGCACACCCGGGCCGCCGCCTCCAGCGCGGCCTCGACGTCGCGTCGCGCGCAGCCGTCCGGGTCGGCCTGCCGGTCCTGTTCGCGGCGGGCGGCGCACTGCGCGATGGCGTCGGCCAGCGTGGCCGAGCGGCCGGGGTCGGCCACGGCGATCACCGCGACCAGGTCGGCGCGGCGGTTGTACAGCCGGCGCCCGTCGAGCACCGCGGCGGCGGCAAGCGGCGATGCGGTCGGATCCTCCACGGTTCCCTTACTGTCGCACCCGTCGACGCAGTGCCAGCTGCCGCCGGCCGCCACCCGGTCGACCACGTGGCAGGCCGCCAGGTCCATATCGTGTCCGGCCAGCGCCTCGGCCAGCGCGCCGCACAGCCGGCGGTGATCGTCGTTGCAGATCGGGCACAGCGCGCCCGCCTCGTCGACGACGACCGCCACGAACGTGTCGGCCCCGGAGGCGGCCGCCAGCTCTGCGAGGTGCCCGAGGTTGTCGATGAGCCCGTCGGACAGATCGGCGCGCATCACCGCGCCCAGCTGCCCCCGTTCCAAGGCCACGAGTACGAGCGATTTCTCCGGGACGAAGCCCAGTACGGCGGGCAGGGCGGCGATGAGCGCGCCCGGGCGGTTGATGCGGAAGTCGCGACGATGTGTGGTCATGGCCCGACGCTGTCAAGGAGCCCCGTCGCCGCGGCGGCGCCGACGGGCGCCCGGCGGCCCGGTTGTGGATGAACCCGGGGCTGTGGAACTCCCCGGCAGTGACATTGTTCACCCGGCATTGGGCCCGTCAGCATGCGAGATCAGGCAAACCGGCGTAGACCTTTTGCTCATGGGTTTGGAATACGACCTCGTCGTCATCGGCTCGGGGCCGGGCGGGCAGAAGGCCGCGATCGCGGCCGCCAAACTGGGCAAGTCGGTGGCCATCATCGAGCGTGGCCGCATGCTCGGCGGGGTCTGCGTCAACACCGGCACGATCCCGTCGAAGACGCTGCGGGAGGCCGTGCTCTACCTGACCGGGATGAGCCAGCGCGAACTCTACGGCGCCAGCTATCGGGTCAAGGAGAAGATCACCCCGGCCGACCTCTTGGCGCGCACCCAGCATGTGATCGGCAAAGAGGTCGACGTGGTGCGCAACCAGCTGATGCGCAACGGCATCGAGCTCTACGAGGGTCACGGCCGATTCCTCGACGCCCACACCATCCTGGTCGAGGACCCCAGCCGCGCCGAGCGGATCGAGGTCACCGCCCACCACGTCATCATCGCCACCGGCACCAAACCGGCCAGGCCGGTCGGGGTGGAGTTCGACGAGAACCGGGTGCTGGACTCCGACGGCATTCTCGATCTGAAGTCCATCCCGGGGTCGATGGTGGTGGTGGGAGCCGGCGTGATCGGCATCGAGTACGCCTCGATGTTCGCCGCGCTCGGCACCAAGGTGACCGTCGTCGAGAAGCGCGACACCATGCTGGACTTCTGCGACCGCGAGATCGTGGAGGCGCTCAGTTTTCACCTGCGCGACCTTGCGGTGACGTTCCGGTTCGGTGAAGAGGTCACCGCGGTGGACGTCGGCTCGGCGGGCACCGTCACCACGCTGCGCAGCGGTAAGCAGATCCCCGCCGAGACGGTGATGTACTCGGCCGGGCGGCAGGGCCAGACCGACCAGCTCGACCTGGCCAACGCCGGCCTGGAGTCCGACGACCGGGGCCGGATCTTCGTCGACGACAAGACCTTTCAGACCAAGGTCGACCACATCTACGCCGTCGGTGACGTCATCGGCTTCCCCGCACTGGCGGCCACCTCGATGGAGCAGGGCCGGCTGGCCGCCTATCACGCCTTCGGCGAGCCCACAGCGGGCATCACCGCGCTGCAGCCGATCGGCATCTACTCGATCCCGGAGGTGTCCTACGTGGGCGCCACCGAGGTCGAGCTCACCAAGGACGCCGTCCCCTACGAGGTCGGGGTGTCGCGCTACCGCGAACTCGCGCGCGGCCAGATCGCCGGCGACTCCTACGGCATGCTGAAGCTGCTGGTGTCCACCGAGGACCTCACCCTGCTCGGCGTGCACATCTTCGGCACCAACGCCACCGAGATGGTGCACATCGGCCAGGCCGTCATGGGCTGCGGCGGCACGGTGGAGTACCTGGTCGACGCGGTGTTCAACTACCCCACGTTCTCCGAGGCCTACAAGGTGGCCGCGCTCGACGTGATGAACAAGATGCGGGCGCTCAACCAGTTCCGCACCTAGACCTCAGCACTGGTCGGCGAAGGCGTTGGGCGCGGCGTCGCCGGGGCCGCCGGCCTCGGCCCGCGCCAGCAGCGCCGCCGTCCGGTCGTCGAAGCGCGGCGTGAAGGACAGGCTGTCGTCGCAGCCGCCGCCGTCGAGGCCGCCGACCACGCCCACCGCCGCGGGCCCACTGATCCAGGGGGCCCCGCTGGTGCCGTCGACCAGGCCGCCGCACCGCAACGAGGGGTAGCCTTCGGCGGCCGGCCCGGTCACCGACCGGCAGCCGACCGGGGCGCCCCCGACACCTAGCGGGTAGCCGGTGATCGTCACGTCGGTGCCCTCGCCCGGTGCCGTCCCCAGCACCAGGGCCGAGCCGGCCACCGCCTCGACCTTGCCGCCCGCCGGCCTGCTGACCCGGGCGAAGGCGTAGTCCGCGGCCGGGTCCTGGGACGTCACCCAGCGCGGATCGAGGTACACGGTGTCGATGTGCCAGACGTCGGCCGGACCGTTGTGCCCGTCGAAGCCCGGCACGAACGTCGCCGGGTACTGCGCCTCGAGGCAGTGCGCCGCCGTCAGGACCAGGTCGCCGGGAGCGGAGTGCACCACCGCGCCGGTACAGGTGTGGGTGTCGGTGCCGCCGAGGAACACCGCCCCGACCGCGGGCATCGGCGGGACGGGGCGCGCGGCCGGGACGGTGGGCGGTGGCGGCGCGGGACGCTGGCAGGACACGGTGGCCGTCGCCGCCATCGTGATGGCCAGCACCGCCGCCGCTACCCGCATGAACGACGATGATGCACCACCGGGGCGGTCTGTTCCTGCCGGACGCGTCGATCGGGAACGGCTGCGGCGGCGGCCGCGTTGACCAAACACGGGCGGTTGAGATGGGCGCCCGGGGCAATGTGAGAGAGACTGTTGGCACGGTCGAGGGCACCGACGCGGTGTCCGGCGCCGCGAGGAGGTGGAACGCAATGGCTGACGAGGACGCAGCGCACTACCAGCCCGAACAGACCGGAATGTACGAACTGGAGTTCCCCGCACCGCAGTTGTCCTCGGACGATGGTCGCGGTCCGGTCCTGATCCACGCCCTCGAGGGCTTCTCCGACGCCGGGCACGCCATCCGGCTGGCCGCCGAGCACCTGCGGAACACCCTGGACACCGAACTGGTGGCGTCGTTCGCCATCGACGAGCTGCTGGACTATCGATCCCGGCGGCCCCCGATGACGTTCAAGACCGACCACTTCACCGACTACGACGACCCGCAGCTGAACCTCTATGCCCTGCACGACAGCGTGGGCACGCCGTTTCTGCTGCTCGCCGGCCTGGAGCCGGATCTGCGCTGGGAGCGGTTCATCACCGCGGTGCGGCTGCTGGCCGAGCGGCTCGGGGTGCGCCGCACGATCGGCCTGGGCACCATCCCGATGGCGGTGCCGCACACCCGTCCGGTGAGCATGACCGCGCACTCCAACAACCGCGACCTGCTCGGCGACCACCAGCCGTGGGTGGGTGAGGTGCAGGTTCCGGCCAGCGTGTCCAACCTGCTGGAGTACCGGATGGCGCAGCATGGCCACGAGGTCGTCGGGTTCACCGTCCACGTGCCGCACTACCTGGCCCAGACCGACTACCCGATCGCCGCCGAGGCGCTGCTGGCGCAGGTCGCACAGGCCAGTTCGCTGCAATTTCCGCTGCAGGCCCTGACCGAGGCCGGGGCGGAGATCCGCACCAAGATCGACGAGCAGGTGGAGGGCAGTCTGGAGGTCGCTCAAGTGGTGACCGCGCTGGAGCGCCAGTACGATGCATTCGTTGCCGCGCAGGAGAACCGGTCGCTGTTGGCCAGGGACGAGGAGCTCCCCAGCGGTGAGGAATTGGGCGCGGAATTCGAGCGATTCCTGGCCCAGCACGCCGAGGACTTCAAGGACGGTTTCACCGACAACGGCGAGACCTGAGGAGTCCACCCGCCGCGACGACGAGGTTGGACATGACGCAGCGAAAGCCCAATCTGCAAGCGGTACGGGAGCTCACTCCCACGCTGCACTACCAGACCATCCACGGCTACCGCCGGGCGTTCCGGATCGCCGGGTCCGGGCCGGCACTGCTGCTGATCCACGGGATCGGCGACAACTCCACGACGTGGCACTCGGTGCACAGCAAGCTGGCACAACGGTTCACCGTCATCGCCCCGGACCTGCTCGGCCACGGCCAGTCCGACAAGCCGCGGGCCGACTACTCGGTGGCGGCCTACGCCAACGGGATGCGTGACCTGTTGAGCGTGCTGGACGTCGAGAAGGTCACCGTGGTGGGCCACTCCCTGGGCGGCGGGGTGGCCATGCAGTTCGCCTACCAGTTCCCGCAGTTGGTGGAGCGGCTGATCCTGGTGGGGGCGGGCGGCGTCACCAAGGACGTCAACATCGCACTGCGGCTCGCCTCACTGCCACTGGGCGGTGAGGCACTGGCGCTGCTGCGGCTGCCGATGGTGCTGCCGACGCTGCAGGTCGCCGGCCGCGCGCTGGGCACCGTGTTCGGGTCGACCGGCCTGGGCCGCGACATCCCCGACGCGTTGCGGATCCTGGCCGACCTGCCCGAACCGACCGCCTCGTCGGCGTTCACCCGCACCCTGCGCTCGGTGGTGGACTGGCGCGGACAGGTGGTGACGATGCTGGACCGATGTTATCTGACCGAATCCGTTCCCGTGCAATTGATCTGGGGAGACCAGGACGCCATGATCCCGGTCAGTCACGCCCGGATGGCGCATTCGGCGATGCCCGGCTCCCGCCTCGAGATCTTCTCCCGCTCCGGCCACTTCCCGTTCCACGACGATCCCGACCGCTTCGTCGAGGTCGTCGAACGGTTCATCGACGATACCGTGCCCGCCGAATACGACCAGGCGGTGCTGCGCGAACTGCTACGCCACGGCGTCAGCGAACGCGCGGTGTCCGGCTCACTGGACACCCGCGTCGCCGTGTTCGATGCGATCGACACCGACGAACGCAGCGCTACCTGATCGGTCGGGGGTTCGCCGAGTCGTAGAGTCGGGTCATGACCGTCGATGTGAGCGTTCTGCGGGTGTTCACCGATGCCGACGGGAATTTCGGCAATCCGCTGGGGGTGGTGGACGCCGCGACGGCGCCCGCCGCCGACCGCCAGCGCCTTGCCACCGAATTGGGTTACAGCGAAACGATATTCGTCGACCTCCCGCCGGCGGGTTCCACCAGCGCGCACGCGCGCATCTACACGCCGGCCACCGAGCTGGCGTTCGCCGGACACCCGACCGTGGGCGCGGCCTGGTGGCTGGCCGGGCGCGGGATGGCCGTGCGCACCCTGGCGGTTCCGGCCGGGATCGTGCAGGTCGGACGCGACGGCGAGTTCACCACCGTGCGGGCCCGCGCGGACTGGTCGCCGGAGTTCGTCCTGGCGCAGGTGCCCTCGGTGTCGGAGTTGATGGCCGCCGACCCGGCGGAGTACCCCGACGACGTCTACCACTACCTGTGGACCTGGCTGGACCGCGACAGCGGGACCATTCGGGCCCGGATGTTCGCCAACGAAATCGGAATCGTCGAGGACGAGGCCACCGGGTCGGCCGCGGTCCGCCTGACCGACCACCTCAGCCGGGACCTCGCGATCACCCAGGGCAAGGGGTCGCAGATCTACACGACCTGGAATCCGCAGGGGTGGGTCACGGTGGCCGGGCGCGTCGTCGGCGACGGCGTCCGCCAGGTCGGGTGAGCGGTCAGCCGGAGGCGGCGATGCGGTGGGCGCGCAGCGCCTCGATCTCCCGCTCGAAGTCCTCCGCGGAGGAGAACGACCGGTACACCGAGGCGAAGCGCAGGTAGGCGACCTCGTCGAGTTCGCGCAACGGGCCCAGGATCGCCAGCCCGACCTCGTTGCTGGGCACCTCCGGCGAGCCGGTCGCCCGCACGGTGTCCTCGACCTGCTGGGCGAGCAGGTTCAGGGCGTCGTCGTCGACCTGGCGGCCCTGGCAGGCCCGGCGGACGCCGCTGATCACCTTCTCCCGGCTGAACGGTTCGGTGACGCCGCTGCGCTTGACCACCGCGAGCACGGCGGTCTCCACGGTGGTGAACCGGCGACCACATTCCGGGCAGGACCGGCGCCTGCGGATCGCCTGCCCCTCGTCGGTCTCCCGGGAATCGACGACGCGGGAGTCGGGATGGCGGCAGAAAGGACAGTGCATGACCGCTCCCTCGCCTCCACCGAAGCCGGATGCTTCAGACGACACAGAGCCTACCTGCGTCGTCCAGCGTGCGGCCACGGCGTGCAGCAGCGGCACCACGGTTGGCGTCCCGGTGTCGAGGCCGGTTGTGCGGCAGGTCATTTCGCCACCCGTCGCCGTGTCGGTCAGCCGAGCGGGGCGATCAGCGTCTGTCCGGCGTCCAGCGCCGCCGAGTCCAGCTTGTTCAGTTCACGGATGCGCTGCATGACCTGCGCGGCGGGCGCGTCCGGGGCGACCCGCCCGGCCAGCTGCTGCAGCGTCTCGCCGGCCTGGACCTGGACCACGGCCAGCTGGTCCGGGAGCGCCGCGGGCGCGGGCTGGTCGCCGCTGAAGTGCGCCAGGAAGCCCAGCCACAGGGTGATCAGCGCCGCCACTCCCGCCAGGGCGACGGTGACGGTGGCGCTGACCGGCCGGGCGGCCGGATGCGCGGCGCGCGAGACCGGGATAGCGGTGCCGCGGTAGCGCAGCGGAGCCACCGCGGGGCGCGCCGGGCCCGGCCGGTGCGCGACCCGAACCGGGCGGGGACGGACCCGACCCGGGGCGTTGACCACCTCGCGGACCAGTTCCCGGCCCGCCTCGCGCCGCATCGGCCGACATGGCATAACCTGCCGATCATCGATGACTGTCATGTCCGCTCCTTCCGCCGGGTGGCACCCGATTGTTCGATCGGATGTTCGAACTGTACTCGATCACACGTTCGAAAACCGAACACCTGATCGAGCGTGTCGCCAGACTAGAACGAGGCGCCGACAAGTTTCGGCGGTCGAACGGCGGCCATCCGGTAACCGGCGACACGCTCGAACAAATGTTTGATTCACGGCGTGATCGGGACTACATTCGCCCCATGAGCGACAGCAGCGAGACCACGGAGGCCCGGGCATCGGGACTGACCGAACGGCAGCGAACCATCCTCGAAGTCATCCGCACCTCCGTCACCACCCGCGGCTATCCCCCGAGCATCCGGGAGATCGGTGACGCCGTGGGCCTCACCTCGACGTCATCGGTCGCCCACCAGCTGCGCACCCTGGAGCGCAAGGGCTATCTGCGCCGCGACCCGAACCGCCCGCGGGCCGTGGACGTGCGCGGCGCCGACGACATGGTCGCGCCGGCGGTGACCGAGGTGGCGGGTTCCGACGCGCTACCGGAGCCGACGTACGTGCCGGTCCTCGGCCGCATCGCGGCCGGTGGTCCGATCCTGGCCGAGGAGGCCGTCGAGGACGTCTTCCCGCTGCCGCGTGAGCTCGTCGGCGAGGGGTCGCTGTTCCTGCTCAAGGTCGTCGGCGAGTCCATGGTGGACGCGGCGATCTGCGACGGGGACTGGGTCGTGGTCCGTCAGCAGAACGTGGCCGACAACGGCGACATCGTCGCGGCCATGATCGACGGCGAGGCGACCGTCAAGACCTTCAAGCGCACCGGCGGCCAGGTCTGGCTGATGCCCCACAACCCGGCGTTCGACCCGATCCCCGGTAACGACGCCGCCGTGCTGGGCAAGGTCGTCACCGTGATCCGCAGGGTCTAGCGGCGGTTACTCCGGCGCCCTGACGAAGCCGTTGGCCTGCGCCAATTCCTCACTGGCGAACCACACTTCGGGGACGGTGTGGTCATACAGCGCCGACTCCGGGGTGTAGTACAGCCCCGAGTGCGTGTTGGCCTTGATCGAGTAGCCCTCCGGCGCCTGGTACGGGTCGGCCAGCGGCAGGTGGATCGCCGGCCGTGACGCCGCCTCGGCGTCGCCATGGTCGGGCTCGTCGATGTCGGGGCCGCTGTCGTAGGGCCCGTCGTCCGGTTCCGGGGCCTCGAAGTCGGCGGCCGGGTACTCCGGCGGCTCCGCCACCTCGGCCGGATCCTCCTCGGCCGCACGGCGCCGCCGCGGGGCACCGTACTCACCCAGGTCCAGCCGCCACATCGTCGACGACGAGCCGGTGTCGACCGCGGCGTGGCGACCGGAGTCACCGGGTTCCGGCTCCGGTTCGATCTCCGGCTCGGGTTCGTCGATGGCCCACGTCGACTCCTGCAGGAGCTCGACCTCCTCCACCTCGATTGGCTGCTCACCGAACTCCGGCCGGTGCTCCTCGACCGGGATCCGGGTGGGGGTGGTGTCGATGGAGTCCGGATCGCCGTCGAAGACGTCCTCGGCGCCGGGCATGGTCTTGGCCTGCCCGCCCGGTGCCGCCCAGTCGTAGCCCGGGGACTGGTCCTGTGCCGACTCCGCATAGTGCGGGAGCCGGGCGGGGCCGGTGGCCTCGCTGGGCCAGCGGTCGCCGTCGTCGTAGCCGCCCTCGGCGCCCTCTCCGGCGGCGCGCCGCCGCTGCAGCCACAGCAGCCCGAGTCCCAGCACCGCGATCAGCAGCAGGATCGGGATGATCACCAGCAGCCACCACCAGTGCCAGGTCAGGGCCTTGCCGGACTTGCCCGAAGCCGTTCCCGGTCCGTGCGGTCCCCCGGCGGGCACCTCGACGCCCGACAGCGACGATGCCAGGTCGGCCGGCTTGGTGCTGAAGGCGCCGGACGCCTTGTCCCAGGAGATCTCGCCGTTGGCGAACTTCTGGGTCACGGTGTCACCGTCGACCGACTGCTCACCGGTCGGGACACCGAGCTTGCCGGTCGCGCCGCCGAGCTTGTCCCAGGCCGCGTTGATCGCACCGCGAACCACGACGGCGCCGGTGTCGGGGGTCCAGAAGATCACCGGCTTGTCCGGGGCGCTGAACGTGCTCACCCGGCTGTTCGGGGCGCCGCCGTCGGCCTCGGCGGCATTCGGGAAGCCCAGGTCGCCGGTGGGGCCCCCGGCCGATTCGTACTTGGACAAGATGGCCCCGGTCACGGCGTGGGCGCCGGTGGCCGGTGAGTAGAAGATCTTGCCGCCGGCGTAGCCCTGCGCGGCGCCGTTGTCGCCGACCGTGGTCTGGGCGCCCTGTCGCGCGCCGAGCGGCCCGGAGATTCCGCCGGCGGCCCGCCAGGCCTGGTTGATGGCCGCGGTCGCGTCGGTGGGAACGTCGACGCCGGTCAGGTCGCTCGCCAGATCCGGCGGCACCGAACTGAACGTCTTGGTGCTGCTGTCATAAGACAGCTCACCGCCGCTGAACTTCTGGCTGATGACGTTGCCGTTGTAGGTCTCGTCCTCGATCGGGACGCCCAGGGTGCCCGCGGATCCGCCGAGCTTGTCCCAGGCCGCGTTGATGGCGCCGCGAACCACCCAGGCCCCGGTGTCGGGGGTCCAGAAGATCACCGGCTTGTCACTGCCACTGAAGGTGCTGACCCGGCTGTCCGGGCCGACCAGGCCGGCCGCCTCGTCGATGGTCGGGAAACCCAGGTCGCTGTCGGCCGGACCGCCCAGCGCCTGGTACCGGTTCAGGATCTCGCCGTAGATCAGGTGCGCGCCGGTGGCGGGGGTGAAGAAGATCTTGCCGCTGACGAAGTTCTGGCCGTACCCGTCGCCGACCTGGTAGACGTCGCCGTCCTTGTCGCCCACCACCGAGTCCGGACCGCCCGCGGCCTGCCAGGTCTGATCGATCGCGGCGCCGGCGTCGCTCTCCGGCGACGCGACCGCCGCGGGTGACATCAGGACAGCTGCGGTCGCCGCCGCGACGACGCACAGCGCCAGCCGCCCGACGCCTCTACTGAGACGACTTCCAAGCCACGTCATGCACGCTCCCGCAGTTTCGGTCAAGATGCCCTACTCATACTCCGCGCCAACTGTGCGTTAGCAGAGCATGACACGCGGCGATATCGCTGTTTAGGCGCGCGAAATATGCCGAATTGGGATCAGAATCGGCGTTCGGGGCGCCTGCGGGCGTCAACCGGGCCGGAGCGGGCGGGAATCGTCAGACACCCAGGCTGCGCCCGATGATCTCCTTCATGATCTCGGTCGTCCCGCCGTAGATGGTCTGAACCCGAGCGTCGAGGTAGGCCCGCGCGACGGTGTACTCGCGCATGTAGCCGTATCCGCCGTGCAGCTGCAGGCAGCGGTCGATGAGCTTGACCTGCGCCTCGGTGGTGTACCACTTGGCCATCGCGGCCTGCTCGGCGGTCAGCTTCTCCTCCAGGTGCAGCCGGATGAACTCGTCGGTCATGATCCGCACCGCGGTGGCCTCGGTGGCCAGCTCGGCCAGCAGGAACCGGCTGTTCTGGAAGGAGCCGATCGGTTTGCCGAACGCCTTGCGCTCCCGGGTGTACTCGATGGTCTGCTCGAGCACCGCCTCCATGGCGGCAGCGGCCATGATGGCGATCGAGATGCGCTCCTGCGGCAGGTTCTCCATCAGGTAGATGAAGCCCTTACCCTCCTCGCCGAGCAGGTTCTCGGCGGGCACCTTCACATCGGTGAAGGACAGCTCGGCGGTGTCCTGCGCGTCCAGGCCGATCTTGTCGAGGTGGCGGCCGCGTTCGAAGCCCTCCATGCCGCGCTCGACGGCCAGCAGCGAGAAGCCCAGCGCGCCCTTGTCGGGGTCGGTCTGGGCCACCACGATCACCAGGTCCGCGTTGATCCCGTTGGTGATGAACGTCTTCGAGCCGTTGAGGATGTAGTGGTCGCCTTCCTTGACCGCCCGGGTCTTGATGCCCTGCAGGTCGCTGCCGGTGCCGGGTTCGGTCATGGCGATCGCGGTGATCATCTCGCCGCTGCAGAACTGGGGCAGCCAGCGCTGCTTCTGCTCCTCGGTGGTCAGACGGAGCAGGTAGGGGGCGACGACGTCGTTGTGCAGCGAGAAGCCCAGCCCGCTGTAGCGGCCGGCCACGGTCTCCTCGACGACGATCGTGTTGTAGCGGAAGTCGGGGTTGCCGCCCCCGCCGTACTCCTCGGGCACGGCCATACCCAGGAAGCCCTGCTTGCCGGCCTCCAGCCAGACGCCGCGGTCGACGATCTTGTCCTTCTCCCACTGGTCGTGGTACGGCGCGACGTGCCGGTCGAGGAACGCCCGGTAGGACTCGCGGAACAGTTCGTGCTCGGGTTCGAACAGGGTGCGCTGGTACTTGACGGCTGAGTTCTTCTCTTGAGCCACGGGTGACCTCCGGACGGCGCGACAGGATCTTTCGACGAGGATAGACCAACCGGGCGGTTGGTTGCCCACGGGGATCGCGGGCTGGCGCCGAAATCGGAGAGTAGGTTTGCGGATAAGGTTCAGAATCAGTTGCCGGGCATTCAGCGTCGGTTTGCACTTCAACGATCTGAACAGGTCATTAAGCGCAGATCGTCGCCTGAAATCCATGCGGCGGGCCATGATTTTGGTTAACCGGTGATCCATGAGAAGCTTTGCTGATGCGCGCTCAGCTCCAATCCACCGCCCGTTCCGTCCTGATCGCGGTTCTGGCGGTGATGGCCACCGTCGTCCTGGGCATCGCCACCACGATCGGCGCGGCCATCACCCTGACGGCCACCACGGCCCTGATCGTCCCGGGCACCGGCACGCCGAACCCGGGGAGCGTCGGCGGCTACGAGGCCAACGCCCGCGATTACTACATCGAGACGACGACCGCGTTGTGCCAGCCGAGCTGCGCCACCGAGCCGGTGCCCTACATCGCGCAGTTCTGGCCGTTTCCCTTCCCGGGCTGGGGCGGGCTGTCCGGGGCGAAATGGAACGTCTCGGTCGCCAGCGGTGTCGCCCAGCTCACCAGCGACCTGATCGGCGCCTACAACCCCACCCCCGACAGCCAGGTCGTGGTGTTCGGCTACTCCCAGGGCGCCACCGTCGCCAGCCTGGTGAAGCGCAACCTGGGCCAGCTCAGCGACGCCCAGAAGGCCGACATCGCGTTCGTGTTGATCGGCAACCCGAACCGGCCCAATGGAGGCCTCTTCGAGCGGCTCGCGCTGCTGGGGACCGTGCCGATCCTGGACGCAACCTTCGGCCAACCGACGCCGACCGACACCGGGATCCAGACCACCGATATCGCCTTCCAGTACGACGGCGTCGCCGACTTCCCGACCTATCCGATCAACCTGCTCGCCGACCTCAACGCGCTGGCCGGCTTCGCCTACATCCACGGCACCTACCTGGCGCCCAATGCCAAAAGCGACCCCGGTGAGCTGCCGAACGGTCTGGATCCGGCGACGCTGGAGAGCACGGTGAGCGAGATCGTGGCGAACTGCCAGACCGATCCGCGCTGCCAGCAGCACGGCGATACCACCTATGTGACGATTCCGACCCCGAATCTGCCGCTGCTGCAACCGGTTCGCGATCTGGGCAGTGCGACCCATCTGCAGTTCATCACCACGCCGCTGGTCGATCTGGTCCAGCCCGCGCTGCGGGTGTTGATCGAGACCGGTTACAACCGAGCCGATTACGGCCGGCCGACCCCGTTCCGGCTGATCCCGACCGCCAACCCGATCACCGTCACCGTCGACCTCGTCAAGGCCGTCGGCGACGGAGTCGACGCCGCCGTGCACGACATCACCGGCAAGACACCCACCGCGCCCGCGCCGTCCGCGCCCGCCCCGATCGCACCGGCGCCGACGCTGATGAGCGTCGCACCGCAGAACGACAGTGCCGCGAGACTGGCCTCGGTCGACACGGATTCGGAAGAAGCGCCCAGTGCCGATGCCGATCAGCAGACGTTGGCCACCGTCACCCACCTGCCGACCGCGCGGCGCGCGCCCGCGGCCACCAAGCCGACCCGTCCGGTGCTGCGCGGACCGATCGGCCCGCAGGCGCAGAAGCTTGGCACGCAGCTGCGCAAGACCATCTCGGGGACGTTGGGGCAGTTGGGAATTCACCCGCGCGGCACCACCAAGGGCACCGGCACGGGGCCCGCCTCGTCCGGCTCGCCCGACGCCGAATCGTCGACGTCCGGCAGCGGTGCCGACAACAACACCGGCAGCGGGGCCGCCGCCTAAGGGGTTGCGTACTGGCGCAGCCCGGCCGCCAGCGCGGCGGGGACCCGCGCCTTGAGCCGGGTGCCCTGCTCAGTGTGTTCGGTCGCGTCCACCTGGCCCTCGGAGTGCAGCCGGGCGACGAGATCGCCGCGGTCGTAGGGAATCGTCACGTCGACGGCGACCTCACGGGGTTCGACCAGTTCCCCCATTCGGGCGCGCAGCCGGTCGATGCCCTCCCCGGTGTGCGCGGACACGAATACCGCGCCGGGCAGCGCGCGGCGCAGCTGAGCCAGGGTCAGGTCGCTGGCGGCGTCGATCTTGTTGACCACCAACAACTCCGGAGCCGGTGCGGCGTGATGATCGGACTGCACCTCGCGGATCACCTCGCGAACGGCTTCGATCTGCGCCATCGGGTTGACGTCGGAGCCGTCCACCACATGCACCAGCAGGTCGGCGTCGAGCACCTCCTCCAGCGTCGAGCGGAAGGCCTCGACCAGCTGGGTCGGCAGGTGCCGGACGAAGCCGACGGTATCGGTCAGCACGAACGGCCTGCCGTCCTCGAATTCGCCACGGCGCGTAGTGGGTTCGAGGGTGGCGAACAACGCGTTCTGCACCAGCACCCCGGCCCCGGTCAGCGTGTTGAGCACGCTGGACTTGCCCGCGTTGGTGTAGCCGACGATCGCGATCGACGCGACGTCGCTCTGCAGGCGACGGCTGCGCTGGGTGTCGCGGATCTGCTTCATGTCCTTGATCTCGCGGCGCAGCTTGGACATCCGTTCGCGGATGCGACGGCGGTCGGTCTCGATCTTGGTCTCCCCCGGGCCGCGCAGGCCCACCCCGCCGCCGCTGCCGCCGGCGCGGCCACCGGCCTGCCGGGACATCGACTCGCCCCAGCCGCGCAGCCGCGGCAGCATGTACTCCATCTGCGCCAGCGCGACCTGCGCCTTGCCTTCCCGGCTGGTCGCGTGCTGGGCGAAGATGTCCAGGATCAGCGCGGTGCGGTCGATCACCTTGACCTTGACCACCTTCTCCAGCGCGGTCAGCTGGGCGGGACTCAGTTCGCCGTCGCAGATGACCGTGTCGGCGCCGGTGGCGACGACGATCTGGCGCAACTCGAGGGCCTTGCCCGAGCCGATGTAGGTGGACGGGTCCGGTTTGTCGCGGCGCTGCACCAGGCCTTCGAGCACCTCGGAGCCCGCGGTCTCGGCCAGGGCGGCCAGTTCGGCCATGCTGGCGTCGGCGTCGGCGGCGGTGCCGTCGGTCCACACGCCGACCAGCACGACCCGCTCGAGGCGCAGCTGGCGGTATTCGACCTCGGAGACGTCGGCGAGTTCGGTGGACAGCCCGGCGACGCGGCGCAGGGATGCGCGGTCCTCCAGGGCGAGTTCGCCGAGGCTGGGTTCGGCGGTGTTGGAATCGGGTTCAGTCATAGGCGGTACTGATGGTGTCACGCCCGGACAACGCCGCGCATCGGATTATCGTGCCCGCCGTCGCCCTCAGAGTTGCGCCGCCCACCACGCGTCGGCGAGCTCGCCGCGCGCCACCAGCACCGCAGGCCCCCGCAGAAAGCTGGTGGAGTCGCTGACCTCGACGCTGACCTCCCCGCCCGGGATCCGGACACGCAGCGTGCCGGTCTGTTCACCGCGGTGCGCCAGCGCGGCGGCGGCCGCCGCCACCGTTCCGGTGCCGCAGGAGCGGGTCTCGCCGACGCCCCGTTCGTGGACCCGCATCGTGATCGCCCCGTCCGCCCGGGGCGCGGTGACGACCTCGATGTTGACCCCCTCGGGAAACTGGTCGTGGTCGAACTCCACCGGCGCGCCGACGTCGAGCGCGGCCAGCTCCGCGTCGGTGAGATCCGGGTCGACGCAGGCCAGGTGCGGGTTGCCGACGTCGACACCCAACCCGGTGAACCGCCGGCCGCCCACGACCGCCGGGCCGACACCCAGCCGGTTGACCTTGCCCATCTCGACGGTGACATCGGCGCTGACGTCGTCGGCGCGATGCACGACCACCGGACGAGGGCCGGCCGGCGAGCCGACCACGAACTCGTCCCGCCGCTCCAACCCGCTCACCCGCAGGTAGTGGGCGAACACCCGGACACCGTTACCGCACATCTGGGCGACGGAACCGTCGGCGTTGCGGTAGTCCATGTACCAGTCGTGCGCGCCGACACCGTCGGGCAGCCGGTCGAGCACGCCCGCGGCCAGCGCCGCCCGGCCGGTGGTGACCCGCAGCACCCCGTCGGCGCCCAGGCCGCGGCGCCGGTCGCACAGCGCGGCCACCGCGGCGGGTGCCAGGTCCAGCCCCGCCTGCAGATCGGGCAGCAGCACGAAGTCGTTCTGCGTGCCGTGGCCCTTGGCGAATTTCACCAGTTCAGGATACGTGTCAGGTGATGCCGCGCCAGCGCGCGACAACCTCGTCGGCAAGCCCCGCCGCCGACCCGTCCAGCCAGACGATCCGGTGATCGCGACGGAACCAGGACCGCTGGCGGCGCACATAGCGGCGGGTGCCGACGAACGTCGCCTCCCGCGCCCGCTCGATCGCGTCCGCCGTGCCGCCGGCGTCCAGCGCGGCGATCACCTGCGCGTACCCCAGGGCCCGCCCCGCGGTCACGCCTTCGCGAAGGCCGCGGCCCAGCAACTCGGCAACTTCGTCCACCAGGCCGGCGTCGAACATGTCGTCGGTGCGCCGCCGCAGCCGTTCATCCAGAGTCGTTGTGTCCCAATCCAACCCGATGATCGCCGTCTCCCAGCGTGGTGCGCCGATCCGGGGGGCCGATGCGGCGAACGGCTGGCCGGTGAGCTCGACCACCTCCAGCGCGCGCACGATTCGGCGGCCATCGGTGGCCAGGATGGCCGTGGCCGCCGCCGGGTCGCGGTGGGCGAGCTCCGCATGTAGCCCGGCCGCACCGAGTTCGGCGAGCCGCCGCTCCCACCGGGCCCGCACGCCGGGGTCGGTGGCCGGGAACTCCCACTCGTCGAGCAACGCCTGGACGTACATCATCGACCCGCCGACGACGATCGGCACCGCCCCGCGTGCCGCGATGGCCTCGACGTCGGCCACCGCCGCCCGCTGGTAGCGCGCGACGGTCGCGGTCTCGGCGACGTCGAGCACGTCGAGTTGGTGATGCGGGATGCCGTGCCGCTCACCGGGCGGCAGCTTGGCGGTGCCGAGGTCCATGCCGCGGTACTGCTGCATGGCGTCGGCGTTGACCACTTCGACGCCGACCTCGCCGCTCAGCCGGTCGGCGACGGCGAGCGCGAGCTGGGATTTGCCGGTGCCGGTGGGGCCGATGATCGCGATCGGCCGCGGGGTCGGCGTCATGGCGTCCAGGTGCCCACGAAGTAGCCCACCCCGTAGGGCGCGCCGCGGACGACCTCCTTCGCCGCCGCGGGTCCGGGGCCGCTCAGCCCGGCCAGCACCTGGTAGGCGACCCGGCCGACGATCGAGTCGGGTAATCGGGTCAGGGCGTCGGCGTCGCCGCAGGCCAGCGCGTCGTCGAGGGATTTCTGCACCGCGGCGGCGTCGGGGTCGTAGCCGCCGGGCGCGGGCGGGGTGATGGTGTTGGCGCCGTCGGCGACGACCAGGACCCCGATCGGCGTTTCGGTCTCGTCGATCTCGGCCCGCAGCGCGCGGCCCGCGGCCATCGCGGCGGCGCCGTCGAGGTCGGTCGCGTAGACGCGGACCTCGACGCTGGCCGCGGGGCTGGCCTGTCCACGCAGCCACCCGGCGATCAGCGCGCACAGCGGCAGCGCGCTGACGGTGTCGGGCGCATGCGGCGACAGGGTGACGGGAACGTCGACGCCGTAGCCGGCGAACGTGCCGCGGGAGTGCGGGCCGATGACGTCGCCGCGCGCGCCGGCCCCGATCACCACCCAACGGTCCGGCAGCCCGGCGGCGGCGGTGAGCGCGGCGTCGCGGAAAGCGGCCACCTCACCGGCCGCGGCGCCGGCGAGGTGCGGCACCAGCACCGGCGGTGACGGGATCAGGGCGATGGCGGCCAGCACGCCCCACACGCTAGCGCCCGCTACCCCGGGACATCGGTGGTGACGGCCGGGTGGTCGTCGGACGACTCGCGGGCCAGCGCGACGGTGGCGAACACCATCGCGACGACGGCCAGGCCCAGGACGAACCACCCGGACTCCCCCGGCCGCAGCGTCTCGCCGAGGATCGCGATGCCGAGGATGGAGCCGACCATCGGCTCGCTGACGGTGACCGCGGGCAGCGAGGCCGCCATCGATCCGGCCCGGAACGACGACTGCTGGACCGCCGTCGCGGCGAGGCCTACCAGCGCCCACGGATACAACTCCGGGGTCTTGAGCATCGCCAGTACGCCGTCGTCCACCTGGTCCACGACACCCTTGGTCAGCACCGCGAACAGGCCCCACAGCGAGCCGGCCACCAGCCCCAGCAGCACGGCGGCCGCCGGCCTGCCCGCCCAGATCCTGGCGCCCAGCAGGCACAGCAGCAGCGCCGGGCCCAGCGTGGCGATCACCCAGAGCCACAACTCCATGCCGGCGCGCGCATGCCCCTTCGACGGGTTGCCGACGGAGACGATCACCGCGACGGAGACGGCCAGCAGCACCGCCCACAGCCACTGCGAGCGGGTGATCCGCCGCCCGACCCACCAGGCGCTGAGCGGCAACGCGAACAGCAGCGACGTCACCAGCAGCGCCTGCACCAGCAGGACCGAACCGAACGCCAGCGCCGCGGCCTGCAGCCCGAAGCCGGCGGCGGCCACCAGGCTGCCCAGCCACCATTGCTTGTCCTTGAGCAGCCGCAGCAGCAGCGCGACGTGCCCGACCGGTTCGTCGGTGACGTCATGGGCGGAACGCTGCTGCAGGACGTCACCCATCGCCACGCACAGTGCGGCCCCCAGGGCCAGCATGGTGGCGATGTCCGAGTGGCGCATGACGTGATCTCCTCCCTAGCCCCCTGGCCCTGTGAGCCCCTAGCCCACGGGCCCAGTGAGCCCCTAACCCGAAGTACCGACCTTACGAACCCGGAGCACGTGCACCTACGGACTGGTTCAATACCATCGAGGAGGGCCGACCGCACCCCGGCGGGGCCGGCCCGACATGCAGCACTGGCGCCGCGTTGCGCGGCAGGGGCGCGGGAGCACCGCGCGAAGGGCAGGTGACGCGACAGATGACGATCGACGCGCCGAACACCGGTGACTCCCCCAAGCCGGCGCCACGACCGGGGCCACCGCGCCCTGCGCCCCGGCCGCACCCGCCCACCCAGCCCGTCGCGGCCCCGCCGTCCAGCGATCCGCACCGGTTCGGCCGCATCGACGACGACGGAACGGTGTACCTGATCACCGCCGCCGGCGAACGGGTTATCGGTTCCTGGCAGGCCGGCGACAACGAGGCCGCCTATGCACACTTCGGCCGCCGCTTCGACGACCTGGCCACCGAGGTCACCCTGATGGAGACCCGGCTGGCGTCGGGCACCGGCGACGCCCGCAAGATCAAGGCCGCCGCGGCGGCGCTGGCCGAGACGCTGCCCACCGCCCATGTCCTCGGCGACGTCGACGCGCTGGCCGATCGGCTGGCCGCGATCCGCGACCACGCCGAGGAGACCGCCGCCGCCGACCGGGCGCGCCGGGAGGAGCACCGCGCCGCGCAGACCGCCCGCAAGGAGGCCCTGGCTGCCGAGGCCGAGGAGATCTCCGCCAACTCCACCCAGTGGAAGGCCGCGGGCGACCGGATGCGCGCCATCCTCGACGAGTGGCGCACCATCACCGGCCTGGACCGCAAGACCGACGACGCGCTGTGGAAGCGGTATTCGGCCGCGCGCGAGACCTTCAACCGGCGGCGCGGGTCGCACTTCGCCGAACTGGACCGCGAGCGCGCGGGTGCCAAGGCGGCCAAGGAGCGGCTGTGTGAACGGGCCGAGGAGCTGTCCGGTTCCACCGACTGGGCCCCCACCGCGGCGGCGTTCCGCGACCTGCTGACCGAGTGGAAGGCGGCGGGCCGCGCGGCCAAGGACGTCGACGACGCGCTGTGGAAGCGGTTCAAGGCCGCCCAGGACACCTTCTTCGGCGCCCGCAACGCCGTCAGCGCGGAGCGCGACGCCGAGTTCCAGGCCAACGCGCGGGCCAAGGAGCAGTTGCTGGTCGAGGCGGAGAAGCTGGACACGTCCAACGTCGAGGCCGCCCGCGTCGCCTTCCGCGTGATCGGCGACAAGTGGGATGCGATCGGCAAGGTCCCGCGCGAGCGCTCCGCCGAGTTGGAGCGCCGGTTGCGGGCGGTGGAGAAGAAGGTGCGCGACGCCGCCGACGCGGGCCGGGTCGACCCGGAGGCGCAGGCGCGCGCCGACCAGTTCCGGGTCCGCGCGGAGCAGTTCGAGCGACAGGCGGAGAAGGCGGCCGCGGCCGGACGTACCAAGGACGCCGAGGAGGCCCGGGCCAGCGCCGAGCAGTGGCGGCAGTGGGCCGAGGCGGCAGTGCAGTCCCTGGGCCGCCGTTAGCGGGCGCGCAGCCTGGCCACGAGCCCGAACAGCGGCCCCAGCGCCACCAGCGCCAGCCACGCCCATTTGGCGTTGTCCGGGCCGAAGCGGTAGGCCAGCGGGATCGAGCCGAGGAACACCACGACGATCAGCAGCGCCCCGGCGAGCTGTCGGCTCAGCGGCTCATCGGCATCGTCGGTGAGCCCCCGCCGCCGCGCCACGACGGTCAGCGCGATGCTCACCAGCACCACGGCGGCGACGTTGGCCGCGTACACCGCGGTCGGCAGCGGGAGGTTCGCCGGGTTTGGGCTGCTGATCGCCTTGGTGGTGAACGGGATGAACACCACCAGCCCCACCAGGTAGATGCAGATCCGCAACGTCGGCCCGTCGAGGGCGTTGAAGGAGCCGATCAGCCGGTGGTTGCCGCGCCAGAACCCGGCGATCACGACGAAGCTGATGACGAAGGCCAGCAACTGGTCCCCCAGCCCGGTGTCGAGCAGCGAGCTCAGACTCTGCCAGGCCGCCGCCGGCGGCACTTCCAGAGTCGTGACCAGCAGCGTGACCGAGAAGCCGAAGATGGCGTCGACGAAATTCAGGGCACGGTCGAACTCGGTACTGCCGCGTTCGAAGACGCCGGGACGCATGCCTGACACGCCGAACGTTCTATCACCGCGGGCGCAACCCCTACGGAGTGCCCTCGGCGGGCGGCGGGTCGTCGCGCTGGTTCAGCTCGTCGAGCAGGGTCCGGGACTGCTGCTCGACGGCCTCGCGCCGGCGCTGCTCCTCGGCCGCCAGCTGCACCGCGGTGCGGGTCCACACCACCCGCGCCCAGTGGAACGTCAGCACGATCACCGTGATCCAGCCGATGACGAGGCCGATGCCCGGCCCGGGGTGCCCGTGGGTGGCGGTCTGGCGCGACCACACGGCCAGCATGCCGATCGCGCTGGCCAACCCCGAGCCGGCCAACGCGAACCAGGCCAGCACCCAGCGCCGGGTCAGCAGGGCCAGCATCGAGAACCCGACGCCGAACACCAGCGCAAGCCAGCTGAAGATCCGCGACGGCAGCGCGATGCCGACGCTGATCGCCTTGTCGTCGCCCATCAGCACGTCGACGCCGCGGGCACCGCCGGTGTGCGGCAGCAGCAGCGACACCAGCAGCACGAAGACCAGGATCGACACCACCAGAGCCCGCGCACCGGGCTGGATCTCACCGGCGACCCGCCGTTCGGCCGCCTCCAGATCCTCCTTGTAGGCCTCGAAGTCGCCCGATCCCTGTGGCGCGCCCATCACATACATCCCGTCGTGGTCGGTTCTTCGGGTCTCGGCACGCCCACCGCCGGCAGGCCCAACCCAACGGTGCGGGGCCGCCGCCCGGTGGCGTGCGCGTCACCGGCGCGGGTGCGGCGGTGCGATTGCAGTGGCGCGTCGGCGATCAGGTGGTGCGGGGCGGCCCCGGTGACCGTGGTGGTTACGACGTCGCCCGGGCGCACCGCGGCGTCGCCGGGGGTGAAGTGCACCAGGCGGCCGTCGCAGGCCCGCCCGCTCATCCGCGCGGTGCTGGCGTCCTTGCGTCCCTCGCCGGCGGCCACCAGCAGTTCGACGGTGCTGCCGACCAGCGCGGCGTTGCTCTCCAGCGAGATCTGCTCCTGGACTTCCAGCAGCCGCTCGTAGCGCTCCTGCACAACGGTTTTGGGCAGCTGCCCGTCGAGCTCGGCGGCCGGGGTGCCGGGCCGTCTGGAGTACTGGAACGTGAACGCGGCGCTGAACCGGGCTGCCCGCACCACGTCGAGGGTGGCCGCGAAATCCTCCTCGGTCTCCCCGGGGAAGCCGACGATGATGTCGGTGGTGATCGCGGCGTGCGGCATCGCGGCGCGCACCCGGTCGATGATGCCGAGGTACCTCTCGGCGCGATAGGACCGGCGCATCGCCTTGAGGACGCGGTCCGAGCCGGATTGCAGCGGCATGTGCAGGGCGGGGCAAACATTGGGCGTCTCGGCCATCGCCTCGATGACGTCGTCGGTGAACTCGGCCGGGTGCGGCGAGGTGAACCGCACCCGCTCGAGGCCGTCGATGCGACCACACGCCCGCAGCAACGCCGCGAACGCCCCCCGGTCACGCGGGGTGTCCGGGTCGGCGAACGACACCCCGTAGGCGTTGACGTTCTGCCCCAGCAGGGTCACCTCCAGCACACCCTGGGCGACCAGCGATTCGACCTCGGCGAGGATGTCGGCGGGCCTGCGGTCCACCTCCTTGCCGCGCAGCGCGGGCACGATGCAGAACGTGCAGGTGTTGTTGCAGCCCACCGAGATGGAAACCCATGCCGCGTAGGCGGATTCACGCGCGGTGGGCAGATTGGACGGGAACTCGCGCAGCGCCTCGGCGATCTCCACCTGGGCCACCCGGTTGTGCCGGGCGCGGTCCAGCAGGGCGGGCAACGACCCGATGTTGTGGGTGCCGAACACCACATCCACCCACGGCGCCTTGCGCAGCAGGTGTTCGCGATCCTTCTGGGCCAGGCAGCCGCCGACCGCGATCTGCATGTCCGGCTCGGCCTGCTTGCGCGGCGCCAGGTGGCTGAGGTTGCCGTAGAGCTTGTTGTCGGCGTTCTCCCGCACCGCGCAGGTGTTGAACACCACCACGTCGGCGTCGGCCCCGTCGGCCGCGCGGCGGTAGCCGGCCGCCTCCAGCAACCCGGCGAGGCGCTCGGAGTCGTGCACGTTCATCTGGCAGCCGTAGGTGCGGACCTGATACGTGCGCCCGGCCGGCGAGCTGGGCGAATCGCCCGCTTGCGCCCCATGGGTCAGCACCGATGTCACGGACCTCATCGTACGGAGCGGGTCCGGGCCGGGAGAAATCGCGGCGACTGACCGGCGAGCAGAGAGTTACCTGGGTAGGGTCACAACGATGGAGAGCAGCGGCGGGGTGCCGATGATCTCGATCCAGGGTGTCAACAAGCACTTCGGTGCCCTGCACGTGCTCAAGGACATCAACCTCGACGTCGATCGCGGGCAGGTCGTCGTCGTGTTGGGTCCGTCCGGCTCGGGCAAGTCCACCCTGTGTCGAACCATCAACCGGCTCGAGACCATCGACTCAGGCACGATCGCGATCGACGGCGCCACCCTACCGTCCGAGGGGCGCAAACTGGCTCAGCTGCGCTCCGATGTGGGGATGGTGTTCCAGTCGTTCAACCTGTTCGCGCACAAGACGATCCTGGAGAACGTCACCCTGGCGCCGGTGAAGGTCCGCAAGGTCGGCAAGGACAAGGCCCGCGAGAAGGCGCTCGCCCTGTTGGAGCGGGTGGGGGTGGCCAACCAGGCCGACAAGTATCCGGCGCAGCTCTCCGGCGGCCAGCAGCAGCGGGTGGCCATCGCGCGCTCGCTGGCGATGGACCCCAAGGTGATCCTCTTCGACGAGCCGACCAGCGCCCTGGACCCCGAGATGGTCAACGAGGTGCTGGCGGTGATGACGTCGCTGGCCGCCGAGGGCATGACGATGGTGGTGGTGACCCACGAGATGGGCTTCGCCCGCCGCGCCGCGCACCGGGTGGTGTTCATGGCCGACGGCTCGATCGTCGAGGACGCCACCCCGGACGACTTCTTCACCAGTCCGCGCTCGGAACGTGCCAAGGACTTCCTCGGCAAGATTCTCAACCACTAGCGGTGAGAGGCCCGGACATGTCGGCACGGACGGTGCGCCTGCTGGTCATCGCGATGCTGGCGCTCGCGGTGCCGTTCGCCGCGACCGCGTGCGGGGGCAGCGGGACGCAGATCGTCATCGGCACCAAGTTCGACCAGCCTGGGCTCGCGGTGAAGAAACCGGACGGCACAATGGCCGGTTTCGACGTCGACGTCGCGACTTATGTGGCGGGCCAGCTCGGTTACAAACCCGACCAGATCGAGTGGAAGGAAGCGCCGTCCGGACAGCGCGAGACGCTGATCCAGAACGGTCAGGTCGACTACATCGTGGCCACCTACTCGATCACCGACGCCCGCAAGCAGAAGGTCGACTTCGCCGGGCCCTACCTGATCACCGGTCAGAGCCTGCTGGTGCGGGCCGACAACACCGACATCACCGGCGCCGAGTCGCTGCAGAACGGCAAGCGACTGTGTTCGGTGTCGGGATCCACGCCGGCGCAGCGGATCAAGGACAAGTACCCCGGCGTGCAGCTGCAGCAGTACGACACCTACTCGGCGTGCATCGAGGCGCTGCGCAACGGCGCGATCGACGCGGTGAGCACCGACGAGGTGATCCTGGCCGGTTTCGCCGCGCAGTTCCCCGGCGCGTTCAAGATCATCGGCAAGCCGTTCTCCACCGAGCGCTACGGCATCGGCCTGCGCAAGGGTGACAGCGAACTGCGCAAGAAGATCAACGACGCGCTGCTGAAGATGCAGCGCGACGGCGACTGGAAGGCCGCCTTCGACCGCAACCTCGGGCCGGCCGGGATCAGCGCGCCGCCGCCCCCGCCGCTGGACACCGGCGCATCGGCGGGTCAGGCGGAGAACGTGCAGATCTTCGGCAAGTACCGCGCCCAGATCCTGCGGGCGTTCTGGACCACCATCCAGCTCACCGTGTTCGCGGCGATCGGCGCCCTGATCCTGGGCACCGTGCTGGCCGCGATGCGGCTCTCGCCGGTGCCCATGCTCAACTGGCTGGGCACCGCATACGTCAACGTGGTGCGCAACACCCCGCTGACGTTGATCATCCTGTTCTGCTCGTTCGGGCTGGCGCAGACGCTGGGGATCACCCTGGTCGATCCGAAGTCGCCGACCTCCATCGCGGACAGCAACTTCCGGCTCGCGGTGCTCGGGTTGACGGTCTACACCGCCTCGTTCGTGTGCGAGACGATCCGGTCCGGGGTCAATACCATCCCGCTGGGGCAGGCCGAGGCGGCCCGGTCACTGGGGTTGACCTTCGGCCAGAACATGCGAACGATCCTGTTGCCGCAGGCCTTTCGCGCGGTGATCGTTCCGCTGGGCTCGGTACTGATCGCGCTGACCAAGAACACCACCATCGCCTCGGCGATCGGGGTGGCCGAGGCGGCGCTGCTGATGAAGGAGATGATCGAGAACACCGCGGCCCTGCTGGCGGTCGGCACCATCTTCGCGGTCGGCTTCCTGATCCTGACCCTGCCGCTGGGGCTGTTGTTCGGCTGGCTCGGCAAGCGTTGGGCGGTGGCGCGATGAAGAACGCTACCCACTTCGAGTGTGCGGTTTCATCCGCGACGCGCGGCGGTGGGCGTATCAGAAAGCACACTCACGCGGCGGGAGAGCTATGAGCGGCTCGGTGCTGTTCGACGTCCCTGGGCCGCGTGCCCTGGTACGAAACCGGGTGATCTCCGCGGTTACCGTCATCGTGATCGCGCTGGTGGTGTGGGCGGTGATCGCGAGGCTGGCCGGCAAGGGCCAGTTGACGGCGGCGAAGTGGCATCCATTCCTCACCGCCAACCTGTGGAAGACCTATGTGCTGCCGGGCATTCAGGGCACGCTGACCGCGGCCGCGCTGTCGATCGTGCTGGCCGGCATCCTGGGCCTGCTGCTGGGTGTCGGGCGGCTGTCGCACGTCGGCGCCATCCGGTGGCCGTCCGCGGTGATCGTGGAGTTCTTCCGCGCCGTGCCGGTGCTGATCATGATGATCTTCGCCTATTTCCTCTACGCGCTCTACGACGTGTTCCCGTCCAAACAGCTGGCGCTGGCCGGCGTCGTGACCGGGTTGACGCTCTACAACGCCGCGGTGATCGCCGAGATCGTCCGCGCCGGCGTCAACGCGCTGCCGCGCGGGCAGTCGGAGGCCGCCGCCGCACTGGGATTGCGACCCGGTCAGACGATGCGCTCCATCCTTCTGCCGCAGGCGATCACGTCGATGCTGCCGGTGCTGGTGTCCCAGCTCGTCGTCGTGTTGAAGGACACCGCGATCGGCTACCAGATCACGTTCGTGGAGATGGTGCGCCAGGGCACCGTGGTCGGTTCGACCTACGGCAACTACGTTCCGGCGCTGATCGTCATCGCCGTCATCATGATCACGGTCAACTTCGCGCTGTCGGCCGCGGCGACCCGGATCGAGCGACGGATGCGGCGCTCCAAGCGGGGTGCGACACCCCTGGAGGCCGAGGCCCTCGAGGGCGGCGGCGGTCCGGGCGCCCGGTTGGAGCCCGGCGACTAGGGCGTCCTACCGCAGCGCGGCGCAGCGCTCGAGCAATGCGGCATCCGGTGGTTGGTAGAACGACAGCACCGCATGCTCGCAGCCGAGGTCTTCGAACTGCGGGAGCAGGTCGAGCTGTCCGGTCACCTGCCCCGGATCGCGCGGGTGCAGGAACAGCTGCACCGACCGGCGCACCTCGGCGGGGTCGCGGCCGACCTCGGAACAGGCCTCGTCCAACCGGGTGTTGACCTCGCCCCACTCCGTCGGGCTCTCATGACTCGGCATGTTCCACTCGTCGGCGTGGCGGGCGATGACGCGCAGCATCTTCGGCTGTGAACCTCCGACGACGATCGGCGGGTGCGGGCGCTGGATCGGCTTGGGCTCGCAGATGGCGTCTTGCAGGGTGTAGAACCGGCCCTCGAAGCTCACCGACTCCTCGGTCCACAGCCGGCGGATGGCGGTCAGCGCCTCGTCGAGCATCGCGACCCGCGTTCCCGCACTGGGGAATTCGATCCCGTAGCCGCGGTGCTCGGCTTCGTGCCAGCCGGCCCCGATCCCGAAGTCGAGCCGGCCACCGGAGATGTGGTCGACGGTGACCGCCATCTTGGCCAGGATCGCCGGGTTGCGGTAGGTCACCCCGGTGACCATGCAGCCCACGCGGGCGTTGCGGATCACCACGGCCATCGCAGCCAGCGTGGTCCAGCCCTCGTGGGTGAGCTTGCCGTTGTCGACCAGGCCGTAGAAGTGGTCGTAGTTCCAGACCGCCTCGAAGCCGAGATCGTCGGCGCTGCGCCAGAACTTCTCGAGTTCGGGATAGTCGAAGGTGGGCGCGAGCTTGACCGAGATCCGCATGATGCGGAGCCTAGTTGTCGCGGTCGCCGGGGCCGGGCACCGCGAGCGTGTACGCGGGTGCGCGATTCACGGCGTGTCGCGGTACGGACACGCATGTTGGTCCCACGTCCACCGCCTCCACTAAACCCGGCGGCGCTCCCGCTCGGCCGCCAGCGCGTCGCCGACCACCGCGACCGCCATGCTCTGGCTGTAGCCGCGGCGGGCCAGCATGCCCGCCAGCCTGCGCATCACCTTGGCGTCGTCGCCGTCGCCAAGCGCTTCCCGGCGCAGCTTGCGCTGCACCAACTCCTCGGCGCGCACCCGTTCGGCACCCGCATCGATCCCCTCGAGCGCGCCGGCGATGACCTCGTCGTCGACACCCTTGGTGCGGAGCTCGGCGGCCAACGCGCGCTTGCCCTTGCCAGCATGGGCCCGCCGGGAGCGCACCCACTGCTCGGCGAAATCGGCGTCGTCGATCAGGCCGACGGTGGTCAGCCGGTCCAGGACGGTCGTCGCCACGTCGTCGGCGTATCCGCGCTTGGCCAGCTGGCCGGCCAACTCGGAGCGAGTCCGCGACCGCACGGTGAGCAGGCGCAGGCACAGCGCATGCGCCTGCTCCTCGCGGGTCTCAGAAGTCGACGGGAGCGGGCAGGACGTCATCGACGGCAAGGTCCGCGCGGTCATCGGTCACCACGGCGCCGATCCCGAGCTTCTCCTTGATCTTCTTCTCGATCTCGTTGGCGACATCGGGGTTCTCGATCAGGAAGGTGCGCGCGTTCTCCTTGCCCTGGCCCAGCTGCTCACCCTCGTAGGTGAACCACGACCCGGACTTGCGGATGAAGCCCTGCTCGACACCCATGTCGATCAGCGAGCCCTCCTTGCTGATGCCCTTGCCGTAGAGGATGTCGAACTCGGCCTGCTTGAACGGCGGCGAGACCTTGTTCTTGACGACCTTGACCCTGGTGCGGTTGCCCACCGCGTCGGTGCCGTCCTTGAGCGTCTCGATGCGTCGCACGTCCAGGCGCACCGAGGCGTAGAACTTCAAAGCCTTACCGCCCGTTGTGGTTTCGGGCGAACCGAACATCACGCCGATCTTCTCGCGCAGCTGGTTGATGAAGATCGCGGTGGTACCCGAATTGCTCAGCGCGCCGGTGATCTTCCGCAGCGCCTGGCTCATCAGCCGGGCCTGCAGGCCGACGTGGCTGTCGCCCATCTCGCCCTCGATCTCCGCGCGCGGCACCAGGGCGGCCACTGAGTCGATCACCACGATGTCCAGCGCACCGGAGCGGATCAGCATGTCGGCGATCTCCAACGCCTGCTCACCGGTGTCGGGCTGGCTCACCAGCAGCGAGTCGGTGTCCACGCCGAGCTTCTGGGCGTAGTCGGGATCCAGCGCGTGCTCGGCGTCAATGAACGCCGCGATACCGCCGGCGGCCTGGGCGTTGGCCACCGCGTGCAGTGCGACGGTGGTCTTACCCGAGGACTCCGGGCCGTAGATCTCGATGACCCTGCCGCGCGGCAGACCACCGATGCCCAGCGCCACGTCCAGGGCGATGGAGCCGGTCGGGATGACCGAGATCGGCTGGCGGACCTCGTCACCGAGGCGCATCACCGAACCTTTGCCGTGACTCTTCTCGATTTGTGCGAGCGCCAGCTCGAGGGCCTTCTCGCGGTCGGGGGCTTGCTGCGCCATGGTGATACCTCTCCGGTAGTCATTCGGTTTGACCGGGGTTCCGGCCGGTTGGCCCCGACGCTAGGACAGGCCACCGACAAGTCGGCTCGGTCGAACGCTCACCAGATTAGCGAACATGTGTTCGATGGCAAGCAGGCGCGCCGGGCGTGTCTCGTCAGCCGGCGTTGATCCAGAACTCACGCACACCGCTACTCGCATTTCGTGTGCGTGAGGTCTGACTCAACGCCAGATCTCACACGATCACCACTGGTCGCGGGGCACGTCGAAGTCGGAGCAGAGCGCCCGCCAGACGTCGCGGGGGTCCACCCCATCCTCGATGGCCTGCTCGGCGGTGCGTCCGCCCAGCCGCGTCAGCACGTGGTCCACCAACAGCGAGGCGCCCCGAACCGAGCCGAACTGCGCATCGACGAGTTCATGGAATTCCGTCAGGCGCACGCCACCAACCTACCGGCCGGGCCGCAGCGCTTCATGGCACGCCCGTACCGGATCGGCGACCTCGGCGATGCTCGCGGCCGCCCGCATCGCGGCCTCCCGGTAGCGTGGCGACGACAACACCTCCCCGACCTCGATTCCCAGCGCCTCGACGGTCAGCGGCCGGACCAGCCGCCCGCTGCCTTGCCGCACAACCCGATTCGCCAGCTCCCACTGGTCACCGCCGCCCGGCACCACCACCATCGGCACCCCGGCCATCAGCGTCTTGGACAGCATCCCGTGCCCGCCGCCGCAGACCACCAGGTCGGCGTGGCGAAGCAGTTCGTCCTGTCGGCCGAGGCCGGCCGTCGCCCAGGGCGGCACCGCCAGCGCGTCGCCGGCGATCCGGGAGATCACCACCCGGGAGCCGGCGGGCAGCGTCACACCGGGCTCCAACTCCAGCGCCACCTCGGCCAGCCCGGCGGTCCCCGTCGTCGCGGTGGACGGTGCCACCACGATCACCGGTCCCTCCCCCGCCGGTATCGCCAGCACCGCGGAGGTCGGTTCGAAATGCAGCGGCCCGACGACGACGGCCTCGGCCGGCCAGTCCGGTCGCGGCACCTCCAGCGCCGGCAGCGTGGCGATCAGCCGGCGCACCGGACCGGGATCCCGGGCCGGCAGCCCGATCTCGGCGCGCACGGCGGAGCGCTGCCGCATGCCCTCCCGAACCGACCGGGCGGTGAACGCGCGCATGACGGTGTCGCGCAGCCGCCCGCCGACACCGGTGCCCGGCGCCAGCCCGCTGCCCACCGGCGGCAGGCCCTTCGACGGCAGATACAGCGGATGCGGACTGAGTTCGACCCACGGGATCCCGATGAGTTCGGCGGCCATTCCCCCGCAGGCGGTGATGACGTCGGAGACCACCAGGTCGCAGCCCAAGTCGGTGAGCACCGGGACGTTGAGCATCGCCATTCGCGCCGCCCGCTGGTGGATCTTGGCGCCCGCGTCGGAGTCGTCGTCATCCTCGCCGGGGTTCAGACCGGCCAGTTCGACCGCCTCCAGGCCGGCCGCCCGCGCGGTGTCCAGCCACTCGCGGCCGGTCAGCAGGACCGGGGTATCGCCAGAGGCGAGGAACCGCAGGCACAACGCGATCGCGGGAAACGCATGGCCGGGGTCGGGACCGGCGACCACGGCTACTCGCACCTGCCCACCCTGCCACAGCGGCGACTAGGCTGGCGGCCATGACCGAGCAGATCGCCAACGTGAGCTCCGACGTCGACAACGCCCACACCGTCGAAGTCTTCCTGTCCGCGCTGCAGGACGAGGACTTCGACGGCGCCGCCGCTGTGCTTGACGACAACGTCGTCTACCAGAACGTCGGCTTCCCCACCATCCGCGGAAAGGCCCGGACGGTGAATCTGTTCCGCGGGATGCAGGGCCGGATGGGCTTCGAGGTCAAGATTCACCGCATTGCGGTGAACGGCGCGACGGTGCTCACCGAACGCACCGACGCGTTGGTCTTCGGCCCGGTCCGCGTCCAGCTGTGGGCCTGCGGGGTGTTCGAAGTCCGCGACGGCCGAATCACGTTGTGGCGGGATTACTTCGACCTTTGGGATGTCACCAAGGGCCTCGCCCGCGGCCTCGTCGGCGCGGTGGTGCCGGGCCTTCGGCCCAGGCTCTAGAAACCTCAGGCCCGGCGCAGCTGGCCGAGTTCCTCGAAGGCCTGCGACCAGCCGAGCAGCCGGTCGGTGGCGCCGGACAGTTCGTCGCGGTAGCGCTGCTGCGACATCGGCGAACTCGACATCGAACCGGTGTTGGCTGACGAGACGAGTTGCGCTGCGGCGGTGGCCATTTCGTTGTACTGCCGCACACCGGCGTTGAGCTGGGCGGTGAACGCGTCGATGGTGGGCGCCAGGTAGGAATGCGAGCCGGGCGTCTGGGCCGCGGCACGCTCCATCGACACCACTTCGCCGGCCGTGGCCGCCATGGTGGCCGCCGTGCGATTGGCGGCGGCCCGCAACTCGCGGATCTCCTCGGGCGGCAGCATCCGGCCGCGCTCCAGAACCCCGAGCAGCGAGTGCATCCCGCGTTCGGAGGCAGCCAGCGCCGCCATCGGCGGACGGGCGGCGGATCCGTGCGGCGGCAGCCGGCGGCCGCTGACCTGACGGGGCGGTGGCAGCGGTTCGGAGCGCAGCCAGCGGTAGCGCAGCAACAGCAGGGTGGCCGGCGCTGCCGCCCCGGCGGCGATGATGCCGGTGATCAGCAGCGCCCACACCGGCGTACTCCACGACGCCAGGACGGCGGTCACGCCGACCCAGAACACCGATGCGACGGTGAAGAACAGCCCGAGGCGCAGCGCCCACCGGCGCTTGCGCAACAGCCGCGCCCGCGGATCGGCGGCGGCCGCCAGCTTCTGGGCTGCCACCTCGGTGTACTCGCTGACGGTGTCGATACCGCGCTGCACCGCGGACTGCCACTGCCGGGCCGCGAAGCCGGGCCGGCCCTGTTTCACCGCCATAGAAGAGTTCGCCTCCTACTGACCGAGGGGTTTCTCGGGCTCGGGTGTGACCGCGGGGCTGGCCGGGCTCGCGGCCGGGGTGGCAGCGCCGCCCGACGGCAGCGCCTCACCGCGCATGGACGCCCGGATCTGCTCGAGCCGGGAATGCCCGGCCATCTGGACGCTGGCCTGCTGGACCTCCATCATCCGGCCCTGCACCGAGTTCTGCGCCAGCTCAGCCTCGCCCATCGCATTGGCGTAGCGGCGTTCGATCTTGTCGCGCACCTCGTCGAGGCTCGGGGTGTTGCCGGGCGCGGCGATCTCGCTCATCGACCGCAGCGAGGCGCTGACCTGCTCCTGCATCTTGGCCTGCTCCAGCTGGCTGAGCAGCTTGGTGCGCTCGGCGATCTTCTGCTGCAGCATCATGGCGTTCTGCTCGACGGCCTTCTTGGCCTGGGCCGCGGCCTGCAACGCCTGGTCGTGCAGGGCCTTGAGGTCCTCGACGCTCTGCTCGGCGGTCACCAGCTGGGCCGCGAACGCCTCGGCGGCGTTGTTGTACTCGGTGGCCTTGGCGGCGTCGCCGGCGGCGGTGGCCTGGTCGGCCAGCGTGAGCGCCTGACGCACGTTGACCTGCAGCTTCTCGATGTCGGCCAGCTGGCGGTTCAGCCGCATCTCGAGCTGGCGCTGGTTGCCGATGACCTGGGCGGCCTGCTGGGTCAGCGCCTGGTGGGTGCGCTGGGCCTCCTCGATGGCCTGCTGGATCTGCACCTTGGGATCGGCGTATTCGTCAACCTTGGAGTTGAACAGCGCCATCAGGTACTTCCACGCCTTGACGAACGGATTGGCCATCAGTAGCTCCGCCTTCGAATCGAGTGCCGCATTACAGTCGCCGCCCAATTTATCGGTTCGACAACTCCCACACACCCTTGTGGGAATGTCGGACCTAGGAACGGGTCAGGCGACCGCCATCACGACAGGCTGAGGGATTACCACCTTGGTGGTCACGTCAATCCTGGCGCCGGCCTCACGCGGGACGGCGGACAGCGCGGTCACCCGTTCCTGATGTGCCAGCCGCTCACCGGCATCGGTCAGCACTCGCGACAGCGGAACCTCCAGGGCGGTGCAGATGGCGCCCAGCAGCTCACTGGACGCCTCCTTGCGACCTCGCTCGACCTCGGACAGGTAGCCCAGGCTGACCCGGGCCGAATCGGAGACCTCGCGCAGGGTTCGTCCCTGGGAGGTGCGGGCGCGACGCAGCACGTCACCGATCACCTCACGCAGCAGTACCGCCATCGCGCCGTCCTCCTCCACTAGTCGCAGCACTACTGCAACGCCCCGGCGGTGTCAGTTGGTTCCCGGATCGGCAGATCCGGCGACCTTCACGGCCAGCAGGCCGATCGCCCGGCGCACCGCCGCCAGCCGGATATCCCAGCGCGAGCCGCTCAGGTGCAGCTCGACGACCTCCGTCGGCCCGCTCTCCGGCGGCCCGGCCAGCCCCAGGAATACGGTGCCGACGGCGTGCCCGCCATGCGGTTCCGGGCCGGCCACACCGGTCAGGCCGACTCCCCAGGTGGCCTCGCACCGGCGGCGGGCGCCCTCGGCCAGCGCCCGCGCGGTGGGCGCGGCGACCGGGCCCACCTGCTCCAGCAGTTCGGCGGGCACGCCGGCCAGCGTGATCTTCGTCTCCACGGTGTAGGTGATCAGGCCGCCGCGCAGCACCACGCTGGCCCCGGGCACGCCGGCCAGGGTGGCCGCCAGCAGCCCCGCGGTCAGCGATTCGGCAGTGGCCACGGTTTGGCCCCGCTCGGTCAGTGCCGAAACCAGCCCGCGAGCGTCGTCGTCGACGAGCGGGTCGTCAGCCGGCAAGGCGTTGCCGGGAGTTCTTGATCGCCGAGACCACGTAGTCGACGCCGGTGACCACGGTCAGGACGATCGCGGCCCACATGACCACCCAGGCGACGGTCAGCCACTGGGCGGGCCAGTTGTGCAGCGGCAGGATGAACAACCCGATGGCGATGGCCTGGACCAGGGTTTTCAGCTTGCCGCCGTGGCTGGCCGGGATCACACCACGGCGCAGCACCGCGAACCGCAGCACGGTGATGCCGATCTCGCGGACCAGGATCACCACCGTCACCCACCAGGGCAGATCGCCCAGCATGGACAGTCCGATCAGCGCGGCGCCGATGAGCATCTTGTCGGCGATCGGGTCGGCGAGCTTGCCGAACTCGGTGACCATGCCGTAGGTCCGCGCCAGCGACCCGTCCAGCCGGTCGGTGATGACGGCCACCGCGAAGATGACGAACGCGGTTATCCGGCTTGCCGATTCATGGCCGTCGCCGGCGAACAGGAAGAGCAGGAAGATCGGGACCAGGACAAGGCGCACCCCGGTGAGCACGTTGGCGATGTTGGCCACCCGCACCCGCGGGACAGCCGGATCGCTCTCGGGTTGTCCCGACACGAGCATCACAATATCGGTTGGCGGTGGGCCTGCCTGCGACCGATACTCTGCACCCGTGGCCGGAGCGCACCAGCAAGCCAGCGTCGACGTGGTGGTTCGGCGCGCCCGAACGTCGGATGTGCCGGACATCAAGCGACTCGTCGACACCTACGCCGGCCGGATTCTGTTGGAGAAGAACCTGGTCACCCTGTACGAGGCGGTGCAGGAGTTCTGGGTCGCCGAACTCGACGGCGAAGTGGTGGGTTGCGGGGCGCTGCACGTGCTGTGGTCCGATCTGGGCGAGGTGCGCACGGTGGCGGTCGACCCGAAGGTGAAGGGCCACGGCATCGGCCACACCGTCGTCGACCGGCTGCTCGAGGTCGCCCGCGAGTTGCAGCTGGAGCGGTTGTTCGTGCTGACCTTCGAGACGGAGTTCTTCGGCAGGCACGGGTTCACCGAGATCGAGGGCACCCCGGTCACCGCAGAGGTGTACGAGGAGATGTGCCGGTCCTACGACATCGGTGTCGCGGAGTTCCTGGACCTGAGCTACGTCAAACCCAACATCCTGGGCAATACCCGGATGCTGCTGGTGCTCTAGCCGGCGCGGACCCGGGTTCCCGCGGTTCCCACGACGATCCTGTCGATGTCGGCGAGTGAGCCGATGACGGCCTCGTTCTTGGTCTGCGTGGCGAAGCCGCACGCGGCGGCGACCTTGGGCCCCATCGACCCGGCCGGGAGGTTCATCTCGACGACCTGGTCGACGGTCACGTTGCCCAGCCTGGCCTGCTGCGGGGTGCCCCAGCCCGTGTAGACGCCGTCGACGTCGGTGGCGATCACCAGCAGGTCGGCCTCGAGTTGCTCGGCGAGCAGCGCGGCGGCCAGGTCCTTGTCGATGACGGCCTGGACCCCGAGCAGCTTGCCGTCCGGGCCGTACATCGTCGGGATCCCCCCGCCGCCGGCGCAGATGACGATGACACCCTGCTCGACGAGCATCCGGATCGGGCGGATCTCGAAGATGCGCTGCGGCTTGGGACTGGCCACCACCCGCCGGTACTTGTCGCCGTCCGGGGCGATCGACCAGTCGTGCTCGGCCGCCAGTCGTTCGGCGGTCGCCTTGTCGTAGACCGGGCCGATCGGCTTGGTCGGGTGGGCGAAGGCGGGGTCGTCCGCGTCGACCTCGATCATGGTCAGGATGGTCGCGAAGGGCTGTTCGAGCGGCAGCAGGTTGCCCAGTTCCTGTTCGATGACGTAGCCGATCATCGCCTCGGTCTCGGCGCCCAGCACGTCGAGCGGATAGGGGTCGACCTCCTCGTAGGCGAGGTCCTGCAACGCCAGCAGCCCGACCTGTGGCCCGTTGCCGTGCGCGATGACGATCTCGTTGCCGGGTGCGATCGACGCGATGCGCTCGGCGGCCAGCCGGATGTTGGCCCGCTGGTTCTCGGCGGTCATCGGCTGGCCGCGTTGCAGTAGCGCGTTTCCGCCGAGGGCGATGACGATCCTCATCGCGGTTACGCGAGCGCGGCCACGAGAACCGCCTTGATGGTGTGCATCCGGTTCTCCGCCTGCTCGAAGCAGATGTTGACGGGACTTTCGAAGACCTCCTCGGTGACCTCGATGCCGTCCTTGAGCTTCGGGTACTGGGCGGCGATCTGGGCGCCCACCTTGGTCTCCGAGTTGTGGAAGGCCGGCAGGCAGTGCATGAACCGCACCCGCGGATTGCCAGCCGCGGCAACCAGTTTCGAGTTGACCTGGAACGGCATCAGCTCGTCGATCCGCTCGGCCCAACTCTCGATCGGCTCACCCATCGACACCCAGACGTCGGTGTGGATGAAGTCGACGCCCTTGACGGCCTTCTTCGGGTCGTCGGTGATCGTGATGCGGGCGCCGGACTGCTTGGCGAAGTCCTGGCACATCTTGACGTGATCCTTGTCCGGCTGCAGATCCTTGGGCGCCCCGATCCGCACGTCCATGCCGAGTTTCGCGCCGACCAGCAACAGCGAGTTGGCCATGTTGTTGCGGCCGTCCCCGACGTAGGCATAGGCGATGTCGTGCAACGGTTTCGAGCTGTGCTCGGTCATCGTCAACACGTCGGCCAGCATCTGGGTCGGGTGGTACTCGTCGGTCAGGCCGTTGAACACCGGAACACCGGCGTAGCGCGCCAGCTCCTCGACGATCCCCTGTCCGGCGCCGCGATACTCGATGGCGTCGTACATCCGGCCGAGCACCCGGGCGGTGTCCTTCATCGATTCCTTGTGCCCGATCTGTGAGGAACTCGGGTCGATGTAGGTGACGTGCGCGCCCTCGTCGTAGGCCGCCACCTCGAACGCACACCGGGTGCGGGTGGAGGTCTTCTCGAAGATCAGGGCGATGTTCTTGCCCTTGAGGCTCTCCCGGGCGTCGCCGGAGTACTTGGCGCGCTTGAGATCACGGGCCAGGTCGATCAGGTACAGCAGGTCGCGCTCGCTGTGGTGGACCAGGCTCAGCAGGTCGCGGTTGGTCAGGTTGAACGGCATGGCAGATCGTCCTTCGGGCTAGTCGTAGGCGGGGTCGCGCAGGATCGGGCAGGTCATGCAGCGGCCGCCACCGCGGCCGCGGCCGAGTTCGCCGGCGTCGATGGTGATGACCTCGATGCCGGCCTTGCGTAATGCGGTATTGGTCAGCGTGTTCCGGTCATAGCCGATCACCACGCCGGGCTCGAGAGCGACCACGTTGTTGGCGTCGTTCCACTGCTCCCGCTGCACGCCGTAGACGTCACCGGCGGTTTCCACGACCGTGAAACTCACCCCGAGGGCATCCCCGACCACCTCCACGAGGCCCTTGTTCTCGACCTCCACGCTCAATCCGGCGGGCGCCTTGGCGTCCGGGCGCAGACTGATCGCCCGGGCGTTGTCGATCACCGGGGCGTAGGCGGTAAGCACGTCGGTATTGCAGAAGGTGAAGACGGTGTCGAGGTGCATGGCCGCCCGCGACCGGGGCAGGACGGCGATGATGACCCGTTCGGCGGCACCGGCTTCGAACAGGTTCTGGGCGACCTTCACGATGGCCTGACGAGAGGACCGCTCGCCCATGCCGATCAGGACGGCGCCCTTGCCGATCGGCATCACGTCGCCGCCCTCGAGGGTCATCGCCCCGTAGTCGCGCGGTTCACCGTCGGCGTCACCCAGCCAGACCTGGTAGTCCGCGCCGGCGAACGCCGGATGGAACTTGTACACCGCGGTGGTCAGCAGTGTCTCCTGGCGGCGGGCCGGCCAGTACATCGGGTTCAGCGTGACACCGTTGAAGATCCATGACGAGTTGTCGCGCATGAACTGGGTGTTGGGCAGCGGCTTGATGACGAAACCGGTGTGGCTGGTCTCGCCGAAGGCGGCCGTGAACGGTCCCGCGACCTCCCCGGGCACCTCATGGAATGGGATGCCGCCGATGAGCAGCTGGGCGAGTTCCTTCGCCGCCATCTCATCGAGCCACGGCCGCACCTCCTTGGCGATACCCGCCCCGACCTGCTCGGGGGTGATCTTGCGGTCCAGCAGCCAGCCGCGGGCGGCGGAGTCGGCGACGACGTCTTCGAGCAACTCGTCGAGCTCGAGAACCTCGACGCCGCGGTCTTCCATCTTGGCGACGAAATCGAAGTGGTCCCGGCGGGCCTGCTGCACCCACAGCACGTCGTCGTAGAGCAGGTCCTCGGCGGTGTCCGGGGTCAACCGGTCGTGCGCCAGCCCCGGCGGACAGACCAGCACCCGGCGCAGCTTGCCGATCTCCGACCAGACCCCTACCTGCGCTGCGTTAGCCATGGCGTTTCCCTCTTTCGAATTCCGTTGCCTCAGAAGACCTGGATGTCGCCGGTGACGATCCCGTACAACCCGAACGCGGCGGCGACCGCGACCACGGCGAAGATCACCCACTCCACCTTGGTGAAGATCTGCAACCCCTTCTCCCGGCGGGCCCAGACGAACAGGACGCTGCCCACGAAGTAGGCCACCGCACCGGTGAGCAGATACTCCAGGCCACCCGCGTAGACCAGCCAGACCGCGTAGATCAGCGAGACGGCGCCGATGACAAGGTCTTTGGTGCGGCCTTGACCGTCGCCGTAGGTCTCGCCGCGCACCGCGAGCAGCAACTGGTAGGCCGCCGACCACAGGTACGGCAGCAGGATCAGCGAGGTGGCCAGTAGCACCAGCCCCAGGTAGGTGCTGCTGGCGAACAGCGTCAGGATCAGCACCACCTGGATGCAGCCGTTGGTCAGCCATAGCGCCGCCGCGGGCGAGCCGTGGGCGTTCTCCCGGCCGAACAGTTCCGGCATCACGGCGTCCTGGGCCGGGATGCGGAGGATCTCGGCGCACAGCAGCACCCAGGCGATCAGCGCACCGAGCAACGAGATGATGAGCCCGATCGAGATGAAACCGGCGCCCCAGGCGCCGACCTGCTGTTCCATCAGGCCGGCCATCGAGGGGTCCGCCAGGCCGGCCAGCTTGGCCTGTTCCATCAGGCCGTAGGACAGGAAGTTCACCGCGAGCAGCAGGGCCAGTACGGCGAGGAAGCCCAGCACGGTGGCCCGGCCGACGTCCTTGCGCTTCTTCGCCCGCTGCGAGTACACCGCCGCGCCTTCGATGCCGATGAACACCCACACGGTGACCAGCATCATATTCTTGACCTGATTCATGTTGCTGCCCAGCGGGTTTCCGTCGATCTGGGTGTGGTGGCCCCAGAAGTCCGCGGTGAACAGGCCGGCCTTGAATCCGACGATCGCGATGCCGATGAAGGTCAGGATCGGCACGATCTTGGCGATCGTGACGATCACGTTGACGAATGCGGCGGTCTGCACGCCGCGCAAAGTCAAGAAGTGCACGATCCACAACAGGACCGACGCGCCGATGATGGCCGGAAGGGTGGTTCCGCCCTCGAACTGCGGGAAGAAGTATCCCAGCGTGGCGAACAGCAGCACCAGGTAGGCGACGTTGCCCATCCACGCCGACGCCCAGTAGCCGAACGCCGAGGTGTAGCCGATGTAGTTGCCGAAACCCGCGCGGGCGTAACCGTAGACGCCACCGTCGACGTCCGGTTTACGCTCGGCCAGGGTCTGGAACACGAAGGCCAGCATCAGCATCCCGACACCGGTGATCACCCAGCCGATGAGCAGCGGGCCGGGGGCCGCGCTGCCGGCCATCTGGGACGGCAGCGCGAAGATGCCACTGCCGATCATCGAGCCGACCACGATGGCGATCAGCGCGACGAGTCCCAGACCTGCCCTAGCCGCTGACGGGCCTGCCGCCGGCTCCGCCACCTGCGCACTCTCGGACATGGCGCCTCCCCCCGACATCGTTGTCTATGACGGAAGGTAGTAACGGGTCAGCCGGCGAGCATGCCGATTCGCGATAAATTGTCGTTCGCGTCAGCCCTGGGCCGATGAGCCGTTGGCGCTCAGTCGTCCTCGTCGTCGGATTCGTCGGGGCCCGCGTCGCCGCGGATCAGCATCAGCGTCGCGGCGAGTTCGTCGGGCTTGACCAGCACCTCGCGGGCCTTGGAGCCTTCCGAGGGCCCGACGATGTTGCGCGTCTCCATCAGGTCCATCAGCCGGCCCGCCTTGGCGAAGCCGACCCGCAGCTTGCGCTGCAGCATCGAGGTCGAGCCGAATTGGCTGGACACCACGAGTTCGACGGCCTGCAGGAAGACGTCCATGTCGTCGCCGATGTCGGGGTCGACATCGGTCTTCTCCCCCGACGGCTTGGCGGTGGTCACGCCGTCGGTGTACTCCGGCTCGGCCTGGTCCTTGCAGGCCTGCACGACGGCGTGGATCTCCTCGTCGGTGATGTAGGCGCCCTGCAGGCGCAGCGGCTTGCTCGCCCCCATCGGCAGGAACAGCCCGTCGCCCATACCGATCAGCTTCTCGGCGCCCGGCTGGTCGAGGATGACCCGGCTGTCGGTGAGCGACGAGGTCGCGAACGCCAGCCGGGACGGCACGTTGGTCTTGATCAGGCCGGTGACGACGTCGACCGACGGGCGCTGGGTGGCCAGCACCAGGTGGATCCCGGCGGCCCGGGCCTTCTGGGTGATCCGCACGATCGCGTCCTCGACGTCGCGCGGCGCGGTCATCATCAGGTCGGCCAGCTCGTCGACGATCGCCACGATGTAGGGATACGGCTTGTACACCCGCTCGCTGCCCAGCGGGGCTGAGATGGCGCCTGATCTCACCTTCTGGTTGAAGTCGTCGATGTGGCGCACCCGGGAGGCCTGCATGTCCTGGTAGCGCTGCTCCATCTCCTCCACCAGCCAGGCCAGCGCGGCGGCCGCCTTCTTGGGCTGCGTGATGATCGGGGTGATCAGGTGCGGAATGCCTTCGTAGGGCGTCAGCTCCACCATCTTGGGGTCGATGAGGATCATCCGCACCTCGTCGGGGGTGGCGCGGGCGAGCAGCGAGACCAGCATCGAGTTCACGAAGCTCGACTTGCCGGAGCCGGTGGACCCGGCCACCAGCAGGTGCGGCATCTTCGCGAGATTGGCCGAGATGAAGTCGCCTTCGATGTCCTTGCCCAAGCCGATGACCAGCGGGTGGTGGTCGCGGCGGGTGGACGACGCGGTGAGAACGTCGGCCAGGCGCACCATTTCGCGGTCGGTGTTGGGCACCTCGATGCCGACGGCGGACTTGCCGGGTATCGGCGCCAGCATCCGCACACTCTCGGTGGCCACCGCATAGGCGATGTTGCGTTGCAGCGCAGTGATCTTCTCGACCTTCACACCGGGGCCGAGTTCCACCTCGTAGCGGGTGACGGTCGGGCCACGGGTGCAGCCGGTGACCGCGGCGTCGACCTTGAACTGTTGCAGCACGGAGGTGATCGAGTCGACCATCTGCTCGTTGGCCGCGCTGCGCCGCTTCGGCGGGTCACCCGCGATGAGCAGGTCCAGCGAGGGCAGCGTGTACGGCCCCTCCACCACGCGGTCGATCGCCACGGTGTCCTGCTTGACGTCCCGCTTGTCCGGGGCGGGCTTCTTGCGGCGCGACTTGGTGGGCACGGTGACGGCGGTGACGCCTTCGTCCAGTGGGTAGTTGTCCAGCGGTGTGCCGACCGGACCTGCCGCGCCCGGCCACGCCGGCGGCTCGTCCTGCGTGTAGGCCCGCGGGTCGTCGTAGTAGCCGTCGGAGAAGTCCTCGGGCACACCCTCATACCGCGCATTGGCCTCGTCGAAGTCGTCGTAGTAGTCGCCGTACTCGGCCTGACCGCCGCGGGTGCCGAACATCGCGTACAGCGTCTCGGGCAGTTCCCGGATCGTGGTGCCGGACAGCAGCAGCACCCCGAACAGTGCGGCGATGATCAGCAACGGGGTGGCGATCCACGGGGTGACACCGTCGGAGAGCGGGCCGCCGATCGCGAAACCGATGAAACCGGCCGAGCGCTGACGATCGGCCGGAGCCGACGGCGCTCCGGACCACAGATGCCACAGCCCCAGCACCGGCAGCGCGATCATCGCGGTCCCGACGATCAGCCGGGGGCGGGCATCCGGGTTGGGTTCGGTGCGCATCAACATGACGCCGACGGCGGCGACCAGGACGGGCAGCAGCACCACGGCCCCGCCGACGAAGGTCCGCAACACCGAGTCGATCCAGGCGCCGACCGGGCGGGCGGCGTCGAACCAGGAACTGGCCGCGATCACCACCGCCAGGCCCAACAACGCCAGCGCGATCCCGTCCCGGCGGTGTCCCGGTTCGATCTCGCGCGCCCGGCCCACCGAGCGCGCGGTGGAGCCCGCGCCCTTGGCCAGCATCAGCCACGTCGCCCGCGCCGCGCGCCCGCCGGCGGCAGCAGCGGTCGCTACCGGCGAGGCACTGCCCTTCTTGGCGGCTGGCTTACGGCGCGCCGGTGCCGGCTTTGCCGACCGGGAAGCGGCCTTTGACCTGGTCGTACGCGCGCCAGAGCGAGCGGCCGTCTTATTAGCCATGCGGGAAAGACTAGTCGCAACTGCCCCATCTGCACCATCCGCAACACGAGTTTCAGGGCGGCCGTTGCCAGACTGCGACAAACGCTGGAATCAGTCGGCGCCGAACAATCCGACCAGCATCGTGCCGCAATATGAAGCACGTCTAATGTAAGCGGCGTCACACACCTTCCCAGCGAGGAGCCGCCATGCCCGTCGTCGTCGTTGCCTCATTCACCGCCAAGCCGGAATCGGTCGACGCGGTGCGCGCATCGTGCAAGAAAGCCATCGAGGCCGTTCACGACGAGCCCGGCTGCCAGCTGTACTCGCTGCACGAGGCCAACGGGACCTTCGTGTTCGTCGAGCAGTGGGCCGACGCCGACGCGCTGCAGGCCCACAGCACGGCGCCCGCGATCGGCACGCTGTTCGGCGAGATCGGCGAACACCTCGACGGCGCCCCCGATATCAAGATGCTCACCCCGATCGTCGCCGGCGACCCCGCCAAGGGCCAGCTGCGGGCCTAATGACCGGCGCACTGCAAGGCAAGGTCGCTTTCATCACGGGCGCGGCCCGCGGCCAGGGCCGCGCGCATGCGGTGAAGCTGGCCTCAGAGGGCGCCGACATCATCGCGGTCGACCTCTATGACCAGATCGCCAGCGTGCCCTACCCGATGGCCACCGCCGACGACATGGCGGCCACCGTCAAGCTCGTCGAGGACACCGGCGCGCGGATGGTCGCCCGGGAGGCCGACGTCCGCGACCGGTCGGCGCTGAAGACCGCGCTGAAGGAGGGCATCGCCGAACTCGGCAGGCTCGACATCGTGATCGCCAACGCCGGGATCGCGCCGATGGCCGACGAGAACGCGTGGCAGGACGTCATCGACGTCAACCTCACCGGGGTCTACCACACGGTGGACGTGGCGATGCGACCGATGATCAAGCAGGGCGACGGCGGGGCCATCGTGCTGACCAGCTCGGTGGCCGGCCTGGCCGGCCTCGGCGCCCCGATCGCCGGGTCGCTCGGCTACACCGTCGCCAAACACGGTGTGGTCGGCTTGATGCGGGCGTACGCGAACTTCCTGGCCGCCTTCAACATTCGGGTGAACTCCATCCACCCGGCGGCGGTGAAGACGCCGATGATCGACAACGAGGCCACCCGCGCATGGCTCGACGGGCTGGCGCAGCAGAACCTGGGCGGCCCGGACCTGGGCAACGCGCTGCCGGTGCAGGCCCTCGAGCCCGAGGACATCGCCAACGCGGCGTTCTACCTGGTGTCCGACGCCGGACGCTACGTCACCGGGGTCACGCTTCCGGTCGACGCGGGGTACGTCAACAAGCGCTAGGGTCGGCGCACATGGCACCACCGCTCGAGCTGACCAGCGTCCCCCCGTGGGCGGTGACTCCCCTGCGCCCGCCCGCCGATCTGACCGGCAGGCACTGGACGGTGCTGGCCATCGGCGAGCACGCCGCCGCGATCGCCGCGGACTGGGCCGCCCAGATCGCCGCGCACCGCCCCGATGCGAATCCACGGGTACACCTGGTCGACAACATCGAGGCCGCCCGCCGGGCGCTGCACGACGATCTCGCCGACGCGGTCGTCGGGTGGCGGCTGCTGCTCGCCGGTCCGGCGCACGCCTGCCTGCGGGTGCGCGCCGACGCCCTCGAAGCGGGGGCGGCCGACGACGAGATCACGGTGGCCAGCACCGAGGTGGCCACCCGCGAGATCTACTGCGCGCATTGCCGAACCGTCACCCTCGCGCGGATCGAGCTCACCGGCACGCTGCCCTGCCTCGGCTGCGGCCGCGAATTGTTCGTCTACTACCACGTGTCCCGCCGGCTCGGGACCCATCTCGGGTTCGCCAGCGGGGCCAACTACCGGGGCACCTCGTGAGCGCGCTGCTGCTGGACGTGGTTGGCATCGACGACGCGGTGCCCGGGATCCGCACGCTGAGGCTGGCGCGCCCGGACCGTGCGCCGCTGCCGTCGTTCACTCCGGGCAGCCACCTCGTCGTCGAGTACGACGGCGGAGCCAATGCCTACTCGCTCACCGGCGAGACCTCAGCACCGCAGGAGTACACGGTGTCGGTGCTGAATCGCGTTGACGGGCGCGGCGGTTCGCGCTGGATCCACGGATTGTCGGTGGGCGATACCGTTGCGGCGCGCGAGCCGCGCAGCGCGTTCGCCCCGGTGTTGCGGGCCCGGCGTCACCTGCTGATCGCCGCGGGCATTGGGATCACCCCGATGGTGTCGCACCTGCGCAGCGCCCGGCGGTGGGGCCGCGATGCCCGGCTGCTCTACATCCACCGGGACGGCCGTGGCGCCTACGTCGACGAGATCAGGGCCCTCACCGACCAGGCCCGGTTCTTCACCGACCGCGCCGCGTTCCTGGCCGAACTGGCGGCGGCGCTGCCCGATTCGCCGTTCGGCACCCACGCCTACGTCTGCGGTCCGGGTGTGTTCATCGACGACGTGGTCGCACTGGCCACCGGCCTCGGCTGGCCGGCCAGCCGCATCCACGTCGAACACTTCGGCGGTGAACTGGCGCCGGGCGAGCCGTTCGAGGTCGAATTGACGCATAGCGGACAAAGTTTCGTCGTCGGATCCGGGGTCTCCCTGTTGGAGGCACTCGAGGCGCACGGGCATGCGGTGCCAAACATGTGCCGCCAGGGGGTGTGCGGCCAGTGCCGGCTGCCGGTGCGCTCGGGTGTCGTGCTGCACCGCGACCTATACCTGACCCAGGCCGAGCGGGACGCCGGGGATGAGATGATGGCCTGTGTGTCGCGCGCGCAGGGACGTCTGGAGTTGAGCCTGTGAGCACCACCGTGTCCGCACCCGACCTGGTGGCATCCTTCCCGTTTCCGTACGCCGCCGACACCTACCGCTACAGCACCAATCTCGAGCCGGCCCACACCGCGGTGCGCACCCGAACCGGACAGTGGGGCCGGACCGTGCTGCACATCGACAGCGAGTACACCCACGAACTGGCCGAGCGACGTCGCATCCTGACCGCCGACCCCACTCGCCATGCTGTCCTGCCGCACATGCGCGTCGCCTGCTGGGACACCATGCTGGCGTTGATGACCGAACTGGCCACCGCCTACCCGGAGACCATGTCGCTCACCCGCGACGGCGAGGTCTGGCACTGGCGCAACAACCTGCTCGACATCGCGCAGGATTTCGTGGTTGGCGACGAGTCCTGTCTGCCGTGTGATCCGCTGGACTTCATCGCCGCTCAGGTGCAGGACGACATCGTGCTGCTCGACCAGCGCGACGACGACCTGTTCGCCGATGCCGGCGTGGTCACCTTCTCCGCGGGCTGGTCCTTCGGGTTCGACGTCGGCATGACGTTCCTGGAGATCCACGGCCCAGTGCCCGGGCTGCGCGAGTCCGGGGTGATCACCAGGGCGCGGGACTTCCTGATGCGGTTGCAGCCCAACCAGATCTACCGGCGCACCAACTGGTCGATGACGATCGGGCGCACGCTCGACGTGTCGGTGGAGACGCTGGCCGACAGGGCCGCAGCGCGCGCCGCGCTCGACGGCCTCGACGACGAGGCGTTCGGCCGGGTGCTGCATCTGCGCGTCGAGGTCCAGCACCTGATCCGGCTCGCCGAGTCCGGCGCGATCTGCTTCCTGATCCGCACCTACCTGCTGCCGTTGGCCGATGTCGCAGGAGTCGACGAGTGGCGTGTCCGAATGGCGGCGGTGCTGGCCGAACTGCCCGAGGAGATCGCCGGATACAAGGGCATCAGCGGCTATCGCAACCGCGTGGTGTCCTGGCTGCGCTCGCGCGGCTAGATGCGCCCTTCCCCGCGAGCAGACGCAAAATCGCACCGCGGACGCCTATTTCGTGCGACTTTGCGTCTGCTCGGCGAAGCAGCGGCTAGATCTCCAGCACCGTCGGCACGATCATCGGCTGGCGGCGATACGTCTCCCCCACCCACTTGCCGACGGTGCGGCGCACAGCCTGGGCGATCCGCACCGGATCGGTGACGTTCTCCGCGGCAAGCGATTCCAGCTCGGCCTCGACCTTCTGCACCACCGGCTCGAGCGCCTTGGGGTCCTCGGAGAAGCCGCGGGAGTGCAGATGTGGCGGGGCGGCGACGCGACCGGTCCCACGCTGCACGACGACGGTCACGGCGACGAAGCCGGAAGAGAGGATCAGGCGCTCACCGAGGGTGGACTCACCAACGTCGCCGGTGATCAGGCCGTCGACGAACATCTTGCCGACCGGCACCGCCCCGGCGATGCTCGCCTTGCCGGCGACCAGGTCGACGCTGACCCCGTTCTCGGCCAACATGATCCGGTCCTCGGGCACCCCGGTGCCCGCCGCCAGCTTGGCGTTGGCCCGCAACATCCGCCAGGTGCCGTGCACCGGCATCACGTTGCGCGGGCGCACCCCGTTGTAGAGGAACAGCAGTTCGCCGGAGTAGGCGTGGCCGGAAACGTGCACGCGCACCTGCTGATTGGTGACCACGCGGGCGCCGATCTTGGCCAGGGCGTCCATCACGCCGTAGACAGCCTCCTCGTTGCCGGGAATCAGCGACGAGGACAGGATGATCAGATCGTTCGCGGTGATGGTGATGCTGCGGTGCTCGCCGCGCGACATCCGCGACAACGCCGCCATCGGCTCGCCCTGGGTGCCGGTGGTGATCAGCACCACCCGCTCGGGCGGCATCTCCTCGGCGGCGGCGATGTCGACGACGTCGCGGTCCTCGACGTGCAGGAAGCCGAGTTCCTTGGCGATGCCCATGTTGCGCACCATCGACCGGCCGACGAACGACACCCGGCGGCCCAGCGCCACTGCGGCGTCGATGATCTGCTGCACCCGGTCGACGTTGGAGGCGAAGCAGGCCACGATGACCCGCTGGCCGTCGGCCCCGCGCATCAGCCGGTGCAGGTTGGGCCCGACTTCACTCTCCGACGGCCCGACGCCGGGCAGTTCGGAGTTGGTCGAGTCGCACAGGAACAGGTCCACACCCTCGTCGCCCAGGCGCGACATCCCCGGCAGGTCGGTCGGGCGGCCGTCCAGGGGCAGTTGGTCGAGCTTGATGTCGCCGGTGTGCAGCACGGTGCCCGCCCCAGTGTGCACGGCGATCGCGAGCGCATCGGGAATCGAGTGATTGACCGCGAAGTACTGGCACTCGAAGACGCCGTGCGTGCTTCGGGTGCCCTCGGACACCTCGACGAACACCGGATTGATCCGGTGCTCGCGACATTTCGCGGCGACGAGGGCCAGCGTGAACTTGGAGCCGACGACCGGGATGTCTCCGCGCAGCTTGAGCAGGAACGGGATCGCACCGATGTGGTCCTCGTGCGCGTGCGTGAGCACCAGGGCCTCGATGTCGTCGAGACGATGCTCGATGTGGCGCAGGTCCGGCAGGATCAGGTCCACGCCGGGTTCGTCATGGGTGGGGAACAGCACCCCGCAGTCGATGATCAGTAACCTGCCGAGGTGCTCGAGAACGGCCATGTTGCGGCCGATTTCGCCGATCCCGCCCAGCGCGGTCACCCGAAGGGCTCCCGGGGCCAGTGGACCCGGGGGTGTGAGCTCCTCGTTGTTCACCGGAGTACAGCCGCCGCGCGCATGTCGGCGGCCAACTCGTCGAGTTCGGCGGGCGTGGCAGGCATCTGCGGCAGCCGGGGGTCGCCGGCGTCGAAGCCCTGCAGCCGCAGCCCGGCCTTCGACAGCGTAACCCCACCGAGGCGGCTCTGCGCCGCGTTCAGCGGGCCCAGCGCCACCGCGATCTTGCGGGCGGTCGCGACGTCGCCGGAGTTGAAGGCGCTCAACATGTCTCGCAGCTGGCCGGCCGCGACATGACCCCAGACGCTGATGAACCCGACTGCGCCCATCGCCAGCCACGGCAGGTTCAGCGCGTCGTCGCCCGAGTAGTAGACCAGCCCGGTCTCGGCCATGATCTGGGCGGCGCCGGGCAGGTCGGCCTTGGCGTCCTTGACCGCGACGATGTTCGGATGCTGCGCCACCGTCCGCATGGTGTCCCATTCGATCGGGACCACCGAACGCGGCGGGATGTCGTAGAGGATCACCGGCAGGTCGGTGGCGTCGGCGACGGTGGTGAAGTGCGCGACCAGTCCCGACTGCGGCGGGCGCGAGTAATACGGGGTCACTACCAGCAGCCCGTGCGCGCCCTCGGCGGCGGCCGCCTTGGCCAGGTGGACACTGTGCGCGGTGTCGTAGGTGCCGACGCCGGCCACGATCCGGGCCCGGTCGCCGACCGCGTCGACGACGGCACGGAGCAGCAGGCTCTTCTCGGCGTCGGTGGTGGTCGGGGACTCGCCGGTGGTTCCGGAGATCACCAGTCCGTCGCAGCCGGCGTCCACCAATCGGGTGGCCAGTCGCGCGGCGGTGTCGGTGTCCAGCGAGCCGTCCGGCTTGAACGGCGTCACCATCGCGGTCAGAACCGTGCCCAACCGGGCCCTGGCGTCGAATCCGCTGGTGCTCACGACCGTCTAGATTACCCGCTCGGCCTCAGACCTCGGTCGCCAGCGGCGAGGTCGCCACCTCGGTCCCATCGGCCAGCGCGGTGATTTCGAAATCGGCGAACACCGACGGCGCGACGTCGGCCAGCCCGCGCAGGCAGGCGATCGCCAATCGGCGGATCTCCACGTCGGCGTGCTCGCTGGCGCGCATCGCGATGAAATGCCGCCAGGCCCGGTAGTTACCGGTCACCACTATGCGGGTCTCGGTGTCGTTGGGCAGCACCGCGCGGGCGGCCTGGCGGGCCTGCTTGCGGCGCAGCACCGCGTTGGGCTGGTCGACGAACTTCTCCTCGAGCCTGTCCAGCAATTCGTTGTACGCGGCCCGGCTGGCGTCGGCCGCCGCGAGCAGGATCTGCTGCAGTTCGGGATCTGCCTCGATGGCCGGCGGCACCACCACCTGGGCCTCGTTCTCCGGCACATAGCGCTGCGACAGCTGCGAGTAGGAGAAGTGCCGGTGCCGGATCAGCTCGTGGGTGCACGACCGCGAGATGCCGGTGATGTAGAACGACACCGAGGCGTGCTCCAGCACCGAGAAGTGCCCGACGTCGATGATGTGCTTGAGATAGCCGGCGTTGGTGGCGGTGCGCGGGTTGGGCTTGGACCAGCTCTGGTAGCAGGCCCGGCCGGCGAACTCGACCAGCGCCTGGCCGCCCGCGGCGTCGGTGCTCCACGGCACGTCGGGTGGGGCCAAGAACTCGGTCTTGGCGATCAGTTGCACGCGCAGCGGCGCCGTCTCGGCCACGGGAGAACAGTAGCGCCGGGCGGTTACCCTCAGTGAACTGACAGGCGCTAGGCGGCGCCCTTAGACTCGGACCATGTCCTCACTCCTCGACCTGGAAGCGCGTGTTGCCGCGCTGGAGGCCGCGCAGTTCGACTACCGGGCGGTGCTGGCGGCGGTGAACGCGCTCGGGGCGAATCAGCGCGATCAGGCCGAACGCCTCGGGCGCGTAGAGACTCGCTTGGACACGGTGGAGACCCGGCTCACCAAAGTCGAATCCACGCTCGACGACACGAACACCCGAGTGCGCTCGCTGGAGGACACCACCAGCGAGATCAAGGAACTCCTGATCCGCGCGCTGGAACGGTAACTTCAGGCCGGGAGCGGGCTCGCGATCCCGGCGAGCAGCGGTTGAACGATCCTGGGCATCCGGCGCCACCGATGTTCCTGCACCCGCTCGACGGCAAACCCGTTGTCCCGCAGGGCCACCGCGGTGTCGCGGTTGCAGTGGCAGCCGCAGGCGAAGCGCCGCCACGGCTCGTGCAGGCGCTCCTGCCAGCGCACCAGGCGGCCATGTCCCGCGCGGACGTGCTCGACGAACAGCAACTGCCCGCCCGGCGCCAGCACCCGGCCAATCTCGCGGAGGCTGGCCGCCATGTCGGCCACCGTGCAGAGCACCAGCGTGCTGACGACGGTGTCGAAGCTGCCGTCGGCGAACGGCAGTTGCTCGGCCGGCGCCTGCACCACCTCGACGGGGTGCGACGCCCCCGACACCCGCCTGCGCAGCCGCGCCGCCATCGGCGCGTCGGGTTCGGCGAGGGTGATTGCGGTGACCGCACCCGGATACAGCTTCAGGTTCAGCCCGGTGCCGGCACCGATCTCCAGTACCCGTCCGCGCGCGGTGGCCAGGGTTTCCCGGCGCAGGTCCCGCATGCCCGAGCGCTCACCGAGCGCCAGGAACGGATCGTAGACACGGGCGAAGACGTGGCTATAGAGCGACATTCGGGACTCCATCGGTTGAAGGGGTTCACCGGTGGGCACGGACCGGCGCCGCGTTTCGTTCAATCCCGTCTAGAGGCAGCGGCGCAGGCTCGATGACAGATCGCCGCGATCGGCGACGCTGACCGACCCCAACCCCAGCCAGCTCGCCATCGTCCGCAACTCGCCGGCTAGCGCCGGGGCCGTCCGAGCCGGTTCGGCTCCGGGCTCGGCGAAGGCGCCGACGACATTCAGCACACCGGCCGCCCGGTCGGCCTTGAGGTCGACCCGGCCCACAAGCCGGCCGTCCAGCAGGAAGGGCCACACGTAGTAGCCGTACTTGCGCTTGGCGGCCGGGGTGTAGATCTCGATGCGGTACTCGAAGCCCCAGAGCCGTTCGACGCGGGGCCGGAAGAAGATCAGCGGGTCGAATGGGCACAGCAGCGCGGTGCCGCGTTCGGCGCGCGGCACGATCTGCCCAGCCCGCAGATAGGCCGGGGCCGACCAGCCGGCCACCTCGACGGGTTCCAGTTCCCCGGCGTCGACCAACGCCGCCAGCGCCGGCCGCACCTCGGCGGGCCGCAACCGGAAGTAGTCCCGGATATCGGCCTCGGTGCCGACCCCCAGCGCGGTCGCAGCCCGCAGCGTCAGTTCGCGAAGCGCCTCGGCGTCGTCGACCTCGCGGGCCAGCACATGCGGCGGCAGCACCCGTTCGGTCAGGTCGTAGTGCCGGGCGAAGCCCATCCGGTGCGCCGTGGTCAGCACTCCGGATGACCACAGCGCCTCGGCCACCCATTTGGTGTCGCTACGGTCCCACCATGGGCCTTTCCGCCTAGCCCGCTCCCCGGCCAGGTGCGCCTCGATCTGCCCCGCGGTACTCGGCCCCAGCTCGCCGACCGCGGCGACGATGTCCTCGGCCAGCCGGGCGTTCTTCTTGACGATCTCGGTGCCCCACCGGCCGTGCACGTACTCCCGCATCCGCCAGCGCAGCAGCGGCCAGTCCTCGACGGACATCAGCGCGGCCTCGTGCGCCCAGTACTCGACCAGCAGCCGCGGCGAGCGCGAAGTGTGGCTCCACGCCGCCCCGTCGAGGAGGTCTCGCGAGTACGGACCGAGCCGGCTGAACACCGGCGCATAGTGGGCCCGCACCGCGACCGACACCGAGTCGAGCTGCAGCACCTGGACTCGCCCGATCAGCCTGCGCAGATGGGCGCGGGTGACCGGACCCGCCGGCCTCGGCTCGGCCAGACCCTGGGCGGCCACCGCGACCCGGCGCGCCTGGTCGGCGGTCAGCCGGGTCATACCCGCACGAAGGTGTGGAACCGGTAGCGCAGCCCGGAGCTGCTGTCCTGCCAGGGCTCCGACGTGCCGACCCAGGACTCGTCGAGCATCGGGGCCAGCGCGTCGTCATCATCGAGCCGGAAGTCGATCTCGACCTCGGTCACCTCGCACCGGGTCGCCATCGGCAACGCGAGGTGATAGATCTCCGACCCGCCGATCACCCAGGTGAGGTCGCGGTCGCTGCCGGCCAGGGCAGCCTCGAGACCGTCCACCACCGTCGCTCCAGCAGCCATGTAGTCAGCTTGCCGGGTCAGTACGACATTTGCGCGCCCGGGCAGCGGGCGGAACCTGGGCGGCAACGACTCCCAGGTGCGCCGGCCCATCACCACGGTGTGGCCCATCGTCAGGTTCTTGAAGCGGGCCAGGTCCTCGGGCAGGTGCCACGGGATTCCGCCGTGCCGGCCGATCACCCCAGAGGGCGATTGCGCCCAGATGAGGCCGACAGGCCTCATGCTCATGATTCGGCCCTGCAAGCAGGCCTCAGGCTAGAAGACTCGGCCCTGCGAGCAGGCCTCATACCGCAACCGGAGCCTTGATCGCCGGGTGCGGGTCGTAGTTGCGCACCTCGATGTCCTCGTAGGTGTAGTCGAAGATCGAATCACGCTGCGCGAGAAACAGTTTCGGGTATGGCCGAGGTTCGCGACCGAGCTGCTCGGTAACCTGCTCGACGTGGTTGTCGTAGATGTGGCAGTCGCCGCCGGTCCAGACGAACTCGCCCACGCCGAGCCCGGCCTGGGCGGCCATCATGTGGGTCAGCAGCGCGTAGCTGGCGATGTTGAACGGCACGCCGAGGAACAGGTCGGCGCTGCGCTGGTAGAGCTGGCAACTCAGCCGGCCATCGGCGACGTAGAACTGGAAGAAGGCGTGGCACGGCGGCAACGCCATCTGCGGTATCTCGCCCACATTCCATGCCGAGACGATGTTGCGCCGGGAGTCCGGATCGGCGCGCAGCAGTTCCAGCGCGGCGCTGATCTGGTCGATGTGCTCACCGGACGGGGTGGGCCACGACCTCCACTGCACGCCATACACCGGTCCCAGATCCCCAGTGGGAGAGGCCCATTCATCCCAGATGGTCACGCCGTGCTCGTTGAGCCAGCCGACGTTGGAGTCGCCGCGCAGGAACCACAGCAGCTCGTAGATCACTGACTTGGTGTGCACCTTCTTCGTGGTGATCAACGGGAAGCCGGCCGCCAGGTCGTAGCGCATCTGATGGCCGAACAGGCTGCGGGTGCCGGTGCCGGTGCGGTCGGACTTCGGTGTGCCCCGCTCGAGCACCAGGCGCAGTAGATCCTCGTACGGGGTGGGAATCGGCACGCCGATCAGCTTACGTCCGGAGGCCAGGAGTAGAAACGAAGCCATGCCGACCATCTCCGATGCCGTCACCACCCCGGACGGTACTTGCCCCGTCACGCTCGCGATTCCGGACGGCGACGGTCCCTGGCCGGGCGTCATCCTGTACCCCGACGCCGGCGGCGCCCGTGCCGCGCTCCGCGACATGGCGGAGCGGCTGGCCGACCTCGGCTATGTGGTGCTGGTGCCCGACGTGTACTACCGCAGCGGCGACTGGGCGCCGTTCAGCATGAAGGACGTGTTCAACGACAAGGCCGAGCGGCAGCGGCTGTTCGCCATGATCGGCAGCGTCACCCCGGACGCGATGGAGTCCGACGCGCGCGCGTTCTTCGACTACCTCGCCGCCCGCCCGGAGGTTCGCGGGGAGACGTTCGGCACCACCGGCTACTGCATGGGCGGGCGGACCTCACTGATCGTGGCCGGCCGGGTTCCCGAGCGGGTGGCGGCGGCGATGTCGTTCCACGGCGGCGGGCTGGCCGCCGACGACCCGGGCAGCCCGCATCTACTGGCCGACAAGATCCGGGCCGCGGTGTACGTCGGCGGCGCCGCCGACGACGCGTCGTTCACCGAGGCGCAGGCCGAGACCCTCGACCAGGCGCTGACCGCCGCCGGCGTCGAGCACACCATCGAGTGGTATCCGGCGCTACACGGTTTCGCAGTGCCGGACAACGCGCCCTACGACGAGGCGGCGGCCGAGAAGCACTGGGACGCGATGAAGGAGTTCTTCGGGGCTCACCTAGGCGGTTGAGTCATCGTCGCGGTGGCGGCGCATGCTTTGCACCGCGCGGATCGCGCCGCGGGAGGCGTAGAAGAAGACGATCACCGACAGGATGATCAGGAACACGAACGTCGGCAGCCAGTTTGTCCGGCTGTGCGGGATGTTCCACCACACGATGGTGAACAGCACCGCGCAGACGAACAGCACGATGTCGCGCCAGTTGCCCTTGTAGGAGGCGGCGACGTCGAGCAGTTCGCGGCTCTTCTCGGTGGTGGCGATGAGGTCGCGGATCCGGTGGTCGATGCTGGCCTTGAGTTCGGCGCGCAATTCGACGTCCTCGGGCGGGATCTTGTCGAGCATCTCCAGATCGGACTTGATCATCCCGCGGAAGTCCGGGCCCTTGAGGCTGCCCGCGGCGAGGCCCATCAGTGCGCCACCGGCGATCGGGGCGGCCCCCAGGGCGATCTCTGCGATTCCCGGCATGACACCTCCTGTTCGTCCCTGAAGAGGGTAGTGCGGTCAGCCCATCAGCTGGGCCGCGACCGTCGCGCCGAGATTCCAGCACGCCTCGATGTCCGCCTTGGCCGGCTTTCCCGCCACCACGACGTTCTCGGCGGCCCGAACCCAGCCCAGTCCGGCGGTGATGCCGTCGATCGCGCGTTCGGCCCCCTCGGTACCCTCATTTCCGTGCATCCAGACCCCGAATGGCCGGCCGCGGGTGCTGTCGAGCAATTGGTAGTAGGCACAGTCGAAGGCATGCTTCAGCGCCCCGGACACGTATCCGAGGTTGGCCGGAGTGCCCAGCAGGTAACCGTCCGCCTCGAGCATCTCGACCGGCGAAACGGTCAGCGCCGGTCTCCGGATCACCTCGACGCCCTCGATCTCGGGGTCGGTCGCGCCCGCCACCACCGCCTCGAACATCTCCTGGCAGTGCGGCGACGGGGTGTGATGGACGATCAACAGGCGCATTCGGTACCTCTTCGTCGGCGTCGTCACCAGCATTCCAGCAGGCTGCGGGCGTATGTTGACGTTTGGTTCTAGCGTGTGAGGGAAGCCTCGATAGTCTGTCCAATCGCCCCCGGATCCAGAAAGGCGCATAACCGCCAATGCCAGACGAGTTGACGCCGCACTTCCAGGAAGTCCAGGCGCACTACGACTTGTCTGACGAATTCTTCCGGCTGTTCCTCGATCCGACGATGACCTACAGCTGTGCCTATTTCGACCGCCGCCGGAACATCACGCTGGAGCAGGCGCAGCTCGCCAAGATCGACCTCTCGCTGGCCAAGCTCGGGCTGCAACCGGGTATGACGCTGCTCGATGTCGGCTGCGGCTGGGGGTCCACCATGCGGCGCGCCGTCGAGAAGTACGACGTCAACGTGGTGGGTCTCACGCTCTCCAAGCACCAGGCAGTTCATGTGCAGAAGATGCTCGACGAGTTGGGCACGGAGCGCACCGGCCGGGTGTTGCTGCACGGTTGGGAGGAGTTCGACGAGCCCGTCGACCGGATCGTCTCGATCGGCGCGTTCGAGCATTTCGGCTACGACCGCTATGACGACTTCTTCGAGAAGGCGTACGGGATCATGCCCGAGGACGGGGTGCTGCTGCTGCACTCGATCACCCGGCTCACCCCCAAGCAGCTCGCCGAAAAGGAACTGGCGATGTCCGAGGAGTGGGTCAGCTTCTCGGAGTTCATCGCCGCCGAGATCTTCCCGGGCGGCCAGTTGCCCCCGATCGAGATGGTGGAGTTCCACGCCTCGAAGGCGGAGTTCATCCTCAACCGCAGGCAGTCACTCCGGCTGCACTACGCCAGGACCCTCGACCTCTGGGCCGAGGCATTGTCCGCACATCACGTTGAGGCCGTCAAGATCCAGTCCGAAGAGGTCTACCAGCGCTACATGCGGTATCTCACCGGTTGCGCCCAGGCATTCCGCGAGGGCTATATCGACGTCAACCAGTTCACACTGACGAAGTAGCCTGCATCGCGACGGCCTTGCGCATGGTCTCCCTGGCGCGGCCGCGGTCCCCGGCATAGTCATAGGCCCTGGCCAGCCGATACCAGCGCAGCCAGTTGTCCGGATCCGCTTCCAGTTCGGTGCGGACGGTGGCGAACAGCGCATCGGCGGCCTCGCGCGGGATGCGGCCCGACGGCGTTCGCGGCAGCTCGCTGACATCGAGTTCCATGCCCCGCTCGGCGGCGAGCCGGGCCAGCCGCTGGTGGGCGAAGCCGGCCCGCAGTGTCGCAACCATCGCCCACGCGCCGACGAGGGGCAGGATCAGCACACCGACGCCGAGCGCGATCGCGGTCGGACCGCCGGTTCTGATCAGCGCGATTCCGGTCCGGCCCAGAACGACGAAGTACACCAACAGCGCCGCGCACATGAAGCCGATCAGCAGCTGAGTACGTCTCACAGGTCGAGCAGCGGTTCGATTCCGATGGTGAGCCCGGGCCGCTTGGCGATCTCGCGCACGGCGAGCAGGACGCCGGGGACGAAGGAGGTGCGGTCGAGGCTGTCATGGCGGATCGTGAGCGTCTCACCTTCGGTGCCGAACAGCACCTCCTGATGCGCGACGAGTCCGGTCAGCCGCACCGAGTGGACGGGTATGCCGTCGACGTCGGCCCCCCGGGCTCCGGGCAGGCCGGTGCTGGTGGCATCGGGGTTGGGCGGCAGGCCTTTTCGGGCCTCCGCGATGAGCTTGGCGGTGCGCGTCGAGGTGCCGGATGGGGCGTCGGCCTTGTGCGGGTGGTGCAGTTCGATCACTTCGACCGACTCGAAGTAGGGCGCCGCCTTCTGGGCGAAGTACATCGACAACACCGCTCCGATCGCGAAGTTCGGCGCGATGAGGACCCCGGTGCCGGGCTTGGCGGCCAGCCAGGAATCGACCTTCGCGATGCGTTCGTCGGTGAAACCGGTGGTGCCGACGACGGCGTGGATGCCGTTGTCGATCAGGAACTCCAGGCTGTTCATCACGACGTCCGGGTGGGTGAAGTCGATGACGATCTCGGTGTCGTTGTCGGTGAACATCGCCAGCGAATCGCCGGCGTCCACTTCCGCGCTCAGCGTCATGTCGTCGGCGTTGCGAACCGCCGCGCACATCGTCGTACCGACCTTGCCTCTGGCGCCCAAGACCCCGACTCGCATGTGTGCAGCGTAGTCGTGGCCTGAGTGAGTGGTGTCGTGCCGGTTGTCAAGTCGTTGAATTGTGTTCTGTGGATGGATTTTTGGGGCTGTGGATAACCTCGGCGGGTGTCGGCGGGGAGGCATATTATTCAAACATGCGTTCGATCTCCGCGGTGCTTGACGATCTCGAGGGTGTCCTCGAGGAACTGTCGCGCCTCGACGTCGACGGACTCACCGCAACCGCCCGCTACACGGTGCTGGAGCGCCTGGAGACCGCGGCGCGCCGCCAGAGCGCGGTATCGCACACCGTGGTGGCCGGCCTGGAGCAGCCACCCGGCTGGCCGGCCCCGCACATCGCCCTGTCCGACGTGCTGCGCATCTCCCGCGCCGAAGCCCGCAACCGGGTGCGCGACGCCGCACAGTTGACCCCGCGGCGCTCCCTGACCGGCCAGCCGCTGCCCCCGCTGCTGCCCGCCACCGCCACCGCCTGGCACGCCGGAATCCTCGACGGCGAACACCTCGCGGTCATCCAACGCTTCCTGCGCGATCTGCCCGCCGCCATCGGCCCGGTGCAGACCGCCACCGCCGAGCGCACCCTGGCCCGCCAGGCCGCCACCCTGCGCCCCGATCAGCTCCAGACCGTGGCCGCACGGCTGGCCCTGACCTTGAACCCCGACGGCAAGTTCTCCGATCAGGACCGGGCGCTGCAGCGCGGGTTCACCTGGTCCGGGGCGCAGCGCCCCGACGCCATGAGCACCGGAAAGTTGATCGCCACCCCGCAGTTGCGGGCCGAACTGGACGCCTGGTTCGCCAAGTTCGCCGCACCCGGTATGGGCAACCCCGACGACCACACCCCGGTGATCAACGGCGAGCCCAGCGAGGACGCCGCCCGCCAGGATCTGCGCTCGCATGGTCAACGCCAGCACGACGCCCTGGGCGTGCTGGTGCGCTCCCAGTTGGGCAACCCCGACCTGGGCACCCACCGGGGCCTGCCGGTCACCGTGATCGCCACCACCACCGTGGCCGACCTACAGAATCAGACCGGGCATGCCGTCACCGCCGGCGGCACCCTGCTACCCATGCGGGATCTGATCCGCATGGCCGCCCACGCCACCCACTACCTGGCGGTTTTCGACCAGCACACCCAATGCGCGCTCTACCTCGGCCGGGCCAAGCGGATCGCGTCTGCCGATCAGCGGATCGTGCTACACGCCAAGGACCGTGGCTGCACCGCACCCGGCTGCACCGCCCCGGGCTACCTGTGCGAGGTGCACCACGTGGAGGAATGGGCCACCGGCGGCGCCACTGACATCGACAAACTCACCTTCGCCTGCACCGGCCACCACAAACTGCTCGACCACGGCTGGACCACCAAAAAACTCGCCAACGGCGACACCCAATGGATCCCACCACCCCAACTCCCCCTCCCGCTGGGCACCAACACCTACCACCACCCCGAGAAGCTGCTGAGCTAGTGCCGGCAGGTGTTGTTACGGCCACCGTCTGGGTACTCCGACACGATGTTCCAGCCGAAAGACGTGGTACGCCTGCTCATGCGGGCCGCTCCCCTGCTCAATACGCCGGTGGCGGCCATCGCGACGTCGCCTCGCTTCGGCGTGGGACTGCAGCGCAGCGTCACGGTGATCACCTACACCGGCCGGCGCACCGGCCGAAGGTTCACGATCCCGGTGGCGTACCGCCGCAACGGCGACTCGATCGACATCGCCGCCAACATGCCCGACGCCAAGAGCTGGTGGCGCAATTTCCTGGGCGACGGCGCGCCGATGACCGTGCGCCTCGACGGCGCCGAGCGCACCGGGCATGCCGTCGCACACCGGGACGCCAACGGGAAGGTGACGGTCAACGTCCGTCTCGACGGGTGATCTACAGCGGGGCCGCGCCCCGCAGGTGCTCGAAGATCAGCGACGTCTGGGTGCCGGCCACGTCGGCGTCGGCGTTGAGGTTCTCCACGACGAACGATCGCAGGTCGTCGGTGTCGCGGGCGGCCACGTGAATGATGAAGTCGTCGGCGCCTGCCAGGAAGTACACGTCCATCACCTGCGGCTTGCGCCGCATCTGGGCGGTGAAGTTGCGGATCTTGCCGCGTGCGTTGGACTGCAGGGTCACCGAGATCATCGCCTGCAGAGGCAGCCCGATCGCCGCCGGATCGATGTCCGTGTAGAACCCCCGGATCACGCCGATGTCTTGCAGCCGCCGCACCCGCCCGTGACAGGTCGACGGGGCGATGCCCACCGCCTCCGCGAGCGCGCTGTTGGAGATCCGCGCGTCGACGTGCAGGGTGGTCAGGATCCGGCGGTCGATGTCATCGAGCTCGCCGGGCCGAACATCCTTCGGCAGCCCCATCGCGGGCGCCGATGTTCTCGACGATCCTTCAGCCATGGCGTGACTTTATCGAATCTTCCTCGTCATGATTGCCTCACGCCCGAAAGTTCTTCACAATTTTCCGCAAAGGCAATTCCCGAACAAGGAGCGATCATGCGCGTCGGCATCCCGACCGAGATCAAGAACAACGAGTACCGCGTCGCCATCACCCCGGCTGGCGTGTCCGAACTGGTCCGCCGCGGCCACGACGTCGTCGTCCAGGCCGGCGCCGGCGAAGGATCGGCGATCCATGACGACGACTTCAAGGCCGCGGGCGCGCAGATCATCGAGGGCCCCGACAAGGTGTGGGCCGAGGCCGACCTGCTGCTGAAGGTCAAGGAGCCGATCGAGCCCGAATACTCCCGGATGCGCAAGGGCCAGACCCTGTTCACCTACCTGCACCTGGCCGCCTCCCGGCCGTGCACGGACGCCCTGCTGGCCTCCGGCACCACGTCGATCGCCTACGAAACCGTGCAGACGGCCGATGGCGCGTTGCCACTGCTGGCCCCGATGAGCGAGGTCGCGGGCCGGTTGTCCGCCCAGGTAGGCGCCTACCACCTGATGCGCACCCAGGGCGGGCGCGGTGTGTTGATGGGCGGTGTCCCCGGCGTCGCCCCGGCCAAGGTCGTGGTGATCGGCGGCGGAATGGCCGGCGACAACGCCGCCGCGGTCGCGTGGGGCATGGGCGCGCACGTCACCGTGTTCGACCTGAACATCAACATCCTGCGCAAGATCGACGCGGAGTACGGCGGCGCCATTGAGACGCGCTACTCCTCGCGGCTGGACCTCGAGGACGCCGTCAAGCAGGCCGACCTGGTCATCGGCGCCGTGCTGGTGCCGGGCGCCAAGGCGCCCAAGCTGGTCACGAATGAGACTGTGGCGCAGATGAAGCCGGGCGCGGTCCTGGTCGACATCGCCATCGACCAGGGCGGCTGCTTCGAGGACTCCCGGCCCACCACGCACGACGAGCCCACGTTCAAGGTGCACGACGCGGTGTTCTACTGCGTCGCGAACATGCCCGGCGCGGTGCCCCGCACGTCCACGTACGCGCTGACGAACGCCACCATGCCATACGTGATCAAGCTGGCCGAAAAGGGTTGGCAGGGGGCCTGTTTCAACGACCCGGCGCTGGCCAGGGGCCTGTCGACCCACCAGGGTCAGCTGCTCAACGCCGAGGTAGCCCACGACCTCGATCTGCCCTACACCGATCCGGTCAGCCTGCTGGCCTGACATCTTCGGTGAGCCGCAAGCTCACCCGCACGCAGCGGACCGGGACAGCTCGTCGAGCGTCCCGGTTCGTTGGCGTTCGACCTCAGGACATGCCGGCGGGCGGATGTCCCAGGCAGATCAGCGCACCCAGTGGGTCCTTGATCACCGCGAGGGTGCCGTAGGGCGTCTCCTCGCCCGGCATCACGATCTCCCCGCCGATGGCCTCGGTCTGCTTCACCGTCGCGGCCACATCGTCGACGGTGACGTACACCTGCCAGAACGACGGCACCTCGGGGGGAAAGAGCTTGGCGGCGTCCATGATTCCCGCGTAGGCGCTCTCATCGGCGAAGACCTGTCCGTATCGGTCGGGGCCGACGGCATCCGGGTCGCCGCCGGTCCCGATCTCATCGATGCGGGCGCCCAGAACCGTCCGGTAGAACGCCAGCGACGCGTCGTAGTCCTTGCTCTGACATTCGAACCAATACGGCGCACCGTGCTCACCCCATTCGGTGAACCCGACGTGGGTGCCGGGTTGCCAGAACCCGATCGCGGCTCCTACCGGGTCGATGACCACCATCATCGAGCCGAGATCCTCGAGTTGCATCGGCGGCACCAACACGCTCCCCCCTGCCGCCTCGGCCGCGGCGACGGTGGCATCGCCGTCGGCGGTGTGCAGGTACACCGACCAGATGTTGGGCGGGCCGGCCTCGGACATGTGCGGGGCGAGGCCGGCGATCTGCTTCCCGTTGAGCGTGAAGTTCTGATAGCCGCCGAACTTCTCCTGCGGAGGCGTCGCCAACTCCCAGCCGAAGATCTGATGGTAGAACTCCGCGGCACGTGCCGGGTCGCTGCTGACCAGGTCGAACCAGATAGGAGCCCCGACCGGGGCGCTGTACTCACTCACGGCGAATCCTTTCGGCTGATGAAGCGATCCCCATTACCGACACCCACGACACCGAAAACTCATCGCTCAGTCCAGCAGGTCGCCGTCGACGTAGAACCACCGCCGGGCCCGAACGGCGAAGCGGGACCGCTCATGCAGAGCTCCGGCTCGACCGCCGTCCCGGAAGTGGGCGCGGAACTCGACCTCCCCACTCTGGTCCTCCGAGCCGCCGTCGACGGTCTCGAGGATCTCGAGACCCGTCCAGGCCGGTCCGGCATCCACCGGCAGCGCGGGGGGCCGGGTGCGCGGATGCCAGGTCTGCCAGACGTACCCGAGATCGCCGACGGCGTAGGCGCTGTAGCGGGCCCGCATCAACTGTTCGGCGGTGGCGGCCTGCCGCTCACCACGGTGCAGGGCCAGGCAGCACCGCCCGAATGGTTCGCCGGACCCGCAGGGGCACCCGTCGGTCGGTCGCATCCGGTGTCTAGGCCAGTCCACGCAGGGTGGGCAGGGCCAGCGTCGTCACATCCGCGATGAGCTGGCCCAGCGCCGGCGCCTTCGGATCGTCCGACTGCGTACGGGTCATGACCGCCAGCAGGATGCGTTCGCCGTTGGGCCCGAACACGATTCCGATGTCATTGGTGCTGGCGAAGTCGCCGCTTCCGGTCTTGTCGGCCGACGTCCAGCCCGGCGGCAGACCCGCCCGCATCCGCGACGTCAGATTGCCGCGCATCCAGTCCTCGAGCTGGCGGCGGTGCGCCTCGTCGAGAACGTCTCCGGTCAGGATCGCGCGGATCCCGCCACCGAACGCGTGGGGGGTGGTGGTGTCCCGCGGATCGCCGGGCAGCGCGGAGTTCAGTTCGATCTCCCAGCGGTCCAGTCGGGTGCGCTCGTCGCCGATGGAACGGGCGAACTCGGTGATGGCCGGCGGGCCGCCGATCGCGCCTAACAGCATGTTGGCCGCGGTGTTGTCGCTGCGCTGCAGCACCGCCCGGCACAGCTCATCGAGCGCGAGCCGCCCGCCCGCCTTGGGCTCGGAGATCGGCGAGTTCGGTTGCAGCTCAGCAGGATCCACATACAGCGTGTCGGTCATGACCAACTCGCCGCGCTGGGCCTTCTGCAGCACCCGGGCGGCCAGGTAGGCCTTGAAGGTCGAGCACATCGCGAACATATCGTTGTCGCGGTGCGCAACCGTGGCGTTCGACTCCAGGTTCAGCCCGTAGAGTCCGACGAAAGCGTTGTCGCGCTTCTCGAGCAGGCCGATGCGATCGGCCAGCGGTGGCAGCGGTTCGGCGGGATCGCTCAATCGGGGTGGCGTGTAGGACTGCTTGTGCCCGCACGCCGCCACCGCGGTCAATGCCAGACCACCGACCAGCAGGCGGCGGCGCGAGAACGTCATGCGACCTCCTGGGCCAACGCGGCGACGATGCCGGCGGCGGCGCCCCCGCGGATCCGCCGCCACGCGGTGCCCGCCCACAGATTGGTGCCGTGCGGGTCGCCGGCGGCGATCGCGGCGCGGCGCATGGCCCCGGTCAACTGGTTGACCTCCGGATAGCCCAGCGGCGCCACGGGGTCGTAGCGGTCGGTGAACCCATTGGCCAGGCCGCGGGCGTACCGGCCGGAGAACGCGCAGGTGACGACCGTGTGGGTGAACTGAGGGTCCGTCAGTGCCTGTCGGTGAACGGGATTGGTGCCCGCCTCGTCGGCCAGCAGCAGGGCGGTGCCGGCCTGCGCGGCGGACGCGCCCAGGTCAAGTGCCCGCCGGACGTCACCGGCGCTCGTCAGCCCGCCGGCGGCGATCACCGGGAGATCGTGGGCCGCACAGACGGCGGACAGCAGCGCGTCCAACGGCTCCTCCCCCGGTCGTCGCCCGGGATCGAACGTGCCGCGGTGCCCGCCGGCCTCGGGCCCCTGCACCACCAGCACGTCGGCGCCGGCACCCACGGCGATCCCGGCCTCGTCGAGCGAGGTGACCGTGACTGCTGTGAGCACACCGCGCGTGCGCAGCCGGGCGAGGGTCTCCGCCGACGGGCAGCCGAACGTGAACGACGCCATCTCGGGTGCGGTGTCGGCGACCACGTCGATCTTGGCGTCCCAGGCGTCGTCGTCGGGGTGGGTCTGGCCGGGCGCGGCGCCGAAGCGCTCGGCCAGCGGCGTGAGCTCTTCTCGATAGCGGTCGAGAGCGGCGGGAGTGGCCAGCGAAGGCTGCGGCACAAAGAGATTCACACCAATCGGCCCGGTGGTCGCGGCGCGAACAGCGGCGATACCGTCGGCGAACTTCTCCGCGGTCAGGTAGCCGGCCGCCAGGAAGCCCAGCCCGCCGGCGTTGGACACCGCCGCCGCCAGGGCCGGGGTGCCGGGTCCGCCCGCCATCGGCGCCCCGATGATGGGGACCGCCAGATCGGACAGGCCGAACATCAACCCGCGAGCCCCGGGATCGATCGCAGCGGTTGGGGCAGTGATCGTTTCGGCCGCCTGGGTCCCAGCACCGCGGCGCCGAACGGCTTGGTCAGGATCTGGCGGGCCACCGCGTTGACGTCCTCGAGGTTCACCCCGTCGATATCGGCCAGCGTGCTCGAAATGGTGCGGTACTCACCGTAGTTCAGTTCGCTGCGGCCGAGCCGGTTCATCCGCGAGGCGGAGTCCTCCAGGCCGAGCACCAGGCCGCCGCGCATCGAGCCCTTGGCGATGCGCCACTCGGCCTCGGTGATGCCGTCGCGGGCCACCGCCTCGAGCACCTCGGTGGTCAGGCGCACCACCTCGTCGAAGCGTTCCGGCAGGCAGCCGGCGTACACCGACAGCGTGCCGCCGTCGGCGAAGGTGTCGATGCTCGAGTACACCGAGTAGGCCAGCCCGCGCCGCTCCCGGATCTCCTGGAACAACCGCGAACTGAGCCCCCCGCCTAGTGCGGTGTTCAGCACCGCGAGCGGCCAGCGCTGCGGCCAGTGCCGGCCCGGGATGCGGACGCCCAGCGACAGGTGGGTCTGCTCGCAGTCGCGGTCCAGCACGGCCAGGCCGGGCCGGCCGGCCAGCCGCCTGGTGCCCTTGCGCGGCGGCTGCGGCCGCCGGCCCTTGACCAGGTTGCGGCCGAAGTACTTGCGCACCAACGCCACAACCACGTCGTGGTCGACGTTGCCCGCAACGGCGACGACCATCCGCTCCGGGATGTAGCGCCGGACGTGGAAGGAGTGCAACTGCGAGCGCGTCATCGCCGCCACCGAGTCGACGCTGCCGATCACCGGGCGCCCGACCGGATGGTCGCCGAACATGGCCGCGAAGAACACGTCGCCGAGGGCGTCCTCGGGATCGTCGTCGCGCATGGCGATCTCCTCGAGCACCACGTCGCGTTCGAGTTCGACGTCATGGGACTCGCAACTACCCCGCAGCACCACATCGGAAACCAGGTCGACGGCGAGTTCCAGATCGTCGTCGAGCACATGCGCGTAGTAGCAGGTGTGCTCCTTGGCGGTGAACGCGTTCAGTTCACCGCCGACCGCGTCGACGGCCTGCGCGATCTCCACCGCAGTGCGCGTCGGGGTCGCCTTGAACAGCAGATGTTCCAGGAAGTGCGCGGCACCGGCGACGGTCGGGCCCTCGTCGCGTGAACCCACGTTGACCCAGACCCCGACCGACGCCGACCGCACCGACGGCACGAATTCGGTGACCACCCGCAGACCGCCCGGCAGGACGGTGCGGCGAATAGCCGAAACCTCCCGGGCCGGCGCGCCAGTGCGCCGGCCGCGGTGCAGGTTTACCGGCACCTAGCTGCTGGCGGTCGCGGCGTCGGCGGGCGCGGGCTCGGCGGGCGCCTCGGCCGCCTCGTCCTCGGCGACCAGGATCAGCGAGATCTTGCCGCGGTTGTCGATGTCGGCGATCTCGACGCGGAGCTTGTCGCCGACCTTGACCACGTCCTCGACCTTGTTGATCCGCTTGCCGCGGCCCAGCTTCGAGATGTGGACCAGACCGTCGCGGCCGGGGAGCAGCGAGACGAAAGCACCGAAGTCAGTGGTTTTCACCACCGTTCCCAGGAAGCGCTCGCCGACCTTCGGCAGCTGCGGGTTGGCGATCGCGTTGATCATGTCGATCGCCGCCTGCGCGGACGGGCCGTCGGTGGCGCCGACGAACACGGTGCCGTCGTCCTCGATCGAGATGGACGCACCGGTCTGCTCGGTGATCGAGTTGATCATCTTGCCCTTGGGCCCGATCACCTCGCCGATCTTGTCGACCGGCACCTTGATCGCGGTGACGCGAGGCGCGTACGGGCTCATCTCGTCGGGGGCGTCGATGGCCTCGGCCATCACCTCGAGGATGGCCAGCCGGGCGTCCTTGGCCTGTGACAGCGCCCCGGCCAGCACCTGCGACGGAATGCCGTCGAGCTTGGTGTCCAGCTGCAGCGCGGTGACGAACTCCTTGGTGCCCGCGACCTTGAAGTCCATGTCGCCGAAGGCGTCTTCGGCACCGAGGATGTCGGTCAGCGCGACGTAGCGCGTCTCACCGTTGACCTCGTCGGAGACCAGACCCATCGCGATGCCGGCCACCGGCGCCTTCAGCGGCACACCGGCATTCAGCAGCGACAGCGTCGAGGCACACACCGAACCCATCGACGTCGAACCGTTGGAGCTCAACGCCTCCGACACCTGCCGGATCGCGTACGGGAACTCCTCGACGCTCGGCAGCACCGGCATCAGGGCCCGCTCGGCGAGCGCGCCGTGGCCGATCTCGCGGCGCTTGGGTGAGCCCACCCGGCCGGTCTCACCGGTCGAGTACGGCGGGAAGTTGTAGTGGTGCATGTAGCGCTTGGACTTCTCCGGGCCCAGCGAGTCGATCTGCTGGGCCATCTTGACCATGTCGAGGGTGGTGACGCCCATGATCTGGGTCTCGCCACGCTCGAACAGCGCGCTGCCGTGCGCCCGCGGGATCACGGCCACCTCGGCGCTCAGCGCGCGGATGTCGGTGATGCCGCGGCCGTCGATGCGGAAGTGGTCGGTCAGGATGCGCTGGCGCACCAGCTTCTTGGTCAGCGAGCGAAACGCCGCGCCGATCTCCTTCTCCCGGCCGACGAACTGCTCGCCGAGCCGGCCGAGCACCTCGGCCTTGATCTCGTCCGTGCGGTCGTTGCGCTCGGCCTTGCCGGCGATCGTCAGGGCCTGGGCCAGGTCGTCACCGGCCGCCGACGCCACGGCGTGGTAGACGTCGTCGGCGTAGTCCGGGAACAACGGGTAGTCGGCGGTCTCCTTGCCGGCCGCGGCGGCCAACTCCTGCTGGGCCTTGCACAGCACCGCGATGAACGGCTTGGCGGCCTCCAGGCCATCGGCCACCACGGCCTCGGTCGGCGCTCCGGCGCCCCCGGCGACCAGCTCGATGACGTTGTCGGTGGCCTCGGCCTCGACCATCATGATCGCGACGTCACCGTCAGCGACCACCCGGCCGGCGACCACCATGTCGAACACGGCGGTCTCCAGCTGCTCGACGGTCGGGAACGCCACCCACTGGCCGTTGATCAGCGCGACGCGCACGCCGCCGACGGGACCGGAGAACGGCAGCCCGGCGATCTGGGTGGACGCCGACGCGGCGTTGATCGCCAGCACGTCGTAGAGGTCCTTGGGATCCAGGCTCAGGATCGTCACGACGACCTGGATCTCGTTGCGCAGTCCGCTGACGAACGTGGGGCGCAGCGGCCGGTCGATGAGCCGGCAGGTCAGGATCGCGTCGGTCGACGGCCGGCCCTCGCGGCGGAAGAACGATCCGGGGATGCGCCCGGCGGCGTACATCCGCTCCTCGACGTCGATGGTCAGCGGGAAGAAGTCGAAATGCTCCTTGGGAGCCTTGCTGGCGGTCGTCGCCGACAGCAGCATGGTCTCGTCGTCGAGGTAGGCGACGACGGCGCCGGCGGCCTGCTGGGCCAGCCGGCCGGTCTCGAAACGGATGGTGCGGGTGCCGAAGCTCCCGTTGTCAATGGTGGCGGAGGACTCGAAAACGCCTTCGTCGATTTCTGCTGCAGACATCTAGGTCCGGACAGCCTTTCTGGGTTCACTGCTTCGCTGTTTCGCGTCGTCACAGTTCGCCCAGGGATCAGCCCGGGCCAATCGAGAACCATCGGTCCGGATGCGGCTACGGCCGTCGATCGAAGCTGCCGGGCTCACCCCTCGCCCCGTTTCCAGGGAGATCTATGGGGCCCGGCAGCCACTACCGAAGACCGCCCGATCGGACGACGTCTCGCTGTGGCGCGCGGGAACGGAACACGCGGGTGTGCGTGAACCGCACCCGTGTTAGAACCGGAAACCGGCTCGTAACGAGATCATGCTACACGGCGGTGCCTGCGGTTATCGACGCAGACCCAGCCGTTCGATCAGCGAGCGGTAGCGCTCGACGTCGACGTCGGCGACGTACTTGAGCAGCCGGCGACGACGGCCGACCAGCAGCAGCAGACCGCGCCGGGAGTGGTGGTCGTGCTTGTGCTGCTTGAGGTGCTCGGTGAGGTCGGTGATGCGCTTGGTCAAAAGCGCCACCTGGGCTTCCGGCGAGCCGGTGTCGGTCTCGTGCAGGCCGTAGGTGCCCAGGATTTCTTTCTTCTGCTCGGCGGTCAGCGCCACGAAAACATCTCCATCAATCGGTACCGCGAGGAAACAGGGTTCTCAGCGAGGCCGCCGCGGACTGCAGCACACGCGTCTCAGCGACTTTAGCAGCGACAACCGGGTGGATCGAAATCGCGGGGTTGACAACATACAACCGATTGGTTGTATGTTGGACGGGTGACCGTGGACCAAGAGGACCGGGCCGACGCCCTGTTCCACGCGCTCGCCGACCGCACCCGGCGCGACATCCTGCGCCGTGCGCTGGCCGGTGAGCACTCGGTGTCCGCGCTCGCACTGAAGTACGAGATGAGTTTCGCAGCGGTGCAGAAGCACGTCGCCGTGCTGGAGAAGGCCGGACTGCTCACCAAGCGGCGTAGTGGCCGCGAGCAGCTGGCCAGCGGCGACGTGGCGGCCGTGCGGTCGGTGGCGTCGATGCTCGGGGAGCTGGAGGAAATCTGGCGGGGTCGCATCGCACGGATCGACGAACTCATCGCATCCGACACAACCAGGGAGGACTGAAGCAATGCCTGTGACCGATGTTCAGCACGACCCCGCCAACCTGACCCTGACCATCACCGCCGATTTCGCCGCCCCGGTCGAACGGATCTGGCAGATCTATGCCGACCCGCGTCAGCTGGAGAAGGTCTGGGGACCGCCGAGCTACCCGGCGACCGTGGTCGACCATGACCTGAGGCCGGGCGGGCGGATGACGTACTTCATGACCGGGCCGGACGGCGACAAGCACGCCGGCTACTGGGAGATCACCGCCGTCGACGAGCCGCGGAGCTTCGAGTTCGACGACGGCTTCGCGGACATGGACTTCAATCCCAATCCGGATATGCCGAAGGCCCGCAACGTCTTCACGTTCGCCGAACACGAAGGCGGCACCCGGGCGACCTACGTCAGCACCTACGCGTCGGCCGAGGCGCTGCAGACGGTGCTGGACATGGGCGTGATCGAGGGCGCCTCGTCGGCGATCAACCAGATCGACGGCCTGGTGGCATCCGGGGGCTAGGCGGACGCCAGGATCTGGCGGGCCTTCTCGGTGTCCTTGCCCATGGCGGCGACCAGGTCATCGACGGAGTCGAATTTGTGCTGGCCGCGCAATCGGGCGACGAAGTCGACCGCCACGTGCTGGCCGTACAAATCGGCCTCGGAGTCCAGCACGAACGCCTCGACGGTGCGGGTACGGCCGGAGAACGTCGGGTTGGTGCCCACCGAGACCGCGGCCTGGTAGCGCTCGCCCGGGACCACCGAACCGGTGATCGGTCCGTGGCCCAGCACGGTGAACCAGGCCGCGTAGACGCCGTCGGCCGGGATCGCGGAGTACATCGGGGGTGCGACGTTGGCGGTCGGGAAGCCGAGCACCCGGCCCCGGCCGTCACCGCGCACCACCACACCCTCGACCCGGTGCGGGCGGCCCAGCGCCTCGGCGGCGGCCACCACATCGCCGGCGTCGACGCAGGAACGGATGTAGGTCGACGAGAAGGTCACCGTTTCGCTCTGGTGGTGCTCGGTGACCAGGGACATGGCCTCAACCGCGAACCCGAACCGCTCGCCGGCCTTGCGCAGCGCGTCGACGTTGCCGGCGGCCTTCTTGCCGAAGGTGAAGTTCTCCCCGACCACGACCTCGACCACGTGCAGGCGCTCCACCAGCAGTTCGTGGATGTAGCGCTCGGGCGTGAGCTTCATGAAGTCCGTGGTGAACGGCATCACCAGAAAGACGTCGATACCGAGTTCCTCGGCCAGCTCGGCCCGGCGGGTCAGCGTCGTCAGCTGGGCCGGGTGACTGCCCGGGAACACCACTTCCATCGGGTGCGGGTCGAACGTCATCAGCACGGTGGGGACGCCGCGCTCGCGACCGGCCTTCACCGCGCGGGCGATCAGTTCGGCGTGGCCGCGGTGGACGCCGTCGAACACGCCGATGGTCAGTACGCACCGGCCCCAGTCCGAGGGGATGTCTTCCTGGCCGCGCCACCGCTCCACGGGGCCAAGCCTACGGCGCGCCGCGGCGGCCGTGACCGCCAGATCTTCAGATCAGGTGATGATTGCCTAAACTTTGCGCTGTGAGTCCTGACGAGCGGCCGAACGCCGGGGTGCGCGAGCTGACGACGGTCGCGCAGGACTACCTCAAGATCATCTGGACCACCCAGGAGTGGTCGCACGAGAAGGTCAGCACCAAGCTGCTGGCCGAGCGCCTCGGGGTGTCGGCGAGCACCGCCTCGGAGTCGATCCGGAAGCTTGCCGAGCAGGGGCTGGTGCATCACGAGAAATACGGCGCGGTGACGCTGACCGACCGCGGCCGGCACGCGGCGCTGGCGGTGGTGCGCCGCCACCGGCTGCTGGAGACCTTTCTCGTCAGCGAACTCGGCTACGGCTGGGACGAGGTGCACGACGAGGCGGAGATCCTCGAGCACGCGGTGAGCGACCTGATGCTCGACCGGATCGACGCCAAGCTCGGCCATCCCACCCGGGACCCGCACGGCGACCCGATCCCGGCGGCCGACGGCCAGGTGCCGACTCCCCCGGCCCGGCAGTTGTCGGCCTGCGAGGACGGCGACCACGGCACGGTGGCGCGGATCTCCGATGCCGATCCGGAGATGCTGCGCTACTTCGACGCGGTGGGAATCAGCCTGGATTCACGGCTGGAGGTGCTCGCCCGGCGCGACTTCGCCGGGGTGATCTCGGTGTCGGTGCAGTCCGCCGATGGCGAGCACAGCACAGTCGAGTTGGGAAGCCCTGCCGCGCAGGCGATCTGGGTGGTGGCTTCGTAGCTGCGTGGTGTCGCCGAGTGCGAATCCTCGGCGACTTCTCGGCCGATTCTTCGCCAAGGTTTCACACCGGCCGATTTGGAACGATCTCCCGGCCTCGACAACCGGCCGAAACGTCGGTTTTTTGCGTCGACAACCGTAAAATTCCGGGCATCGCCAGCGGAGGGCGGATGCATGGGGTGGTTTCCGGTCGATCCGCAATTCGTCACGCCCGAATGGCTCAGCGAAGTACTTGGCGGCGAGGTCCGTTCGTGCCGCCTCGAGCAGATCGGGGTGGGCATCGGGCTGCTCGGACGGCTCTACCGCGTCCACCTGGAGGGCCGTGCCGTCCCTGCGTCCGTGGTGATCAAGTTTCCGACGCTCGATCAGCAGGCCCGCTCCGCGCTCGGCGAGGACCTGGAGCTCTACCTCAAGGAGGTCCGCTTTTACCAAGAGATCGGCCTGGCCAACCCGCTCCCGCCGGCTCATCCGTATTTCGCCGCGATCGACGAGGCCACCCACGACTTCATCCTGGTGCTCGAGGATCTACGTCACCTTCGCTTGGCCGACCAGACCATCGGTTGCACACCGGGCGACGCCGAAACGGTGGTCGACGCCATCGCCCGCCAGCACGCGCACTGGTGGGAGAGCGACCGGCTGAGCACCCTGCCATGGTTGAGGCCGTACGCCACCCCACCGTTCCCCGCCGTGCTCGCCGCCAACGCGAAAGCGGCGTGGCCGCGATTCATCGGACTCGTCGGTGCCGACCTGTCATCGAGGTTGCGGGACTTCGGGCAACGCCTGCCATCGCTGATCCCGTGGTACCTCGAGCAGATCTCCCGCCCGCCATGCACGTTCATTCACGGTGACCTGCGGCTCGATCAGTTGTTCTTCGGCACCCGCCCCGGCGACCCAGCGGTGACGGCCCTGGACTGGCAGGTGACCCAGCTCGGCCGGGGCGCTTACGATCTCGCTTATTTCGTCAGCCAGAGCCTGGCCACCGCAACCCGGCGCACCTGCGAGACCGCGCTGGTCGAGCGCTACCGAAGTCGACTCGCCGAGGCCGGGATCGATTACCCCGCAGGAGAGCTGCAGCGCGACTACCGGCTCACCACGGCGCTGTGCTTCATCTATCCGTTGCTTGTCGCGGGACGCATCGAAGTGGTGAACGACCGCCATCTTGATCTACTTCACACGATGGCCGACGGCGCCGCGGCGGCCATCGAAGATCACGACGCATTGGCACTGAGGCCGGACTGAGCCATGACCACCCGCGCCTGCACCGCCTGCGGCACGTCCAACGAAACCGACGCCCGCTTCTGCGAAGGCTGCGGCACCGCGCTGGAGCGAACCTGCGGCGCGTGCGGTACTACCGTCAGCCCAACCGCGCGCTTCTGCAAGGGCTGCGGTTCGCCATTGGACGGCGAGGCACTGCCCGCCGCCGAGGGGCCGACCCGCAAGATCGTGACAGTCTTGTTCGCCGACCTGGCCGGGTCCACGGCGTTCGAAGAGATCGTCGACGCCGAGACCGCCCGCGAGGTGATCGGCCGCTACCACGAGCTGCTGCGCTCCACCGTCGAGCGGCACCGGGTCGGGGTGACCAAGTACATCGGGGACGGGTTCATGGCCGTCTGGGGCGTGCCCGAGATCGGGGCCGACGACGCCGGCCGGGCGGTCGACGCCGCAGTCGAACTCCAGGAGCGCTTTGTCGGGCTCGCCCGGGACGTGGCTGAGTCGCACGAGGTGGAGCTGGCCCTGCGGGTTGCGGTGAACACCGGCGAGGTGGTGGTCGGGGCCGACGACGCGGATCTGGTCGGCGACGCGCTGAACGTCGGGGCGCGCCTGGAATCGGAGTGTCCGCACGGGCAGGTCGTGGTCGGCGAGGAGACCTGGCGCTCGACGCGTGGCCGGCACCGCTACGAACCTCTCGGCGCCGTTCAGGTCAAGGGCCGGCAGGCCCCCGTGCCGGTATATCAATGGCTCGGCTCGGCGGCCGCCGAGTCGATCACCTTCGTCGGCCGGGGTGACGAATTGCAGCGGCTGCGAAGGGTTTTCGACAACGCTGTGGCGGCACGGGGCGCCCGCCTGGTCACCGTCACCGGCGACCCTGGCGTCGGCAAGACCCGGCTGGCGGCGGAATTCGCGCGATCCCTGCCCGGCGCGCGGGTGCTCGACGTTCGCTGTGCGGTGGAGGGCAGCCCGGCGCTGGCTCCGATCGTGGAGGTGTTGCGTCCCCGCGACCTGGAAGCGGAGATCCCCGCCGGCACCGCCGAACGAGACCGCATGCTGCGCGACCTGACCGGCATGACGTCGGGTGTCCCGGGTTCGGTCGAGGAGACGTTCTGGGCGCTGCGCCGCTTCGTGGAGGTGCTCGCCGCGGGTGACCCGCTGGTGCTGATCTTCGACGACATCCAGTGGGCGGACAGCCTGCTGCTCGACTTCATCGAACACCTCGCGGAGTGGGTGCGCGGTGCGCCGGTTCTGATGATCGCGCTGGCTCGGCCCGAACTTCGGGAAACCCGGCCCGATCTGGTCACCGTCGGCGGCTGGGTCACCGAGGCGGTCCGGCTGCGCGGGCTGGAGGCCGGCGCGACAGCGGAGTTGGCCGGACGGGTGCTGGGCAGTGACCGATTACCCGAGGAACTGCTGCGCCGGCTGCCCACCTCGACGGGTGGCAACCCGCTGTTCGTGCGGGAGTTGGTCGGCATGCTCGTGCACGACGGGGTGCTGGCCCCCAAGCCCGACGGCTGGCGCCTGACCGTCGAAGCCGCCGACATCGACGTCCCGCCGACCATCCAGGCGCTGCTGGCATCGCGTTTGGAGCGCCTGAAGCCCGCGGACCGCCGGGTGCTGGAAGTCGCCTCGGTGATCGGCACCGATTTCGCCGCAAGCGCCGTCGCCGAGTTAACCGGTCTGCGGGACGCCGAAGTCATTGCTGTGCTCAATCGGCTGCGCCGGCTCGACCTCGCGGAGCCCAGCGGAGCCTACGCCGGTGACGCGGCGGTGTGGCGGTTCCACCACGTGCTGATCCGCGACGTCGCCTACCGCAGGCTGTTGAAGTCCGAGCGGGCCGATCTGCACGAGCGGTTGGCGAACTGGGTGGAGGCCGGCGGCACCAACCTGGCGTTCGAATCCGACGAGGTGGTCGCCCGCAACCTGGAAGCGGCGCAGGGCTATCGATCGGATCTCGGGCTGCGTGATACGCACAGCGCCGAACTCGCCCTGCGATCCGCGCGAAGCTACCTGTCGTCGGCGCGCCGCGCGCTCGACCGTGACGAACTGGTGTCCGCGGGCACCCAGGCGGCGCGGGGCGCCGCGCTCGCCACCGCGGATACCGCACTGCATGCCGAGTTGCTGTTGGTGGGATGTGAGGCGTTCCTGTCCGCGGGTGACGTGGCCGCGGGGTCGCCGTTGGTCGACGACTTGGAGCGCATCGCGGGAGAAGCGCTGGCGCCGTGGGCGATCTGCTACCGGTGCCAGCTCGTCGTCTACACCGATCCGAGCCGGCTGCCGGAGGCCGACGATCGGCTCCAGGAGGCCATCGACGAGTTCGCGCGACGCGGGGATGCCGCCGGGCTGGCCAAGGCGCATCGGGTCCGGGCGAACGCCCGGGCCCGGCTCGGACGGGTGGGTGATGCCGAGATCGACCTGTTCGAAGCCTTGATCGCGGCCCGGCGCGGCGGGGATCACCGCCAGATCACCGCCGCGCTGGGCGCCGCCCCGAACGCCGCACTGTGGGGACCGAGCCCGGCGCCCAAGGCGGGCGGGCGATGCCTGGATGTGGTTCGGATGCAACGCATGACGACGGCGGCGCCGTCGTTGGAGGCCACGTCGCTGCGCTGCCTGGCCGTACTGGAGCTGCTGCGGGGCCGCCCGGACAAGGCACGCTCGATGCTTGCCGATGCCCGTCAGGTGGTGGCCGAGCTCGGTTTGCGGCATGGGCTGATGGAAACCGAGTTGTACGCCGGGATCATCGAACTGATGGTGGGCGACCCGGTGGCCGCGGAACCCCACTTCCGCACCGCGCTGGAAGGACTCGACGCCCTGGGCGTCGGTGCCGACGCCGGGCAAGCGGCGGCGCTGCTCGCCAGATCCGTTCTGGCCCAGGGTCGTATGGATGAGGCCGATCGCTATGCCGCCGAAAGTGAACGGATCGCCGGGCACAACCTGAAGACTGCCATCGGCTGGCGAGCGGTCCGCGCGGAGATCCTCTCCGCCCAGGGCCAGCATGAGGCGGCCATCGCCAAGGCCCGCGAGGCGGTCGCGGTAGCCGCCGACACCGACCTGGTGCTCGATCACGCCGACGCCTGCCTCGCGCTGAGTCGGGTGCTCGCCGCAGCGGGTGACGCATCGGGGGCCGTACGTGCCCGCAGCGACGCCGAATCGCTCTACGCCGCCAAGGATGCCGTGTTCATGGTGGGACGGGCGACTGAGGTTGCCCCGAGCGATACCGCACGGCAGGTGACTGCCGTAGCAGCGGCTTCGCGGTTGGCGGTCTCAAACCGCGCGAGCTTGGTCGCCGATGCAGGCTGGCAAGGACTTCGCGACCACGATCCGCGGGCTGTTGCCGGGATCTACTCCTCGAAGGTTTTCTATGACGACCAGCGACCCCTCAGCGGAGAATCAATAGAGGGAACGCTCGATTTTTACAATGCAGCCGAGCGACTCGTCGCCGATTATCCGAACGTCGAGTGGGATACCCGCGCGGTGCGTGGCGAGACACTTGCGCTGATATGGGCTCGGTTGTGGGACGATGTCGGCAACGAATCCACGTCCTTCAATCTGTTGGAACTCGCCTCCGACGGACTTGTCGGATATCACGCGCGCTTTGACGGAGACGACTTCGAGGGCGCGTACCGGGAGCTCGAGAAGCGCTACTACGCAGGAGAGGGTGCGCCGTTCGCGCGCAACGGCCACACGGCGTACGCGTGGCAGGATGCGATTGCTCACCGCGACCGGGAGGCTGCGCGCCGGTTATCGTGGCCCGACTTCCGGTGGCTGGCGTCACCCTCGTCACTCAAACCCGAAGTACGTTCGGTCGATCAGTTCTTCGACTGGCTGGACGACCGGGCACAGCAGCTGTCGAGGATGCGGTCTTGGGCGGCTTCGATAAATTGGCTGACGCCGAACTGCTTCGCCTTCTTCACCCAGATTGAAGGCTTAGGAATCGACGGTGACCAGTACCGCTGGGAATGGATCCACGTGGTCGAGTACCGCGACGGGCTGGCCTTTTCGGTGCGAGAGTTCGACGTCGATGACGAGGATGCCGCGTTCGCGTACGCGGAATCGCTGGTTGCGCCGAGGCAGAGCAGGCTGGTGGTGGCCAATGCGGCCAGCCGAGCGGTAGACCGCGCGATAGCGGGCCTGCAGGCCAATGATGCCGACGCCGTGAACAGTGTTTTCTCCCCGCGTATCGTCTACGAGGACAGGCGCCCATTCGCCGGTGCACTGACCACCGGCATCGAGTACGTCAGCGAAACTATTCCCGCGTTGTTCGCACAGTTCGACCACTTCACGGGCCATACCCTTGCCGTGCGCGGCGATCTGATCTGCCTCGCTTGGACCCGATGGTCGGACGAAACCGGCAACGAGTCGAGCAACCTGCACGTGATCGCGGTCGATGATGACGGCCTCATCGCCAGATACCTCTACTTCGATGCCGACGACTTCGAGAGCGCTTACCAGGAAATGGAGGCGTGGTACTACGCCGGTGAGGGCGCGGCCACCGCTGAGAATGGACGCGCGGCTTCTCAGTTGGCGAAGGCGATCGATCATCGTGATATCGAGATGGCTCGTAGAGTAACCGCCCCGGAGTTCCGCTGGGTGGCGGCGCCCTCGGCGCTCAAGCCCACAGAGCGTTCTATCGACGAGTTCTTCGATTGGCTTGACGAACGGCAGAAGCTGGTGTCCGCCATTGGTAGTTGGGTGGCGGTCATACAGTGGATGTCGCCCAACTGCGGCATATGCCTCCCACATATCCGAGCCGTTGGAGCCGATGGCGAGGAGTATTTGTGGGACCCGATCTACGTTCTTGAGTGTCGCGGCGGGATGGCGCTCTCGGTGCGGGAGTTCGACATCAACGACGAGGACGTTGCCTTCGACTACGCCGAATCGCTTGTTGCACAGGATCATCGGCGGTTGGTGGTCGCAAATTCGGCGAGCCGGGTGTCAGACCGCTTGTTTGACGCGTTTCGGGCCAAAGATGCTAGCGCCGTATTGCAGGACTTCTCAGCCGACATCGCCTACGAGGAAAGGCGAGCACTCGCCGGCGGTCTGATAGTGGGCATCGACTACTTGCGGGAGAGCGTTCCCGTCCTGTTGACCCAGTACGACCACTTCGAGGGCCACGCGTTAGCTGTCCGTGGCGACCGACTCTGCCTTGTAGAGAGCCGCTGGTGGGATGACAGCGGAAACACGGCGGCCAATCTTCACGTGGGCGAACTCGGTGAGGACGGGCGACTCAGCTATCTGCTGTACTTCGACGGGGACGACTTCACCTCTGCATACCAAGAATTGGACGCGCGTTACTATGCCGGCGAGGGTGCGGCCTTCGCAGAACTGGGCCGCGCGCAGTCCGCCTTCGTCGCGGCAATGGACAGCTTGGATGTCGAGGCTGCCCGGCAGCTGTGTGAGCCCGAATTCCGTTGGTCGTCGCCGACCGGGGCGTTGGCTGAGCCGTTGCGCACGATCGATGAGGTGATCTCATGGTGGCGGGACCGTGCCGGACAGGTTGACTCGCTGCGGAACTGGACGTCGGCGATCGCGTGGGTGTCGCCAGACGTAGCAGTCTCCATCGGCGAGGCGCGTGGGATCAGCCGCGACGGTGCTGACTATGCCTGGTCAGGAATCTTCGTCGCCACCTTCCGCGATGGGCTCTTCGATTCGGTGTACGGATTCGAACCCGAAGACGAGGAAGTCGCCTTCGAGTACGCGGAATCGCAGGCAGAACAGCGACGCAGTCGGCTTGCGGTAGCGAACGCGTCAAGCCGGGCGCTAGGCGAGGCATTTGCTGCGTTGCAGGCCGACAATCCCAGCGCCGTCGCCAGTCTATTTTCAGCCGAGGTCGTTTACGAAGACAGGCGTCCACTCGCCGGTGCGCTGGAAACGGGCGTCGATTACTTGAATGAGGTTGTTCCGGCACTACTGAGCCAATACGACAACTTCGAGACCCACATTCTCGCTGTCCGTGGCGACCGGCTATGCCTCGCGTGGAGTCGGTGGTCGGACGAGTCCGGGAACGAGGCAACCAATCTGCATCTGACCGAACTCGGCGAGGATGGGCTCATCACGCGCCTGATGTACTTCGTGGGGGACGATTTCTGGAGCGCCTATCGCGAACTCGAGCGCCGCTACTACGCCGGTGAGGGCGCACCGTACGCGGTCGGTGGACGGGCGGCCGCCGACTGGGTGATTGCGATCAGCAACGGTGACATCGAGGGCGTTCGCCGCGCTTCCCACCCCGACTTCCGTTGGTACGCGACGCCGTCGGCGCTCAAAGACTCAGAACGCACAGTCGACGACATGTTCCGATGGTGGCAGGAGCGAGGACGCCAAGTATCGTCCCAGCGCCACTGGGTGCCCGCGTTGGTGTGGCTATCGCCGAACTGCGCTGTCAGCCGCGGTGAGATTGCGGCCGTCGGTCCAGACGGAGAGCAGTACGACTGGAACTTGATCATCGTGACCGAGTGCCGCGATGGACTCGTGCTGGCAGCGCGGGAGTTCGACAATGAGGACTCGGCGTTCGCCCATGCCGAATCGGTCGTCACGCCGAAGCCGTCTCGACTCTCGATGATGAACGCCCCGTCCAGGATGGCGGTGCGGGCCGTCGCCGCACTCCGCGCGGGTGACCTCGACAGCCTCGTCGAGGCTTACGCGGACGACTACATTCACGCCGACCACCGCCGGCTCAGCGGCGAACCGATCACTGATCGCGCCAGCATCCGAAACGCATGGGAGCGAATTATTGCTCCCTACAACCGGTTCGAGATCGACGTCATTGCGGTTCGGGGCGAGCGACTGCATCTTGCGCGCAGCCGATGGTCGGATGAATCCGGGAATCAGTCCATCGGACTTGTCGTCTCGGAAACCAACGAGAGTGGGCAGATCGCATTCCAGGACCGCTTCGACGAGGACGACTTCGCCGCCGCCTACGCCGAACTCGAACGACGCTATTACGCCGGAGAGGGCGCACCCTACGCGGAAGGGGGCGCCGTGCTGACCCACATGGTCCTAGCAGAGAATCGCGGTGATCTGGATGGCGCGTTCAAGGCCTACCTCCGTCCGGGTCTTCGGATCGAGAATCGCTCGCGTTCACTTTTTCCGAGCCGCACCGCCGAGGAACTTCGCCGGGGCGTAGAGGAACTCGGCGACATGGTGACGTCATACCGGGTGTGGAGTCCGGTGATGTGCTGGCTATCCAACCGCTGGGTGGTGGCGCGACATGAACGCGAGGCCGACGGGAAGAAGTTTTCCTGGTCGAGGCTATATGTCGGCGAGATCAGCGACGGGTTGTTCACAACGTTGTGCGAATTCGATGTCGACGACGAGGACGCGGCCTTCGCCTACGCCGAGGAGCGGATCCGCGCGGTCCCCAGCCGACTGGCGGTACGCAACCGTGCCGGTGATGCGGGTGAGGCCATGATGGCCGCGATGCGAGCGCACGATGCCAACCGAGTCGTCGAACCATACGCTGGCGAATTCGTCTATGATGACCGGCGCCGACTCAGTGGCGAGCCCATCTCCAGCGTCGATGCGATGCGCACCGCCGCTGAGCGAGTCTTCCGGCAGTACACGCGGTTCGAGAATCGCATGCTCGCGGTGCGCGGTGATCGCCTGGCTCTCGGCTGGAGCCTCTGGTCGGATGAGGCCGGGAACGAGGCCACGCACCTGCATCTGGTCGGCGTGGACGAGGACGGCCTGATCAACTATCACGCCCGCTTCGAAGCCGACGATTTCGACAGCGCCTATCGGGAACTGGAAAGCCGCTACTACGCCGGCGAGGGCGCCGACTTCGCAGGGTGCGGCTTGGTCCTCGCCGCGTTTCTCAGAGCAGCGGATGCCCTCGACGTCGAAGCCGCTCGATTGATGTGCGCGCCGGGCTTCGCGGTATTTGCCCCGCCCACCGCGTTGACCGCGCAGGAGCGATCACTCGATGAGTTCTTCCAATGGCAGCGCGAACGTTCCGGTCAAGTCTCGTCGGTCAAGTACGCCCTCTCAGCGGCCCACTGGCTGTCGCCCGCATGCGGCGTCTTCCTGGCTGACGTTCAGGCACGCGGGACCGACACCGAGAACTACGGTTGGGCACGAATATATGTCGCTGAGTTCAGCGGTGGTCTGCTGGCATCCATCCGTCAGTTCGAAGACGAGGGCGCGGCCTTCGCCTACGCCGAGGAGCGGATCCGCGTTCCTGCCAGCAGGCTTGTGGTTAGCAACCGTGCGAGCGATGTGGGCCTCCTCATCCTTGCGGGTATGCGCGCGCACGACCTCGAGGGAACTGTTAAGCACTGGGCAGACGAGTTCGTATACGACGATCGACGGAGGTATAGCGGCGACGTGCTGACCGATCGCACCGGCATGCGCTCGGCGATGCAGCGGATATTCAGGCAATACAGCCGGTTCGAGAGTCGGGTGCTCGCAGTCCGCGGTTCTTATCTCAACCTGGCAAGTCATTGTTGGTCAGACGAGAGCGGAAACCAATCGTCAAGCCTCATCTTGGCTGAGATCGATGGCGACGACCACATTGTCTACGAGGCCCGCTTCGACGAGGACGACTTCAACGGCGCCTTCGAAGAACTCGAACGCCGCTACTACTCCGGAGAGGGTGCAGCCTTCGCGGAGTATGGCAACGCGGCGAGCCAGCTGATGACAGCCGAAAACAGCGGCGACTACGACAAGCTCTTCAATGAGCTGGCAGCTCCGGGACTGCGGGTCGAGAGCCGCGCGGGCACGATTTTTCCTGAGCGAACGCCGGCGGAACTGCGCGACAGCGTCGAGCTTTTCCACGCGATGGTGGCCTCCGCACGCACCTGGTATTCGGTTGTCCGCTGGTTGTCCCCCAGCTGTGCCGTCGTGCGTCAGGAACGCGAAGCAATCGGCGAGGAGGGCGAGCACTATGAGTGGAGCCGTATCTACGTCGCCGAGTTCGAGCGCGGCCTCTACACCGGGATCTGTGATTTCGACGTCGAGTTCGAGGCGCAGGCCTTCGCGTATGCCGAAGAGCGGCTGCGTGCCGCGCAAAGCCCGCTCCTGCTGAGTAATCGGGCCAGTGAAGCGGGAACGGCACTCACCGCCGCGCTGGCGGCGGCGGACGTCGATGCAGCGTTAGCCCTTTACTCCGATCAGTTCCTCTATGCCGATCGTCGGCGGATCGGTGGGGCGCTGGTCCATGACTTTTCCTCGGTGCAGAAGAGCATCGAGGCCTTCTGCTTGGTGTACTCCCAGGCAGAGGAGGTCACGCTAGCGGTCCGCGGCAACAAGTTCGCACTGGGTTCGGTTCGTATCGCTGATGACCGCGGCAACTTCATCCACAATCTGGAGGTTCTCGAGGTGGGAGAAGATGACCGCATCGTTTTTCATGCGACCTACGACCTAGATGACTTCGACTCTGCCTACCGTGAACTCGAAACCCGCTATTATGCGGGCGAAGGCGCGGCGTCTGCGGAGTGCGGTCTATTCGCCGCCGAGTACGTGGCAACGATGAACCGCGGCGACTTCGACACCATGTTCAACGAGCTGAGCAGCCCCGGCTTCCGCTTTGAGAACCGGGGGCGATCCCCCTTCCCGGATCGTTCGGCACGCGAACTTCGGGCCAGTTTCGAGGATCTCTACGCACGGCTCGCCTCGGTGCGGTCGTGGTTCTCGAGTCTCTACTGGGTGGCGCCGACCACCTCTATTGGCCGCCTGGAACGCGAGGGGCTTGGGCACGACGGCGAGCACTACGCCTGGACGCGGATTCTCGTCAACCAATACCGCGAAGGCCGGCTCGCATCGACATGCGAATTCGACGCCGACGACGACGCCGCCGCCCTCGCCTACGCCGAGGAACTCGCGGCTCAGACCTGATCGGCGTCGGTGGCGTACACCCCGAGCAGGTCGCGCGCGGACACGATGCCCACCAATCCCCCATCCCGCTCGACCAGCAGGTGCCGGATCGAATGGTCAGTCATCCGGATCGCCGCCTGGTCGACCGTCTCGTCGGCCTCACACCACAGCAGGCGCGTGCTGGCCACGTCGGCGGCCCGCGTCGCGGCGGGATCCTTGCCGGACGCCACCACCTTGACCACGTCACGCTCGGTCACCAGCGCGGTGGGCCGGGCGTCGTCACCGACCACGACCGCGCCCACCTGCTTGTCGGCGATCACCTTGGCGACCTCGGCGACGGTGGCGCCGGCGGGCACGCGAACTACCGCGTCGCCGGTGAGGTCGGCGATGGCGATCGAGCCGGCCGTCGGGATGGAGGGCATCTCAGTCATGCCGGACATGCTCTCATCCCCGCCCTGACCTGCCTGAAGTCAGGCTGACCTCACTGCCGCCGGATCCGAACCGGCAACGACGCGGGTCCCTGCAGCGACGGCGTCGTCCCCCATCGCACCGGTCCGGCCAGTTCCAGGCCGTCGACCTCGTCGAGCAGGTGGTTGACGGCGGTTACCGTCTCCAGCCGAGCCAGGTGTGCGCCGAGGCAGAAATGTAGGCCGTGGCCGAACGCCAGGTGGCCGGTGGTGTCGCGGTGGATGTCCAACCGGTCCGGGTCGGAGAACTTGCGCGGATCGCGATTGGCCGATGCGTAGAACAGCACCACCTTGCCGCCCGCGGGGATCACTGTCCCGCCGACCTCGTAGGGCGCGGTCGCCACCCGGGTGACCCACTGCACCGGCGAGCCCCACCTCGCGGTCTCCTCCACCGCGCGCGGCACCAGGGTGCGGTCGGCCTTGAGCTCCTCGAAGAGTTCGGGGTCCCGGGCCAGGTGCATCAGCAGCATGCCGAGCAGGTTTGTGGTCGTCTCGTTTCCGGCTACCAGCAGGATCAGCGAGTAGAGGAACGCCTCGCTGTCGGACAGTTCGCCGGTTGCCCGGGCAACCTCCAGGCGCGTCAACAGATCGTCGGCCGGGTCAGCCCGGCGCCGTCGCATTTCGGCGTCCATGAACGTGCGCATCTGGAAATACCCCTGCAGGCTGGACCCGAGTACTCGCGTCACCTCGACAAGCGACCGCGGCGCGAACAGTTGCGCGAACCGGTCCGAGACCGCGCGAAACGTCGGCCAGTGTTCCCGTGGAACACCCAGGATCGCGGCGATGACGTTGATTGGCATCGGGATCGTCAACGCGGCAACAAGATCCACGGCCTCGCCGCTGCGCAGCGCAGCAACGCACTCACCGGCGAGTTGCTGGATGTCCGACGTCAGCTGATTGACCGAGCGCTTGGTGAAGACGGGCGCCGCGACGTGGCGAAGGCGGGTGTGGTCGGGCGGATCCGCGATGAGCACGACGCTGGGGCCGAATCCGCGCAGCGAGACGCCGTCCCGCGAGGACAGGACATCGCTGTTGCGCGCGGCGGCGTGCACGTCCTCGTATCGTCCGAGCATCCAGACGCCGAGCCGCTCGTTGACGACGACGGGATGCTCACGGATGCGCTCGAAGGCGGGATGGGGATTGGCGATGTTGTCGGGCAGCGTCGGGTCGAAGATGGTGCGAGGCAGGTCTTTCGGGGCTGCCTGCGGCCGGGGGCGGCGGATGTCCCGGTAGGCGCCCGTGGCGACCGGACGCCACAGATCCGTCAGCGACGAGCGGGCCGCGGCGGCGATGGCACGTGGTGGCGGCCTGAGCAGATCGGTCGGCATGAGTCGACGGTAGGAACTCGCCGCGGCGGAATGAATGCCCGTTTCGGACATTGTCTTGATATTTTCGGACACATGCCTTCGCTTACCGGACTCGAGGTTGCTCGGCCGGCGGCGACCGCCCGCCACATCGTCGAGGCCGCCGCCGAACACGGACTCGACGCTGCCGGCTGTCTGTCCGAAACCGGCCTCTCGCCCCACGACCTGCTTGACCCCGACGCGGAGATCCTGCCCACCCAGGAGCTGGCGATCATCCGAAACGTGATCGCGCGGCTGGGAAATCGTCCCGGACTCGGCATGGAGGCGGGCTCCCGTTACAACCTCGCCGACACCGGAATTCTCGGCTACGCCCTGATGTCGAGCCCCACCTTCGGCGACGCGATCGACGTCGCGTGGCGCTACGTCGCCCTGTCCGCCTCCTACCTCGCGCTCAGCGCGCCGGAGGTCATAGGTTCCGATGCCGTGGTGGCCATCGACGACGCCCAACTCCCGCGGGACGTCCGGCAGTTCCTGATCGAACGCGACTTCGCGATGGTCGTGCGGATCCTCCCACTACTCATCGGCGCAAACCATCCGCCGATGACCTTCCGGCTCGAACTCGTCGGCCTGGAACTGCCCGTCGACGGCGTCGAGATCCAGAACGTCGCACTCGCGGTCGAAAACAGCCACCGCAACGCCCTGGTCTTCCCCGCGGAGTTGATCAACCAGCCGATGCCAGCCGCCGACCCACAGACCGCCGCGATCTGCATCCGCCAGTGCGAACAACTGCTGAACCGCCGCCGCAGCCGCCGCGGCATCGCCGCGGAGGTGCGCACGCGAATCATCGCCGAATCCGCCCGGATCCCGACAATGGCCGAGGTCGCCGGGGAACTCTGCGTCACCGAGCGCACGCTGCACCGCCGGCTCACCAAGGAGGGCACCAGCTTTCGCGCCCTGTTGGACGAGGTGCGCGCCACCCTGGCCGCCGAGCTCCTCGACTCCGGCTTCACCGTCGAGGAGACCGCGGGCCGCTTGGGCTACTCGGAGACGGCCGCGTTCAGTCGTGCCTACAGCCGCTGGAACGGTCATCCGCCGAGCCGGCGGAAGCAGTAAGTGACCGATATCGCCGAGCGTAGGGTGTCCAGGATGTCCGACCACACCGATTTCGAGGGCCTGTCCGTCCAGTTGCGCGATGACGGCGTCGGCATCGTCATGTTCAACCGACCGGAACGACTCAACGCGGTGACGGTGCAGAGCTTCGCCGATCTGGAGACGGCCCTGCGCCGGTTAGGCGCGGACAGCGGTTGCGGTGCCGTCGTGATCGGCGGCGAGGGTGCGGCCTTCTGCGCGGGTATGGACATGGCGGATTCCCGGCCGAACAAGGACGACGACCTCGTTCGGCTCGCCTATGACGGGATGCGGAGCACGGTCGGGAGCGTCCTCGCGCTACGGGACATTCCGCAGCCCGTCGTCGCCGCCGTGCAGGGCGCGGCGGTGGGGGCCGGTTTCGCACTGGCCACGGCATCCGACATCCGGGTGTGCGCGCCGGACGTCATGTTCATGGCCCCGTTCCTCAAGCTGGGCGTCTCGATCGGCGACCTCGGACTGTCGTGGATGCTGCCCCGCCTCATCGGCGCGGGTACCGCCGCCGAGATCCTCTACACCGGGCGCACTCTCGGCGCCGAGGAAGCGCGTCAGCTCGGCCTGGCCCAGCATGTCGTCGATGAGCCGTTGTCCAAGGCGATCGAGATCGCCGCCAAGATCGCCACCCGACCCCGCCTTGGCGTACAGATGTCCAAGGAACTGCTCAACGCCAGTATCGGCGCGGGCGGTCTGCGCGAACATCTCGAGTTGGAGTTGCGCTCCCAGGTCATCGGCCTGCTGAGCGCGGACCACCGCGCCGCCGTGCTGGAGTTTCTGGGGCGCAAGGGCAAACAGTAGGCAAGGGAGGACCTTTCATGGCTGAGATTCGATTCGACGACCAGGTCGCCGTCGTCACCGGCGCCGGCCACGGCCTCGGTCGAACGTATGCGCTCGAACTGGCCCGCCGCGGCGCGGCCGTCGTGGTCAACGACCTCGGTGTCGACGTGCACGGCCTGGGTACCGGGCCGGCCGCCGATGTGGTCGTCGAAGAGATCAGAAAGGCCGGCGGACGCGCGGTCGCCAACACCGACTCGGTTGCCACCCCGGAGGGTGGTCAGGCCATCGTCGACGCTGCCGTCAACGAGTTCGGCCGGGTCGACATCGTCATCAACAACGCGGGCATCCTGCGGGACAAGTCCTTTCACAATCTGTCGTTCCAGGAGATGGACGACATCATCGACGTCCACCTGCGGGGCGCCTTCTACGTCAGCCAGCCCGCGTACCGGCTGATGCGCGAGCAGAAGTACGGCCGGTTCCTGTTCACCACATCGGCGGCCGGGCTGTTCGGCAACTTCGGGCAGACCAACTATTCGGCGGCAAAGATGGGCCTGGTCGGGCTGTCCAACACCATCGCGATCGAGGGCGCCAAGAATGGAATTCATTCCAATGCGATCGCTCCCATCGCCCGCACCCGGCTGACCGAGGAGCTGCTCGGGCCGATGGCCGAGGCGCTGCATCCGGAGTTCGTCACTCCGCTGGCGCTGTACCTGGTGTCGCGGGACTGCGAGCTGACCCATGAGGTCTTCTCCGTCGGCGCGGGCCGCTATTCGCGCGCCTTCGTCGGAGTATCCGACGGCTGGTTCTCCGGCAAGGGCAATGTGCCCTCGGTCGAGGACGTCGCCGGGCACATCGCCGAGGTCCGCGACCTGAAGAACCACATCGTGCCGGACAACGCGCAGGGCGAACTCGCCGTGCTGGTCCCGCTGCTGAGTTAGAAACGAACGGAGCTGACGTGCCAACTGGCGCTGCCACGACCGAACTGGTCCACTATTCCGTCGAGCGCGGGATCGCCCGTATCGAACTGGACTCCCCGCACAACCGCAACGCGCTTTCCCGTCAGCTGTGCAGCGAGTTGGCGGCCCACCTCTCGGAGGCGTCGGGCGATCCCGCGGTCCGGGCCATCGAGCTGACCCACACCGGATCGGTGTTCTGCGCGGGGGCCGATCTCAGCGAGGCCTCGAGTGGTCCGTCCTCGACCGACGCCATGGTGACCCTGTTGAGGTTGATCCTCGAAGCTCCCAAGCCCGTGGTGGCCCGCCTGAACGGGCACGTGCGAGCCGGCGGCCTCGGGCTTGTCGGTGCCGCCGACATCGTGATCGCCTCGCGGGCAGTCACCTTCGCCTTCACCGAGGTGCGCATCGGTGTCGCACCGGCGATCATCACGCTCACCACGCTGGGCCGGATGACCGAACGTGCCGCCGGCCGCTATCTGCTGACCGGTGAGAAGTTCGACGCCGCAACCGCTGCCGACATCGGGCTCATCACCGCTGCCGTCGATGACCTGGACGCCGCCGCCGCCGAGTTGTACGACCAGCTGCGGCTGTGCTCGCCGCAGGGTCTCGCCGAGACCAAGGCGCTGACCACGAGGGCGACGCGCACTGCGGTCAAGGACGACGCGGCGCACCTTGCCGCGCTGTCGGCGCGTTTGTTCGGCACGGCTGAGGCGCAGGAGGGCATGCAGGCCTTCCTCGAGAAGCGACCGCCGGACTGGGTCGTGAGCTGAGACCTACAGGCCGAGCGTCTTGGCGATGATGTCGCGCTGGACCTCGCTGCTACCACCGGCGATGGTGCCGACGACGGCGGTGCGGAACTGCTCCTCCATGCCGCCCTCGACCGCGTACCCCATACCGCCCATCATCTGAATACCTTCCAGCGCAGCCCGTTTGGCCAGTTCGGTCGCCTTCAGTTTGACCATGGAGGCTTCCTGCGGCATCAGCTTGCCCGGGTTCTCGTCGACGCGCTGCGCAACGTCGTGTACCAAGAGCCGGGTGCATTCGATCTCGGTGGCCAGCTCGGCCAGCCGATGGGAGAGGGCTTGGAAGGTGCCGACCGGTCGCCCGAACTGCTCGCGGGCTTTGACGTAGTCGAGGGTGTCCGCGAAGCTGCGGCGGGCCTGGCCGAGGGCCAGCGCGCCGACGATCACCCGTTCGGTGTTGAGGCCGGCGATCAGCTGCAGCCAGCCGCCGCCCTCGGTGCCGACGAGGCGCTCCGGCCCGATCTCGCAGTCGGAGAAGAATACCTCGTTGACCTCGGCGCCCATGGTGGCGATCGGCCGGATCTCGACTCCGGGAGTGGAGACGGGCACCGAGAACATCGAGATGCCCTGATGCTTGTCCCCGGTATCCGAGGTGCGGGCCACCAGCAGGATGTGGTCGGAGAGATGGGCGTTGGTGATCCACATCTTCTGGCCGTTGAGGCGGTAGCCGCCGTCGACCTTGTCGGCCCTGCACCGCAGCGAGGCGACATCGGACCCCGAACCTGGCTCGGACATCGCGATCGCCGTCGGAGTGCCGGCCACGACGGCGCCGAGGATCTCCTTCTTGAGGTCCTCGGAGGCCCAACTCAGATAGACGTGGGCGACAATGAGCGTGACCGCGTAGCTGCCGACCGGAATCTGGTTGTAGGCCAGTTCCTCGACGAACAGGCAGGCATCGTAGAGCCCGCCACCCGCGCCGCCGTACTCCTCGGGGATGGACAGTCCGAGGAATCCGAGATCGGCGAGCTTGCCAGAGATTTCCTGGCTGTGGTGGGTCTTGCCGCCGTTGGTCAGCTCCAGCCGCCGCTCCCGGGTGCCGCACTCCCTGGCGGCGAACTCACGGACGGTGGCGACCAGGCTCTGCTGTTCTTCGGTCAGCTGCAGGCTCACGACGCCACCGTACTTAGTCACCGAGGGTGGCGGGGCGGATCACCACCACGGACTTGGTGCGCGGGCCCTTGTCCTCGAGAAGCGCGATCACCCGACCGGCGTCGTCGGTTGCGGCGTAGACGCCATCAAGGCCGGCGGCTTCCAGCGGCCGACCGTGGCTGGCGTCGTCGGCCTGCTCGGCGGTGATGTCGCGACGCGGGAAGGCGAGCAGGCAGGCCTCGTCGAGGGAGTAGCTGAGTTGCGGGGCCTCGGCCAGGTCCTCGAGGGTGCGGGCGTGGTCGAGGCCATAGCCGCCGACGCGGGTGCGCCGCAGCGCGGTCAGGTGTCCCCCGACCCCAAGCGCGTCGCCGAGGTCACGGGCCAGCGCGCGGATGTAGGTGCCCGACGAGCAGTCCACCTCGACATCGAGGTCGACGAACGGGCCGCCGCGCCGGACCTCGAGGATGTCGAATCGGTCGATGCGCACCCGGCGTTCGGTCAGTTGCACGTCCTGGCCCTCGCGAGCGAGCTGGTAGGCGCGCTTGCCGCCGATCTTCACCGCGCTCACCGACGACGGCCGCTGGGCGATCTCGCCCCGCAGTGCGCCGATGCCGGCGTGGATCTGGTCATCGGTGATGTGCGCGGCGGAGACGTTCTGCAGCACTTCGCCTTCGGCGTCGTCGGTGGTGGTGGAGCGGCCCAGCCGGATAGTCGCGGCGTAGGACTTGGAGGTGGCGGTCAGCAGGCCGAGGATCTTGGTCGCCCGCTCGATGCCGATCACCAACACGCCGGTGGCCATCGGATCGAGGGTGCCGGCATGGCCGACTTTGCGGGTGCCGAAGATGCGGCGGCAGCGGCCCACCACGTCGTGGCTGGTCATGCCGGCCGGCTTGTCGACGACGACGATGCCGGGTTGTTGCGTCATAAGACGATGGCGGTCAATGCCAGGCCGCCGCCCACCGACCAGCGACCCTCCAGCCGGTGCAGCGGCGGACCGGACCGCGCCGCCGGGTCGATGAGGATCCGCGACACGAAGGATCCGCTCACCCCGCTCGCGTCGACGTCGAAGGTGATGTGGGCGTCCTCGAAGCCGAGCCAACGCTGGGTCAGCGGAAACCACGCCTTGTAGGTAGCCTCCTTGGCGCAGAACAGGATTCGATCCCAGTGCAGCCCACCCGGCAGGGCGCCGATCTCGTAGCGCTCCACCGGCAGGCTGACCGCGTTGAGCACCCCGTCCGGCAGCACGCCGTGCGGCTCGGCGTCGATCCCCACCGACCGCACCGACTGGGTCAGCCCGACCACCGCGCCGCGATAGCCCTGGCAGTGCGTGAGGCTGCCCACCACACCCTCGGGCCAGCACGGTTCGCCCTTGTCCCCCTTGAGGATCGGGGCCGGCGGAACGCCGAGCTGTTCCAGCGCCACCCGGGCGCAGTGCCGCACGGTGACGAACTCGTTACGCCGCTTGGCCACCGACTTCGCGATCAGCGGCTCCTCCTCCGGCAGCGGGCTGAGCTCCGGCGGGTCGTCGTACAACTCCGCGTAGACCAGTTCGGAGACATCGGGCAGCACCGCCCGCATCAGTTCACTCATCGGCGTCGGCTGCGCAGCCGTTCCTGGAACTTCTCCGACTGCTCCCGCATCTCCGCGGTGATCGTGAAGTGGCCGCCGAACTCGTTGAGGTAGCCCGGTGCGTACTGCGGGTCCGGCAGGATCTGGCGCATCCAGCGATAGGGCTTGCGGCGCCGCCACTCTCGCGGGTAGCCGACCGACACCTCCTCGAAGCGCACCCCGTCATACCAGGTGGTGCGCGGGATGTGCAGGTGCCCGTACACCGAGCACACCGCGTTGTAGCGGGTGTGCCAGTCGGCGGTCTCCACGGTCCCACACCACAGCGAGAACTCCGGGAAGAACAACACGTCGCAGGGCTCGCGGCGCAGCGGGAAGTGGTTCACCAACACCGTCGGGTTCATCCAGTCCAACTCCTCGAGCCGGCCCCTGGTGTAGCTCAGCCGGTCGCGGCACCACGCGTCGCGGGTGGCGTACGGCTCGCTGGAGAGCAGGAACTCGTCGGTGGCCACGACGTTGTTCTCCTTGGCGATCGCCAGCCCCTCGGCCTTGGTACGCGCACCCGCCGGCAGGAACGTGTAGTCGTAGAGCAGGAACATCGGCACGATGGTCGCCGGGCCGCCCCGCTCGGTCCATATAGGGAAGGGGTGTTCCGGCGTTATCACACCCATCTCGTCGCACATGTTGACCAGGTAGTCGTAGCGGGCGCGGCCGAACACCTGCACCGGGTCCTTGCCGGTGGTCCACAGTTCGTGGTTGCCGGGCACCCAGATCACCTTGGCGAAGCGGCGGCGCAGCAGGTCCAGCGACCAGCGGATGTCGTCGGTGCGCTCGGCGACGTCACCGGCGACGATCAGCCAGTCGTCCGGCGTCGAGGGGTACAGCGACTCGGTGACCGGCTTGTTGCCGGTATGACCCGTGTGCAGGTCGCTGATTGCCCAGAGGGTGGGAGCCACAACCATTCAGCCTACTGGCGCACCGGGCTTGGCCGCCGCGGCGCGCCCCGCCGACAGCTTGTTCGGGCTGTTCACGACGGTATTCCGGAAGGCTCGACGATTGCGTCTCGCCGTACTACCTATTCTGAGTGGCGTGACCGGCAGGCTGCGACACCTCACCGACCGTGCGGTGGCTCGCGCGCTGCACCTGCCGCCGCCGGCCACCGACTACCTGATCCACCGCGGGGTGCGGATTCCGATGCGCGACGGCGTCGAATTGCACGCCACCCACTACGCACCGAGCACCAACCGGCCGGCGGGCACCATCCTCGTGCGAGGGCCCTACGGCCGCTCGTTTCCCTTCGACCTGGTCTACGCCGAGCTCTACGCCGCACGCGGCTATCACGTGCTGCTGCAGAGCGTGCGGGGCACGTTCGGGTCGGGCGGGGAATTCGTGCCGATGGTCCACGAGGCGGCCGATGCCGCCGACACCGTGGTCTGGTTACGCGAACAGCATTGGTTCACCGGCACATTCGCCACCATCGGCCTGTCCTATCTCGGCTACACGCAGTGGGCGCTGCTGGCCGATCCGCCACCGGAGCTGGCCGCCGCCGTCATCAGCGTCGGCCCGCACGACTTCCACGCGTCGTCGTGGGGCACCGGGTCGTTCTCGCTCAACGACTTCCTCGGCTGGTCGGACATGGTGGCCCATCAGGAGGCGCCCCCGCTTCGGCGGCTGGACTATCAGGCCCGCGCGCGGCGGCGGGTCGCCCGGCACGCACAAGGCCTGCCGCTGAGCAGCGCCGGTCGCGAACTCCTCGGCGAGGCCTCACCGTGGTACGAGTCGTGGATCGAGCATCCGGATGCCGACGACCCGTTCTGGGAGACCATGCGGATGACCGACGCGCTGGACCGCTGCAATGTGCCGGTGCTGCTGCTCAGTGGCTGGCAGGACCTGTTCCTGGACCAGACCATCACGCAGTTCCGGCACCTGCACGACCGTGGCGTCGACGTCGCGATGACTATCGGGCCGTGGACCCATACCGACATGATGGGCAAGGCGGTCGGCGAGGCCACCCGGGAGACGCTGACCTGGCTCGGCGCGCACCTGGCCAAGGGCCCGGCGCCCACCCGACCCGGCCGGGTCCGGGCCTATGTCACCAACCACGGCTGGGTCGATCTGCCGGACTGGCCACCCGGCACCGGTGAGGGCGTGCTGTACCTGCAGCCCGGGGGCGGGCTGTCCGCGAAGAAGCCACCCGCCGACGCCGCACCGTCGCGGTTCCGCTATAACCCGGCCGAACCGACCCCGACCGTCGGCGGCCGGCTGCTGTCGGCGGACAGCGGCTACACCCGCGACGACCGGCTGGCCCGGCGCGGCGACGTGCTGGCCTTCACCAGCGGCCCGCTCGACGCCGACCTCTACGTGTGCGGCAACCCGGTGATCGAGTTGGCGCACGACTCCGACAACCCGCACTTCGACGTGTTCGTGCGGATCAGCGAGGTCGACCAGCGCGGGCACTCCCGCAACGTCAGCGACGGCTTCCGCCGGTTCACCGCGCTTTCCGACGGGCCGATCCGCATCGAGCTCGACGCCATCGCGCACCGGTTCCGCACCGGGTCGCGCATTCGGGTGCTGATCGCCGGCGGGTCGCATCCGCGCTACGCCCGCAACCTGGGCACCGGCGAGCCGGTGCTGACCGGGCATCGCATGGCCGCTTCGACGCACACCGTGCACCACAGCGCGGGCGGGGTGTCCAGGCTGCTACTGCCCGCCTCGGATACCGCGCCGTCAGCCGACGGCGTCGCGGACCCGGCGCGCGACCGCGGCTAACGCGGCATAGTCGTGAACCGGCCGCTTGCGTTGCGCCGCAACCGGTAGCTCCACCCAGCTGGTGCAGCCGGCGTATTCCGGTTCGCGGGGCAGCACGATTGGTTCGGACAACGCGCAGGCCTGGACCACCAGGACCGTCAGCCGGTGCCGCGGGCGGAAGTCGAGCCGGTCGGCGCGCACCGAATCGGCCGTCCAGATGTGCAGGTCCTCGATATCGGGCAGCGCATCGGGCCGGGTAACGGCAACGGCCTCAACCACTTTCGCGGCCGCGCGGATGGTCAGTCGATCTCCAGTGCTGTCGGCCGAGGCTGCGGCCAGCAGGTCGCGGTGTTCGGGTCGCACCCGCTCGGCATGGCTGTGCGCGACCGTCGGGAAGAACAGGAATTCATCAGCGGCCACGGTGAAGCGCTTCTCGTGAATGCCACCCTTGCGCAGCAGGACGGTCTGCCTGCCGTCGAGCAGCGCGTGCACCACCGCGCTCCACTCCTTCAGCGCGGAGGTCACGGCGGCGTACAGCCGCGATCGGCGTCGGCGAACACCACGCGGCCCTTGGCGACATCGAGGTACGCCAGGACGAGCGGCAGCTGCATGCCCCACCGCGCGTTGACGGCGTCGGCGAACCGCTGCGCCTTGACCCGCGATGCCACACAGTCCCAACGCTGGTCGCCGCGGGCGAGGTAGCCGATCGCGAGCACCGACTGCGGACTCCACTGCGCCTCTAGCTGGTTCTCCAGGCAGTCCCTCGGGTGCGCGCCACAGTGGCGCGCGAACGCGGCCAGCATCGGCTCCCGCTCGTCGGCGCCGAACTCACACTGCGGGTCACCCGGCCGCGCCGAGCACGACGGCCGGGGCTGCCCGACGGTGTAGGCGTCGTTCTCGTTGCAGCCGTTGCGGCCGGCGTCCTGGGCGTACTGGCAGTGCACGTCGACCGCGGCGGGGTCCATCAGCATGAACACCCCGTCGGGTTGCCAGTCCGGGTCGGTGATGGTGCCCAGCACCGCGCAGTCCTTGGCGACGGTCCTCGCGCAGACCCCGAACAACCGCACCGGCAGGCCGTTGCGCAGCAGCGTCGCCGCGCCGGTGACCACCGGGCAGCCGTCGTCGGCGGTTGTATCGGGGGTCGCGCAGTCGAGCGGCTGGCCGAACTCGAAGCGGTACGGGGTAGCGACAAAGGCGTCCATCGGACCGCCCGCCGAGGGGCCGCCGAGCGCCCCGAACGGGTCCTTCACCGCGCAGTAGGCCAGCGCGGCGGGATCGTCGAACGGGTCGGCCGCGTCGTCGCTGATGCAGTTCTCCGGGCCGCGAAACACCACGCCGGGCCCGTCGAACAGCGAATTGAGCTGCGCGGCAGCATCGTCGGAGGAGGGCGCCGCGGCGGAAACAGGCGTCACCAGCAGCACGGTCAGCACCGCGCACACCGACAGCAGGCGCATGAGTCTCATGGACTCAGCACTCTAGCGCGACATGCGGGCGCGGACCTCGGGACGGCGCAGCGGCGGAACGGTTTTCGGCGGCTGACGCCGGGGCGGCAACTCGGCCAGCAGCCGCGCGGTGGTCGCCGTCACCTCGGCGACCGCGGCCTCGAAGGCCGGGGCAACGCCGTCGGACGGGCGGGCGATGCCGCTAACCTTGCGCACATACTGCCGGGCCGCGGCGGTGATTTCATCGGGGGTGGCCGCCGGCTCGAGGCCGCGCAGCTCGGTGATGTTCCGGCACATCCTTCCAACGTAACCGGAGACGCGTCCGGTGCCGCAGCCCCGACCTCCGCGGCACCGGACATCCCCCGAATACCCAGGGTGGCGCTTTTCGCAGCCCCGGCAACAGGGCCTTTCGGCCCCTGGCTACGGTGTCGATATGCCCAGCGACGACATCCTGCTCATCGAGACCAGTGACCGGGTTCGCACGATCACACTGAACCGGCCCGATTCCCGTAACGCACTGTCGAGCGCGCTGCGCAAGCAGTTCTTCGCCGCGCTGAGCGACGCCGACTCCGACGACGGCGTCGACGTCGTCATCTTCACCGGTGCCGACCCGGTGTTCTGCGCCGGCCTGGACCTCAAGGAGCTCGGCAACACCACCGAGCTGCCCGACATCTCGCCGAAGTGGCCGCCCATGAGCAAGCCGGTGATCGGCGCGATCAACGGCGCGGCGGTCACCGGGGGGCTGGAGCTGGCGCTGTACTGCGACATCCTGATCGCCTCCGAGCGGGCCCGGTTCGCCGACACCCACGCGCGGGTGGGGCTGCTGCCGACCTGGGGCCTGTCGGTGCGGCTGCCGCAGAAGGTGGGCATCGGCATGGCCCGGCGGATGAGCCTGACCGGCGACTACCTGTCGGCCGAGGATGCGCTGCGGGCCGGGTTGGTGACCCAGGTGGTCCCGCACGACGAGCTGCTGCCGACAGCGCGGGCGGTGGCGGCCTCCATCGTCGGCAACAACCAGAAGGCGGTCCGCGCGCTGCTGGACTCCTATCACCGCATCGACGCCGAGCAGACCAGCGCCGGGCTGTGGCTGGAGGCCGAGTCGGCGCGGCAGTGGATGCGCTCCACCACCGGTGACGACATCGCCGCCAGCCGGGCCGGGGTCATCGAGCGGGGCCGGGCGCAGGTCAACTGACTTTCTCGTTGAGTCAGAACTCCGGTACACGTCCACTCGCACAATTGGTGCGTTAGTTCTGACTCGATGCGGCGCCGGCTCTGACACAGTGACTGCCGATGCGTACGTTCTTCGCGAGACACGGCAAGGTGATCGCCCTGATCGCCGGATTTCTGTTCTCCACGCTGGGCGCGGTATGGGCCTTACTCGTGACGGACAACCTGACGGGCCAGATTCAGCGGCTGTCGGACACCCGGTCGGCCAACAGCACGTCGATCGACCGCCTCAATCGGCTGCAGTCCGAGTACTTCATCGCCAACCAGCAGGGCGACCTGATCTTCGTGCTGGCCGCGCAGGCCGCCGCCAACGCGGACTTCGTCGCCGACCTGATCAAGGGCAACATGCTGGATCGCGCCACCCCGGTGCGCAACATGCTCGGGGAATTGGCTCTCGAGAAGCAGCTGGACTACGAGAAGGAGAGCGCCGCCTACACCGGGTTGAACGACGAGGCCCGGGCGAACCTCACGGCCGCCAACTTTCGTGCGGTCAAGGCCAGGGAGCAGGAGATCATCGCCAAGGGGCAGGCCCGGGTGCCGGAGTTGATGAAGCAGAACGCCGAGATCGACCGGGCGCTCAACGCCAAGCAGGCCCAGCAGTCGCGTAACCACATCCTCGGCGTGACGATGGCGATCATCGGCAGCGTGGTGCTGCTCGGTGCCAACCTCATCACCGAACGGGCCAATACGGCCAAGCCGACGGCGGAGATCGCCGCCGAGCAGCTGGAGGTGCCGGCTAGTGGCCTACCGCCTGAGCAGTGATCAGGTCATCCACGACCGCGGCCAAGCCGGAGAAGCCGGGCGCCGCAGCCAGATCCGCGGCGATGCGCTGACTGACCTGACGGTACTGGGGTCGGTGGAGCACATCGAGGATGGCGGTGCGCAGCGACGCGGGCCTCGGATGCTCGGATCTGATTCGGCGGCCCACTCCCGACCAGGCGACCCGGGCGCCCACCTCCGGCTTGTCCTCCTTGCCACCGGTGGCGACGATCGGCACCCCGTAGCGTAGCGCGTACTGCACCCCGCCGTATCCGCCGTTGGTCACGAAAACATTTGTGCGGGGCAATAATTGGTCATACGGCAGGTAGGTGGCGGCCCGCGCGTTGCGCGGCAGTTCCGGCAGGGTGTCCAACGGACGGCCTCCCGTCGTAACGGCCACCAGGACGTCCTCGTCGGCGAGTGCGCGCAGAGTCGGAGCGATCACCTGGCCGTAGTCGGTGTTGGCCACCGTGCCCTGGGTGACATGGATGACGGGTCGGCTGCCGTCGAGTTCGTCCCACCACGGCGGGAGCGGCGCCTGCGACCCGGTGGCCGCCAGCGGGCCGACGAACGAGAGCTGCGGGGGCGCGTCGGACCGCGGATACTCGAAGGCCTCGACGGTGAACTGGACGATCGCGTCGGCGCGTCTGGCCCAACTCGCCGGCTGTCCGGGCAACGGTGTGCCGTGCACCTGGCGGTGCGCGTCGTCCATGACCCGCTTGGCGCCGGCCCACAGCCGCCTGTTCAGGGCCGCGAACGCGGCGTTGCGCCCGCGGTTGAGCCGGCGCGCCGGCGCGAATCCCATGCCGAACGGCGCGGTGTCACGGCTGTCGATGGGTAGCGGAAGCACTCCGCACATCACCACGGCGGGGCGCTGTGGACGCGGGTGCCCGACCAGGATCGCCGCGCCCAGGAACGTCGGGTCGACGAGCACCGCGTCGGCGGGGCGCCGACCATGCTCGGCCAGCACCGCGCGGTACTGCACCCTCGAGGGTCGCGCGAAAACGTGCTCGACGTCGAAGGCTACCGCCCGTGGACCCTTGAGGCCTGCGCGTTCGGGAAACCGGTCCGGCACGGTCTCGTCATAGTCCGCCTCGGCCGGCAGCGGGACGTGGGTCGCGCCGGTGGCCGCGACCCGTTCGGCGAACCGGGCGCCGGTGACGAAGCGGACATCGTCGCCACGATCGGCGAACTGCCGCGCGACTGCAAGCAACGGCGTGACGTGGCCGTGCACCGGCACGGTGGCGATGATGATGGACGCCATTTCGCACCCCCGGATTTTTGGATACAGTGTGCTAATATTCGTTACTATGCCACCTAAGTTAAATGAAGGCAAGGGTTCCGCGCAGACTCGCCGCTATCGGTCTGACCTACGCCGCCAGCAGGCCGAGCAGACCAGGGTGCGCATCGTCACTGCTGCGGCGGAACTCTTCGCGGGCGAGGGGTATGCCCGTACGACATTGGCGAAAATTGCTGCTGCCGCTGGTGTTTCGGCCGAGACCGTCCAGATGCACGGGCCGAAGGCCGCACTGATGGTGGCCGCCGTCGAGTACGTCACCGTCGGCGTCTCCGGTGAGCGGAACATCCTCGATCTGGACGTCGGCCGCCAGTTCCTGGCCATCGATGACCGGGAGGAGGCCATCGACTTCCTGGTGACGACGCAGACCGATCTGCACCAGCGCAGCGCCGGCCTGGCGCATGCGCTGCTCGGGGCGGCGGCGTCCGACCCCGAGTTGGACCGTTACCTCGGCGAACTGCTGGCCGGCGTCGTCGGCCAGCACCGGCGCGTGCTCACCGTGTGCCGCGACCGCGGCTGGCTGCGCGACGACCTGCCGTTCGACGAGATCGTCGCGACGGCGGCGGTGCTGCTCAGCATCGACACCTTCGAGCGGGTGACGCGACGCGACGGCTGGAGCGTTCGGCGCTACCGCACTTGGCTGCGGCGGATGCTGGCGGAGACGGTGTTCGCGCGGACCTAACCCGTCCCCGGCACCACCCAGCGGCCGGAGAACGCCCGCCAGCCGACGAAGCCCAGCCGCAGCACCATGAACGCGCTCAGCCCCGACCAGATGCCGACGAGCCCCCAGCCGAACACCAGCGACAGCCAAATCAGCGGCAGGAACCCCACCAGGGCGCTGACCAACGTCGCGCTGCGCATGAACGCGGCGTCACCGGCCCCGAGCAGCACCCCGTCCAGGGCGAAGACGATGCCGGCGATCGGCAACTGGGCCACCATGAACCACCATGGCACGCCGATCGCGCCGAGCACCGAACGGTCGTCGGTGAACAGCGACGGCAGCACCGAGGCACCGACAGCGAACGCGAAAGCCAGCACCGTCGCGGCGACCGTCGAGAACACCGTCACCCGCCACGCCACCGACTTGGCGTGCGCGGTCCGACCCGCGCCGAGTGCCGCGCCAACGAGTGACTGCGCGGCGATCGCCAGCGAATCCAGCACCAGCGCAAGGAAATTCCACAGCTGCAGCACCACCTGGTGGGCGGCCAGGGCCGCCGCGCCGAACCGGGCGGCCACCGCCGCGGCCGAGATGAAGCAGGCCTGAAAAGCCATGGTGCGCACCACCAGATCGCGGCCCATCACCACCTCCGCGCGCAGCACGGAGAGATCCAGCCGCAGCGACACCCGCTCCACCAGCAGGGCGCGGCAGAACAGCAGCGCCGCCAGCCACTGCCCCACCAGGTTGGCCACCGCCGAGCCGGCCAGTTCCAATCGCGGCAGGCCCAGCCAGCCGTACACCAGCAGCGGGCACAGCGCAGCCGAGACTCCGAAGCCGATGAGCACATACCGCAGCGGGCGCATGGTGTCCTGCACGCCGCGCATCCAGCCGTTGCCGGCCGCCGAGATCAGGATCGCGGGCACGCCCCCGATCGCGATGCGCACCCACGGCATGGCCGCCGCGGCGATGTCCCCGCCGGCCGCGATGGCCGACACGATCGGCACCGCAGCCAGCTGGACGACCGCGACGATGGCCAGGCCCAGGCCCAGCGCCAGCCAGGTGGCCTGTACGCCCTCGCCGACGGCGGCCGTGCGGTCACCGGCGCCGTAGAACCGGGCCGAGCGGGCGGTGGTGCCATAGGACAGGAAGGTCAGCTGCGAGCTGACCACCGAGAGGATCAGCCCACCGATCGCCAGCCCGGCCAGGGGCAGCACCCCGAGGCGGCCGACGACGGCGATGTCGAACAGCAGGTAGATGGGTTCGGCGGCCAGCACGCCGAGCGCCGGAAGCGCCAGCGCCGCGATCCGCCGCGGCGAGGCGGCGTCGGGTTGTGTCAATCCCTCAGGCGAGGGCGGCGACCAGTTGCGCCACCACGTCGTCGATCGGGCCGACAGCCGAGAACCCGGCGGCCAGTTTGTGGCCCCCGCCACCGAAACCGGTCGCGACCTTGCACAGGTCGAACTCCTTGGCCCGCATGGACACCGACCAGTGCTGCGGCTCGATCTCCTTGAACACCGCCGCCACCTCAGCCTCGTGGGTGGTGCGCACGATGTCGACGATGCTCTCGATCTCTTCGGAGCGGTTGGTCAACCAGTCGGCGTGGTCGACGACGACGTACACCAGACCGGCGCCGGCCGCCGCCTCCGGCACCAGGTGCGCGGTGGACAGCACCCGCGACAGCAGCGGCAGCCAGCCGAACGGATGGGTGTCCAGCAGCTCTCGGCTGATCGCGGCGTTGTCGACGCCGATCTCGACCAGCCGGGCCGCCAGCCGCAGCGCCCGCGGGGTCGCCCAGCGGAACGAGCCGGTGTCGATGGTCAAGCCGGCGTAGAGGCAGGAGGCCACGTCGACGTCGATGGATTTGCCCCAGGCGTCGAGCAGTTCGGCGACGAGCATGGTCGTCGAGTCGGCCTTGGGGTCGACGAAGTTGACGGTGCCGAACAGCATGTTCGACTTGTGGTGGTCGATGACCAGCGCGTCGTGCGGGGACTCGACGAGCGCCGCCAGGCCGCCAAGCCGGTTGGGGCTCGGCGCGTCGACGGTGACCACCAGGTCGGCGTCGCGGCGCATCTCGCCCGGCGGGACCAGCAGATGACCGCCGGGCAGCATGCGCAGCGAGTCGGGCAGCGTCGAGGGCGTCGCGAAACTGACCTGCACCGGGGTGCCCTCGCGCTCCAGGACCAGCGCCAAAGCCAGCCCGGCGCCCACGCTGTCGGCGTCGGGATGGACGTGACAGATCACGCTGACGGAACCGGCGCCCGCCAGCACGTCGGCAGCACCGCGAGCATCCACCCGCCTGCCGAGGCGGGTGATCTCAGTCGTCGAGTCGATCGTGGTCACCGGCGTCCTGGTCGTCTAGGCCAGAGTTGGCACCCTCTTCTCCTACCACACGGTAGGGGTGCGCGTCTCCCGCAGGAACCGCCCCAGCCCGGATCCGCGCCACATCGGCGTCGGCCGCCCGCGCCCGGGCCAGCAGTTCCTCCATCCGCTGCGCGGTGTCGGGCACCTTGTCCAAGACGAACGACAGGGTCGGGGTGAACCGCACCCCGGTGCCCGCACCGACCTTGCTGCGCAGCGCGCCCTTGGCGCGTTCCAGCGCCGCGGCCGCACCCGCGTAGTCGGGCTCGTCGTCGAGGGTGGTGCCGCGGACCGTGTAGTAGACCGTGGCATCGTGCAGGTCGCCGGTGACCTTGGTGTCGGTCACGGTGACGAACGCCAGCGGCGGATCCTTGATCTCGAACTCGATCGCCGAGGCGACGATGGTGGAGATCCGCTTGGCCAGCCGCTTCGCCCGTGCGGGGTCAGCCACGATTACACGCGCTCTTTCTCGACCAGCTCGTACGTCTCGATGATGTCGCCCTCCTTGATGTCGGAGTACGTCAGCGTCAGACCGCATTCGTAACCCTCGCGCACCTCGGTGGCGTCGTCCTTCTCCCGCTTCAGCGAGGACACCGTCAGGTTCTCCGCGACGACGACGTTGTCGCGCAGCAGCCGGGCCTTCGCATTGCGGCGCATGATCCCCGACTGCACCAGGCAGCCGGCGATGTTGCCGACCTTCGAGCTGCGGAAGATCGCACGGATCTCGGCCCGGCCCAGTTCGCGCTCCTCGTAGATCGGCTTGAGCATGCCCTTGAGCGCGCTCTGGATCTCGTCGATCGCCTGGTAGATCACCGAGTAGTAGCGGATCTCCACACCCTCGCGGTTGGCCAGCTCGGTGGCCTTGCCCTCGGCGCGGACGTTGAAGCCGATGATGATGGCATCCGACGCCGACGCCAGGTTGACGTTGGTCTCGGTGACCCCACCGACGCCGCGGTCGATGACGCGCAGTTCCACCTCGTCGTCGATCTCGATGCCCAGCAGGGCCTCCTCGAGCGCCTCGACGGTACCGGCGTTGTCGCCCTTGAGGATCAGGTTCAGCTGGCTGGTCTCCTTCAGCGCCGAATCCAGGTCCTCCAGGCTGATCCGCTTGCGGGCCCGGGCCGCCAGGGCGTTGCGCTTGCGCGCGCTGCGCCGGTCGGCGATCTGGCGGGCGATGCGGTCCTCGTCGACGACCAGGAAGTTGTCACCCGCGCCCGGCACCGACGTGAAGCCGATGACCTGCACCGGCCGCGACGGGTAGGCCTCGTCGACGTCCTCGCCGTGCTCGTCGACCATGCGACGGACCCGGCCGTAGGCGTCGCCGGCCACCACCGAGTCGCCGACCCGCAGCGTGCCGCGCTGGATCAGCACGGTGGCCACCGGGCCGCGGCCGCGGTCAAGGTGCGCCTCGATGGCCACACCCTGGGCTTCCATGTCGGGGTTGGCCCGCAGGTCGAGCGCCGCGTCGGCGGTGAGCAGCACCGCCTCCTCGAGCGCCTTGATGTTGGTGCCGTTCTTCGCCGAGATGTCGACGAACATGGTGTCGCCGCCGAAGTCCTCGGCCACCAGCCCGTACTCGGTGAGCTGCGATCGGATCTTGGCCGGGTCGGCGCCCTCCTTGTCGATCTTGTTGACCGCGACCACGATCGGCACGTCCGCCGCCTGCGCGTGGTTGATGGCCTCCACCGTCTGCGGCATGACGCCGTCGTCGGCGGCGACCACCAGGATCGCGATATCGGTGGCCTTCGCGCCGCGGGCACGCATGGCGGTGAACGCCTCGTGGCCGGGGGTGTCGATGAAGGTGATCAGGCGCTCGACGCCGTCGTGCTCGACCTCGACCTGGTAGGCACCGATGTGCTGGGTAATGCCGCCGGCCTCGCCCTCGCGGACGCTGGCCTGCCGGATGGTGTCCAGCAGTCGGGTCTTGCCGTGGTCGACGTGACCCATGACGGTGACCACCGGCGGGCGGACCTCCAGGTCCTCCTCGCCGCCCTCGTCCTCGCCGTAGGTGAGATCGAAGGACTCCAGCAGCTCGCGGTCCTCGTCCTCGGGCGAGACCACCTGCACGACGTAGTTCATCTCGCTGCCCAGCAGCTCCAGGGTCTCGTCACCCACCGACTGGGTGGCGGTCACCATCTCGCCGAGGTTGAACAGAGCCTGCACCAGCGCGGCCGGGTTGGCGTCGATCTTCTCGGCGAAGTCGCTCAGCGACGCGCCGCGGGCCAACCGGATGGTTTCGCCGTTGCCGTGCGGCAACCGCACGCCGCCGACGACCGGGGCCTGCATGTTCTCGTATTCGGCGCGTTTCGCCCGCTTCGACTTGCGACCGCGACGCGGCGCTCCGCCGGGACGGCCGAACGCGCCGGCCGCGCCACCGCGCTGACCGGGGCGGCCACCGCCGCCACCGCCACCACCGGGACGACCGCGGAAACCTCCGCCGGCTCCGGCGGGGGCTCCGCCACCGGCGCCACCGGGGCCGCCGGTGCGGTAGTTACCGCCGCCGGCACCACCGGGACGGCCACCGCCGCCACCGGGACCGGGACGGGCTCCGCCACCGGGACGCGGCGCACCCGGACGACCGGGCGCACCGGGCCGGGCGCCGGGCGGGCGCGGGGGCATGTTGCCGGGGGTGGCGCCGGCCGGGCGTGGCGGCATGCCGGGTCGCGGGATGCCGGGGCCGGGACGCGGGCCCTGCGGGCGTGGCATCGGGCGCTCGACCGGCTGGGCCGAGGAGAACGGGTTGTTGCCGACCCGCGGCGGGCGCGGCAGGCCGGGCTTGGGTCCTGCGGGTGCGGGACGCGGGCCCGGGGTCGGGCCGCCGGGCTGGACGGGTGCCGCCGGGGCCGCCGTTGCGGCCGGAGCCGCGGGAGCCGGAGCGGCCGGGGCCGGGGCGACCGGCTTGGGGGCCGCGGGCGCCTCGGGGGCGGCCGCAGGGGCCGCGGCCTTGGCGGGCGCGCCGTTGCCTGCGGCCTTCGCGGGGGCCGGCTTCTCGGCCGGCTTGCCGCCGCCGAACGACTCCCGCAGCCGACGCGCGACGGGTGCTTCGACCGTCGAGGACGCCGATTTGACGAATTCGCCTTGATCACTCAGGCGAGCGAGAACTTCCTTACTGGTGACACCGAGTTCCTTAGCCAACTCGTGCACGCGGGCCTTACCTGCCACTACATCTCCTACTCAAGAGGCGACAGCGGTGGTAGGCCGCGCCTCGGGTTTAGCTATGACGCATGGTCATCGGGACTTCACGGTGTGCTCATGTTCTTCGCTACCTGTTCTCTTGACCGCGGCCGCCGGGCGCTTTCGATTTCTCGAAGTGCTCGACCACCGCGGAGGTGTCCGGTGAACCGGTGATGCGCAACGCTCGCGCAAAAGCTCGCCGCCGAATCGCTGCCTGGAGGCACCGATCGTCGGGATGCAACCACGCACCCCGCCCCGGGAGGTTACCTGCCTGGTCAACGGTGACGGCTGGAGAACCGTTCCCGACCGACACAGCCACCACACGGAGCAGTTCGACGGCCAACTCTCGTTTCCGGCACCCCACGCACGTCCGCACCGGACCTTCGGCGCGTCGATGCGCTCGTTCTGTCTCGGGGGACGGAGTCTCGCGCTGGATCACGAAACAGTCTACCGTCATCGCCGCGCAGTTCAGAACCGCCCTTGCCGGGCAACTAGCGCTCGTGGCCCGCGCCGTGCCCGGTGCCGGGATGCGCATCGTCACCGGGCGGTGCGGCGTCGCTGCGGATGTCGATCCGCCAGCCGGTCAGCCGGGCCGCCAGCCGGGCGTTCTGCCCCTCCTTGCCGATCGCCAGGGAGAGCTGGAAGTCGGGAACCACGACCCGGGCCGCGCGGGTGTTGGGGTCGACGACGGTGACCGAGACGACCTTGGCCGGCGACAGCGCGTTGGCCACGAAACGGGCCGGGTCCTCGTCGTGGTCGATGATGTCGATCTTCTCGCCGGACAGCTCGCTCATCACGTTGCGCACCCGCTGCCCCATCGGTCCGATGCAGGCCCCCTTGGCGTTGAGCCCGGACACCCGGGACCGGACCGCGATCTTCGACCGGTGCCCGGCTTCACGCGCCACCGCGACGATCTCCACCGACCCGTCGGCGATCTCCGGCACCTCCAGCGAGAACAGCTTGCGGACCAGGTTCGGATGGGTGCGCGACAGCGTGATCAGCGGTTCGCGGGCGCCGCGGCTCACCCCGACCACATAGCAGCGCAGCCGCTCACCGTGCTCGTAGCTCTCACCGGGAACCTGCTCGGCCGCCGGGATCACGCCCTCGGCGCTCTTGGTCTCGGTGCCCAGGCGCACCACCACCAGGCCGCGGGCGTTGGCCCGGGCGTCGCGCTGGATCACCCCGGCGACGATGTCGCCCTCGTGCGCGGAGAACTCGCCGTAGCTGCGTTCGTTCTCGGCGTCGCGGAACCGCTGCAGCATCACCTGCCGGGCGGTGGTCGCCGCGACACGGCCGAACCCCTCGGGGGTGTCGTCCCACTCGCTGATCAGGTTGCCCTCGGCATCGGTCTCACGGGCGATCACCTGGACCGCACCGGTCTTGCGGTCGATCTCGATGCGCGCGTCGGGTTGGTGGCCCTCGGTGTGCCGGTAGGCGGTCAGCAGAGCCGACTTGATCGTGTCGAGAAGTTCGTCGACCGAGATCCCGCGATCGACCTCGATCGCGTGCAGCGCACCCATGTCGATGTTCATGTTCCGGCCTCCGTTCCCGCAGCCCGACTCAACTCTCCGACCAACTCGAGCTCTTTGGCGCTCGGTGACGAAAACTCAACCTGGACAACGGCTTTGCCGATCTCGCTCAGCGGGATGCGGCGGATGGACCACTCCCCACGGCCACGCACCACCAGATCGACGGCGCCGTCGGACACCGCGCCGATCCGGCCGGTGACCGTGGTCCCGTCGGCGAGTTCGGCCTCGACCTTGCGGCCGCGGGCCCGGCGGAAGTGCTTCTCCGCCCTCAGCGGCCGGTCCACGCCCGGCGAGGTGACCTCGAGGACGTAGGCGGTCTCGCCGGTGTCCAAGCCGTCCAGCAGCGCGGACGCCGAACGGGACAGTTCGGCGATGGTGTCGAGGTCCAGTGGGATGTCGCCGTCGGCGACCACGGTGATGCGAGCGGGCTTCGCGTGGGTGTCGATCGTGACGTGGTCGACTTCGTATCCAGCGCGCGCGAACTCACCATCGAGTAGCTCGATCACCTGCTCCGGCGAGGGTAATCCCGTGGACCGCTCAGTCACGGTGAGCTCCTCATCTTGAGTTGTCCTGACACAGCTGCGTGGAATGCCCGGCTCCGGCGAGTGAGCCAGCTACCCACGATACGCCAGCAAGCTGGCCCGCAATGGCAGGATGTTGGCGTGCTCAGCCCCGATTCCAGCGGCGTTCCGGCCGTCAGCCGCCGGCGCGTCCTCGTCGACGCCGGACGGGGGTTGCTGGCACTCACCCTCATCGGGGCCGCCGCCCCGGCCTGCGGGTCCAAGGAGCCGCCGGGCCCCGACCCGCTGGAGGCCCAACTCGACGCCGCCCGCCGCGACAGCGACCTGGCCGGCGCAGCGGCCAAGGCGGCCGCCCCCGCACTGGTGCCCGCCTTGACGGCGGTGGCCGACCAGCGCGCCCGGCACGCGACCGCACTGGCCGAGGAGCTCGCCCGGGCGGCCGGGAAGCCGACGGTGACGCCCGCCGAGCCGTCGACCCCGACCACCGCCGCGTCGGCCGGTCCGCCGCCGTCGGTTCAGGACGTGGTCGATTCGCTGCGCGCCTCGGCGGACAGCGCCACCAGGCTGGTGCCGACCCTGTCGGGCTACCGGGCCGGGCTGGTGGGCTCGATCGCCGCCTCCTGCGCGAGCAGCTTCACCGTGCTGTTTCCGTCCGGGAGCCGCCCGCAATGACGTCCCCCACGCCGGATCCGGACCGGCCGGAGAAGGCCGATCAGGCCGCGCTGTTCGACGCCGTCGCCGTCGAGCACGCCGCGATCTACGGGTACGGGTTCGTCTCGGCGCACAGCTCCCCCGACGAGAACGACCTGGTTTCGGCGGCGCTGGTGGAGCATCGGGAGCGGCGGGAGGCGGCGATCGCGATGCTGAAGTCCCGCGAGGCGAAGGCGCCGCTCCCGGCGGCCGGCTACCAGCTGCCGTTCCCCGTGAGCACGCCCGCCGACGCGGCCAAGCTCGCGGTCCGGATGGAGGACGACTGCGCGGTGGCCTGGCGCGCGGTGATCGAGCAGGCCGGCACCGAGGACGACCGCGCGTTCGGGGTCACGGCGCTGACCGAGTGCGCGGTGGCCGCGGCCCGGTGGAAGCGGGTACAGCGGGTGTGGCCGGTGACTGTTGCATTCCCGGGCGGCACCGAGTAACCGGGGACGAGCGTCCGGGGCGACACTCGTTGTGCCCGGGTCAGGGCAGCGGCTCGGCCAGCGCCGAGGCGACCTCGGCCACCGCGGTGCCGGCGGCGATCTCCCGGCTCTCCCCGGTGAACCGGTTGCGCAACTCGACCACGCCGTCGGCCCAGCCGCGTCCCACCACGACGATCCACGGCACGCCGAGCAGCTCGGCGTCCTTGAACTTCACCCCGGGTGAGGCCGTCCGGTCGTCCAGCAGCACCTCGAGGCCGAGGCGGTCCAGATCGGCTGCCAGCTCACCCGCGCCGGTACGCGCCTCGGGATCCTTGTTGGCGATGACGACGTGCACGTCGAACGGCGACACCGAACTGGGCCAGCGCAGCCCGAGCTCGTCGTGGTGCTGCTCGGCGATCACCGCGACCAGCCGCGAGACCCCGACCCCGTAGGAACCCATGGTCAGCCGCACCGGCTTGCCGTCCTCGCCGAGCACGTCGGCGGAGAAGGTGTCGGTGTACTTACGGCCCAACTGGAAGATGTGGCCGATCTCGATACCGCGGGCCGACACCAGCGGGCCCGCGCCGTCCGGTGACGGGTCGCCGTCGCGCACCTCGGCCGCCTCGATCGTGCCGTCCGGAGTGAAGTCCCGGCCGGCCACCAGGCCCACCACGTGCTTGCCCGTTTCGTCGGCGCCGGTGATCCAGGCCGTCCCGTCCACCACCCGCGGATCGACCAGATAGCGAACCCCGTTGGCCAACAAGGCCTTCGGGCCGATGTAACCCTTCTTCAGGAACGGGTACCTGGCGAAGTCGGCGTCGTCGAGCATGGCGTAGTCGGCCGGGTCCAGCGCGGCGCCGAGGCGCTTGTCGTCGACCTCGCGGTCACCGGGCAGCCCGATCGCCAGCAGTTCCCACTCCCCGCCCGGCGCGCGGACCTTCAGCAGCACGTTCTTCAGGGTGTCGGCCCCGGTGACGGGGCGGCCGGCGAACTGCGGGAGCGCGGCGCCGTTGGCCCAGTCCACCAGCGTGGCGATGGTCGGAGTGTTGCCGGTGTCGTAGACCTGTGCCTCGGGCAGGCCGCCGACGGTCCGGGACTCGGGCACCGCGGTGATCACCGCCTCGACGTTGGCGGCGTAGCCCGACTGCAGGCACCGCACGAAGGTGTCCTCGCCGATCTCGCTCTCGGCAAGGAACTCCTCGGAGGCGCTGCCACCCATCGCGCCTGATACCGCCGAGACGATGACGTACTGAATCGCCATGCGGGAGAACATCTTCTGATACGCCTCGCGGTGGGCGTGGTAGACGGTCTTGAGCCCGTCCTCGGCGAGGTCGAACGAGTACGAGTCCTTCATTATGAACTCGCGGCCGCGCAGAATGCCCGCGCGCGGGCGGGCCTCGTCGCGGTACTTCGTCTGGATCTGGAACAGCAGCAGCGGAAAGTCCTTGTAGGAGCTGTACTCACCCTTGACCGTCAGGGTGAAGAACTCCTCGTGGGTGGGCCCCAGCAGGTAGTCGTTGTCGCGGCGGTCCTTGAGGCGGAACACGCCGTCGCCGTACTCGGTCCAGCGGTTGGTGGCCTCGTAGGGCGCCCGCGGCAACAGCGCGGGGAACAGGATCTCCTGGCCGCCGATCGCCACCATCTCCTCGCGCACGATCGACTCGATCCGGCGCAGCACCCGCAGACCCAACGGCAGCCAGCTGTACAGGCCGGGCGCGATCGGCCGGATGTAGCCGGCCCGGATCAGCAGCTTGTGGCTGGGCACTTCGGCGTCGGCCGGGTCGTCGCGCAACGTGCGCAAGAACAGCTCGGACATGCGGGTGATCACAGCGGACAACCTTACTGATGAGCGCTCGGGTCAGTCGCGACCCTGCCAGGTACAGATGCAGGCCTCGTTGCCCTCGGGGTCGGCCAGCACCCAGAAGGCCGGCGCCTCGGCATCGGACAGCAGTCGGCCGCCCGCCGCCAGCGCGGCCTCGATCCGCCCGCGGGCGGCGTCGTGGGGGACGTCGAGGTCGAGGTGGATGCGATTGCGCTGCGGGCGTGGGGCGTCCATCTTCTGAAACCAGATGGCGGGTCCGCGACCCAGCGGGTCGACCAGGGCGTCGGTGAGGTCGGACGGCCCGGCTTCGTCGACGTAGCCGGTGATCGCTTTCCAGAACGGGCGCACGGCGGGGATGTCGAGCGCGTCGATCGCGACCTCCAGCGCCTGCACCGCCCCGCCACGCGGCGTGAGGAGCCGGCCACGCGCGGCCAGGCCCTCGGCCACCACACCGGCGAGCCGGACGTCACGCCCGGTCACCGCACCGGCGGCGGCCGACTGCAACCTGAGCACCGCACGGTCCGACCGGATGTCGATCGTCAGATGACCCTGGGCGGCCGGGCCCGCCGCCGCCACGGCCAGCGCGGCGGAGTCGGCCGCCTCCGCCAGTGACGACACCACGACCTCGCCGTAGATGGCCCCGAGCATCAGTCGCCAGCCGCGCTCACCGACCGCATCGGAGATCTGTTGTCGGCTCGGGCGGGAGTCGTCGTCCACCGCGGTCACGCCGACGACTTCCCGCCGCGGTGGAAGACCGCCGCACCGATCAACGTCACCAGCACTCCCCCGACGATCCAGCAGATGAGCACGACCACCGGATGGGTGACGCCGTGGCCGTCGAAGTACACGATGCGCCGGATGGCGTCGGTGCCCGCGCCGTTGGGCAGGTAGCTGCTGATCGCCCGCCAGAACGGCGGCAGCACCAAGGGCTGGTAGGCGCCACCGGCCGACGGGTTGCCCAGGATGACGAAGATGATGACCGTCAACCCGATCCCCAGAACGCCGAACAGCGTTTGCAGCGCGATGGTCACCGTCGTCGCAGACAGGGTCACCAGCGTCCCGATCCCCGCGATGGACCAGAAGTGGCCGTTCATCGCGTGCAGCAGCGGTTCGGCCACCAGCGCACCGCCGATGCCGGACAGCAGGGCATAGGGCACGGTCACGCCCAGTCGCCAGAACACCCGCGGAAAGGTCGCCGGCCGTGAGCCTTTCGCGATCCCCAGCAGCGAGGCGAACAGGTAGCCGCCCACCACCCAGCCGATCACCAGGTAGAACCCGGACATGCCGCGGCCGTCGCCGGGCAGCAGCGGGACGATGTCGTCGACGGTGACGGTGCGCTGCTGCCCCGCGCTCACCTTGGTGAAGATCTGCTGGACCGCGCCGGCCACCGCGGTGCCGCCGCCGGAGGCGACGAGCAGCCGATCGGCGGTGCCCGTCTGGTCGAAGAGGTAGACCGCGGATGTGGTACCGGTCCGTAACGCCTCGCGGGCGGCACCCTCATCGGCCGCCGTCGCCACCAGTGGCTCGCCGGGCAGGCCGTTGAGCTTGTCGACGACCTGCGCGGCGGCCTGCGCGGGCGCGACCACCTCGACCGGGATGCGATGCGGCGTCGGCGAGTGGAAAGCACCCAGGTAGGACAGGATGAAGCCGAGTTGGAGCAGCAGGACCCCGAGTCCGAGCGCCAGGCTGCGCGGCGCGACCGCATCGCGGAACCGGTCCTGCCAGGTTTCGGGCGGTTCGACAGCGATGTGCTTATTCACGGGCGTGGCGGTCATTGGGCTCATCTTCCTCCGACCCCGGCGCGCAAGCACCGGGGTTCTAGGGTGGATGGGTGACAGCTGAATCATCGCGCACCGGTTCCGCGTTGGCCGCTCAGCCCTATGCCGGCCGGATGCCCGCTCGGGTCGGCGACATGGCCGTCGAGACGCACGGCATCGCCCCGATTCCGCCCGGCAACCGCTACGGCACCGCGCGCCGACTGTTCACCGTGTGGTTCGCCCCGCAGGTCAACATGACGGTGGTGTTCACCGGCACGCTGGCGATCGTGCTGGGGCTGGGTTTCTGGCTCGGGCTGCTGGCGATGGTGATCGGCACCGTGGTCGGCTGCCTGGCGGTGGGTTACCTGTCCACCTGGGGCCCGCGCACCGGCACCGCGCAACTTCCCAACGCGCGCATGGCATTCGGCGGCACGGTGGCCGTGGTGGCGGTGATCCAGTGGCTGTCATCGATCGCCTGGGACGGGCTGGTCGGGCTGTTCGGCGGTGAGGCTCTCGCCGAACTGCTCGGCATTCCGTTCTGGCTGGCCGTGGTGATCGTGCTGGCGGCCCAGGGGGTCGTCGGCGTCTTCGGCTACGAGGTGATCCACCGGGTGCAGGCGCTGATGACAGTGGTGCTGATCGTCACGTTCGCGATCTTCGCTGTGAAACTGGTGACCGGGCATCAGGTCGTCACGGCGCCGACGCTGGCCGGCGCCGACCTGTCCGGCGCCTTCGTGCTGGAGGTCACGATCGCGCTGAGCCTGGCCATCTCCTGGGCCAGCTACGCATCGGACTACAGCCGCTACCTGCCGGTGACCACCTCGCGCACCGCGGTTTTCGGCTATACCTTCGCCGGCCTCGCGGTGGCCTACATCGCGGTGCAGGCGATCGGGGTGGCCGGCGCGGAGGTGCTCACCGACCAGACGGCACAGGGCATCCGGTCGATCATGGGCGGCGGGGTGCTGGGCGCCCTGGCGCTGATCGTGATCGCGCTCAGTTCGGTGGCGTCCAATGCGATGAACGACTACAGCGGGTCGCTGGCGTTGCAGACCGTCGGGGTGCGGGTGCGCAGGCCGGTGTCGGCCGTCGTGGTGGTGGTCATCGCGTTCGCGTTGATCATGTGGCTGCACTCCGGCGACATGGCCGGCCGGTTCCAGGGCGTGCTGTTGTTCGTCAGCTACTGGATTCCGGCATTCGTCGCGATCGTGGCCATCGACTGGCGCTACCGCAGTGCCGGGCGCGAAGAGGTCAACCCGGCGGAGGAGAGCACCGGCCGCGCGGATGCCTGGGTGGCGCTGGGGGTGTTCCTGATCGCGTTCGCCGCGGCGGTGCCGTTCATGCACACCAACCTGATCGTCGGACCGGTCGCGGCGGCGCTACACGGGGCCGATCTGGCCTACTTCGTGAATTTCCTTGTGGCAGGCGCACTTTACGGCGGCTACCGGGTGTGGCGGGTGCGCCGCTCCTAGCAATTCCCGCCGGCTACATCGACTGTGCATCTGTGGCGCCGAGTGTGTGTCCCTGGCGATGGATCGGCGAGATCCTCGCCGCCAGCGCACACTGGACGCCCTCGACGCACACTCGACGAGGGCGTGACTAGAGCTCACCGGCCTCGACCGCCTCGCGGGTGTGCTGAGCGGCCGCGATCTGCTGGGCCGAGAAGCGGATCCCGAGCGCGGTGATACCCACGATGACGGCCACCCCGGCCACCCACAGCAGCGAATAGGTGTAGCCGTAGCCGAGCGCATCGAGTTGGCTCGGGGTCATGTCCTTGACCGGTCCGGTGGTGCCGCCGAGGTACAGCGTGCGCGACGTCTGCACCGCCTGGATGACCACCAGCACCACCGGCCCGCCGAGGTTGTAGACCATCAGCGTGATCGCCGACACCGGGCCGATCTCCTTGGGCCCGACCTCGGCGACAGCACACAGCGGCAGGATCACCGAGATCACCCCGATGCCGAAGCCGCCGATCACGATCGGCAGGAACAGGTCGGGAAAGTACGGGATGGTGCGGGTCAGCGTCGAGCCGAACAGCATCGCCGCCAGCACGAACGCCCCGCCGCCGATGATCAGCCAGCGTGGCGGGACGTGCGGGGCCGCGCGGGCGGCCAGGACGTTGCCGACGCCGAACGCGATGGCGAACGGGATGAAGCTGACGCCGGCCCGTAGCGCGGAATAGCCGAGCACGTCCTGCACCAGCAGGCCGATCATCACGGTTAGCGTGAGCATCACCCCGCCGGCCAGGAACAGCGACACGAACGTCATCACCCGGTTGGTGTTGTCGAAAACCGCGAACGGCACCAGGGGGTTGTCGGCGCTGCGCTCGACGAACAGGAACGCGACGAAGAACACCACGACGGCCACCGACGCGCCGATCACCCACGGGTCGACCCAGCCGCGCGGCGGCCCCTGGGTGAACACCAGCACCGCCGCGGTACAGGCCAGCGTGGCCAGCAGCGCGCCGGTGATGTCGAGCTTGAGCCGCTCGTGGCGGGTCTCCTCGAGGCGGGTCAGCCCGATCGCGATGATGACGATCCCGATCGGCAGGTTGATCAGGAAGGCCAGCCGCCACGACACCACGGTCAGCGCCCCGCCGAGCACCAGGCCGAGCACCGAGCCGACGCCCTGCATGGCCGCCGACATCGCCATCGCCCGGTTGCGGGCGTGGCCGACGGCATAGGTTGTGGCGATCAGCGCCAGGCCGGTGGGTGCGGCCACCGCCGCACCGATGCCCTGCAGTGCGCGGGCCGCGATCAGCAGCGGGCCGTCGGTGGCCAGCCCGCAGGCGGCCGAGGCGATGGTGAAGACGCCGACCCCGGAGATGAATGCCCGCTTGTGGCCGATGGCGTCGCCGACCCGCCCGCCGAGCAGCAGCAGGCCGCCGAAGGTGAGCACGTAGGCGGTGATGACCCAGCTCTTGGCCGCGTCGGACAGGCCCAGCTCGGCCTGCATCCGGGGCAGCGCGACGATCACGATGGTGCCGTCCAGGGTGGACATCAGCTGCATGCCGGTGATCGCGACGATCGCCAGGCCGAGCGTGGTGGCAAGCGGTCTGGCGGGCGGCTGCGGAGAGCTCACGCCAGACATGGCTAGCTACCCTACTGTGGCGGTGCTCCGCCGGGCGGCAGCGTCAAGCGGATCGAGCGCGAGCTAAAGCTCTCCCGCGTCATCCGCCCAATTCGACGCGGTCGAGCTAAAGCTCTCCCGCGTCGATCGCGTCCTTGACTTCCTGCGCGTGCGCCACCTGCTGGGCGGTGTAGCCGATGAACAGCGCCACCGCGCCGACGATCACCGCGACGCCCGCCACCCACAGCAGGCCGTAGGTGTAGCCCTGGTCCAGGGCGTGCAGCTGCGCCGGGTTCATCTTCTTCACCGGTCCCGTGGTGCCGCCCAGGTACAGCGTGCGGGAGGTGATGACGGCCTGGATGATCGCGAGCACCACCGGGCCGCCCAGGTTCTGCAGCATCAGCGCGATGGCCGACACCGGGCCGATCTGGTCGAAGCCCACCCCGGCGATCGCGGACACGGTCAACGGCACGACGATCATGCCGATACCGAAGCCGCCGACCGTGATCGGGATGACCAGGTTCGGGAAGTACGGGATGCCGCCGTTGAGGGTGGAGCCGTACAGCATCGCGCCCAGCACCAGCACACCGCCCGCGATCACCAGGATCCGCGGCGGGAAGTACGACACCAGCTGCGAGGACGCCCCGAGGCCCACGCCGAGCGCGATCACGAACGGGATGAACCCGATGCCGGCGCGCAGCGCGCTGTAGCCCATGATGTCCTGCACGTACAGGCCGATCAGCACGGTCAGCGTGAACATCACCCCACCGGCGAGGAACACCGCGGCGAAGGTCGCCAGCCGGTTGCGGTCGCGGAACAGGCTGAACGGCACCACCGGGTTGACGGCGCGGCGCTCGACGAAGACGAACGCGACGAACGCCACGAGGGCCACGGCGGCCGAGATCAGGGTGACCATGGACAGCCAGCCGTTCTCCGGGGCCTGCGCGAAGCCGAACACGGCGGCGGTGCAGCCCACGGTGGCCAGCAGCGCACCCGCGGCGTCCAGCTTCATCCGCTCGCGCTGGGTCTCGCGCAGGGTCCGGCGGGCCAGGTAGATCATCAGCAGGCCGATCGGCACGTTGACCAGGAAAGCCAGCCGCCAGGACACCTCGACCAGCGCGCCACCGACCACCAGGCCCATCACCGAGCCGATGCCGGTCATCGCGGCGAAGATGGCGGTCGCGGCGTTGCGGGCCGGGCCCTTGGGGAAGGTGGTGGCAATCAGCGCCAGGCCGGTCGGCGAGGCGATCGCCGCACCCACGCCCTGCAGCAGCCGCGCGATCACCAGCGTCGCCTCATCCCAGGCCACGCCGCACAGCACCGAGGCGATGGTGAACAGCGCGACGCCGACGATGAAGGTGCGCTTGCGCCCGATGGTGTCGCCCAGCCGTCCGCCGAGCAGCATCAGCCCACCGAAGGTCAGCACGTAGGCGGTGATCACCCAGCTGCGCCCGGCATCGGACAGGCTCAGCTCGTCCTGGATCTTGGGCAATGCCACGATCGCCACGGTGCTGTCCATGGTGGCCAGCAGTTGCATGCCGCCGATCGCGACGACCGCCGCGATGAAACGCCGGGACGGCAGCCAGGTCGGGTACTTGCTCCGCTCCAGGTCTGCCGGTTCGACTCGCATGGGGACCGGGCGCTCCGAGCTGCCGGCGCCGCGACGGGACATCGCGCGCTCAGCGTCGTTGAGAGCCGTCATGGTTGGCTACCCTACAGTAATCTTAAGAAGACTTTAAGCCCCGAAGGCGGCCACCGGCCCGATCACGATGATTGCGGGGGGCCGAATACCTTCGGCACGAATTCGCTGCGGCACATCTTCGAGGGTCGCCCGCACCACGCGTTCGGCCGCCGTGGTGCCGTGCTGCACCACCAGCACCGGCGTTTGCGCAGGTCGGCCCCCCGCGATCAACGCGGCGGCAAACAATTCGATCCGTTCGACGGCCATCAACAAAACTAACGTTCCCGATAATTGGGCGAGCGCATTCCAATTCACTAACGATTCCGGATGCTCCGGTGACAAATGCCCGCTGACCACGACGAATTCGTGATTCACCGCCCGGTGGGTGACCGGAACTCCGGCCATGGCGGGAACCGCTATGGCACTCGTCACACCGGGCACCACTGTGACGGGAATCCCAGCCTCCGCGCAGGCGATGATCTCCTCATAACCGCGGGCGAAGACGAACGGATCGCCGCCCTTCAGGCGCACCACGAACTGCCCGGCGCGGGCCCGCTCGATCAGGACCGCGTTGATCGCCTCCTGCGCCATCGCCCGCCCGTACGGGATCTTGGCGGCGTCGATGACCTCGACGTGCGGGGCCAGTTCGGCCAGCAGTTCCGGTGGCGCCAACCGGTCCGCGACGACGACGTCGGCGTGGGCCAGCAGCCGCCGCCCCCGCACGGTGATCAGCTCGGGGTCCCCCGGCCCGCCGCCCACCAGTGCGACACCGCCCTTCATCGCGTCGGCGGCACCGGAGATGTCCGGGGCGATGCGCCCCTGTTGGAACGCCTCCCGGATGGCCGAGCGGATGGCCGCCGACCGGCGATGCTCGCCGCCGGCCAGCACGCCGACGAGCAGGCCGTCGTACTCGAAGGAGGCGGGGGTGACGGCGGTGCCCCCGCGCGCGGCGTCGGCGCGGACACAGAAGATCTGCCTGCGCTCGGCCTCGGCGACGATCGCGGCGTTGACCGCCGGGTCGTCGGTGGCGGCGATGGCGTACCAGGCACCCTCGAGGTCGCCGTCACGGTAGTCGCGCAACGACAGGGTGATCCCCGGCTGCTGTTCGCCGAACGCCTCGACGGCGGGTGTCGCGGCCCGGGTGATGACGTGCACGTCGGCACCGTTGGCGATGAGCAGGGGGACGCGACGCTGCGCCACGGTGCCCCCGCCGACCACGACGACCTTCTTGCCGGTCAGTCGCAGCCCGACGAGGTAGGCGTTCTCGGTCACCCGCCGAGTTTAGTGACTCGACCGGCGCACCGGACAAACCGTGCGATGGAGTGCGGGTGAGCGGCGGGATGGGTGTGCAGATACGACGCGTGCACGCCGGCGCGCAGCGCACCGTCGCGGACCGTGGCGCCGTCGCTACCGTGAAAGACCCACGCCGGTTCCCGGTCGCCGCTGAATTCGACTGCGGTGCGGTGGAATTCGTGGCCCACGACCCGCTGTCCGGTGGTGAACAGCGGCGAGTCGGCGATCGCGACGGCGTCGCGGTAGCCCAGGGTCAACCGGGGGGTGAAGCGGGCCGTTCCGCCCAGCACACCGCACATCGGGTGACCGTCGAGTTCGTCCATGAGATAGGCCAGGCCACCGCATTCGGCGTGGACGGGGGCGCGCGCGGCCAGCCGGCACACCTGCTCGCGCAGTTCGGCGTTGGCCGACAGCGTCTCGAGGTGCTGCTCGGGGAAGCCGCCGGGCAGGATCAGCCCGGTGCTGTCCGGCGGTAGCGGCTCGGTCAACGGGTCGAACTCGGCCACCTCGGCACCGGCGGCGGCCAGCAGTTCGCGGTGCTCGGCGTAGCCGAAGCTGAACGCCCTGCCGGCCGCGATCGCCACCACCGGTCGGCCGGCGACCGGTTCGCCGATCACGGCATCCGGCGACCAGCCTTCGGCCGTCACCCGCGAGCCGGCCAGCCCGATCACCGCGGCGAGGTCGATGTGCCGGGCGATCAGGGCCGTCATCGCGGCGACCGCGGCCCGTGCCGCCTCGCCATGCTCGACGGCGGTCACCAGGCCGAGATGGCGTGACGGTACGGCCAATTCGTCATCGCGCGGGATCGCACCGAGCACCGGCACCCCGACGGCCTCGCACGCCTGGCGCAGCACCTGCTCGTGGCGCGCCGAGCCGACTCGGTTCAGGATCACTGCACCGATGCGCACGCCGCGGTGGAAGCCCGAGAAGCCCTGCAACAGCGCGGCGATGCTCTGGCTCTGGCCGCGGGCGTCCACCACCAGCACCACCGGGGCGCCGAGCAGTTCGGCGACCTGGGCGGTGGACCCGCGTGCGGGTGTCAAAGGCTGGGCGTCGATCCGGCCGTCGAAAAGCCCCATCACGCCCTCGATCACGGCCACGTCGGCGTCCCGGCCGCCGTGCCGGTACAGCGGGGCGATCAGCCCCTCGGGCACTAGCACCGGGTCGAGGTTGCGCCCGGGGCGCCCGGCCGCCAGCGTGTGGTAGCCGGGGTCGATGAAGTCGGGACCCACCTTGAACGGCGCGACGCGGTGACCCGCGGCACGCAGCGCACCGATCAAACCCGTTGCCACCGTGGTCTTCCCGCTACCCGACGAGGGTGCGGCGATGACGACGGCGGGTGCGGCGGTCACCATTCGATGCCGCGCTGGCCCTTGCGCCCGACGTCCATCGGGTGGCGCACCTTGGTCATCTCGGTCACCAGGTCGGCGGCGTCGATCAGCTCCTGCGGCGCGTCGCGTCCGGTGATGACCACATGCTGGCTGCCCGGACGGCTGCGCAGCGTCTGCACCACCTCCGTCACCGGGATCCAGCCCCACTTCAGCGGGTAGGTGAACTCGTCGAGCACATAGAAGTCGTGGCGTTGCTCGGCCAGCCGCCGGGCGATCTCGGCCCAGCCGTCGGCGGCCGCCGCGGCGTGATCGGCCTCGGATCCATCCTTGCGCGACCAGGACCAGCCGGCGCCCATCTTGTGCCACTCCACCGCGCCGCCGATCCCCCGCTCGGCGTGCAGCGCCCCGAGGTGGGCGAAGGCCGACTCCTCCCCTACCTTCCACTTGGCGCTCTTGACGAACTGGAACACCGCGACGTCCATCCCGGAGTTCCACGCCCGCAACGCCATTCCGAACGCGGCGGTGGACTTGCCCTTGCCCGCGCCGGTGTGCACGGCGAGCACCGGGGTGTTGCGCCGGGCCCGGGTGGTCAGGCCGTCGTCGGGGACGGCGACGGGGCGGCCCTGTGGCATCGGCGGTTCCTCCCGCTCACGCGGCGCGGCGCACGGCCTGCGCCAGGTAGTCGGCCCGCAGCTGGTCCAGCTGCAACACCGGGGCGTCGAGCTGGGCGGCCAGTTCGCCGGCGAGTCCCAGCCGGACGTAGGACGTCTCACAGTCCACGACCACCGCCGCCGCGCCCTCGGCCACCAGCCGGGCGGCGGCGGATCGGCTGCGGCCCAACGGATCCGGGCCGCCGGTGGCCCGGCCGTCGGTGAGCACCACCACCAGGGGGCGGCGGGCGCGGTCCCGGACCCGCTCACGGACCACCAGGTCGCGGGCGGCCAGCAGCCCCTTGGCCAGCGGTGTGGTGCCGCCGGTGTCGAACCGGGTCAGTCGGCGCGAAGCGATGTGCGCCGACGTCGTCGGGGGTAACAGCACCCGCGCACCGTCACCGCGGAAGGTGATGACGGCCACCTTGTCCCGGCGTTGGTAGGCGTCGCGCAGCAGTGACAGCGCCGCGCCACCGACCGCGGCCATCCGGTCGCGGGCCGCCATCGAACCGGAGGCGTCGACCACGAAGATCACCAGGTTGCCCTCCCGGCCGACCCGCACCGCGCGCCGGATGTCATCGGGCTGCGGGCGCAACCGGCCGCACGCGTCGACGCGGCCCGCGGCCGCCAGCACCGTCGCGAACAGGTGCAGTCCGTGGCCCGACTCGGGATCATCGGTGGCGGTGATGGCGGCACCGGCGCGGTTGCGGGCGCGCGACCGCCGGCCCGGGGCGCCGTCGCCGATGCCGGGCACGGTCAGCGCGCGGGCGCGAAACGTCGCTGCAGGCGGTGCGGACCGCCGCGTGCTCGAAGACGAATTCCGTTGCGGTACAGGCTGTCCGGCGTCGCCGTTGGCGGACTGGCCGCCGCCGGGCGGATCGGGCTCGGGTTCGGGCTCCGGGCCGCCGTCGCCGGCGGCCGCCATCGCCTCGTCCAGCTGGGCCGGGTCGATACCCGGATCGTCGAACGGGTCGCGGCGGCGGCGGTGCGGCAGGGCCAGTTCGGCGGCCACCCGGATGTCCTCTTCGCCGACGCTGTCCGCGCCGCGCCAGGCGGCGTGGGCCACCGCGGTGCGGGCCAGCACCAGGTCGGCGCGCATCCCGTCGACGTCGAAGGCCGCGCACAGCGCCGCGATCCGGTTCAGTTCGGCGTCGGGCAGGGCGACCTCGGGGACCCGGGCGCGGGCGGCGGCGATCCGCACCGCGAGGTCACGGTCGGCCTCGGCGTAGCGGGCGGCGAATCGGACCGGGTCGGCCTCGTAGGCCAGCCGCTGGCGGATCACCTCGCTGCGCACCGGCACCTCCCGGGAGGCGTGCACGTCGACGGCCAGTCCGAACCGGTCCAGCAGCTGCGGGCGCAGCTCGCCCTCCTCGGGGTTCATCGTGCCGATCAGCACGAAGCGCGCCTCGTGCGAGTGCGAGACCCCGTCGCGCTCGATGTGCACCCGGCCCATCGCCGCGGCGTCCAGCATGATGTCGACGAGGTGGTCGTGCAGCAGGTTGACCTCGTCGACGTAGAGCACCCCGCCGTGGGCGCGGGACAGCAGTCCGGGTGAGAACGCGTGCTCCCCGTCGCGCAGCACCTTCTGCAGGTCCAGCGAGCCGACCACCCGGTCCTCGGTGGCGCCGATGGGCAGTTCCACCAGCCGGGAGCCGGGGTCGACCTCGGCCAGCACCGCGGCCAGCGCGCGCACCGCGGTCGACTTGGCGGTGCCCTTCTCGCCGCGGATGAGCACCCCACCGATCTCCGGGCGCACCGCGCACAGCACCAGGGCCAGCCGCAGCCGGTCGTGGCCGACGATCGCGCTGAACGGGTACGCCGGCGTGGTCACGATGCCGAGTGTTTCAGCATGGGAACGTGCGGGATGCCGTCCTCCAGGAACTCCTCGCCGTCGGCGACGAAACCGTGCGAGGCGTACATGTCGGCCAGGTAGGTCTGGGCGTTGATCCGGCAGGGATGGTCACCCACCTCGGCCAGCGCGGCCTGCAGCACCCGGGTGGTGTGGCCCTGTCCGCGGGCGGCGCGCTTGGTGCACACCCGCCCGATGCGGAAGCCCTTGTGCCCGCCGGGATGTTCCTCCATCAGCCGCAGCGTGGCGATGACCTCGCCGTCGGGCTGCTCGAGCCAGAAGTGCCGGGTCTCGGCCAGCAGGTCCCGGCCGTCCAACTCGGGGTAGGGGCAGGCCTGCTCGACGACGAACACCTCGACCCGCAGCTTGAGCAGTTCGTACAGCGTCGCCGCGTCGAGATCCTTGGCCCAGGACCGGCGCAGCGCGACCGTCACACCACTCCCGCGGGTTCCGGTTCGCCGGACTGCGTCTCGGTGCCCCGGACGTCCGGGCCCGCCGACAGTGCGGCCCGCCCGGCCTCGGCGCCGCTCTCCAACCCGAGGACCTTGGTGCCGCGCGTCCAGACCTCCTCGAACAGCGCCGGGTTGTCGGACAGCTTGACGCCCAGCGACGGCACCATCTCCTTGAGCCTGGGCAGCCAGACCTGGTAGCGGTCGGGGAAGCAGCGCTGCATGACGTCGAGCATGGCCGGCACCGCGGTCGAGGCGCCCGGGGAGGCGCCCAGCAGACCGGCGATGCTGCCGTCGGCGGCGGCCAGCACCGTTGTGCCGAACTCCAGCACGCCGAGTTTCTTGGCGTCGCGGCGGATCACCTGCACGCGCTGACCGGCGATGTCGATCTCCCAGTCCTGGTTCTGCGCGGTGGGGGCGAACTGCCGCAGGGTCTCGACGCGGTCGTCCTCGGACATCAGCAGCTCGCCGATGAGGTAGCGCAGCAGCGGCAACTCGGTCAGCCCCACCCCGATCATCGAGGCCAGGTTGTTCGGCTTGACCGACAGCGGCAGGTCGGTGACCTTGCCCGCCTTGAGGAACTTCGGCGACCAGCCGGCGAACGGGCCGAACAGCAGCCAGTCCTGCCCGTTGATCACCCGGGTGTCCAGGTGCGGCATCGACATCGGCGGGGCGCCCAGCGGCGGCAGGCCGTACACCTTGGCGTGGTGGGCGCCGGTGAGGTGCGGCTTGTTGGTGCGCAGCCACTCGCCGCTGACCGGGAAGCCGCCGAAGCCCTTGGCCTCCTTCATGCCCGACTTCTGCAGCAGCGGCAGCGCGCCGCCGCCGGCGCCGACGAAGACGAACTTGGCCCGCAGCTTGCGCTTCTGGCCGGTGCGCCGGTTGACGACCTTCACCGCCCAGCCCCCGTCGGACTCCTGGTCGAGGTCGATCACCTCGTGGCCGAACAGCGTCGACATGCCGCGCTCGGTGCCGAACCCGAGCAGCTGTCGCGACAGCGAGCCGAAGTCCACGTCGGTGCCGTCGGCGGTCCAGTTCAGCGCGACCGGCTCGGAAAAGTCCCGGCCCGCCGCCATCAGCGGCAGCCGGCGGGCGAATTCGTCGACGTCGTCGATGAACTCCATCGAGGCGAACAGCGGGTTGCGCACCATGGTGTCGTGCCGACGGCGCAGGTAGTCGATGTGGTCGGCGCCGTGCACGAAGCTGACGTGCGGGATCGGGTTCAGGAAGTTGCGGACGTCGGGCAGGATCCCGTTCTCGTGCGCGTAGGTCCAGAACTGCCGGGTGACCTGGAACTGCTCGTTGACGTTGACGGCCTTGGTGATGTCGATGCTGCCGTCGGCGTTCTGCGGCGTGTAGTTCAGCTCGCACAGCGCCGAGTGGCCGGTGCCGGCGTTGTTCCACGGGTCGCTGCTCTCGGCGGCGGCGGCGTCGAGGCGCTCGACGAGCGTGATGGACCAGTTCGGCTCGACCAGGCGGAGCAGGGCGCCGAGGGTGGCGCTCATGATTCCCGCGCCGATCAGTACGACGTCGGTCCTGCCGTCAGTTGAGACCGTGTTATCTGACACCGGTTCGTTCGTCCTTCACTAACAGGCGATCCGCTCCCCCGACGACCCCGAGCCCCCGGTGGCGGCTGTACTGATAGTCAGGTTATCCCGTGCGCCCCGGTTGCATTCGGTCGAGTCACCAGCACCACACCTGTGACATCGGACTCCCCGCGATGCGACGCGGTTAAGGTGAGGCTTGTGACGGCAGCGCAGGCCGGCTGGGCTGACGACGTCCTCCCCGGCTATCAGCAGGCCACCATGGCCTTGGGTGCCGACCCCGACGGCGAGGGTGACCTGTTCGCAACCCTGGTCCGCCGCGGCGACGGCACCCCCGCCCGGCACACCGTGCTGGCGGTGCACGGCTTCACCGACTACTTCTTCCACACCGAACTGGCCGACCACTTCACCGCTCGGGGGTTCCGCTTCTACGGCCTGGACCTGCACAAATGCGGCCGGTCATGGCGCGAGGCGCAGATTCCGCACTTCACCACCGACCTGGCCCGCTACGACCGCGAACTCGAGCTCGCGCTGGCCGTCATCGCCGCCGAGAACCCCGGCTCCGCGGTCCTGGTGTGCGGGCACTCCGCGGGCGGGCTGATCGTGTCGCTGTGGCTGGACCGGCTGCGCCGGCGCGGCGCGACCGCGGCGCTGGGGGTGGCCGGGCTGATGCTCAACAGCCCGTGGTTCGACCTGCAGGGGCCGGCGATCCTGCGGACCCGGGTGACCTCGACCGCCATCGGGGCGATGTCGCGGGTCCGCAAGACCCGGGTGGTGCGCGGCACCGGAAAGGGCGGCTACGGGCTGACCTTGCACCGCGATTACCACGGCGAGTTCGAGTACAACCTGCAGTGGAAGCCGCTGGGCGGATTCCCGGTGACCTTCGGCTGGATCCACGCCGTGCGGCGGGGCCAGGCCACCCTGCACCGCGGGCTCGACGTCGGGGTGCCGAACCTGATCCTGCGCTCGGACCACAGCGTCCCGGAGACCACCAACCCGGACACCATGCAGCGCGGCGATGCAGTCCTCGACGTCACCCAGATCGCCCGGTGGGCCGGCTGCATCGGCAACCGCACCACCGTCGTGCCGATCCCGGACGCCAAACACGACGTGTTCCTGTCGCTGGCCGAGCCGCGGGCCGCGGCCTTCCGGGAGTTGGGCGGCTGGCTGGATTTCTATCTCGCCCATCTCGATACGGTGGCTGCGGGGCGAGGATGAGGAGTCTTGTGGAGCATTTCGACATCGCCATCATCGGGACCGGTTCGGGCAACACGATTCTCGACGAGCGCTACGCCGAGAAGAAGGTGGCGATCTGCGAGCAGGGCGTGTTCGGCGGCACCTGCCTCAATGTGGGCTGCATCCCGACCAAGATGTTCGTCTACGCCGCCGAGGTGGCCCAGACGGTGCGGGACTCGGCCCGGTTCGGGGTGGACGCCCACATCGACGGGGTGCGCTGGAGCGACATCGTCTCGCGGGTGTTCGGCCGCATCGACCCGCTGGCGGCCGGCGGCGAGCACTACCGGCGGTCCTCCCCCAACGTGAGCGTGTACGCCAGCCACACCCGCTTCGCCGGCCGCGCCGAGAACGGCTACCGGCTGCGCACCGAGGCCGGTGACGAGTTCACCGCCGAGCAGGTGGTCATCGCCGCCGGGTCACGCGCCACCGTGCCCGAATTGATCGCTGGCTGCGGGGTGACGGTGCACACCAGCGACACCATCATGCGCATCGGCGACCTGCCCCAGCACCTGCTGATCGTGGGGGGTGGGTTCGTCGCCGCCGAGTTCGCCCACGTGTTCTCCTCGCTGGGCAGCCGCGTCACGTTGGTGATCCGCGGCGGCACCATGCTGTCGCACTGCGACGACACCATCTGCGAACGGTTCACCGACATCGCCGCCAAGAAGTGGGAGATCCGCAGCCACCGCAACATGGTCGGGGCGCACCACGACGGCTCGGCGGTGGTCGTGGAGCTCGACGACGGCTCGGAGGTGTCGGCCGACGCCGTTCTGGTGGCCACCGGCCGCGTCCCCAACGGCGACCAGCTCGACGCCGACACCGTCGGGGTCGAGGTCGCCGACGGTCTCGTCGTCGTCGACGAGTACCAAAGGACCACGGCGCGAGGCATTTTCGCACTCGGCGACGTGTGCTCGCCCTATCAGCTCAAGCACGTCGCCAACCACGAGGCGCGGGTGGTCAAGCACAACCTGCTGCAGGACTGGGACGACCTCGACAACCTGCAGCCCGCCGATCACCGCTATGTGCCGTCGGCGGTGTTCACCGATCCGCAGATCGCCTGCGTCGGCCTGAGCGAAAACGAGGCCCGCGCGGCCGGATACGACATCCGGGTCAAGATTCAGGACTACGCCGACGTGGCCTACGGCTGGGCGATGGAGGACACCACCGGCTTCGCCAAGGTCATCGTGGAGGCCGACACCGGCAAGATCCTCGGCGCCCACATCATGGGCCACCAGGCATCGTCGTTGATCCAGCCGCTGATCCAGGCGATGAGCTTCGGGCTGGCCGGCCAGGACATGGCCCGCGGCCAGTACTGGATCCATCCGGCGCTACCCGAGGTGATCGAGAACGCGCTGCTGGCGCTGTGCGGCGAGCCGCCGTGGCCGCCGTCCAGGCGGCACTAGGACTCTCGCCGTCCGACGAGCCGCGAGCAGACGCAAAATCGCACAGACAGAGCCGAATTCGTGCGATTTTGCGTCTGCTCGCCACTCAGCTTTCGAGCGCGGCGCTCCACTTCTCCTCGATGCGGCCGAACCGCCACACCAGCAGCGCGACCACCCAGGTGAGCACGAACATGCCGACGATGAAAAAGCCCAGGGCATTGAGGTCCAGCCCGCCGATCCAGTCCCACACGCCGCCGGACCACCCGAGCTGTTGGGCCAGCAGGCCGAGCAGCTCGACGGTGCCGATGATCAGCGCGACGGCGACCGACAGCCCCGTCACGGTGATGTTGTAGTAGACCTTGCGCACCGGTTTCAAGAACGCCCAGCCGTAGGCGAAGTTCATGAACGACCCGTCAATGGTGTCCAGCAGGCTCATGCCGGCCGCGAAGATGATCGGCAGGCACAGGATCGCGTACCAGGGCAGCCCGGCCGCCGCGCTGGTGCCGGCCAGCACCAGCAGCGCGATCTCGGTGGCGGTGTCGAAGCCCAGCCCGAACAGCATTCCTAGCGGGTACATCTGCCAGGACTTGGTGATCGCGCGGGTGACCCGGCCGAACACCCGGTTGAGCAGCCCGCGGTTGTTCAGCTGTTCCTCGAGTGCGGCCTCGTCGTACTCGCCGCGGCGCATGGCGGCGAACACCCGCAGGATGCCGGCCAGGATGACGATGTTGACGATCGCGATCAGGTACAGGAAGAACCCGGAGACGCTGGTGCCGATCAGCCCGGTGTAGTGGTGCAGGGCCGAGGAGTCGTTCTCCAGCGGCCCGACGATCGCGCGCACACCGATCGAGAGCAGCAGCGCCAGACCGAACACGATCGTCGAATGCCCGAGCGAGAAGAAGAAGCCGACACCCAGCGGGCGCTGGCCGTCCTCCATCAGCTTGCGGGTGGTGTTGTCGATCGCGGCGATGTGGTCGGCGTCGAACGCGTGCCGCATGCCCAGGGTGTAGGCGGTCAGCCCGACCCCGATGCCCAGCACTTTGTCGCCGAGGGTGAAATGCTCGGGCGCGACCAGAAATACGAGGGTCCCCCAGCCGATGACGTGCAGCGCGGTGATGAAGGCGAACATCGCACCCAGGCGCGCCCACTCGCGGCGGGTCAGCAGGTTGCGGAGCCGCCGCCACCGACCGACGGGCCGGCTCGACTCGACAATTGCCACTCGTCGGACGCTATTGCCCGCCCCGCCTTATTGCAAGGCGTTTGCAGGAATGTCCTGCGAACATTTCGCAGCTGGGGTTTGGCGTTCGCCGGGCACGGGGCCACACTTGATCCGTGACCGCCGACCCGCCCAGCGTGGACGCGGCCGCGGCGGAGCGCATCGGCGAACTGCTGCGGGCGCGCGGACTGCGCCGCATGCCGTCGCGCATCGCGGTGCTGGCGGTGCTCGAACCCGTCGACGGGCACCTGCCGGTGGCCGACATCCACCAGCGCATCGTCGACGCCACCCCGGCCGGCTCGGCGGCCCCCGACCTGGCCACCGTCTACCGCACCGTGACGACGCTGGTGGAACAGGGCGTGTTGCACGCGCTGACCGTCGAGGGTGGGCTCAGCACCTACGGGCTGGCCGAGAGGCCGCACCATCACGCGGTGTGCACCCGGTGCGGCACGATCATCGAGGTGCCCGCCAACCGGCTGTCGGCGGCGCTCGAGCACGCGATCGAGGGCAGTTCGTTCACGCTGTCCGATCAGGCCGGCCTGACGCTGCACGGGCTGTGCCCGGACTGCCAGCGCGGCGGCGCCCGCTGAGGCCCGATCACTCGTCGGGTTTGTGTTCCCGCCACACCCGTTCGAACGGCAGCCGCCAGGCGTTCGGCGCGATCAGTTGATGGATCGCGTTGGGACCCCAGGTGCCGACCGGGTAGCTCTTCACCTGCGGCGGGTCGTCGATCAGCTGGGCCGAGCGTTCCCACAGCGACTCGATGCCCTCGGCGGTGGTGAACAGCGTGTGATCACCGCGCATCGCATCCAGGATCAACCTCTCGTAGGCCTCGAGCACGTCGGCCACCGAGTCGGTCTCCCGGGTGGAGAACTGCATGGACAGCTTGTCCAGCTTCATCCCGGGCCCGGGACGCTTGCCGTAGAACGACAGCGACACCTTGGACTCGTCGGCCAGGTCGAAGGTGAGGTGGTCCGGTCCCTCCGAGCCCACCCCGGAACCGGGCGGGAACATCGTCCGCGGCGCCTCCTTGAACGCGATGGAGATGATCCGCTGACCCTGCGCCATCTTCTTGCCGGTCCGCAGGTAGATCGGCACGCCGGCCCAGCGCCAGTTGTCGATTCCCACCTTGAGCGCGATGAACGTCTCGGTGTCGGAATCCCGTGCCACACCGTCCTCGTCGCGGTAGCCGACGTACTGGCCGCGCACCACGTTGGCCGGGTCGATCGGCAGCATCGAGCGGAAGACCTTGTTCTTCTCCTCGCTGATCGCGCGCGGCTCCAACGCAGTCGGCGGCTCCATCACCACGAACGCCATCACCTGGAACAGGTGGGTGACGACCATGTCTTTGAAGGCACCGGTGCTCTCGTAGAAGTTGGCCCGGGTATCAAGGCCGAGGGTTTCGGGGATGTCGATCTGGATGTGGTCGATGAAGTTGCGGTTCCAGATCGGCTCGAACAGGCCGTTGGCGAACCGGAAGGCCAGAATGTTCTGCGCCGCTTCCTTTCCCAGGAAGTGGTCGATGCGGAAGATCTGCGCCTCGTTGAACGTGTCGTGGACGAAGTCGTTGAGTTCGATGGCGCTGGCGAGGTCGGTGCCGAACGGTTTCTCCATCACCACCCGGGACCGATCCACCAGTCCGGCTTCCTTGAGCATGGTGATGACGGCCTGGGCGGCCTTCGGCGGCACCGAGAGGTAGTGCAACCGGTGCACGTCCGGGCCGAGTTTCTCCTCCGCCGCGTGCACCGCGGCGGCCAGCGCCGCCGGCCCGGCGCTCTGCGGAACGTAGGTGACGCGTTCGGCGAAGTGCGCCCACTGCTCGCCGGTGAGCTTGCGGCTGCCGAAGGTGTCCACCGCCTCCTTGGCCAACGCCAGGAACTGTTCGTCGGTCAGGTCCTCCAGCGAGGTGGCCACCACCCTGATGTCGGGCGCCAGGGAGGACTCCTCCAGGTAGGCCAGGCCCGGAATCAGCTTGCGTTTGGCCAGATCACCGGTCGCACCGAAGAGGACGATGACGTGTGGATCGAGGGTCTCGATCACTCGTCGGTGCGGTCGGGCTCCGGCCGCGGGATAGGCGATGGTCGGCAGTTTGTCGGGGGCCACACCCGGCATGATCGCACCCCGGACCGGCCCGCGCACACGCTCTCAGTCGAGAAATCCGTGCAGCAGCGCGGCCGACCCCGCCACGTGGGCGCGCATCGCCGCGGCAGCCGAATCGGGGTCACCGGCCAGGATCGCGACGACGATCGTCTCGTGCTGATCGTCGGAGTGCGTGATGTTGCGGCGCAGCAACGGAATCTGATCGAGCAGGGCGTTGAGCCGCATCCGGTTCTCGGCCAGCAACGGCACCAGGGACGGCGTCGCCGCCGCCTCCGCGATCGCCAGGTGCAGCCGCGAGTCCAGCCTCCGATAGTCCTCGGGGGCGGCGGCGCGGACGTCGGCCAGCCGCGACCTCAGCCCGTCGCGTTCGGTGGCGCTCAGGGTGCGTCCGGCCGCCATCCTGGCCGCGCCGACCTCCAGGATCTCCCGCAGCCGCAACGCGTCGTCGAGTTCGGCGCGGCTGACCCGCACCGCGCCGTCGCTGGGCGCGGGCAACTCCTCGGCCAGGAAGGTGCCGCCGTAGCGGCCGCGCCGCGACACCAGGTAGCCGGCGTCGGCCAGCGACTTGATCGCCTCCCGCACGGTGTCGCGGCTGACCCCGAGCCGGGCCGCGAGCTCACGTTCGGGGGGCAGGCAATCCCCCGGGGCCAGCACCCCGAGCCGGATGGTCTGCAGCAGCCGGGCAACGGTGTCCTCGAAGGCGTTGCCGGGCCGCACCGGGCGCAGCAGGGCCGCGCTGACCGTTGCCGGGTCGGTCTCCGCGGAAGCCGATTCCCGGGTCGCTTCGCTCCTGCCCGCCGAGCCCACGATCGCGGGCCCTACAGCGGCGTCACGTAGGCCGAGCAGATGCCGCCGTCGACCAGGAAGGTCGAGGCGGTGATGAACGACGCGTCGTCACTGGCCAGGAACGCGACCGCGGCGGCCAGTTCCTCCGGCTCGGCGAACCGGCCCAGCGGCACGTGCACCAGCCGCCGGGCGGCCCGCTCGGGATCCTTGGCGAACAGTTCCTGCAGCAGTGGGGTGTTCACCGGACCCGGGCACAGGGCATTGACCCGAATTCCGTTGCGGGCGAACTGGACACCGAGTTCACGAGACATGGCCAGCACACCACCCTTGGACGCGGTGTAGGAGATCTGGGAGGTCGCCGAGCCGACCACCGCCACGAACGACGCGGTGTTGATGATCGACCCCTTCCCGGCGGGCACCATGTGGCGCAACGCCGCCCGGCAGCACAGGTACACGCTCTTGAGGTTGACGTCCTGCACCTTCTGCCACGCGGGCAGTTCGGTGTTCTCGATCAGGTCGTCGTCGGGTGGGGAGATACCCGCGTTGTTGAACGCGATATCCACCGACCCGTGGGTCGCCGCGGCGGTGTCGAACAGGTTGTCGACGGCGGCCTCGTCGGCGACGTCGACCGCCACGAACGTGCCGCCGAGTTCCTCGGCGACGGGCTCGCCGGTCTCGGGATCGATGTCACCGATGACGATCGTGGCACCCTCGGCGCGCATCCGCCTGGCCGTGGCCAGCCCGATACCGCTGGCCCCGCCGGTGATGACGGCGACCTTTCCGGCCAGCCGCTGGGTGAGATCGACGGTGGTGGGGGTCATTCGGCAGCTCCGATCGCGAAGAAGACGTTCTTGGTTTCGGTGAAATGTTCCGGCGCGTCCGGTCCGAGTTCGCGGCCCAACCCGGATTGCTTGAACCCGCCGAACGGCGTGTTGTAACGCACCGATGAGTGTGAGTTGACGCTGAGGTTGCCCGACTCGACGGCGCGGGAGACCCGCAGCGCGCGGGAGAGGTTGTCGGTCCAAATCGACCCGGACAGACCGTATTCGCTGGCGTTGGCCAGCGCGATGGCGTCGGCCTCGTCCTCGAAGGGCAGCACCGTGACCACCGGGCCGAAGATCTCCTCGGTGACGGTGCGATCGGTGCGCGCCGGAGTGAGCACCGTCGGCGGGAACCAGAATCCGGGCCCGCTGGGCGCCGAGCCCCGAAAGGCCACCGGCGCGTCGTCGGGCACGTAGCCGGCCACCGACTCGAAGTGCTTGCGCGACACCAGCGGTCCCATCTCGCTGTCGCGCCGGCCGGGGTCGCCGACCACCACACCCTTGACCGCCGGCTCGAGCAACTCCATGAACCTGTCGAAGACGCTGCGCTGCACCAGGATCCGGCTGCGCGCACAGCAGTCCTGGCCGGCGTTGTCGAAGACGCCGTAGGGTGCGGTGGCGGCGGCCTTCTCCAGGTCGCAGTCGTCGAAGACGATATTGGCGCTCTTGCCGCCGAGTTCCAGGGTGACCCGCTTGATGGCCTTGGCGGCGCCGGCCATCACGTGCACCCCGATCTCGGTGGAACCGGTGAAGACGATCTTGCGGACTTCCGGGTGGCTGATGAACCGCTCCCCCACCACCGAACCCTTGCCGGGCAGCACCTGGAACAAGCCGTCGGGCAACCCGGCCTGCAGCGCGAGTTCCCCGAGCCGCATCGTGGTCAGCGGGGTGATCTCGGCGGGCTTGACGAGCACGGCGTTACCCGCCGCGAGCGCGGGGGCGAAACCCCACGACGCGATCGTCATCGGGAAGTTCCACGGCGCGATCACCGCCACCACGCCGAGTGGCTCGTGGAACGTCACGTCCAAACCGCCGGCCACCGGAATCTGCTTGCCGGACAACCGCTCCGGGCTCGCCGCATAGAACTGCAGCACGTCGCGGACGTGGCCGGCCTCCCACTCGGCGTTGCCGAGCACGTGACCGGAGTTCGCCACCTCCAGCGCCGCCAACTCGTCGACGTGGGCGTCCACCACCGCGGCGAACGCGCGCAGCGCCGCGGCGCGTTCGGCCGGCGCCTGAGCGGCCCACCCCTTCTGCGCCACCTGCGCCCGCGCCACGGCGTCGTCGACCGCCGCGGCGTCGAGCAACTCGACGGTGCGCAGCACCTGTTCGGTGGCCGGGTTGATCAGCTCAACACTCGCGGTCACAAATCCGCCCTCTCCGTTGCGTACTCGCGTGCGGCCGCCACCACACCGGCGAACAGCCGCAGATCGTCCAGGGTCTCCTCCGGGTGCCACTGCACCCCGACGACGAAGTGCTCACCCGGCATCTCGACAGCCTCGATGACACCGTCGCTGTCGCGGGCACTGATCACCAGACCGTCGCCGAGCCGGTCGATCGCCTGGTGGTGATAGCACTGCGCCTGCGAAATGTCCCCGATCAGTCCGGCCAGCCTGCTGCCCGCGACCGTGCGAACCTCCGAGGTGGAGAACACCGCGTTGCCCTGCTGATGGCCGGTGTGGCCGATCACCTCCGGCAGGTGCTGATGCAGCGTGCCGCCCAGGGCCACGTTGAGCACCTGCACACCGCGGCAGATCCCCAGCACCGGCATCCCGCGCCGCAGCGCCGCGGCCAGCAGCGCGAACTCCCAGGCATCGCGGTCGCGCGCCGGTTCGTCGGTGCTCGGGTGCGCATCGTGGCCGTACGCGGCCGGATCCACGTCCCTGCCACCGGTGATGATCAGCCCGTCGAGGCCGTCGATCACCCGGGCGGCGATGTCGGCGTCGACCGCCTGCGGCGGCAAGAGCGTGGCGATCCCGCCGGCCAGCGTCACGCCGTCGAGATAGATGCCGGGCAGGAAGCTGGCGTGCACGTCCCACACCCCGGATTGCGCCTGCTGCAGATAGGTGGTCAGGCCCACGACGGGGCGGGTCGGGACGTCGGATTCAGAGGCGCTCAAAGCCACGCACCCGCTCCCAGTCGGTGACCGCGGAGTTGAACGCCGCGAGCTCGACCCGCGCATTGTTCAGGTAGTGGTCCACCACCTCGTCGCCGAACGCCGCCCGTGCCACCGCGGAGTTGTCGAACAACTCGGCGGCCTCGGCCAGCGTGGTCGGAAGGTGTTGCGCACCCGCGGTGTAGGCGTTGCCCGCGCAGGCCTCCTCGAGTTCGAGCCCCTGGTCGATACCGTGCAGACCGCCGGCCACCAGGGCGGCCACCGCCAGGTACTGATTGACGTCACCGCCGGGCGCGCGCAACTCCATCCGCATGGAGTGACCGCGGCCGACCACCCGCACCGCGCAGGTGCGGTTGTCCAGTCCCCACGCGACCGCCGTCGGCGCGAAGCTGCCCTCGACGAAACGCTTGTAGGAGTTGATGTTCGGCGCATAGAACAGCGTCAGTTCCCGCATCGTGGCGAGCTGGCCGGCGATGAAGCTGCGGAACATCGGCGACATGCCCAGCGGGTCGGTCTCGTCGGCGAACACCGCCACACTCGGCTCGCCGTCCGGCACGCCGCGCAACGAGATGTGGATGTGGCAGCTGTTGCCTTCCCGCTCATCGAATTTCGCCATGAAGGTCAGGCTCTTGCCGTGCTGGTCGGCGATCTCCTTGGCGCCGTTCTTGTAGATGGTGTGGTTGTCACAGGTGACCAGCGCCTCGTCGTAGCGGAACGCGATCTCCTGCTGGCCGAAGTTGCACTCCCCCTTGACCCCTTCGCAGTACATGCCGGCGCCGTCCATGCCGAGCCGGATGTCACGCAGCAACGGCTCCATCCGCGTCGAGGCGTGGATGGCGTAGTCGACGTTGTAGTCGGTGGATTTCGTCAGGCCCCGGTAGCCCGCCGACCAGGCCTGCCGGAAGGTGTCGTCGAAGACCATGAACTCCAGTTCGGTGCCGACGTAGGCGGCCAGCCCACGCTCGGCCAGCCGGTCCAGCTGCCCACGCAGGATGTTGCGGGGCGCGGGCAGCACCGGCCTGCCGTCGGTGAAGGACAGGTCGGCCATCACCAGGGCGGTGCCGGGCAGCCACGGAATCCGGCGCAGGGTACGGAAATCCGGCGTCATCACCATGTCGCCGTAGCCGGATTCCCAACTCGACATCGCATAGCCGTCAACGGTGTTCATGTCGACGTCGACGGCCAGCAGATAGTTGCAACATTCGGCGCCGTGCGCCGCGACCTCCTCGACGAACAACCGCGCGGCCACCCGCTTGCCGGTGAGCCGGCCCTGCATGTCGGCGAACCCCACGATCACCGTGTCGATTTCGCCGGCGGCGACCAGAGATTCCAGCTCAGCCTGGGCCAGCAGCCGGGTCCGGGTCCTGTCGCTCATCACATGCTCTCCCTCAAGTAGGTCTCGGGACTCGCCGAAAAGCCAACCACTAATCCCGCTCCCCATTCGGCTCCCGCATACACGATTAACACGAACGTCACCCCAAAGGTAGGACAACAGACCATTGCCACCCTATTCTCCCTTGAGACACCTTGCCGTCAGTCCCGGGCGCCGCGCCCCGCCGACCCGCAGAGGAGCGACCGCCATGGCCGAAGAGACGATGAAGACGGGCGGGGTCACCTATACCCAGGCCGGTGAGGGCTACTTCGAGAAGCGGACGCTACTGCGCACAGCCGGCTTCTGGGGACTCTGGGGTATCGGCATCGCCGCCGTCATCTCCGGAGATTTCTCGGGCTGGAACTTCGGCATCGGCTCGGCTGGCTGGGGCGGTCTGGGCATCGCGGCGATCTTCATCGTGATCATGTACTTCGGGATGCTCTTCTCGATCGGAGAGATGTCTGCCGCAATGCCTCACACCGGCGGTGCGTACTCATTCGCCCGGGCAGCGATGGGTCCATGGGGTGGCTTCATCACCGGCTTTGCGGAGACGATCGAATACGTCTTCACCACCGCCGTTGTCGTCTTCTTCTCGGCGAGCTACGCCAACTCCGTGACCGACGACCTGTTCGGCATCTCACTGCCCGGTTGGGTGTGGTGGATCATCCTGTATGCGATCTTCGTCGGCCTAAACTCATGGGGCGCCGAGATCTCGTTCCGCTTCGCCCTCGTCGTGGCCATCATCTCCGTCGGCATCCTCGTACTGTTCGGCATCCTCGCGGTCGCTCACGGAGCGGTCGATTTCGGCAAGCTGCTCGACATCGAGCCGGACACCAGCAAGACCGGCGCGAGCACGTTCCTGCCGTTCGGATTCATCGGCATCCTGTACGCGCTGCCGTTCGCGATGTGGTTCTTCCTGGGCATCGAAGAGCTTCCGCTCGCCGCGGAGGAGGCCCACAACCCAAGCCGCGACATCCCCAGAGCCGGCATCTGGGGCATGACCTCGTTGGTCATCTGTGCGGCGATCGTGTTCTTCCTTAACCCCGCGGTCACGGGTTCGCAAGCGCTCGGCAGTTCCGATGAGCCTCTGCTGGACGGTTTTCGGGCCTTCCTCCCGAGCGGCTGGGCGGCGATCCTGTCAGCGTTCGCACTGATCGGCCTGCTGGCCAGTCTGCAGGGCATCATGTACGCCTACGGCCGCAACCTCTACTCACTGAGCCGAGCCGGCTATTACCCGAAAGCCTTGTCGTTGACCGGCGCGCGGCAGACCCCCTACGTCGCGCTTTCCGTAGGTGCGCTGATTGGGTTCGTCGCCCTGGTCGTGGTGAACGTCAACGCCGGGGCCGGAGATGTCGTGCTCAACATCGCGGTGTGGGGCGCGGTTCTGGCCTACATGCTCCAAATGGCGTCTTTCGTCCTGCTGCGCCGGAAGTTTCCCGGCGCGCGGCGGCCGTGGGTGAGCCCCACCGGCAACTGGGGCGCGATAGTGGCCTTCGTCATCGCTGCGGTCACGTTCGTCGCCGTGCTGATCAACCCGACCTACCGGCCCGCGGTGTTCACGATCGTTGCGCTCTACATGGTCGGACTGCTGGTCTTCGGGCTCTACGGACGGCACCGGCTGGTGCTGTCGCCCGAAGAGGAGTACGCCGTAACAGGTGGTCTGCACGGATATGACCCGGCCGCCGAGGGGCTGGGCGGCACCATCGAGGACGAGATTCTCAAAGGCCACACGGACTGACGCCCCTACCGGCGTGCATTGAAACGATCACACACCAAAAGGAGACGCGCTGTGCCAGAGGGTCACGAACTGCTCGACGAGGACGAACGACTACTTGCCGAACTGGGCTACTCCCAGGAACTGCACCGGTCCTGGTCCAGCTTCTCCAACTTCGCCATCTCGTTCTCGATCATCTCGATCCTCGCCGGCTGTTTCACCTCGTTCGGCCTGGGCTGGAACAACGGCGGCCCGGCGGCCATCGCGTGGGGCTGGCCCATCCTGGCCGCCTTCATCCTGCTGATCGGCCTGTGCATGTCCGAGTTGGTGTCGGCCTACCCGACCTCCGGCGGAATCTATTGGTGGGCAGCCAAACTCGGCGGGCCGAAGGCGGGTTTCTACACCGGCTGGCTGAACCTGGTCGGCCTGATCGCGATCCTGGCGTCGGTGGCCTACGGCAGCGCGACGTTTCTCGACCTCACCCTCGGCACTTTCAGCGAGAGCTGGCTGGCCGGCTACAGCCTGACGCGGGTGTTCTGGATGTTCCTGATCATCCTGGTCGTGGTGGCGGTGATCAACATCTTCTCCAGCCACCTGCTGGCCGTCATCAACAACATCTCGGTGTGGTGGCACGTGACCGGCGCCGCGGCGGTGATCCTGATCCTGTTCCTGGTCCCCGAGCAGCACGCCAGCTTCTCGACGGTGTTCACCAAGACGGTCAACAACAGCGGGTTCTTCGGCGGCTCCACGTCGGGCTTCGGATTCCTGCTGTTCGTGCTCCCGATCTCGGCGATCCTGACCCAGTACACGATCACCGGCTACGACGCCTCGGCGCACCTGTCCGAGGAGACCAAGAGCGCGGCCAACGGCGCGGCGAAGGGCATCTGGCGGTCGATCTTCTACTCCGCGGTCGGCGGCTGGATCCTGCTGCTGTCGTTCCTGTTCGCCGTCCAGGACGTCGACGGGGTGACCGCCGGCGGCGGCGCCGTCGCGGTGATCTTCGCCCAGGCGATGAGCTCCAAGTGGGTGGCGCTGGTACTGCTGATCTCCACGGCCGGCCAGCTGTTCTGCACCACCGCCTGCCAGACCAGCGCCTCGCGGATGTTGTTCGCGTTCAGCCGCGACCGCGCGGTGCCCGGCCATCAGCTGTGGTCGGCGGTCAACGCCAAGCGGGTGCCCGCCAACGCCGTGATCGTCACGGCCGTCATCGCCGCGCTGATCACGCTGCCCGCGCTGGTCAAGGTGGACATCAACGGCGCACCGGTTCCGGTGGCGTTCTTCGCGGTGGTCTCGATCGGCGTGGTGGGGCTGTACCTGGCGTTCGCGGTGCCGATCTACTACCGGTGGAAGGCGGGCGACTCGTTCAAGGTGGGCAGCTGGAATCTGCGGGGTCATCATCGCTGGATGGCGCCGCTCGCCCTGATCGAGATCATCGTCACCTCGATCATCGCCATGTTCCCCACCTCACTGGGCGGGGCGCCGTGGGATCCCAGCTTCGAGTGGAAGTTCGTGAACTACACCCCGCTGCTGGTGGGTGCCACGCTCATCCTGCTCTACATCTACTGGCACGTCTCGGTGAAGAAGTGGTTCACCGGGCCGATCCGCCAGGTCGACGTCACCGGTGAGGAACTGGAGGGGGTCTCCTAGCTCCGCACAGACCAACACCATCAGGCCCGCCGTGAGGCGGGTCCCGCGCCCCTCGTGCCATCCGGCCGAGGGGCGCGGTTTGTCGGGCCGGTCATCTGGGTAACTACGAACAGCCAACCAGCACCGCAAAGGGATGGGTCCAAGCAATGTGTGGAGCGACCGGGGAGGTCCGTCTCGACGGCCGGGCGCCCGACATCTCGGCGGTGGCGGCGATGGCGCAGGTGATGGCCCCCCGCGGCCCGGACGGTGCCGGGGTGTGGTCGCAGGGCCGGATCGCCCTCGGCCACCGGAGGCTGAAGATCATCGACCTCACCGAAGCCGGCGCCCAGCCGATGGTGGACGCCGAACTGGGGCTCGCCATCGCCTGGAACGGTTGCATCTACAACTACGAGGCGCTGCGCGACGAACTCGTCGGGCGCGGCTACCGGTTCTTCTCGCACAGCGACACCGAGGTGCTGCTGAAGGCCTATCACCACTGGGGTGACCGGTTCGTCGAGCAGCTGCACGGCATGTTCGCCTTCGCCATCACCGAGCGCGACAGCGGCCGGGCGCTGCTCGGGCGCGACCGTCTGGGCATCAAACCGATGTACCTCACCTCCGATGCCCACCGGATCCGGTTCGCCTCCACCCTGCCCGCACTGGTGGCCGGCGGCGGTGTGGACACCCGCATCGACCCGGTCGCGCTGCACCACTACCTGACCTTCCACTCGGTGGTGCCCGCGCCGCTGACCATCCTGCGCGGGGTGCGCAAGCTGCCGCCGGCCTCGCTGCTGGCGATCGAGCCCGACGGCACCCAGACCGAGACGACGTACTGGAGCCCCGAGTTCACCCGCCGCGAAGACCGCGCCGACTGGACCGAAAACGACTGGGAGGACGCGGTTCTCGAGGCGCTGCGCACCGCCGTGCGCCGCCGGCTGGTCGCCGATGTGCCCGTCGGCTGCCTGCTGTCCGGCGGCCTGGACTCCAGCCTGATCGTCGGACTGCTCGCCGAGGCCGGGCAGGCCGGGCTGCGGACGTTCTCGATCGGCTTTCAATCCGTCGGCGGTGTCCGGGGTGACGAGTTCGCCTACTCCGACATCGTGGCCGAGCGGTTCGGCACCGACCACCATCAGATCCGCATCGACACCGCCCGGATGCTGCCCGCGCTGGACGGGGCGATCGGCGCGATGAGCGAACCCATGGTCAGCCACGACTGTGTGGCGTTCTACCTGCTCAGCCAGGAGGTCGCCAAACACGTCAAGGTGGTGCAGTCCGGTCAGGGCGCCGACGAGGTGTTCGCCGGCTATCACTGGTACCCGCCGATGGGTGAGCCTGCTGCGGCCACGGTCGCGGGTTCCGTCACCCGCTACCGGGCAGCGTTCTTCGATCGCGACGACACCGCGCTGCGGGCGCTGGCCGCCGACGGCATGGTCGGCGAGGGGACTGACCCGAGCGGGGATTTCGTCACCGCGCACTTCGCCCGTGCCGGCGCCGAGACCGGGATGGACCGGGCGCTGCGGCTGGACACCACCGTGATGCTGGTCGACGACCCGGTCAAGCGGGTCGACAACATGACGATGTCGTGGGGGCTGGAGGGCCGGGTGCCATTCCTCGACCACGAACTGGTCGAGCTGGCGGCCAGCTGCCCACCACGGTTGAAGACCGCGCACGGCGGCAAGGGCGTGCTGAAAGAGGCTGCCCGGCGGGTCATTCCGGCCGAGGTGATCGACCGGCCCAAGGGCTACTTCCCCGTCCCGGCGCTCACCCACCTCGAGGGCCCGTACCTGGACCTCGTTCGGGACGCGCTCTACGCCCCGCAGGCCAAGGAGCGCGGCCTGTTCCGACCCGAGGCGGTCGAGCGGCTGCTCGCCGACCCCAACGGCCGGCTGACCCCGCTGCGCGGCAACGAATTGTGGCAGATCGCGGTGCTCGAACTGTGGTTGCAGCGCCAGGGCATCACCGGGCCGGCCGCATGACCGAGCTGATGCCCGGTGGCGGGCACTCCGAGGCGATCACCCTGGGGCTGCACGATGCCTCTCCCCCGGACATGGTCGACGCGATGTCCAACGATGTGGTGCTCGAATTGGGTTGGGGCCGATTGATCTTCGGGCAGACCTTCGCCGACCAGGACAGGCTGGCCGCCGTGCTGGCGCACGAGGAGCTCGGCCGCCGCGACATCTGCATCTACGCCCGCGAATCCCATGTGCTGGTGGCCCGCTCACCCGCCCAGCTTTTCATCGACCCCAGCCACACCTATCGGCTGCGGTTCACCGGCGAGTTCGAGGACCGCGAGCCCGTCGGGTTCACCGTCCGGCCGTTGCGTGACGAGTCCGAGGCCGACGAAATCAACCGCGTATACGTGCGCTGCGGCATGGTGCCGGCCCCCACCGAGGTGATCTGGAGCAACCACCTGCACGCCGACACCGTCTGCTACCTCGTCGCCGTGCGCGACGAAGGCACGGTGATCGGAACGGTCACCGGGGTGGACCACAAGCGGCTGTTCAATGACCCCGAGGACGGCTCGAGCCTGTGGACGCTGGCCGTCGACCCCTCGGCCGGCCTGCCCGGTGTCGGTGCCGCGCTGACCCGCGCGCTGGCCCGGGTCTTCCGCGACCGCGGCCGCGCATACCTCGATCTGTCGGTGGCCCATGACAACGAGGCCGCGATCGGGCTCTACGAGAAGCTGGGCTTCCACCGCGTCCCGGTGCTGGCGGTCAAACGCAAGAACGCGATCAACGAACCGCTGTTCACCCACCCGCCGGAAACCATCGACGACCTCAATCCGTACGCCCGGATCATCGCCGACGAGGCCGTGCGCCGCGGCATCCACGTCGAGGTGATCGACGCCGAGACCGGCGAGATGCGGTTGTCGCACGGCGGTCGCACCGTGATCACCCGGGAGTCGCTGAGCGAGTACACCTCCGCGGTGGCGATGAGCCGCTGCGACGACAAGCGGCTGACCCGCCGCATCGTCTCCGAGGCCGGTATCGCCGTCCCGCGCGGCAGGCTGGCCACCTTCGACGCCGACGACCACGCCTTCCTGGCCGAGGTCGGTGACGTGGTGGTGAAACCGACCCGCGGGGAGCAGGGCAAGGGCATCACCGTCGGGATCGACGGCCCCGAGGAACTCGACGCCGCCCTGGCCCGGGCCCGCGAACAGCACCCCGAGGTCCTCATCGAGCAGCGCGCCCCCGGCGACGACCTGCGGCTGGTGGTGATCGACGGCAAGGTGGTGGCGGCCGCGCTGCGCCGGCCCGCCGAGGTGGTCGGCACCGGCAAGCACACCGTCCGGGAACTGATCGAGACCCAGAGCCGCCGCCGCGCGGCCGCGACCGGCGGCGAGTCGCGGATCCCGATGGACGACGTCACCGAGTCGACGGTGCGCGAGGCCGGCTGGGCGCTGGACGACGTGCTGCCGGACGGGGTGCGGCTGCGGGTGCGCCGGACCGCCAACCTGCATCAGGGCGGCACCATCCATGACGTGACGGCCGAGGTCAATCCCAAGCTGCGGCGGGTCGCGGTGGCCGCCGCCGAGGCCGTCGGCATCCCGGTGACCGGCATCGACCTGCTGGTGCCGGACGTGACCGCCGAGGAGTACGTCTTCGTCGAGGCCAACGAACGTCCCGGGCTGGCCAACCACGAACCGCAACCGACCGCGCAGGCCTTCGTCGACTTCCTCTTCCCCGGCCGACCGGGGTTACCGCAGGCCTGGACCCCGGAGGAGCCGCCCGGGCGGGACTGAGCTCACCAGGTGCTGGTGCGCAACACGATCTCGGCGGCCAGCTGTGCGGTGGACTCGGCGGCGTTGCGCCGCCCGGTGAACTCCACGAGCCGGAAATCGCTGTAGACGTAGCGCTGGCTGGCCTTGGCGGCCGCCCGGGCTGCGGGCGTGCTGACCAGCGCGGTGGTGTTGATCTCGACCGGCGGGCAGTTCTCGTCGCGGACCACGCCGTTCTGGTCCGGCACCCTTGGGTGGCCGCGGTCGATGACCACCAGCCCCGTGAACCGGTCGAGCCGGGTCGCCGCCAGCTCCCAGGCCAGATCGGCACCGGCGCGGTCGCCAACCAGAACGCCCCACCGCACGTCGAGGGCGTCGAGGATGCCGACGACGGCCTTGGGGTGCAGCCGGGGATCGGCGCCGACGACGACCGTGCGAGTGGAGGCGGTGTGCAGCCGCTGACACACCGCGTCGTACGCGGCGGGTGCGTGCTGGGCCGCGCCCAGCACGACGACGAAGGGCCCCTTCTCCGGACCGGTAACGCTGACCGGAACTCCGAACCCGTCGACAGTCACCATTGTCGAAGGCATCAAGTCACGCTACTGGAGAGCCGCCTTTCGCCGCGGCGTTTCCGGGCGGTCTCTTAGGCGCTTATCAGGAAGCCCGAATCTTGGCTGCCTGCTTGGCGACGACGTCCAAGAACGTCTGCGGCAGTGACGCTTTGGCTTCGATTGCCGGATCCGCTGTGGGGAACGCGATTCCGAACGTCGACAGCGCCCCGACGTTTTGGAAGGCCATGTAGACGCTGCTGGGCACACCCTGGAGTTGCATCGTCTGCTGGTAGGCCAGCACGCCGCGCTCGGTGCCCGGGAGCCGGGTGGTGGTGATGGGGATGCCCTCGGAGTTCGGGTCGAAGAACGCTTCGAACTTCGCGCAGCGGTTCGCCGTGGCCTCCAGCTGCTGGAGGTCCAGCGGCCAGGACAGCACGGTCATCACGATGCGCACACCGTCGTAGGACACCGCGTACTTGGTGGCGCTGCCGGGGCCGCGCTGGGCGGATCTGGCGATCACGTCGGTCAGCGCGTTGGCGCAGCCCGCGGGCCGGGACAACATCGACCCGGGGCCACCGGCGCCGTCGGGCTGTCCGGGCTTGTCGTGGATGCGGTCGAACTGCACGCCGGCCTCGAGGTCGGCGCCGGTGAGGGTGACCTTCTCCAGTGTGGCGCCGGGCCAGGTCGGGGTGCCCGCCACCGTCTGGCCGCAGCCGGCGAGCAGCAGCGCCGCCGCAACCGCCAGCACACCCCGCCCCACCATGAGCAACAGGCTACCGACGTAGTGCGCTGGTGATCGTCGGGCGCACCGGCGCGCCGCCGTCCACCAACGCCAGCACCGCGTCGATGTCGAGGTGCGCGGCCAACAGGTCGGCCATCAGGTCCAGCTGGGCGTCGCGGCGCCCGGCGACGTTGACATCGGCGGCGACGCTGAACCCGTGCCGGCCCGCGACCGCGGCCGCCGTCTGCAGCCAGTGCCTGCGGAACTCGTCGTTGTCGAACAACCCGTGCCAATGCGTCCCGAACACCCCGGCCCGGCGGTAGCCGCCCGGGCGGCCGCCGGCATCGAACCAGCCGTCCTCGGCGCAGCGGACCACCTGCCCGTGGTGGATCTCGTAGCCGCTCAGCGGGGCCTCCCAGCGGCGCAACTCCTTGTCGGGGGCGAACGCGATGTCGGCGTCGAGCAGCCCCAGGCCGGCGACCGCGCCGGTGCGGGACTCGACGGTGTCGTCGATGCGCTCGCACAGCATCTGGAAGCCGCCGCAGATACCCAGCACCACCCGCCCGGAGCCGACGTGGGCGGCGATCGCGTCGGCCAGCCCCCGCTCGCGCAGCCAGGCCAGGTCGGCGACGGTGGCCTTGGTGCCCGGGATGACGACGACGTCGACGTCGGCGATGTCGGCCGGGTCGGTGACCCAGCGGGCCAGCACCCCGGGCTCGCAGGCCAGAGCCTCGATATCGGTGGAGTTGGAGATGCGGGGCAGCCGGATCGCGCCGATGCGCAGCCACTGCCGTCCCTGGGGAGGGGCGGGCACGCCGACGACCTCGCGGGCCGACACCGACACCGAATCCTCGGCGTCGAGCCACAGCTCGTCGCTGTGGGGAACCACCCCGTAGGTCGGCCTGCCGGTCAGCGCGGCGAGCTGGTCGAGCCCGGGTGCGAGCAGGGCGGGATCCCCGCGGAATTTGTTGATGATGAAACCGGCGATCAGCGCCTGGTCCTCCGGCGCCAGCACGGCCACCGTGCCGAACAGGTGGGCCAGCACGCCGCCGCGGTCGATGTCGCCGACCACCACGACCGGGATGTTCGCCGCCCGCGCGAGTCCCATGTTCGCCAAATCCGTTGCGCGCAGATTGATCTCGGCCGGAGAGCCGGCCCCCTCGCAGAGCACCACGTCGAATTCGGCCCGCAGCGCGGCCAGGTCCTCGGCGACGACGCCCGCGAGCCGGTCGCGGTGCTCGATATAGTCGCCGGCGCTGAGGGTGCCCACGGGATGGCCCCGCACCACCAGTTGTGAGGTGCGGTCACTGCCCGGCTTGAGCAGCACCGGATTGAACCGCACGCTGGGCGCCAGCCCCGCCGCGCGGGCCTGCATGCCCTGGGCGCGGCCGATCTCGCCGGCGACCCCATCGGCGTCCAGGGCGACCACCGAGTTATTGCTCATGTTCTGCGCCTTGAACGGCGCCACCCGAATTCCCTTGCGCGCCAGCAACCGGCACAGCCCGGCCACCACCATCGACTTGCCTGCGTCCGAGGTGGTGCCCGCTACCAGCAGTGCGCCGCTCACCCGTCCCCGGCGAGTGTGCGGATTCGTACGCAACACGCCGAGCGCGGCGTACGCCGGCGCACACTCGGCGGAATCACGGGGCCAGCGTCAGGATGTCGGCACCGTCCTCGGTGACGACCAGGGTGTGCTCGAACTGGGCCGTCCACTTGCGGTCCTTGGTGGCCACGGTCCAGCCGTCGTCCCAGATCTCGTAGTCCAGCGCGCCGAGGTTGATCATCGGCTCGATGGTGAACGTCATGCCGGGCTCCAGGACGGTCTCGACGCTGGGCTGGTCGTAGTGCAGCACCACCAGGCCGTTGTGGAACGTGGTGCCGATGCCGTGGCCGGTGAAGTCGCGAACCACGTTGTAGCCGAACCGGTTTGCGTACGCCTCGATCACCCGGCCGACCACCGAGAGCGCCCGGCCCGGCTTGACTGCCTTGATGGCCCGCATCGTCGCCTCATGGGTGCGCTCGACGAGCAGCCGGTGCTCCTCGCTGACGTCGCCGGCCAGGAAGGTGGCGTTGGTGTCACCGTGCACCCCGTTGATGTAGGCGGTGACGTCGATGTTGACGATGTCGCCGTCCTCGACGACCGTCGAGTCCGGGATGCCGTGGCAGATGATCTCGTTCAGCGAGGTGCAGCAGGACTTCGGAAAACCCTTGTAGCCCAGCGTCGAGGGGTAGGCGCCGTGGTCGACCATGTACTCGTGGGCGATGCGGTCGAGCTCGTCGGTGGTCACCCCGGGGGCCACCGCCTTGCCGGCCTCGGCCAGCGCCCCGGCCGCGATGCGTCCGGCGACGCGCATCTTCTCGATGACATCGGGGGTCTGCACCCACGGCTCGGACCCTTCTTGGACCGTCGCCTTCCACGCGTACTCGGGACGCTCGATCGCCTTCGGCACCGGCAGGGTCGGTGCGACCACTCCGGCGCGAAGGGCACTGCGAACTGGCATGTCCTCCAGCCTAACGGCGACGCAGGAGTGGCCGCTTGGGGCCGCGGACGTTGACCGACCCCAGCACCACCCGTCCGGTGAGTACGACATGGGGGGTGCCCTCGGCCGGCGCGTCCTTGCGACGGTCGCGCGCGCTGCCGCCGTAGACGGTGACGTCGTCGATCGAGGCGCTGGCGCCCTCGGGCAGCCGAAGGTCGAGGGATCCCCGCACCAGGTCGAGTTCGATCACCACCACCGGGCCGGCGAACCGGGCGTTGGCGAGGTCGAGATCCACCGAACCCACCCGGCGTACCAGCGCCAGCCGGGTCGGCACCGTCCACTCGCCCTGCCGGCGCAGCGAGCCGAGCCAGCCCCGGAGCTCCACCCGGTCGGTGGCCGAGCTGACGATGGCGCCCGGCCCGGGCAGGTCGTCGACCAGCACATCGAGTTCGGGTCGCATCCGCGCCGCGGATACCTGCGCCGAGCGCTCCTCGAACTCGCCGATGTCGATCAGCCCGAGCGCCACGGCGTTGTGCAGCCGCCGCAGTGTTCCGTTGCGGTCGGCGTCGGAAACCCGCAGCGCGGGGGTGTGCTCGATTCCGGTCATGGCCACTCCAATTTACCTTTCCGGGCTGCACTAGCCTGGTCCCCCATGTCCGGTATCTCCCGTCGCACGGTGCTGATCGGAGCCGCCGTCGTCCCCGTCGCCGTTCCCGTCGCCGCCTGCCGGACCGAACAGAAGACCCGGGCGGCGAAGCTCCCGGCCACCGGGCAGATCCTGGCCGCCACCGCCGACATCCCGGTCGGCTCCGGCAAGGTCGTCGGCGACGTCGTGCTCACCCAGCCCCAGGCGGGCGTGTTCGACGGTTTCATCGCCCGCTGCACCCACGCCGGCTGCGTGCTGACCTCGGTGGACGGCAACACCATCGTCTGCCCGTGCCACGGCAGCAAATTCGACCTGGACGGGGCGGTGGCGCGCGGGCCGGCGACCCAGCCGCTGGTGAAGGCGCCGATCAGCGTCAACGGCGGCTCGATCGTCGCGGGCTGAGTTCAGGACCTGCTGATACCGCGGATGAAGATGTCGAGCAGTTGGGCGAGGTAATCGGGCCGCGGTGCGTTATCACCGACAACGATGTCGTAAAGCGTGGCGCCGAGGAACATCCGCATCGCGTCGTCGAGATCGATGCCATCGCGCAACTCGCCCCGCTCCGCGGCGCGCTGCAGAATCCGCACCATCTCTTCCAATCGGATCCGCCAGAAGTCCGCCCGGATCTCGGACAGGTCGGCGTCGCCGTCCGCCGAGAGAAAGCGGTGCACCCATCGCCGGCCCAGGGTCGTCGAGGCCAACTCGGCCTGGGACTCGGACAAGGCCTGGAGGTCACCCACCAGGCTGCCGGTATCGGGCAGTGGCACCTGCCGTGAGGCGCTGGCGAGTTGCGCATCCATCAGCAGCACCCGGCCGTCGCCCCAGATTTCGTTGATCAGGCCGACTTCGACACCGGCCCGCCGGGCGACCGCCGCGACCGAGAAACTGTCGATGCCACGGGCGACCACCTCGGCCAGCGCCGCGTCGAGAATCGCCTGCCGATCGAACGATCCGGCGCTGACCATGGCGGATATCGCTTTCGTTATCGATTATTGCTGCAGCTCTCGCCCTTTTAACGCTACCGTCAATGCTGTCGGGAGGACGCGCGATGGTGATGCAGGCGAGAGCTCAAGCAACCCGCGCCGCGATCATTCAAGCCGCCTTGGACCTGTTCGAGGACAGCGGTTACGGAAGTACCGGGCTGACCGACATCATCAACAAGGCCGCAGTCACCAAGGGCGCCTTCTACTACCACTTCCACACCAAGGAATCGGTCGCCGCCGCCGTCGTCGAGGGGTCGTACGAGGAAATCCACCGGATGCTCGTCACGACCATCGAGGCTCCGTCCGGCCCGGCCCTCGAAAACCTGATCCGGGCCACTTTCGCGGTGGCCGAAGCCATGCGCCGCAATCAGCTGGTCCGGGTCGGCCACCAATTGCGGCTGGTGGTTCCGGCCGTGCGAGCCGTCGGAAAGTCCAGTTTCACCGCGCGCAGACAGGTCTTCATCTCGGCCATCGAATCCGCCGTCGCCGCCGGAGACGTGCTCGCCGACGTCGATCCCGCCGAGGCGGCCGACAGCATCCGGTCGGCGATGGTCGGCGCGCAAATCGTGTTCGACGCCGGGGCCGGCGACATCTACACCGGTCTTCGCAGTTCCTGGCGCATCATCCTGCGCGGCATCGCATCTGAGTCGTCGCTCGCATACTTCGGGGAGTTCGTCACCCGGGTGGCGGCCCGCTACCAGAGCGGCGCCGATCAGGCCAGGTAGTCGCCGGGCAGTTCGTCGAACATCATCCGGACCATCCGCACCGCGTACTCCGAACTGCCGCCGCCGACGATCAGCGCCGCGAAGGCCATGTCCCCGCGATAGCCGGCGAACCAGGCGTGCGAGCCGCCCTGGAACTCGGCCTCACCGGTCTTGCCGTAGACCTCGCCCGAGCCGGCGATGTCGCGCGCGGTGCCGTTGGTGACCACCAGCCGCATCATCTCGCGCAGGCCGTCGAGCATCGGCGGGCTGATCGGCGGGTGATCGCCGGTCTCGGTGGTCTGCGTGCCGGAGATCAGGCGCGGTGTCGGGGTCTTGCCCGCCGCGACCGTGGCCGCGGCCAGCGCCATTCCGAACGGCGTGACCAGCACCTTGCCCTGGCCGAAGCCGTCCTCGGTGCGTTCGGCGAGGTTCACCGTCGGGGGCACCGAACCGGTGACGGTGGTGATGCCGTCCACGGTGTAGTCCGGCCCGATGCCGTACTGGGAGGCCGCCACGGTCAGCGCGGTCGGAGGCATCCGGCTGGCCAACTCGGCGAACGTGGTGTTGCACGAGTTGGCGAACGCCTTGGCCATCGGGACCGTGCCCAGGTCGAACTTGTCGTAGTTCGGGATGGTCCGATCGCCGATGTCGATCTCGCCCGGGCAGCCCAGCAGCGTGTTCGGGGTGGCCATCGACCGGTCGATGGCCGCGCCCGCGGTCACGATCTTGAAGGTCGACCCGGGCGGGTAGAGGCCGGTGGTGGCGGCGGGGCCGTCGGCGTCGGCGGCCGCGTTCTGCGCGACCGCCAGGATGTCGCCCGTCGACGGCTTGATCACCACCAGCATCGCCTTGCGGCCCTGGGTGTCGACGGCGTGCTGAGCGGCGTTCTGCACCGGGCGGTCCAGCGTGATCGACATCGACGGGGCCGGCTGCGGCGCCACCTCGTTGAGGATGTCGACGTCGGCACCGTTCTGGTTGACGCTGACCACCCGCCAGCCGGCCTCGCCGTCGAGCTGGTCGATCACCGCCTTCTTGACCTGGCCGATGATGGCCGGGGCGAAGCGGTCGTCGGTGGGCAGCAGGTCGGCCTGCGGGGTGACCACCACCCCGGGCAGCCCGTCGAGCACCGGCCCCACCTTGTCGTGGTCCGATGGCCGCAGCGTGATCAGCTCCAGCGGACTGCTCGACGAGCTGGCCTCCTCGGCGAGCCGCTGTGGGTCCAGGGTGTCGTCGAACTGCCGCAAGGCATCGGCGACCACCCGCGAGGTCTTCATCAACTCCCCGCCGGCCTGCGCCGCGTCCAGCTGGTAGTGGTACAGGTTGCCGGGCACCAGAACGTCGGAGCCGCCCATCTCGTTGACCGAGGCCCGGCGCGGCGGGTCAGCCCGTAGCGCGAAGGTCTGATGCTCGCCGAGCTTTGGGTGCAGGCTGCCCGCGGTCCACCGGACGTGCCATCGACCCTCGTCGCGGATCATGTTGAGTACACCGTCGTAGGTCCAGGTGCGCTTCTTGGGCAGCTGCCAGGTGAAGCGGTAGTTCACGCTGCCGGTGTCCCCCGTGAAGCGCGACCCCAGGATCTGGGTGTCCAGGTGGGTGGCCTGCAGCCCCGACCAGGCCTGGTTGAGCGCGGCCTGGGCGTCGGACGGGCGGTCGGACAGCTGCGCGGCGCCCGCGGTGTCGCCCTTGCTCAGGTCGGCGAAGAACTGCTCGGCGGCCGGGGTGGGGCCGTCCGGCCGCGGCGTGCAGGCCGACAGGGTGACGCCGGCCGCCAGCACGGTCAGCACCGAGACGACACCTGTTACTCGTGTTGCTATTGGGGTGCAAGTAACCATTGGGGCAGATGTTATGAGGCTGTGACCCCATTGCGTCGGAGGCGCACCGGCCGGCAGCCGCCGAACGTCGACTTGATGGCGAAAACAGACGCGCGCAGCGTCAACAACTCGACGTTGGGCGCAAGGGCGCGGCGGCGTCAGTCGAGCAGGACGGTCGCGAAGGTGCCGACCTCGACGAAGCCGACCCGGCTGTAGGCGGCGCGGGCGACGGTGTTGTAGCTGTTGACGTACAGGCTGGCGATGCGGCCGCTGTCGACCACCGCGGCCGCCACCGCGGCCGTGCCGCTGGTGCCCAGGCCGCGGCCACGACACTCCGGATGCACCCATACGCCCTGGATCTGGCCCACCACCGGGGACTGCGAGCCCACCTCGGCCTTGAAGATCACCCGGCCGTGCTCGAACCGTGCGTAGGCACGCCCGGCGGCGATCAGGCTGGCCACCCGGCGGCGGTATCCCCGCCCGCCGTCGCCGATGCGCGGGTCGATGCCGACCTCGCCGATGAACATGTCGATCGCGGCCACCAGGTAGGCGTCCAGTTCGTCGGCCCGCACCCGGCGCACCGCCGGGTCGGGGCGGCAGGCGGGCCGGGAGCCGATGGCCATCAGCGGCTGCTGGTCGCGCACGTCGCGGGCCGGCCCCCAGGCCGGTTCGAGGCGTTCCCACATCGGCAGCACGAGCTCGGCCCGGCCCACCAGCGATGAGCAGCGCCGTGCGGTGCTCATCGCCTTGTCGGCGAAGGCGGCGAGGTCACCCGAGGACCCACGCAGCGGGATCAGGTTCGCGCCGGCATAACAGAGCGACTCCTCGGGGCTGCGGCGCGTCCACAACTCCCCGCCGATCGCCTGCGGGTCGACACCGTGGTCGGCCACCCGCGCGGCCACCATGCAGGAGCCGACCGGATCGTCGGCGAGCACCCGGCCGACCGCAGCCACGTCGCGCACCACCGAGACCCGACGTTCCTCGACAGGGCGGAACAGGGACGGAGCCGACATTGGCATTCTTTCTGCGGACTGCGGGCCGCTGCGGGATTACGCCCTCAGCTTACGGTCACCACCGGCGAACCGGGAGCAGATGCGTCCGTGCCGCCCTGCTGCTCGGCGAGCCGCATGGCTTCCTCGATGAGCGTCTCGACGATCTGGGACTCGGGCACGGTCTTGATCACCTCGCCCTTGACGAAGATCTGGCCCTTGCCATTGCCCGACGCCACCCCGAGGTCGGCCTCGCGGGCCTCGCCCGGCCCGTTGACGACACAGCCCATCACGGCCACCCGCAGCGGCACGTCGAGCCCCTCCAGGCCGGCCGACACCGCGTTGGCCAGGGTGTAGACGTCGACCTGGGCGCGGCCGCAGGACGGGCAGGACACGATCTCGAGCCCGCGGGGCCGCAGGTTCAGCGACTCCAGGATCTGGGTGCCGACCTTGACCTCTTCGACCGGCGGGGCGGACAGCGACACCCGGATGGTGTCGCCGATGCCGCGGCTCAACAGCGCACCGAACGCCACCGCCGACTTGATGGTGCCCTGGAAGGCCGGCCCGGCCTCGGTGACCCCGAGATGCAAGGGATAGTCACACTTCTCGGCGAGCAACTCGTAGGCGGCGACCATCACCACGGGGTCGTTGTGCTTGACGCTGATCTTGATGTTGCCGAAGCCGTGCTCCTCGAACAGCGACGCCTCCCACAGGGCGGACTCGACCAGTGCCTCCGGTGTGGCCTTGCCGTACTTCTCCAGGAACCGCTTGTCCAGGGAGCCCGCGTTGACGCCGATCCGGATCGGGATGCCGGCGTCGCCGGCGGCCCTGGCGACCTCCTTGACCCGGCCGTCGAACTCCTTGATGTTGCCCGGATTGACCCGTACCGCAGCGCATCCCGCCTCGATCGCGGCGAAGATGTACTTCGGCTGGAAGTGGATGTCGGCGATCACCGGGATCTGGCTCTTCTTGGCGATCGTGGCAAGCGCGTCGGCGTCCTCCTGGCGCGGGCAGGCGACCCGGACGATGTCACAGCCGGCGGCGGTGAGTTCGGCGATCTGCTGCAGGGTGGAGTTGATGTCGTGGGTCTTGGTGGTGCACATCGACTGCACCGAGATCGGGTAGTCGCTGCCGACGCCTACGTCGCGAACCATGAGCTGGCGGGTCTTGCGCCGCGGTGCCAGTACCGGCGCGGGCGGGGCCGGCATTCCCAGGCCTATCGAAGTCACGTGAATCTCCTACTGGAACAACCTGATCGGATTGACCAGGTCGGCGGTTACGGTCAGCAGCATGTAGCCGACCACCACGACCAGGATCACGTAGGTGGCGGGCATCAGCTTCATGTAGTTGACCGGCGCCGCGGCGACTCTGCCGCGGGCCGAACGGAACATGTTGCGCACCTTCTCGAACATGGCGATCGCGATGTGGCCGCCGTCGAAGGGCAGCAGCGGCACCAGGTTGATGGCGCCGAGCACGAAGTTCAATTGGGCCAGGAAGAACCAGAAGGCCACCCACAGGCCGTGGTCGACGGTGTCGCCGCCGATGATGCTGGCGCCGACGACGCTGATCGGCGTCTCGGGGTCGCGTTCACCGCCACCGATGGCCTTGACCAGCGCACCGACCTTGGTGGGGATCGCAACCAGTGACTTGCCCAGTTCGACGGCCAGGTCACCGGTGAACACGAACGTGCCGGGCACGGCGGTGAGCAGGTTGTACTGGGTCGGCCCGACCGACGCGGGGGCTACACCGACCGCCCCGACGGTGGTGGGCGCGGTCTGGGTGGCGCCGGCGTCCTTACCGGCGTCTTCCTTGCCGGCGTCCTTTGCGGTCCAGCGCTGGGTGGCCGCGACGTCGACGTTGGCGGTGAACTCGTAGGTGTGGCCGTCCCGGGTGCGCTGCACCACGAACGGCGTTGTCCCGCTGGACTTGCGCACCGCGGTGACCATCTCGTCGAAGTTCTTCACCGGGGTGGACCCCACCTTGACCACCACGTCACCGGGCTTGATACCCGCCATCGCCGCCGGGCCCGGACCCGTGCAGTCGCCGAGCTTGCCCTTGCTGACTTCCGGTGCCACACAAGAGGTTTCGCCGACCACGGCCTGGGTCGGCGGATGCAGGCTGGGCAGTCCCCACACCACGGCGATCACGTACACCAGCACCAGGCCGATGATGAAGTTCATGGCGGGTCCGGCGAACAGCACCGCGACCCGCTTCCAGGTCTTCTGCTTGTACATCGCGTAGGGCTCTTCGCCGGGCTTGAGTTCCTCCACCGAGGTCATCCCGGCGATGTCGCAGAAGCCGCCCAGCGGGACGGCCTTCACGCCGTACTCGGTGTAGCCGAGCTTGTTGGGCCGCAGCGTCGACCACAGGGTGGGACCGAAGCCGACGAAGTACCGGCGCACCTTCATACCGGTGGCGCGCGCCACCCACATGTGACCGCATTCATGCAGCGCCACCGAGATGAGAATGGCAAGCGCGAACAGCACGATGCCGAGAACGAACATCATCGGATTGCTGCGACCTCCTGTGTGACCGCGTCGCGGGCGCGTTGCCGGGCCCATCGCTGCGCGTCAAGTACCTCATCCACGGTAGCCGGTTCGGCGGCCCACTGGTCCGCGGCGTGCAGGACGTCAGCGATTGTTCGCACGATCGCCGGGAACCGGATCCGCCCGGCCAGGAACGCGGCGGCGGCTTCCTCGTTGGCGGCGTTGTACACCGCGGTCATGCAGCCGCCGGTCTGACCGGCGTGCCGGGCCAGGTCCACCGCCGGGAAGACGGCGGCGTCCAACGGTTCGAAAGTCCAGGTGGAGGCGGTGCCGAAGTCACAGGCCGCGGCCGCCCCGGCGACCCGGTCCGGCCAGCCCAGGGCCAGCGAGATCGGCAGCTTCATGTCCGGCGGGCTGGCCTGCGCAATGGTCGACCCGTCGACGAACGTCACCATGGAGTGCACGATCGACTGCGGGTGCACCACGGCCTCGATGCGGTCGTAGGGAACTCCGAACAGCAGGTGGGTCTCGATCAGTTCGAGGCCCTTGTTCACCAGCGACGCCGAGTTCAGCGTGTTCATCGGGCCCATGTTCCAGGTGGGATGCGCCCCGGCCTGCTCGGGCGTGACGGCGTCGAGTTCCGCGGCCGACCAGCCACGGAACGGGCCGCCGGAGGCGGTCAGCACCAGCTTGGCCACCTCCTGGGCGCCCCCGGAGCGCAGGCACTGGGCCAGCGCGGAGTGCTCGGAGTCGACGGGGACGATCTGCCCCGGCTCGGCGGCCTTGACCACCAGCGGTCCACCCGCCACCAGGGACTCCTTGTTGGCCAGCGCCAGGCGTGCCCCGGTGGCCAGCGCGGCCAGCGTCGGCTCCAGACCCAGGGCTCCGACCAGCGCGTTCAGCACGACGTCCGCCTCGACGTTCTCCACCAGGCGGGTGACGGCGCCGGGGCCGCTGTAGGTGACGTCACCGACCTTCTCGGCAGCAGCCGCGTCGGCGACGGCGATGTTGGTGACGGACGTCTCGGCGCGCTGACGGGCCAGCAGTTCGGGGTTGCCGCCCCCGGCCGCCAGCCCTACCACCTCGAAGCGGTCCGGGTTGGCGGCGATGACCTCCAGCGCCTGGGTACCGATCGACCCGGTGCTACCCAGGATCAAAACCCGCAGGCGGTTGGCGCGGCTCACCGATCCATTGTGCCGTGTCCGGCACGAGCGGAGCGCACCCCGGCGGCCGGTGCGGGAATGTGACGCGTTTGTGACCCGCACCGGCTTCGCCAGTCCGGACGCTGACCGCCACCGAATCGCGCATGTAGCCCCGATCAAGACGCGGTCGGATTCGCCAGACATCGAAGACAAAGGAGTCCCCCAGCATGCAGGTACATCGAAGCGCCTTCACCGCGGCCACCGTGGCCGCCGCCGTCCTGTCGTTGGCGGCGTGTTCGTCGGGCAGCACCTCGACCAGCGCCTCCTCCGCAGCCTCGGAGACCTCGTCGGCCGCCGCTACGACGACGTCGACCGCCGCCGCACCCGCACCGGTCGGCGCGGGCTGCGCCGGCTACGCCGAGAAGGTGCCCACCGGGCCGGGGTCGGTCGCCGGGATGGCGGCCGGTTCGGTCACGGCGGCGACCGCCAACAGCCCGGTGCTGACCACGCTGAACTCGGCGCTGTCGGGCAAGCTCAACCCGAACGTCAACCTGGTCGACACGCTCAACGGCGGCGAGTTCACCGTGTTCGCACCGACCGACGAGGCGTTCGCCAAGATCGATGCGGCCACCATCGAGAAGCTCAAGACCGATTCGGCGCTGCTGACCTCGATCCTGACCTATCACGTGGTGCCCGGACAGGCCACGGCCGCGCAGGTGGTCGGCGAGCACAAGACCGTGCAGGGCGCGACGGTGAAGGTGACCGGCACCCCGGACAGCCTCAAGGTCAACGACGCCGGCGTGGTGTGCGGCGGAGTGGCCACCACCAACGCCCAGGTGTACCTGATCGACACCGTCCTGATGCCGCCCGCGCAGTAACGCACGCAGCAACCCGAACCCAATCGATCCAACCGGAGGGAATGAACGAATGAAGATGCACAAGAACACATTTGGGATGGCGGGCCTGACCGCCGCCGCGGTGATCGGCGCGACGCTGGCGGTATCGCCGGTCGCCGCGGCCGACGACCACACCACCAGCCTGGTCGGCCCGGGCTGCGCGGCCTACGCCGCGCAGGTGCCCAGCGGCCCTGGTTCGGTGGCCGGCCTGGCGGCCGGATCGGTGACCGCGGCGACGGCCAACAGCCCGCTGCTGACCACACTGAACGCCGCGCTGTCGGGCAAGCTCAACCCGAACGTCAACCTGGTCGACACGCTCAACGGTGGGCAGTTCACCGTGTTCGCCCCGACCGATGCGGCGTTCGCCAAGCTCGACCCGGCGACCGTGGAGACGCTCAAGACCAACTCGGATCTGCTGACGTCGATCCTGACCTACCACGTGGTCTCGGGCCAGGCCGCGCCGGCCCAGGTGGTCGGCACGCACAAGACCGTCCAGGGTGGGGACCTCACCGTCTCGGGCTCGGGCGATCAGCTGACCGTCAACGGCGCGAATGTCGTGTGCGGTGGCATCAAGACCACCAACGCCACGGTCTACCTCATCGACTCGGTGCTGCTGCCCCCGGCCAACTAGGCCGCGCGGCACCGACACAACCGGCCGGCCGCGGCGACGTGCTTCTCCTTCGCGTCGCTGCGGTCGGCCCTTTCTCGCCAAGCCCACCGACCGACAAGGCAGCATGGGCATATGCCGTCCAACCTGCTGTGGTTTCGCCGCGACCTTCGTCTGCACGACCTGCCGCCGCTGCTGGAGGCCGCCGCCGACGGGGCCGACGTACTGGGCTGCTTCGTCCTCGATCCGCGCCTGGAGAAGTCGTCCGGGGCGCGGCGACTGCAGTTCCTGGGTGACTCGCTGCGGGCCCTGAACGACACGATGGGCGGGCGGCTGCTGATCCTCCGCGGCCGACCCGAGGAGCGGATCCCGGAACTCTGTGCCGCGGTCGGCGCCCCGGCCGTGCACGTCTCGGCGGATTTCAGCCCGTTCGGTGCCCGCCGGGACGCGGCGGTGAGCGCGGCGCTGGCCGAGGCCGGGGTGGCGTGGCAGGCCACCGGCTCGCCATACCTGGTCTCGCCGGGGCGGGTGACCAAGGACGACGGCACGCCCTACAAGGTGTTCACCCCGTTCTTCGCGCGATGGAAGGAAGTCGGCTGGCGCGCCCCGGCCGCCTCCGAGGCGATCGACGTCACGTGGGTCGACCCGGCCGGGCTGCCGGCGAATCTCGACCGGGTCGCCGCGCCGGACCCCGGCGTGACCCTGGACCTCGAGGCCGGCGAGCCCGCGGCGCGGCGGCGGTGGTCGGAGTTTCTCGCCGGGGGTCTCGAGAACTACTCCGAAGACCGCAACCGACCCGACAAGCCGGGTACCAGCCGGATGTCGGCACACCTGAAATTCGGCACCATCCACCCACGAACCATGGTGAAGGACTTGAACATTCGCGAGACGGGCGCCGGCGCGTACCTCCGCGAGCTCGCTTTCCGTGACTTCTACGCCGACGTGCTGAACCAGTGGCCGCGCAGTGCGTGGTGGAACTGGAACGCCAACTTCGACACCATCGATGTCGACACCGATGCGTCGGCGGAGAAGAGGTTTGAGGCCTGGAAGCAGGGCCGCACCGGATACCCGATCGTCGACGCGGGGATGCGCGAGCTCGCGGGCAGCGGCTTCATGCACAACCGGGTCCGGATGATCGTGGCGTCCTTCCTGGTCAAGGATCTGCACCTGCCGTGGCAGTGGGGCGCCCGCTGGTTCCTCGACCAACTGGTCGACGGCGACATGGCCAACAATCAGCACGGCTGGCAGTGGTGCGCGGGTTCGGGCACCGATGCCGCCCCCTATTTCCGGGTGTTCAACCCGACCGCGCAGGGTGAGAAGTTCGACCCGGCCGGCGCCTATGTGCGCCGCTGGGTGCCGGAGCTGGCCGATGTCGCCGACGTGCACAAACTCAAGGGCGGTCGGCCGCCGGGCTATCCGGAGCCGATCGTCGATCATGCGGCCGAGCGGACGGAGGCGCTGGCGCGTTACGGCCGGATCGGCTGAGCCGGCAGGGGGTCGATATGCCAGAATGACCTGACTTGCCGATCCGAATCCGACAGGAGCCGCGATGCCCAGCACCGAGGTGGAGCGCTACAACGACGTCGACCCCGCCGACGTGCCCTCGGCCGCCTGGGGCTGGAGCAAGATCAACCACCGCACCTGGTACATCACCGGGTTCTTCATCGCCGGACTGCTGCTGCTGATGCTGCGCGGCAACCATGTCGGCCACGTCGAGGACTGGTTTCTCATCACCTTCGCGTTCCTGACGCTGGCGGTCATCTTCCGCGACTGGTGGGGCCGCCGGCGCGGCTGGCTTCGGTAGCCGGCCTTCATCGAGATCGACGCCAGCGTAGCGTCCACTCGCACTTTCGCGCGGTCTCGTCGATTTCGGCGCGCATTCTCACTCTGAGGCGGCCAGCTGACCGCAGGCCGCCGCGATCTCACGCCCGCGGGTGTCCCGCACCGTGCACGACACGCCCTGGGCGCGGACCCGTCGGACGAACTCCCGCTCCGCGGGCTTCGGGCTGGCATCCCACTGGCTGCCCGGCGTCGGGTTCAACGGGATCAGGTTCACGTGCGCCAGCGGCCCGAGCGCCCGGTGCAGTTTCTTGCCCAGCAGGTCGGCCCGCCACGGCTGGTCATTGACATCGCGAATCAGCGCGTACTCGATCGACACCCGCCTGCCGGTCACATCGCCGTAGTAGCGGGCGGCCTCCAGCACCTCGCTGACCTCCCAGCGGTTGTTCACCGGCACCAGGGTGTCGCGCAGTTCGTCGTCGGGGGTGTGCAGCGACACCGCGAGGGTCACTCCGAGGCGTTCCTCTGCCAGCTTGCGGATGGCCGGCGCCAGCCCGACCGTGGAGACCGTCACCGACCGGGCCGAGATCCCGAACCCCTCGGGCGGTTCGGCGGTGATGCGCTGCACCGCGGCGACCACCCGGGCGTAGTTCGCCAGCGGCTCCCCCATGCCCATGAACACGACATTGGAGAGGCGATCGCCGAACTCGTCGCGCAGCGTCACCGCAGCGGCGCGCACCTGCTCGAGGATCTCGGCGGTGCTCAGGTTGCGGGTCAAACCGGCCTGACCGGTGGCACAGAACGGGCACGCCATCCCGCAACCGGCCTGCGACGAGATGCACACCGTGTTGCGGTTCGGGTAGCGCATCAGCACCGATTCGAACGTGGTGCCATCGTGGGCGCGCCACAACGTCTTTCGGGTCTCGCCGGCGTCGCACTCGATGTCGCGGACCGCGGTGATCAGCTCCGGGAACAGCGCGTCGGCGACCTTGTCCCGCACCCCGGCGGGCAGGTCGGTCATCTGGTGCGGGTCGGCCAGCAGCCGGGCGTAATACTGCTGCGCGAGCTGATTGGCGCGAAACGGCGGGAGCCCGAGTTCGGCGACCACGGCCGCTCGGCCGACGGCGTCGAGGTCGGCGAGGTGGCGCGGCGGCAACCCGCGGCGCGGCGCCTCGAACACCAAATCCCGTTTCATGACGTCCAGTATTGCCGAGTCGAAGACCGGCTCAGGCCAGCAGTGTCAGCACGATCCAGCCGGCGACCGCGGACGGCAGCATCGCGTCGATGCGGTCCATGATGCCGCCATGGCCCGGCAGCAGCGTGCCCATGTCCTTGATGCCCATGTCGCGCTTGATCTGCGACTCGACCAGGTCGCCGAGCACGCCGGTGATCACCAGCATCAACCCGAGCGGCAGGCCCACCCAGGCCGGCTTGTGCAGCAGGAACATCACCGACAGCACGGCCGCGGTGATGCCGAACAGCAGCGAGCCGCCCAGTCCCTCCCATGACTTCTTCGGGCTGATCGCCGGCGCCAGCAGATGCTTGCCGAACAGGACCCCGGCGATGTAGCCGCCGATGTCGGCGAAGACCACGGTGGCGATCACGGTGAATACCCGGCCACCGCCGTTGGGCTGGAAGATCATCAGCGAGGTGAAACTGGCGAACAACGGCACCCAGGTGGCCAGCAGGATCGTGGCGGCGATGTCGCGCAGGTAGTTGACCGGCTGCTCGCGCAGACCCTGCCCGACGAGGCGCCACACCATCGCGACGACGACGGTGCCGCCGTAGGCGCCCAGCGTTCCCGCCACACCCCACAGCCAGGCGAGCCAGATCATCGCCTGACCGCCGATAAGCAGTGGGACGACGGGCAGCGCGTAGCCGTGTTCGCGAAGCCGGCGGACCACCTCGTGGGTGGCGATCGCGATCGCGGTGGCCAGCAGCGGCAGCCACCATCTCGGCGCGAACAGCAGGCTGCCGATCGCCATGGCGCCGAGCAGCACGCCGACCGCGATGGCGGCGGGCAGGTTGCGGCCGGCTCGGGACGTCTTCTTCTCCGGTGCCGCGGAACCGGAGGCGCCGGAATCGGTATCGGCCACGGGCGATCGTTGCTGGGCGGTCATCAGACCTCCAGCAGTTCGCCTTCCTTGTGCTTGACCAGTTCGTCGATCTGGTTGGTGTAGGTGTGGGTGACCTTGTCGAGGTCCTTCTCGGCGCGGCCCACCTCGTCCTCACCGGCGTCGCCGTCCTTGCGGATGCGGTGCAGTTCCTCCATGGCGCGGCGACGCACGTTGCGCACCGACACCTTGGCGTCCTCGCCCTTGGCCTTGGCCTGCTTAACCAGCTCGCGGCGGCGTTCCTCGGTGAGCTGCGGGATGGACACCCGGATCACGTTGCCGTCGTTGGTCGGGTTGACCCCGAGATCGGAGTTGCGGATGGCCTCCTCGATCGCCTTGAGCTGCGAGGCCTCGTAGGGCTTGATCACCACCAGGCGCGCCTCGGGCACGTTGACGCTGGAGAGCTGGGTGATCGGGGTCATCGACCCGTAGTAGTCGACGGCGACGCGGGCGAACATGCCGGGGTTGGCGCGCCCGGTCCGGATGGACGAGAGGTCGTCTCGGGCGACCGCCACCGCCTTCTCCATCTTCTCCTCGGCATCGAAGAGAGCCTCTTCGATCATGCGCCGCTCCTCCTCTTCGCTTCGCTCAGCATCGTCGCTGGCGGGATCATGCGCCGCTCCTCCTCATTTCCCTCATGTCGTGACCAGTGTTCCAATCTTCTCACCTGCGACGGCTCGGGCGATATTCCCGTCGGTCAGCAGGTTGAAGACCAGGATCGGCATGCCGTTGTCCATGCACAGGCTGAAGGCGGTGGCGTCGGCCACCCGCAGTCCGCGGTCGATGACCTCGCGATGGCTGATCTCGGTCAGCAGTTCCGCATCCGGGTTCTCCCGGGGGTCGTCGGTGTAGACCCCGTCGACGGCCTTGGCCATCAGCACGACATCCGCGCCGATCTCCAGCGCCCGTTGCGCGGCCGTCGTATCCGTGGAGAAGTAGGGCAACCCCATACCGGCGCCGAAGATCACCACGCGCCCCTTCTCCAGGTGCCGCCGCGCCCGCAGCGGAATGTAGGGTTCGGCGACCTGACCCATCGTGATGGCGGTCTGCACCCGGGTGGCGATGCCTTCCTTCTCCAGGAAGTCCTGCAGCGCAAGGCTGTTCATGACGGTGCCGAGCATGCCCATGTAGTCCGACCGGGTGCGTTCCATGCCGCGTTGCTGCAGCTGCGCGCCGCGGAAGAAGTTGCCACCGCCGATCACGACGGCGACCTGCACGCCACTGCGCACCACCTCGGCGATCTGGCGGGCCACCTGGGCGACGACGTCGGGGTCCAGGCCGACCGCCCCGCCGCCGAACATCTCACCGCCGAGCTTGAGCAGTACGCGGGAGTATTTCGGCCGAAGTTCCCGCGGCTTGTCCGCCGACGGTTGTGCGCCGTTGGTGCTGGTCGGTTCCCCCATCAGGCTCCTCGGAGTTCTCGGGCTGCTGGCATGAGAGTGCCATCCCGGCGGCAGTGGGGATGGCGGTTCCATCCTGCCTCATCGCCGAAATTGACGATCGTCGGGCTGGCCGGTCCTACCAGAGCACCGCGAGGGCCGCGTTCGTCAGCGTCAGCACACCCACCGCCGCGAACACCGGACGGGCGACGGGTTGGTCGCTGCGCCGCTGGCGGGCCAGGCCGATACCGAGCAATGCGCCGATGACCAGCAGGATCACCAGCTTGATGCCGACCTTCGGGTAGTTGATGACCTCTCCCGCCGGCCACGGCGCGGCGAGTGCGACGCCGGTGAGGAAGGAGACGAGCATGCCGTAGTTCATCAGGGTGGTGAACCGGAACCGTCGCGCCGCAGCCTCGGCGACCCAGGCGCCGAACAGCACGGCGAAGCCGATCAGGTGCAGCAAGACGACTACGTTTCGTAGTAGCTCCATGCCGGTCAGCGTACGACATCCGAGGCCGCCGGATGCCCAGCTGAAGCAGCCTAGGCCTGGACTGACGCCTGGATCTTCGGGAACGGCCTGGCGGCCTCGAGCTCGTAGGCCAACTCCAGGAGCCTGCGCTCGTGCCCGGTCGGCGCGGACAGCATCATGCCGACCGGCATGCCGTTGGCGGACTGGGCCAGCGGAAGCGAGATCGCCGGCTCCCCCGTCACGTTCTGCAGCGGGGTGAAGCCGACCCACTCCGAGAGCCGGTCGATGATCTGCTGGTAGTCCGCGGTGGGGTCCAGATGCCCGATCCGGGGTGTCTCGTCGGTCAGCGTCGGGGTCAGCAGGACGTCGTAGTCGCGGTAGAACCGCTCGGTCACCCGGCGCAGCCGGTTCAGGCGGGCGATGGCCAGCGGCAGCCGGTGCAGCCCGCGCACCCCGTGCCGGTCGAGGCCCAACGTCAGGTTGTCGAGGCGGTCGCGGTCGATCTTCTGCCCCAGCAATCGGGAACTGGTGCGCACGATCGTCATCGCCAAAAACCCCCAGTACAAAACAAAGTCGTCGACGAACGAGCGCGGGATGGGGGTGTGGTCGAGGGCCTCGACGCGATGGCCCAGCCCTTCAAGCAGTGCGGCGGTCTGCAGCGTGAAGTCGCGCACGGCGGGACTGCTGTCCCGGTGCACCGACTGGGTGACGACGGCGATCCGCAGCCGCTGATCACTCGGACCGCTCACCGCTCCGATCGGCGGCAACCGGCGGTCACGCCAGATGAGTTCGGCTTCCCGGTAGAACGCGGCGGTGTCGCGCACCGAGCGGGTGAGCACGCCGTTGGTGACGAGCTTCACCGGCATCTGCAGCAGCCACCAGTCCGATGGAAGCCGGCCGCGCGAGGGCTTGAGACCGACCAATCCGTTGCAGGCGGCCGGAATTCGGATCGACCCGCCTCCGTCGTTCGCGTGTGCGATCGGCACCACCCCGGCGGCGACGAACGCCCCCGAACCCGACGATGACGCGCCGGCGGTGTAGTCGGTGTCCCAGGGGTTGCGCACCGCGCCGAGCCGCGGATGTTCCGCCGAGGCACTCAACCCGAACTCCGACAGTTGGGTCTTGCCCACCGGCACGAGCCCGGTCGCCAGGAACAATCGGGCGAACTCGCCGTGGGCCGACTTGGGGCGCGGCTCGAAGGCGTCGCTGCCCTGCATCGTCGGCATGCCCTCGACATCGACGTTGTCCTTGAAAAAGGTTGGCACCCCGGCGAAGTAGCCATGCGGCCGATCCGCGTAGGCAAGCGCCAATGCCTGGTCGAAGTTCTCGTGGGCCAGGCCGTTGAGGTCCGGGTTGACCGCCTGCGTCCGGGCGATCGCGGCCTCCACCAGTTCGGGACGCGACACCTTGCCGGTGCGAAGGGCGTCCACCAGAGCGACGGCGTCGAGGTCGCCGAGAGCGTCGGCACCAAAAGCGTGCACGTGTCGGGTCACTGGCCCGACGCTAGCAGACACGCCGGCAACAGCTTCGGTCCCCAAAAAGGCAAAACCCCGCGCCTCCGGGATCGCCGGATGTGGCGCGGGGTTTTCCCTTGATGGGCGGCGACGATTGGTGGCCGTGCCGTCCAGGTCCTGGTTACTGCTGGCCGACCTCGAACCGGACGAACCGGGTGATGGTCACGCCTGCGTCGTCGAGCAGCGCCTTGACGGACTTCTTGCTGTCCGACACCGACGGCTGCTCGAGCAGCACGACGTCCTTGAAGAAGCCGGTGAGGCGGCCCTCGACGATCTTGGGCAGCGCCTGCTCCGGCTTACCCTCGGCCTTGGCGGTCTCCTCGGCGATGCGGCGCTCGTTGGCCACCACATCCTCGGGAACCTCGTCGCGGGTCAGGTACTTGGCCTTCAGCGCGGCGATCTGCAGGGCCACCGCGTGCGCGGCGTCCTTGTCAGAGCCGGTGAACTCGACGAGCACGCCCACCGCGGGCGGCAGGTCGGCCGCCCGCTTGTGCAGGTACGGCTCGACGGCACCGTCGAAGTAGGCGACCCGGCGCAACTCGAGCTTCTCGCCGATCTTCGCCGACAGCTCGGCGATGGCCTGCTCGACGGTGGTGTCACCGAGCTTGGCGGCCTTCAGCGCGTCGACGTCGGTGGCCTTGGATTCCAGTGCCGCGTCGACGATCCGGTCGGCCAGCTTCTGGAACTCGTCGTTCTTGGCGACGAAGTCGGTCTCCGAGTTCAGCTCGATGATCGCCCCGTCGCGGGCGGCGACCAGACCCTCGGCCGTCGCGCGCTCGGCGCGCTTGCCGACGTCCTTGGCGCCCTTGATGCGCAGCGCCTCGACCGCCTTGTCGAAGTCACCGTCGCTATCGGCCAGCGCGTTTTTGCAGTCGAGCATGCCTGCGCCGGTGAGCTCCCGAAGTCGCTTGACGTCGGCAGCGGTGTAGCTAGCCAAGATTGAGCCTCTCCTACGAAGTTTCGGTAACGGATTCGGTGGCGACCGGACCCGGCTCGGTGGGAGCGGACGCGGTCGCGCTGGCCAGCAGCTCCTGCTCCCACTCGGGCAGCGGCTCGGCTCCGGCTTCCGGCTTGTCGCCGGCGCCGGCACCACCGCGGGCCTGCAGGCCCTCGGCGACCGCCGAGGCCACCACCCGGGTCAGCAGCGCGGCCGACCGGATGGCGTCGTCGTTACCCGGGATCGGGTAGTCGACCAGGTCCGGATCGCAGTTGGTGTCGAGGATCGCGATGATCGGGATGTTGAGCTTGCGCGCCTCCGCGACGGCGAGGTGCTCCTTGTTGGTGTCGACGACCCAGATGGCCGACGGCACCTTGCTCATGTCGCGGATACCGCCGAGGCTGCGCTCCAGCTTGTTCTTCTCGCGGGTCAGCATCAGGATTTCCTTCTTGGTGCGACCCTCGAAACCGCCGGTCTGCTCCATGGCCTCGAGTTCCTTGAGGCGCTGCAGCCGCTTGTGCACGGTCGAGAAGTTGGTGAGCATGCCGCCCAGCCAGCGCTGGTTCACATACGGCATGCCGACGCGGGTGGCCTCTTCGGCGATCGACTCCTGCGCCTGCTTCTTGGTGCCGACGAACATGATCGAACCGCCGTGCGCGACCGTCTCCTTGACGAACTCGTACGCCTTGTCGATGTACGTGAGCGTCTGCTGCAGGTCGATGATGTAGATGCCGTTGCGGTCGGTGAAGATGAACCGCTTCATCTTGGGGTTCCAGCGACGGGTCTGATGCCCGAAGTGGGTGCCGCTGTCAAGCAGCTGCTTCATGGTTACAACAGCCATGACTTCGTGATTCCTTTATGTCGGTTGTCGTCCGGCATCGGGTGAGCCGGACCCTGGCGCCCGCTTCGATGCCGGACCCGTACGAGGTGAACCTCGGAGCGGGACCGCCCGGCATACAGGTGACGAACCGATGGGTTCGAGCCGCAGACGCGCGAAGTCAGCCCGTTTGCACGAGCTGCGGGTCAAAGTTTACACCGCGGCAAGGGGTGCTTTGTCCACAGGCGCACCGCCCTCCCCAGCCGGGCATCCGTGGGCTGGCGTACCCGCTTCCGGGCCGTTGAACTGGGCCGATGCGGATCGGTGTGGCGCTGCTCACCGCGGCCGTGCTGGGTGCGCCCGCGGCGGTGGCCGATGGCGCCCGGCTTGATTGGCCGCTGCGGCCCCGGCCCGTGGTCGTCCGGGCTTTCGATGCGCCCGCACCGAACTGGCAGCGCGGGCACCGCGGGGTGGACCTGGCCGGTGCGCCCGGCCAGCCGGTCCACGCCGCGGGTGCCGGCACGGTGGTCTTCGCCGGTGTGCTGGCGGGCCGCCCGGTGGTGTCGGTGCAACACCCGGGCGGGCTGCGGACCAGCTACGAGCCGGTCGAGGCCGCAGTTCGAGCCGGTCAGCGGGTCGACGGGGCGACGGTGCTGGGCCGGCTGCAGCCCGGTCACCCGGGCTGCCCGGCGGCGGCCTGCCTGCACTGGGGTGCGATGTGGGGACCGGCCGCCCGGGCCGACTACGTCGACCCGCTCGGCCTGCTGGCGAGCACCCCGCTCCGGCTCAAGCCCCTGGCGGGGTGAACTCAGGCCCGCGGGTGGGCCTGGTCGTGCACGGCGCGCAGCCGTGCGACCGTCACGTGCGTGTAGAGCTGGGTGGTGGCCAGCGTCGAGTGACCGAGCAGTTCCTGCACGATGCGCAGGTCAGCGCCGCCTTCCAGCAGATGGGTGGCCGCGCTGTGCCGCAGGCCGTGCGGGCCCATGTCGGGCGCACCGTCGACGGCCGCGACGGTCTGATGTACCACGGTGCGAGCCTGCCGGGGGTCCAGCCGGCGCCCGCGGGTACCGAGCAGCAGGGCGGGACCGGACTCCGATGTCGCCAGGGCGGGCCGGCCGTCGGTGAGCCAGGCCGTCAGCGCGGCCGCGGCCGGCGCCCCGAACGGCACGGTCCGCTGCTTGTTGCCCTTACCGAGCACGCGCAGCAGGCGGTGGCCGGTGTCGACGTCGTCGATGTCCAGGCCGCACAGTTCGCTGACCCGGATCCCGGTGGCGTACAGCAGTTCGACGATGAGCCGGTCGCGCAGGGCCTGCGGGTCACCCTGCTCCGCGCCGAGGTCGGCGGCGGCCATGGCGGCCAGCGCCTGATCCTGGCGCAGCACGGCGGGCAGGGTTCGGCGGGCCTTCGGCAGTTGCAGCCGGGTGGCGGGGTCGGCGTCCAGCAGCCCGCGGCGGGTGGCCCAGGCGGTGAACGTCTTGACCGCCGAGGTACGCCGCGCGAGGGTCGTGCGCGCCGCACCGGATGCGGCCTGCGCGGCCAGCCACGAGCGCAGGATCGGCAGGTTCAGCCCGCCCAGACCGGCGCCGGGGGCCCGCTCGTCGAGAAATGTGAACAGCGACCGCAGGTCGGTCAGGTAGGCGCGACGGGTGTGTTCGGACCGGCCGCGCTCCAGCGCGAGATGCTCGGCGTACTCACCGAGGATCTCCGCGTAGGGATCGGGCCGGTCCACTCCCCTACGGTGGCAGACGCCGCGGCCGCTGAGCGCCTTCGCCCGATGCGTGTCGCAATGTGCCGTTCCCGCCGCCGCGATCCTGTTCAATATTCGGGATGACGACCCGGGGGCAGTTGGTTGCGATCGCGGGGGCCGCGCTTGCCCTCGTGGTGTCCGCAGCGCTGGCGCTGATCGCCGTGCACCGTCTCTCGGGTCCCTCGGGTGCCCAGGTGATCGAAGGCCCGTACGCACGCCTGCTGGCCGAGTCGGTGAATCTGGGGCCGGCGCGATCCGAGCCCGTGCACCTGACCGTCTCGTTGCAGCGCAATGTCGAACCGGTGCTGCTGACCTCCTGGGCCCGCGACCGGGGGCTGTCGGTGCGGTGGCGCGAGGGCGACGACTGGGCCACGGTCGACGGCTCCGCTTCCGCCGTCGCCGCCGCGTTCGGAGTCTCGGTGCGCGACTACCGCATCCGGGCCGGGGTCGATGCGGGGCGGGTGTTCTACGCCTCCCCCCAGCAGCCGGGCGTCCCGCCGGCGGCGCGCACCGAGGTCTCCGGTGTCGGCCGGATCCTCAGCTACACCCCCGCCCAGACCCACCGGCCACCCCTGCCGCGCGACGTCCCCGGCGGTGGGTTGACGCCGGCCCAGTTGTTGCGCGCGTACAACGCGACGCCGTTGGTGCGGGAGGGCTTCACCGGTCGGGGCGAGACGGTGCTGGTGTTCGGCTTCGACGGCTTCCGCCAGCAGGACATGGACATCTATGCCGACACGTTCGGCCTGCCCCGGTTCACGCCGGAAGTGATCGGCGGGATGCCGGAGAGGGTTCGGGGGGAATCCAGCATGGATCTGCAGGTGATCCACGGGATCGTGCCGGACGCGAAGCTGGTCCTGGTCAATGCTCGTTCCACCACGAACAACGACGGCGGTGGGGCCTTCGAGAAGCTGGGCCGGCTGATGGAGGCGATGACCGACCGCTTCCCGGGAGCGGTGTGGAGCTTCTCCATCGGCTGGGGATGCGACCGGCTCTTCACCGCCGCCGACTTCGCCCCGGTGCGCGCCGCCCTGGCCGGCGCATTGCGCACCGGCACCACCGCGTTCAACGCGACCGGAGACCTCGCCGGCCTGGAATGCAAAGGCGGGCAGCGGTGGTCGGCCCCGCCCTCGCCGGACGACGTCGGCGTCGACGCGGTCGCCTCGCTGCCGGAGATGGTCGCGGTCGGCGGAACCAAGCTGTCCACCGACGCCGAGGGCGACTGGCTGGACGAGCAGGCCTGGTACAACGTCCCACTCACCCAGGGCACGGCCGGGGGCGCGTCGACCCTGTTCGGCCGCCCGGCGTGGCAGACGGTCGGGCTGGGTTCCGAGCTGCCCGACCGGCGGCTCGTGCCCGACATCTCCGCAGTGTCCGACCCGTTCACCGGGGTCCGGATCGTCTTCCAACAGCAGCAGGCCGTCGGCGGCGGCACCTCCCAGGCGGCGCCGATCCTGGCCGGTCTGGCCACCCTGATGAACCAGAAGCTGACCGCCGTCGGGGCCGAGCCCCTTGGCGATCTGAACCCCCTGCTGTATCGGGTGGCGAAAGCCCAGAAGCTGCCCGCGTTCCGCGACGTGAACTTCGGCGGGAACGCGGTCGACCAGTCCGGCACCGCCGGGTACGACATGGTCACCGGCCTGGGTACCCCCAACGTCGAGAACCTGGTGAAGGACATCCTGTTGGTCCGGGCCGGCGCATGACCGAGTCGAGCGAAGAGGTCTTCGACGGCATCGGTGTCCAGCCCGGGAAATACATCGCGAAGGGAACAAGCCGCGCCCGCTACGGCGCCACGCTCGGCCTGCTCGCGCTGGGCCTGGGTTTCGCGATGACGGTCCTCCATTTCTGGGACCGGGCCGTCACCGACGCGTCGACCTACGCCTGCCCGCCGGATTGCGGCCGGCCGCCCAATGCCGTACCGGTGGCCAACCTTCCACGGTTCGTCGCCCCCGGCGGGGCGTTCTCGGTGAACTATCCCGCCCCGAACGCGGCCTATCAGGTGACCACCCGGGACGACGGTGTCACCGCGAAGCTGACCGCAGGTGACGGCGGGGTGCTGCGCCTGTTCAGCCAGCCCGCCGACGGCCGGGTCGCCCGGCAGGTGGTGCGTCAACTCATCGACAAGCAGTACCCCAACGCCGAGATCGCCTACGAGTTGCCCAATGCCCACGTCGGCTATCAGCTCGGCTACGGGGTGGTCGCCGACTTCCAGCCCACCGGCGTCTCGACCAACTACCAGCTGCGGGTGATCATCATGGCCGCGGTGAAGGACGACCTCGCCCTCATCGCGGTCGCCGAAGGCCCGTTCCGGCGGTTCACCCCCGACTTCGGGCCGGGGCCGCCGTCCGGCGCCAACCTCGAGATCGCCATGGACATGGCCAAGTACGTCGAAAGCTTCAGCTGGAAGGGCGATCCGGTCCGCTGAGACCGGTCGGTCCCGCAACGAAAGGCAATGATGCGCATTCGCCGCACGCTGATAGCGGTCCTCGTCATCACCGCCTCGCTGGCGACCGGCTGCGGAAGGACGGGCGGCTCCGACCAGGCGACGACACTCACGGTCTACAGCCCTAGTGGGCTCAGCGCCTGGTACCGAACACAATTCGACGCCTTCACCCAACAGACGGGGATCAAGGTCGCCCTATTCGAGGCGGGCTCCGGCGAGGTGGTGTCGCGGGTCAATTCCAGGGCGGCCTGGCAACGGCTGGACACCGACAAATCCGTCGGCCCCGCCGACCTGTTGGTCACCCTGCCGCCCTTCATCCAGAAGGCGGCGAAAGCCGGTCTGCTACAGGAATCGGGACTCGACACCGCCGGGATCTCTTCGCCGGTCCTCGATCCGGGCGGCACCTACATCCCCATCGCCCACACCGCGTTGTGCTTCATCGCCGGCCCGGCGGCACAACCGCGGCCGGTGACCTGGAATGACCTGCTGAGATCCGATCTCAAAGGCAGGCTGCAGTATTCGACTCCCGGGGAGGCCGGCGACGGCACGGCCGTCCTGCTGCTGCTGCAGCATCTGATGGGCAAGCAGGGCGCGCTGGACTACCTGGCCCGGCTGCAGTCCAACAACGTCGGCCCGTCGCCGTCGACCGGCACGCTGCAGACCAAGGTCGGCAACGGCGAACTCCTGGTGGCCAACGGGGACGTGCAGATGAGCCTGGCCGCCATCAAGAACGACGGCGCCAAGTTCGACGTCTTCTTCCCGGCGATGGGTGACGGCGGCCGCACCACCATCTCGCTGTCCTACGTCGCCGGGGTCACGGCCAACACCCAATATCCCGACGAGGCCAAGAAACTGCTCGCGTTCCTGCTCTCCGACGGGGCGCAAACGGCATTGGCCACCCAGGCTTTCGGGATTCCGGTGCGGGACTCGATCGCCGCGCAACTAGCCGACGAGACCGACCCGCTGACACCGGCCGGACTGCTCAAGGGCGTCAAGCTCTGGAGGCCGGACTGGAACGGGGTCCTGGCCCAACTGGAGGACGACGTCGCCGCCTATCAGAGGGCCACCGGTCGCTGAGGCACCGACGCTAGGTCGGTGACAACTCGCGCGCGGGGGGATTCTCGCGCCGAAAGCGGCGCGACGAGCGCGACGATGCCCGCGCCGCGGCCCCGCACGCGCAGCAGAACGGCAGATCGGGAACGACCGCCTCGCAGTGCACACACAGTACGGGCGCACCCGTGGCCGGATCGGGTGCTTCGTGGAGCAGGGCGATCTGGACCGCACTACGGGCCGTCAGGACGGCGAGTACCGCCACCACCAACTTGAGCGACACATCCACGATCCGGGACAGGCTCAACGAATCGACGGCCCACACGGTGACGTAGAGGCCGACGGCCACCACGGTGCAGATCGTCAATGCGGCCCGCGCCCGGCCGGGGTTGCGCCCGGGCCGCCGGTCCGGCCGGAACCACAGACTGAGCCCGACGAGACCGCCGGCGGCGGTCGTCGCGAGCGGGGTGACGACCCCATAGGTCAGCGAGTCCGCCAGAATCCGGGTTGCACTCTGCTCGAGCATCAGACCCTCGGCGAACTGGGGCGCCAAAGTGGTTGCGGTGGCGGCGGTTTGGTACCAGAGCGCACCGAACGCACCGATGACGAACCCGTCCAGCGATTCGCGCACCGGTAGTGGGAACAACCGGGTGACGACGGCGGGCAACAGCATCAACGCGGTGCCGCCCAACGTGATCAGAAAACCGGTGCTGACCACTTTCGTCAGCGCGAGGCTGGACGCCGTCGTGACGCCATAGCTGTCGGCCAGCACCTTGCCCGCGGCCAGCCACCACCCCACACCGGAGGCGATTCCGAGCGCCGCGGCGATCGCCATGATGCGCAATGGGATGTCGCGGAACGCATCGGACTGCCAGACGTAGATCAGGAAGAGCAGTGGCCAGCCGATGGTGGTGAAGATGCCTGCGGGCCCGGTGATCCGGGTCAAGGAGAACATGATGAGCCCGATCAGCACCGCGATCAGCCCGATCCGGAAGGGCTTGCGGATCTCGCCCGGGAAGCGCGGGAACAAGGTGCTGGAAACTCGGGGCAGCCAGATCGTCTCGCGGTGCGCGGTCGCGTAGACCGAAGGCCGCAGTAACCGACTCCCCATCGTGACCTGCGCGTCCAGCCGCGCCCCGCATTCACCGCAGAACCTCGCCGCAGGCACCACCGACTGGCAGGCCGGGCACCTCGCCGTGGGCACCTCGTCGTCACGGACCGTCATCGCCTCGCGACGCTACCCCAACCGCGGGACGTGCCGCCGCGGATCCACTCGGCGGCGGGGGCTATCCCTCGCCGGCCTCGGCCGCGGCGAGTTCCCGCTTCCACTGCCGGAACGTCTCCTCGGTGCGGCCACGGCGCCAGTAACCGGAGATCGACGCCCACTGCGCGGGCACGCCGCGCTCCTGGCGGATGTAGGGGCGCAGGTTGTGCATTACGGCCTGGGCCTCACCGTGGATGAAGACCTGCACTTGGCCGGGTAGCCAGTGCGCGGTGGTGACAGCCTCGATCAGCGGGGCGTTGTCGCCGGCACGGTCCTCACCGACCAGGTCCGCCCGCCCGCCGCGATAAACCCAGTTGACGGCTACCGATTCCGGCGCCCGCAGTGCGATCTCGTCCTCGGGTCCGGCGATCTCGATGAAGACCTTGCCGATCGCGTCGGGCGGCAGCGCCTCGAGGGCCGCGCTGACGGCGGGCAGCCCGGCCTCGTCAGCGGCGAACAGGTGCCAGTCGGCGGCCGGGTCGGGCGCATAGGCGCCGCCCGGCCCCATCAGGTGCACCGTGTCGCCGGGTTGGGCCGACGACGCCCACGGCCCGGCCACGCCGTGCTCGCCGTGCACCACGAAGTCCACCGTGATCTCGCGGGCCTGCGGATCGGCGCGCCGCACGGTGTAGGTCCGCACGGTGGGCCGGTGTTCGGGTGCCAGACCGGCGAAGCTGTCCATGGTCAGCGGCCGCGGCAGCGAGTCGACGTCGACATCGGAACGCAGGAACGCGAATTTGACGTAGGAGTCGGTGAACCCGCCGGGGACGAACGTGTCGAAGCCGTTGCCGCCCAGGATGACTCGCACCATGTGCGGAGCCAACTGCTCGGTGCGCACCACCTGGAACGTGTGCAAGGGCCGACCCGCCACATCGCCTCCCGCCGAGAGTGGTCCGTCAATCCCTGCGACTATACGTGGCGGTGGGCAGCGCGCCGGACGGTGCCGGTCGGGCTCAGAGGCCGCTGGTCTTCCTGCGGAACCAGCCCTTACGCGCCGCGGGCATCTCGGCTTTCGAGTGGCCGCTGCACCACTGGCCCGCGGGCACGCTGCGCCGCACGGCCTCGACGTGCGAACCGCAGCCGGCCCAGGTGGTCTTGCCGCAGACGCGGCAGGTCACTGCGCGACACATGTTCGTTCCTTTCGTTCGACGAGCCGGGCTCAGGCCAGGCTCAAGAACAACTTCTCGAGTTCCTCGATGGTCAGCCGGTTCGATCCGGGCACCGGTTCCTCGGATGCGTCGATACACTCCCGCAGGCCGGTAGCGATGATGGTGAATCCTGCCCGGTTCAACGCCTTTGACACCGCGGCGAGTTGGGTGACCACATCCTTGCAGTCCCGGCCGCCCTCGATCATGGCGATCACCCCGCCGAGTTGACCGTGCACACGGCGCAGTCGGTTCAACGTCGCCGTCACCGCGGCGTCGCATTGCGGCCCGCGGGTTTCAACGTTCGCCATCGCCTCGACTTTCGTCGTCCTCATTGCTCATGTATACCATACCCCCTATGGTATTACTGACGAAGGCCGAAACGAGTTCCGGATCGGCCTGAGGCAGGACGCTGAAGAGGGAGACTCGACGATGTTGGGCTGGATGAAGCGGTTCTGGGTGGTGGTGGTCATCGTCATCGCCCTGGTCGCCGCGGTGGGCGTGGTGAGCCGGCTGCGGACGTTCTTCGACTCCGACAAGCCCTACATCGGCGCCTCCCAACCGGCCGACGCCATCAAGCCGATCAACACCAAGCGGGTGACCTACCAGATCGTCGGCCCGCCGGACGCTTCCGGCCGGGTCAGCTATCTCGACGTCAACGGCAAGACGATCGAGGCGAGCTTCACCGAGTTGCCGTGGTCGGTGACGGTCAGCACGACCGATCCCGGGGTGCTGGCCAACGTGGTGGCCCAGGGTGACAGCGCCGAGCTGGGCTGCCGGATCCTGGTCGACGACAAACTCGTCGCCGAGAACTTCGCCGAGGGCCGGCACGCCCAGGCGTTCTGTCTGGACAAAGCCGCATGAGCGCGCACCAGAAGGAGACCCGGACGCGGATCCCCCGCACCATCCGGGCGCTCGCGGTTCCGATCATCCTGGTCTGGGTGGCCTACACCGCGGCGGTGAACCTGCTTGTCCCCCAGGTCGAGAAGGTCGGCATGGCGAATGCCGTGTCGATGTCACCGCAGGATGCGCCCGCGGTGATCGCCGCCAAACGGATGGGACAGAAGTTCGGCGAGTCCTCCTCCGACAGCATCGCGATGGTCGTGCTCATCGGGGACCAACCCCTTGGCGAGGCGGCGCACCGCTATTACGCCACCCTGGTGGACAAGTTCAAGGCCGACACGAAGCACGTCGAACACGTCCACGACTTCTGGGGCGACATGATCACCGCCGCGGGCGTCCAGAGCAGTGACGGCAAGGCCGCCTACGTCCAACTGAACCTCGCCGGCGACCAGGGCAGCACCGAGGGCAACCACTCGGTGGACGCGGTGCGCAAGATCATCGACGACACCCCGCCGCCGGCCGGCCTCAAGGCCTATGTCACCGGACCGGCCCCGCTGACCACCGACTCACTCGAGGCCAGCGACCGCGGCATGATCAAGATGACCGTCGTGACGATGATCGTCATCACCATCATGCTGGCCCTGGTCTACCGGTCGCTCAGCACGGTGCTGCTGATTCTCGCGATCGTCGGCGTCGAGATGGGCGCCGCCCGCGGGTCGGTGGCGGTGGTCGGCCATCTCGGCCTGATGGACTTCTCGACCTTCTCGGTCCCGCTGATGACGGCCCTGTCGATCGCCGCGGGCACCGACTACGCCATATTCCTCATCGGCCGCTACCACGAGGCCCGGCAGAACGGTGAGGATCCGGAGTCGGCCTACTACACCGCATTTCACGGGGTGGGGCACGTCATCCTGGGGTCCGGGCTGACGATCGCCGGTGCCATGCTGACCCTGCGGCTGACCCGGCTGTCCTATTTCAACTCGCTGGCCTACCCGTCGGCGCTGGCCCTGATCATCGTCGTCGCAGCGGCCATGACAGTAGCCCCGGCGATCCTGGTGGTCGGCAGCCGGTTCGGCCTGCTGGACCCCAAGCGGATGATGAAGACCAGGGGCTGGCGCAAGGTAGGCACGGCGACGGTCCGGTGGCCCAAACCCATCCTCGCCGCCGCCACCAGCATCGTCCTGCTCGGCCTGCTGGCGATGATCGGCTACAAGACCAGCTACGACGACCGGCGCTACATCCCCGCCGACGTGCCGGCCAACGTGGGCTACACGGCAGCCGAAAAGCACTTCAGCACAGCACGACTCAATCCGGACATCATGACCATCCAATCCGACCACGACATGCGCAACCCCACCGACATGATCGTCCTGGACCGGATCGCCAAGGCGCTGTTTCGGATCGAGGGCATCGCGATGGTGCAGAGCATCACCCGCCCACTGGGCTCGCCCATCGCGCACAGCTCGATCCCCTACCAGGTCAGCATGGCGTCGGTGCCGATCACGCAGAACCTGCAGTTCCTCTCCGAACGGGTCGGTGACATCAGCAAGATGTCCGACGACATGGGCGGCATGATCGCGTCGATGACGCAGATGCAGGCCCTGATGGTGAAGTTCTCCGAGGCCATGCACACCACGGTCGGCTCGGCCAACGGAATGGTCGACTCGGCGCATCGCAGCGTCGCCGACATGAACACCATGAAGGTGACGCTCGACCAGATGCGGGACCACATCGCCGATTTCGACGACGCGGTGCACGGGATCCGCAACTACTTCTACTGGGACGAGCACTGCTTCAACATCCCGGCGTGCTGGGGCGTGCGCTCGGCGTTCGACGCCATGGACGGTGTGAACACGTTCAGCGACAACATGGCCAGCCTGCAGACCGATATGAGCGCGATGGTCGACGGGATGGACAAGATGGTCAACGGCATGGGCGACATCGACGCCCTGGTCCCGCGGATGGTCGAGCAGTTCCCACCGATCATCGCGACGGCCACCGCCATGCAGGGCACCCTGCAGACCATCCACAGCAGCTTCGACGGACTGATCGTGCAGATGCAGCAGATGACCGACACCGCCACCGCGATGGGCGAGGCGTTCGACGCATCGAAGAGCGATGATTATTTCTACCTGCCGCCGGAGGTGTTCGCCAACCCCGACTTCCAGAAGGGTCTCAAGCTGTTCCTGTCCCCGGACGGTAAGGCGGCCCGGTTCATCATCACCCATGATGTGAATCCGGCTTCGGAGGAAGGCATCTCGGTCGTCGACGATCAACTGACCGCCGCACACGAGGCCGTCAAGGGCACCAATCTCGCCGGGGCGGACATCTACCTGACCGGCACCGCGGCCACCTACCGCGACGTGCAGGCCGGCGCCAAATACGACACCATGATCGCCGCGTTCGCCGCGCTGACACTGATCTTCATCGTGATGCTGATCATCACGCGCGCATTGGTGGCGTCGATGGTGATCGTCGGGACCGTCGTGATCTCACTCGGCGCCGCGTTCGGCATCTCGGTTTTCGTCTTCGAACGCCTCGTGGGCATCGAACTGAACTGGATCGTCCTCGCGTTCGCGGTGATCATCCTGATGGCCGTCGGCAGTGACTACAACCTGCTCCTGGTATCCCGCTTCAAAGAGGAGATCGGCGCGGGCATCAACACCGGCATCATCCGGTCGATGGGCAGCACCGGCACCGTGGTGACCGCCGCCGGGCTGGTATTCGCCTTCACAATGGGCTCGATGATCTCCGGTGACCTGCTCAACGTCGGCCAGGGCGGCATGACGATCGGTATCGGCCTGTTGTTGGACACGCTGATCGTGCGATCGCTGATGACGCCCTCGATCGCGGCGATCCTCGGTCCCTGGTTCTGGTGGCCGCTGAAGGTGCGGCAGCGCCCGGCCTACAGCGAGCGCATGCAGGCGTTGAGCACCCCGGCCCAGCCCGCCCGGGGCGACCTGGTGTCCTCCGGGGCGGATGGAGCGCCCTCCGGCTACGACATCTAGACGCCCGCGCCCGAGGGTGATCCCGCACCGGGCTCCATCAGGACAACGGTGTTCCTGGCACCGAGCTTGGCCTGGTACATCGCGTCGTCGGCGCGGGCCATGACCGAGGACACGGTCTCTCCGGGAACGGCGACGGTGGCGCCGATGCTCAGGGTCGCGTTGATCGTCTTGCCCGCCTCGTGGATGGGTTGGGCTGCGCGGGAACGGATCTCCTCGCTGAGGTCGGCCAGTTCGTCGATGCTGCGGACGCCGGGCAGCACGACGATCATCTCGTCGCCCCCGGTGCGACCGACCGTGTCCCCCGGACGGACGGATTCGCGGATGCGGCTCGCCAGCGTGGCCAGCACGGTGTCGCCGATGCCGTGCCCCCAGGTGTCGTTGATCTCCTTGAAGTGGTCGACGTCGCAGAAGATGATGCCGATGTGCACGCCGAACGCCGGCGGGTGCTCCAGGGCGGCCTCGAGCCGGGCGATCGCCTCACCCCGGTTGGCCAACCCGGTCAGGGTGTCGAACCGCGCCAGCTTCTCGAGCTGCTGCTCGACCGCGACCCGGTCGTCGACGATCCGCAACGCCGCGATCAGGCCATCGGGATTGCCCTCGGCGTCCACGTGCGGCTTTCCGTGTCCGTCGACCCAGTGGTATTCGCCCTCGATGGAACAGACCCGGAACCGTTCCTGGACCGATTCGCCCCCAGCGATGCGCTTCAGGGCAATTGCGAGTGCGGCGAGATCGTCGGGATGGACGTAGCGGCTGAAATCCACATCGAGCCATCGCTGCGCCGGTCCCCCTAACGCCGGCTCCACCGACGGCGAGACCCACACCACCTTGATGTCGCGAAGGTGGATGATGATGTCCACCGCGTTGTCGGCGTACATCCGGTAGCGCATCTCGGCTTCGGCGCGCTCCCGCGCCAGCTGCTCCTTCTCGATCAGCAGATCCTGCTCGCCGCGGCGCAGGCGGAACCCGATCACCGCGGCCAGCCCGGTGCACACCAGCACCGACAGCGCGAATGCCGCCCTTTCGCTGCGGCCCAGGGCCAGAAAGGTCACCCGCAACAGCGCGACGACGATCGGGTAGCCGACGGCCAGCCCGTACAACCGCAGCAGTGCCTCCCGGTCCGGTCGGGCGAGCAGCCACCCGATCGGGGGCCGATCCGGGCGCACGGCCGACAACGCCACGACGAGCAGCAGCGAGGCGATCGCCCCAGGTAACGCGAGGTACATCAGTGATCGGGCGTCGAACAGGTAGGCCGCGATCGACGTCACCGTGATCAGCAACGCGCCGATGACGCCGACCACCCACACCAGTTCCGCCCACCAGCGCTCTACTCGAGTCGCTGCGACGGCCGCTGCCAGAAGTAGAACGGTGGCCGCCGTCTGCAGCGTCGGCCGGCCGGGTGGCGACGAGTGCAGTGTGCGCACCGCCTCGCCGAACCACACCTGATCCAGGCCGGCCGACGACGGCGTGCCCGCACCCACCACCAGCACCACTGCGGCCCCGGCCCCCACCGCGATCCCCACACCGCGCCCCAGCCAGACCCGTGCCCGTGGCGGCTGACCCGACTGCAGCAGGACCGCGACCGCCAGGGCGGCCAACCACAGCGCGGCCCACGGCAGCAGGTGCGGCCAGGAACGGTTCAACCGCGTGAGAGCCGAAGAACCCGTCGCCCAGCCAATCCAGTTCAAGGCGGCGACCAGCAGCACGGCCACGGCGGCGGCACGGCCCCATCCAGCCAGCCTGGGGCTGGAGCGGGAGCTGTCCATCGGCCGCGCCTTCCCCCGGGTGCCCGCCGGCATGTCGTACCGCACGCAATCATCTCGGCATCAACATTGTCCGCACCGACGCCGCCGGTGTCACCCGATCCGGCGAGATCAGGCGACCGAGCCGGGCCTACGGACCAACCGCCACCTCCCCTCGTGGCGCTGGGCCAGACCGGCGATCTCCAGCATCGCGAGCGAACCAAGTACGGCGGCAACCGGAAGACCGGAGCTGACCGCGATCTCGTCGGCCGTGCGCGCACCGCGCGCCGGCAGCGCCTCGTACACCTGCCGCTCGGTGTCATCCAGGTCGTCCAGGGCCGTGTTGGGCCGGGTGGGCTCGTCGGCGAGCTCACCCATCCGCCCGACCAGTTCGCGAACCTCGTCGGCGCGGGTCACCAGTTGTGCGCCCTGGCGCAGCAGCACATGACAACCCACCGAGGCCAACGAGGTCACCGGCCCGGGCACCGCGCACACCACCCGGCCCAGCGACCGCGCCCACGCCGCGGTGTTGGCCGCACCGCTGCGGATGCCGGCCTCGACGACCACGGTGGCCGAACTCAGCACCGCGACCAACCGATTGCGGGTCAGGAAGCGGTGGCGCGCCGGCCGGACCCCGGGCGGATACTCGGTGACCAGCAGGCCCGCGCCGGCGATGCGGTGCAGCAACGCGGAATGACCGGCCGGGTAGAGGACGTCGATGCCCCCGGCGAGGACCGCAACCGTGGCGCCGTCGGCCGCGAGGGTGGCGCGGTGCGCCGCGCCATCGATGCCGAACGCCCCGCCGGAGATGATGCCGACGTCATGCTCAGCCAACCCGGCGGCGAGTTCGCCGGCGACGTGCTGCCCGTAGGCGGTGGCCGCTCTGGTGCCGACGATCGCGGCGGCCCGGTGGTGAATCTCGTCGAGGCGCTGCGGCCCGATCACCCACAGCGCCAACGGCGCGATACCGGTCGGTTTGGCCCGCAGGTCGGCACCGGCGAAGGACGCGAACGCCAGCCGCGGCCACTCGTCGTCGTCGGGTGTGACGAGCCGGCCACCGCGCCGATCCAACATCTCGAGGTCTGTTGTAGCCGTGTCGAGTTCGCGCCGGGCGGCGGTTCGCTCGGCCAACGCCGGTGACACCGCGCCGCGACGCACCCGCTGCGCGGCCTCGACCGCGCCGGCGGCGGCAACCAGCGCCGCCAACTCCCGGCACGGCGGTTCGGCCACAGCGGACAGGTAGGCCCACGCCCGCAACGTCTCGTGGTCGGTCATCCGCCGACCACCTCGGCGCCCCGGAAACTGAGCGCGATCGTGACGTCGTCCCGATTCGGCGTGGCGCGCCCCGCCAAGTCGGCCAGCGTCCACGCGACCCGAGTCGAGCGGTCGACGCCCCGGATGCTGACCAGGCCGCGTTCCAGGGCGGCCTTCAGCGGCGCCATCACCGGAGCGCTCAGCCGAAAGCGCTTGCGCAGCAGGGCCCCCGTCACCTCCGCGTTGGTGGTGAATCCGTGCGGTCGCCAGCGCTCGGCGGCGGCGGCACGCGCGCGCCCGACGCGGGCTCGGACATCGGCGGTGCTCTCCGCCGATTCGTCGGCGAACGCACCGGCCCGCACGGTGTGCATCTGCACCCGCAGGTCGACGCGGTCGAGTAACGGGCCGGACAGCTTACCCAGATACCGTCGCCGTTGCTGTGACGAGCAGATGCAGTCCTTCGGATCGGCCGGTGCGCACGGGCACGGATTGGCCGCCAGCACGAGTTGGAAGCGGGCGGGGTAGCAGGCGACACCGTCTCGGCGGGCGAGCCGGATGTTGCCGTCCTCCAATGGAGTTCGCAACGCCTCCAGGGCGCCGGTCCCGATCTCGGCACACTCGTCGAGGAAAAGCACACCGCGATGCGCCCGGCTGACCGCGCCTGGCCGAGCCATCCCCGAGCCGCCACCGACCAGCGCCGCCACACTCGAGGAGTGGTGCGGCGCGATGAACGGTGGGCGGGTGATCAGCGGGGTGGTATTCGACAGCAGCCCGGCAACCGAATGAATGGCTGTCACCTCCAGTGCCTCGGATTCGGTCAGGGTGGGTAGCAGTCCCGGAAGTCGTTGCGCAAGCATGGTTTTACCCACTCCCGGCGGCCCGGTCATCATCAGATGGTGGGCACCCGCCGCGGCGACCTCCACGGCGAATCGGGCCTGGCTCTGGCCGATCACGTCGGACAGGTCCGGGAACGGATCGCTCGCCGGCTGGGGCGCTTCGACCCGGTCCTCGAGTTGGCCGTTACCCGCCAGCCAGCGCTGCAATTGGCGCAGCGTGGACACCCCGAAGACGTCGATCCCGTCGATCAGGCTGGCCTCGGCCAGATTGCCGACCGGCACCACCACCGTTGGCCAGCCCTGCCGTCTGGCGGCCAGCACCGCTGGCAGCACCCCGTGCACCGGCCTCACCCGACCGTCGAGGGCCAACTCCCCCAGCAGCACCGTCTTCTCCAGCCGATACCACGTCTTGTTGCGGCTGGCCGACAGCACCGCACAGGCCAGGGCGATGTCATAAACCGAACCCATCTTCGGCAGCGTCGCCGGGGACAACGCCACCGTCAGTCGTGACATCGGCCAGCTGTTGGCGCAGTTGGTGATCGCCGCGCGCACCCGATCGCGGGACTCCTGCAGCGCGGTGTCGGGCAGACCGACCAGATGGAAACCCGGCAGCCCGGAGGTGATGTGGGCCTCGATCTCGACGATTTCGCCGTCGAGGCCGCGCACCGCCACCGAGTACGCCCGGCCCAGCGCCATCAGCCCACACCCCTCAGGTGTACGACCTCCGGGGTCCGCCGTCGCCCGACCCGCACGCCGATGACGTCGATGCGCACGCCCGCCCAGCCGGTGTCCTGCGCGGCGAGCCACAACCCCGCGAGCCGCCGCAGCCGGCGCACCTTCACCGGTGTGACCGCCTCGGGCAGTCCACCGAAGCCGTCACCGCTGCGGGTCTTGACCTCGACGAACACCACCGTGCGATCGGCATCGGCCGCGACGATGTCGAGTTCGCCGTAGCGGCAGCGCCAATTGCGGGCCAGGATCCGCAGCCCCAGCGATGTCAGATGCTCCACCGCCAGCCGCTCGCCGAGCGCACCGAGCTGACCGCGGGTCAGTGTCGTCATGGGCCCAGAGTGGGCGCGCCCGCCGACACGAACCAGCCGGCTTCGGGCGAAACGCCCGAGTTGTCCCCAGCTCCGCGCTCATCCACAGCGGGGCATCGCGGGTCACTCCGGAAGGCGCAGTTCCGGCTTCTCGACCTCTTCGATGTTGACGTCCTTGAACGTGATCACGCGGACCTGCTTGACGAAGCGGGCCGGCCGGTACATGTCCCACACCCACGCGTCGGTCAGGCGAAGCTCGAAGTAGACCTCACCGTCGGTGTTACGGGGCACCATCTCGACACTGTTGGCCAGGTAGAAGCGCCGCTCGGTTTCCACCACGTAGCTGAACTGTCCCACGATGTCCTTGTATTCGCGGTACAGCGAGAGTTCCATCTCGGTTTCGTACTTTTCGAGATCTTCGGCACTCATCAGCTCAGCGTCCTCGTCGTGTTCCGGTCATCGTGGCATCCATCTTGTCGCACGGCTCGTCGCCGCGCTGCGCCGGTGCGCATTCGGCCACCAGTTCGGTTCCGCCGCCGTCGGCGACCCGCCGCACGTTGATGAACGAGTGCCGGTGCTCGCGGCACGGGCCGAGTTCGGTGAGCGCCGCGATGTGCGCCGGGGTGCTGTAGCCCTTGTGTTCGGCGAATCCGTAGCCGGGGTGTACGGCGTCCATCGCGACCATCAGCCGGTCCCGGCTGACCTTCGCCAGCACACTGGCCGCGGCGATGCAGGCGGCGGCTGCGTCACCGCCGACCACCGGCAGCGACGGCATCGGCAGACCCGGCACCCGGAACCCGTCCGACAGGACGTAGCCCGGGCGTTGGGACAGGCCCGCCACCGCACGGCGCATGCCCTCGATATTGGCCACATGCACACCGCGGCGGTCCACCTCGGCGGCCGGGATGAACACCACGTGATAGGCCAGCGCATACCGCCGGATCAGCGGAAAGAGCTCTTCACGCGCCTTCTCGGTGAGCCGCTTGGAGTCATCGAGCGCCGCCAGGCTCTCGTAGCGGTTCGGCCCGAGCACGCACGCCGCCACGACCAGCGGGCCCGCGCAGGCGCCGCGCCCCACCTCGTCGACGCCGGCCACCGGTCCCAGACCACCGCGGTACAGCGCCGACTCCAGGGTGCGCAGGCCCGAGGACTTGCGGATGACCGTACGGGGCGGCCATGTCATCGCGGGCATGGCTCAGCCCCGCTGCGGGTCGAACGAGGACACACCACCCCATCGAGACGGCGGCCACGCGATGAAACGAGCCTTCCCAATGACGTTGGAGACCGGAACGGTGCCGGTCATCGGGTCGCCGGTGCACAGGATGCCCTTCTGGGCCTCGGTCGGCGTGCTGGTGCAGTGCGCCCGGGAGTCCGCCGAGTGGGTGCGGTTGTCGCCCATCACCCACAACCGGCCGTCGGGCACCTTGACCGGGCCGAACTCGTTGCCCAGGCACGGGTAGACGGCCGGGTCGGCCATCATGGTCGTCGGGTTCAGGTACGGCTCGATCAGCCGCTTGCCGTCGACGGTGAGGCCGGTGTCAGCGCGGCACTGCACGGTCTGGCCGCCGACCGCGATGATCCGCTTCACCAGATCGTTCTCGTCCGGCGGCACGAAGCCCACGAATGACAGCGTGTTCTGCAGCCAGCGCACGGCGACGTTGCTCGACCGGATCGACTTGTAGCCGACGTTCCAGTTCGGCGGTCCCTTGAAGACGATGACGTCGCCGGGCCGGGGGGAGCCGAAGCGGTACGTCAGCTTGTCGACCATGATCCGGTCGCCTACGCAACCGCTGCAGCCGTGCAGCGTGGGTTCCATCGACTCCGACGGAATCAGATAGGGACGGGCCACGAAGGTGAGCATCACGTAGTAAAGGACCACCGCGATGCCGATCAGGAGCGCACCCTCGCGCAGCGCCGACTTCTTGGGTTTCTCCTGCTCCTCGTCGGCGGGCGCGGACGCCGAGCCTGCTTGAGGTTGTGTCTGCGTGGAGTGTTCCAGCGCGGAGTCGGCCGAATCCGGGTTGTCCGTCACGGGATCAGCGTAGCCAGCCGAGCGGCGAGCGCCGCTTTGGCCACACCGCAGCCCAAGCTCAGCGCTTCTCCCTGCACCCGGTCGAAGCTCAGCGCTTCTCCCTGCACCCGGTCGAAGCTCAGCGCTTCTCCCCGCACCCGGTCGAAGCTCAGCGCTTCTCCCCGCACCCGGTCGAAGCTCAGCGCTTCTCCTTGATCTTCGCCTTCTTGCCGCGCAGCTCGCGCAGGTAGTACAGCTTCGCGCGACGAACGTCACCGCGAGTCACGACCTCGATGTGGTCGATGTTGGGCGAATGCACCGGGAAGGTGCGCTCGACGCCGACGCCGTAGCTTTCCTTCCGCACGGTGAAGGTCTCCCGGATGCCGCCGCCGGACCGCCGGATCACGACGCCCTTGAAGACCTGGATACGCTGCTTGTTGCCCTCGATGACCTTGACGTGAACGTTCACGGTGTCACCGGGGCCGAAGGTCGGGATGTCGTCGCGCAGCGACGCCTGGTCGACGAAGTCCAGCGTGTTCATCGGTGACACTTCCTTGCAGGTATCGGCTGCCGGCGGTTGCCCGGCGCGCAATGCGCCTGACGGTCGCCGAGCCGGTGGTTTCGGGCAACGTGATGGTTGTCGCAGCAGGCGGAAAACCGTCCAGCCCGCGCGGGCAACTGCTCAATTGTGCCAGATGGGCCGCTGGCAGTGAAATCGCCCGACTCGCCGAGGTCACGGAGATGCCAAGGTGTCCTAACGGTGCGGTGTAGAACCGGTACCGTTACCCTTATTCGAAGGGTGGCGGCGCGGCAAGCCCGCGTTCCCGACGTTCGATCGACAACTTTGAGGAGACGGCCATGCGGAGGCGCCCGTCGGTGCTGGTCAGCGGCGGTGCCGCTGTCCTGCTCGGGGTTCTCGTCGCCTCCTCTTCCACCCAGGTCGGCGAACAGGCGCGTCACGCTTCGCGCCAGGTCACCCTCTTGTCCTCCGGCCCGCAGGACGTGCCACAGGCGCCGGTGATGCCCGCAGCGCCGCCCGTGGACCCGATCGGCGGGTTGAGTGTTCGCGCCCGCCAAGCCGCGGACGAAGCGACCCGACGCGGCGCCGACATCGGATTCACCCTGCTGGATCGCAAGACCGGCGAGATCGTCTCCGGCGGCGACGGCGGGGCCTTCCCCATCGCCTCGGTGACCAAGCTCTTCATCGCCGACGACCTGCTGTTGCAGGTGTCCAAGGGCCAGCGCCAGCTGACCCCCGACGAGCGTCAGTCGCTCGACGTGATGCTGCGTTCCTCCGATGACAACGCGGCGGAGATCTTCTGGAGCGAGAGCGGCGGCAATGACGTCGTCAACCGGGTGAAGGCGCGCTACGGGCTGACCGGGACCTCGGCGCCCTATGACGGGCACTGGTGGACGACGATGAGCACCACCGCCGATCTGGTCCGCTACTACGACATGCTGCTCGACGGCACCGGTGGGCTGCCGCTGCAGCAGGCCGCGATCATCTTGGGCGATCTGTCCGCTTCCACCCCGAAGGGCCTCGACGGTTACCCGCAGCGGTTCGGCATTCCCGACGGGTTCTTCGCCGAACCCGTTGCGGTCAAACAGGGTTGGATGCCGGGCTGGAACGGCAACAACTGGCTGCACATGTCGACCGGGGTCATCGGCGCCGACCGCCGCTTCGTGTTCGCCATCGGCTCGATGCAGCCCGTCGACGACACCACCGCGCGCGACACCGTCACCCAGGCCATCAAGACGATGTTCCCGGCGGGGCGGATCTAACGGCTACTCGCCCAGCAGATCTGGGCTGATCCCTACTCGCCCAGCAGATCTGGGCTGATCCCTACTCGCCCAGCAGATCTGGGCTGATCCCTACTCGCCCAGCAGATCTGGGCTGATCCCTACTCGCCCAGCAGATCTGGGCGGCGGTCCCGGGTGCGCTGCTGCGCCTGCTCGTGGCGCCAGGCCCGGATCCTGGCATGATCGCCGGACAGCAGCACGTCGGGCACCCGCAGCCCGCGCCAACTCGGCGGGCGAGTGTAACTGGGTCCCTCCAACAGCCCGGCGTTCTCCGGGGAATGCGAATCATCTTGATGCGACTGCGGATTGCCCATCACATTGGGCAGTAGCCGGACGACCGCCTCGATCATCACCAGCGCCGCCGCTTCTCCCCCGGCCAGCACGTAGTCGCCGATCGAGACCTCTTCGACCCGCATCCGGGTGGCGGCGTCGTCGGCGACCCGTTGGTCGATTCCCTCGTAACGCCCGCAGGCGAAGACCAGATGCCGTTGCTCGGCCCAGCGCCGGGCCGTCGCCTGGTCGAACAGCCGGCCAGCGGGCGTCGGCACGACGAGAAGGGTTTCCGGCGTGCAGATCTCGTCAAGGGCATCGCCCCACACCGGTGCCTTCATCACCATGCCCGGCCCGCCGCCGTAGGGCGCGTCGTCGACTGAGTGGTGCACGTCGTGGGTCCACCGCCGCAGGTCGTGCACCGCGAAGTCCACGATCCCCGACTCGATGGCCTTGCCGGGCAAGGACTCCCGGAGCGGGTCGAGATAGCCGGGGAAGATGGTGACGACATCAATCTGCACAGCAGGGCATTCCCTAGTCGAGATCCAACAGACCTTCGGGCGGGTCGATCTCGATGACACCGCCCGCCAACGACACCGTCGTTACGATCGCACTGACGAAGGGCACCAACACTTCCGGACCGTCGCCGGCGCGTACCGACAGCAACTCGCCGGCCGCGGTGTGCAGCACTTCGTTCACCGAACCCAGATCGCGGCCGTCGGCGGTGCGCACGACGAGCCCCTCGAGTTGGTGATCGTAGAACTCGTCGGGGTCGGCGATCGGCGGCAGCTCCGCGGAGTCGATGATGAACAACCCTCCGCGCAACGCCTCGGCGGCATCGCGGTCGGAGACACCATCCAGCCGGACCAGCAGCCGTCCCCCGTGCGGGCGCACCGACTGCACGACAACCTCACGGCTGCCCTGCTCGCGTCCTCGGGGCTTGAGCAGCAACACGCCGCCGGGGGCGAACCGCTGATCGGGGTCGTCGGTGCGGACGTCGACGACGAGTTCGCCGGTGATGCCATGGGCCTTCACCACGCGCCCGACGACGAGCTCCATATCGATCCCCGAGTCGCTTCGCTCCGGCCCGCCGGACTACTGGTCAGTGTCCACCACGTCGACGCGGATGCCCCGGCCGCCGATACCGGCCACCAGGGTGCGCAACGCGGTCGCGGTGCGACCGCCGCGGCCGATCACCTTGCCCAGATCGTCCGGATGCACATGCACCTCGACGGTGCGGCCGCGCCGGTTGGTCACCATGTCGACACGGACGTCATCGGGATTGTCGACGATCCCGCGAACCAGATGTTCGACGGCGTCGACGACGACCGAACTCATTCGGCAGCGGGCTCGGCGGACTCGGCAGCCGGCTCGACAGCCTCGGCGGGCTCGTCGGCGGCGGCTTCTGCGGCCGGCTCAGCGGCGGCCGGCTCAGCCTCTGCCTCGGCCGCTGCCGCCTTCTTCGCGGGCGCCTTCTTCTTCTTGGGCTGGGTGGCCTCACCGGTCGGCGCACCATCCGCGGCGGCGAGCGCGGCGTTGAACAGGTCGAGCTTGCTCGGCTTGGGCTCGGCGACCTTCAGCGTGCCCTCGGCCCCCGGGAGGCCCTTGAACTTCTGCCAGTCACCGGTGATCTTCAGCAGCTGGAGCACTGGCTCGGTGGGCTGGGCGCCGACGGAGAGCCAGTACTGCGCGCGCTCGGAGTTGATCTCGATCAGGCTCGGCTCTTCCTTGGGGTGGTAGCGGCCGATGACCTCGATCGAACGGCCGTCCCGGCGGGTTCGGGCGTCGGCGACAGCGATGCGGTACTGGGGATTGCGGATCTTGCCAAGCCGGGTGAGCTTGATCTTCACAGCCATGAACGAACTTCTCCTAGCGGGTGTCACGCTGCAATTCAGCGATGCCCGCAGGTTGCGGGATCCGGTTTTGCCTCGCGTGTGTGACCGGGCAACGACCGTGGTCGCTGGCGGACAGCCGCCCATTCTGCCAGATCGCCGCGGCCGGGTGTTAATCGCCGGAACCCGCCCCGACCGGCACAAACAGCTTCTGAGCATTGCCGGAGAGAACCTTGCGGCACCAGTCGTCGCCGAGCCCGAGGCCGACGATCGACTCCACGGCATGACGGTAGGGGTACGGGATGTTGGGGAAGTCGCTGCCGAACAGGATCTTGTCGGCCAGCTCGAGCAGCATCGGGAGACCGTCCGGCGGGAATGGATCGGTCTGCTCGGTGAAGTCGGTGAACACCATGGTGGTGTCGAGGTACACACCGCGATGGCGCAGCGCCAACTGCATGAAGTCCCGGTACTCCGGGAGCCCCATGTGCGCGATGATCAGCCGCAGCGCCGGATGCCTGCGCAGGATCTCGGCGACCGGCGCCGGTCCGGTGTGGCGCCCCGGTTGGGGGCCCGACCCGGCGTGAATGACGGTGGGAATTCCGGCCTCCTCGAGCAGCGCCCACACCGGTGCCAGCAGCGGATCGGTCGGCGAGTAGTCGCCGACCTGGATATGAGCCTTGAAGACCCGGGCCCCGGCGTCGATCACGCGCCGGACATACCCCGGGGCCGAGGGCTCCGGGTAGAACGTCGCGGTGTGCAGGCAGTCCGGGGTCTCCGCGGCGAACTCGGTGGCCCACGAGTTCAGCCACTCGGCCATATCGGGTTTGTGCGGGTATACCAGCGCGGTGAAAGCGGCGACGCCGAACCCGCGCAGCCGCTCGACGCGCGCGGCCTCGCCGAGCCGGTAGGAGATCGGCCAGGGCCGGCCGGCCCGCGGCCCCATACCGTCGAAGTACGCCCACACCTTGTCCAGCACCCGCTTCGGCATGAAGTGGGTGTGCACGTCCACGATCGCGTCGAGTCCGATCCGGTCGAGCAGGACCCGGACGGCCGCCGCCTCCGCCGCGGTCGTCGCCGCGGGCCTCAGACCACCTTCTGGATGCACTTCGTCTCGGCGCGCCGCGTCATCCGCCAGCCGTCGGGGGTGCGGACGAACTCGTCGTCGTACCACAGCCCGCAGAACATGATCTGGCCGTCGTCGTTGAGCTTCATCGGGTTGAAGAGGATGGTCCGCGACGTCGCGGTGTCCCCGTCGATGCGGATGTCGAAGTTGCCCAGCATGTGGAAGTAGGTCGGGAAGTTCGGCAGCACCTCGGCGAGCCAGGCCTTGACATCGGGGTAGGTGCCCGCGATTCCACCGAGTTCGGTGTAGTCGATGTGGGCATCCGGGGTGAAGACGCGGTCGAGGTCGTCGAACCGGCGATTGTCGATCGCCGTGGAGTAGTCCACCAGCAGCTGCTGGATCTCCAGCCGGTCCGAGATTTCCGCCAGGCTCAGCATGATGCGATTCAACACCGCATGCGGTGGCGCGCGCCGACCGGGTTAGGCTGATCCCCCATGGGGAGGCTATTCGCCGCTCTCGCGGCGTCTTTCGCACTGGTCATCGCTGCCACCGTGGGCGACACTTCGGCCCCGGCACTGGCCGATCCGACCATCGAACCGGTCGGCGCGGTTTCCGTTCCGGACGGGCCGGCGCAGGCCTGGATCGTCGCCGACATGGACACCGGCCAGGTGCTCGCCGGCCGGGACATGTACGCCGCCCACCCGCCGGCCAGCACCATCAAGACCCTGCTCGCGCTGACCGCGCTCGACGAGGTGCCCTTGGACGCCACGGTGGTGGCCAGCCCGGCCGACGCCCGCGCCGAGTGCAACTGTGCGGGTATCAAGGCCGGCCACACTTACACCGCCCGCCAGTTATTGGACGCGGTGCTGCTGGTGTCGGGCAACGACGCCGCCAACACGCTGGCCGAACTGCTCGGCGGCTTCGATACCGCCGTCGCCAAGATGAACGCCAAGGCCGTGGCCATCGGCGCCACCAACACCCACGCCACCACGCCGTCGGGTCTCGACGGCCCCGGCGGGTCGGGCTGGACCACCCCGCACGACCTGGCCGCGATCTTCCGCGCCGCCATGGCCAACCCGGTCTTCGCCGAGATCACCGCACAGCCGGCGGCGATGTTCCCCACCGACACCGGTGAGCGCCCGCTGGTCAACCAGGACGAACTGCTGGTTCGCTATCCCGGGGCGATCGGCGGCAAGACCGGGTACACCGACGCCGCCCGCAAGACGTTCGTGGGCGCCGCCGACCGCGGCGGCCGACGACTGGTCATCGCGATGATGTACGGGCTGGTCCGCGAGGGCGGTCCGACCTACTGGGATCAGGCCGCGATGCTGCTCGACTGGGGTTTCGCGCAGAACCCGTCGGAAAGCGTCGCAACGCTCTGACTAGCGGTGGCCGCGGCCCCCACCGTCCGCGTTGAACCCGGGCATGGCGGCCTCCGCCTCAGAGATGCCGGGCGTCGGACTGGCCAAGTCGTTCGGCGTGGCCACGATGGCCGCGTCGTTCTCGGTCGGCATCGTGGGAGCCGGCGCATAGGGAGCAGTCGCAGCAGGAGCCGGACCGAAGCCCTCCTCCGGGAAGACCGGGGGCTCCGCAGCATTGGTCTCGGTGAGCGGCTCACCCGGGATCCAGGCGAGGATGTCACGGATGCCGTCGTTCCACACGACGCTGTTCGGCACGGGACCGACGACGTCGAAGTAGAGCTTGTCAAGGTTCGAATAGCCCGGAATGGCGGGGTAGAAGTCCCCGGATTCCGCCCGGGCGCCAAAGCGCTCGATCTGCGGGTTGGCGTTGCCGCCGAACCCGTCGACGAACAACCTGGCCGCGTACAAGGTGCCGTTGTGCGGCACCGGGGCATTGCTTGGAGCAAGATTCTTCACGGTGTAGGCGATGTAAGGCAGGCTGTTGGGCCCGTTCAAGGGCTCCTGCTCACCAAACGGCTTGATGTTGTCGGTCGCCCAGGCCGGTGCGACGTTCGCGGCACCGATTCCGAACGTAACAGCGGTGGCGGCGACGACTCCGGCCATTTTCGTGATTTTCACTGTCGCTCCCTTGCTGATCAGGTCAAAAGTCTCCCCGGCGGATGTCACGGAAGAGATTACTGCGTCCGGGCCATTGGCACCCGCCGAAGCGAATCCTCCGCGATCAATCGGAGACCTCGCCGAACCCGAACCGCGTCAATGAGCGGATAGCCTCGGCGCACATGCCTGTGTTCTCGGGCCGGTGGCGCCGTGCCCTGCTGGTCGTCGCCGTGGCCGCCGCGATGGCGGTGTCCTCGGCGGTCCCTGGTGGAGCCGAACCGCTGACCGGCGCCGTTGCCGTCGCTCCCCCGGACGGCCCTGCGCCCGTCTGGCTGGTCGCCGACCTGGGTAGCGGCCGCATCCTGGGCGGGCGCGACCCGTACGGCGCCCACGCCCCGGCGAGCACCATCAAGCCGCTGCTGGCGATGGTGGTCATGGACCAGGTGGTCCCCGACGCCGCGATGCGCGCCACCGCGGCGAACACCGATGTCGAATGCTCGTGCGTCGGCCTGGTCCCCGGCGCGGTGTACACCGCGCGCCAGCTGCTCGACGCGCTGCTCATGGTGTCCGGCAATGACGCGGCCAACGCGCTGGCCGACATGGTGGGCGGCTACCGGGTGGCAGTGCAGAAGATGAACTTCAAGGCCGCCCAGCTCGGCGCCCGCAACACGCGGGCCGGGTCACCGTCCGGGCTAGACGGCCCGGGCTGGGAGTCGGTGACCACCGCCCACGACCTGGCGGTCATCTACCGGGCCGCACTGAACTACCCGCTGTTCACCCAGATCATCCACCAGAGCACCGCGGCGTTCCCGGACGGCCGGGGCGGCGTCAAACAGATCGCCAGCCACGACGACCTGCTGCCCGACTATCCGGGCTTCATCGGCGGCAAGACCGGTTACACCAACCTGGCCAAAGAGACCTATGTGGCCATGGCCCAGCGCGGCGGCACCAGGCTGGTCGCGGTGATGATGTACGGCAGCGACGACCTGTGGGATCAGGGCCGGGCGTTACTGGACTGGGGCTTCAGCCAGTCGGGCCAGTAGCTGACGTCGATCGGCGATCCGAGAGTTGTTCAGCACCATGGACTCCCGGTTGCCGCCATCGTCGGCGACCGAATGTCCATATTCCCGACGGCGCTGTCGATCGGCGAATGCGGCCCGAGTGAGGTCCTGCCCTGCGCGGCCGCGACCCTGCCCGGATCGGGCGGCTGAAACTTGTCGGTGCCGGCTGTGAGGATGGGGTCATGTCCTCGTCGTCCACGTCGGTCGCGCCGCAGCAGCGTCTTGAGGTGTTGTTCGAGCAGTTGGCGGAGTTGGCCGGGCAGCGCAATGCGATCGATGGGCGCATCGTGGACATCGTGGCGGAGATGGATCGCGATGAGTTGTGCGGGGCCACCGGGGCGCGCTCGGTGGCGGCGCTGGTGGCCTGGAAACTCGGGACGTCATCGGCCAACGCCCACACCATCACCACCATCGCCGGGCGGCTCGAGCAGTTTCCCCGCTGCGCCCGGGGCATGCGCGAGGGGCAGCTGTCACTTGATCAGGTCGGGGTCATCGCCGCCCGGGCCGCCGAGGGCTCCGATGAGCATTACGCGCAGCTGGCCGCGGTGGCCACGGTCCACCAGCTGCGCACCGCGGTCAAACTCGAGCCGCGGCCCGACCCCGAGCCCCGGCCCGAACCGCAGCGGTCGATCACCACGACCGCCAGCGACGTGTCCACCAGCTGGCGCATCACCTTGCCGCACGACGAGGCCGCGATCTTCGACGCGGCCCTGAAATCCCATCACGACGCGCTGATCGCCGACTGGAAGGCCGACCACGACACCGATGGCACCGAGCAGTCGCCGCCGCTGCCCAACACCGTCGACGGGTTCCTGCGGCTCATCGAGGCCGGCTGGGACGCCGAAGCCGCACGCCGCCCGCACGGACAGCACACCACCGTCGTGGTCCACCTCGACATCGAGCGCCACGCCGCCGCCCTGTACCTGGGCCCGCTGCTCTGTGATGCCGAACGCCGGTATCTGACCTGTGATGCCACCTGCGAAGTCTGGTTCGAACGCCACGGCCAGCCGATCGGGGCGGGGCGGAGCACCCGCACCATCAGCCGGCGGCTTCGCCGCGCCCTGGAACACCGCCACCGGGCCTGCGCGGTGCCCGGCTGCGGGGCCACCCGCGGTCTGCACGCCCACCACATCCGGCACTGGGAGGACGGCGGGCCCACCGAGTTGGCCAACCTGGTCCTGGTCTGCCCCTTCCACCACCGGGCCCATCACCGCGGCCTGATCACCATCAGCGGCCCCGCCGAGCGCCTCACCGTCACCGACACCGAGGGGCGCCGACTCAGCACCCGATCCCTGGCCCGCCCACCCAACGGCCCCGGACCCCAAGTCGCGCCCTACCGCGGCCCCACCGGCGAACGCGCCGACTGGTGGTGGTACCAACCCTTCCAACCACAACCACCACCGAGCGATAACTAGGCCACGGCGCGGGTGCGGGCCGTCGAGATCAAACCGGCTGCCGTATAACGACATCCGTCCTTACCATTCCCGCCAACGTATGCGAAACCCGAGCAAGTCGACTCTCCACAGGTCGACCCTAGTAGACGCACCCCCGCAGGATCACCCGGTCGGGACGGGACAGCACGTCGGCACCCTTTCGCGGATCCTGTTGGAAACACAGCAGATCCGCCGGCGCGCCGTCGGTCAGGGCCGGCCTACCCAGCCAGTGCCGGGCGTCCCAGCAGGCGGCGCCCAGTGCGTCGGTCGCCGTCATGCCGATGGTCTTCAGGGCATCGACCTCGTCGGCGATGCGCCCGTGGACGATGTTGCTTCCGGCGTCGGTGCCGGCGTAGATGGGCACACCGGCCTCGCGGGCGGCGGCGATCCGTTGCGGGCTGCGGGCATACAGCTCGCGCATGTGGGTGGCGTAGGTCGGGAATTTGCTTGCGGCGTCGGCGAATCCGGGAAAGTTCTCGATGTTGATCATGGTGGGCACCAGCACGGTTCCGCGCTCGACCATCATCGCCACGGTGTCCTCGGTCAACCCCGTGCCATGCTCGATGCAGTCGATACCCGCGGCGATGAGGCCGGGCAGCGCGTCCTCGCCGAACACGTGCGCAGTGACGCGGGCGCCCTCGGCATGGGCGGCGGCGATGGCGGCCACCAGCACGTCGTCGGACCACAGCGGCGCCAGATCCCCCACCGACCGGTCGATCCAGTCGCCGACCAGCTTCACCCAGCCGTCGCCGCGGCGAGCCTGCTCGGCCAGCGCGGCGGGGAGATCCCACTCGCCTTCGAGTTCGATGGCGTGGCCACGCCCGTAGCGTTTCGGGCGGGCCAGATGCCGCCCGGCCCGGATGATGCGCGGCAGGTCGTCGTGGTCGTCCAGGACGCGGGTGTCGGTGGGCGATCCGCAGTCGCGCAGCAGCAGGGCACCGGCGTTACGTTCGATCTCGGCCTGGGCGACCGCCTGCTCGATCGGGGTCTCGCCGTGCGGCCCCAGGCCGACGTGGCAGTGCGCGTCGACCAGTCCGGGAATGACCCACCCACCGTCCCAGACGGTTTCGGCGTCGGCGACCGGCGCGCTGCGCAGCACCCCGTCGGCGATCCACCACTCGACGGGCTCGCCGTCGGGTAGTCCTCGGCCACGAACGTGCAGCACGCTACTGCTTGCCGGGGAACTTCAGCTTGGACAGATCGAAGTCGGCCAGCCCCGGCGGCAGTTCGTTGAGGCCTTCGGGCATCTGCGACAGATCCGGGAACCCGCCCGGCAGCCCGCCGGCGAGCAGCGGGTTGCGCGCCTTCGGCGGCGTCGGCCCCCGGCCGCCCTTCTTCTTGCCCGCCTGCTTGTTCTTGCCCTTCGCGGCCTTCTTCGAGGAGCGCCGCCCGAACGGCATGCCCATCGCCCCGGCCATCTGCGACATCATCTTGCGGGCCTCGAAGAACCGGTCCACGAGCTGATTGACCTCGGAGACGTTGACACCGGAGCCGTTGGCGATGCGCAGCCGCCGCGAGGCGTTGATGATCTTCGGGTCGGCGCGCTCCTCGGGGGTCATCCCGCGGATGATGGCCTGCAGCCGGTCCAGTTGCCGGTCGTCGACGGCCGCCAGCGCGTCCTTCATCTGGCCCGCGCCCGGCAGCATGCCGAGCAGGTTGCCGATCGGGCCCATTTTGCGGATCGCCAGCATCTGCTCGAGGAAGTCCTCCAGCGTCAGTTCGCCGGAGCCGATCTTGGCCGCGGCCTCCTCGGCCTGGCGCTGGTCGAAGACCTGTTCGGCCTGCTCGATGAGGCTGAGCACGTCGCCCATGCCGAGGATGCGGCTGGCCATCCGGTCGGGATGGAAGACGTCGAAGTCCTCGAGCTTCTCACCGGTGGACGCGAACAGGATGGGCACCCCGGTGACCTCGCGCACCGACAGCGCCGCACCACCGCGGGCGTCGCCGTCGAGCTTGGTCAGCACCACACCGGTGAACCCGACGCCGGCGCCGAACGCCTCGGCGGTGGCGACGGCGTCCTGGCCGATCATCGCGTCGAGCACGAACAACGTCTCGTCGGGCTGCACGGCGTCGCGGATGGCGGCGGCCTGCGCCATCAGCACGTCGTCGATGCCCAGGCGACCCGCGGTGTCGACGATGACGAAGTCGAAGTGCTTGGCCCTGGCCTCGGCCAGACCGGCGGCAGCCACCACGACGGGATCGCCCGGACCGGCGCCCGCGGTCTCCGCGGCGTCGGCGGCGGTTCCCGGATGGGGGGCGAAGACGCTGACGCCCGCCCGCTCCCCGACGATCTTCAGCTGGCTGACCGCCCCGGGTCGCTGCAGGTCGCAGGCCACCAACAGCGGGGTGTGGCCCTGGCCCTTGAGCCATTTGGCGAGCTTGCCCGCCAGCGTGGTCTTGCCGGCGCCCTGCAGACCGGCCAGCATGATCACCGTCGGCGGGTTCTTGGCGAAAGCCAGCGGGCGGGTCTGGCCGCCGAGGATCCCGATCAGTTCCTCGTTGACGATCTTAACGACCTGCTGCGCGGGGTTGAGCGCGCCGGAGACCTCGGCGCCCTTGGCGCGCTCCTTGATGCGGTTGACGAACTCGCGGACCACCGGCAGCGAGACGTCGGCCTCGAGCAGGGCGAGCCTGATCTCGCGGGTGGTGGCGTCGATGTCGGCGTCAGTGAGCCGACCCTTGCCGCGCAGGCCCGCGAGTGCACCGGTCAACCGGTCGGACAGGGATTCAAACACGGGCTAAGCCTACTGGTCGGGGCTCGGCGGCCCGTTCAGCGGAGCTTGTCGACCTGCGCATCGAGGCCCTCGGTGCCGGCCAGGGCGATCAGCACCAACCGGCCGGGTTCGCCCGGGCGCCACGGCTGACCGGTGACGATGCTGGTGCGGCTGGCCACCCGATGCACGACGGTGCGCAGCTGCGGGCTCTCGGCGAGCCGGATGATGCCCTTCACGCGCAGCACCGCGGGCGGCAGGCCGGCGAGGACGGCCTCGAGCGCTTCACGGCGCAGGGGTTGGTCGAAGGTGGCGCTGACGCTGACATAGTCGTCGGCGTGGTCGTGCGGCTCGGTCGCAGCCGATTCGTGGTGGCCGGAGCCGAGGAGGGCCGCGATCGGCACGTCGGCGTCCACGGCATGCAGCACAGGCACTTTCGGCGCCCGCTCGGCGAGCCAGGCGTCGAGGCCCTCGAGGTCGGCTGGTGCGACCAGGTCGGTCTTGTTGAGCACCAGCACGTCGGCGGCGGCGAGTTGGCGCCGGATGGTGCGGCCGATGATCGGGTCACGCTCCCGCCGGCGCACGGTCTCGGCGTCGAGCACCACCACCACGCCGTCGAGGTCGAAACCCGGTGTCAGCGCGTGGTGGGCCACGGGTCCCGGGTCGGCGATGCCGCTGGCCTCGATGACGACGTGCTCCGGCGGGTCGGGCCGGTCCCGGACGGTCCACAGCGCCCGCATCAGGTCGCTGCCCACCGAGCAGCAGATGCACCCGTTGGTCAGCGTGATCGTCTGACCGTCGGCGTCGGCGATCAGGTCGCCGTCGATACCGATAGATCCGAAGTCGTTGACCAGTACGGCGATCCGTTGCCGAAAACCGTTGCGCAACAGGTGGTTCAGCAGCGTGGTCTTTCCCGAACCCAGGTATCCGGCGATGACGGTGACCGGGATCGGATCAGGAGGCGCCACTGTGTGCGGCTTCAAAGACCTGGCCGCCGACAACCGTGCCCCACACCCCGATATCGCGGATGGCCATCGGGTCGACGTCGAGCGGGGAGGCGTCCAGGACGGCGAAGTCGGCGAACTTGCCGGCCTCGATGGAGCCGATCTCGTGGTCCATGTGCAACTGGAAGGCGCCGCCGATCGTGGCCGCGTGCAACGCCTCGTACGGGGTGATCCTCTCGTACTCGCCGAGCACCCGCCCGCTGGGCGTCACGCGGTTGACCGCACACCACATCGTCATCAGGTGGCCGATCGGGGTGACCCCGGAGTCGCTGTGGAACGACAGCGGAACCCGGTTCTCCAGCGCGGTGCGGCAGGCCCACATGCCGCGGGCGCGCTCGGGGCCCATGGTCTGCTCGTAGTGCTGGTCGCCCCAGTACCAGATGTGGTTGGTGAAGATGTTGGCGCAGATGCCGAGGCGGCCCATCTTGCGGTACTGGGCGGCGGTCGTGGTCTGGGAGTGCTGCAGGACGTGCCGGTGATCCAGCCAGGCGTCGGTGCGCAGCACCTCCTCGATGGCGTCGACGAAGACCTGGCCGGTGGCGTTGCCGTTGCAGTGGCAGTGCACGTTGAGCTTGCGGGCGTGGAAAGCCCGCACCGCGGCCAGCAGGTCCTCCGGGGAGAACAGCAGCAGGCCGTGGTCCTCGCCGGTGTAGTAACCGGGCTCCAGCATCACCGCGGTCCAGCCCTGGATCGACCCGTCGGCCACGAGCTTGATACCCGGGGCGCGCAGTTTGTCGGACTCGATCTCCCGTAGTTTGACCGCGGCGTCGGCGACGGCGGCGTAGTCGGCGGTGCTGCCGGGCATGGTGGGCAGGTTGTAGAGCACCATTCGGGCCGGGAAGGCCGGATCGTCGACGGTGTCCCGCCAGACCTGGATCTGTCCGGCGTCGATGAGCAGCATGCCGACCAACTCGGTGGAGGTGGTCACGCCGGCATTGCGGCACATCGCGGCGTGGATCCGGATCGGCTCCGCACCCGCGCCGGCCGCCATCATCTTCGTGAAGGCGCCCTTGGCGAGCATCATCGCCGGCGCCTCCTGCAACTCACCGCTGAGTTCGCCGTCCGGGTCCCTGCCGACACCGGGGGTCGGGCTGTCCTTGGTGATGCCTTCGGCCTCGAGCAGTGCGGTGTTCACCGTGGCCAGGTGTCCGCTCGCGTGCCGGACGAACACCGGCCGCGTCGTCGACACCTGGTCGAGCTCACGCTTGGACAGCCGGGGCAGCTGCGGAAAGTAGATCGGGTCGAATCCGTTGGCCACCAGGGGTTCCCCGGATGGCAGCGTGGCGTCCTCGGCCTTGAGCCGGTCGATCAGTTCCTCGTAGCTGCGGATCGCCGGGGAGCTGCTGCCGTCGGACAGCGGATAAGGGTAGTAGCCGACGAACGGCATGAGTTCGCTCGCGGAGTCCATGGTGTGCCCGTGCGCCTCGACGAAACCGGGGACGAGCACGTGAGCCGCGAATCGCTCGTCGACTTCCGCCTCGCCCCAGGACAGGCACTCCTCGAGGCTGCCCACGCAGAGGATGCGCCCGTCGCGGACGGCGACGGCGACGGCCTCCGGATTGGCCGGATTCATGGTGACGATCTTGCGGGCGGTGAAGATTGTGATCACGGAGACGCACGGTATCGGTCGATCCGGGCATACCGCGGTCCGTTGGGAATGTTTCCGGCGGGTGGCTATCCCGCTGCTTCCATCGGTTTGACCGGGGCGGCGGCCGGCAGCACCGCCAACAGCTCACGGCCCAGCGCCGCGCGAACCCCGTCGACGGCGTCGGCCTCGGCCACCGAGATGCCGAACACGTCGACCACCGCCAATCCGAGCGTGGTGATCTTGGCCCAGGCGATGTCGACCCCGGCCCGCTCGAAGACACCGGTGAGCATCGCCAGCAGGCCGGTGCGGTCGGTGGTGCGGATCTCCACCACCAGCTGACCGGGGCCGCTGCCCTCGTGCCACAGCACCCGCGGCGGGGCCGGCGCCGAGTTGACCGGCACCGCGGGCTTGTGTTCGCCCACCCGGCCGGTGCCGTACAGCGCGGCCTCCCGGTCGCGCTTCTCCAGCGCGGCGATCACGTCGAGTTCACCGTCGAGCGCCAGAATGAACTGCTGGCGCAGCAGCTCGACGGCCGGCGGCGAACCGAAATGCGGCGACACCGCGAAGGTGTCGATCGCCGAGCCGTCGGCACTGTTGACCGACGCGGAGTGCACCCGCAACGAGTTCAGTGCGAGCACACCGGCGGCCTTGGACAGCAGACCCCGACGATCCGGCGCGATCATCGTGACGTTGTAGGTGTGCGGGCTGCCACCCGGGGCCATCTCGACGTGCACTCCCCCGTCGGCGGCCAGCGAGAGGTGGTGCGGGTCAACGGGATCGGCGTGCGGTAGCGGCTCTCCGGCCATCACCAGCCGGCACCGCCGCACCAGATCGCCGATCAGCAGGGACTTCCAGTCGCCCCACACCCCCGGGCCGGTGGCCAACGAGTCGGCCTCGGCCAGGACGTGCAGCAGCTCCAGCAGCACCGGGTCCCCGTCGAGCGCCTCCACCACATCGGTGATGGTCTGCGGATCCTGCAGGTCGCGCCGGGTGGCGGTCTCGGGCAGCAGCAGGTGATAACGCACCATCGCCGAGAGCAGTGCGATGTCCGACGGCCACATTCCCAGCCGGGTGCCGACCTGGGTCGCGAGATCGGCACCGATGACGCTGTGGTCACCACCGCGGCCCTTACCGATGTCGTGCAGGAGCGCACCGAGCACCAACAGATCCGGGCGGGACACCCGGGTGGTGAAAGCGCTTGCCCGCGAGACGGTCTCGATGAGATGGCGGTCGACGGTCCAGATGTGGACCACATCGCGTGGCGGCAGGTCACGCACCGCGCCCCACTCGGGGAACAACCGGCCCCACAGGCCGGTCCGGTCGAGGGCCTCCACGGTCGTGACCGCCGTGGGTCCGGCGGCCAGCAACACCAGCAGGTCCTTGAGCGCGTCCCGCGGCCACGGGGTGCGCAACTCCGGCGCGGATTCGGCCAGCCGGCTCAGCGTCGTCGCCGACATCGGCATCCCGGTGGTCGCCGAGGCCGCAGCCACCCGCAGGATCAGGCCGGGGTCACGCTCGGGCCGCGCATCGCGGGCCAGCATCACCTCGCCACCGGACTCGATCACACCCTCGTCGAGTGGTCGGCGCACCGGGCGACGCAGGGCCGAAAGCCCGCGGCGCGGAAGCGCATTGGCTGCCGTGCGCAGGCCGGCGTCGACGTAGTAGCTGATCGTGCGGGCGGCGTCGGACAAGACCCGGGCCAAGTCGAACCGGTCACCGATGCGCAGTGCGGCCCCGATCTCGTCGGCGAACTGCGCCAGCAACTGGTCGCGGCCACGCTGGGAGATCCGGTGCAGTTCGGTGCGGACGTTCAGCAGCGCCAGATGGGCACCGCCGAGCGAACCGGTCGGCGACACCAGGGAATGGCTGGGATACACGTCGGCCAGCTGCGCGATGGCCAGCGCGTTGAGCAGCTGAACGTCACGCAGGCCACCACGGCCACATTTCAGGTCGGGTTCGGCGCGGTGCGCGATCTCGCCGCTGCGCTCCCAGCGGGACTGGGCGTGCTCGACGAGTTCGTCGAAGCGCGAGACGATCCCGGTGCGCCACTGGCGGCGGGCGCCGCCGACCAGCAGGCTGGAGAGCTCCGCATCACCGGCGATGTGCCGGGCCTCCAGCATCGCCATACCCGCGGCGATGTCCTCCCCGGCCACCTGCAGCGCCTCCGGCACCGTCCGCACGCTGTGGTCGAGGCGGATGTTGGCGTCCCACAACGGATACCACAGCAACTCCGCGACCTGGGTCACGACCTCATCGGGCATGTTGTCGTGCAGCAGCATCAGGTCGAGATCCGAATACGGGACGAGTTCCCGGCGCCCCAGCCCACCGGTGGCCACGACGGCGAAACCGCTGGTCGCGGTGATACCGATGTCGGTGGCCTTGGTGGTCAGCCAGAACTCGTGCAGATCGAGCAGCGCATCGCGCAAGGCGGCCGCGTCCAACGGGCGCTGACCGCCGTCGAGCAGTTGCGCCGATGCCTTGGCGAGATCCTTGGCAGGCTTCGACGAACCCGCCGCCGGAGCCTCCCATCGGGATGCGCCGGCGGCGGATTCTCTTCTCTGCTTTGTCATTTCAGTCCTCCCCGCCGCCGTGCCCGACTAACGCTCACTCGGTGTGGGCCGCAAGGAAAGACGTCACGGCGTGTACGTCAGAGCGCGTCGGACCCCCGCTCGCCGGTGCGGACGCGCACGACGGCCTCCACCGGGCTGACCCACACCTTGCCGTCACCGATCTTGCCCGTTCGCGCGGCCTGCACGATGACGTCCACCACCTTGTCAACGGCGGAATCATCGACCAGGACCTCCACGCGGACCTTCGGAACGAAATCGACCGAGTACTCAGCGCCCCGGTACACCTCGGTATGGCCCTTCTGCCGGCCGTACCCCTGGACTTCGCTGACGGTCATGCCAAGGATACCCGCCTGCTCGAGGCCGGTCTTGACATCTTCGAGCGTGAACGGCTTGACGATCGCAGTAATCAGCTTCATGTCCCTCATTCCTCCGCGCCGTGACGACCGAGAACCGAGCCGCTGCCGGCCACCGCGAAGTCGTACGCGGTCTCCGCGTGTTCGGCTTCGTCGATACCGGCCGCCTCGTCCTCACGATCCAGCCGCAGTCCGATGGTGTATTTCACGATCAACGCCAAGATAGCTGTAGCGACTGCCGAGTACCCCAGAACCGCGAAGGCACCGATCGCCTGCTTCACCAACTGTTCGGTGCCGCCGCCGTAGAACAGGCCGGAGACCGCCGCGGGCGCTTCCTTGGTCGCCACCAGGCCGACCATCAGGGTGCCGAACAACCCGCCGACCAGGTGCACGCCGACGACGTCGAGCGAGTCGTCGAAGCCGAACTTGAACTTCAGCCCGACGGCCAGGGCGCACAGGACGCCGGCCCCGACACCGATGGCCAGCGCGCCGACCACGTTCACCGAGGAGCAGGACGGGGTGATTGCGACCAGGCCCGCCACGATGCCCGAGGCGGCACCCAGTGTGGTGGCGTGCCCGTCCCGGACTCGCTCGGTGAGCAGCCAGCCCAGCATCGCCGCCGCGGTCGCGACCGTGGTGGTGACGAACGTGGTGCCCGCGATGCCGTTGGAGCCCACAGCCGACCCGGCATTGAAGCCGTACCAGCCGAACCAGAGCAGGCCCGCGCCCAGCATCACGAACGGCAGATTGTGCGGCCGCATGGGTGACGTGGGCCAACCCATCCGCTTACCGAGGATCAGCGCCAGCACCAGGCCGGCGGTACCGGCGTTGATGTGCACCGCCGTTCCACCCGCGAAGTCGATTGCTTTGAGCTTGTTGGCAATCCAGCCTCCGGTCTCACCGGTGTACCCGTCGAAGGCGAACACCCAGTGCGCCACCGGGAAGTACACGAACGTCGCCCACAGTCCGGCGAAGACCAGCCAGCCGCCGAACTTCAGGCGGTCGGCGACCGCACCCGAGATCAGGGCGACGGTGATGATCGCGAACATCAGCTGGAACGCCACGAACACCGTCTGCGGAATCGTCCCGAACAAGGCGATGTCGACCGCCGGCGTTGCCTCAACTCCCGCTGCCGGATCGGCGGCCACCGCGGCGACGGCGTTACCGCCGATGAGTCCCTTGAGGCCGAAGTACTGGCCTGGGTCACCGAAAAGGTTGAACTTGTCGTTGCCGAAGGCGACCGAGTATCCGTAGAGCACCCACAGCACCGTGACCACGCCCATCGAACTGACGCTCATCATGATCATGTTGAGCACGCCCCTGGCGCGCACCATACCGCCGTAGAAGAACGCCAGCCCTGGGGTCATGAGCAACACGAGTGCGGCACTGGCCAGCATCCATGCTGTGTCACCCGTGTCCGGCTGACCCATTATCGGGAATTGATCCACTCGCGATTTCCTCCTTCGCCCATGCCGCGGTTAGCCACCGTCGACCTAGGCCAAGACAATGCGCAGTGGTTGTTTCGGCTGAGACGCCTGGGTGTTTCGCGCATGTGAACGGATCGGCAGTCTTCGTTTCGCGAGTGTTACATCCCGCAATTCGGGCCGCCCGTAACGGATTTGCGCGTCACCCGAGTAGCGCGTCGACGAAGGCGGCCGGTTCGAACGGGGCCAGGTCGTCGGGTCCCTCGCCCAGCCCGACCAGCTTGACGGGCACCCCGAGCTCCTGCTGAACGCGGAACACGATGCCGCCCTTGGCGGTGCCGTCCAGCTTGGTCAGCACCACCCCGGTGATGTCGACGACGTCGGCGAAGACCTTGGCCTGCGCCAGCCCGTTCTGGCCGATGGTGGCGTCGAGCACCAGCAGCACCTCGTCGACCTCGGCGCGCTTGCCGACCACCCGCTTGACCTTGCCCAGTTCGTCCATCAGGCCGGTCTTGGTGTGCAGCCGGCCCGCGGTGTCGATGACGACGACGTCCGCGCCGGCGGCGATGCCCTTGTCCACGGCGTCGAAGGCCACCGAGGCCGGATCCGCACCCTCGGCGCCCCGCACCACATCGGCCCCGACCCGCGACGCCCAGCTCTGCAACTGGTCGGCGGCGGCGGCGCGGAAGGTGTCGGCGGCGCCGAGGACGACCCGGCGGCCGTCGGCCACCAGCACTCGGGCCAGCTTGCCGACGGTGGTGGTCTTGCCGGTGCCGTTGACGCCGACGACCAGCAGCACCGAGGGCTTGTCGGCGTGCGGGAGGGCCTTGATGGAACGGTCCAGGCCGGGGTCGAGCTCGGTGATCAGCACGTCCCGGAGCACCGCGCGCGCGTCGGCCTCGGTGCGGACGTTGCTGCTGGCCATCGCGCCCCGCAGGTGCTCGACCACCGACCCGGTGACGACGGGACCCAGGTCGGCCACCAGCAGGGTGTCCTCCACCTCCTCCCAGGACGCCTCGTCGAGGTCGCCGCCGCCGAGCAGGCCCAGCATGCTGCGGCCCAGGGCGTTCTGCGACTTCGCGAGGCGCCCCCGCAGACGTTCGAGCCGGCCCGCGCTCGGCTCGATTGCGCCGATGTCGGGGGCGGCCGGCTCGGCCGTCGGCGTCGTCACGACGGGCTCGGCGGGCACCACCGGGGTCTCGGGCAGGCGGACCTCGGAGATCGGCCGCTTTACCGAGTCGCGGGGTACCGCGGCGTCGTCCCCGACGCCGGGCAGACCGGTCGCCGTGGTTGCTGACGATTGTGTGAACGAAATACCCGACGATGCGGTATACCCGCCGGACCGGTCGATCGGTGTGGCAACCTCTGGGCTGCGGCGCAGGCTGATCTGACGACGCCGGTACCGCACCAGACCGATGACGATTGCAGCGACGACCAGGACGGCGATGACCGCGATTGCGATCCATAGACCCTGTGACACCGTGCCATTCTTTCAGGGCGCAGTGCCGGGCCGTCCCGCGCCCGCAGAACGGCCCGCGGATGGCTGAGCGATGACGATGGACCGCAGCGGGTTGTCGCACCGGAAACTGCGCCACATCGACGCCTGCCTGACCGGAGCCGTCGAATACGAAACCGTGACCACCGGCTTCGAGCGCTACCGGCTGCCATATAACGCGTTGACCCAGACCGGACTGGGCGCCGTCGATCTGAGCACCCGGTTCCTCGGCGAGACGTTGCAGGCGCCGGTGCTGGTCGGGGCCATGACCGGCGGCGCGGAACTGTCCCGCACGATCAACCGAAACCTGGCCGAGGCGGCGCAGAAGCTCGGGGTCGGCATGATGCTCGGGTCGCAGCGCATCATGCTGGGCGACGAGCGGGCGGCGGGCAGCTTCGAGGTCCGCGAACTCGCGCCCGACGTCCTGCTGATCGGCAACATCGGGCTGGCGCAATTGTCCGACGGGGTGGTGCCCAAACTGGCCGATGCGCTGCACCGCGTGGGCGCCGACGCGCTGGCCGTGCACACCAATCCCCTGCAGGAGGCCATGCAGGACAACGGCGACACCGACTTCTCCGGCACGCTCGAGCGCCTGCACGGCCTGGTGGCCGAACTCCCCTACCCCGTGCTGGTCAAGGAGGTCGGCCACGGCATCGGGGCGGCGGCCGCGCAACGCCTGCGCGGTATCCCCCTGGCCGCGGTCGACGTGGCCGGGGCGGGCGGGACCTCGTGGGCCCGGGTGGAGCAGCTGGTCCGGTACGGCGAGGTCCGCTACCCCGCGATCGCCGAATGGGGTGTGCCGACCGCGCAGGCCCTGCAGGAGGTGCGCCGGACGCTGCCCGCGATGCCGCTGGTCGCCTCGGGTGGCATCCGCAGCGGCATGGACGCCGCCAAGGCCATCGCGATGGGGGCCAGCGTGGTCGCGCTGGCCCGCCCGCTGCTGGCGCCGGCGATCGAGTCGTCCGGTGCGGTGCTCGACGTGCTGGCGGGCTTCATCGAGGAGCTGCGGGTCTGCCTGCACGGCGCCGGCGCCGAGAACCTCGCCGAGCTGCGCAAGGCCGGGGTCGAGCCGGTCTAGGGCCGGGACCAGCAGCTTTCCAACTCTCCGAAAAAGTTCTCAAAAAAGTGTGATGTTGGTGTGGCTACGGCACTCATACCTGTGCGAGCAACCCAGAGGGGGCTGCGACCACACGAAGGAGTACCTCATGATCACCATTCCCGTTGCCGCGAAACTCGGTGCGATGGCCGCGGCTGTTGCGGCGCCGGCAATCCTGCTTGTCGGCACGGGCACCGCCCAGGCGTTTGACATCCATATTCCGCTCGCTGTCTGGGGCACGTCGGCGCCCGGCGGCGTCGATGTCCACGTTCAGACTCCGATCGACGGCCTCAGCGGTTGGTGCACCTACACCTCCATCGCGCAGGGAAACCCGATCGGCAAGCCCCTGCCAGCCATCGGTGTCCCGTTCTACCTGGGTCCGGTCGGCAACGTGAACGAGGCGTCACTGTGGTTCCCCGCCTGGCCTACAGGTTCGACCTGGGACACTACTGTGAGCTGCCCGAACGGCACGATGACTGTGACATCCGCCTGGTGATGAGGGCGACCCGGTAACAGTCGCCGGCGTAGAAAACGCCCTAGGAACCGGCCTGGGCGCTGCTGACGAGTTCCTCACCGCGCATCCGCTGCGAGATGACCGCCGTGATCCCGTCGCCCTGCATGGTGACGCCATACAGCGCGTCGGCGATCTCCATGGTCGGCTTCTGGTGGGTGATCACGATCAGCTGCGACTGCGCCCGCAGCTGTTCGAACAGCCCGAGCAGCCGGCGCAGGTTGGTGTCGTCGAGGGCGGCCTCCACCTCGTCCATCACGTAGAACGGCGACGGCCGGGCCCGGAAGATGGCGACCAGCATCGCCACCGCGGTCAGCGACTTCTCACCGCCGGACAGCAGCGACAGCCGCTTGATCTTCTTGCCCGGCGGACGGGCCTCGACCTCGACGCCGGTGGTCAGCAGGTCGTCGGGATCGGTGAGCAGCAGCCGGCCCTCGCCGCCCGGGAACAGCGTGGCGAACACCTGCTCGAACTCGCGCTCCACGTCGGCGTAGGCCTCGGCGAAGACCTGCAGGATCCGGTTGTCGACGTCGGCGATCACGTCCAGCAGGTCCTTGCGGGCGGCCTTGACGTCCTCGAGCTGGGTGGACAGGAAGTTGTAGCGCTCCTCGAGCGCCGCGAACTCCTCGAGCGCCAGCGGGTTGACCCGGCCGAGCTCGGCCAGTTCCCGCTCGGCCCTCTTGGCGCGGCGCTCCTGGGTGGGTCGGTCGAACGGCAGCGGCGCCGGGGTCGTCACCTGCTCGCCACGCTCGCGGGCCTGTTCGTACTCGGCCATCTCCAACTCCGACGGCGGCAGCGCCACGTCGGGGCCGTATTCGGCGATCAGGTCGTCGGCGGCCATGCCGAACTGCTCGAGCACCATCTGCTCGAGCTGTTCGATGCGCAGCGCGGCCTGGGCCTTGGCGACCTCGTCGCGGTGCAGCGAGTCGGTGAGGGCGCCGATGCGGGTGTTGAGCACGGCGACCTCCTCCCGTGCGGCGGCCATCGCGGTGGCGCGTTGCTGGCGTTCGGCGGCCAGCGCGTCGCGGCTGCGGGATGCGGCGGCGACCACGCCGGTAAGGCGTTCGGCGACGCGCTGCCCGGCCTCGGAGACCGCGTCCGCCACCGTCGCGGCGTGTTCGCGGGCGGCGCGGGCGCGCTGGGCGCGCAGCCGCGCCTCGCGTTCGGCGGCCGCCGCCCGGCGCAGCGAATCCGCCCGACCCCGAACGGCATTCGCGCGCTCCTCGGCGGTGCGCACGGCCAGTAGCGCCTCCACCTCGGCGGCGCGGGCCGACTCGGCGGCGGCCTGCATCTGCTGCCGGTCCACCGGCGTGGGGTCCACCACGGCCCCGATGTCCTGGGCCGCGCTGAGCCGGTTCTCCAGCTCGGTGAGTTCTGCGACCGTCTGTACCCGGCCGGCCTCCAGTTCACCGCGCTGCGCGACCTGACGGCGCCAGTCCTCCTCGGCGGCCCGCGCCTCGGACCCGAGCCGGCCCAGCTGCTCGTAGATCGCCGAGATCGCCGCATCGGATTCGTTGAGCGCCGCCAGCGCCTGCTCGGCGGCGTCCTGCCGGTTCGACTGCTCGTCGAGCGCACCAGCCAGTGCCGCCGTCAGTTCGGCGACGAGCTTCTCGGCGGCGGCGAGTTCGCCTCTGGCCTTGTCGATCTCGGACGCGATCTCCAGCGTGCTGGGCTTGCGGTCCGAACCACCGCTGACCCAGCCCGGGCCCACCAGATCGCCGTCGAGGGTGACCGCGCGCAGCGTCGGACGGCCGGCCACCAGGTCCAGCCCGGCGCCCAGATCGCGCACCACCGCGACATCGGCGAGCATCGCGCTCATCGCGCCCTGCAGCCGCGGCGGCGCCTCGATCAGGTCCAGCGCCCAGTGCACGTCCTCGGGCAGCGGGGTCCGGTGTTGGGCGGCCGCGGGCCAGTCGGCCAGCACGATCGCGGCCTGCCCGCCGTCGGCGTCCTTGAGCGCGCGCACCGCGGCGCGGGCGGCGTGGGCGTCGTCGGCCGCGACCGCGTCAGCGGCCGCGCCCAGCACCGTCGCCAGCGCGGTCTCATAGCCGGAACTTACCTTGACGAGTTTGGCGATGGTGCCGAAAAGACCTGAGCTACTGCGGTTTTCGACGAGCCACGCGGCGCCATCCTTACGCTCCAGGCCCACCGCGAGCGCGTCGATGCGGGCCCGCAAGGAAGCGACCTGACGTTCGGCGCCGCGTTCGGCGGCCTGCAGTTCGGTGACCCGCTCGTCGGCCAGCCGCAGCGCCGCCACGGTGCGGTCGTGCTGCTCGTCGAGGCCCACCTCGCCCTGGTCGAGTTCACCGACGCGGCCCTGGACGATCTCGAACTCGGCCTGCGCCTGCTGGGCGCGCGCGGCGGCCTCCTCGATGGCGGCGGTCAGCCGGGCGACCCCGTCGTCGATCGACTCGACCCGGGCGCGCACCGTCTCGACCTGACCGGCCAGCCGGGCCAGGCCCTCGCGGCGATCGGCCTCCGCCCGCACCGCCGCCAGGTGCGCACGCTCGGCCTCGGTGGCGGCGCGCTCCTTCTCGGCCAGCGCGGCGCGGGCCGTCTCCAGCCGCGCCCGTGCCTCGTTCAGCTCGGCGAGCAGCTGCTGCTCGCGCTCGGCCACCTCGGCCGCCTCGGCCTCCAGCGCCTCGGGATCGGGCCCGCTGCTGACGGTCTGCTCGATTTCCAGGTACTGCGCCCGCTCGCTGGCGATCCGCACGGTGGCGTTCACCCGCTCGGCCAGCGCCGAGAGCCGGAACCAGGTCTGCTGGGCGGCGTCGGTGCGTTCGGACAGCGTCGCGACGGCGGCCTCGTGGGCGGCGAGCTGCTCGGTGGCCGCCGCCAACCGGGCCGCGGCCTCGTCGTGCTCGCGGCGCAGCGTGGTCTCGATGTCGTCGGCTCCGGCGAACTCGGCGCGGCGGATCACCAGGTCGTCGGCCGCCAGCCGCAGCCGGGCGTCGCGCAGGTCGGCCTGGATGGTCTGGGCACGCCGCGCCATCTCGGCCTGCCTGCCCAGCGGCTTGAGCTGGCGGCGCAGCTCGGTGGTCAGGTCGGTGAGCCGGGCCAGGTTGGCGGCCATCGACTCGAGCTTGCGGACCGCCTTCTCCTTGCGCTTGCGGTGCTTGAGCACCCCGGCGGCTTCCTCGATGAAGGCCCGGCGGTCCTCCGGGCGGGATTCCAGGATCTGGGCCAGCCGGCCCTGGCCGACGATGACGTGCATCTCCCGGCCGATACCCGAGTCGGAGAGCAGTTCCTGGACGTCCATCAGCCGGCAGGCGCTACCGTTGATCTCGTACTCGCCGGCGCCGTCGCGGAACATCCGGCGGGTGATCGACACCTCGGAGTACTCGATCGGCAGCGCGTTGTCGGAGTTGTCGATGGTCAGCGTCACCTCGGCGCGCCCGAGCGGGGCCCGCGAGGACGTGCCCGCGAAGATGACGTCCTCCATCTTGCCGCCACGCAGCGTCTTTGCGCCCTGCTCCCCCATCACCCAGGCCAGCGCGTCGACGACGTTGGACTTCCCCGAGCCGTTGGGGCCGACCACGCAGGTGATGCCCGGCTCGAAGCGCAGAGTCGTCGGCGACGCGAAGGACTTGAAGCCCTTCAGCGTCAGACTCTTGAGGTACACGTCGGTGAGAGTACCGGCGGCCGGATCAGCGCTCGCGGAAGCCCGACATCGGCTCGCCGGGAGCGCTGAAGTCGGCGATGACGTTGTCGACCGTGCCGGGGGTGCCGGCCCCGCGCAGAGCTTCCAGCAGGCGCTCGCAGGCGGGGCGCGGCCCCTGCGCCACCACCAGCACCCGGCCGTCAGGCTGGTTGCTCGCGTAGCCGGTCAGCCCCAGTTCCAGGGCGCGCGAGCGGGTCCACCAGCGGAAGCCGACGCCCTGGACGTGGCCGTGCACCCATACGGTCAGCCGGGTGTGCTCGGTCATGTCCCGGAGCCGGCGATCTTGTCGGACACGGCGGTGTCGGTGACCTCGAAGGTCACCGTGGTGCCGGCCTTGAGGGTGCGCCCGACGGTGCAGGCCTGGTCGATGGCGCGGTTGACGACGATCAGCAGACGCTCGATCTCGGCCGCCGAGAGGCCGGACAGGTCGAGTTCGAGGTTCTCCTCGAGCAGCGGATAGCGTTCCTGCTCCCGGTCGGCCGGACCGGAGACCTTGATCACCGCCCGGTAGTCGTCGCCGAGGCGCCGCCGCAGCGGCTGGTCGCTGCTCAGCCCGCTGCACCCGGCCAGCGCGATCTTCAGCAGCTCGCCGGGGGTGAACACACCCTCGTCGTCCTCGGAGCCGATCAGCACCTCCGCGCCGCGGGTGCTGCGGCCGGTGTAGCGGCGGATACCGGTGCGTTCCACCCACAGTTGCGTCATGTGGTGTTTCTACCTTGCCGGGGCGGCCTTCATTCCCGCACCCGGCGGCGCGGGGGCGGCTGGCAGGTCGGGCAATAGAACGACGAGCGGTTCATGAACCTGTCCCGCCGGATCACCGATCCGCAGCGCCGGCAGTTGCGATCCTCCTGGCCGTAGACGTTCAGCGAGCGGTCGAAGTAGCCGGACTGCCCGTTGACGTTGACGTACAACGAGTCGAACGACGTGCCGCCCTGGCCGAGTGCCTCCCGCATCACCTCCGCGGCGGCGTCCAGCAGCTCACCGAGCTGGCGGCGGGTCAGCTTCTCGGCGATGCGGACGCCGTTGATCTTCGCCCGCCACAGCGCCTCGTCGGCGTAGATGTTGCCGATACCGGACACCACGGTCTGGTCCAGCAGCTGGCGCTTGATCTCGGAATGCTTGCGGCGCAACACGTCTACGACGGCGTCGCGCTCGAACAGCGGGTCGAGCGGGTCGCGGGCGATGTGCGCCACCGGCACCGGCACCCGGCTGCCGTCGACGGTGACCAGATCGGCCAACTGCCAGCCGCCGAACGTGCGCTGGTCGACGAAACTCAGCGGGGTGCCGTCGTCGAGCAGCACGGCGATGCGCAGGTGATCGGTGTTGGGCACCTCGCCGAGCAGCATCTGCCCGCTCATCCCGAGGTGCACCACCAAGGCATCGTCACCCCCAGAAAGGTTGAGCCACAAGTACTTTCCGCGGCGATCGGTACCGGTGATCCGCTCCCCCAGCAGCCGCGCGGTCAGGTCGGCGGCGCCGCCGAGATGACGGCGCACCGCGCGCGGATGGTTCACCCGCACCGCGGTGATCGCCTTGCCTGCGACGTGGGCCTGCAGACCGCGCCGGACCACCTCGACCTCGGGAAGCTCAGGCATGGGTGGCCCTGCGCAGCGGCCCGCGCCTCAAACCGTCTCCAGCGCTTTCCACGCCGCCGCCGCCGCCTTCTGCTCGGCTTCCTTCTTGGAGCGCCCCACCCCGGTGCCGTACTCGGTGTCCAACACGATCACCACGGCGGTGAACTCCTTGTCGTGATCCGGCCCGGTCGAGGTGACCAAGTAGGACGGCGGCCCCAGGTTCCGCGCGGCGGTGAGCTCCTGCAGGCTGGTCTTCCAGTCCAGCCCCGCCCCGAGGGTGGGCGCGGTGTCCATCAGCGCACCGAACAGCCGCAGGATCACCTCGCGGGCGACCTCGATGCCGTGGTGCAGGTAGACCGCGCCGAGCAGGGACTCCATCCCGTCGGCCAGGATGCTCGCCTTGTCGGCGCCGCCCGTGTTCATCTCACCGCGGCCTAGCAGCAGGTAGGCGCCGAGACCGTGCTCGGTGAGCTCCCGGCCCACGTCGGCCAGCGCCTGGGTGTTGACCACGCTGGCGCGCAGCTTGGCCAGGTCACCCTCGCTGCGATCGGGATGGCGGTGGAACAGCTCGTCGGTGATGGTCAACCCGAGGACCGCGTCACCGAGGAATTCCAGCCGCTCGTTGGTGGGCAGCCCGCCGTGCTCGTAGGCGTAACTGCGGTGGGTCAGCGCCAGCGTCAGCAGGTCCTCGGGCAGCTCGACGCCCAAGGCGTCCAACAGGTTCCGGCGCGGCGGGGTCACGATGCGCCCGAACCCGGCCCGGGGTGCTGCTCCTGGTCACCAGGAGGCAGCAGCGCCGCGAGCTTGGCCCAGCGCGGATCGATCAGATCGTGCCGGTGGTCCGGGCCGGCCGAGGCCAACGCGATGCCGCACTCCGGGCACAGCCCGGGGCAGTCCTCGGAGCAGACCGGTGCGAATGGCAGGGCCAGCCCGACGGCGTCGACGATCGGCTGTTCGAGGTCGACGGTGTCGTCGATGACGTGGCCCACCTCGTCGGCCTCGGTGGTCGATTCGGTCGCGCTGTCGGGATAGGCGAACAACTCGGTGAGTTCGATCTCGATCTCACCGGAGATCGGGGTCAGGCAGCGGGCGCACTCGCCACGGGTGGGGGCGTGCACGGTCCCGGTGACCAGCACACCCTCGGAGACCGACTCGAGCCGCAGATCCAGGTCCACCTCGGCGCCCGGCTGGATGGCGATCAGGTCCAGACCCATCCGCGACGGGCTGGGCACGGTCTCGCGAACGGTCGTCATGGTGCCCGGACGCCGGCCGAGCCGGGAGATGTCGAGCACCAACGGCGACCGCTGACTGCGCCGCGTTGCCGCAGTCTTCGCCGCCGCCCGAGCCCGATCTGCCATACCCCGATCTTAGGAGCGGCTAGTGCTGCACGTAGTCGTGGGTTCCGGCGGCGGTCCGCAGCTGGTGGCGGCCGCGGCTCACCGAGCGCAGGGTGCCGTTCAGGTAGTCCTCGAACTGCGCGAGCTTGTTGTCGACGTAGATGTCGCACTCACCGCGCAGGCGGTCGGCCTCGGCGTGGGCGGTGTCGATGAGCCGGGTGGCTTCGGCGTTGGCGGCGTTGACAACCTCGGTCTGGGACACCAGTCGCTGCTGCTCCTTGATGCCTTCCTGGACGGCCTTCTCGTAGGACAGGTTGCCGCTCTCCACCAGGCGGTCGGCCTCGGCCTTCGCCCGGCTGGTGGCCGCCTCGTACTCGCGCTTGGAGGTGGCGGCCAGCCGGGAGGCCTCCTCGCGGGCCTCGGCGACCATCCGCTCGCTGTGCTGGCGGGCCTCGGCGACCATGCGGTCGGCCTGGGACTTCGCGTCGGCCAGCAGCCGGTCGGCCTCGGCCCGGGAGTGGCTGAGCAGGGAATCGGCTTCGGTGGTCGCGGTGGCGACCATCGAGTCGGCGTGCTCCTTGGCCTCCCGTAGCAGGTTGTCCCGGGCGTCCAGGACGTCCTGGGCGTCGTCGAGCTCGCCGGGGATCGCGTCCTTGATGTCGTCGACCAGTTCGAGCACGTCGCCGCGCGGCACCACGCAGCCCGCCGTCATCGGGACGCCGCGGGCCTCTTCGACGATCGCACTCAGTTCATCGAGCGCTTCAAAAACTCGGTACACGGCGCCACCTCCTGGCGTAGTTGTTAGTGACCAGTGTGCCTGGTGTTACGCCTGTGACAGTGGTGGCGAGTCGGTGTGTCGGAAAGACACCTGACACGCTTCCGGGCCGGACGCGACGCCGACATGGGCACTCGAGGCTGATTATGTCGGCTCGGCGCCGCGCCCGGCGTGGTTCCGCGAGCGTGCGTCAACGATGCGAAGTCAGCGGCGTGTCGCGCACCGACACGCACGCTCGGCGGGGTCGGCCGGGTCGCGGGCGCGCGGCCCCCGGCTCACCTGCCGAGCTTGGACTGCAGCCTGCGGTTCACCGAATCGGGCAGTAGCGCCGAGACGTCCCCGCCGAGGCCGGCCACCTCCTTGGCCAGCGACGACGACACGAACGAGTACTGCGGCGTGGTCGCGACGAAGAAGGTGTCGACGTCGGCGACGTGCTTGTTCATCTGGGCCATCTGCAGCTCGTACTCGAAATCGGTCCCGGTGCGCAGGCCCTTGACGATCGCGGTCAGCCCACGGGCCCTGGCGAAGTCCACCACCAGTCCCTGGCCGGCCTCCACGCGCAGGTTCGGCAGGTGGGTGGTTGCCTCGTCGATCATCGCGATGCGCTCGTCGACGTCGAACATGCCGGACTTCTTCGGGTTGACCAGGACGGCAACCACGATCTCGTCGAACTGGGCGGCGGCCCGCTCGAAGACGTCCACGTGACCCAGTGTCACCGGGTCGAATGACCCGGGGCAGACGGCGCCACTCATGGGTGATGACGCTAGCAGGCAGGACCCGCCACCTCGGCGGACTCGACCCGGGTGTCGCCGTAGCGGCGCACCGGCCACGGTGTCCAGCCCGCCGGCCAGTTCAGCTCCGGTGCCCCCACGCCACGCTCGACGACCACGATCGACCCCGGCGCGACCCAGCCGTTCGCCTGCAGGCCGGCCAGCATGGCGTCCACCTCGGCGGGCGGCACACCGTAGGGCGGATCGGCCAGCACCAGGTCCATCGGCCGCTCGGCCCGCGCGTTCAGCACCGCCGCCACGGTCGCGCGGCGCGCGGTCGCGCCGGGCAGGCCCACGGTCTCGATGTTGCGGTTGATCACCGCGACGGCGCGGGCATCGCTGTCGACGAGCAGCACCCGGCCCGCTCCCCGCGACAGCGCCTCCAGGCCCAGCGCGCCGGATCCAGCGTAGAGGTCCAGGACCCGCAGGCCGTCGAAGTCGAGCCGGGCCACCAGCGCGTTGAACAGTGCCTCCCGGACCAGTTCGGTGGTGGGCCGGGTACCGCGCGGCGGCACGGCGAGCCGCCGGCCGCCCGCCGCGCCGGCGACGATCCGGGTCAGTCTGACCCCCCGGCCGCTTCGCTCCTGCCCACCGAGCAGATCACCGCCAGCAGGTCACCACCCTCGACCTGCGCCGTGGTCGCGACGGCCACCCGGTTGATGACGCCCGCTTTGTGCGCGGTGATCGCGGCCTCCATCTTCATCGCCTCGATGGTGGCGATGGTCTGCCCGGCGGCCACCTCGTCGCCGACGGCGACACCGATGGTCACGACACCGGCGAACGGGGCGGCGATGTGGTCGGGGTTGGTTCGGTCGGCCTTCTCGGCGGTGGGCACGATGTCGGCGATGTTGCGGTCGCGCACGACCACCGGGCGCAGCTGGCCGTTGATGATGCACATCACCGTGCGCAGGCCCCGCTCGTCCGGGTCGGAGATCGCCTCCAGCCCGACGATGAGCTGGACGCCCCGGTCGATCTGGATGCGGTGCTCGTCGCCTTGGCGCAGCCCGCAGAAGAACTGGTTGGCGCTCAATCCGGATGTGTCGCCGTACTCCTCGCGGTGGGCCTCGAACTCCCGGGTGGGCCCGGGGAACAGCAGGCGGTTGAGGGCGGCTTGGCGGGCGGAACCTGATTCGGAGAGCACCTTTTCATCCTCGGCCGACAGCGGCTGCTCCGGCTTGGCCGGCCCCCGACCCTCCAATGCCTTGGTGCGCAAGGGCTCTGGCCAACCACCGGGAGGATCGCCGAGCTCGCCGCGCAGGAAACCGATCACCGAGTCCGGGATGTCGTGGCGGGCCGGGTCCTCGGCGAACTCCGCCGCGGTGATCCCCGCACCGACCAGCGCCAGTGCCAGATCGCCGACCACCTTACTGGACGGGGTGACCTTGACCAGCCTGCCCAGAATGTGGTCGGCGCCGGCGTAGGCGTCCTCGATGTCCTCGAACCGGTCGCCGAGTCCCAGCGCGATCGCCTGGGTGCGCAGATTGCTCAGCTGCCCACCGGGGATCTCGTGGTGGTAAACCCGCCCGGTGGGCGCGGGCAGGCCGGCTTCGAACGGGGCGTACACCTTTCGCAGCAGCTCCCAGTACGGCTCGAGGTCGCAGACCGCATTCAGGTCCAGGCCGGTGTCGAAGGGGGTGTGCGCGGCGGCGGCGACGATAGCCGGGAGCGGTGGCTGACTGGTGGTGCCGGACAGCGGCGCCGCCGCCCCGTCGACCGCGCTGGCTCCGGCGTGCCAGGCCGCGGTGTAGGTGGCCAGCTGACCACCGGCAGTGTCGTGGGTGTGGACGTGGATGGGCAGGTCGAACCTGCTGCGCAACGCCGAGACGAGGGCGGCCGCCGCGGGAGGCCGCAACAACCCCGCCATGTCCTTGATCGCCAGCACGTGGGCACCGGCCTCGACGATCTGCTCGGCCAGCCGCAGCCAGTAGTCCAGTGTGTAGAGCGTCTCGCCCGGGTTGGACAGGTCGCCGGTGTAGGACATGGCGACTTCGGCTACGGCCGTGCCGGTTTCGCGCACCGCGTCGATGGCCGGGCGCATCGACTCGATGTTGTTCAACGCGTCGAAGATGCGGAAGATGTCGACGCCGGTGCGGGCAGCCTCTTCGACGAACGCGTGCGTCACCAACTCCGGGTAGGGCGTGTAGCCCACCGTGTTGCGGCCGCGCAGCAGCATCTGCAGGCAGATGTTGGGTAGGGCCTCCCGTAGCGAGGACAGCCGCTCCCACGGGTCTTCCTTCAGAAACCGCAGCGCCACATCGTAAGTCGCACCGCCCCAGCATTCGATCGACAGCAGCTGCGGGATCATTCTGGCGATGTAGGGAGCCACCGCGAGCAGACCCGAGGAGCGCACCCGGGTGGCGAGCAGCGACTGGTGCGCGTCACGGAAGGTGGTGTCGGTGACACCGACGGCCGGAGAATCCTTGAGCCAGCGGGCGAATCCCTCGGGGCCCAACTCGTCGAGACGCTGCTTACTGCCGGGCGGTGGGCTGGTTGCCGCGAGGTCGATGGCGGGCAGCTTGTCCTGCGGGTAGTACCGGGGACGATCGCGATAGGGCGAGTTGACCGTCACCTCGGCGAGGAACTTGAGCATCTTGGTTCCGCGGTCGGCCGACATGCGGGCAGTCAGCAGGTGCGGACGCTCGTCGATGAACGAGGTGGTGATGCGACCGGCCTGGAAGTCCGGATCGTCCAGAACCGCTTGCAGGAAGGGAATGTTCGTCGACACGCCGCGGATGCGGAATTCGGCCACCGCCCGCTTGGCCCGGTTGACCGCAGTGGCGAAGTCACGGCCCCGGCAGGTCAACTTCACCAGCATCGAATCGAAGTGCGCGGTGACCTCCGCCCCGTGGTGGGTGCCGCCGTCGAGCCGGATTCCCGCCCCGCCGGGCGAGCGATAGGTGGTGATCCGGCCGGTGTCGGGCCGGAAACCGTTGGCGGGGTCCTCAGTGGTGATGCGGCACTGCAGCGCCGCGCCGTGGGGGCGGATCGCGTCCTGGCTCAGGCCCAGGTCGGCGAGCGTCTCCCCCGATGCGATGCGCAACTGGGCCGAGACCAGGTCGACGTCGGTGATCTCCTCGGTGACCGTGTGCTCCACCTGGATGCGCGGGTTCATCTCGATGAACACGTAGCTGCCGCGTTCGTCGAGCAGGAACTCCACCGTGCCGGCGAAGGCGTAGCCGATGTAGCGGGCGAAGGCCACCGCGTCGGCGCAGATTCGTTCCCGCAGAGCGGGATCCAGGTTGGGCGCCGGTGCAAGCTCGATCACCTTCTGGTGGCGGCGCTGCACGCTGCAGTCACGCTCGTAGAGGTGGATCACGTCGCCGTGGGTGTCGGCCAGGATCTGCACCTCGATGTGGCGCGGGTTGATCACGGCCTGCTCGAGGAACACCGTCGGATCACCGAACGCCGACTCGGCCTCGCGGCTGGCCGCCTCGATGGCCTCGGGCAGGGCGTCCGGGTCGCTGACCCGGCGCATACCGCGACCACCGCCACCCGCAACGGCCTTGACGAACAACGGGAATTCCATGGTCTGCGCCGCGGCGAGCAGGTCCTCGGTCGACGAGGACGGCGTCGAGGACATCAGCACGGGCAGCCCGGCGTCGCGGGCCGCGGCGATGGCCCGCGCCTTGTTGCCGGTCAGTTCCAGGATGCCGGCATCGGGCCCGACGAATGTGATGCCCGCCGCGGCACAGGCGGCCGGCAACTCCGGATTCTCCGACAGGAAGCCATAACCCGGATAGATCGCGTCGGCGCCGCACGCCACGGCGGCGGCGACGATCTCGTCGACGGACAGATACGCGCGCACCGGGTGGCCGACGTCGCCGATCTGGTAGGACTCGTCGGCCTTGAGTCGGTGCAGCGAATTGCGGTCCTCGTAGGGGTAGATCGCGACGGTGCCGATCCCCAACTCGTAGGCGGCGCGGAATGCACGGATCGCGATCTCACCGCGGTTGGCAACCAAGACTTTGGAGACCACAGGCGGACCCTACCCCTCAGCGCACCCGGGCGGGTGCTAGATCAGCGTCGACCAGTAGTTCCAGAACCGCACCAGGATCATCAGGATCACCGCCGTGAACCACAGCACGACGATCGACCAACGCCAGGTGTAGAGCCCGTGCGCCACCGGGTTGCCGGCCAACCCGCGCAGCGCGATCGAGGCCACCACCACCAACAGCGGGATGGTCACCGACCACACCACCATGCAGTACGGGCACAGTGCGCCGATGACATAGAGGGTTTGATAGATCAGCCAGTGCACGAACACCGCGGCGAGCACGGTACCGATCAGCATCCCGACCCAATACCACTGCGGCAGGCGCACTCTCGTCACCGCGAGTACCCCGGTGACGATCACCACGGCAAAGCCGGCGATGCCCATCAACGGATTGGGGAAGCCGAAGATCGACGCCTGATGGGTCACCATCACCGACCCGCAGGACAGCACGGGGTTGATGCTGCAGGTCGGCACGTAACCCGGGTTCTTCAGCATCTCGATCTTCTCGATCGTCAGCGTCGCCGACGCCGCGAAGCCGATCACCCCGGCGATCAGCACCCACCAGGCGCTGAGCGGCCGAACCGAGCCACCCGCGGGCCGCGCAGGCGATTCCGCGGGCGCCGCCGGCTCGACCGGCGCCGGGGTGGCCACGCTCATCGTGCCGCCGGGGCCGGGGCCGGGAGCGCCGGAACCTTGCCGACGATCGCCTCGACCTTGGCGATCAGCTCCTCGGGGGTGTTCGGGCTGATGTCCTCGCCGTTGAGCCGGATGGTGGGGGTCGCGGTGATCTTCGCCGCCGCGGCCAGGCCGTCGACCATCGTGTTGTACTTGCCGGAGTTGATGCAGCCGGGCACGCCGCCGACCACACCGGCCTGCCGCGCGGTCTCGATCAGCCGGGCGTTGTCGGGCGCGCCGCCCGCGCCCTCCTCAGGCTGCATGGCGAACAGCGCCGAGTGGAACCGCCGGAACGCGTCCTTGCTCTCGTCGCCGACGCAGTAGGCGGCGTTCGCCGCGCGGGTGGAGTAGTTGTCGTTGGCCCGCGAGTTCAGGATCGAGACGCTGTAGTAGTCCGCCGCGATCGCTCCGCTGTCGATGAGCTTGGAGATGGTGGGGCCGAACGACTTCTCGAAGTCGCGGCAATGCGGGCACTGGAAGTCCTCGTAGAGCCCGAGGACCGCCTTCGGCTCGTCGCTGCCGTCCTTCTTGATCAGCGAGCTCGAAGTGATCCGCACCGCCTGGGCTTCGCCGGAACCGGTCTTCTTGTCCTTGCCCATCACGATGAACAGGACAAGGGCGACGGCGAAGATGACGACGATCGCGGTCAAACCGAGCTGGATCGCCAGGTTGCGTTTGCGGTCCTGAGCCTTCAGGTCGTAACGGGGCTGGCTTTTCTTGTTGGTGGCCACGGGTCGGCGGGTCCTCGCTGTTTCAGGCTGATCTTGGCGCCTCCAGCGTACCGGCGAGGCTTTCGGCGCCCGTCAGGCGCGGGCCAGGTGGGCCCGGAACGCCGAGATCATCTCGGCGTTGGCGCGGGCCACGTCACCACCGAGGGCGTTGAGTTGGGCGAACCCGTGGATCACCGAGCCCATCCGGCGGTGGTCCACGGTGACGCCCGCGGCCTGCAGTTTCGCCGCGTATTGGTCGCCCTCGTCGCGCAGCGGGTCGAATCCGGCGGTGACCACGAGCGCCGGCGCCAACCCGGACAGGTCGCCGGCCAGCAACGGCGAGACCCGCGGATCCGCGTCGTCGACGCCGGAGCCCTCGAGGTAGCTGTCCTGGAACCAGTCCATGTCGTGTTTGGTCAGCAGGAATCCGTCCCCGAAGAGGGTTCGGGAGCGGGCCAGGCCACGCATGTCGGTGGCCGGGTAGATCAGCCATTGCAGCGCGGGCAGTGGAGCACCGAGGTCGCGCGCCCGCAGGGTGACCAGGGCGGCCAGGTTGCCGCCGGCGCTGTCGCCGCCGACCGCGACGCGGCCGGGGTCGGCGCCGAGTTCCGCCGCGTGCTCGCGGGCCCACAGGTAGGCGGCGTACGCGTCGTCCACGGCGGCCGGGGCCTTGTGCTCGGGCGCCAGCCGGTAGTCGACGGAGAGCACATGCGCGGCCGCGTCCCGGCAGATGAGCCGGCACAGGTGGTCGTGGGTGTTCAGGTCACCGATCACCCAGCCGCCGCCGTGGTAGAAGACCAGCAGGGGGGCGGGCCCGGCGCCGGCGGGCCGGTAGTGCCGCACCGGGATCTGTCCGGCCGGACCGGGGATGGACAGGTTGCGTATCTCGGCCGCGTGCACGCCCGGCTCGTCCACCGTGCGGGCCGTCTCCCGCAGTTGCTGGCGGGTGGCGGCCACGTCGTCGGCGACGCTGAGGCCGTTGACCCCGGTGGCCCGCTGCGCGGCCAGCATCATCTGGACCGACGGGTCCAGCGTGTTGCCGTCGATGGTGATCGCCCGGCCGCCGGACAGGAGCCGTTTGAGCCCGCCCGGCAGATGCGGAATCAGCTTGATGCCGACCCGGTTGCCCGCCGCGAGCGCCTTCTCCGCCAGGGGCCCGCGCTGCGGTGCGGTGTTCACCGTCGCTGTCATGGCCGCAGCGTACGACAACGGCCACCCGCGGGCCCACCGGGCGGCACCCGGGCCGATCGGCAGTGCGCTGGCCTGCACGCATGGTTGACGATGGCGATAATTTGCGTCGGTGGTTCGGGGCCGACGCAGGCGCTGATCAGGCGGCACGTGTTGCTGGGTACTATCGTCTCCCGAAGCCGGTGCCTCCCCATGCGGTGCACGAACAGTCGCGAGGAGTCCCGACCCCGAACCTTCAACTGCACAGGCAGGCGACCATGACACCGGCGGCCACGATCCCCACCGTCACCCTCAACGACGACAACACCATCCCGGTGCTCGGTGTCGGCGTTGCCGAACTCTCGGCCGCGGAGGCCGAGGCCGCGGTGACGGCGGCCCTGGCGGCCGGCTACCGGCTGATCGACACCGCGGCGGTCGACGGCAACGAGGAGGCGGTCGGCCGGGCCGTCGCCAACTCGGGCATCCCCCGCGAAGAGTTGTTCATCACCACCAAGCTCCCCACCGCCGAACAGGGTTTCCAGTCATCCCAGGACGCCTGCCGGGCCAGCCTCGCGCGTCTCGGGATGGACTACATCGACCTGTACCTGATCCACTGGCCGGCCGAGCAGAACGGCAAGTACATCGACGCCTGGGGCGGACTGATGAAGGCCAAGGAACTCGGGCTCACACGGTCGATCGGGGTGTCCAACTTCACCCCGGAGCACCTGTCGAACATCATCGGTCTGTCGTACTTCCCCCCCGCGGTCAACCAGATCGAGTTGCATCCGCTGCTCACCCAGTCCGAACTGCGGGCCGTACACGCCGAGGATGGCATCGTCACCGAGGCACACAGCCCGTTGGGTGGGGGCGCGCTGCTCGACCATCCGGGCATCGCGGCGGTCGCCGCCTCGCACGGCAAGTCGGCGGCGCAGGTGCTCATCCGGTGGAATCTGCAGCTGGGCAACGTGGTGATCCCGCGGTCGTCGGATCCGGCCCGGATCGGCGAGAACATCGACGTCTTCGATTTCGAACTCACCCGAGCCGAGATGGACACCCTCAGCGGCCTGGACGACGGCACCCGGTTCTGCCCCAACCCGGACACCTACACCGGAGCCTGATCGTCCCGCGTCAGGCCGCGGGACAGGTCGCGGCCGCCTCGCGCAGTTCCTGCGCCGAGGCCTGATCCACCGCCAGCCCGTACCCGCGCGCCACTGCGATGAACTGCATCGCGTACTGACACCAGAAGGCGTGGTTCGGCGGCATCCAGGTGGCCGGCTCCTGGTCGCCCTTGTCCTGGTTGGCCTGTCCGGCGACGGCCAGCAGGTTGGCCGGGTCGTTGGCGAAGCGGATCCGCATGGCGTCGCTCCAGTCCCGGGCGCCCATGTCCCAGGCCAGCGCGAGCGGGACGATGTGGTCGATCTGGACCGCGGCGCCCACCTGGTTGCCGCGGGTGAACGCGATGGTCGCATTGGTGTAGGGATCGCGCAGGATGCCGGTGGCCACCGCGTCGGGGCAACGCTTGATCGCCACGTAGGTTTTGTCGACCAGATCCCGGTTGAGGATGTCGTTGCGGGTGTCGCAGCCGTTGTGGCCGCCCGGTGCGTCGTTGTCGTCGTCCCAGGCCTCGCCGAAGGCCGCCCGCCGGTAGTCGTAGCCGCGGACCCGGACCGGGACGACGCTGACACCGGCGAGCACATCGGTGCCGGGCTGCACGGTCGGGACATCGGCCCGCGCGGTCATCTCGCCGTGGTCACCGGCGGACACCACCTGCACGGCGACGATCACCGCCAGCGTCGCGGTGGCCGCCAGCCACAACAGCAGCCCGCGTCTCACGACTTGTCCAGGAACTCGATGCGGTCCCCGCCGGTGAACTGTGCCGCCAGCACCGCCATGCCGCGGCTGTCCGGGTCGGCCGCGTACAACTCCTGACACAGCTCGCGGGCGGCCATGATCAGGTCGAGATGCTCGGCGAGCGACAGGAACCGCAGCGTGAACGATCGACCGGACTGGTTGAGCCCCAGCACATCTCCTTCCCGGCGCTCCTGCAGATCCAGGTCGGCGAGTGCGAAGCCGTCCAGCGTGCCCGCGACCGCCCGCAACCGTTCACCGGCCCTGGAGTCCTGCGGCAACCTGGTGGCCAGTAGGCACAGCGAGGGATGCGCCCCGCGGCCGATGCGACCACGCAACTGGTGCAGTTGACTGATGCCGAACCGGTCGGCGTCCATCACCACCATCACCGTCGCATTGGGCACGTCCACGCCGACCTCGATCACCGTGGTGCAGACCAGCACGTCGATCTGGCCGTCGCGGAATGCGGCCATCACCGCGTCCTTCTCGTCGGCGGCCAGACGGCCGTGCATGAGTCCGACCCGCAACCCGCACAGCGGTCCCCCACGCAGCCGTCCGTAGAGTTCGACCGCGGTGGTGGCCGGCGGGCCGTTGGATTCACCTCCACCGGAGTCGGTTTCGTCGATGCGGGCCGTCACCACATAGGCCTGCCTACCCGCCGCGACCTCCTCGCTGATGCGCTGCCACGCCCGGTCCAGCCATTGCGGCTTCTCCTTGATAAAGATGGTGTTGGTGGTGATCGGCTGGCGGCCGCGTGGAAGTTCGCGCAGCGTCGAGGTCTCCAGGTCCCCGTACACCGTCAGCGCCACGGTCCGCGGGATCGGGGTCGCCGTCATCACCAGCAGATGCGGCGTCAGCCCGGCAGGAGCCTTGGCCCGCAACCGGTCTCGCTGCTCGACTCCGAACCGGTGCTGCTCGTCGACGACCACCATGCCGAGCCGTTCGAACTCGACCGCGTCCTGCAGCAGGGCGTGGGTGCCGATCACGATTCCGGCGAGTCCGGCGGCCACCTCGTCGCGCACCTCGCGCTTCTGGGCCTGCGGCATCGATCCGGTGAGCAGCGCGACCCGGGTCGCGTTGTCCCCGCCACCGAGCTGACCGGCCATCGCGAGGGGGCCGAGAACATCCCGGATGGACCTGGCATGTTGGGCGGCAAGCACTTCGGTTGGGGCGAGCAACGCGCACTGATAGCCGGCGTCGACCATCTGCAGCATCGCCAGCACCGACACGATGGTCTTGCCCGAGCCGACCTCCCCCTGCAGTAGGCGGTTCATCGGCTTGCTGGAGTTCAGCTCGGCGGAGATCACCTCGAGCACTTCGCGCTGACCGGCGGTCAGTTCGTAGGGCAGCTGACGCATCAGCGCCTCGGTCAGCCCGTCGGCGCGGCGCGGCGCCGGCGGCCCGGACTCGGAGAGTTCACCGTGGCGGCGCTGGGCCAGGGCCCACTGCAACCCGACCGCTTCGTCGAAGGTGAGCCGTTCGCGGGCGCGGTCGCGTTCCGCCTCGCTCTCGGCGAGGTGGATCGCCCGCAGCGCGGCATCCTCGGGCATCAGACGGCGCTGGCGCACAACACTTTCCGGCAGCGGATCCGCAACGGGATCGAGTACGGCCAGCACCTGGCTCACGCAGGCGTAGATGTCCCAGCTCTGCAGTTTGGAGCTGGCGGCGTAGATGGGAAAGAAGTCGCGCTCGAAGGCCTCCATCGCGAGCTCACCCGTCGCGGACTTCGAGCTGTCGGCGATCGCCTTGAGCGATCTGCTCCCGAACACTCGGCCCTTCGGCGAGTTCAGCACGAGGAAGTCCGGATGGGTGAGCTGCATGGCGCCGCGGAAGTAGCCGACCTCGCCGGACAGCATCAACCGGACCCCCGTCACCAGATCCTTCTTGAGGTACTTGGCGTTGAAAAACGTGGCGGTGACCTTGCGCCGCCCGGCACCCAGGGTGATCACCAGGTACTCACGCTTCGGTTGACGGTTGGTCCAGCGGAGGTCGACCTTGTCGACCGTGCCGACGAAGGTGACGTGCTCGCCCTCCTCGGGTGGCGCCTCGTCCTCCCCCCACACCGTCATGCCCTGGTTGTACTTACGCGGATAGTGCCGCAGCAGACCGTCGACGGTGCGGATCCCGAAGACCTCGTCGAGCAGGGTTGCGGCCTTGCCGCCGACGATGCCGTCGAGCCGGTCGGTGAGTGAGACCACGGCTATTCGACCCCGATCAGCAGCGCGTCGCCGTGATGGCCGGTGCGGTATGCCACCAGTTCGATGCCGGGATGCCGGTGGTGCACGTGTTCGTCGAGGCGCGCGGCCACCGCCGGGTCGGCGTTCACCCCGACGAGCACCGTGACCAACTCACCACCGGCGGCCAGCAGCAGATCGATCAGGCCGGCGGCCGCGGCACCCACATCGGGGCCGACGACCAGGACCTCATCCCCGGCGATGCCAAGGCCGTCGCCGGGTTCACAAGTGCCGGCCCAGGTCAGGGCCCGCTCGGTGGCGACGCGCACCGAACCGTGCCGCGCCCCGGCCGCGGCCCGCGCCATCGTGTATCCGTCGTCGACGGCCTGCCTACCCGGGTCGTGGACGGCAAGCGCCGCGAGGCCCTGCACCATCGACCCCGCCGGCACCGGCACCACGTCGATGCCCCAGCCGATGCCCGCGGTGCAGCCCGCGACCAGTTCCTCGGCCGCGACGTACCCGTTGGGCAGCACCATCACCTGGGCGGCACCGGTGTCGACCAGAGCCCGCAGCAGTTGACGGGCGCTGACCCCGTGGCCCGGGTCCGCCGACTCCGGCTCGGGCCGCAGCACATCGGCGCCCTCCCGGCCGAAGAGCTCCTCTGCGCCGTCGCCGTCGACGACGGCCAGCACGGCGCGTTCCCGGCTCCAGCTCCCCGCGGCCGGACGGCCGGGCCCGGTGTTGAGGGCCGAGATCTGGATCCGGCTCAGCGCCCCCACCGCCAGTCCGGCCTCGATGGCCGCGCCGGCGTCGTCGGTGTGCACGTGCACCGAATGGCGACCGCTGTCGCCGTCGTCCGACCGGGCCGCCGAGGCGGCGATGGCCACCGAGTCGCCCAGTCGTTCCAACTCGGCGCGCAACCCGTCCAGCGCGCCCGCGCCGCCGCCGTCGAGCAGGTACATCACCTCGAACTGCGGCGGCGGTGCCGGCTCGCCGGATCGCAGCTCCGGCCGGCGGGCCGCAGGCTCGTACCCGCGGCGGTGCGGGGCATGGCCGGTAACCGTCGCGGTCAGCGCATCGATGAGCACCAGCAGGCCGCGCCCGCCCGCATCGACCACGCCGGCGTCGGCCAGCACGTCGAGTTGCAGCGGGGTGCGGTCGAGCGCCGAGGCCGCCGCGTCCCCGGCGGCATCGAGGGCCTCGGCCAGACCGGCACCGCCGGCGCCCCAGTCCTCCACCGCGTCGGCCGCGGCCTGCAGCACCGAGACGATGGTCCCGGCGACCATCTCGCCGCCCATCGAGGCCACGGCCAGGCGCACCGCATGCCCCAGGGCGGCGCCCAGCAGGGGGGCGTCGATATCGGCCAGCGCACCCTGCCGATCGGCGTCGGCGGCGGCCGTCACATCGGCCAGGCCGCGCAGAATCTGGGACAGGATCACCCCGGAATTGCCGCGCGCGCCGTGCAGTGCGCCCTCGGAGAGCGCCGCGGCCACCTGGGCCACCTCCCCCGACCGGGCGGCCGAGTTCGCTTCGGCCAGCGCCGACCGCATGGTGAACAGCATGTTGGTGCCGGTGTCGGAATCGGCCACCGGGAACACGTTGAGCCGGTTGATCTCGTCGGTGTGGGTGATCAGGTCACCGACGGCGGTGTGAGCCCAATCGCGCAGGGCCGATGCGTCGAGCCGCCGGTCCGGCATCGGCACCTCCCTCGCGATCCCTGGCACACGCACCGCTCCCGTGGGCGTCAGCCTAGCCAGTGCGGCCGACACCGGCGGTCCACGCCACACCTGACCGCGGGCGTCGTGCATCGGTGCAGGTCAGGGACGGATCGGCGGGACGGGCCGGCTCATTTTGGCGTTCGGTTCCACCGACGGCTATCCTGGTCAGGTTGTCGGGTCACCCGTCGAGCGGTAGTTGGCCCCGGTTCACAGATTTTTGAGGAGTTCTCATGGCTGCCGTGTGCGATATCTGCGGAAAGGGCCCCGGCTTCGGTAAGTCGGTGTCGCATTCCCATCGCCGGACCAGCCGCCGGTGGAACCCGAACATCCAGACCGTGCACGCGGTGACCCGCCCCGGCGGCAACAAGCAGCGCGTCAACGTCTGCACCTCCTGCCTGAAGGCCGGCAAGGTCAGCCGCGGCTGAGAATGCCTAGGGCAGCCGCCAGTCGATCGGTTCGGCGCCCATCCCGGCCAACAGTTCGTTGGCCCGACTGAACGGCCGCGACCCGAAGAAACCCCTGGACGCCGACAGCGGCGACGGGTGCGGTGACTCGATGGCCACGCATCTGCTTCGGTGAGTCCCCGTGTCGCCGTCCACCCCGCCGGCGTCCAGCATCGGCTTGAGGGTCGACGCGTCGCGTCCCCACAAGATCGCCACCATGGGCTGATCGCGTGCGACAAGCGCGCGGATGGCGCACTCGGTGACGGCCTCCCACCCTTTGCCGCGGTGCGAGGCCGGTGTTCCGGGCCGCACGGTCAGCACCCTGTTGAGCAACATCACGCCCCGCTGCGCCCACGGTGTCAGGTCGCCGTTGGAGGGCTCCGGATAGCCGAGGTCCGCGGTGTACTCGGTGAAGATGTTGGCCAGGCTGCGCGGTAGCGGCCGCACGTCGGGGGCCACCGAGAAACTCAGCCCGACCGCGTGCCCCGGGGTCGGGTACGGGTCCTGCCCGACGATGAGCACCCGCACCTCGCCGAAGGGATAGGTGAAGGCGCGCAGCACATTCGGTCCGACTGGCAGGTAACGCCGCCCCGCGGCGATCTCCGCCCGGAGGAACTGACCCATCCTGCTCACTTGGTCGGCCACCGGCGCCAGTGCCTGTGCCCAGCCGCCTTCGACGAGTTCGGTGAGCGGTCGGGCGGTCGTCCTCACGCTCGACAACCTACCCAGGATGCTCAGTCGAAGGACTGCCAACCCGCCGGGCCGGTCGGCGGCCGGCCGTCCAGCACCACACCGGGCGTGCCTTCTCTCACCATCCCGATCACCCGCCAGCCGGCGGGCACATCGCCCGGGAAGCAGGCCACCAGGGCGTGATCCTCGCCGCCGGAGAGCACGAGTGTCCACGGGTCCACCCCGGCCGCGGCCGCGGCACCGGCCACCGCGTCGACGTCGGCCTGCAATGCCGCACCCGAGAGGTCGATCGACACACCCGATGCGGTGGCCAGGTGGCCGAGGTCGGCGAGCAGGCCGTCGGAGACGTCAGTCATCGCCTGCGCGCCGGCCTGGGCCGCGACAAGACCCTGACCGTATGGCGGCCGCGGCACCAGATGACGGCGCCGGACCTCCTCGAAATCACGGATACCGTTGTGCCACAACGTATATCCCGTAGCAGAGCGGCCCAGTTCGCCGGCGACGGCGACGGCCGAGCCAGGCCGGGCGCCGCTGCGCAACACAGGGTTGCGGCCGCCCAGATCACCCAGCGCGGTCACCGAGATCACCCACTGCGGGCTTGCGACCAGGTCGCCGCCGACGATCCCCGCGCCGAATTGGCCGGCCTCCAGCCACATTCCGTCGGCCAGCTGCTGCACCCGCTCCACCGGGGTGTCCTGCGGAGCGCCGAAGGCGACCACGAACGCCGTGCTGCTCGCGCCCATCGCCTCGACGTCGGCGGCGTTCTGCGCGATCGCCTTGCGCCCGACATCCTGCGGCGCGGACCAGTCCAGACGGAAGTGCCTGCCCTCGACGAGCATGTCAGTGGTCACCACGACCCGCCCGTCGGGTGTGGCGACCACCGCAGCGTCGTCCCCGGGGCCGACCGACACCCCGGCCGACTGGCGACGGCCCGCCACCAGACGGTCGATCATCGGAAACTCCCCGAGTTGGCGCAGCGTGGGCTTCCGGCCGTCGGACACCACCTCACCCCTTCCGCATCGCGCCCGCTCATGGGCGCGGCCCGCAGCAACCTGCGGTACGTTTGGTCCCTGCCGACGCGGCGCCCGCGTCGCCCGTCCCGGCCGTTAACCGGCGCGGTCAGGACACACCGAAGACGTCAGTGTAGGCGGGGCGGCACCGCTCCCCGGATCGAGACGAGGAGACGACGGGTGGCTGAGGCCTACATGCTGATCCAGACCGAGGTGGGTCGCGCCGAGGTCGTCGCCAAGCAGGTCGCCGCGCTGCCCGGCGTGTTGTCCTCGGAGTACGTGACCGGCCCCTACGACGTGGTGGTGCGCATCGGCGGCAACAACGCCGAGGAGTTGACCACCACCATCGTTCCCAGCGTGCAGCAGGTCAGCGGCATCACCCGCACACTGACGTGTCCCATCGCCGATGCCGACTGAACTCGAGCCGGCCGCAACCACGGACTCCGACGGCCCGCCACGTGCCGTCTTGATCGCCGCACTGGCCATCGCCGTCGTCGCCGTCGGGGTGGTGCTGGGCCTGGCCGCGACGCGGCGTACGCCCACCCAGCCGGTGGCGATCGCCTCGATTCCCGCTCCGCACGCCGAATCTGCGGACTGCCAGCGCCTGCTCGACACGCTCCCCGCTGGACTTGGCGACTTCCAGCGGGCCACCGCCCTGGAACCGGTGCCCGCCGGCACTGCGGCCTGGCGCTCCGGAACCGAGGGTGACGCGGTGATCCTGCGCTGCGGCCTGGACCGCCCGGCCGAGTTCGTGGTCGGCACCCCGATCCAGGTGGTCAACCAGGTGCAGTGGTTCCGGCTCGACGATCCCGACACCAAACGCAGCACCTGGGTCTGCGTCGATCGGCCGGTCTACGTCGCACTGACGCTGCCCAGCGGCTCGGGGGCGACGCCCATCCAGACCCTGTCGGATGTGATCGCCAAGACCCTGCCGGCCGTTCCGATCAAGCCCGGGCCGGCCGTAAGGTGAGCCGGTGTCAGGACCGCCTGAGGGTTACCGGCTGGTTGCCCAGCGGGTGATCCCGGCCGAGCCGGCTGAGGTGTTGGGTTGGCTGTGCCGGCCGGAGTTGATGACGCAGTGGATACAGGGGCTGACGAGTGTCGACTTGCTCGCTGGCGATCCGTGCAGTCCCGGAGCGCGGACTGCGATAGAGCTGTCCACAAAGAGCCGCTACGCCAGCCTGGATCAGCGGTTGCAGGGACGCATCGACGAAGTGGGGCCCACCTGGTTGGTACGCACCTACTGGTGGTTGCAATCGCACGTGACGTGGTACCGGTCCACGGCCGACAAGTATGCGCGGACCATCGTCTATGAGATGACGCCGACGCCCGATGGCACCCGAGTGCGCTGCGAGATTGCGACAATAGGAGTGGGCCAGCCGCAGATGGTGAGATATCTGAGCCGAAGAGAGCAGAAATCGCTGGAGCTGTCGCTGGAGCTGCTGTCCCGGCGGTGTCAAGGCAAGGGTCGCCCCTGGCGGCGCTGGTTCACCAAGGACCCTGTGGCGCAAGCCCTGTAGAACCCCGCTACTGCGGCTCCGGTGCGGCAGGGGGACGGGGTTGGTAACGCAGCAGTGGAGGCGGGCCCACCTGTTCGGTGACCTCGAACGAATCAGGCCCATGAGCCGTCCCGATTGCGTACCCGTCTGCCTTCGTGCCGTATCGGTGCCACGTCCGCCGCGCCAGCAGGAGTAGGGCTATCGCAAACACGAGGCAGATGGCGGCCACGACACCGAAGAAAATCCCGTTCTGCGAGTACACCCGATGGTCTTCGCCGCCGGCGTCGACGTAGTCGCAGTAGCCGCCCGCGTTGAAGCAGTCCCGGTTGCTCCAGTAGTCGCCGTAGAACATCATTCCGAAGTACACCGCCCAGGCAGCGGAGATGAGCGCGCCGACAAGCGTGCTCGCGGTGGATATCAGCACCGCCAGACTCATCGACCGCCCGGTCTTCGGGGCCTGAGGCGGGATCGCCTTGGGCAGATTCGGATAAACGTCCACCGGGACAGGTTGCTGCCGTTCGTCTCCGGCCATGACGTCGATGATGCCCGATCTCTTCGAAGATGGGGGCTCATCGCACATCGGGATAGGTCAGGTGAGCAACGCGGGGAGCGGGACGTGAATCAACGCGCATGCGGCACGCAGGATTTCGGCCTCCGTCGTGGTGATCGTGCCGTCGGTGGTCATCGAGACGACCATCGCCTCCACCAACGCCTGCTTGGCTTTGGGTGCCAGGCCGTCGAGATCCGCCCACCCTTGGTCGAGTGTCTGCTGCCAGGTCGCCTGGCGAGGTTGGGCAGCCACCGCTTCGGGATACAGCCGGCCCAGTGCGGTCTGGTAGGCGCGGCGCACCTCGTCCTGGTCGCCGCCGCCGGCCACCGCAAGTGTCGCCAGCAGGGTCGTGACGGTCGGTCGGACCCGGTCGAGTGAGCCGTTACCGACCCTGCTGCGCCGATGCGGGTCAGCCGCGTCACGCAAGTAGACCCACACCAGCCTTGTCGCGCAGTACTCGAACATCGACACCGACCCGTCGGCGCTGGCGAGTTCCTCGAGCACCCCGATCAGTGCCTCCCGATTGGCCGCCGGATGAACCACGAGCTGCGGGATGGCCAGCTCGATCAGCGGCAGCCGCTCATCGGCGGGCAACGCCGCCATCGTGTCGGCGAGCGCCGCGGCAGCCTGGGCCTGCGCGGCGCCCAGCCGCTTCTGCACCGACGCGAGCTGGCGCTCACGCACGGGATCACCGGCCGGGGCAAGCAGCAGAGCCACCACGGCAGCCGGGGCGGTACTTGGCTGGGTGGCCACCTGACGCACACCCGGCGGAAGTTTGGCGTGCAGGCCGGCGCCGCGTCGCAGATCGGCCTGACTGATCGTGCCTGCGCGGGCGGCGATCTCCTCGGGACTCACCGCCAGGCGGTCTGCGTCAGCATCCGCAACGGACGGCACCGGGCTCGACGTGCCCGCCCGGGCCGCGAGCGTCGGGCTGAATCCGGCGATCGCGTCCTCAGCCAGTCCATCCGGCGGCCGCTGTTGGTATTGCTGCTTGAGCGCCTCCAACTCGCGCGGGTCGAAGGTGGGGTCGAGCGCCTTGATCCGATCGATCAGTGGCGGGTGCGTCGCGTAGAGCGAACTGAATCTGCGCCGACCTTCCCCGAACAGCATGTGGCTGACTTCAGTCGCCCGGTCGGCATCGCGTAGCGCCGACCCGGCCGGGATGCCGGCGATCTTCTTGAGCGCCCCGACGAGGCCGTTGGTCTGACGCGTGAACTGCACCGCGGAGGCATCGGCCAACCGCTCCCGCTGCCGAGCCACCGCGGCCTTGATGATGTTGGCGAAGAACACCCCGACGAAACCCAGCATCATCATCGCCAGGGCCACCACCCAGATCGGCGCGGCACCCCTGGAACCGCCTGCCCGGCCGCCGAACTGCAGAACCCTCATACCGGTCAGGCCGATCAAGAGGATCCCGTTCAACAGCCCGATCAGTCGGATGTTCAATCTCATGTCGCCGTTGAGGATGTGGCTGAACTCATGTCCGATGACGCCCTGCAGCTCGTCTCGGTTGAGCCGGGCGAGCGCCCCGCTCGTCACCGCGATCGCCGCATCGGCAGGAGTGAAACCGGCTGCGAAGGCGTTGATTCCGGAATCCTGCGGAAGAACGAACAAGCGGGGCACCGGAACCCCGGAAGCCAATGACATCTCCTCGACAACGTTGACCAGGCGGCGCAGTTGGGGGTCGGTGGAGGTCGGGTCGACCTGGATGGCGCCGACCGAGGTGGCAACGGCGGAACCGCCCTGACGCAGCGCGACTGTCTTGGTGATCATGCCGCCGGCGATGATCAGCAGGGTGACCGCCGTGACGCCGATGACGACGACCAGGATCATCGAAACGTCGGCTCCCTTGTACATCATCACCAGGGCCGCAACGGCGTCGATGGTTGCCACCATCGCCACCACGGCGACGACGAACAGGAACACCAGCTTCAGCGTGGTGCCCTTGGCCGCTCGCTGGTGGTCGAAGAAGTTCACGCGTCAGAACTGGACCCGCGGCGCATCCCGCATCTCGGGGCGATCCGGCGGGATCTCCAGCAGCGCGGCCTGGGTGAAGCCGAACATCCCCGCGAATATGTTGCCCGGGAATGTCTCACGGCGGTTGTTGTAGTTCATCACCGCGTCGTTGTAGGCCTGCCGCGAGAACGCCACCCGGTTCTCGGTCGACGTCAACTCCTCCGACAGTTGCATCATGGTCTGGTTGGCCTTGAGGTCGGGATAACTCTCGGCCAGCGCGATCAGCCGGCCCAGCGCGCCGTCGAGCGCCTGCTGTCCGGCCGACAGTTGTTGCATCGCAGCGGGATCCCCCGGCTTGGTCTGTGCGGCCGACAGACCGGCCATCGCGGTGTTGCGGGCGTTCACCACGGCCTCCAGAGTCTGCCGCTCGTGGGCCATGTACTGCTTAGCCGTCTCGATCAGGTTGGGGATGAGATCGAATCGGCGGCGCAGTTGAACGTCGATCTGGGCGAAAGCATTCTTGTAGCCGTTGCGAGCCCGGACCAGACCGTTGTAGATGACGATCGCCGTGACGACCAGCAACGCGATGACGACGGCAATCACTATGCCGGTGATGAACCCCATACGGCGTCCTCCAGGTCGGTTCCGCCCCCCTGAGTGAGCATGGCGAAGCCTAGCGGGGCGCCGAAGCCGACGTGGGCGAATTCCCCGCGACGCGAGGGAGCGGTGTCGGCTTCAGCGCAGACCGGTGCCCCGGGCCAGCGCCGTGTCCACCATGGTGCCCACCAGCGTCGGATAGTCGATTCCGCTGGCGGCCCACATCCGCGGGTACATCGAGATGGTGGTGAAACCGGGCATGGTATTGATCTCGTTGACCACCGGCCCGTCGTCGGTGAGGAAGAAGTCCACGCGGGCCAGACCTTGACAGTCCAGGGCATTGAATGCGCGGATTGCCAAGTGGCGCAGTTCATCTGCGACATCGTCATCAATCTTGGCGGGCACGTCCAGCTCGGCCGCGTCGTCGAGATACTTGGTCGCGAAGTCGTAGAACCCGTCCTCGCGGCCACGCACACCCGCCACCCTGATCTCGCCGATGGTGCTGGCATCGATTGAGCCGTCGGGGAATTCGAGGACGCCACATTCCAGCTCGCGGCCGTTGATGGCCGCTTCGATGATCACCTTCGGGTCGTGGCGGCGGGCCTCCGCGATCGCCGCGGACAGCTCGTCGGCACTCATCACCCTGCTGACACCGATCGAGGAACCACCGCGCGACGGCTTGACGAACATCGGGAAGCCAAGTCGCTCAATATCATCCAGTGTGGGAGCTGCCTGTCGCGGCCGGAGTACGACATGTTCACCGATGGGCAGTCCGTCGGCGGCGAGCAGCTTCTTGGTGAATTCCTTGTCCATACCGGCCGCGCTGGCGAAGACGCCGGCGCCGACGTAGGGCACGCCGGCCAGTTCGAGCAGACCTTGGATGGTTCCGTCCTCACCGTAGGGTCCGTGCAGGATCGGGAAGACGACGTCGACCGAGGTCAGGGCCTCCCCCGCGCCGCGGCCCAGGGACACCAGCTCGCCGCGCCGCACCGGGTCGGCGGTCAGCGCCAGCTCGGTGCCCGACTCGCCGCTGACCTCGGGCAACTGCCGGTCGGTGATGGCCAGAGATTCGGGCCGCGCGTCGGTGAGTACCCACGACCCTTCCGGGGTGATGCCGATGGCGACCACCTCGAACCGCTCCGGATCGAGGTTGCGCAGGATGCTGCCGGCCGACACACAGGAGATGGCGTGCTCGGAGCTGCGGCCGCCGTAGACGACGGCGACGCGGATGCGTGTCACAACCTAGAGAGGCTACAGCCCGGCCCGATAGCGCACGATCTGGCGGCCTGAACAGGTATTTTGCGACTCAGTTCGGCTCAAGTGCGGCCAGCACATCGGCCACCAGGTCATCGGTGTCCTCGATCCCGGCCGAAATCCGGGCGAAGCCGGCCGGGACGGCGTCACCCCACCGAGCGCGGCGGTCCACTGAGGTGTGCAGGCCGCCGAAGCTCGTCGACGCCACCAGCAGTTCACTGCGTCGCACCAGGTCGTGGACGGCCGCGGCATCGGCGAGCTCGACGCACAACAGACCGCCGAACCTGCGCATCTGCGCGGTCGCCGCCGGATAGGACGGGTCCTCCGGCAGGCCCGGGTAGCGCACCGACCCGACCGCGGGATGGCCGCGCAGCGCGGTGGCCAGCGCGAGCGCGTTCTGGCACTGCCGCACGAACCGCAGCCCCACACTGCCGATGCTGCGCAGCACCAGCCAGGCCTCGAAGGAGCCCAGGATCGCCCCGCTGAGCAGTCGCTCGCGCTCCAGCGCCGCCATCAACTCGGGTTGGCTGCCCGCGATGTAACCCGCGAGCAGATCGCTGTGCCCCGACAGTGCCTTCGTCGCGCTGGCCACCACGAGGTCGGCCCCCAGCGACAGCGGCTGCTGTCCCAGGGGTGTGGCGGTGGTGTTGTCGACGATCAGCCGCGCGCCGCCACGCTTGCAGGTCCCCGCCAGCCGGTGCAGATCGACCACGTCGAGCCCGGGGTTGGTCGGGGTCTCGGCCAGCACCGCATCCGCACCCTCGGCGGCCTCGTAGATCTCGGGCGCCGTCGCCTCCCGTACCGTGATACCTAGTGGCACAAGACTTTCTGCGGCGAAGCGGCGGACCTGGTAGTAGCCGTCAGCAGGTACCACGACGACCGAACCGGTCCGCAGCACCGCACGCAGCGCCGCGGTGATGGCCGCCATGCCCGAGCCAAAGCTCAGCGCCGTGGTCGCACCCTCCAACTGAGCCAGGGCAGATTCCAGTTGGCGCCAGCTGGGATTAGAGCTGCGACCGTAGGTGTCGGCTTCACTGCCCTCGTCGGCCGAGAGGTGGAAGGCCGCGGCGGGAACCGGGGCCGCACCGACGGGGTGGCCCGGGATCACCTCGGAGCTCACCGCTTTGACCGCGCGGGTGGAGTCGCCGTAGCCGTCGATCACCTGATCACTCCGGTTTGGTGCTGCGGCCCAGCAGCAGCGCGACGGCTTCGTCGACCGACAGACCCTTGTGGCAGACCCGGTGCACGGCTTCGGTCAGTGGCATCTCGACGTCGTAGCTGGAAGCCAGTGCCAGCACCGACTCGCACGACGTGACGCCTTCGGCGACGTGACCGCCGGCCGCGCGTTGCGCCGCCGCCAGGGTTTCACCCCGGCCCAGGCGCTCACCGAAGCTGCGGTTGCGGGAGTGCGACGAGGTGCACGTCGCCACCAGGTCACCCACCCCGGCCAGACCGGCCAGCGTCGCCGGCTTGGCGCCGAGCGCGATTCCCAGCCGCATGATCTCGGCCAACCCGCGGGTGATGATCGCCGCGGCGGTGTTCTCGCCGAGGCCCACCCCGGCGGCCATCCCGCAGGCCAGGGCGATGACGTTCTTGCAGGCGCCGCCGATCTCGGTGCCGGTGACGTCGGCGTTGGTGTACGGCCGGAAGTAGGCGGTGTTCAGCGCCCGCTGCAGCGCCACCGCCCGGCCGGAGTCGGTGCAGGCCACCACGGTGGCCGCCGGTTGCTCGTCGGCGATCTCATCGGCAAGGTTCGGCCCGGACACCACGGCGACCTGGCTGGAGTCCACACCGGTGACGGCCACGATGACCTGGCTCATCCGCATCAGGGTGTTCAGTTCGATGCCCTTGGCCAGGCTCACCAGGGTGGCACCGTCGGCGACGAAGCCGGCCCACGCTTCGAGGTTGGCCCGCAGTGTCTGCGCGGGCACGCCCAGCAGCACAGTGGTCAGCCCGTCGAGCGCCTCCGCGGCATCGGTGGTGGCCCGGATGGCCCCGGGCAGTTTCACCCCCGGCAGGTACGGGGTGTTGGTGTGCGCGTCGTTGATCTCCCGGGCCACGTCGATGTTCCTGGCCCACAGCCGCACCTCGTTGCCGGCGTCGGCGAGCACCTTGGCCAGCGCCGTACCCCAGGCGCCCGCGCCCATCACCGCCGCAGTGCCCACCGCACCGGTCATGTCAGCACCCCGCATCCGCATCTCGTCGCCGCCCTTTCAACCTAGTCGGGTGCCACTCGGGCGACGATGCGGCCCGCGGGCGGACCGAGCAGCGGGCCGGGTTGGCGGCGCTGGCAGGATGACAACCATGAGCGGCGCCCCCGATGTCGGCCTCGTCATCGCCGTCAAGCGCCTCGCCGATGCCAAGACCCGGCTGGCCCCCGTGTTCGCCGGAGGCAGCCGGGAACACGTCGTGCTCGCCATGCTCCTGGACACCATCGCCGCGGCCCGCGCCGTCAGCGCACTGCACTCGATCACCATCGTGACCCCGGACGAGACCGCCGCCGCCGCCGCGCGCGGACTCGGCGCCGAGGTGTTACCCGACCCGACGCCGAGTTCGGACCCCGATCCGCTCAACAGCGCCATCCTCGCGGCGGCCGCCGCCGTGGCCGGCCGGACCCCGAATATCGCTGTGCTGCAAGGTGATCTGCCCGCGCTCCGAAGTGTGGAGCTGGAAGAGGCACTGACACAGGGCCGATCGCACCGGCGCAGCTTCGTCGCCGACCGCCACGGCAGCGGCACCGCGGCGTTGTTCGCCTTCGGCAGCCCGCTGGACCCGCGGTTCGGCGCCGATTCGGCACACCGCCACCGGGATTCCGGCGCGGTGGAACTGACCGGACCGTGGCCGGGCCTGCGCTGCGACATCGACACCCCCGAGGACCTCGCCGCGGCCGAACGGCTCGGGGTCGGCGCGGCGACGGCCGAGGCCCTGCGGCGCGGCTAGCCAGGCTGTGAAGCTGAACATCTGCTGAACAGCGCTCGACATTGGGCGGCTGGTAGCCGCGCGCGCCGCCGATGAGGGATGATCGCAGCCATGACCGACACCGAAGCCGAAGCCCGCGCGACCGAGGACGACTGGGAGTCGGGCGATGCGGCACCGGAGGCTCCGCCCGCGGCCACTGCGGCGGCCGTCGAGGACGCCCTGCCCGAGCATCGGTACCTCAATCGGGAGCTGAGCTGGCTGGACTTCAACGCGCGGGTGCTGGCGCTGGCCGCCGACACCTCGCTGCCGCTGCTGGAGCGGGCCAAGTTCCTGGCGATCTTCGCCTCCAACCTCGACGAGTTCTACATGGTCCGCGTCGCCGGGCTCAAGCGCCGCGACGAGATGGGGCTGTCGGTGCGCTCCGCCGACGGGCTGTCTCCGCGCGAGCAGCTGCGCCGCATCGCCGAGCGCAACCGGCAGATCTCGCTGCGCCACGCCCAGGTGTTCCTCGACTCGGTGCGGCCCGCCCTGGCCACCGAGGGCATTGTCATCGTCACCTGGGCCGACCTCACCGAGGCCGAGCGCACCCAGCTGTCGGCCTACTTCCACGAGCAGGTCTTCCCGGTCCTCACTCCCCTGGCCGTGGATCCGGCGCACCCGTTCCCGTTCGTCAGCGGCCTGAGCTTGAACCTGGCGATCACGGTGAAGTCGCCGACCGACGGCGGCGAGCACTTCGCCCGTATCAAGGTGCCCGACAACGTCGACCGGTTCGTGGAGCTGACGAAAGCCGATGAGGAAGCCTCGTCGATCCGGTTCCTGCCGATGGAGGAGCTCATCGCCGCGTTCCTGCCGGTGCTGTTTCCCGGCATGGAGATCGTCGAACACCACGCGTTCCGGATCACCCGCAACGCCGACATGTCGGTGGAGGAAGACCGGGACGAGGACCTACTGCAGGCGCTGGAGCGCGAGCTTGCCCGCCGCCGGTTCGGCTCCCCGGTCCGTCTCGAGGTCGCCGACGACATGACCGAGCACATGCTCGGACTGCTGTTGCGGGAACTCGACGTCGATCCGGGCGACGTGGTGCAGGTGCCCGGGCTGCTGGATCTGTCTGCGCTGTGGCAGATCTACGGGGTGGATCGGCCCGCACTCAAGGACCGTCCGTTCGTGCCGGCCACCCATCCGGCGTTCGGTGAGCGCGAGACGCCCAAGAGCATTTTCGCGACGCTGCGCGACGGTGACGTCCTGGTGCATCATCCGTACGACTCGTTCTCCACCAGTGTTCAACGCTTCATCGAACAGGCGGCGGCCGACCCGAATGTGTTGGCGATCAAGCAGACGCTGTACCGCACATCCGGTGACTCGCCGATAGTGAACGCGTTGATCGACGCGGCCGAGGCCGGCAAGCAGGTGGTCGCCCTCGTCGAGTTGAAGGCGCGCTTCGATGAACAGGCCAACATCAAGTGGGCCCGCAAGCTGGAGGATGCGGGCGTGCATGTGGTCTACGGGCTCATCGGGCTGAAGACCCACTGCAAGACCTGCCTGGTGGTGCGCCGCGAGGGGTCGACGATCCGCCGGTACTGCCACATCGGCACCGGCAACTACAACCCGAAGACCGCTCGGCTGTATGAAGATGTCGGCCTGTTGACGGCGGCACCGGACATCGGCGCCGATCTGACGGATCTGTTCAACTCCCTCACCGGTTACTCGCGCAAGATGAGTTACCGAAACCTGTTGGTCGCCCCGTACGGCGTGCGCAAAGGCATCATCGAGCGCATCGATGGTGAGATCGCCGCCCACCAGGACGGCGGCAACGGGCGAATCCGCGTGAAGGCCAACGCCCTGGTCGACGAGCAGGTCATCGACGCCCTCTACCGGGCGTCGCAGGCCGGCGTTCGGGTCGAGGTGGTGGTCCGCGGTATCTGCGCGTTGAAGCCGGGCGCACAAGGCTTCTCGGAGAACATCGTCGTGCGCTCCATCCTCGGACAGTTCCTCGAGCACTCCCGGATCATCAATTTCCGTGCGCTGGACCAGACCTTCATCGGCAGCGCCGACATGATGCATCGCAACCTCGACCGCCGCGTGGAGGTGATGGCCCAGGTCAAAGACCCCCGCCTGACCGCATATCTCGAGGAGGTGTTCGACTCGGCCATGGATCCGTCGACACGCTGCTGGGAACTCGGGCCCGAGGGGCACTGGACCGCTTCGCCGCACGCCGGCCGCCAAGTCCGGGACCATCAGGTCTGGCTGATGGACAGTCGTCGGCAGCACTGAGTGCCAGACATCGGGCGCGTGCCGCACTGTGCGGGCACCCAATTGACTTGTGGGAGTTGAGGTGGCCAAGGGGACGTCACGGGACGGCTCGAAGACCAAATCGACGAAGAAGGAAACAGCCCGGAAGCACAAGCCGGCTCAGCAGGTGATCGCGGCGGGCGCGGTGCTGTGGCGGCCGGACCCGGACTCCGGTCAACCGCGGGTCGCGGTGATTCACCGTCCGCGCTACGACGACTGGTCGCTACCGAAGGGCAAGTTGGACGCCGGCGAAAACGAACCGGTGGCCGCGGTGCGCGAGATCTGGGAGGAAACCGGCCAGCGGTCGCATCTGGGCCGACGGCTGACCGAGGTGAGTTACCCGATTCCCGAGGGCCTCAAGATCGTCCACTACTGGGCCGCGCGCGGTGTCGGTGGAGATTTCGCCCCGGGTGCGGAGGTCGACCGGTTGGTGTGGCTGCCGGTCGCCGAAGCGTCGGGGATGCTGAGCTACCCCCATGATCGCGAGGTCCTGCACCGATTCGCCGAGTATCGCGCCGACACCCAGACCGTATTGGTCGTCCGGCACGGCACCGCCGGCGTCAAGGCCCGTTACAAGGGTGACGATCGGAGCAGACCGTTGGACAAGAACGGTCGCGCCCAGGCGGAGTCGTTGGTCGGACAGTTGATGGCGTTCGGCGCCACCGACGTCTACGCCGCCGACCGGGATCGCTGCACCCAGACCGTCGAACCGCTGGCGCAGGAACTGGGTGTGACGATCACCGTCGAACCGACACTCACCGAAGAGGCGTATGCGGATGACCCGCGGGCGGCACAGGAACGGGTGATCGAGATCGCGGCCAGGGGCGGAACCCCGGTGATCTGCACGCAGGGCAAGGTGATTCCGTACCTGCTGGAGTGGTGGTGCGCCCGCGACGGCATGACGCCGGTGAAGTCGAGCAACCGCAAGGGCAGTACCTGGATTCTGTCACTCGACGACGGCCGACTGGTCGCCGCGGACTACATCGCCAGCGCGCTCGCGACGAACAGGGCGTAACGGTCCCGGCCCTGACACGCAAATACGCCGCGGGCGTGTTGGGCCCGCGGCGTATTCGTCGGTGAGATCTAGCGGCGGCCCTTCTTGGCCGGAGCCTTCTTGGCCGGAGCCTTCTTGGCGGGGGCCTTGCGGGCCGGAGCCTTCTTGGCGACGGCCTTGCGGGCCGGGGCCTTCTTGGCCGGGGCCTTCTTGGCCGGAGCCTTCTTCACGACCTTCTTGGCCGGAGCCTTCTTCACGACCTTCTTGGCCGGAGCCTTCTTCACGACCTTCTTGGCCGGGGCCTTCTTGGCGGGGGCCTTGCGGGCCGGAGCCTTCTTGGCGGGGGCCTTGCGGGCCGGAGCCTTCTTGGCGACAACCTTCTTCACGGCAGCCTTCCTGACGACCTTCTTGGCGACCGCCTTTCGGACGGCCTTCTTGGCGGCGGCCTTCTTGACCGCGCCACCGACCGCACCGCGCTTGACGGCGGGACCCTCGGCCGGGAGCTTCTGGGCGCCGGCGACAACGGCCTTGAACTGAGCGCCGGGACGGAACGCGGGCACAGAGGTGGGCTTCACCTTCACGGTCTCTCCGGTGCGCGGATTGCGCGCAACGCGAGCGGCGCGCCGCCGCTGCTCGAAGACACCGAAACCGGTGATGGTCACGCTGTCGCCCTTATGCACTGCGCGCACAATGGTGTCGACGACGTTCTCCACTGCTTCAGTAGCCTGCCGACGATCCACATTCAGTTTGGCCGTGAGAGCGTCGATCAGCTCTGCTTTGTTCATTCCAACCCTCCGAAAACAGTGGTCCGCTCTGGACCGACTGCAGACACGGTAAACCCTCGTCCTGCAAATTTCCAAGAGCCACGCGCGGTTTCAGACACAACTTTGGATTATTTTGCAATCCGCTTGCCGCCCTTGGGCGGAGATTTCGGGGCCCGCGAACCCCGCGCAGAGCACGGGAATTCGGCCTGCCGACGACCTCAGACGGTCGTCGGAATGGTCGGCTTCCAACTCGGCCGCGCCGCTTCGAACGCCTCGATCTCAGGGAGTTTCTGCAGCGTAAGGCCTATATCATCGAGTCCGGAGAGCAGTCGCCAGGCGGTGTAATCGTCAATCGTGAACGGCACCACCACCGTTCCGGCGGTGATATTCCGATCTTGAAGATCCACAGTGATTTCCAAGCCCGGATTCTGCTCGATCAGTTTCCACAACAGTTCGACATCATCCTGGGCGACTTCGGCGGCCAGCAGCCCCGCCTTGCCCGCGTTGCCGCGGAAGATATCGGCGAATCGGGACGAGATCACCACCCGGAATCCGTAGTCCATGAGCGCCCAGACGGCATGCTCCCGAGATGAACCGGTGCCGAAATCCGGGCCTGCCACCAATACCGAACCCCTGTCGAAGGGACTCAGATTCAGAATGAACGACGGGTCGTTGCGCCAAGCCGCGAACAATCCGTCCTCGAAACCTGTTCGGGTGACCCGCTTCAAAAAGACCGCTGGAATGATTTGGTCGGTGTCGACATTCGATCGGCGCAACGGGACGCCGATGCCGGTATGGGTGCGAAACGCTTCCATCGTGATCTCCTCTCGCGAGATTGGTCAGTCGAGGTCGGCCGGAGCGGATAGTCTGCCCCGCACCGCGGTGGCGGCGGCGACGGCCGGGGACACCAGATGCGTGCGACCGCCCTTGCCCTGCCGGCCTTCGAAATTCCGGTTCGACGTCGACGCGCAGCGCTGGCCGGGCGACAACTGATCGGGGTTCATGCCCAGGCACATCGAGCACCCGGCCTGCCGCCACTCGGCCCCGGCCGCCGTGAAGATCTCGCCCAGCCCTTCGGATTCGGCCTGCGCCCGAACCCGCATCGATCCCGGCACGATCAGCATCCGCACACCGTCGGCAACCGTGTGGTCACGCAGCACATCGGCGACCACCCGAAGATCCTCGATACGGCCGTTGGTGCACGACCCGACGAACACGGCATCGACCGGGATGTCCCGCATCGGGGTGCCGGCCCGAAGGTCCATGTACGCCAACGCCTTCTCGGCCGCCATTCGCTCCTCGTCGGAGCCCATCAACTCCGGGTCGGGAACCGTCGCCGACAGCGGAACCCCCTGACCGGGGTTGGTGCCCCAGGTGACGAACGGGCTCAGCGTGGTGGCGTCGATGTACACCTCGGCGTCGAACTGTGCGCCTTCGTCGGTGCTCAGTCGGTCCCACGCGGCAACGGCGGCATCCCAGTCGGCGCCCTTGGGGGCATAGGGACGATCGCGGAGAAACTCGTAGGTGGTCTCGTCCGGGGCCACCATTCCGGCGCGGGCGCCGGCCTCGATGCTCATGTTGCAGATGGTCATCCGGGCCTCCATCGACAGCGATTCGATGGTGCTGCCCCGGTATTCGATGACGTATCCCTGGCCCCCGCCGGTGCCGATCTTGGCGATGACCGCCAAGATGATGTCCTTGGCGCTCACCCCGCGCGGCAGTGCACCGTCGACGTTGACCGCCATCGTCTTGAAGGGGCGCAGCGACAGCGTCTGCGTGGCCAGCACATGCTCGACCTCCGAGGTGCCGATTCCCATTGCCAACGCCCCGAATGCGCCGTGGGTCGAGGTGTGGCTGTCACCGCAGACGATCGTCATCCCGGGTTGGGTCAGGCCCAACTGCGGCCCGATCACATGCACGATGCCCTGCTCGGCGTCGCCCATCGGGTAGAGCCGCACGCCGAACTCGGCGCAGTTGCGCCGCAGCGCCTCGACCTGCGCGCGCGAGGTCGGGTCGGCGATCGGCTTGTCGATATCGGTCGTCGGGACGTTGTGATCCTCGGTCGCGATCGTCAAATCGGGCCGATGCACCGGCCGGCCGGCCAACCGCAGCCCGTCGAAGGCCTGCGGACTGGTCACCTCGTGGACGAGATGGAGGTCGATGTAGATCAGGTCGGGTTCACGACCGGCGCCCGCGCCGGCGCCGGTCACGATCACATGGTCGCTCCACACCTTCTCCGGAAGGGTTCTGGGCTTGTCGGACTGTGCCATCGGTTCTCGAATTCCTCCGTCGGCGCCCGGCTGCCGCGAGTGGCTATCTCACATTACGGGACGCTAATATCTCGATATGAGACAGGATAGCGGTATCGGCGTGCTCGACAAAGCGGTGGGTGTGCTGCACTCGATCGCCGAGTCGCCATGCGGGCTGGCCGAACTGTGCGATCGCACCGGCCTGCCGCGCGCCACCGCGCATCGGCTGGCGGCGGGGCTGGAAGCGCACCGGCTCCTCGCCCGGGACGGCGCCGGGCGCTGGCTGCTCGGGCCCGCCCTGACCGAACTGGCCGCCCACGTCCACGATCCGCTGCTGGCGGCCAGCGCGGCGGTACTGCCCCGGCTGCGGGAGATCACCGGCGAGAGTGTGCAGCTCTACCGGCAGGAGGGCACCACCCGAGTCTGCATCGCCGCGCTGGAACCGGCCGCCGGGCTCCGCGACACCGTGCCGGTCGGTACCCGGCTGCCGATGACGGCGGGTTCGGGCGCCAAGGTGCTGCTGGCGTTCGGCGACAACGCAACCGCGCAGGCGGTGCTGCCCGCGGCGAAGTTCACCGATCGGTCCCTGGCCGAGGTGCGTCGCCGCGGCTGGGCACAGAGCGCGGCCGAACGGGAACCGGGGGTGGCCAGTGTCTCCGCACCGGTCCGCGACCGCAGCGGTGCGGTGATCGCCGCGGTCTCGGTCTCCGGACCGATCGACCGGATGGGCCGGCGCCCGGGAGCCCGCTGGGCGGCCGACCTGCTCGCCGCCTCCGAGGCGCTGACACGGCGACTGTGATCCGGGCGTCGGGCCCGCGGGTGCGCCTGACAAACTGACGCCATGGGAACCAACCAGCGCAACCAGATCGTCATGACGGACGCGGAAATCGCCGAGTTCGTCGCGCGTAGCCGCACCGGCACGATGGCCACCATCGGCCCCGACGGCCAGCCGCACCTCGTCGCGATGTGGTACGGCGTCCTCGACGGTGAGATCTGGGTCGAGACGAAGGCCAAGTCGCAGAAGGCGGTGAACCTACGCCGCGACCCGCGGGTCAGCTTCCTCATCGAGGACGGTATGACCTATGACTCCCTGCGCGGGGTCTCTTTCGAGGGGGTGGCCGAGATCGTGGAGGACCCGGACACCATCTTCAAGGTCGGCGTCAGCGTCTGGGAACGCTACAACGGTCCCTACACCGACGATCTCAAGCCCGCGGTGGACATGATGATGAACAAGCGCGTGGCCGTTCGCATCGTCGCCAAGCGCACCAGGTCCTGGGACCACGGCAAGCTCGGCCTGCCCGCGATGCCGCTGGCCGGTTCCACCGCGCCCGAACAGTGAGCGCAACGCCCGACTAGGTCGGCGGGCCGTAGCGGTCGCCACCCCACCGGAAGCTGTTGACATACTTGCCGATGTCCATGGCCAGTTCGAGGTTGGCCCCCGACGGCTGACCGTTCCCATAGTCCGGACTGAACTCGTGGTACGGGCCGACGGCGGCGGCGATCAGAGCGTAGTCGTGTTTGACGGCGGCCATGACGATCACCCGCAGCCTGCTGTAGGAGGCCGCCGAGTCCCGCGCGTACACGTCGGCCACCGCGCCGTAGCCCGGTTGGTAACCGACTGAGGCGTTGGGGATCTCGTAGCTCAGCGTCGCTTCCGGATACTTACCCCTGATGGCCTGCCAGACGATCTGCTTGGGCGTGCGACCACGTGCCGACTCGCCGAAGAGCGCGAGGCTGCCGGTATCGCCGCCGATGTAGCGCACTTCGACACCGTGCAGTCCGGGCGGGTCGAAGGTGGCTTTGTAGGCCGCCTCCTCGGCGGGATAGGCGACGGAGAAGGCACCGTCGTCGCTGCTGAAGCGTGGGTTGTTCTCCACCGGGGTGCCCAGTGGGGGCCTGCCGCAGTCCGGCGGGCAGACAAAGCTCTTGGTGGCCGGTGTGGTGAGCATGGCCGCGCTCACCGCGGCGACGATGACGACGCCCAGTCCGGCGGCCAGCGGAGCCAAGACCCGGGGGTAGCCCACCGCGGGAACCGTCGGGGGTCGGGCAGCGGTGGCGACGCCGCAGTCCGTGCAGAAGGCCGTGGCGGCAGCCACGTGATCGCACTCCGCACACGGGGTCTGCCCGCCGGCGCCCTCGTGCACCTGGTGCACCTCGTGCAGCAGCGCGCCCGCGATCCAGTGCCGCAACCCCACCATCGCGAGCGCGGCGATCAGCAGTTGCAGCGTGATGTACAGCGGCAGGGACAACGGTGCGATGTCCACCAAACCCATCGCGATCATCACCCCCAACAGCAATGCCGTCGCGGCCGCCAGGGCGACCCGGCGCCGCCGAGATGGGTTGTCCCGGAACGTCGTCCACAGGGCGATCCCGAAGACACCGCCGGTGGCCAGCGAGGCCAACGGCCAGGCGATCCCTTCGACGGCCGCCTCCCCGAGCGAGGCGGTGACCGACTGGTCGCGGGCGGTCACTCCCATCGCCAGCTGCGGCACCAGCAGCGTGATGGCGGCGGCCCGGTCGAATACGACGGCGCCCAGGGCGCCGACGGCGTAGCCGCTGAGCGCCTTTCGGCTGGAACGGTTCAGCACCCACACCACGATGGCCGGCACCGCCATGAGCAGCGCCTGGGTGATCGGGATGGCCACCCCGGAGAACAAGACATGGGAGAGGTCGGTGTGCGAACCGAGCGCCGCCCGGTAGGCCGCCGTGACGATCGGGCCGGCGATCAGCGCCCACCCGACACCGAGCCCCGCACCGACGACCGTGGCCACGACGACGTCCCGCCGCGGAAGGCCGATCTGACGCAGATAGATCGCGAACAGCAGGAGCAGCCCGCAGGTGGCTGTAGCGATCATCGCCGCCTGCCAGCGCAGCACGGCGGATCCGGTTAGCGTCAGTGCCACGACGAGCAGCCCGGCGCGAAAGCTGTTGCGCGAGCGGCTCGGTAGTTGTGGGAAAAGCGAACTCGTGATCCGCGGGCTCAGCACGCGTTGCCCGGGAGCCGCGGCGTAGGCGTCGAGGCGCAGTCGTCCGGCGCGACCCTCGGATTGCCGCGCGCCGCAGGTTCCGCAGTACCGGCCCACCACCGCCTCGTCGTCACAACCCGGGCGGTGCACGGCGGGCACCCTACCCACCACCGGGGGCGTAGCGGTACTCCAACGACTGCGCGGCCTGAGCGTCAAGAAGGTCGCGGGCAAGGTTGTCAACATCCGGCGTGCCGAGCCCGGTCACCAGGTCATAGCCCTCGGTCGCGGTGTCAACGGCGTTGCCGCCCAGGGTAATATCGTGGAAGCCCGGCGACCGGGACCCCGCCGCGACCCGATAGAGCAGCGGGGTGATGTCGCCGACGGCGGTGCCGCCGTGGTCGACCAGATACTGATTCATCAATACCGTCAGACCTGCCCAGATCGGCGCGGCCTGCGAGGTACCGCCGCCGATCCGCAGGGTCTGCCCGAACACGATCTTCATACCGGTGAACGGATCGGCCACCGCCGAGACATCGGGAACGAGCCGGTGCGTCGAATCCCTTTTGACCGACACGTCACGCTGATAGGCGGGACGGCTGAACAGCCGCGACGTCCCACCGCTGGAGCCCTGCGACATCGGCACATCGATCCAGGCCTGCTCCTGCAGCCACCTCCCCTCCAGATCGGTCGACAGCGTGGTGCCGCCGACCGCGGTGATCTCGGGCAGCGCAGCGATGGTGTCCACCCCGATGTCGTGGGGGCCGGGTGCGGTCGACCAGTCCTTGCCGCCCTTGCATTCCAGGCCGCCGATGTCACCGGTGGCATCGAAGACCGTGATGCCGTGGCGGTGCGCGTTCGTCAGCGCGGCGCGGACGGGGGCCAGGTCGGCCTCCGCCGCGAAGGCATCGCAGCCCCAGCCGATCGACAGGCTCCACACCGACCCGGGAAACCGGCGGGCCGCGTCGTCGAACATCCGGCCGATCTTCTCGAAGGTGCCACCGCCCTGCAGCGTCGGGCGGGCGTTGACCACCACCAGCCGGGCATCGGGGGCGATCGCGTGGGCGACCTCCAGATCCATCACGGTCTCGCCGTGCGGCGGGTCGAGCGGTGCCCCGATCACCACCGGCGCGAAGCGCGGCAGCCCGGAGATGTCGGCGAACATGTCTAGGTCGCGCTGGTCGTATCCGTCGAACCCGAAGATGACGATCGTGGCGCCCTTACCGGTGTAGCCGGCGTCGACGAGCGGGGTCGCGTTGTAGGTCGTCAACAGATGCCGAGGCGTCAGACCGGGCCGTGGCACGTCACGGGGAAACGCCGGGCGCGCCGTTCGGTGCGGCAGGTAACTCAGGATCCGGCCGACGGCGGTGACCTCGCCGCGCAACGCGAACGGCAGCGGGGGTTGGTGCGTCGATGCATAGAACACCTGGCCGCGCCGACCGCGATAGTCGTGCACCGGCACCGCGAACGCCGCCGCAAGTCGCCCGGCCGGCCCGGTGACGATCGCCCAGTCGTCGCCGGTCCGCCAGCGCACCGCCAGGCCGTGCGCATCGGCCCACCCGATCAGCGTGCCGGGCGGAGCCGCCCCGGACAACGTGACCGTGAGTTGAGCATCGGCCGCCCGCGACGGGCCCAGGTCGGTCGACGCCGCCAGCAGCGAGGCGTACGGCCCGGTGATGGCGGCGTCATCCGGGGCCCGCCACATCGTCGGTCCCGACACCGTGGCCAGCACCAGCAGGGTGGCGGCGGCCAGGACCGCGAAGCGGTGCGGCCCGCTCATCGAACGCGGTCGTGCGCTGCCATCGGATAATCCTTTCGATGCAGGACTGCTGCACCTCGTCCAAGGATTATGTGCTGATCGCCGCGGAAAGCCGAACCATTGCCGATGAGAGTCGATTGGTAGCCCCGATGGGATTCGAACCCACGCTACCGCCGTGAGAGGGCGGCGTCCTAGGCCGCTAGACGACGGGGCCAAGACCAATCCACGGGCGCCGCAGGGGCGCACCGGTCAGCCAGCATATCTCAGAGCGACGTGCCGACGAAATTGAGCGACGTGCGAGCGATTGGCTGGGGTACCAGGACTCGAACCTAGAATGGCTGAACCAGAATCAGCTGTGTTGCCAATTACACCATACCCCATTGGCTGCCTATAACCGCTGGTCAGAGGCACGCGCCCCAGTGTATCCGAGGGAGCGGGCCAAACCGGCGGCTGTTGCGGGCCGACGAGCACACTATCAAAGATCTGGGCGCCGTTATTCGGCCACCCCGGCGCGCTCCCGCGCCGCGCGCAGGCGCCGCAGGCTGCGTTCGCGGCCGAGCAGCTCCAACGACTCGAACAGCGGCGGGCTCACGGTGGAGCCGGTCACGGCCACCCGGATCGGCCCGAACGCCTTGCGGGGCTTGAGTTGCAGGCCGTCCAGCAGCGCGGCCTTCAGCGCCTCCTCGATCGCGCCGGCCGACCACTCCGGGATGGCGTCGAGCGCGCCGATCGCGGCGTCGAGCACCGGCGCGGCGTCGTCGCCGAGTTCCTTCGCGGCGGCCCTGGGGTCCAGTGCGTAGGCATCGTCGTTGAAGAACTTCAACAGCTCCCACGCGTCGGAGAGCACCACGATGCGGGTCTGCACCAGTTCGGCCGCGGCGGCGAAGCCCGCCTCGTCGAGCCCGGTGTCGTGGCCGTGGCCGTCGAAGTACTCCCGCAGCCGCCCGGTGAACTCCGCCGGCTCGAGGCGGCGGATGTGCTCGGCGTTGATGGCGTCGGCCTTCTTCTGGTCGAACCGGGCCGGGTTGGAGTTGACGTCGACGACGTCGAAGGCGGCCACCATCTCCTCGAGAGTGAACACGTCGCGATCATCGGCGATCCCCCAGCCCAGCAGCGCCAGATAGTTCAGCAGGCCTTCGGGCAGGAACCCGCGGTCGCGGTGCAGGAACAGATTCGACTGCGGGTCACGCTTGGACAGCTTCTTGGTGCCCTCCCCCAGAACCGTTGGCAGATGGGCGAATTCCGGCACCCGGTCCGCCACACCGATGCGCATCAGCGCCTGGTACAGCGCGATCTGGCGCGGTGTCGAAGGCAGCAGGTCCTCGCCGCGCAGCACGTGAGTGATCTTCATCAGCGCATCGTCGACCGGATTGACCAAGGTGTACAGCGGCTCTCCGGTGGCCCGCGTCAGCGCGAAGTCCGGTACCGTGCCCGCGCCGAATGTCGTTGTGCCGCGGACCAGATCGTGCCAGGTGAGGTCGGCGTCCGGCATCCGCAGCCGCAGCACCGGTTTGCGGCCCTCGGCTTCGAACGCGGCACGCTGCTCGTCGGTCAGGTCGCGGTCGTAGTTGTCGTAACCCAGCTTCGGGTTTCGCCCGGCGGCGATGTGGCGGGCCTCGACCTCCTCCGGCGTGGAGTACGCCGGGTAGGCCTCGCCGGATTCGCGGAGCTTCTCGACCACCTCGCGGTAGATCTCGGTGCGCTGCGACTGGCGGTACGGCTCGTGCGGCCCACCGACTTCGGGGCCTTCGTCCCAGTTCAGGCCGAGCCAGCGCAGGGCGTCCAGAATCGCGGCGTAGCTCTCCTCGGAGTCCCGCTGGGCGTCGGTGTCCTCGATACGGAACACGAAAGTCCCGCCGGTGTGCCGCGCGTAGGCCCAGTTGAACAGCGCGGTCCGGACTAGGCCGACGTGCGGGGTACCGGTCGGGGACGGACAGAATCGGACGCGCACCGGCACACTCATCAGTTGCCCTTCCTGATGACGGGGTTCGTCAACGTTCCGATGCCCTCGATCGAGATGCTGACGGTGTCACCGTGCTCGAGCGGACCGACGCCCTCGGGTGTGCCGGTGAGGATGAGATCGCCCGGCAGCAGGGTCATCACGGCCGAGATCCACTCGATGATCGCCCCGACGTCGTGGATCATCAGCGAAGTCCGGCTGAGCTGACGCACCTCCCCGTTGACCTCGGTGCGGATCTCCAGGTCGGCCGGGTCGAGATCGGTGACTATCCACGGGCCGACCGGGCAGAAGGTGTCGTGGCCCTTGGCTCTAATCCACTGGCCGTCGGCCTTCTGCTGATCGCGCGCCGACACGTCGTTGGCGATGGTGTAGCCGAGGATGTTCTCGGCGGCCCGCGCGGCCGGGACGTCCTTGCATGGCCGGCCGATCACAATGGCCAACTCCCCCTCGTGGTGCACCGGTGAGGCGTTGGCGGGCAACTGAATCGGCACATCGGGCCCGATGATCGCGGTGTTGGGCTTGAGGAAGATCACCGGATCCTCCGGCGCCTCACCGCCCATCTCCTCGATGTGCGCCAGGTAGTTCTTGCCCATGCAGACGACCTTGCTGGCCAGGATGGGGGCCAGCAACCGCACATCGGCCAGCGGCCAGGACCGGCCGGTGAACGTCGGCGTCCCGAAAGGGTGCTCGGCGATCTCCCGGGCGGTCGCCTCGGCGCCCGCCCCCTCGATGGCTACGAAGGCGACCCCATCGGGGCTGGCGATTCGACCGAGACGCATTCGGTAGAGCCTAGTGGCGGGTGGTTCGCCTACCCGGAAGGCCCCGGTGCGGCGTTGAGTCAGAATCCACGCACACCTCCACTCGCACTTCTTGTACGCGAGTTCTGACTGAACGGCCGGCGGACCCGCTCAACGCGCGCTCAGTGCCCGCCGCGCGGCTGCGATCATGGACGGGTGGCCGTCAGCACGATCAGCACCAAGCGGCGGTGGACGATGCTGGTCATCGCGCTGTTCGCCACGCTGTCGGCGAATGTCTTCATCAACGGGGTGGCCTTCCTGATCCCGACCCTGCACACCAGGATGGGACTGGACCTGGCGAAGGCCGGGCTGGTGTCGGCGATGCCGAGCTTCGGCATGGTGCTGACCCTGATCGCCTGGGGTTATCTGGTGGACCGGGTCGGCGAGCGGCTGGTGCTGACCCTGGGCTCGGCGCTGACCACCGCGGCGGCCCTGGCCGCGGCGGCGTCGCACTCGCTGGTGGTGATGAGCGTCTTCCTGCTGCTCGGCGGGATGGCGGCGGCAAGCAGCAACTCTGCGAGCGGGCGGTTGGTGGTCGGCTGGTTCCCACCGGAGCGGCGCGGGCTGGTGATGGGCATCCGGCAGACCGCTCAGCCCCTCGGTGTCGGGCTCGGCGCGCTGGTGATTCCCCGGCTCGCGCAGAGTCACGGCGTCGGGTTCGCCCTGTTGTTCCCAGCGGCCGTGTGCGGTGTCGCGGCGCTGGTGTGCGCCGTCGGCGTGCTCGACCCGCCGCGCCCGCCGCGCGCCGAGGCGCCCGCCGACGACCTGGCCAACCCTTATCGCGGATCCGGTGTGCTCTGGCGGATTCACGCGGTGTCGGTGCTGCTGGTGGTGCCGCAGTGCGTGGTGTGGACCTTCACCCTGGTGTGGCTCATCACCGACCGCGGCTGGTCGGCGGCATCGGCCGGCGGGCTGGTGACCGTCGCCCAGGTGCTCGGCGCGCTGGGCCGGGTCGCGGCCGGACGCTGGTCGGACTGGATGGGGTCGCGGCTGCGGCCCATCCGGATCATCGCGGTCGGCGCGGCCGCCTCGATGCTCGCGCTGGCGGTGGCCGACTGGTCGGACTCGGCGCTGAGCATTCCGGTGATGATCGCCGCCTCGGTGATCACGGTCAGCGACAACGGGCTGGCGTTCACCGCGATCGCGGAGATCGCCGGTCCGTTCTGGAGCGGGCGGGCGCTGGGCGCGCAGAACACCAGCCAGTTGCTGACCGCCGGCCTGACCCCGCCGCTGTTCGGTGCGCTGATCGGCGGGCTGGGCTTCCCGGTGGCCTTCGCGGTGTGCGCACTGTTCCCGGTGGCGGCGCTGCCGCTGGTGCCGCCGGACCGGCCGGACCGCCCGGGTTAGAGCAGGGCGCGGATGCGGTCGCCGACCTCGCGGGTGGACATGGTCGCGTCCCCGCGGGTGGCCAGGTGCTCGCCGACCGCCTTGTCGACCCGGTCGGCCGCGGCGTCCTGCCCGAGGTGGCGCAGCAGCAGGGCCACCGACATCACCGCCGCGGTCGGGTCGGCGATGCCCCGCCCCGCGATGTCCGGAGCGCTGCCGTGCACCGGTTCGAACATCGCCGGATTGGTCCGGGTGGCGTCGATGTTGCCGCTGGCGGCCAACCCGATGCCACCGCACACCGCGGCGGCGAGATCGGTGATGATGTCGCCGAACAGGTTGTCGGTGACGATGACGTCGAACCGTCCCGGGTCGGTGACCATGTGGATGGTGGCGGCGTCGATGTGCTGGTAGGCGACCTCGACCTGAGGAAACTCCCGCCCCACTTCATCGACCACCCGCGCCCAAAGGCTCCCCGCGAAGCTCAGCACGTTGGTCTTGTGCACCAGGGTCAGGTGCTTGCGCCGGGCCTGCGCCCGGGCGAACGCGTCCCGCACCACCCGCTCGACACCGAAGGCGGTGTTGACGCTGACCTCGGTGGCCACCTCCTGCGGCGTGCCTACCCGCAGGGCGCCGCCGTTACCGGTGTAGGGGCCCTCGGTGCCCTCGCGCACCACCAGGAAGTCGATACTCGTCACCCCGGACAGCGGGCTGGCGACACCCGGGTAAAGCCGCCCCGGCCGGAGGTTGACGTGGTGGTCCAGGGCGAAGCGCAGTTTGAGCAGCAGCCCGCGCTCCAGCACGCCGCTGGGCACCGACGGGTCGCCGATCGCGCCCAGCAGGATCGCGTCGTAGCCGCGCAGTTCCTCGATGGTCTCCGCGGTGAGCAGTTCACCGGTGGCGTGGTAGCGGCGGGCACCGAGGTCGTATTCGGTCCGCTGCACCCCGGGCAGCACCACGTCGAGGACCAGCAGCGCCTCGGCGATCACCTCTGGGCCGATACCGTCGCCCGCGATCACAGCAAGTTTCATCGGCGCCGCTCCTCCTCATCGCGTCGCTGCGCATCCTCGCCGGCGCGGTTCATGACAGGTCCACGACTTCCAGGGTCGTCGCGCCGACCGCGGCGCCGATCGCCGCGCGCACGTCGGCGGGCACGTCGCGATCCAGCCGCAGCATCACCGTCGCGCCCTTGCCGCTGGTGTCCTGGCTCATCTGCGCGGCCAGGATGTTGACGTCGGCCCCGCCGAGCAGCGTGCCGATCTTGCCGAGCGCCCCAGGCTGGTCGGAGTAGTGCAGGATCAGGTTCACCCCCTCGGCGCGCAGGTCGAAGCTGCGGCCGTTGATCTGCACCACCTTCTCGACCTCCTGCGGGCCGGACAGCGTGCCGGCCACGTTGACCGCCGAGCCGTCGGGCGCGACCACCCGCACGTCGACCAGGCTGCGGTGGTTGGGGCTCTCGGTAAGCGTTATGAGCTCGGTCTGCAGGCCGCGCTCGGCGGCCAGGCCCGGCGCGTTGACGAACGTCACCTGCTGGTCGGTGACCGTCGAGAACAACCCGCGCAGCGCCGAAAGGCGAAGCACCTCAACATCTTCGGATGCCAATTCACCGCAGACCCGCACCGACAGCGAGCTCGGCGGCTCGGTGGCCAGCACCCCTACCAGCAGGCCGAGTTTGCGCACCAGCTCCAGCCACGGCGCCACCTCCTCGCTGACCACACCGGCGCCGACGTTGACGGCATCCGGTACGAACTCCCCGGCCAGCGCCAGCCGCACGCTGGCCGCGACGTCGGTGCCCGCCCGGTCCTGGGCCTCGGTGGTCGAGGCGCCCAGGTGCGGGGTGACGACGACCTGCGCCAGTTCGAACAGCGGGCTGTCGGTGCACGGCTCGGTGGAGAAGACGTCCAGGCCGGCGGCGCGCACCTGCCCGCTGCGGATCGCGTCGGCCAGTGCGCTCTCGTCGATCAGTCCGCCGCGGGCGGCGTTGACGATGATGACCCCCGGCTTGGTCCTGGCCAGCGCCTCCTTGCCGATCAGCCCGGCGGTTTCCGGGGTTTTCGGCAGGTGTACGGAGATGAAGTCGGCCCGTGCCAGCAGGTCGTCGAGGGCCAGCAGTTCGATGCCGAGCTGGGCGGCCCGCGCCGCCGGGACGTAGGGGTCGTAGGCGACGACATGGGTGCCGAACGCGGCCAGTCGCTGGGCGACCAGCTGGCCGATGCGGCCCAGCCCCACCACGCCGACGGTCTTGCCGAAGATCTCGGTGCCGTTGAACGACGAGCGCTTCCAGGTGTGTTCCTTCAGCGTCGCGTCGGCGGCGGGGATCTGCCGGGCAGCCGACAGCATCAGGGCCAGCGCGTGCTCGGCGGCGCTGTGGATGTTCGACGTGGGCGCGTTGACCACCAGCACGCCGGCCGCGGTGGCGGCGTCGACGTCGACGTTGTCCAGCCCGACGCCGGCCCGGGCGACGATCTTCAGCTTCGGCGCGGCGGCGATCACCTCGGCGTCCACCGTGGTGGCCGAACGAACCAGCAGCGCGTCGGCGTCGGCCACCGCGGCCAGCAGTTTCGGACGGTCGGGGCCGTCCACCCAGCGCACCTCGACCTGATCGCCGAGGGCGGCGACGGTCGACTCGGCGAGTTTGTCGGCGATCAACACAACAGGCAGGCTCACGCGGACAGCGTAATGGGCTTGAATTGAGGGATGGACGTCACCGTCGTCGGCAGCGGGCCCAACGGGCTCTCGGCTGCCGTCACATGCGCACGCGCCGGGCTTGCCGTGCAGGTTCTGGAGGCCCAGCCCACCCTGGGCGGGGGTTCCCGGACCGCGGCCGACCCGGAGTTCGGCGAGGTGCGCCACGACATCTGCTCGGCCATCCACCCGTTGGCGCTGGCGTCGCCGTTCTTCACCGAGTTCGACCTGGCGGCCCGCGGGGTCGGGCTGGCGGTACCGGAGATCTCCTACGCCAACCCGCTGCCGGGGCGGCCCGCGGCGATCGCCTACCAGGATCTCGAACGCACCTGCGCCGGGCTGGAACATGGCGACTCCTGGCGCAACCTGCTCGCACCGTTGGTGTACAACGCTGACGACGTGGTCGGCCTGCTCCTCGGCGACAAGCGATCGCTGCCCACCGACATCCCGGCCGCCGTCCAACTCGGCCTGCGGATGCTGGGCCAGGGCACCCCGGCCTGGGGTTCGTTGCGCGGTGAGGACGCCCGCGCGCTGTTCACCGGTGTTGCGGCGCACACCATTTCGCGGATGCCGTCCTTCGTGGCGGCCGGCGCCGGCTTGATGTTGGCGACGCTGGCGCACACCGTGGGCTGGCCGGTGCCGGTGGGCGGCAGTCAGGCGATCGCCGACGCGCTGATCGACGACCTCAGGGCGCACGGCGGTGTCCTGCACACCGAGTCCGAGGTGGACGCACCACCGTCGGGCGTGGTCCTCTACGACACCGCACCCACCGCCCTGCTCGACATCTACGGTGACCGGCTGCCCAGCGCGTACGCAAAACTATTGCGGCGCTACACCTTCGGACCCGGCGTGGCGAAGGTCGACTTCGTGCTCTCCGACGAGATCCCGTGGACCGACAGGCGGCAGGCCACCGCGGCGACATATCACCTCGGCGGCACCCGCGCACAGATGGCGCACGCCGAACGCGAGATCGCCGCGGGCCGGCACGCGGAATGGCCGATGGTGCTGGCCGCGACGCCCTACACCGCCGACCCGAGCCGCATCGACGCGCAGGGCCGCCGGCCGTTCTGGACCTACGCGCACGTCCCGGCCGGCTCCACGGTCGACCAGGCGGCGACCATCACCGGCATCATGGAGCGTTTCGCCCCTGGCTTCTCCGACATCGTGCTGGCGGCGCGCAGCATCCCGGCCGCCCGCCTGAGCGGGCACGACGCCAACTACATCGGCGGCGACATCGGGGTCGGCGGCAACTCGGTGGTGCGCGCGCTGCTCGGCCCGACACCCCGGGTCAACCCGTGGTCCACGCCGATCCCCAAGGCGTACCTGTGTTCGTCGGCGACCCCGCCCGGCGGCGGAGTGCACGGCATGTCGGGCTACTTCGCCGCCCGCTCGATGCTCAAGCGGGAGTTCGGCCTGCCGGTGCCGTCCCTGCGTCCGTAAGGGCCCCGGGGCTCTGAGCCCTAGGCGGTCTCGGTGATCGGCCGGTCCACCCAGCTCATCAGGTCGCGCAGCTTCTTGCCGGTGACCTCGATGGGATGCTCGGCGTTCTTCTTGCGCAGCGCCTCGAGTTCGGAGTTGCCGCCCTCGACGTTGGCCACCAGTCGCTTGACGAAGGTGCCGTCCTGGATCTCGGCGAGGATCTGCTCCATCCGCTTCTTGGTGTCGGCGTCGATGACGCGCGGGCCGGACAGGTAGCCGCCGAACTCCGCGGTGTCGGACACCGAGTAGTTCATCCGGGCGATGCCGCCCTCGTACATCAGGTCGACGATCAGCTTGAGTTCGTGCAGCACCTCGAAATAGGCCAACTCCGGCGCGTAGCCGGCCTCGACCATGACCTCGAAGCCGGTCTTGACCAGTTCCTCGGTGCCGCCGCACAACACGGCCTGCTCACCGAACAGGTCGGTCTCGGTCTCGTCCTTGAAGGTGGTCTTGATGACGCCGGCGCGGGTGCCGCCGATGCCCTTGGCGTAGGACAGGGCCAGGGCCAGGCCCTCGCCGGTCGGGTCCTGCTCGATCGCGACGAGACAGGGCACACCCTTGCCGTCGACGAACTGGCGGCGCACCAGGTGGCCCGGGCCCTTCGGGGCGACCATGCCGATGGTGACGTCGGCCGGCGGCTTGATGAGACCGAAGTGGATGTTCAGGCCATGACCGAAGAACAGCGCGTCACCGGCGTTGAGGTTGGGCTCGATGTCCTTCTTGAAGATCTCGGCCTGCGCGGTGTCCGGCGCCAGCAGCATGATCACGTCAGCCCACTTCGCCACCTCGGCGGGGGTGTCGACCTCCAGCCCCTGCTCGGCCACCTTCTCCCGCGACTTGGAGCCCTCCTTGAGGCCGACCTTCACCTGCACCCCGGAATCGCGGAGGCTCAGCGAGTGGGCGTGGCCCTGGCTGCCGTAACCGATCACACCGACCTTGCGGCCCTGAATGATCGACAGGTCGGCATCGTCGTCGTAGAACATCTCAACTGACACGGTTGAACTTTCCTTCTGTTGTTTCTTCTAAGAGGGGGCTTACTTGCCGGCAGTCATGCCGCGCGGGCCCCGCGAGAGGGCCACCACTCCGGACTGCACGATCTCACGGATGCCGTAGGGCTCGAGCACCCGCAGCAGGGCTTCGAGTTTCTCCGGCGTGCCGGTGGCCTCGATGGTCAGCGACTCCGTCGACACGTCGATGACCTTGGCGCGGAACAGGTTCACCGCCTCGATCACCTGGCTGCGGGTACCGGCGTCGGCGCGGACCTTGATCAGCGCCAGCTCCCGGGCCACCGAGTTGCTCTCGTCCTGCTCGATGATCTTGATCACGTTGATCAGCTTGTTGAGCTGCTTGGTGATCTGCTCGAGCGGGGTCTCCTCGGCGGTGACGACGATCGTCATCCGCGACATGTTCTTCTGCTCGGTGGCGCCGACCGCCAGCGACTGGATGTTGAAACCGCGCCGCGAGAACAGCGCGGCGACGCGGGCGAGCACACCGGGCTTGTCCTCGACGAGGACCGACAGGGTGTGGGTGACGGTGTTTCCGGTGCTCGCCATCAGGCCCGTCCCTCTTCGTTGTCGTCGAACAGCGGACGGATGTTGCGGGCGGCCATGATCTCGTCGTTGCCGGTGCCCGCGGCGACCATCGGCCACACCTGAGCGTCGGCGCCGACGATGAAGTCGATCACGACGGGGCGGTCGTTGATCTCACGTGCCCGGTTGATGATGTCGACCACGTCTTCCTCACGCTCGCAACGCATTCCGACACAACCCAGCGCCTCGGCCAGTTTGACGAAGTCGGGGATGCGGTGGCTGTGCGTGGCCAGGTCGGTGTTGCTGTAGCGCTCGCCGTAGAACAGGGTCTGCCACTGGCGGACCATGCCCAGGTTGCCGTTGTTGATCAACGCCACCTTGATCGGCACCCCCTCGATGGCGCAGGTCGCCAACTCCTGGTTGGTCATCTGAAAGCAGCCGTCGCCGTCGATCGCCCACACCTCGGTCTCGGGCCGGGCCATCTTGGCGCCCATGGCCGCCGGAATGGCGAATCCCATGGTGCCCAGGCCGCCGGAGTTCAGCCAGGTGCGCGGGTTCTCATACGAGATGAACTGCGCCGCCCACATCTGGTGCTGCCCGACGCCGGCGACGTAAACCGCGTCCGGACCGGCGATCTCGCCCAGCTTGGAGATGACGTACTCCGGGCTGAGGCTGCCGTCGTGCTGCGGGTCGTAGCTCAGCGGATAGGTCGCTCGGATCCCGGAGATGTACTCCCACCAGTTGTCCAGGTTCTGCCGGCCGGCGTGGTGACGGCGCAGCGACTCAATGAGGTCGGTGATCGCCAACTTGACGTCACCCACGATCGGGACGTCCGCGTGCCGGTTCTTGCCGATCTCGGCCGGGTCGATGTCGACGTGGATGACCTTGGCCTCCGGGGCGAAGGTGTCCAGCTTGCCGGTCACCCGGTCGTCGAAGCGGGCACCCAGCGCGATGATCAGGTCGCTGCGCTGCAGGGCGGCCACCGCGGCGACGGTGCCGTGCATGCCGGGCATGCCCAGGTTCTGCGGGTGGCTGTCCGGGAAGGCGCCCCGCGCCATCAGCGTGGTGACCACCGGGATGCCGGTCAGTTCGGCCAGATCCATCAGCTCACGGGTGGCCTCCCCGCGGATCACCCCGCCGCCGACGTAGAGCACCGGCTTGCGCGCCTCGGCGATCAGCTTGGCGGCCTCGCGGACCTGCCTGCTGTGCGGCTTGGTGTTGGGCTTGTAGCCGGGCAGGTCCAACTGCGGGGGCCAGGCGAAGGTGCACCGCCCCTGCAACACGTCCTTGGGGATGTCGACGAGCACCGCGCCGGGCCGCCCCGTCGAGGCGATGTGGAAGGCCTCGGCGATCACCCGGGGAATGTCGTCGCCGTTGCGCACCAGGAAGTTGTGCTTGGTGATCGGCATGGTCATGCCGGTGATGTCGGCCTCCTGGAAGGCGTCGGTGCCGATCAGGGCCCGGCCGACCTGCCCGGTGATGGCGACGACCGGGATGGAGTCCATCTGGGCGTCGGCCAGGGGGGTGACCAGGTTGGTGGCCCCGGGTCCCGAGGTGGCCATCATGACGCCGACCCTGCCGCTGGCGTGGGCGTAGCCGCTGGCCGCATGGCCGGCACCCTGCTCGTGGCGGACCAGGACGTGGCGCAGCTTCTGGGAGTCGAACAGCGGGTCGTAGACCGGCAGCACGGCGCCGCCGGGGATCCCGAAGATCACCTCGACGTCGAGTTCCTCCAGCGACCGCACCACCGACTCGGCCCCGGTGAGCTGGTAGGGGGCGATACGTTTCGGCACGCCCGACTTGGCGGCGGTGCCGGTGTTCGGCGCTGCCGCGCCCGAGCCGTTGACGTGCTCCGGGGGGGCGGTGGGCTCGGGCGGTCGCGTGGTTGGTGCGCTCACTTCGATTCCTCGGTCCTAGTCGTTTCCTTCAGGCAAGAAAAAACCCCCGTCAGCGTCGGCGGCTGTACGAGGGTTGCGCGCTGGTGCGATTGGCTATGCCCGACTGCGGACAAGCGCGGCACCAACGCGCTGACCAATTACTACGAGCATTCCGCCGGTCTTCATACCTTGCGACGGTAGCCTCCGCACAGGTCAGGCGTCAAATCCGGACTGCCGACGATCCGCGCCGCGGACGCGGTGCGCAGGCAATGGGATGATGCAACACATGGCTTCCGGTTCCTCCCCCGAAACCACCGCGCCGGTGGTGATCCGGGTGTCGCCGATGGCGCACCTGGCCTCCGGGTTCCTGGCGCTGGGTTTGCTGGTGTTGATCCCGGTGTTCCCGGCCTGGGGTGAGGTCTTTCTGGTGATCCCGATCCTGGCGTCGGTGGCGATCGTGCGACTGCGCACCGTGGCAGACCGCGACTCCGTCACCGCGCGCAGCCTGCTCGGCAGCCGCACGGTGGGCTGGGACGACATCGAGGGCCTGCGGTTTACCAAGAGTAAGTGGGCGCGCGCGCGGCTGCGCAGCGGCGAGGACCTGGTGCTTCCGGCGGTGACGTTCGCGACGCTGCCGCTGCTGACCGAGGCCAGTGGCGGGCGGGTGCCCAACCCCTACGCCTGAGCGGCGCGCCCGCTCCGCTATTGCAGCGGGTTGTTGCTGTGCAGGAACACCCAGGCGGCGATGCCGCCACCGATGCCCAGTAGCAGCGCCACGAAGGAACCGATGAACGGCCGGCGTGCCCAGCCGCGTCCGGCGTCGAAGCCGTAGCGGCCCGGCCCGGCGAGGACGATCGCCACCACCGCGGTGATCAGGACCGCGAGGTACTCGACGCCGTCCGGGCCGAAGATCGCCAGATAGCCCTCCTGCCGCTGGGCCGAGAGCACCGTGAGCAGGCTGTTGACCAGGTAGGCCAGCGCGCCCGCGGCGGCCAGCGGGGTGAACAGGCCGAGCACCAGCAGCACACCGACCGCGATCTGGGCGCCCGCGCCGATGTAGGTCAGGATGCCGGCGTGCTGATAGCCGGCATCCGCGAGGGCGGTCTTGAAGCCGTCGATGCCGCCGCCGCCCCACCACCCGAACGCCTTCTGCAGGCCGTGGGCGATGAAGATCGCGCCGATGCCGACGCGCAAGAGCAGCAGGCCGAGATCCTGGGTGCCGCGCCGGGCTGCGGCCTTGGCACGCTCCTCGGCGTCGATCGGGTCGATCTCCATCGGCTCGGCCAGCGCGTGACCCGCGGTGGAGTGCGGCTGCACGTACGGCAGCGGCTCCGGATCGTGCAGCAGGCTGTACCCGTTGGCCGGCGCCGGGGCGGGCGCGGGGACCGGCGCAGGCGGGATGTCCGAGCCGTAGTGCGGGATCTTGGTGGTCTCGAAGTCGCCACCGTAGGTGGCCGAGGGCAGGTCGTCTTCCGGGTCGACCAGCTGGGCCGACGCCGGCCGGGCCGACGGGTCGTCCGGGCGTTGCCAGCGAGGATCGGGGCCTTGACTCGTCACGACAGCCAGCGTAAGTGCAACTCGGCGCAAAGCTGGGATTTGAGCGGCGCTTCCGCCGGGCAATATCGCCTGATTGGGGCCGTCGTCAAGGGCCGGGCCACGAGCGGGGCCACGGGCCTGCGGCCGCGCTCGTGGCGAACCCGGTCGTCCTGTCCGTACCCTGTCGGGCATGCGAGTGCGCCGGCCGATCCAGGGGGTGCTGGCCGCGCTGTGCGCGGCGGCGATCCTCGCGTCGGGCTGTGCGCGGTTCAACGATGCGATCTCGCAGCCGTTCACGACCGCGCCGGAGATGGCTCCCGGGCCGACCTCCACCCCGCCCCCGCCGCCGCCGCTGCCGCCCAAACCGTTCCCCAAGGCCTGCCCGGCGCCCGGCGTCATGCAGGGCTGCCTGGAGAGCACCAGCGGGCTGATCATGGGCCCGGACAGCAAGACCGCCCTGGTGGCCGAGCGCACCACCGGCGCGGTCAAGGAAGTCTCGGTCAGCGCCGAACCGAAGGTGAAGATGGTCATCCCGGTCGACCCGTCCGGCGACGGCGGCCTGATGGACATCGTGCAGTCGCCCACCTTCTCCCAGGACCGGCTGACGTACGCCTACATCAGCACGCCTACGGACAACCGGGTGGTCCGCGTCGCCGAGGGCGACACCCCGAAGGACATCCTGACCGGCATCCCCAAGGGCGCCGTCGGCAACACCGGTTCGCTGATCTTCACCAGCCCGACGACGCTGGTCGTGCAGACCGGCGATGCCGGCAATCCGGCGCTGGCGGCGGATCCGAAGTCGTTGGCCGGCAAGGTGATCCGCATCGAGCAGCCGACGACGGTGGGTCAGGCGCCGCCGACCACCGCGCTCACCGGGATGGGCGCCGCCGGGGGCATGTGCATCGACCCCACCGATGATTCGCTGTTCATCACCGACCGCACGCCGGCCGGGGACCGCCTGCAGCGCATCGGGCCGGACGCCAAGGTGTCCACGGTGTGGACCTGGCCGAACCGGCCCGGCGTGGCCGGTTGCGCGGCGCTCGACGGAACGATCCTGGTGAACCTGGTCAACACCAAGCAGACGGTCGCGGTGCGCCTGGCGCAGGGCACCGGCGCGGTCACCGGGGACCCGGAGGTGGTCCGCCAGGACACGCACGGCCACGCCTGGGCCCTGCAGGTGTCGCCGGACGGAAACATCTGGGGCGCAACGGTCAACCGCACCGCCGGTGATCCGGAAAAGCTCGACGACGTCGTGTTCCCGCTCTTCCCGCAGGGCGGTGGGTTCCCCCGCAGCAACGCCGACAACACCTGAGTCCGGCGCGCTATTCGACGGCGAGTTCCAGATACTCGTAGCGCCGCGCCAGCACGCTGGGCAGCCACGGGCCCACCTCCGCGGCCTCGAGCCGACTGGTGCGCTCGAGCAGCATCGGCAGCACGGTCATGGCCTCCAGCCGGGCCAGCGGCGCGCCGAGGCAGAAGTGCACTCCCTTGCCGAAGGTCAGGTGGCCCTTGATGGTCGGCCGGTCCAGCCGGAACTCGTCGGGAGCCTCGACGTGGGCCGGGTCGCGGTTGGCCGCACCCCACAGCAGCAGCACCATCGAATCGGCGGGCAGGTCCACACCGGCGACTCGGGTGTCGCGCAGCACGTGGCGGTAGTGGGCGCGGAACGGCGGTTCGAGGCGCAGGGTCTCCTCGACGAAGGCGCCCATCAGCTCCGGGTGTTCACGCAGCCGGCGTTGGACATCCGGTTTGCCGGTAAGCATCCCCACCGCGGTGCCGAGCAGCGATGCGGTGGATTCGCCACCCGCGCTGAACAGCGACACCAGGATCAGCTGAGCGGTGAATTGATCGATGACCCCGGTGCGGCACGCGCCGGCCAGTTCGCTGACCAGGTCGTCGCGCGGGTGCTCGGCGGCGTCGCGCAGCTGCTCGACGATGTAGGCGCTCAGATCGGTGATCGCCGCCATCGAGGCCGCCAGCTCGTCGGCCGACATCAATCCGTCGAGCAACTGGGTGCTGGCATACCCCCAGTGCGCCAGCTGGTCGGCGTCGTCGTCGGGCACCCCGATCAGCCGGGCGACGACCATCATCGGCAGCCGGTTGGCGACGGCGTCCATCCACTCGATGCGGCCGTCGACAATGCCTGTCGCCCAGAGCTTTTCGAAGATCTCCACGATCAGCGGCTCGAACGCGCGCACCCGTTTCGTGGTGAACTGCGACAGCAGCAGCTTTCGGTGCGCGGCGTGCACCGGGTCGTCGGCCGTGACCAGGATGTGCGTGCGCCCGCCGACCTTGTCCATCGGGAACGCCGCCACCCCGCCGTCGGCGGTGTAGGTCATCGTGGCGGTCAGGTTCGACGAGAAGTCCGCCGGCCGGCTGACGACCTCGGTGATGGCATCCCGGTTGCACACTAGGTAGAAGCCCGAGTCCCCGACCCGGTGCACCGGTCCGGCCGCGCGCAGCCGGTCATAGAGCGGGTAGGGATCCTGGATCGCCCGGGTCCCGAAGAACTCGGCCGGGTCCACCACCGGGGTGCTCACCCGATCAGGCCGACCAGGCCGGGGTCGAAGGTGGCCCGCGCGGCCACCGAGGCAGCGGCCGCCGAAACGACCAGTGCCGCATCACCTTCGTGGCCCTTGGGGAACACGATCTCGGCGCTGTCGGGGTCTTCCCGGTGTGCCATCAGCCAATCGTAGAGCAGCCAGTCGACCGCGCAGGTCACCCCGAGTGGATCGGCATCCGACGACCGCGCCGCCGACACCACCGACTGCAGCGCGTCGCGGTGTTCGACGCGGGCCGCCTCCTTGTTCACCCCGGAACTGTCGAACAACAGCATCGAGAGAGTGAGCGGAAAGCGTTGGCCCGCTTCGGTTCGCACCACCCAGCGGCCACCCTTCCACGGCCGTTCGGGGTCGACCTGGTGAAACTCACCGAATCCGCCGATCACCCCGACCGACGGGTCGTCGAGCTCGCCATCGAACGGCGCGGGACCGAGCAGACCCAGCGGCTGGCGTGCCCGAATCGAGAACAGGGTCGCGGTGCCGATGATCTTGCCGGCCCGCAGATCGGCGGCCAGGCCGGTCTTCTCCAGCGCCGCGGCGTATTCGAAGCACAGCCGGTCAAGTACCCGGTGCAACTCCAGCAGGCCGTCGCGCTCGTCGGCATCGGCCGGCGCGCGGCCACCACCCAGGATGTCGCCGAACCGCTGGGCGGCGTCGATGAGCGCGTCGTCGAGGGCCTCGAGGTGGGTGGCCACCAGCCGGTCGGGTTCGTCGTCCTCGGCGACCAACGCCTGCAAGGACGTCGGGGTGCCCGACGGGGTGGCCCAGTAGAAGCCGAGTTGGCCGTCGGACTGGACGATCCGCGGTCTCATCGCTGCCTTCTGCTCTTCGCGCAAGCGCTCATCGCTGCCTTCTGCTCTTCGCGCAAGCGCTCATCGCTGCTTCCAGACCATCACCCGGTTGTTTCCGGAGTCGGCAACTGCCAGGGTGTCGCCGCGCATGGACAACCCATACGGCCAGCACAGCGTGTCGCGCTGCACCGAGGTCCAGCGGTTCTCGCCGTTGGAGCCGAAGTCGGGTTGAGCCAGCACATGATCGGCGCCGCGCCCGTCAACCGGAACCTCATCCCACAGCAGGACCCGGTTGTTGGCGGTGTCGGCGACGGCAAGCCTCCCGGCGGTGTCAATCCCCGAGTCGCTGCGCTCCTGCCCGCCGGTGTCAATCCCCGAGTCGCTGCGCTCCTGCCCGCCGGTGTCAATCCCCGAGTCGCTGCGCTCCTGCCCGCCGGCATCAAGACACACCGCGTACGGGAACCGGAACCGGTCGTTGGTGTGCGGCCCGTACGGCCATTCGTCGGCGGTGGTGAAGTCCGCTTGGCCGAGCACCAGGTCGGCGTCGCGGTCCGCGTCCGGCGGGGGCGACCAGCCCAGGATCCGGTGGTCCCCGGCGTCGGCGACGAGCATCAGGTCCTCGTTACCGGTGATGTCGTGGGGCCAGCGGAAGCTAGCCGGTCCGGCGGCGCCGCCACGGTTCTCCTCCCGGGCGCTCGGGTCGGGCTGGCCCAGGACGATGTCGGCGGGCTGGTCGGGATCCGGAATACCGTTGCGCCAGCCGAGAAGCCGACGGTTGCCGGTGTCGGCGACCCAGAACGTCGATCCGACGAGGGCGATCCCGAACGGCCAGTAGAACGTCGATGCCGAGCACTCGCCGCCGCGGTTCTCCTGTACCGAGGATGCGTCGGGCTGGCCCAGCACCAGATCGGGTGCCACGTCGTCGGCCTGCGGCACGGTGTCCCACACCAGGATCCGGTGATGCCACGCGTCGGCCACCACCAGTCGGCCGTCGTGGATCAGCACCCCGGTCGGCAGGTTCATGCCCCGCTCGGGTCCGCGCCCGCCCGCCCCGTGGCCCTCGGTCTCGCCATCCGGCTGGCCCAGGACCACATCGGCGGGTTGCTCGTCGCAGCATGGCAATTCGTGCCAGATCAGCACCCGGTGGTTACCGGAGTCGGCGACCACCAGCTGACGCTCGCCGAGGAACACCCCGCGCGGGGAGTACATCCACGCCATCGAGGGTTTCGCGGGCGGCAGCGCCAGGCCGCCCGGAGCGGGCGCGCCCAGCCACAGCGCCGGCGACCAGCCGCCGGTGCGGTCGACGGCGGGCGCGACGTCCGGGCGCGTGCCCAAACCGCTAATGTTGTGCCGGACGGTGTATCGGCTCATGCGGTGACGCGGATCCAGACGTCCCCGTCGTCGACTCGCAGCGGCAGCTGCTCCAGCTGGGCGCCGGGCGCGCTCAGGCACTCCCCCGACGTCGCGTCGTAGCAGAAGCCGTGCCACGGGCAGGTCAGCGTGTTGCTGTCCAGGTCGAGCACCGCGTTGTTCAGCGGCAGCGCCTCGTGCGCGCATTCGTTGCGGTAGGCCGACAGTCGCTGACCGGCGTTGACGACGATCACCTCGACGGTCGCGCCGGTGGCCGCGGTGAGGGTCACCGCGGACAGCTCGTCGACGGCGAGCCCGGAGGCCGGGCCCACCCTCACCCAGCCCTCGCTCGCGGGGTCTCGGCCGATCCGCAGCGACTCCACCGGGATGAGCGTCGGGGTGGGCTCGTTGGGCAGCACCTCGACCGCGGTGATCGACGGAACCCCTTGCACGAGAGCCTCTTCGACGAGGTTGCGCAGCGTCACCGAGGACATCGAGCACCCGTTGCACGCCCCCTCCAGACGGACGAACGCGATGCCATCCTCCACCCGCGCCAGCGTGACGTCGCCACCGTGGCTGTGCAGTTGGGGCCGCACCGAGGCGAGCACCTGGTTGGCGTGGGTGACCGGATCGGGGCGCACGATCCCGTGCAGGGACAACAGCATGTGCACGGTCGGATCGTCGACGAGGTCGAACAGGGCTGCCCGCGCGGCGTCGTCGGCGCGCATCCGGCGCACCATGGTCACCAGCCCGACACGGTGGATCTCCTCGATGGCGGACTTGAGTTCGTCGGCCACCGCGCGGGCGTCCGGATCAAGGCCGGCCAGTGCCGCCACCGCGTCGTCGACGCGCTTGGCCAGCTCCTCGAAAGTCGGCTCGGCAACCGGCCGTTCGGTCGTGGTCGACATCGTCCGCTACTCCTGCCCGGCGTCGTCGGTTCGGTTCAGGGTGGTGTGCCGGGCGACCTCGTCGAGCACGCCGCGCACGGTGCGCATCGAGTCGTGGTCGCCGAACTCCTCGAAGATGAAGCGCGCCTCGTACAGTTTGGCCTTCGCCTGGTCGAACGCGCCCAGGTGGGCCAGCACGTTGCCCTGGTTGGCCAGCACCCGGGCGCGGCCGAGCGGGTCGGTGTCGCGGTCACGTGCCTCGAGCACCGCCTCGTAGAGTTCCACCGCCTCCACCAGGTTGTCGGCCTGATGCTTCGACGGGGTGTAGACCAGTGAATTGGCCAGGTTGAGCTGCACGCTGGCCCACTGCTCCGGGTGGTCCTCTCGGGTGTAGACCTTCAACGCCGAGCGCAGCGACTGGGCGGCCACCCCGAGGCGCAGCTGATCGGACGCCTCGGTCATCGGCATGGTCAGGTACGCGGTGGCCAGGTTGGCGTGCGCCGAGGCCCACAGCAGCGGCGCCTCCTCACGCAACACCAGCTGCAGCGCCGAATGGTATTGCGGGATGGCGGCATTGAGCAGTTCGGGCCGCTCGGCCGCCTGCTCGTGCAGCAGCCCGGCCAGGTTCAGGTGCAGTTCCGCACGGGTGACCCGCAGACCGTCGGCACCCTCGAGGGCCGCCAGGGCGGTCTCGAACCGCCGGTAGGCGTCGGGGGTCCCGGCGTGTGCGGCGATCGAGGCGGCCGCACCGAGCAGCACCCCGCACAGCGGCTTGGACACGCCCTCGACGGCGTCGACGGCCTGGTCGAGCAGCGAGGTGGCGAGCGCCTCGGCGCCCTCGTTGAACGCCTTGCTGGCCTGAGTGGAGAGCACCAGCGCCGCGAGTTCCCCGTCGGCGGTTCCCAACTGCGGCGGAATGTCGGAGCGGCCGAGGGCGAACAGCACCACGTCGATCAGCACGCCGAAATCGCCCAGCGCCGAACGCAGCTCGTTGGCGTCCTCGGAGTCGGGATCCATGACGAACCGGTTGTAACGGCTCACCGGGTCGTCGCCGGACAGCGCCGCCAGCGCACCGTCGCGATCGCCGGCCAGCGCCAGCTCGTGGGCCCGCAGCGCCGCCGGCCACTCGGGCACCTGCCCGGCCAGCAGCGCGAGCCGGGCCTCCTCGGTGTCCGGTCCGACCGGAATCAGCATGTAGCCCAACGGAAGTGGGAACGCACCCAGCGGCTGGGGGCGCACCGCCAGGGCGGTCGGGTCCACGAGATCGGCGTCGGTCGATACGGAGATCGATTCAGCGGTCAAGACATCCCTTTCATCACCCGTGGATGGGTCCACGGATATCGCGCTCGGCGGCGCGCTTGATCAGATTGGCCGACAACTCGGCGCGGGCCCTGGTGGCGTGGGTGTCGATGCGCTTGCGCACCACCCCGTCGGCGAACACCACGACGATCTCGACGGCCCAGCGGCCGCGTTCCTCGACGACGACGGTCTGGACGTCCAGTGCTTCGTCGGTCGAGGTGACCTCGGGGACTTCGGTCTTCCGGCGAACCGGCGATTCCTCGCTCATGACGATCACAGCCCCGGCCCGCTATTGCCGGTCCAGCGGAATCCGCAGCGCCTTGTTCGCATCGTCCCAGAATGCCTCACGAACGCCTTCGGGGATACGGTCGGCGAGCACCTCACGAACCAGGGTGGCCCGGTCGCCGGCCGGGGTGCGCTGTTTGAGCAGCAGACCCCCGCTACGCGGCCCACGCAACGGGATCAGCCACAGGTCGGCGTCGCGCACCACCGCCGCCACCGCATCGGAGGGGAATCGGCTGGCCGCCAGGGCGGCGTCCAGTCGCAGGTAGCCGTCGGCGGTGAACTCGACCCGGGCCTCGGCGCCGGCCTGGGGCCGCAACGGGGCGAAGAAGTCGCGCTCCACCAGCGCGATCACCTCTTCCATCGCCTTCTCGACCGGCTCGGAGAGGTCGGCGCCCAGGGCGACGTTGGCCGCCTCGATCAGGAACACCGTGATGTCGCTCGGGCAGGCCTCCCCCAACGCCCACCGGGCGAACGGGATGGCATGGTCCCACCGAAACGAGTGGGTGTGCAGACCCTGCAGGTGCGGCAGGTCGTGGAGTTCCTCGCCGGGGAGCCGGTAGACGGTTCCCGGCGGCGCCCCCGTTGCGGAAGCGTCGACGATCACCACCCGCCGCGCGCCGCGCATCTGGAAGGCGACGTCCATGCCGGCGGTGCCACCGTCGACCAGCCGGGCGCCGTCCGGCACGCCACGCTCCCAGAGGTGGCGGACCAGCACGGGCCCCACACCGTCGTCGCCGCGGAGCAGGTTGCCGCAGCCGACGACCAGGACCGCGTACCCAGGCGGCTCGATATCGATTTGAGGGGTGCCGGTATCGAGACCGCCTGGGTCGTCTGCGGGGTCGGGTGACCCGGGATGTACCGCCGGGATCACTCGCTGCCGAACGGGTGTGACCCCATCGGTCAGACCATTCCGTTGATGATGAACTTCGAGAGCTCCTTACCGGTCTTGCCGTCGTAGGCGTGGACCGTGCAAACCAGGCAGGAGTCGAAACTCCGTGCCACGTGGCCGAGTTCGACCGGATCCTCGGGATCGACGATCGGCGAACCGACCAGGGCCTTCTCGATCGGGCCGAGGACGTCCTTGCCGTCGCGCGGGCCGATGTTCCACGCCGTGGGCGTGACCACCTGGTAGTTCTTGATCTTGCTGTCCTCGATGACGATCCAGTCGCTCAGCGCGCCGCGGGCCGCCTCGGTGGAGCCGAAGCCCTTGCCCTCGGCGTGCTCGGTCGGCTTGGTGTAGAAGCTCTCCTTGAGGTCGAGCTGATCCAGCCAGGTCTTGACCCACTTGTAGTACTTCGGCCCCTCGTGCATGCGGGCCAGCTGACGGGTCAGCACGCTCGGACCGATCTTGTTCAGGATGTCGACGAACAGCGGGTCGTCGTCCTGGTGCGGCGCGGCGTTCGGGCCACCCGCGGCCATCCGGCGCGCCAGCGGGCCGGCCTCCAGCGGGATGGTGCCCAGGTCACCGACGTTGTAGCGCGGCGACTTGGCCCAGCTGTACTTGCCCTGCTTGCGGCCCTGCTCCGGGTCGACCGGGATGGTCTCGCCGTCGAACGGATGCAGCGGCTGGCTGCCCTGATAGAACGAGTGCGAGACGTCCTCACGCACGTTGGCCTGGTCGAACTCGTACCACTGGCCCTGGGCGTAGACGCCGCTGCGGCCGATCAGCGCCGCGTTGCGGCCCTCGATGGTGGGGTTCTCGTACAGCGCCGGGTCGAAGTAGGTGCCGGTCGAGATGTAGTTGCCCACCCCCTGGCCATACTTGTCCAGGCCGATGTCGAGGCAGTAGCGGATGAAGAACCCGCAGTCGCTGTTGTGCTGCGACTCGTTCTCGTCCACCCAGGCGAGCACGTCCTCCCAGGTCTTGTTCTCCAGCCAGCGGTCGACGCTGCAGCCCAGCCACTCGGCCTCGAGCCAGTTGTCCTTCCAGTGCTCGAGGATGGCGATCGAGCGGGTGACGTCCGACAGGGTCGGGGCGGACATCACACCGCCGGGCACCATGAAACTCGAGTGCGGCCACTGCCCGCCGAAGATGGCATAGACCTCGACCGGCTTGTTGGAGAGCACCACACCCTTCTGGTAACTGGTGCCGACATATGGCGCGAAGCGGCGCACGGCCTCGTCGTACATCTTCGACTTGGCGTAGTTCTTGTTGGTCAGGTCGATGGCGAACAGCGCGTAGAAGTAGCGCGGAATCGACTGCAGCGTCTCGCACGCCTGACAGATGTTGCGGATCAGGGTGGCGTTCGCCGGCATGTGGGTGCGCCACGCGGTGTCCAGGGCGTAGGCGGACTTGTAGAGGTGGCTGCCGCCGCAGATCCCGCAGATGCGGGGACACACGACGAGGCCGGCCTGCGGGTCCTTGCCCCGCAGGATGATCTCGAAGCCGCGGAACATCGCGGCCTCGGTCCAGGCCGAAGTGACGACACCGTCGTCGATGGTGACCCGGACGTCGAGGTCGCCCTCGACGCGCCCCAGTGGGCTGACGAATAGGTCGAGCGAGGTCATGTGCAGTTCCTCCAAGAAGTTTGTGCTGAACCAGGTCTGGTGGGGTGGCGGCTAGACGACGAACATGTCCTCTTTGGACCACTGCGGGGCCGCGATCCGGGCGGCCGCGGCGTGGGCCATGTAGGTGAGGTGGTCCGATCCCTCCGGAACCTCCTTGGGGATCACCCCGCCGACCTTCTGGGTCTTGAACAGCGTGCCCGGCGCCAGGTCGAAGTGCGGGAACTCCGGCTCGGTGCAACCCAGGCACGGCATGCCGGCCCGGGTCTTCGAGGACTGCCGGTTCCACAGGATGCGGTTGCACGGCGAGTGGGTCATCGGACCCCGGCAGCCGAACTCGTAGAACAGGCAGCCGGTGCGGGTGCCCTCACCGAAGGACATCGTGGACTGCTTGTACTCGAAGAACTGCACACGGGTGCAACCGGTTTGGGTGAACGTCTTGAAGAACGTCTCGGGACGGTGCAGTTCGTCGAGGGCGATGTCGCCGGCGCGGCCGGTGGCCAGGGCGACGATGATCTGGGTGATCCAGTCCGGGTGCGCGGGGCAGCCCGGGATGTTGATGACCGGCAGGCCCATCTTGGAGCGGAAGTCGGGTCCGAGGAACCCGCCCTTCTCGCGCTTGTGGAACTGCAGGCCGGTGGAGGCCGACGGGTTCGGCTCCATGGCCGGAATGCCGCCCCAGCAGGCACAGTCGCCGATCGCGACCACGATCTGGGCCTGGCCGGCCAGGTCGGTCACCCAGTCCTTCATCGGGCGGTCGGCGAACATGTCCATCCGGCCGGTGCCGTCGGGGGCCTCGATGACGGTCCCCTCGAACACGAAGATGTCCAGCGGCCGTTCACCTTTGGCACAGTCCCAGAACACCTTCTGGGCGTTCTTGCCGAGCTCGAGTCCGAGCGAGGGATGCCAGATCAGGTCCAGGCCGAAGTCGACGATCAGATCGACGACGTTGGGTTCCTCGGCGTTGAGAAACGACATGGTGTTGCCACTACATGCCCCTCCCTGAAACCACAGAACGGAAGCCATGCAGAACTCCTCTCAGAGAGCGACCCGGGGCGAGCCCGAAAAGGGATGACTGAAGACGGACGGAACGAACGGACTACAGGCGGGCTCTGTGGTCACTACAGCGCTCACTACTGGCCCACCCGGCGCCCGAAGGACTTCGCGACGGCGAGCAGGAAGCCGAGGCCGCGGGAGACGTCGGGATCCTTGGTGGCCTTGTACAGCCCGTACAGGCCCTTCGGCGGGTTGGCCGCGCCGGCCTTGCCGTCGATGAGGGCGTCGCCCAGGGAGGCGAGCACCTGCGCGGCCTGCGGATCCGTGAGTTTGGACGTCAGCAGGGTGTTGAGCGCAGGCGTCGCACCGGCGACCGAGCCGGACAGGGTGGCCAGACTGGCTGCCAGGGTCTGCAGGTCCACTCCCTTGAACGCCTCGGCGCCGGGGATTGCACCGGCCGAGGAGGCGCCCCGGAACTCGGAGACCGCGGAGGACAGGGTGCTGGTAATCGTGTCGCCGCGGCGGACGAAGCCGTCCAGTCCGCTGACCAGGACCGCCAGCACGTCGGCGTGGTCGAGCAGGGTGTTGAGTGCGGCCGCGACCTGCGGATCGTCGAGTCGGTCCCGCACCGTGTCGGCGGGGGTGACCGCGACTGCCTGCCCGTTAGCCGTCATGCATCCTCCTGGCAAATGTGGCCTCGATCACAAAAGTAGCCTTATGGAGTCCGACTGCCTATCGCTTTCGCGCAATGACTGTCAGGATTGCGAAGAGTTATCCGCGTTGAAGCGCGACAGATGTTTGGGAGGCCGGGTGCCGGGTGCGGTCGACGGAGGGGCCATCCACCTGCTGTTGCCTGCGCAACTAAGACAACCCTGATGTCGCGGCTCGCCCGCCTGGGCTACATCGACGTTCGGCGCACCAGTGACCCGGTGCGGCGCAAGGTCCGCTCCCGCGGTGTGCCACCGGCGCTGGCAAACAACGAGATCTTCTACACCGAGGACGTCAGGGCAGCCTCCAGGCTGATCGCCAAGACACTCGGGCCGCTCCAGCTCACGGTCGGAGCCGACGAGGTGCCCGGCTTCGCAGCCACCATGCACGGCGTGCGATTGCGCAACGTCAGCCTGCTCTACCTCGACCTGCACGTGGCCTCGGCCGTCGACATCCCGATGCTCGGCCCGCAGTACGCGGTGCACATGCCGATGAACGGACGCGCGGTCGTCGAGCATCGGGGCCGCAGCTTCGAGGCCAACACCATCCGCTCGGTGGTCAGCAGCCCGGGCACCTCGTTGCGGATGGCCTTCGACCACGACTCCCCGCAGCTGATCATCCGGATCGAGGAGCACGCGCTGGCCGCGCACCTGACCCGACTGCTCGGCCGGCCCCCGGACCGGCCGCTGGTGTTCGACCCCGAGTTCGACATGGCCACCGAGGCCGCCATGCGCTGGCATTCCGCAGTGCAGCTGATCCACACCGAGGTGTTCCACGAGGGCTCGCTCATCCAGCGCGGGCAGGGCATCGGCGCCGTCGAGGAGTTCGTGATGAGCAGCCTGCTGCATCTGCAGCCGTCGAACTATCACGCGGAGTTCCTCGCGCCGGCCCAGCCCGATCAGCGCCGCGCCGTCGTGCAGAACGCGATGAACTACATCGACGACCACCTCGCCGGGCGCATCACGATGGACGCCGTCGCCAAGGCCGTGCACATGAGCGTGCGCTCGATCCAGCAGGGCTTCCGCGAGGAACTGGGCATGACGCCGATGACCTACGTGCGGGAACGGCGGCTGGAACGGGTGCGCGAGGAGCTGACCGACGCGATTCCCGCCGACGGGGTGACGGTGACGCAGGTGGCCGAACGCTGGGGGTTCAACCACCTGGGCAGTTTCGCGGTGGAGTACCGGAAGCGTTGGGGCGAAACACCTTCGGAGACGCTGCGGCGCTGACGCCGCCAAACGGCGGTGCAGGGCAGCGACGGCCGCTCACCCCTCCAGCGGGATCGTCACCGTGACGGTGGTGCCCGCGCCGGGCCGGGATCTGACGTTCAGTGTGCCGCCGACCAATTCGGCCCGCTCGGCCATCGACAGCATGCCGTAGCCGCCGGTCTGCGTGCCGGTGTCGAAGCCCACCCCGTTGTCGGCCACCTCCAGCAGTGCCACCCCGTCGTCGACGGCGAACCGCACCGTGGCCACCATCGCCCGGGAGTGCTTGACGACGTTCTGCAGGGACTCCTGGGCGATGCGGTACAACGCGACCTCGATGTGTTCGGGCACCCGATTGTCGACCAACTTCAGGTCGAGGTCGACCTCGGGGATCGACGCCGCGAGGCTGGCCAGGCCGCCGGCCAGGCCGAGGTCGTCGAGCACCGGCGGGCGCAACCCGCTGATCGCCGAACGGGCCTCGGCCAGGGTGAGATCGACCAGGTCGCGGGCCTTCTCGAGTTGCTCGGCCGCCGCGGACTGATCGGCGTCGTCGACCGCGCGGGCGGCCGCGTCGAGGCGGTAGGTCAGCCCGACCAGCCGCTGGGAGATGCCGTCGTGGATGTCCCCGGCCAGGCGGCGCCGCTCACTCTCCTGCGCGGCGATCACCTGCTCGGCGAAGTTCTCGTGGGCACGTTCCCGCGCCGTCAGCTGGCGGTGCAGCCGGGCCTGGTGCAACGCGCCCGCGATCAGCCTGCCGATCACCAGCAGCAGTTCGATGTCGCGCGGCGTGAAGTCGCGCCGCTCGATGGTGTGCACGTTGAGCACCCCGACCAGGCCACCCGGCTCGGTCTCCATCGGCACCGACGCCATCGACGTGAAGTCCTTGCCCCGCAACGCCGCAATGGGCACATACCGCGGGTCGGCCTCCTTGTCGCTGACGATCACCACCGGTTCGCGGTGGCTGGCCACCCAGCCGGACACACCGGAACCCAGCGGCATCCGGACCAGTCCCACCTGTTCGTCGAAGGGTGGGGTGGCACCGGCGAGGGTCAGCGAGCGGTCGGTGTCGTCCAGCACGTGGACGAAGCAGACATCCGATGCCGTGGCCGCCGTGATCATCCGGGCCACCGCCGCCGCCATCGGCTCCACACCCGGCCCGCTGGAGGTCGCGGCGATGATGTCGAGCAACAGCGCCACCTCCCGGTCGGCGTCGACCAGCCCATGCACGGCCTGCGCGCTGACCCCACCGGATGCGCTCACCGAAAGATTCCTTCCCGCAACGCCGTTGCGGCCGCGCTGGTGCGGTCATTGACGCCGAGTTTGCGGTAGATCGAGCTGAGGTGCGTCTTGACGGTCTCCTCCCCGATCACCAGCCGCCCGGCGATGCCGCGGTTGGACAGCCCGGTTACCACCAGCGAGAGGATCTCGCTTTCCCGTTGCGTCAGACCCTGCCGGGCGCCGGGCCAGAACTGGTCGCTCTGCAGCCGGGCGGCGGTCTCGGCGGCCCGGGCCGCCAGGCCGGCGTCGATGGCGGTCGCCCCGGCCCGCACCCCCTCGAGCTGGCGGACCAACTCGTCGCTGCTGATGCCCTTGAGCAGATATCCGGACGCCCCCACCCGCATCGCCTGGAACAGATACTGCTCGTCGTCGTAGACCGACAGCAGGATCACCTTGCGGCCGGGGTCGCGCTCCCGGATCTCCCGACACAGGTCCAGACCACTGGCACCCTGCATCCGCACGTCGCACAGCACGATGTCGGGCTGCAGTTCGGCGATCACCGGCAGCGCCTTCTCGGCGCCCACCGCCTCGCCCACCACTTCGACGCGGTCCGCGAACGGCGTCAGCATGGCCTTGAGTCCCTCGATGACCATCTCGTGGTCGTCGACCAGGACCACGCGCACGGGACCGGCAGTCATGGGTTCACGGTAGTGCCGGCCACCCGGGCAGGCGCCGCATTTGCGGAAAGCTCACCGCGCCAGCAATTTACACCCGTCAACACCGCATCCGCCCGGCCTTCCGGGGCGGACGCGGTCGGACGCCGACGGGTGAGGCCGGCCCCGCCACTAAGCCGTCCTATCCCCTGATCGGGGGATGCCCCACCGGCTCCCGCCGGTCGATACTGCGAACGTGGCTGCGACCGCAGTAGACACCATCTCCCGAAATCGATCCTTCTGGTGGGATCGGGCCCGGTGCGCGCACGAGGACGTGCGGGTGCTCGAGGCCGTCGTCTTCGACTTCGACGCCCCCTGCGGCGCCAGCGAACGCGACGCGCACATGTTCCGCGACCTCATCTGGAGCCTGCACTGCGCCGACATCCGCATCGCGGTGACCGCCGCCGGCCGGCGGACCCGGATCGAGCCACTGGTCCGCGACCTCATCGGCGACGGTGTCGTCGAGGTGCTGATCACCGGCGACGACGTGCTGCGGCCCCGGCCCGACCCGGAGGTCTACCACCGGGTGCTCTCCGAACTCGGGGTCGGCGCGCCCAGCGTCCTGGCCTTCGAGCACTCGATGATCGGCTTTCACACCGCCCGGTCTGCGGGCCTGGCGACCGTCGTGGTCACCACCGACGAGATCCGCGGACACGACTTCACCGGCGCCGCCGAGGTGCTCGACCGGCACGATTGGCCCGATCCGCTGTCGGCCTCTCGATGTCGGCGGCTGCACGAGCGCTGGTGGATCGATCAGACCCGGTTGAGCGCCCGGACCGCCTAACCGTCCTGGCCGCAGGCGGCCAGGACCAGTTCACGCACCCGCGCGGCATCGGCCTGACCCTTGGTGGCCTTCATCACCGCGCCGACGATCGCGCCCGCCGCCTGCACCTTGCCGCCACGGATCTTCTCTGCCACCTCCGGGTTCGCGGCCAGTGCCTCATCGACCGCGCTCTGGATCAGCGAGTCGTCGCGCACCACCGCCAGGCCGCGGTCGGCCACCACCTGCTCGGGCTCACCCTCCCCAGCGAGCACGCCCTCGACGACCTGGCGGGCCAGCTTGTTCGACAAGGTGCCGTCCTCGACCAGGGCCACCACCTTGGCGACCTGCGCCGGGGTGATCGCCAGGGTGTCGAGTTCGACCCCTGACTCGTTGGCCTTCTGCACCAGGAAGTTGCCCCACCATGCGCGGGCCGCGTCACTGGACGCGCCGTGCCGGACGGTCGCGGCCACCAGATCGACCGCGCCCGCGTTGACCAGGTCGCGCATGACCTCGTCGGAGACTCCCCACTCCTGTTGAATGCGTTTGCGCGCCAGCCACGGCAGCTCCGGGATGGTGGCCCGCAGCCGGGTGACCAACTCGTCGCTGGGCGCCACCGGCTCGAGATCGGGTTCCGGGAAGTACCGGTAGTCCTCGGCGGTCTCCTTGGTGCGGCCCGGCGAGGTGTAACCGTCCTCGTGGAAGTGTCGGGTCTCCTGGTGGACGGTGCCGCCGCCGCTGAGAACCGCTGCCTGACGGCGCATCTCGTAGCGGACCGCCACCTCGACGCTCTTGAGCGAGTTGACGTTCTTGGTCTCGGTGCGGGTGCCGAACTCCTGCCGGCCGACCGGCCGCAGCGACACGTTGGCGTCACAGCGCAGTGAGCCCTGATCCATCCGGACATCGGAAACATCCAACGCGCGCAACAGATCTCGCAGGGCGGTGACATAAGCGCGGGCTACCTCGGGCGCCCGCTCACCGGTGCCCTCGATCGGTTTGGTGACGATCTCGATCAACGGCACCCCGGCGCGGTTGAAGTCCAGCAGCGAGGTGGTCGCTCCATGGATGCGGCCGGTCGCCGACCCGATGTGGGTGAGCTTGCCGGTGTCCTCCTCCATGTGCGCACGCTCGATGCCGACCCGGAAGGCGGTGCCGTCGTCGAGCGGCACGTCGAGGTGGCCGTTGACGGCAATCGGTTCGTCGTACTGCGAGATCTGATAGTTCTTGGGCATGTCCGGATAGAAGTAGTTCTTCCGGGCGAAGCGGCACCAGGGCACGATCTCGCAGTTCAGCGCCAACCCGATGCGGATGGCGGATTCGACCGCGGCCTCGTTGAGGGCGGGCAGCGCACCCGGCAGCCCCAGGCAAACCGGGCACACCTGGGTGTTGGGCTCGGCGCCGAACGTCGTCGAGCAGGCACAGAACATCTTTGTCGCGGTCGACAGCTCGACGTGCACCTCGAGCCCGAGCACCGGGTCGAACCGGGCCACGACCTCGTCGTAGTCGAGCAGTTCGGCTTCTCCAGTGACACCGCCGGCGATCATCATGCCGTCGATCCTAGTAGGGCGGCCATGGCCGCAGGGACGCAGAAGGCGGCGTAGCTCCCCCGCCTGGACTCGAACCAGGAACCGTCCGATTAACAGTCGGATGCTCTGCCAATTGAGCTACAGGGGACTGCTTCCCGCCGAAGCGCTCGCGCGCTGACGCGGGGCCGGAGAGTGACTCTAGCCTACCGAGGGTCGCTGACGCCAAGACGGGCAGGCGGCAAGGCCGCCCTCCCGTCAGGCAGGATGGAGGGGCGAGCCACCGCGAAGGGAGCACAGTGATCGGGTATCTCGCCGTACTCGGAGTCGGCTATGTGTTGGGCACCAAGGCGGGCCGGCAGCGTTACGAACAGATCGTGGGCACCTACCGCGCCGTCACCGGCCATCCCGCCACCAAGTCGATGATCGACGCCGGGCGCCGCAAGATCGCCGACCGGGTATCTCCGGACCCGACGCTGGTCACATTGACCGAGATCGACGCGCAGACGACCGTGATCGAGCCGCAGCGACCGGAAAACCAGTGAGCGGCTCAGCCCAGCGGGACGTTGAAGGTCTGACCCGGAAGCATCGGGGCGGTGTTTATGCCGAGACCACCGGGATTGTTGTTGCCCCCGAAGCCCACGCCGGGGCTGCCGACATTGATGCCGTTGCCGTTCGAGTACGCGATGCACTGGCCGTCGGTCATCGATCCCGACCAGGCCAGGCACTTGCCGGTAGCGGTCGAGGTCGAGGCTCCGGTGTCGGCGAGCAGGGCCAGGGCGGGCACCGCGGCCGCGGCCACGGCAAGCGCGCCGACGGCGGCGAACCGCCGCACCCGAGTATGCGCGATCGTCATGACTACCTTTCGCCGGAAACAAGCAGCCCGTTAACCATAGCGTGCCGGGTGACATCACGCAGTCATGTCGTCCCCGCTGGCCTGCTCAAGCAGGCTGCGCCGATAGGCCTCGAGCGCGACCAGGTCACCGAACAGGGCGTGATATTCGTCTCCCTGCTCCACTGGTGACATCCGCTGCAGCTTCGACTTGACCTCGGCGACCTGCCTGCCGACCCAGACCTCCTGCAACCGGGCCAGCACGCCGCCGATGTAGCGGGGCAGCCTCTCCTCGTCGTCGACCCGGATCGCCTCCACACCCAACTCGGTGACCAGGCCCGCACTGGCCGCGGCGGCCTGTGAGCCCACCTTCTCGATCCACTGGCCGCCCGCGAGCCCGGAGGAGGTGCCGCCCGCGGCTTCGATCGCGGCACGCACCGCGGCGTATCCGGGGTGGGTGAAGCTGCCGGCCGCCAGCGAGTCGAAGACCGGCCCCGCCAGCGCCGGGTACTGCAGCGCCGCCTTGAGCGCCTCACGTTGCGGCCACAGCGTCGGGTCGCGCGGGTCGGGCCTGGCCACCGCGGAGTCGGCGGCCCGGGCCCGCCCCTCGGCGGGCCTGCGGTTATCGGTCCGGGCGCCGGGCTTGTGCCCGGCCTGCTCGCGCACGCGCCCGATCACCTGGGCCACGTCGTCCCAGCCCACCCAGCCGGCGAGCTGACGGGCGTACTCGTCGCGCAGGGTCGGGTCCTTGATCTGGGCGACCATCGGCACGCAGCGGCGCAGGGCCGTCACCCGGCCCTCGGCGTTGTCCAGGTCGTGCTCGGCCAGCGCGGTGCGGATCGCGAACTCGAACAGCGGGGTGCGCCGGGCCACCAGGTCGCGCAGGGCACCGTCGCCGGAGGCCAGGCGCAGGTCGCAGGGGTCCATGCCGTCGGCAGCCACCGCCACGAAACTCTGGCCGGCGAGGTTCTGCTCACCGCCGAAGGCCTTCAGGGCGGCGGCACGGCCAGCCGCGTCGCCGTCGAAGACGTAGATCAGCTCACCGCGGAAGAACTTGTCGTCCATCATCAGCCGCCGCAGCATCGCGAGGTGCTCGTCGCCGAACGCCGTCCCGCACGAGGCGACCGCGGTGGTGACGCCGGCCAGGTGCATTGCCATCACGTCGGTGTAGCCCTCGACGACGACGGCCTGATGACCCTTGGCGATGTCCCGCTTGGCCAGGTCGATGCCGAACAACACCGCAGACTTCTTGTAGAGCACGGTCTCGGGGGTGTTGACGTACTTGGCAGTGATCTGGTCGTCGTCGAAGATCCGGCGGGCCCCGAACCCCACCGTTTCGCCGCTGGCGGTGCGGATCGGCCACAGCAGCCTGCGGTGGAAGCGGTCGATCGGGCCCCGGCGGCCCTCCCGGGACAGCCCTGCCGCCTCGAGCTCCTTGAACTCGAAGCCCTTGCGGATCAGGTGCTTGGTCAGCGAGTCCCAGCCGGACGGGGCGAACCCGCAGCCGAACTGGCGGGCCGCGGCGGCGTCGAAGTTGCGCTCGGTCAGGTACTTGCGGGCCGGTGCGGCCTCCTCGGACTCCAGCGCGGTCGCGTAGAACTCCTGCGCCGCGGCGTTGGCGGCGACCAGCCGGCTGCGACTGCCACGGTCGCGCTGCACGCTGGTTCCGCCGCCGCTGTAGGTGACCGTGTAGCCAATCCGGTCGGCCAGGGTCTCCACCGCCTCGACGAAGCTGATGTGTTCGATCTTCTGCAGGAAGGCGTACACGTCACCGCCCTCACCACAGCCGAAGCAGTGGAAGTGGCCGTGGTTGGGCCGCACGTGGAACGACGGCGATTTCTCGTCGTGGAAGGGGCACAGCCCCTTCATCGAGTCGGCCCCGGCACGGCGCAATTGGACGTAATCGCCGACGACGTCCTCGATGCTCACGCGTTCGCGAATGGCGGCGATGTCGCGATCGGAGATGCGGCCCTTCCGCTCACCGCCCCCGCCCAACGCACCGGTCATCGGCTCAGTCTAGAGCCCGGTTCAGTCACCGATCCCGGCGTCGAGACGTTCGAGCCGGCCCTCGGTATAGGAGGCGATCTGGTCGACGATCACCCGGGTCCGCGCGGCGTCGTCGGCCGCGGCGTTGAACGCGGGCACGAAGATCGCGTCCAGCGTCACCGGGGCGGTTCGGGTCAACCGGTCCGCCACCCGATGAATGCGCAGCCGTTGCCGCGCCTGCAATTCCAGGTGCAGCGGGTCGGACATGATGAACTGCAGCGCCAGCGTCTTCAACAACGCCACCTCGGCGCGCACCGTCGCCGGAACCTGCAGGTCGGCCTGATAGCGCCGCAACGGCTGCGCACCCGCGACCGCGCGGGTCTCGGCCACCGCGGCGGAGGCGAATCGGCCCACCAGCTCACTGGTCAGCCGCTTGAGCGCCACCGAAGCCGCCAGCGTCCCGTCGTACTTGCCGACCGCCGCGACTACCGGGAGTTGGGAGAGCCGGCGGGCCGCCGCCTCGAGATCGCCCGCGCCCAGGCCACCGCCGGCGTCGTTATCGCCGGACGCCCCCAACCGTCCCAGCGCGGCCGCGGCGTCGTCGTCGGCGAGCACCCGAAGGTCGATGCGGGCGGACACCACGCCGTCCTCCACGTCGTGCACCGAGTAGGCGACGTCGTCGGCCCAGTCCATGACCTGCGACTCCAGGCATGGATGGGCGGACGGCGCACCGGCGCGCACCCAGTCGGCCACTTCGAGGTCGTCGGCGTAGAAGCCGAACTTGCGCCCGCGCGCGCCACGCTCCCACGGGTACTTCGTGACCGCGTCCAGCGCCGCCCGGGTCAGGTTGAGTCCCACGCTGTTGCCTTGGGCGTCAAGAACTTTCGGCTCGATGCGGGTCAGGATACGGAAGTTCTGGGCGTTACCCTCGAAACCGCCGCAGTCGGCCGCGAATTCGTTGAGCGCGCGTTCGCCGTTGTGGCCGTACGGTGGGTGACCGATGTCGTGGGCCAGGCCCGCCATGTCGACCAGGTCCGGATCGCAGCCCAGCGGGATGGCCATCCCCCGGCCGATCTGGGCGACCTCGAGCGAATGGGTCAGCCGGGTGCGGAGGGTCTCGCTCTCGCGCGGCCCCACCACCTGGGTCTTGTCGGCGAGCCGGCGCAGCGCCGCGCTGTGCAGCACCCGGGCGCGGTCACGCGCGAAGTCGGTGCGGTGCTCGGTGGCGGTTCCGGGCAGCGCGGCGGCCTTGGGCGGCTCGGCCACCTGCCGCTCCCGGTCGGCCGCGTCATAGCCGGCCCGCTGATTCGTCGTCACCGAGGCACAGTCTGCCAGCAGCGGCCGTCGGTGTTTGCGAGGAACTTGACCGGGGCACCGTCCCGGCGGCACTACATTTGACGCTCATGCGCCTCGCACGTCTGCTCAGCGTCCTGCTCGCCATCCTGGCGGCCGCCACCCTGCTCGCTCCGTCGGCCGCCGCCGAGCCGCCGTTCCGGCTGCCCGACTACGTCACCGACAACGCAGGCGTGCTCAACGACAGGCAGCTCAACGATGTGCAGAAGGCAGTCGACAAGCTCTACAACGACCGCCACGTGCGGCTGTGGGTCGTCTACGTGGATTCGTTCGCGCCGCAGGGCGCGATGGGATGGGCGACGAACACCCGCACCGTCAGCGACCTGACCGACTCCGACGCGATCCTGGCCATCGCCACCAAGGACCGCTCGTATGCGTTCCTGGTGCCGTCGGCGGCCGCCGGTGGCAGTTCGACCAAGGTCGACAACATCCGGCGCGACCAGATCGAGCCCGCGCTGCGGACCAACGACTGGACCGGCGCCGCGGTGAACGCCGCCAACGGCCTGGCCGGCTCCACCGGATCCGGGGCCGGCCTGTCGCTGGTGCCGCTGCTGATCATCGGCGCGGTCATCCTGCTGCTGGTCGCACTGTTGCTGCTGTGGAGCCGCCGGCGGCGGCGCAAGCGGCACGAGGCCGAGGTGGCCGCCGCCAAGCGGGTGGACCCGACCGACCCCAACGCGCTGGCGGCGGTCCCCGTCGACGCCCTCGACGACCTGTCGCGCTCGATCGTCGTCGACGTCGACAACGCGGTGCGGACCAGCAACAACGAGTTGGAGTTGGCCGTCGAGGAGTTCGGTCAGGCGCAGACCGAGCCGTTCGCCAAGGCGGTCGAGGCGGCCAAAGTCATTCTGGCGCAAGCCTTCAACGTGCGACAGCAACTCGACGACGAGGTGCCGGAGACCCCGGCCGAGCGTCGCGACCTGCTGACCCGAGTGATCGTCGGGGCCGCGCGGGCCAACCGGGAGCTCGAGACGCAGACCGAGGCCTTCCACCAGTTGCGCGACCTGGTGATCAACGCGGGCGACCGGCTGGACGCGCTGACCCGCCAGCTCGTCGACGTCACCGCGCGGCTGGAACCCTCGGAACAGAAGTTGGCCCAATTGCATTCGCAGTTCGCCGAATCCGCGCTGGCGTCGGTGGCCCGCAATGTCAACGCCGCCCGGGAGCGGGTCGGCTTCGCCGACCAGTCGATCACCCGGGGCCGCGAGTTGGAGTCCAAACCGGTGGCCGGCACCCAGACCGAGCTCGTGGACTGCGTCCGGGGCGCCGAATCGGCGCTGCAGCAGGCGAGTTCGATGCTCGACGAGGTGGACAGCGCCGCGACCGACATCCGCAAGGCGATCGATGCGTTACCCGCTGCGATCGCCGACATCCAGAACGGGATCAACCAGGCCGGAACGCAGCTGGCGCAGGGCAACCTGGCCCAGTCCGACGAGCTGTCCGCCGCGCGCGACGCCGCGGTCAGGGCCGTGTCCGCCGCCCAGAGCAACGGCAGCGCCGACCCGCTGGGGGCGTTCACCGAGCTGACCCAGGCGGACGCCGACCTGGACCGGCTGCTGGCCGCCGTCGCCGAGGAACGGGAGGCCACCGAGCGGCTCGGGCGGTCCTACGACCAGGCGCTGTTCACCGCGCAGTCGCGGGTGCGGTCGGTGTCGGACTATGTCGACACCCGCCGCGGCAGCGTCGGGCCGGAGGCCCGCACCCGGCTCAACGAGGCGGTGCGCCAGCTGCAGGCGGCCCAGGCCAAGAAGAAGTCGAACATCACCGAGGCGATCGCCCACGCGAACGGCGCCGCCATGCTGGCGGCCCAGGCCCAGCAGCTGGCCAACAATGACGTGCAGAACGCCCAGCGGGCCTACCTGAACCGATACGGCGGCGGGGTCGGCGGATCGTCGAACATGGGCGCGGTGATCGGCGGGATCATCCTGGGCAACATCCTGTCCGGCGGCATGGGCGGCGGTGGTTTCGGCGGGGGCGGCTGGTCGTCGACCACCTACGGCGGGTCGCAGGGGTCGTCGGGCGGCGGCGGGATGCTGGGCGGCGGCGGGCGCTTCTAGCCGTTCGGCCCGGCCCGACCGTGCGTGTAGCGACACCGCCGGCGGCGCGTCGCCGCACCGACACGCACGCTCGCCGGGGCGTCCCGGCTGCCGGCCGGCTCAGCCCTTGAGCCGCACGGCCAGGTAGTCCACCACCGCATCCAGGCCGATGCGCTCCTGGGTCATGGCATCGCGGTCGCGCACGGTGACGGCCTGGTCCTCGAGGGTGTCGAAGTCGACCGTGACGCAGAACGGGGTGCCGATCTCGTCCTGGCGCCGGTAGCGCCGGCCGATCGCACCCGCGTCGTCGAATTCGATGTTCCAGTTCTTGCGCAGCTCCGCGGCGAGGTCCCGGGCCTTGGGACTCAGCTCCTCGTTGCGGGACAGCGGCAGCACGGCGGCCTTGACCGGCGCCAGCCGGGGATCCAGCCGCAGCACCGTGCGCTTGTCCACCCCACCCTTGGCGTTGGGCGCCTCGTCCTCGGCGTAGGCGTCGACGAGGAACGCCATGAACGAACGGGTAAGCCCCGCTGCGGGTTCGATGACGTAGGGGAGGTAGCGGGTATCGCTGGCCTGGTCGTAGAACGACAGATCGGTGCCCGAATGCTGCGAGTGCGTCTTGAGGTCGAAGTCGGTACGGTTGGCAACGCCCTCGAGCTCACCCCACGGATTGCCCTGGAAGCCGAACCTGTACTCGATGTCGACGGTGCGATCGGAGTAGTGCGACAGCTTCTCCTTGGGATGCTCGTAGAGCCGCAGGTTCTCCGGGTCGATGCCCAGGTCGACGTACCACTGCAGGCGGGTGTCGATCCAGTACTGATGCCACTCGCGGGCGGTGTCGGGTTCGACGAAGAACTCCATCTCCATCTGCTCGAACTCGCGGGTGCGGAAGATGAAGTTGCCCGGGGTGATCTCGTTGCGGAAGCTCTTGCCGATCTGGCCGATGCCGAACGGCGGCTTCTTGCGCGACGTGGTGACCACGTTGGCGAAGTTGACGAAGATGCCCTGCGCCGTCTCCGGGCGCAGATAGTGCAGACCCTCCTCGGTCTCGATCGGGCCGAGGTACGTCTTGAGCATCATGTTGAAGTCGCGCGGCTCGGTCCACTGGCCCTTGGTGCCACAGTCCGGGCAGGTGATGTCGGCCATCGGCACCGACTCCGGATCCGAGAGGCCCTCCTTCGCGCCCCTCTTTTGCAGGTAGGCCTCCTGCAGGTGGTCCTGGCGGTGCCGCTTGTGGCAGTTCAGGCACTCGACGAGCGGATCGTTGAACACCTCGACGTGGCCGGAGGCCACCCACACCTCGCGGGGCAGGATGATCGAGCTGTCCAGGCCAACGACGTCGTCACGGCCGGTGACCACCGATTTCCACCACTGCCGCTTGATGTTCTCCTTGAGTTCCACGCCCAGCGGGCCGTAGTCCCACGCGGACTTGGTGCCGCCGTAGATCTCGCCGGACTGGTAGACCAGGCCACGTCGCTTGGCCAGGTTGACGACGCTGTCGATCACGGACGCCACGCGGATGCACTCCTGTCGGGGGTGAGGGGAACGGCTTCACAGCCTAGCGACGGGGCTTTGACATGCGTGATCGCGCATGGAACAGTTGAGCGCAAGTGGAAATGATTTCCAATAGTGGTCCGGTTTCCGCAGGGGGTGACGCCATGACCACGGCCACCGACGGCCGGCGCGACGCCGGGCTCCCACCGCTGGGCGGTGACCTGCTGGATCGCGCCGGTGAGCTACTGCGCGCGCTGGCGGCACCGGTGCGCATCGCGATCGTCCTGCAGCTGCGCGAGTCGCACCGCTGCGTGCACGAGCTGGTCGACGCCCTCGACGTGCCCCAGCCCCTGGTCAGCCAGCACCTGCGGATCCTGAAGTCCGCCGGGGTGGTCGCCGGGGAGCGGTCCGGGCGCGAGGTGATGTACCGGCTGGTCGATCACCACCTGGCCGAGATCGTCGTGGCCGCGCTCAGCCACGCCGACGAGGAACATTCGTGACCGCAGCACGCTCGGCGGTCGCCGGGGTGCGCGCCACCCGCCAGCGCGCGGCGATCATTGCGCTGCTCGACACCGTCGACGAGTTCCGCTCCGCCCAGGAGTTGCACGACGAACTCCGGCGCCGCGGCGAGAACATCGGGCTGACGACGGTGTACCGCACCCTGCAGTCGCTGTCGGCCGCGGATCTTGTCGACATGGTGCGCACCGACACCGGCGAGTCGGTCTACCGACGCTGCGCCGACGACGACCATCACCACCATCTGGTGTGCCGCGGCTGCGGATCGGCCGTCGAGGTCAGCGGCCGCGAAGTCGAGGCCTGGGCGGCCGAAGTGGCTCAGGCGCATGGGTTTTCCGAGGTGAGTCACACCATCGAACTGTTCGGCATCTGCGCGGACTGCCGCCGCGGGTAGCGCACCGCACCGAGATCGACGAAGGAGGCGCTAGTCGACCAGCCCGCGGCGCGCGTCGACGCCGGCGGCCAGCACCATCAGCACCAGGGTGCGCAGGGCCGCCTCGCCCAGCCCGTCTCCGGGGAAGTTGTAGCGCAGCATCACATCACCCCGCTTGGCGGTCTGCTCGACCAACGTCACCGTGCCCAGCATGGTGGCCTGGGCCGCCGCCGCGACACGCTTGCGCAGATCGGCGTTGACCGGCAGGTCCCACGCCAAAACCTGTGTCAGCGAAATCATTTCGATGTCGTCGGCGATCGACACGGTGCGCAGCGATGCGACGGTCCCGTCGTGGCGCACCGTCAGCGCTCCGTCGGCTTCGACATCGACCGGCATTACGTCGGCGAGGATATCGGCCAGCCGCGCGGACAGCTCCACGGCTACGCGCGCCCGAATCGGCGGTTGCGGTTGACGTACTCCTCGCAGGCCGCCCACAGGTCGCGGCGGTCGTAGTCCGGCCAGAGCTTGTCCTGGAACACGTATTCGGCGTAGGCCGCCTGCCACAGCATGAAGTTGCTGGCCCGCTGTTCCCCCGAGGTGCGAATGAACAGATCGACGTCGGGGATGTCGGGGCGGTGCAGGTGCTCCGAGATCGTTCGTTCGTCCACCCGCTCGGGGTCGATCCGGCCCGCGGCCGCGTCGCGCGCGATCTGGCGCGCGGCCTCGGCGATCTCTGCGCGCCCACCGTAGTTGACGCAGTAGTTGACCGTGATGACGTCGTTGTCGGTCGTCATGTTCTCGGCGATGTCGAATTCCTTGATGACACTGCGCCACATCCGCGCCCGGGAACCCACCCAGCGCATCTGCACACCCATGATGTCGAGGTTCTCCCGGCGGCGTCGCACCACTTCCCGGTTGAAGCCCATCAGGAAGCGGACCTCCTCGGCGCTGCGCCGCCAGTTCTCGGTGGAGAACGCGTAGACGGTGAGGTGCTTGATCCCGATCTCGATGGCTCCGCAGGTGATGTCGATGAGCACCGCCTCGCCCATCTTGTGCCCCTCGGTGCGGCTCAAGCCGCGCTGAGTGGCCCATCGGCCATTGCCGTCCATCACCACGGCGACGTGCTTGGGCAACTGGTCGGCGGGGATGGCCGGCGGCACCGCCTTGGAGGTGTGCTGGGGCGGGCGCCGCGGGCCACCGCCCGGAGCGGGCGGCAGCTCCGGGAAGACCACCGGCCAGCTGGACACGTCGGGGAACGTCGGGTAATCGTCGGGCGCGGGGGCAAGCTGCGGAAAATTCTCCTTCCGCCGCCGCTCACCCCCCCGCCACGAGCTGCTCACCCGGTTCATCGCCATGGCGCACATCCTGCCTGAACACCTCCTCACCGCGGTCGGTGGGCTGCCGGTAGACCCGCTCCACCAGCGGCAGGGTGCGCAGCTGGCGTTCCAGGTGCCATTGCAGGTGGGCGGCCACCAGGCCGCTGGCGTGGCTGCGGTGGGACGGCGAGGAGGCCTCCGCGGCCTCCCAGTCGCCGTCGTGCAGCGCCGACATCAGGTCCACGACCGCCTGCGGCGGGGTGGTCGAGCCGGACGGCCTGCAGTGCATGCACACGCTGCCACCGGCGGCGATGTGGAAGGCGCGGTGCGGGCCCGGCGCCGCGCACCGCGCGCATTCGGTCAGCGACGGCGCCCACCCGGCGATGCCCATGGCGCGCAGCAGGTAGGCGTCCAGCACCAGTTCGCGGGGACGCTTGGCATCGGCCACCGCCCGCAGTGCCCCGACCGTGAGCCGGTGCAGTGCCGGGGCCGGGGCGTGTTCCTCGCCGGCCAGCCGCTCGGCGGTCTCCAGGACCGCGCAGGCGCAGGTGTAGCGCCCGTAGTCGTTGACGATGTCGGTGGCGAAGGCGTCGATGGAGACCACCTGGGTGACGATGTCGAGATTGCGGCCGGGATGCAGTTGGACGTCGATGTGCGCGAAGGGCTCCAGCCGGGAGCCGAACTTGCTGCGGGTGCGGCGAACGCCCTTGGCGACCGCGCGAACCAAGCCGTGGTCGCGGGTCAGCAGGGTGACGATGCGGTCGGCCTCACCGAGCTTGTGCTGGCGCAGCACGACCGCCCGATCCCGATACAGCCGCATTGCTCGAGTTTCGCACTGTCCTGCGACATAGTCACCGACCCGCGCCGGGGAAGCACCCTGCCGGCGAGCTCAGAAGCGCGTCGGGGCCGGCCCGCTAGAAGCCGAGCCGCCCCAGCTGTTTGGGATCACGCTGCCAGTTCTTCGCGATCTTCACCCGAAGATCCAGGTAGACCCGGGTGCCGAGCAGCTTCTCGATCTGCGTGCGGGCGGCGGTGCCGACCTCCTTGAGCCGCGCACCCCCCTTGCCGATGACGATGCCCTTCTGGCTGGGCCGTTCGACGTAGAGGACCGCGTGCACGTCGATCAGTTCGCCCTGCCCCTCCGAGCGTCCTTCGCGGGGGGTCACCTCCTCGATGACCACCGCCAGCGAATGCGGCAACTCGTCGCGCACCCCCTCCAGGGCCGCCTCGCGGATGAGCTCGGCCATCAGCACTTCCTCCGGCTCGTCGGTCAGCTCACCGTCGGGGTAGAACGCCGGCCCGGGCGGAAGCTGCGCGGCCAGCACGTCGATCAGCACGTCGATCTGTTCGCCGGTGGCCGCCGACACCGGGACGATCTCGGCGGCATGCTCGCCGGCGAACTCGTTGACCGCGATCAACTGCGCGGCGACCTTGTCCTTCGGCACCTTGTCGATCTTGGTGACGATCACCACCAGGGTGGTCCGCGGCGCCACGGCGCGGATCTGGTCGTAGATCCACCGGTCGCCGGGCCCGATCGCCTCGTCGGCCGGGATGCACAGCCCGATCACGTCGACCTCGGAATAGGTGTCGCGCACCAGGTCGTTGAGGCGCTTGCCGAGCAGCGTCCGGGGGCGATGCAGACCGGGGGTGTCGACGAGCACGATCTGGAAGTCCTCGCGGTGCACGATGCCGCGGATGGTGTGCCGGGTGGTCTGGGGGCGGTCCGAGGTGATGGCCACCTTCGTCCCCACCAGCGCATTGGTCAGGGTGGACTTGCCGGTGTTGGGCCGGCCGACGAAACACACGAAACCCGAACGGAACTCGCGTCCGTCACTCATCGGGCCGCCCATCCTCCTCGGCGCGGGGGATGCGGCTCACCAGGACGGTGCCGATACGCACCCGCCCACGATGATCCGGGCCGCCCTCGGCCCGCAGGCGAAGCCCGTGGGACTCGACCTCGGCCCCGGGCAACGGGACCCGGCCGAGTTCGAGGGCGAGCAGGCCGCCGACGGTCTCGACGTCGAGGTCCCCGTCGAACTCGATGTCGTAGAGTTCGGCCACATCCTCGACCGGCAACCGCGCCGAGACGCGGAACCTGTTGTCCCCCAATTCTTCTATCGGGGCCACCTCGTCGGTGTCGTACTCGTCGGCGATCTCCCCGACGATCTCCTCGAGGACGTCCTCGATGGTGGCCAGCCCGGCGATCGCCCCGTACTCGTCGACCAGCAGCGCCATGTGGTTGCGGTCGCGCTGCATCTCGCGCAGCAGGTCGTCCAGCGGTTTGGAGTCCGGCACGAACACCGGTGCGCGCATCACGTCGGTGACCTTGGTGTCCCGACCGGCGTTGGTGGAGTAGTAGGTTCGCTGGACCAGGTCCTTGAGGTACACCACGCCGACGATGTCGTCGACGTTCTCGCCGATCACCGGAATGCGGGAGTGCCCGCTGCGCACCGCCAGCGATGTGGCCTGCCCGGCGGTCTTGTCGCTCTCGATCCACACCATCTCGGTACGCGGGACCATCACCTCGCGGGCGGGGGTGTCGCCGAGGTCGAACACCGACTGGATCATCCGGCGTTCCTCGTCGGCCACGATCCCGCGCTGCCCGGCCATGTCGACGACCTCGCGCAGCTCGATCTCGGAGGCGAACGGTCCGTTGCGGAAGCCGCGACCGGGGGTGACGGCGTTACCGAGCAGGATCAGCAGGCGCGTGATCGGCGCCAGCAGCACCGAAATCGCATGCAGGGGAACGGCTGACGCCAGGGCGATGGTGTAGGCCTTCTGCCGGCCCAACGTTCGCGGGCCCACCCCGATGACGACGAAGCTGGCGATCGTCATGATCAGCGCGGCGACGACGAGGCCCCACTTGAGCCCGAGGTCGTCCCACAGGAACGCCACCAGTAGTACCGTGGCCGCCGCCTCGCAGGCGATGCGCAGCAGCACAACGAGATTGATGTAGCGCGGACGTTCGGCCATCACCCGGGCAAGCCGCAGCGCACCGGGCCGTTCGGCGCGGATCAACTCCTCGACCCGGGCTACCGAGACGGTGCTGATGGCGGCGTCGATGGCGGCGAACAGGCCGCCCAGCAGAATGAGCGCGATCGCGCCGAACAGCGAGGTCAAATCGGTCACGGCCCGTCGAAATACCGCGACTTGTCGAGCAATCGCCGGTCCTTCTCGGACTGGCGATCCTTGTGATAGGACTCGACCTGGTCGGCGACCCACTCCTCGAGCAGCCGACGCTGCAGCGCGAACATCTCCTTCTCCTCGTCGGGCTCGGCATGGTCGTAGCCCAGCAGATGCAGCACGCCGTGCACGGTCAGCAGCGCCAGCTCGTGGCCGAGGCTGTGGCCCGCCGCGACGGCCTGATCGGCGGCGAACTGCGGGCACAGCACGATGTCCCCCAGCATCGCCGGTCCGGGTTCGGGCGCATCGGGACGGCCCCCCGGCTCGAGCTCGTCCATGGGGAAGCTCATCACGTCGGTGGGTCCGGGCAGATCCATCCATCGCATGTGCAGGTCGGCCATCGCATTGGTGTCGAGCAGCACCATCGACAGCTCCGCGCCGGGGTTGACCTCCATCTTGCGGATCACGAAGCGCGCGACGCTGATCAGTTCCTCTTCGGAAACGTCGAGGCCGGACTCGTTGGACACCTCGATGCTCATTGGTGGTCGCCGCCTACCGTCGGGTGGAGCGTCGCTGAGCCCGGTTCGTCAGGCCCGGTTCCTCGGCCTTGGCGTAGGCGTCGACGATCTCGGAGACCAGCCGGTGCCGGACCACGTCGGCGCTGGTGAGCTGAGCGAAGTGGATGTCGTCGATGCCGTCGAGGATGTCCATTGCCGCACGCAGCCCCGAGCGGGCGCCGCCGGGCAGGTCGACCTGGGTGATGTCACCGGTGACCACGATCTTGGAACCGAAGCCGAGCCGGGTGAGGAACATCTTCATCTGCTCGGCGGTGGTGTTCTGCGCCTCGTCGAGGATGATGAACGCGTCGTTCAACGTCCGCCCGCGCATGTAGGCCAGCGGCGCCACCTCGATCACGCCGGCGCTCATCAGCTTCGGGATCGCCTCGGGGTCCATCATGTCGTGCAGCGCGTCGTACAGCGGCCGCAGGTACGGGTCGATCTTCTCGCTGAGCGTTCCGGGCAGAAAGCCAAGGCGCTCACCGGCTTCCACCGCGGGCCGAGTCAGGATGATCCGGTTGACCTGCTTGGTCTGCAGCGCGTTGACCGCCTTGGCCATCGCCAGATACGTCTTGCCGGTGCCTGCCGGTCCGATGCCGAACACGATGGTATTGGTGTCGATGGCGTCGACGTAGCGCTTCTGGTTGAGCGTCTTGGGCCGGATGGTCTTGCCGCGCCTCGACAGGATGTCGAGGGTGAGCACCTCAGCCGGCGACTCGTTGTCCGCGCCGGCGACCATGCCGACGCTGTGGCGCACCGCGTCGGGGGTCAACGTCTGACCGCCGGCCACCACCGCGATGAGCTCGGAGATGACCCGTTCGGCCATCGCCACGTCCGCCGCACTGCCCGCCAAGGTGATGTTGTTACCGCGAACATGCAGGTCAGCGGCCAGGCTGCGCTCCATGGCCCGCAGGTTCTCGTCGGCGGAACCCAGCAGGCCCACCACGAGGTCGGGCGGAACATTCATGCTGCTGCGCACCCGGGAGTCGTCATCGGGGCGAGCAGCGGTTGTCTCGCGGGGCGTCACGTGGTTTTCTCTAGCCTGCTTCCTGGGTTTACCTTCGAACGCGAAGCCCCAGTTTACCGCGTGCGGGTGAAGGCATCGTGGGTCAACGCCGAGTTCATGAAGTCGCGGAAGTGCAGCCACCTGCCGTCGCGCAGCGTGATGATGTGCGCGAACTCCGATTCCCAGCTGTACCCGGTCGACGTCCGAAGGAACTTCTGGTGGCCCCAGACTGCCAGGTTGTCTCCGTCCGGGATGAACAGCCAAGGCTCCATCGCCAGGATCTGGATGTGCTCGCCGACTGCGGCGAAGAACTCCAGCGCGCGGGCCATGCCGCGGTAGTCGCCGGCGTAGGGAATCGCGTCGCTGCCGTAGTAGGTGATGCGGATCTCCGGATCGAGCAGGCTCACCGCGGTATCGAGGTCACCGGCCGGGACGGCGGTGTAGATCGCCTTGGTGTTCTCGATGTTGAGATGTTCGCTCATCGGGCGAGCTGCAGCGGCAGCCGGACGAAGCCGTGGGTGAGCAGGCTTGCGGTCTGCCGGACACCCGGCTCCTCGGACAGACCGATCGTCGGGTAGCGGTCGAGGACGGCGTTGACGACAGCTAGCACCTCTAGCCGAGCCAGCGGGGCGCCCAGGCAGAAGTGCAGTCCGTGGCCGAAGGCCATGTGCTGGCGGATGTTGGGCCGGTCCAGGTCCAACCGCTCGGGTTCCGGAAAGACCGCGGGGTCGTGGTTGGCCGACCCGAAGAACAACGCCACCCACTCCCCTTTCTTGATGTTGGCGCCGTCGATCTCGACGTCGCGGGTCGCGATACGGAACAGGCGCTGCGGCCCGGTGAGACGTGCGACCTCCTCGATGAAGGTGCCGACCAACGACCGGTCGGCCCGCACGCGGGCGGTCACCGCGGGCTCGCGGGCCATGGCGTGCAGGACGCTGCCGATCAGATACGTCGTCGTCTCGCTGCCGGCCACCACCAGCGTCACGCAGAACCGCACGACCTGCTCGGCGGTCAGCCGCTGCCCGTCCAGCTCGGCCCGCAGGAGCGCTGAGATCAGGTCTTCGGCCTCCTCCACGTCCCGCGAGTCATCAAGGCGCGCAGTGTGTTCGACGACCCGTTCGCTGAATGCCCGAACCATCTCGGCGTTGCTGGCCATTCGCTCCTCCGGCGTCATCGCCGAGGAGAGCATGAATGCGTTGGCCCAATTCTTGAAACGGACGTGATCCCCTTCGGGCAGGCCCAGCAGCCGGACCATCGCCCTGGTGGGCACCTCGGCCGCGAACTCCATGACGTCGCGATCACCGTCGCCGGTGCGGGCGTCGAAGTCGGCGAGGAGCGCGGGCACCAGATCGGCCAGCCAGCCCTCGAGGCGGCGAATGCGCCGCGGTGAGAACGCCTGGCTCACCAGTTTGCGCTCCCCCGTGTGCGCCGGCGGGTCGGTGTTGACCAGCATCAGGCTGGGCGCCGACGACGCCTCCTGGATCGGGTCACGCGAGGAGAACGTCTCGCTGTCGCGGGCGGCGGCGAAAACCTGGTCATAACGGAACAGTGCCCAGGCCGTAACCGGCTCGTCGGCCCCCGGCACCGTGCCGGGCGGCCAGTCCTGGTATCCGGCGACGGGCGAGACCTCCCGCAGGTGCTCGAAGAGCGGGTACGGGTTGGCGACCCCCTCGGGGGTGGTCAGCTGCTGCAATGCCGATATCGTCGTCAAGGTCATGCCACCAGCTTTGTGGCCGGGGACCTGGCAGGTCGATCTCCCCATGGGGGTCAGTTCTGCCCCCGAGCGGGTGCATTCTCCACCGCGGATGCCGACACGGTGCGACGATCGACGCACTGTGACCCTTGCCAGTGATCCCCTCTCGGTCAGCGCGCTCGCCGACGGCAATCACCCCGGGTGGGCATGCAAACCGGCGCAGCTCAGCCCGGTGGCACGCCGCTACGCCGAAGCCTGCCGATCGGGCACCGTCGAACCGGGCAGCGACCCGGTCAGGGCGGTGGCCGAATCCGTCGACGCGCAAGCCTCCGTCGTTCGCGACGCGCTGGAGGCGGTGGGTGACGAACGCGCATTGGCCGCGCTGGAGGCCGTGCTGGATCTGTCACTGCTCGAACGGCAGCTGGTCGAGGACGGCGCGCGACGCCGGGCGACGGCACTCCTTCAGGTGCAGGAAGCGCTGAGCAAGTTGCGGGCTGTGGACGAGGTGGCTGCGATCCTCGATCGTGCGCCGCGCGAACTCGTCGAACGGTGTGGCTTCGACCGGGCGGTCCTGTTCCGTGTACACGACGGTCGCATGGTCATGGAGTCGGCGTACTTCGGCGAGGACGTCGAGGGAGCCGAGAAGATGGTGGCGTTCGCCCAGTCGGTAGCGCCACCACTGGACCATATGCTGTTGGAAACCCAGATGATTCGGCGGCAGGCGCCGGCGATCGTGCGCGATGCCCCCAATGACCCCCGGGTCAACCGTCCCATCATCGACTTCTCCCTGACCCGGTCCTACGTCGCCGCGCCGGTGATGCCGACCGGCCGGGTCATCGGCTTCCTACATGCCGACCGGCTGTACAGCGGACGGACGGTGGATGAGATCGACCGCGATACGGTGTGGGCGTTCGCCGAGGGCTTCGGGTACGCCTTCGAGCGGACCGTCCTGCTCGAGCGGATGCGCCGCCAGCATGCCGAGGTCCGTACCGCGTTGGCGACGGCGGAGCAGGCGGCGCAAGCGCTGCAGGATGCCGACCTCGAACTGCGGAAGGTCGAACCCGCGGTGCGCAGTCCGGCCACTCGGAGGCTGGCCACCATGACCGCCCGGGTCAACGAGATGCTGACGCGCCGCGAGATCGAGGTGTTGCGCCTGATGGCCGACGGCCGCACCAATCAGCAGATCGCCGACGAACTCGTCATCTCGCCCGGCACCGTGAAATCCCATGTGAAGCGGGTGCTGCGCAAGTTGAACGCCACCAACCGGGCCGAGGCCGCGTCGATCTACGCCCGGCTCGGAAGTCCGCCCGGCGCAGTTTGAGCGCGGTCAGGGCGGCGGTGTCGCCCAGCGGTCCGTGAGCACGCCGAGGGCTCCGAGTGCCACCGCCGCGGCGGTGGAGGTCCGCAGCACCGTCGGGCCCAGCCGGGCTGGGCGGGCTCCGGCGGCCGCCAGGTCGGCGAGTTCGTCGTCGTCGATGCCCCCCTCCGGACCTACCACCAGGATTATCGAATCAGATTGCGCCAGAGGGATATCCGCAAGCGGCCGGGTGGCGGATTCATGCAGCGCCAAGACCACCGCACCAGCGCCGACCCGTTCGGCCACGAGCCGGGTCAGGGCGGCCGTGGTGATCGGCCCATTGACCTCGGGGATGTAGGCGCGCCGCGATTGGCGGGCCGCCGAGCGGGCCACCGCCCGCCACCGGCGCAGCCCCTTGTCCGCCCGGTCGCCGTCCCAGCGGGCCACACAGCGCGCGGCCTGCCAGGCCATGAACCCGTCGGCCCCGGCCTCGGTGGCCAGCTCGATCGCCAATTCGGAGCGCTCGGCTTTGGGGATGGCCTGCACCACGGTGACCTGCGGCGACGCCGGGGGGACGGTCTGGCGGTCGAGCACCTTCGCGGAGATCCGGCGTTTGTCCGCGGCCTCGACGATGCAGTCGGCCCGCACACCCCGGCCGTCGGACAGCACCAACCGCTCTCCCGGCCGGATCCGGCGCACGGTGGCGGCGTGGAACCCCTCGTCCCCGTCGACCACGGCCACCGCGCCGACGGTCGGGATGACCTCGGCGTAGAACAGCGTGTCGGCCAAGGTGGGTCAGCGACCGCTGAAGGTTTCCCGCAGCCGGCTGAACAGGCCGCCGCCGTTGCTGGTCGGGGCGGAGTGGGTGGACTTGATCTCCGCCGCGTCATGGCAGTGGGTCTTGAGTTCGCCCAGCAGTTCCCTGGAGCGCGCGTCGAGCTTGGTGGGCACCGCCACCTCGATGTGGGCGTGCAGGTTGCCCCGGACCCCCGAGCGCAGGTGCGGCATGCCGTGGCCGCGCAGCGTGGTGACCGAACCCGGCTGGGTACCGGGCGCGATGGTGATCTCGGTGCGGCCGTCCAGGATGGCGTCGACGGTGACCGTGGTGCCCAGCGCCGCGTCGACCATCGGCACCGAGACCGTGCAGTGCAGGTCGTCGCCGTCGCGAACGAAGATGTCGTGGGGCTGTTCGTGGACTTCGACGTAGAGGTCGCCGGCGGGACCGCCACCCGGGCCGACCTCGCCCTGGGCGGCCAACCGCACCCGCATACCGTCGCCGACGCCGGCCGGGATCTTGACGCTGATCTCGCGGCGCGCACGCACCCGGCCGTCCCCACCGCAGCGGTGGCACGGATCGGGGATGACCTCGCCGACGCCGCCGCAGGTCGGGCACGGCCGTGACGTCATCACCTGGCCGAGCAGCGAGCGCTGCACCGTCTGCAGTTCGCCGCGGCCGCCGCAGGTGTCACAGGTGGCCGGCTGGGAGTCACCGTGGGTGCCCTTGCCCTGGCACAGGTCGCACAGCACCGCGGTGTCGACCGCCACCTGTTTGGTGACGCCGGTCGCGCATTCGCCGAGATCCAGCCGCATCCGAAGCAGCGAGTCCGAGCCGGGCCGGACCCGCCCGACCGGCCCGCGGCTGCCGGTTCCGCCGCCGAAGAACGCCTCGAACACGTCGCCCAAGCCACCAAAGCCACCGAATCCACCTGCCGCCGAGGCGGCGTTCTCCAGCGGATCACCCCCGAGGTCGACGATGCGGCGCTTCTCCGGGTCGGACAGCACCTCGTAGGCGGCGCTGATCTCCTTGAACTTGTGCTGGGCCTCTTCGTCGGGGTTGACGTCGGGATGCAACTCGCGGGCCAGTTTCCGATAGGCGCGCTTGATCTCCGAATCGCTTGCGCCCCTGCTCACCCCGAGCAAGCCGTAGTAATCGCGTGCCACGCCTGACCTCTCCTACCGGACCTACCGGTTAGCCTCTTCGCAGATTCCCATCCGCTTCTTCACTTCGTTCGTCAGCGTCATCGGCTGCCAAGAACTTCGCCGATGTACATCGCAACGGCGGCGACATTGGCAATCGTTCCCGGATAGTCCATCCGAGTGGGTCCCACCACACCCATGCCGCCGAACACGGTGCCCGAACTGCCGTACGTCGTGGTCACCACAGATGTTCCGGCCATCTGCTCGGCCTCGGTCTCGTGGCCGATCCGTACCGTGACCTTACCCGCCTCCTGCTGGGCCGCGAGCAGTCGCAGCACGACCACCTGCTCCTCGAGCGCTTCCAGCACGGACCGCAGCGACCCGCCGAAGTCGGCGGTGTTGCGGGTCAGGTTGGCGGTACCGCCCATCAGCAACCGTTCCTCGGAGTGCTCGACGAGCGACTCCAGCAGCACGGTGGCCGAGCGGCCGACGGCATCGCTGAACCCCCCGGAGCCGTCGAGCTGCGCGGCCAGGTCCGACACCGCCACCGAGGCAGCCGCCAGCCGCTTGCCCTCCAGCGCCTGCCCGAGCAGCTCGCGCAGCTGCGCCAGCTGATGGTCGTCGATGGTGTCGCCGAGTTCGACGATGCGCTGGTCGACGCGACCGGAGTCGGTGATGACGACCATCAGGAGCCGCGCCGGGGTCAGCGCGACCACCTCCAGGTGCCGCACGGTCGAGGTCGACAGCGTCGGGTACTGCACGATCGCCACCTGCCGGGTCAGCTGGGCGAGCAGCCGCACCGCGCGGCGCAGGACGTCGTCGAGATCCACGCCGGACTCCAGAAACTGCAGGATCGCGCGCCGCTCCGGAGTGGACAACGGCTTGACGTCGTCGATCCGATTGACGAACTCGCGGTAGCCCTTCTCGGTGGGCACCCGGCCCGAGCTGGTGTGCGGTTGGGCGATGTAGCCCTCGGCTTCCAGCACCGCCATGTCGTTGCGCACCGTGGCGCTGGAGACGCCGAGGTTGTGGCGTTCCACCAGCGCCTTGGAACCGATCGGCTCCTTGGTCGCGACGAAGTCGGCGACGATGGCACGGAGCACCTCAAAGCGACGGTCGTCGGCACTTCCCATCTGGTACACCTCCAAGTCGTCCCCATTTTACGGTCATCAGCAGCACAATTAGCACCCACGCCCGGAGAGTGCCACGCGACGGCGCACCGAAGTTCGCCCGGCGGCGGCGCCGCGGCCACCAGCGACTAGCCTTGCTCAGATGTTGATGCCAGGTCGGGGGGCCGCGCCCGGGACGGCACCCCGATGATCTTCAAGGGTGTGCGGGAGGGAAAGCCCTACCCGGAGCACGGCCTGAGCTACCGCGACTGGTCCCAGATCCCGCCGCGGCAGATCCGTCTCGACGAACTGGTCACCACCACCACTGTGCTGGCGCTGGATCGGTTGCTGTCGGAGGATTCGACCTTCTATGGGGACCTCTTCCCGCACGCGGTCAAGTGGCGCGGCGACATCTACCTCGAGGACGGTCTGCATCGAGCCGTGCGGGCGGCGTTGCGCAACCGCACCGTGCTGCACGCCCGCGTCTACGACATGGACGCCGGCCCGGACGGCCGCTACTAGGCACCAACGCGGCAGGGCCGCGAGGAGGCCTCGGTGTCGAGGCGTCCGTCGCGGCCCTGCCGGCCGAGAAGTGGTCTGCTAGCCGATGGCCAGCATCTGCGGGGTCAGCTGAGTGAAGCCCAGCCGGAACGGCTGCTCGGCCCGAGCGGGCGGAGCCACGTGGATGGACGTGTGGCCGGCACGCTGACAGTGCGAAACAGCGCCCTTGTCACTGCACTTCGCCGGGGCGGATGACGCCGAGGCGGTGGGCGCGGCGGCGATCGCGGCCGCGGCGGCGCCGGCGATGAAGAACGGGGTCAGGTGGCGGAGCTTGATCGACATTGCGATTCCTTTCGTGCTGTTGTGAAGTTGAGCGGTGTTCGATACGCCTGTGGTCGAAACCCGCTGGGCCGGTCTCGCTTTCGTACTTCTCCGTCCCACGCCTCAATGATATGAACCGCAAAAGCCTCAGTCACCAATCTCATATGGAACACAAATTAATGGGCCTGCGGCACGGTCGGATCCGGCCCTAGGAGCCCCACAGCCGTTGTCCGGCAGCACTACTCGGTGAGCGGCGGAAGGTCAAACGGTCGGGCCGCTTGCCGGCAGCCGCACCGTAAAGGCCGTCCGCCCGGGAACGGACGCCACCGACACCGTGCCGTTGTGGGCCTCGACGATCGATCGCACGATCGCCAGCCCCAGGCCCGTCGAGCCCAGCTGGCGCGACCGCGACTTGTCGGCGCGGACGAAGCGGTCGAACAGGTTCGGCAAGACGGCGGGCGGGATTCCCGGACCGTCGTCGCTGACCGTCAGCTCGACTGTCTGCCGGCCGTCCTGGACACGGGCGCGCAAGGTGGTGGTGACGGTGACGCCCGCCGGGGTGTGGACGCGCGCATTGGCCAGCAGGTTGGCCAGCAGCTGGTGCAGCCCTTCCCGATCACCGCGCGCCCAAAGTGGCTCGTCCGGCAGGTCGACGACGAAGTGATGGTCCGGCGCCGTCACCGCGGCGTCCTGAACGGCATCAGCGACCAGATCGCACATCTCGATGTCGGCGATGTCGAGATCCTGTCGCTCGTCGAGCCGCGACAGCAGCAGCAGGTCGGCCACCAGCGACGTCATCCGTCTCGACTCCGCCTCGATGCGCGCCAGGGCATACTCGGTGGTCTCCGGCAGCGCGTCGCTCTCCTGCCGGGTCAGCTCGGCGTATCCCAGGATCGCCGCCAGCGGGGTGCGCAGTTCGTGGCTGGCGTCGGCCAGGAACTGCCGCATCCGCCGATCGGAGGCGGCCAGGTCCGCAAGCGCTCCATCGACGTTGGCGAGCAAGCGATTCAGCGTGTTCCCGACGATGCCCACCTCGTTGCCGGGGTCGGTGTCGGACTCGGCGACCCGCGCGGTGATGCGATGCTCCTGGCTCGTAAGCGGAAGCGCGGCAACCTCGCCGGCCACCTCGGCAACCCGACGCAGGGGCCGCAGCGCATAGGAGACTATCCACACGGTGCCGGCCGCGGTGCCCAGCAATGCGAGCAGCACCAGCACGATGACGATGACCGTCTCCCGCGACAATGTCTTGTTGGCCTGGTCGAGGGACACCGCCGACACCAGCCGTTCGCCGCTGGCGAGTTCCCGGCTTCCGACCCGGTAGGGGCCGAGGTCGCCCAACTCTACGGTCCGCATACCGCCGTCGCGCAGGTCGAGGCCCTCGAGCGCCCGCTGCGCGTCCGCCGGCGCCGCCTTGGGCTCACCGTCACCGAAGACCGTCGCGTACACCACGGAGTCGCCGCGCAGCACCGCGATGACAGTGCCGAGCGCCTGCCCTTGGAAGGCGGTCAACTCCCCGGTGGCCACCCCCGCCGCATCGCGTTTGATGTAGGAGTAGCTGAAGGCCGCCAGCGAGTCCGACACCTTGCTGTCGGTCAGGCGCATGGCCTCGTCCCGGAGGCTCATCACCGCTACCGCACCCACCCCGATGAGCGCGAGGCTGACGATCGTGGTGACCCCGACCATCAGCTGCCTGCGCAGCGAACGTGGCTTCCACCACGGTCCGCGTCGGGTCATTGCGGCGGTCGCACCATGTAGCCGACTCCCCGCACGGTGTGGATCATCGGCTCCCGTCCGTCGTCGATCTTGCGGCGAAGGTAGGAGATGTAGAGGTCGACGATGCTGGAGCGGCCGCCGAAGCTGTAGTTCCACACCCGATCCAGGATCTCAGCACGGGTGAGGGCCCGCTTCGGGTTGCGCATGAGGTAGCGCAGCAACTCGAACTCGGTCGAGGTCAGTGCGATCGGTTCACCCCCACGGGTGACCTCGCGGCTGGCGCCGTCGAGTACCAGGTCGCCCACCCGCAGCGTCTCGTCGTCGGCCGCGGTCATGGCCTTCGAGCGGCGCAGTAGACCCCGCAACCGGGCGACGAGTTCCTCGAGACTGAAGGGCTTGGTCAGGTAGTCGTCAGCGCCCGCTGTGAGGCCGGTCACCCGGTCCATCACCGAATCGCGCGCGGTCAGGAACAGCGTGGGGGTGTAGCGGTCGGACTCGCGGATGGTCTTCAGCACCGAGAAGCCGTCGGTGTCCGGCATCATGATGTCCAGGACCAGCAGGTCGGGCTGGAATTCCTGGTGCTTGTCGATCGCTTCCCGGCCGCCGTGGGCCACCTCGATGTCCCACCCCTCGTAGTGCAGGGCCATCTTGACCAGATTGGTCAGCGCCGGCTCGTCGTCGACGAGCAGGACGCGGATCGGCGTGCCGTCCTCCCTGGTGATCTTGGGCAATTGGCCGAGGATGGCCTGCCGCGGATTCCGGGAGCGGGGCGACGTGGGACTGACCGACATAATCATGACTTTAATTGTTGTGATCCGGTATGCGGCTGTCATGAACCACATATGGGTTTCAAATGTTCCGTCTCCGCGACGCGACCACCGCGTTATTGAATTGTCATATTTGCCGCGCCAGTTCGGCAGATATGGATTTTCTATGTATCCGTTGAGTGCCCGTTTGGGCGATACCTACTGTGGGGCATGGGAAGTGGCGCGACCACCGCGACGGTGATTCGTAATCACCTGAGCGCGAATGCTTCTCGCAACCCGGTCATCGGCGATCGGACCCACACCGCGCACCACCCGACGACAGGAGTCTTGCCGTGGCCCAGAGCACCGAAGTGACGACCGAAGAACGACCGGCCACGGCCGACGGCGAACGCGACGGGGTGGGCGCCGTGCGATCGGTGTTGCGCTACGACCTGCCGGCCTCGCTGGTGGTGTTCCTGGTCGCCCTGCCGCTGTCGCTGGGCATCGCGATCGCGTCCAACGCGCCCGTGCTGGCCGGCCTGATCGCCGCGATCGTGGGCGGCGTCGTGGCCGGTGCCCTGGGCGGCTCACCGCTGCAGGTCAGCGGGCCGGCCGCCGGCCTGACCGTGATCGTGGCCGGCCTGGTGGCCGAGTTCGGCTGGGCGGTGACCTGCTTCATCACCGTCTGCGCCGGGCTGTTGCAGATCTTGTTCGGGATCAGCCGGGTGGGCCGGGCGGCGCTGGCCATCTCACCGATGGTGGTGCACGCCATGCTTGCCGGTATCGGCATCACGATCGCCCTGCAGCAGGTGCACGTCCTACTCGGCGGCAGCTCGGAGAGTTCGGCCTGGCGCAACGTCGTTGAACTGCCGATGCAGCTGATCTCGGCCGACCACACCGGCATGCTGGTCGGCCTGCTGGTCATCGGCATCCTGGTGGCGTGGCGCTGGGTGCCCGCACCGGTCCGCAAGGTCCCGGGCCCGCTGGTCGCCATCGTCGCCGCCAGCGCGGTGGCGATGATCGCCGGGCTGGACATCCCCCGCATCCAGCTGAACGGGTCGTTGCTCGACGCGATCGCCCTACCGAGCCTGCCGAGCGGCGCCTGGGGTGCGTTCGTGGCCGGGGTGCTGACGGTGGCCCTGATCGCCAGCGTGGAGAGCCTGCTGACAGCGGTCGCCGTGGATCGGATGCAAAGCGGTCCCCGTTCGAACCTGGACCGTGAGTTGGTCGGGCAGGGCGCGGCCAACGTCGTCTCCGGCGCCATCGGCGGCCTGCCCATCACCGGTGTGATCGTGCGCAGTTCGGCCAACGTCGCCGCCGGGGCGAAGAGCCGCGCGTCGACGATCCTGCATGCGGTCTGGATTCTGGTCTTCGCACTTCCGTTCGCCGCACTGGCCGAAGAGATCCCCACCGCCGCACTGGCCGGCCTGTTGATCGTTATCGGCGTTCAACTCGTCAAGTTCACCCATATCGAGACGGCCCGCCGCACCGGTGACATCGCCGTCTATCTCGTCACCGTGCTCGGGGTGGTCTTCCTCAACCTCCTCGAGGGTGTTCTGCTCGGGCTCGCGCTCGCGGTGGCGCTGACGGTGTGGCGGGTGGCGCGTGCCCGGATCCACGCCGAGCGCACCGGCGACGATGAATGGCTTGTGGCCGTGGACGGTTCGTGCAGCTTCCTGTCGCTGCCCAAGCTGCACCACACGCTGACCTCCGTGCCCCCTGGGGCCCGGGTGACGCTCGAGGTGTCGGTCGACTTCATCGACCACGCGGCACACGACGCGATCGAGCACTGGCGTCGCCAGCACGAGGCGACCGGCGGCACGGTGCTCGTCCGGGAGGTCGGCGCCGTCGAACTGCGCAGTGCGCTGAGCGGACCACCGTCGCGCGCCTTCGCCACCGTCGACAAGCGCCTCGGTAGCGCGCCGTGGAGTTCGTGGCAGAACCATCCGCACCGCAATGGACACGAGCATCACGACAGCCCACCACGAGCGATGCTCGACGGACTGGAGGTCTACCACCGCCGCATGGCACCACACATCCGGCCGCACATGCAGAAGCTGGCCGAGAGTCCGCAGGCCGAGACCCTGTTCATCACCTGCACGGACTCCCGGATCATTCCGAATGCGCTGACCTGCAGTGGTCCCGGCGATATGTTCACGCTACGCAATATCGGAAACCTGGTGCCCTCAGGGCAACTCGACTCGTCTGTGGAAGCCGCGATCGCCTACGCGGTCGACAGGCTCGAGGTCTGCTCCATCGTCGTGTGCGGCCACTCGGGTTGCAGCGCGATGGCCGAACTGCTGGGCGAGTCCGGCGCGACCAACGACGCCGGAGACGAACACCTGGCTGCCTGGCTGGCGCATGCACAGCCGGCGGTCGCCGCGTTCGACAGCGGCCGTCATCCGATTGCACAGGCGGCCGCGGCAAAGGATTTCGACCCGGTCGACCAACTGGGCATGGTCAACGTCGCCATACAGGTAGAGACGCTGATGAACCACCCCCTCGTCAGCACGCTGCACGACACCGGCCAGCTCAAGGTGATCGGGCTGTTCTACGACATCTCGACCGCGCGCGTCCTGCATGTGCGGTCGGGCTCCGTTGACGAGTTCCACCCAGAAGAGGTGCGCGAACTATCGCAGCTGGCCCACGGCTAACCGCAGCCGCGCAGGGCCGCGACGGCCGGCCCGGGCCGACCAGTAGGGATATGCATTCCCTATGAGCCGCGTGACCCCGTCGACCGGACACCATATTCTTGAAGTAGAGGTCGGGTGTACACGAAAGATCCTCAACCAGAGGTCCTTTCACACCTGACCGTTACTCCAACGGAGGTAATGGATGCAGACGCCGAGGTAAGCGATCACGTTGAATCCAGCTTTGCGACAACATCAACCAGGAAAGGCTCAAAGATGAGAATCCGATCTCGATACCTCGCCCCGATGCTGGTGGCCGCCGCCGCGGCTGCGGCGATCGCCGCCGCACCCTCCGCCGCGGCAACGTCCAACCCGACGACATGCCACAACAAGGGCGCAGCCAACCACTGCGCACGCGCCGGCCACTCGTCGATCGTCGCTACGCCGCCCGTTCGGGCCCAGCAGCCGTTCGGCTTCAATTTGGGCTTCGGCCCGATGAACCCGCAACTGCTGGCCCTCGACTAGCCGCAGCGCCAGCGCAAGGCCGCGACGGAGCCTCGCCACGAGGCGGCCTCGCGGCCTTGCCGCTTTCAGTCGTCGAGCAGCCGACGTCGCGCTCTCGAGCGTCGGCCCGGGCAAACAATGATGTGCGTTCCCTATGAGTCGCGTGACCCCGCCAAACAGACAAAATATTCTTGAAGTACGGGTCGGGTGTACATGAAAGATCCTCAACCAGAGGCCCTTTCACACCCGACCGTTGATCCCGACGGAGGTAATGGATGCAGACGCCGGGCTAGGCGACCACGTTGGGAATCCAGCTTTTTTTCGACAACATCACCAAGGAAAGGCTCAAAGATGAGAATCCGATCTCGATACCTCGCCCCGATGCTGGTGGCCGCCGCCGCGGCTGCGGCGATCGCCGCCGCACCCTCCGCCTCGGCAACGGCCAACCCGACGACATGCAGCAAAAAGGGCACGGCCAGCCACTGCGCACGCGCCGGCCACTCGTCGATCGTTGCTAAGCCGCCCGTTCGGCCCCAACAGCCGTTCAGGCTTGGCTTCACCCCGCTGAACCCGCAGATGCTGACCATCGGCTAGCCGCGACCCACAGCGCAAGGCCGCGACGGCCGCCTCGTCACGAGGCGACCTCGCGGCCTTGCATCGTCTAGTCGTCGAGCAGTTGGCGCACAACGGAATCGGCGAGCAGCCGACCGCGATCCGTCAGCACCAGTCGATCGCCGTTCCGCGTCAGCAGACCGTCGGTCACCACGTTGGCGGCGCGCTGTTGCTCCGGTGCAGTCAGCGCACTGACCGGAAGGCCGTCGCGCAACCGGATGCACAACAGCACTTCTTCGACATGCCGGTCGCGGCGGTCGAGACGTTCGAAATCGGCGACCGGGTCCTGGTCGCGGCCCAGCCGCTCCGCATAGGTCAAGGGGTGCTTGACATTCCACCAGCGGATGTCACCTACGAAGCTGTGCGCGCCGGGCCCGGCACCCCACCATTGCCCGCCGTTCCAGTAGCCGAGGTTGTGCCGGCACTCGCCGTCGCGGCGACTCCAGTTCGACACCTCGTACCAACGCAGACCGGCCGCCGACAGCCAGCCGTCCAGCAGTTCGTAGCGGTGCGCCAGCACATCATCGTCCGGCCGGGCGATCTCGCCACGGTTGACGCGGCGGGCCAGGGCGGTGCCGTCCTCGACCACCAGCGCGTAGGCGGAGACATGATCGACCCCCACCGACAGGGCGGCCTCCACCGATTGCCGGAGATCCTCGTCGCTCTCCCCCGGCGTGCCGTAGATCAGGTCGAGGTTGACGTGGGAGAACCCGGCGGCCAGCGCCTCGCGCGCCGCCTGCAGCGCCCGCCCCGGGGAATGGGTCCGGTCCAGCGCGGCCAGCACCCCCGGGGCCGCCGACTGCATGCCCAGCGACACCCGGGTGTAGCCCGCCGCGCCGATCTCGTCGAAGAACTCCCGCGACGTCGATTCGGGGTTGGCCTCCGTGGTCACCTCGGCGTCGGGCGCCAGCGCAAAGTTGTCCCGAACGGCGTCGAGCACCGCGGCGAGGCCGGAAGCACCGAGCAGCGACGGTGTGCCACCGCCTACGAACACGGTGTCGACCGGCCGGGCGCCGACCGAGGCGACGGCCAGCGCCAACTCCTTGCGCAGCGCGCCCAGCCAGCCATCCGGGGTCGCCCCGCCGAGTTCACCGGCCGTGTAGGTGTTGAAGTCGCAGTATCCGCAGCGGGTGGCGCAGAACGGCACGTGCACGTAGATGCCGAACGTGGTGCCCGGGGTGACGGCCAGCTGGGGCAAAACGGCCGGCGCCGGGGTGGCAGCGGGACGGACCGACATCTGCTCAGTGTCGCAGAGCGCGACTTTCACTCACGGCGAGCGCAAATCTGGCCCGGTTGGAGCCTTGGCGGGTGTTCGTGGCACAATGGCCTGCATGTCGGCCTGCATGCCCGCCCGCCACACTGTGCGCAGCGTTGCGCTGGTGGCTCGGCGGCATGTGGATTTCAAGCGCGTTTGCACCTGTTGTTGTCTGGCCTGACGCCGTAGACCTGCCCACCTGTACTCCAGCTGGCCGCCGGATCTGCGCCGCCGGAACAGCTCACCGGTGGTTTCGCGCAATTCGAACGTCAGCTCCTTGATCTGAGGAGCACCATCGCATGACCCAGCCGACCGGAACGGCGCGGCCACCCAAGCCGCCGCGGGACGAGGGCCAGTGGGCACTCGGGAACCGGGAACCGCTCAACGCCAACGAGCAGTTCAAGAAGGACGACGACGCGCTCAACGTCCGCGCCCGGATCGAGGAGGTCTACTCCAAGCAGGGCTTCGACAGCATCGACAAGAACGACCTGCGGGGCCGGATGCGCTGGATGGGCCTCTACACCCAGCGTGAGCAGGGCTACGACGGCACGTGGACCGGCGACGAGAACGCCGACATCCTCGAGGCCAAGTACTTCATGATGCGGGTGCGCTGCGACGGCGGCGCGCTCACGGCCGCCGGTTTGCGCACCATCGGCGAGATCTCCACCGAGTTCGCCCGCGATACCGCCGACATCAGTGACCGTGAGAACGTCCAGTACCACTGGATCCGGATCGAGGACGTCCCCCAGATCTGGGAGCGGCTGGCCTCCGTCGGACTGCAGACCACCGAGGCATGCGGTGACTGCCCGCGCGTGGTGCTCGGCTCGCCCTTGGCCGGTGAGTCGCTCGACGAGGTCCTCGACCCGACGTGGGCGATCGACGAGATCGTTCGCCGCTGGGTGGGCAACCCGACGTTCTCCAACCTGCCGCGCAAGTACAAGACCGCCATCAGTGGTTTGCAGGACGTGGCCCACGAGATCAACGACATCGCGTTCATCGGCGTCGACCATCCCGAGCACGGGCCGGGCCTGGATCTCTGGGTCGGCGGCGGGCTGTCCACCAACCCGATGCTCGCCCAACGGCTCGGGGCCTGGGTGCCACTCGACGAGGTGCCCGAGGTGTGGGAGGCGGTGACATCACTCTTTCGCGACTACGGCTACCGCCGGCTGCGCAGCAAGGCGCGGCTGAAGTTCCTGATCAAGGACTGGGGCGCAGAGAAGTTCCGGAAGGTTCTCGAACAGGAATACCTGCACCGCCCCTTGATCGACGGCCCGGCACCGGAGCCGCTGAAGCACCCACTCGACCACGTCGGTGTGCAGCGGCAGAAGAACGGTCTCAACGCCGTCGGGGTCGCGCCGATCGCGGGTCGCGTCACGGGAACGATCCTGACGAAGGTCGCGAATCTCGCAGAAGCCGCCGGCTCCGACCGGATCCGGTTGACGCCCTACCAGAAGCTCGTCATCCTCGACGTCCCCGACACCCAGCTGGCCACGCTGGTCGACGGGCTCGACGCGCTCGGTCTGCCATCGGCGCCGTCACACTGGCGGAAGAACCTGATGGCGTGCACCGGTATCGAGTACTGCAAGCTGTCGTTCGCCGAGACCCGGAACCGGGCCCAGGTGCTGGTACCGGAGCTCGAGCAGCGGCTCGAAGACCTCAACTCCCAACTCGACGTGCCAATCACCGTCAACATCAACGGCTGCCCGAATTCGTGCGCCCGAATCCAGATCGCCGACATCGGATTCAAGGGGCAGATGGTCAGTGGAGACGAGGCCGGGGAGGGCACTCCGGTCGAGGGATTCCAGGTCCACCTCGGCGGCAGCCTGGGCCTGGACAGCGCGTTCGGCCGCAAGCTGCGCCAGCACAAGGTCACCAGTGCGGAACTGGGCGACTACATCGAACGGGTGGTGCGCAACTTCGTGAAACAAAGACAGCAGGGCGAGCGTTTCGCCCAGTGGGCTGTACGAGCCGCCGAAGAGGATTTGCGATGAGCGCTTGCGCGAAGAGCCGGGAGCACCGATGAGTATCGAGGTGGGTGAATTGACCGAAGCTGACCTGCGTCGGCTGGCCGAGCACGGCGCCGCCGAGTTGGACGGGGCCGACGCGGCCACCCTGTTGGCCTGGACGGACGAGCATTTCGGTGGCAACTACGTGGTGGCGTCCAACATGCAGGACGCGGTGCTGGTCGATCTCGCGTCCCGGATCCGCCCCGGCGTGGACGTGTTGTTCCTCGACACCGGATACCACTTCGCCGAGACGATCGGCACCCGCGACGCCGTCGAGGCGGTCTATGACATCCGCGTGGTCAACGTGACGGCCGAGCATACGGTTGCCGAGCAGGACGAACTGCTGGGCAAGGACCTGTTCGCCCGCGACCCCAATGAATGCTGCCGGTTGCGCAAGGTCGCCCCGCTGCGCAAAGCGCTGCAAGGCTATTCGGCGTGGGTCACCGGTATCCGGCGGGTCGAGTCGCCCACCCGGGCGAATGCACCACTCGTCTCCTTCGACGAGGCGTTCGGCCTGGTGAAGATCAACCCGCTGGCCGCGTGGACCGACGAGGACATCCAGGCCTACATCGACGCCAATGGGGTGCTGGTGAATCCGCTTGTGGACGAGGGCTATCCGTCGATCGGATGCGCGCCCTGCACGGCCAAGCCCGCCGAAGGCGCCGACCCGCGCAGTGGTCGCTGGCTGGGCTCGGCCAAGACCGAATGCGGGCTCCACGCTTCGTGAGGATGATCCTGGCCGCCCATGGCAGCGCCGACCCACGGTCGGCGACGGTCACCCACGCCGTGGCCGCGCAACTCCGCACGCTACGCCCCGGCCTGGACGTACGGGTGGGTTTCTGCGAGCAGAACGCCCCAAATCTTCGTGATGTGCTTGGCGCCGTGCGGGTTTCGGCCGTCGTCACTCCGCTGCTGTTGGCAAGCGCCTATCACGCCCGCGTCGACATCCCCGGCCTCATCGAACAGTCGGGTGCCGACGTCTTGCAGGCCGACACCCTCGGGGAGGATCCGCGTCTGGTCGAGGTGATGCGCCAGCGCCTGGCCGAGGCGGATGTTGCGACCGGCGACCCGCATCTGGGTGTTCTGGTGGTGGCCGTGGGTTCATCGCGGCCCGAGGCCAACGCCCGCACCGCGACGGTGGCCGATGCTCTGGCCTACAACACCCGCTGGTCCGGGGTCGCGGTGGCACACGCCGCGGGGCCGCGACCGTCGGTCGCGGCGGGGATCGATGCACTACGTCAGCGTGGTGCGCGGCGAATCATTTTGGCGCCGTGGTTCATTGCGCCGGGACGCATCACCGACCGGGTGGCCGAGATCGGGCGTGGCGCAGGTGTTCGAATGGCCGCTCCCCTGGGCGCGCACGCCCTGCTGGCCGAAACCCTGCTCGACCGCTTCGATCAGGCGGTGGCGGCGCGGGCGGCGGCGTAGTCGCTCGCGGAGTTCGCCATACCGGTTCGGGCCCGCGTACCAGTTCACAACCTGCCATCATCGGCGATGGCGGATTCGGGGAAAGTGTCCCCACCCCCCGCCTCACGACGCGGCGCCTCAGCGCGCGGCCACCTGCACCTCGCCGGCGATCGGCGGCACCCGGGTGGCCCGCACGTACACGGTGTCACCCTCCTTCAGCCGGAGCGCCTCGGCGTCGCCGCGGGTGATCTGCGCGGTGAACGGCCCACCGGTGGTGGCGCTGACCAGCTCGACGCGGACCTCGAAACCCAGGTAGGCGATGCGTTCGATGGTGGCGCGGGTGACCCCGGTAGTCTCCGCGGTACCGTCGTCGGCCGCGATCGCCATCTCGGGATTGCGGCCGACCCGAATATCGTGGGGGCGCACCAGGATTCCGTTCAGTGACGACACCGTTCCGAGGAACGACATCACGAAGGCGTTGGCCGGGCTGTCGTAGACCTCGGTCGGGGTGCCGACCTGTTCGATGCGGCCCTTGTTGAGCACGGCGATGCGGTCGGCGACATCGAGGGCCTCGGCCTGGTCATGGGTGACAAGCACCGTCGTCACATGCACCTCGTCGTGCAGCCGGCGCAGCCAGGCCCGCAGATCCTCGCGCACCTTCGCGTCCAGCGCGCCGAACGGCTCGTCGAGCAACAGCACCTCGGGACTCACCGCGAGCGCCCGGGCCAGCGCCATCCGCTGGCGCTGACCGCCGGAGAGCTGATTGGGATAACGCGTCTGGAACCCGGCCAGCCCCACCACTTCCAGCAGGTTGTCGACCTTCTCTTTGATGTCGGCCTTGGGCTGCTTGCGGATCTTCAGCCCGAAGGCGACGTTGTCGCGCACCGTCAGATGCTTGAACGCGGCGTAGTGCTGGAACACGAAGCCGATACCGCGGCGCTGCGGCGGCACGTTGGTGACGTCGCGGCCGTTGATCGTGATGGTGCCGGTGTCGGGTTGGTCCAGTCCGGCGATGGCGCGCAGCAGCGTCGACTTGCCCGAGCCACTCGGGCCCAGTAGTGCGGTCAACGATCCGGCGGGAACCACGAAGTCGACGTCGTCGAGCGCGTTGAACTCGCCGTAGCGCTTGTTGGCGCCCTTGACGATGATCGCGTTGCTCATGCGAGTTTCACTCCTTGCTGGCTACTGGATCGCCCGTGCGCGCCGGGCATCGAGCACGACCTGGACGACGAGAACGAGAACGGCGACCGCCATCAACAGGGTCGAGATGGCGTATGCGCCGTATTCGGCGCCCCGGTTGTAGCGGTCGGAGACAAGAAGGGTCAGCGTCTGGGACTTACCGGGCAGGTTCGACGACACCATGATCACCGCGCCGTACTCGCCGAGCGTGCGGGCCACGGTCAGGACGATGCCGTAGGTCAGCCCCCACCGGATCGAGGGAAGCGTGATCCGCCAGAATGTCTGCCACCAACTGGAGCCCAGGGTGGCGGCGGCCTCCTCCTGGTCGGTGCCCAGCTCGTGCAGCACCGGTTCGACCTCGCGGATGACGAACGGCACCGTGACGAAGATGCTGGCAAGCACGATCCCGGGCAGCCCGAAGATGATCTTGAACCCGAGGCTGTTCTCCACGAAGCCGAAGACTCCTGCGGTGCCCCACAGCAGGATCAGGGCCACACCGACGACAACCGGTGACACCGCGAAGGGCAGGTCGATGACCGCCTGCAGCACCGACTTACCGCGAAACTTGTTGCGCGCCAGAACCAGTGCCGTCGGGACGCCGAAAACCACATTGAGCGGCACCACAATCGCGACGACGAGGAGCGACAACTGCAGCGCCGACACGGCCGCCGGGGTCGTGATCGACGAGAAGAAAGCACCGACGCCCGGCGCGAAGGTGCGCCACAGGATCAGCCCCACCGGGACGATCACCAGCACCAGCACGTAGGCCAGCGCGACGTAGCGGGTGAGGTAGCGCACCAGCGGTGACAGCATCATGCCGCCAACTCCTCACGCCGGGCCGCCCGCGATCCGACCGCACGCAGAATCAGCAGGACGATGAACGAAATCACGAGCAGCACAATCGAGATGGCGGCCGCGCCGGTTCGGTCATCGTTCTCGATCAGCGTCCGGATCCACTGCGACGACACCTCGGTCTCGCCGGGAACGGCACCGCCGATCAGCACCACCGAGCCGAACTCACCGATCGCCCGCGAGAACGCCAGGCCGGCGCCGGACAACAGGGACGGCAACAACGCCGGCAGGATGACCCGGGTGAAGATGATGGTGTTGTTGGCGCCCAGCGACGCCGCGGCTTCCTCGACCTCCCGATCCAGTTCGAGCAGCACCGGCTGAACCGAGCGCACGACGAACGGCAGGGTGACGAACAGCAATGCCACCCCGATGCCCCACCTGGTGTGTTGCAGGTGCAGATCGACCGGGCTGTTCGGTCCGTAGAGTGCCAGCATCACCAGGCTCGCCACGATCGTCGGCAGCGCGAACGGCAAGTCGATCACCGCGTCGACCAGCCGCTTGCCGGGGAACTCGTCGCGGGTCAGCACCCAGGCCACCAGGAGCCCGAACACCGCGTTGACCAGCGTCACGCCGATGGACACCGTCAGGGTCACCCGGAACGACTCCTGTGCGGCGTTGGAGGTGATGGCCGACCAGAATGCGGCCAAGCCACCCTTCGCCGACTGCCAGACGATCGCCGCCAGCGGCAGCAGGACGATGACACTCAGCCAGATCGATGCCGCCCCGACCCGCAATGACGTGGTGCCGTGGCGCTGTCCCCACTGACTCGGCGGCCGGCCGGAGTCACCACCGGTGAGCCCCGGCCGAGCCGCCGCAGGATTCGGTTCGACGGCTGCTGTCATCCAGTGGCCTTCTTGTAGATCTTGGTGATGGCGCCATTCTCCTTGTCGAACAGCGCCGGATCCACCGCGCTCCACCCACCGAGGTCGGTGATGGTCCACAGTTTCTGTGGCACCGGGAAATCGGCGGTGAACTCGGCCGCCACCGCCGGGTCGACCGGACGGAAACCGGCCTGCGCCCAGATCTTCTGGCCCTCCGGGGTGTAGAGGAAGTTCTTCAGGGCGGTGGCCTTGTCGAGGTGCGCGCTGGTGTTCACCACCGCGACCGGGTTCTCGATCTTGAAGGTCTGCGGCGGATTGATGTGCTCGACCGGCTTGCCCTGGCGCTCGATGTTGATCGCCTCGTTCTCGTAGCTGATCAGCACGTCGCCGCTGCCCTGCAGGAAGACGTCGGTGGCCTCGCGTCCGGAGCCGGGCCGGGTCCTGACGTGCTCGTTGACCAGTTTGGTGACGAAGTCCAGGCCGGCCTGCTGATCCTGGCCGCCGTTGCTCTTGGCGGCGTAGGGAGCCAACAGGTTCCACTTCGCCGAACCCGAACTCAACGGGCTAGGGGTGACCACCTCGACGCCGGGCTGCAACAGGTCGTCCCAGTCCCTGATGTTCTTCGGGTTGCCCTTGCGGACCACCAGGGTGACCACCGAGCCGAACGGGATGCCCTTGGTGACGTCCTTGTTCCAGTCGGACGCAACCTTGTTGGCCTTCACCAGGCGGGAAACGTCGGGCTCCACAGAGAAGTTGACGATGTCGGCCGGCTTACCGTCCACCACCGCGCGGGACTGGTCACCCGAGGCGCCGTACGACGTGGTGACCGCCACGCCCTTGCCCTCCGGGGTCGCCGCGAAGGCCGGAATGATCTTGCTCCAGCCCGGTTCGGGGACCGCGTAGGCGACCAGGGTCAGGGTGGTGTCGGCCGCGGACTGGCCGTCACCGCCTACGACGTCGCTGGAACCGCCGCCGCAGGCGGCGAGCACTGTCGCGGTGGCGGCAAGCGCCCCGGCGACCCGCCACCGGCGGAGGGACGAAGACGGAGTGGACATTGCTGGCCTTTCTCGTTGCGATCGATCGGGGTGATCCCGTCACAACGGAATGGCGATGGAGTCAGAAGCGAACTGCCGCAACCATCACCGACACCAGACCGCGGACGGGCGAGGGTGTCAGCGACAACATGCGACGTCGGCAACGGCGCACGCGCCGACGGCAATCAGAGCCAGGATGTGGCCCTCGCCGTAACCGGTTGCCGGTTGCATGGCGCGAGCTTAACAGAGTGAAGACGGCCGGCCAGCCGAGGCGTCAGCGGTTGAGCAGCCAGACCACGATCACCAGAATCAGCAGCGCGACGAGCGCAAGCGTCACGCGGGAGCGGGGCATACCGGTCATCGTGGGCGCTCGTTGTGGCCGCGGATCCGGCGCAGTACCCGGATCCCGTTGCCCAGCGAGACGTCGGACACCAGGGCGATCCCATAGCCCAGCGCCAGCACCACCGGCATCACGATGATCGTCTGGAAGACGAAGCCCAGCCCGGACAGCCACAGCTCCACGCCGTCCCACCAACTCAGGATTCCGTCCACCCGACCAGCCTATGCCGTGCCGCGGGAACCGAACATCGAGGTCACAGCAAAGTAGTCATCTGCGCCGAGAAGTAGACGCCAAGCGCCTTTCCAGTCGATGATGTCCCCATGGTTCTGCAAGCCCAGCCCGGGGGCAACGGCGCCACCGACGTGGCGGGCCTCGAATCGGCCGCGCCGCTGTCCCTCACCGCGCCGGTGCCGTACCCGCCCAGTGGGCCGCTGCGCAACCCGTTCCCGCCGATCGCGGACTATGCCTTCCTGTCCGACTGCGAGAACACCTGCCTGATCTCCTCGGCCGGCGCCGTCGAATGGCTGTGCGTACCGCGGCCGGACTCCCCCAGCGTCTTCGGCGCGATCCTGGACCGCGGCGCCGGTCATTTCCGGCTCGGCCCCTATGGGGTGTCGGTGCCGGCCGCGCGCCGCTACCTGCCGGGCAGCCTGATCATGGAGACCACCTGGCAGACCCACACCGGCTGGGTGATCGTGCGGGATGCACTGGTCATGGGGCCGTGGCACGACATCGACACCCGCTCGCGGACGCATCGCCGGACCCCGATGGACTGGGATGCCGAACATATCCTGCTGCGGACCGTGAAGTGCGTGAGCGGCACCGTCGAGCTGGTGATGAACTGCGAGCCGTCGTTCGACTACGCCCGCGTGAACGCCACCTGGGAGTACTCCGCCAACGCCTACGGTGAGGCGATCGCGCGCGCCCGCAAAGATCCGGACGCCCATCCGACACTTCGACTGACCACCAACCTGCGGATCGGGCTGGAAGGCCGGGAGGCGCGGGCCCGGACCCGGCTCAAAGAGGGCGACAACGTGTTCGTCGCGCTGAGCTGGTCCAAGCATCCGTCGCCGCAGACGTACGAAGAAGCCGCCGACAAGATGTGGCAGACCAGCGAGGCCTGGCGGCAGTGGATCAACATCGGCGACTTCCCCGACCATCCTTGGCGGTCCTACCTGCAGCGCAGCGCTCTGACCCTGAAGGGGCTGACGTATTCGCCGACCGGCGCCCTGCTGGCGGCGAGCACCACGTCGTTGCCGGAAACGCCGCAGGGTGAGCGCAACTGGGACTACCGCTACGCCTGGGTGCGCGACTCCACCTTCGCGCTCTGGGGCCTCTACACCCTGGGACTGGACCGCGAGGCCGACGACTTCTTCTCGTTCATCGCCGACGTGTCCGGCGCCAACAACGGCGAGCGCCATCCGCTGCAGGTGATGTACGCCGTCGGCGGCGAGCGCGAACTCGTCGAAGACGAACTCAACCACCTGTCCGGTTACGACAACGCCCGGCCGGTGCGCATCGGCAACGGCGCCTACAACCAGCGCCAGCACGACATCTGGGGCACCATGCTGGACTCGGTGTACCTGCACGCCAAGTCCCGGGAACAGATCTCAGACCAGCTGTGGCCGGTGCTTAAGGAGCAGGTCGAAGAGGCCATCAAGCACTGGCGTGAACCGGACCGCGGCATCTGGGAGGTGCGCGGCGAGCCCCAGCATTTCACCTCGTCGAAGGTGATGTGCTGGGTGGCGCTGGACCGCGGCTCCAAGCTGGCCGAGTTGCAGGGCGAGAAGAGCTACGCCCAGCAGTGGCGGGCGATCGCCGAGGAGATCAAGGCCGACATCCTGGCGCACGGCGTGGACAAGCGAGGGGTGTTGACCCAGCGCTACGGCGACGACGCCCTGGACGCCTCGCTGCTGCTGGTCCCGCTGGTGCGGTTCCTGCCGTCGGAGGACCCGCGGGTGCGGGCCACCGTGCTGGCGATCGCCGACGAGCTGACCGAGGACGGCCTGGTGCTGCGCTATCGCGTCGAGGAGACCGACGACGGCCTATCCGGCGAGGAGGGCAGCTTCACCATCTGCTCGTTCTGGCTGGTGTCGGCGTTGGTGGAGATCGGCGAGGTCAGCCGGGCCCGCCACCTGTGCGAGCGGCTGCTGTCTTTCGCCAGTCCGCTGCATCTCTACGCCGAGGAGATCGAGCCGCGCACCGGGCGGCACCTGGGCAACTTCCCACAGGCGTTCACGCACCTGGCGCTGATCAACGCCGTCGTGCACGTGATCCGCGCCGAGGAGGAGGCCGACAGCACCGGGGTGTTCCAGCCGGCGAACGCGCCCATGTAGGCCGATGGCCTACAAACAGGCAGATGTAGGCGGATGGCCTACTTCTTGGCGGCGTTCTTCAACATCTCGTCGACGATGGAGTGGGCCTCGCCGCCGATCGAGTCGCTGCACGCCCACGCCTCCACCACCAGGTTGGCGGCGCTGGTAAGCGCGTGCTGGCAGCCCCAACCGTCGGCATCGCGCTGGGTGGACGTCTGGGTCAGCACGGCGCCGCTGACGTCGGCGTCCTCCATATCCCACTGCGCCTGGCTGTCGCCGGTGTCGACCTCGATCGTCTTCTTCGAGCAGCGCTGCCACAGCGTCCGGGAGTCATCGACGAACTTCTGCGCCTTCTCCGGCGAGGGGTACAGCACCGCGATCTGCTCCACCCAGTGGTCGTTGTCGCTCGTCGGTTCCTGGAGCACCTGGTCACGCACGGCGGTCCAGTCGCTGCCGTCGTAAACCTTCTCCTCCGCGCCATAGATGGCGCCCAGGCAATCGCGATTGGAGACCGCGTCGGAGTTGTCGCTCATCTCCTCCGAGGTGTTGCCCACCCGGATGCCGGTGGTGTCCATGATGCCGTTGATGACGCCGACGCTGAGCATCACCCGGTCAAGGTCCGACTTCTGTAGGGTCGGCACATCGGTGCGGGTCGGTGCGCCCTTACCGGCCTGGACGGCGGTGCCGGCGGTCGTGGTGACACACCCGGACAACGCCCCGGCCGCGAGAACGGTGCTGCACAGCATGATCAGGAGGCGGCTCACAGCCGACATTCTCCCCCGGCCGGGCTCTCGGTGTGGATGAAAGCCGTATCAGTCGTCGATCTTGTCGAGCATCACCGTGGCCAGCCTGATCGCCCGGCCGGTGGCGACCCGCTCGGCGGGCGCACCGGCGGTGACCGCGGCGTCCACGTCGACGATGTAGCTGCCGGCTACGCCCACCGCGTGTTCGGTGGGGAAGCTGTCCGCGTCCCCGGCGTCACCGTTGCGGATGGTGGCCGACAGGATGTGACCGTCGGTCCGGACGTCGGTGACGGTGGCGTGCAGTTCCCCGATGGGGAGGTGAGTGGTCACGGTGGTGCCCTGGCATCCGCGCCACTGCGCGGCGAAGACGTCGAACATCCGCTGCGCCTCGGCGTTCGATCCGAAACCGACGACTCCGGCATCGACACTCGACACCGTCGCCCCCGTGCCGAAGCGGGAGAAGTCCTGCCAGGCCGCCGCACGGATGTCGCCCTGTTCGTAGACCACCCGCATGAACGGCATCACCGCGCCGAGGCAGCCGATCGGGCTGGCCGCACTGTCGTCGCGAATCCCGTTGGGAAGCACATCGAGACCCCCAAGCATGGGTGAACCGCTGGGGTCCATGGGATTTCCGACGGCGGCGGCCACTTCGGCGGCACTCGGAAGGATCTGCTCCACCGGCAGTGTCTTCGACTGCCGCGGCAGCGCGGTGCCACCGACCGTGTCGGTGCAGGCGGCCAGCACCGACATGCCGACCGCGACACACAGCACCTTCGTGAATCGCCCCCGAACGACTGACAAGTCGTTGTTGATAGCCCCTACTTCCGCGTCTTCTCGCCCGCTTTGTCGCCGGCGGCATCGGTGGACAGCGCGGCGACGAAGGCCTCTTGCGGAACGTCGACCCGCCCGATCGTCTTCATCCGCTTCTTGCCCTCCTTCTGCTTCTCCAGCAGCTTGCGCTTGCGGGTGATGTCACCGCCGTAGCACTTGGACAGCACGTCCTTGCGGATCGCCCGAATGTTCTCGCGGGCAATGATTCTCGAGCCCACCGCCGCCTGGATCGGCACCTCGAACTGCTGACGCGGGATGAGCTCCTTGAGCTTGGTGGTCATCTTGTTGCCGTACGCCGCCGCGGAGTCCTTGTGCACGATTGCGCTGAACGCGTCGACGGCCTCACCCTGCAACAGGATGTCGACCTTGACCAGGTTGGCCTCCTGCCCGCCGGCCTCCTCGTAGTCCAGGCTGGCGTAGCCTCGGGTGCGCGACTTCAGCGAGTCGAAGAAGTCGAAGATGATCTCGCCGAGCGGCAACGTGTAGCGCAGTTCCACCCGTTCGGGCGAAAGATAGTCCATCCCGCCGAGTTCGCCGCGCCGCGACTGGCACAACTCCATGATGGTGCCGATGAACTCGCTGGGGGCGATCACGGTGCACTTGACGACCGGCTCATAGACCGCGCGGATCTTGCCCTCCGGCCAGTCCGAGGGGTTGGTGACGATCTTCTCCGAATTGTCCTCCTGCACAACGCGGTACACCACGTTGGGCGAGGTGGAGATCAGGTCCAGGTCGAACTCGCGCTCGAGCCGCTCGCGGGTGATCTCCATATGCAGCAGCCCCAGGAAGCCACAACGGAATCCGAAACCGAGCGCCACCGAGGTCTCCGGCTCGTAGGTCAGCGCCGCGTCGTTGAGTTGGAGCTTGTCCAGCGCGTCACGCAGGTTCGGGTAGTCCGAACCGTCGACCGGGTAGAGGCCCGAGTACACCATCGGTTTGGGCTCCCGGTAGCCGGTCAGCGCCTCGGTCGCGCCGTGTCGCGCGGTGGTGACGGTGTCGCCGACCTTCGACTGGCGGACGTCCTTCACGCCGGTGATCAGGTAGCCCACCTCGCCCACGCCGAGCCCCTCGGTCGGCTTGGGCTCCGGGGAGACGATGCCGACCTCGAGCAGTTCGTGGGTGGCGCCGGTGGACATCATCTTGATGCGCTCACGCGGGGTGATCTTGCCGTCCACCACCCGCACATAGGTCACCACGCCGCGGTAGATGTCATAGACCGAGTCAAAGATCATCGCGCGGGCCGGGGCGTCGGAATCGCCGGTTGGCGCGGGCACCTGCCGGACCACCTCGTCGAGCAGCTCGGTCACCCCCGCGCCGGTCTTGCCGGACACCCGCAGCACGTCACCGGGTTCGCAACCGATGATGTGGGCGATCTCGCCGGCGTAGCGATCCGGGTCGGCGGCGGGCAGGTCGATCTTGTTGAGCACCGGGATGATCGTCAGGTCGCGATCCAGCGCCAGGTAGAGGTTGGCCAGCGTCTGGGCCTCGATGCCCTGCGCGGCGTCGACCAGCAGCACCGCGCCCTCGCAGGCCTCCAGCGCGCGGGACACCTCGTAGGTGAAGTCCACGTGGCCCGGGGTGTCGATGAGGTGCAGCACGAAGTCCTGTCCAGCGTCGGGCCCGGAGGTGGCCTTCCACGGCAGCCGCACGTTCTGCGCCTTGATGGTGATGCCGCGCTCGCGCTCGATGTCCATCCGGTCCAGGTACTGCGCCCGCATGTCCCGGTCGGCGACGACCCCGGTGAGCTGCAGCATCCGGTCGGCCAGCGTCGACTTGCCGTGATCGATGTGGGCGATGATGCAGAAGTTCCGAATCTGCGCCGGCGCGGTGAAGGTCTGGTCGGCGAAACTGCTGATGGGAATCTCCTGGTCGGGCGGCACTCGTGCCGGGGTGTGGCATGTCAAGGGTATCGACACCGGAGTCCCGGAGCACAATTGCGCGCCCCGACCCGCCCGTCGGGCCTCGCCTATGCTGTCGAGAATGGCGTCGCAGTGGAAGACGTTGCAGCGGTTCGCCGAGAACCTGGTGTTCAACGAGGCCCCCAAACTCATCCAGCACGGCATCCGGATGGGTATCGACGCGCTGCTCGCCAGCACCATCGCCACCGAGCCTCCGACGGCGATCACCGCGGGCCGTCCGGTCACCCGCAGCAGCGTCCCGACCGCGCACCGGGCCCGCGAGGTGAGCTACGCACCCGATCTCGACGGCCGCGCCGACCCGGGCGAGATCGTCTGGACCTGGGTGGCCTATGAGGACGATCCCACCCGCGGCAAGGACCGGCCGGTTCTGGTCGTCGGCAGGGACCGGCGCATTCTGCTCGGCCTGATGCTGTCCAGCCAGGACCACCACCGGGACGATCCGAATTGGATCGGCATCGGCGCGGGCGCCTGGGACTATGACGGGCGGCCCAGCTGGGTGCGCCTGGACCGGGTGCTCGACGTCCCCGAGGAGGGCATCCGCCGCGAGGGCGCGATCCTGGACCGGAGCACCTTCGAACTGGTGGCCGCCCGACTGCGCGTCGAGTACTCCTGGAGCTGATCCGTTCGGCGATACCCGCCGTCAAATGCCGTGCCATACTGCGAGCATGTCCGGTTCTGGCGCGCTGCACCGGTTCGATCAGCAGCCCGACCACGGCGAAGACGTGCTGGTCGGCACCTTCCGGTTCTGGTTCGTCGGCGAGCGCTGGGAGTGGTCCGACGAGGTCGCCGCGATGCACGGGTACGCGCCGGGCTCGGTCGTGCCGACCAGCGCACTGGTGCTGTCGCACAAGCACCCCGACGACCGCCTCCACGTGCAGGAACTACTCGACCGCGCCCTGCACAACGGTGAGCCGTTCTCCAACACCCACCGCGTGATCGACACCGCAGGGGCGGTGCACCAGGTGGTCGTGGTGGCCGATCGCATGGTCGACGAGTCCGGCGCCGTGGTGGGCACGGCCGGACACTACATCGATCTGACCGACACCTTCGACGAGACCCGCAAGTCGGTGCTGAGCGACGAACTGCCGGGGGTGGTCGCGGCCCGCGCGGTGATCGAACAGGCCAAGGGCGCACTGATGATGGTCTACAAGATCAATGCCGACCAGGCCTTCCGGATCCTGCAGTGGCGCTCGCAGCAGACCAACACCAAGCTGCGCGACCTGGCCGCCGAACTGGTCGAGGGGTTCAGCGAGATGCCGGCCCCGCCCGCGTCGCTGCGCAACGCCTTCGATCATCTGTTGCTGACGGTGCACGAGCGCGCCGGTAAACGAGGCTGATCACCGAATGCCGCCGTTGACGGTCTCCGAGGATCAGGTGCACGACGCCGTCGTCGTACGGGTCGCCGGCGACCTCGACGCCGCCTCGGCCGACGCGCTGCGCACCGGTCTGCGCGGCGCGCTGCCGGCCGCCGCGCAGCAGCCCTCCCGGCTACTGGTGGTCGACCTGACGGAGGTCAGCTACTTCGGCAGCGCCGGATTGAACGCCATGCTGGACTGTCGCGACGAGGCGGCGGCGCAAGACGTCACGATGACGCTCGTTGCCAAGCACCCGGTGGTGACCCGGCCCATCGAGGTCACCGGCCTGGGCGACGTCCTGCCGGTACACCCCACCGTGGCCGCCGCACTGGAAGGCACCGGGGCGCCCGGGTAACCGCCGGGGTCAGCCGCCCTGCGTGATGTAGGCGTGCAAGTGCTCGTGCTCGACCTGCAACTCCTCCATCCGGTTCTTCACCACATCACCGATGCTGACGATGCCGACCAGCCGGCCGTTCTCCAGCACCGGGACGTGCCGCACCCGGTTGTTGGTCATCAGCGCGCTCAGGTCGTCGACCGCGTCGTCGGGGGTGCAGCTCACCAGGACCGTGGTCATGATGTCGCCGACCTGCCTGCGCAGCAGTTCGGGCCCGTGCTGGTGCAGGTTGCGCACCACGTCGCGCTCGGACACCATGCCGACCACCCCGTCCGGCCCGACGACCACCATCGCGCCGATGTTGTGGGTGGCCAGTTCGGCGAGGAGACCCGTCACCGTGGTGGTCTCGGTGACGGTGGCCACCAGCGAGCCCTTGCTTCGCAAAATGTCCGCGATGCGCATCGTTCACTCCTTTGTGATCGACCTCACACCAGGCTAGGACGTACCCGGTCGCCGCGGACGCAAACGAACCGTTGAGTCAGAACCCACGCACAAGAAGTGCGAGTGGCAGGCTGCCTGAGTCCTGAATCAACGGAGTTGGACGGCGGGTAGAAACGACACCATGATCGCCATCACCCTGCTGGGCACCGGAAGTCCCATGGTCGACTCCAACCGCGCCGGGCCGTCAACCCTGGTGACGGCAGGTGACCAGTCATTCCTGGTCGACTGCGGTCGCGGCGCCCTCATGCGGGCGGCCGCGGCGGGGGTCGGTGCGGCCAACCTGACCGCGCTACTGCTGACGCACCTGCACAGCGATCACATCACCGATCTATCCGACGTCATCACCACGCGATGGGTCACCACGTTCGTGCGGACACCGCTGCCGATCATCGGACCGCCCGGCACCAGGGCGGTCGTCGACGCGACGCTGGCAGCGCTGGCCCCCGACATCTCCTACCGCATCGCCCACCACGCCGACATCACGGAGCCGCCCGCGGTGGAGGTTCACGAATACACCGACGGACCGGTGTGGGATGCCGACGGGGTGCGCATCACGGTGGCACCCACCGATCACCGCCCGGTCGAACCGACCATCGCGTTCCGGGTGGAGCATCAGGGGACCTCGGTGGTGCTGGCGGGCGACACGGTGCCCTGCGCGTCGCTCGACGAGCTGGCCGCCGGCGCGGATGCGCTGGTTCACACCGTCATCCGGAAGGACCTCGTCGCGCTGGTGCCCCAGCAGCGCCTCAAGGACATCCTCGACTACCACTCGTCGGTGGAGCAGGCGGGCGCCACTGCGGCGCGAGCCGGTGTCGGCACCCTGGTGCTCACCCATTACGTGCCGCCGCTGCTGCCGGGCCAGGAGGATCAGTGGCGGGCGTTGGCGGCCACCGAGTTCACCGGGCGTATCGAACTCGGCGACGATCTGCACCGGCTTGAGGTGCCCTGATTCTCAGGCCAGGCGGGTGATCTCGACGACCACGTCCAGATCGGTGGATCCCTCGCCGGAGTAGATGCCCTTCAGTGGCGAGACGTCGCCGTAGTCACGGCCGACGCCGACGCTGATGTACTGCTCGTTGATCTCGTTGTCGTTGGTCGGGTCGTAGTTCCACCAGCCGCCCGTCCAGGCCTGGATCCAGGCGTGGCTCTGACCGTCGACGGTGTCCCCCACGACCGCCTTGCGGTTCGGATGCAGGTACCCCGAGACATAGCGGGCGGGGATTCCCATGCCACGCAACAGAATCAGGGTCAGATGGGCGAAATCCTGACAGACTCCCTTACCCTCGCGCAGCGCGTCGAGGCCGGACGAGTGCACGCCGGTGGTGCCGGGAACGTATCGCAGCTCGGCGTGCGCCCACCGCGCCGCGGCGATGACGGCGTCGTTCGGGTTGGGGTTCTCCTTGATGATCCGCCTGCCCACCCGTTCGAGCCTGCGACTGGCCGGGGTGTAGTGCGTCGGGGTGAGCATCTCGTCGAACCGGTCCCGGACCCCTTCGGCGGCCAACCCCTCGAAGGTGATGGTCTTCGCGGGCGGTTCCGACTTGTCGGTCTCGACCACCGAGGAGGACGTGACCTCCAACTCGGTGTGCGGAGCGTGCAGGTCGAACGCCGTCACCGCGGTTCCCCAATAGTCGACGTAACGGTAGTTTCGGGTGGCCGGAACGGTTTCGACGCGGTTGAGGATGACGTTCTGCCGGGAGTCCGACCGCGGCGTGAGCCGGGCCTCGTTGTAGGAGGCGGTGACCGGGGACTTGTAGGCATAACCCGTCGCGTGCACAACGCGCATCCGCCACATCAGCTGAACCTCTTCATCTTCGGCTCTTCGCCCGAGATGCTCATCGCTACGCAAGCGCTCATCGCTAGATCTCGCCCTCCTCGATCACCAGCGCACCGTTGTGCCCGGCATCCGACCAAGCCACCCAGGGTGCGGAGTGGAAGTACTGCAGCGCCACGGCTTCACCCACATCGGCGCAGGTCGCCTGCAGGCTGGCCAACCGCTGTTCGAGCGTCTCGAGCAGCATGCCGGGGCGGATGAACTCCAACTCGCTGCGCGCGCGGCCGAGCAGCCGCTGGGCTTCGGCGGTGGCGCCGGTCCGGTTGTGCGGGTGGTGCATCAGCTCGTCGAGGCTGTGCTCGGCCAGCTTGAGCGAATAGAAGATTGAGCGCGGGAAAAGCCGGTCCAGCAACATGAATTCGACCACTCGGTTGGCGTCGAGCACGCCGCGGTAGGCCCGCAGATAGGTGTCGTGCGCACCCGCCGAGCGCAACACCGTCACCCACGCCGGCGACGACGCGCTGTCCCCCACCCGGGACAGCAACAGCCGCACCGTCATGTCCACCCGTTCGATGGCCCGGCCCAGCACCAGGAATCGGTAGCCGTCGTCGCGGGACAACGTGGAGTCCGCCAAACCGGCGAACATCGCCGCCCGGCCCTCGATGAACGAGAAGAATTCGTGCGGACCCAGCCGCCGCGCCGCGCGTTCCCGCTCGGCGAGCGCGTTGTAGGTCGTGTTGAGGCACTCCCACATGTCGCTGGACGTGACTTCCCTTGCCGAGCGGGCGTTTTCGCGGGCAGCCGAGATCGCGTCGACGATCGAGCAACCGCCCTGCAGGCCCCGGCTGAACGCCACCAGATCGGTCAGCGACCACAGGTCGAGCTGGTGCTTGGGCGGCTCGATGCCCAACACCTGCAGCAGCACCCGCGAGGTCTGGTCCGGGTCGACGCTGGAGTCCTCCAGCAGCTGATGGACGGTGACGTCGAGGATGCGGGCGGTGTCGTCGGCGCGTTCGACGTAGCGCCCGATCCAGTACAGCGCCTCGGCGTTGCGGGCCAGCATCAGCGCGTCACCGCCTGCTGTTGCTGTTGCTGTTGCTGTTGCTGTTGCTGGCCCTGCTGCTGGCCGGACTGCTCCGGGGCGCGCTCGGCCATCGTCGGTTTGACCGGTTTCGGCGGCTTGCGCACGGTCTCGGCGGCGACGAGTTCCCGTGCGGCCACCGAGGACCGCGAGGCCAGCACCCAGGTGTCCTTGGATCCGCCGCCCTGGCTGGAGTTGACCACCAGTGAACCCTCGGTGAGCGCGACCCGGGTCAGCCCGCCGGGCAGCACCCACACGTCCTCGCCGTCGTTGACGGCGAACGGCCGCAGATCCACGTGGCGCGGGGCCAGGCTGTCGCCGACCTTGGTCGGTACCGTCGACAACTGGACCACCGGCTGGGCGATCCAGCCGCGCGGGTCACCCAGGATCTTCTTGCGGACGGTCGCCAACTCCTTCTCCGAGGCGTCCGGACCGAACACGATGCCGTAGCCGCCCGAGCCCTCGACCGGCTTGATCACCAGCTCGTCGACGCGGTCGAGCACCTCCTCGCGCTCGTCGTCCAGCCAGCAGCGCAGCGTGTCGACGTTGGCCAGCAGCTGCTTCTCCCCGAGGTAGTACTCGATGATGGTCGGCACGTAGGTGTAGACCAGCTTGTCGTCGCCCACGCCGTTGCCCACCGCGCTGGAGATCACCACGTTGCCGGCGCGGGCGGCGTTGAGCAGACCGGCCACCCCGAGCACCGAGTCGGGCCGGAACTGCATGGGGTCCAGGAAGTCGTCATCGATGCGGCGGTAGATCACGTCGACCTGCCGCTCACCCTCGGTGGTGCGCATGTAGACGCTGTTGTCGCGACAGAACAGGTCACGGCCCTCGACCAGCTCGACGCCCATCTGCCGGGCCAGCAGGGAGTGCTCGAAGTAGGCGGAGTTGAACGGGCCCGGCGTGAGCACGACGACGGTGGGGTCGGCCTCGTTGGTGGCCGCGGCGTTGCGCAGGGCCCGCAGCAGATGCGAGGCGTAGTCACCGACGGCGCGCACCCGGTGGGTGGCGAACAGGTTCGGGAATACCCGCGCCATCGTGCGCCGATTCTCCATCACGTAGGAGACGCCGGACGGTGAGCGCAGGTTGTCCTCCAGGACGCGGAAGGTGCCCTGGGCGTCGCGCACCAGGTCGATACCGGCCACGTGGATGCGCACCCCGTTGGGCGGGTTGATGCCGGCGGCCTGGCGGTGGAAGTGCTCGCAGGACGTCACGAGCCGGCGCGGGATCACCCCGTCGCGCAGGATCTCCTGGTCGCCGTAGATGTCGTCGAGGTACATCTCGAGGGCCTTGACCCGCTGGGTGATGCCCCGTTCGAGCCGGGACCACTCGGCTGCCGAGATGACCCGCGGCACCAGGTCAAGGGGGAACGGGCGCTCCTGGCCGGACAGCGAGAATGTGATGCCCTGGTCGATGAAGGCGCGGCCGAGGGCCTCCGCGCGGGCCTCGAGCTCCTCGGTGTCCGACGGCGCGAGTTCGGCGTAAATGCCCTTGTAGGGTCCGCGGACGTTGCCCTGGCCGTCGAACATCTCGTCGAAGGCCTTGGCGTAGGGGCCGAGCTCGTTGTATCCGGCGAAGATGTGGTCGTGCCGGCGGGGCCCGTGCGAACCGTTGCGCTGCGACCGGCTCGCCTCGGAGGGCAGGGTGCGAAGACTCACGGTCACATGCTGCACCACGAACGCCGTTCCGGCAGGCCAGTACGGGCGGCTTTGGGAGATTGTGACCTCCACTGGTAACCTGAACAGTCATTGCCCGAGGGCCTGACGGCTCCGGTAAGACCAGTGACACCCCCAATCTTGATTACGAAGGAACTTGCGCGTGGCCAACATCAAGTCGCAGCAGAAGCGAATCCTCACCAACGAGCGCCGCAGACTGCGCAACAAGTCGGTGAAGTCGTCGCTTCACACGGCTGTCCGCGCGTTCCGGGAGGCCGCCGCCGAGGGCGACAAGGCCAAGGCGGGCGAATTGCTGGTCTCCACCAGCCGCAAGCTGGATAAGGCTGCCAGCAAGGGCGTGATCCACAAGAACCAGGCCGCCAACAAGAAGTCCGCGTTGGCCGCCGCGTTCCACAAGCTCTGATCCGGGCTCGACTCAGTTCCGGCCGCCGCCGGCGGCCAGCTGCGCCACCCGGCGCACCGTATCCTCCAGCGCGTAGTCGGGGTTGGCCGCTGCTCCCTTCACATCGGCGTTCAGTGCCGCGACCAGCCTGATCGCGGTCGCCACCGTGTCCCGTGACCAACGCCGGGACTGTTTCTGAGCCTTCTGCACCCGCCACGGCGGCAGCCCGAGTTCCGAGGCCAAGCGGTAGTGGTCCCCGGAGCGCGGGCCGACCAGCGCGATCAGGTGCACGGCCTCGGCGAGCGCGTCGGCGAGCACCACCTGCGGTTCGCCGCTCATCACCGCCCAGCGCAGCGCCTCGGCCGCGCCGGCGACGTCGCCGGTGACGGCCTTGTCGGCGATGTCGAAGCCCTTCACCTCGGCCTTGCCGCTGTGATAGCGGCGGACGGCGGCGGGGTTCACCTGCCCGTCGGTGTCGGCGACCAGCTGCGAGCAGGCCGAGGCCAGCTCCCGCAGATCGGAGCCGACCGCGTCGAGGATGGCGGTGACGGTGTCGTCGTCGACCTTGACCTTGAGCCTCCGGAATTCGGCGCGCACGAAGTCGGCGCGTTCGGCGGCCTTGGTGATCTTGGCGCACGGGTGGACCTGCGCGCCGAGATCCTTGAGCTGACCGGCCAGCGCCTTGGCCCGCCCGCCGCCCGAGTGCACGACCACCAGGACCGTGCCGGGCGGCAGGTCGGCGGCCGCCGACGCGACCAACTCCGCGGCTTCCTTGCCCGCCTCACCCGCGGCCTCCAGCACCACCACCCGCTCGTCGGCGAACAGCGACGGGCTGAGCAACTCGGCGAGCTCGTTGGTGGATACCTCGCCCGCGCGCAGCCGGTTCTCCGGCACGTCGGGGGTGCCCGCCGCCACGCGGGCCGCGCGGATCACCTGACCGATGGCCCGCTCGACGAGCAACTCCTCGTCACCCAGGATCAGATGCAGGCCCGGCAGCGTCGCACTCACCCGACGATCGTTGCACGGCGCGCCGACACCACCGTGGCGGGCCCGGTGGGCGCGGCGGCCTCACTGCTGCCCGGCCAGGGCGGCGGATAGGTACCAGGCGACCAGCCCCAGCAGTCCGCCGGCGCCCGCCGACCGGAACCACCGCCGGCGCCACAGCGCGACCGCCACGACGGTGGCGCCGCCGACCAGCACCAGCCCCGCCCAGCCCGAGGGCACCGGCACCGCGGCCGCGGGCAGCGCCGCCCCGGTGTCTGCGACCCGCAACAGCCACCACAGTTCGGGTCCGGTGAACCGGATCAACAAGCCCGCGGCCGACGGCCACATCGGACACAGGGCCGCGGCCGCGGTGCCGAGCAGCGTGATCGGCGGAATGACCACGGCCACAGCCAGATTGGCGAGCACACCGACCAGGCTCAGCCGCCCCGAGATGGCCGCGACCAACGGCGCGGTCACCAATTGCGCGGCCAGCGCAATGCAGATGCCGTCGGCCAGCGGCTTCGGCACGCCGCGGGCCGTCAGCCGGGCCGACCAGGCCGGCGCCAGGACGACCAGCGCAGCCGTCGCCGACACCGACAGGGCGAATCCCACGTCCACCGCGAGCTGCGGCGCCGCGATCATCAGCGCGATGACGCTGGCCGACAACACCGGGATGGCCTGGCGCCGGCGCCCCGAGAGCACAGCCAACAAGGCGATCGCACCCATCACCGCCGCGCGCAGCACGCTCGCGCTCGGCTGCACCACGACGACGAACAGCACGAGCGCCGCGGCCGCCAGCGTGACCGCCGGCCGCGGCCCGATAACCCGGGCGCACAACAGCACCGCGCCGCACACGATCGTGACGTTGGCCCCCGAAACCGCGGTCAGATGAGTCAGCCCGACGGTCCGGAACTGCGCGGCCGTCGCGGGGGCGACCGCCGAGGTGTCCCCGAGCACCAACCCGGGCAGGATCGCGGCCTGATCGGGCGGCAACACCCCTCGGGCCGCGGCGGCGAACCCCGCGCGCACCGCCTGCGCGGCGCGTTGCAAGACCCCCGCGCGCCCCCGTGCCGGTTCGCCGACGGCGGTCAGCACCGCCACGGTGAGGTCCCGGCGGGTGGGCCTGCCGACCCGGGCGCGGAATCGCACCGGCTGACCGGCGATGAGATCGCCGAAACCGGCCGCGGACGCGAACACCAGCACCTGCCCGGAGCTGTCGTCATCACCTAGGCGGTCCAGGGCGGCCCGGAACATCAGCCGGCCGTTGCTCAGCGGGCGCGGGCTCTCCCCCGGTGTCACCGTCACCCACGACGTGCTGCCGAATCGGTGCGCAACGGGGTGGTCGCGAACGGCGTCGCTGCGCAGGCCGACGGCGAAACCGAACCCCGCGCCGACAACGGCCACGCCGATCACCCCGGCGCCCCCGGCCCGCAGCAGGCCGCCGCCGGGGCGCCGGACCGCCAGCAACCCGACGGCGCCGCACGCCAGGCATGCGGCGGCGACGCCGGGCCCGACCGGCCAGACGATGCCTGCCGCCGTCACCGACCAGGCCGCGAGCGCGGACGGCACCAGCCGCAGATCCAGCGCGGGGTCGGGCCGCACGGGTCAGACCCGGACCAGGTTGCGCAGCTTCTCCAACCGGGCCGGCCCGATGCCGTCGACCTCGCCGAGCTGGTCGACGCTGGTGAACTTCCCGTTGGCCTGCCGCCACGCCACGATCGCGCCCGCGGTGACCGGCCCGACACCGGGCAGCGCGTCGAGCTGGTCGACCGTCGCGGTATTGAGGTCCACCGGACCCGCCGGTGCCGTGGTGGAGGACGCCGTTTCGCCGTCGGGGGCCGCGGGCGTGCCGGAGCTCACCGAACTGCCCAGCGCGGGCGGTTGCCCGGCCGGCGCCGTGATCCCGACGACGATCTGTTCACCGTCGCCGACATGGCGGGCCAGGTTCAGACCCATGGTGTCGGCGCCGTCGAGCGCGCCGCCGGCGGCCGAGACGGCGTCGGCGATCCGCGCACCGGGCGCCAGGGTCACCAGGCCCGGCGCGTGGACCAACCCGACGACGCTGACCACGACGGGCTGCCCCGGTTCACCCGCCGGGGCGGCCCCCGGGCGCGGAGCGGCCGAGGAAACCATCTCCACCGGCGGCAGCTTCGCCGAGACCACCGGAGCGGGGTCGTCCCGCATCAGAGTGAAGACGGTGACGAGCACCGCGACCCCGGCGGTGGCCGCCAGGGCGATCCCGCCCGCGCGGCCGGGATCGGCGCGGATCGCGGCCCACCACCGCTGCCGGCCCCGGGCCTGGCCGTCGGGGATCCAGCTGGGCACTAACTCGGCTTCCTCGTCGTCCGCCGGTTCGGCGGCCGGGTCCGGCGAGGCGCCCAGGCGGCGCTGAAGCGCGGCCAGCGGTTGCTCAATTCCCATGCGAGAAGGCTAGTTTCGGCACCCGACCCGGTCGGGTCGCCGGGAGCGCCTGGCCACCAGGTTGTGGATGAATCCGGAACTGTGCAGAGGACCTCAGCCGCCGGCCACGGCCGCGTAGTGTACAAACTGCGCACAGTGTCTTCTGAGGAGAATTCGATGACCGCATCCGCCGACCGGCCGCTTCGGGTGATCCAGTGGACCACCGGCAACATCGGCCGCCGCTCGCTGCACGCCATCATCGGGCGGCCGGACATGGAACTGGTCGGGGTGTACGCCCACGGCGCCGACAAGGTGGGGGTGGACGCCGCCGAGTTGTCCGGCTGGCCACTGGGAGAAGGCAAGCCGACCGGGGTTACCGCCACCAACGACATCGACGCGCTGCTGGCGACAAAGCCGGACGCCTGCTGTTACAACCCGCTGTGGCCCAGCATCGACGAGCTGGTCCGACTGCTGGAGGCCGGTGTCAACGTGTGCGCCTCGGCGGCCTGGATCACCGGAGGCAAGCAGACGCCCGCGGACCTCGACCGCATCAGAAAGGCCTGTGCGACGGGCAACTCCACCATCTTCGGCAGCGGCGCACATCCCGGGATGACGAACATGGTCGGCATGGTGCTCTCCGGCGCGTGTGAGCGGGTCGACGAGATCCGCATCACCGAGTCGGTGGACTGCTCCACCTACGAGTCGGCGGGCACCCAGTCGGCGATGGGATTCGGCTGCGATCCCGACACCCCGGGCCTGGCCGAAAGTGTGCGCCGGGAAAGCGAGGTGTTCGCCGAGTCCGCGGCGATGATGGCCGACGCCATCGGCGCCGATCTGGACCGGATGACCTTCGACGTCACCTTCACCACCGCCACCGGCGACTCCGACCTGGGCTTCATGACCATCCCGGCGGGCACTGTCGGCGGCGTGTACGGCTATCACCGCGGCTGGGTCGGGGACCGCAACGTGGTCAGCGTCGGCTTCAACTGGATCATGGGCAGCCACGTCACCCCGCCGAAGCCACTGGAGCACGGCCATGTGATCCAGGTGTTCGGGGTGCCCAACATGCGCACCGTACTGCACTGCCTGCCGCCCAAGGGCTGGACCGGGCCCGGATTCATGGGACTGGGGATGATCTACACCGCGATGCCGGTGACCAACGCGGTGCCGGCGGTGGTGGCCGCCGAACCCGGCATCGTCACCCTGGCGGACCTGCCCCCGGTGACGGGACGGTTCGCCGCGAAATAGGCGAATGTTCTGGTTCGCCGAGTCGCCGGTCGCGCGGACCTTCGCCGGGTAGCTTTCCGCGCTATGCAACTTCAGCGCCGACATTTCATCTCCGCCCTCGGCGGTGCCGCGATGGCCGCCCCGCTGCTGGCCTCCTGTTCCCGCCCCGACAGCCCCAAGACAGGGGGCACCGACGCCACCGGCGGCACGTCGGCAACCCCGAAATCCCCGGTTCCGCCCCCGGTGAGCGGTGAGCCCGGAACCCTGCTCAGCCAGGAACCCCAGGACACGGCCATCAAGGGCGCCCGGGCCTGGCGGATCCGGTATATCTCCCGCGACGTGAACGACGTCGCCCACGAAGCCAGCGGCCTGGTCATCGCCCCGGCCGCCCGCGGCGACAACCGCCCGGTGCTGACCTGGTGCCACGGCACCACCGGTCTCGGCGACGCCGCCTGCCCGTCGGCCCAACCCGACCCGGCCCGGGAACTGATCACCTACTTCGAACCGCGGGCCACCCAGCAGATCGACTACGGGGTGCCCGGCCTGCAGGGGTTCATCGACGACGGCTGGGTGGTGTGTGCCACCGACTATCAGGGCCTGGGCACACCGGGGATGCATCAGTACACCGTCAACATCACCAACGCCCGCGACGGGGTGTACATCGCGCGCGCGGCCGCGAAACTCGACACCGGTGCCGGCGCGACACTGGGGTGCGCGGGCTGGTCGCAGGGCGGCGGCGCGGCCGCAGCCGTGGCCGAACTCGACAAGGCGGACTTCGGCGATCTGAAGCTGATCGGCACCGTGGCGATGTCGCCCGGGGTGAGCAAGATCGGTCTGGAGATCCCGTCCCCGATGACCGCCGCGCTCAGCGGCGCCGCCGTCGCCCCGGACTCCCATCTGGTGATGTTGCTGGCGGGCATCCAGGCCGCCAATCCCTCGAAACTGAAACTGCCGGAAGCATTCTCACCGTTGGGGGTGGACATCATCGAAGCCGCCTGGAACAACCAGCCGGTGCACCACCTCAACGACACCATCGCCCGGATGTTCCGGCTCAAGGGTGCGGTGCTCAACCCGAAGCCGCCGAACTTCGACGCCTGGAAGGCCGCGATCGTCGCCAGTTCCGCGGCTCAGCGCAAACCCATTGCGCCCGTTCTGGTGTGCGTCGACTCGTTCGACGGCGGCACGGTGATCCCGGTGGCCTGGCAGACCGGTTACGTGGACGCGGTGGAGGGTTTCGGCGGTGCCGTCGAGGTTCGGGACTACCCGCATGACGACCACTTCTCGCTGCCGCAGAGCTGTGTCGGTGACGCCAGGGCCTGGCTGAACAAGCTGCGCGGCTGAGGTCACGGCGCCAGCGCCACCACGACGCCGACCGCGCCGGGCCCGAGGTGCACGCCGAGCACCGGCCCGAGGTCGGTGACGACCGCCGGACCGCAGGCCGGCAGCGCGCTCTCCAGGGTGGCCGCGACCTCGGCGGCACCGCCCGGGTTGTCCACGTGCTGCACGGCGAGCGCGGCCCGGCGTTCGCCCACCACGTTCAGCACCTGCTCGATCATCGCCGCCGTGGCCTTGGAGGTGGTCCGCACCCGCTGCGCCAACACGAGTTGGCCCTGCTCATCGATGCGCAGCAGGGGTTTGAGGGCCAGCGCGGTGCCCAGCCAGGAGGCCGCGGTGCCGATCCGGCCGCTGCGGCGCAGGTTGTCCAGGCGGTGCACGACGATGTAGGCCCGGACCTCGGCGGTCGCCGCCCGGGCCCGCGCCGCAACATCGTTCAGGTCCGCACCGCCGGCGGCGGCTCGGGCCGCGGCGAGCGCGACGAATCCGGTTCCCATGGCCGCCGACTTGGAGTCGACGACGCGCACCAGTCCGGCGAACTCCGCGGCGGCATGCTCGGCGGCACCGAGGGTGCTGGACAACGCTCCCGAGATGTGAACGGCGACAACGCCGTCCCCACCACTGTCCAGCACGGCCTGCCGGTACAGCGCGCTCAGCTCGGCGGGGGTGGCGCCCGCGGTGGTCACATGCCCGCGGGTGTACAGATCGGCGGGTACGTCATCGACCCCGTCGCACAGGTCGTGCCCGTCGACCAGGACATGCAGCGGCGCAACCCGGATGTCCCATCTGTGGGTCTCCGCCGCCGGGAGCCGGGCCGACGAGTCGGTCACCACGACGACCGCCATCGCTCAGTCGCCGGGCTTCTCGTCCGACACCCCGGCCTCGGCGAGGGCTTTGAGCATCAACTCGGCGACGGCCTGGTGTGCCGGGAAGCTCCAATGGATTCCGTCGGGGTTCCCCCGGCCTGCCAGCATCTCCTCGGCCACGGCCTGTTTCAGGTCCACCAGCGGGATGCGGTGTTCGTCGGCCCATTCGGTGATCGCTGCGACGGTGCCGGGCCTACCGTGGTGGGCCTTGCCGTAGGTGTCGGCGATGTGCACCGACGGCAGCGAAGCCACGACCGGGATGCCGGGACGGTTGAAATCGATCGCGGCGCGGGTCATTTCGAGGTACTCGACGGTCAGCCGCGGCGGCAGCGCCGACCGGGCGACCGGTGACAGCCGCGGCTGCACCCAGCCGTAGCCGTCCCGTGCCCACCGCCGCAGCCACGCGGGCCGGACATAGCGGATGAGTTCGCGCAGTGCGGTCGGCAGCGGCGAGGGTAGCGAGTCCATCCCGCTGGTCGCGAAGACGACCGCACCGGCGCGCGGTAACGCCGCCCACGACCGCGGGTCCTGGGTGGCCGCCCACCACACGTCGCGGCAGGTCCAGCCGATACGGCCAATCAGTTCGAGATCCCAAGACAGTTGTGTGGCAACGATATTCGGCCAGATCCGCGGATCGTCGGCGGGCAGGCCGCCCTGCGGTCCGTAGTACGACAACGAGTCGGCGAAGACCAGCAGAGTCTTTCGGGGGTCTTCAGAGGACATCGTTGGCGACCTGCGCGGAGGCGTTCCACACGTCCAGTCTCCAGCGGATGTCGTCGGGACACCCACCGGCCGGACCGTGCCCCGACAGTTGCGCCCAGCTGGCGTTGCCCATGCCGCCGAGCACCGGCCAGGAGTCGACCGGAAGCCGCAACAGCGCGGCGGTCAACGCGGCGATCAGCCCGCCGTGTGCCACCAACACCACCGGGCGATCGGAGTACTCGTCGCCCCAATCCGGCTCGCCGGCAAGCAGTTCGGCGACCAGCGGCAGGCTGCGATCGGCGACGTCGATGCGGCTCTCACCGCCGTGCGGCGCCCATGTCGCGTCGTCGCGCCAGGCCAGCCGGGCACCCGGGGCCCCGGCGTCCACCTGCTGATGGGTCAGCCCCTGCCAATCGCCCAGATGGGTCTCCCGCAGCCGGGTGTCGACCTGCACCCGTAACCCGGTGCGCTCCCCCAGGGCCACCGCGGTGTCGTAGGCGCGCCGTAGATCCGAGGAGACGATCAGCAACGGCTGGCGCTTGGCCAGCACCTCGGCGGCCGCGACCGCCTGGGCGCGTCCGAGGTCGGTCAGTTCGGTGTCCAGCTGACCCTGCATCCGGCTGTCGGCGTTGGACTGGGTCTGGCCATGGCGCAGCATCACGAGCCGGCGCACCCTCATGACGGCTCCGAGGCGTCGACGTCGTCGAGTGCGACCTCGACCAGCGGGCAGTCCCGCCACAGCCGGTCCAGGGCATAGAAGTTGCGCTCGTCCTCATGCTGGATGTGCACCACGATGTCGACGTAGTCCAGCAGCACCCAGCGGCCCTCCCGGGTGCCCTCGCGGCGGGCGGGCTTGTACCCGGCCAGTCGCATCTTCTCCTCGACCTCGTCGACGATCGCGTTGACCTGACGCTCGTTGGACGCAGATGCGATGACGAAGCAGTCGGTGATCACCAACTGGTCGGACACGTCGATGACTACGACGTCCTGGGCGAGCTTGGCGGCGGCGGCCCTGGCCGCCACGGTGGCCATCGCGACGGCATCGGGCGAGGCGCTCACGGGCTCCCGTCCTCGATACTCACGCCGGCCATCCGGCCGATTGGGCCGATCTTGCGATACAGCCCCCGCTTGGAGACGTACTGGACGACGCCGTCGGGGACCAGGTACCAGATCGGCCGGCCCTGCGCCGCCCGGGCGCGACAGTCGGTGGACGAGATCGCCAACGCGGGCACCTCCACCAGGGTCAGCGCCTCCTCGGGCAACTCGTCGAAGGCACCGACGATGTGCTGGCCGTTGAGTTCGTAGCCGGGTCGGCTGACGCCGATGAACTTCGCCAGGGCGAACAACTCCTCCCAGTTCTGCCAGGACAGGATCGAGGCCAGCGCGTCGGCGCCGGTGATGAAGTACAGATCGCTGTCCGGGTTGAGCGCGCGCAGGTCGCGCAGTGTGTCGTTGGTGTAGGTCGGGCCCCCGCGGTCGATGTCGACGCGGCTGACCGAGAACCGGGGGTTGGATGCGGTGGCGATCACCGTCATCAGGTAGCGGTCCTCGGGTGGCGTGACATCGCGGGACTTCTGCCAGGGCTGCCCGGTCGGCACGAACACCACCTGGTCGAGTTCGAACAGGTCGGCCACCTCGCTGGCCGCGACCAGGTGACCGTGGTGGATGGGATCGAACGTCCCACCCATCACGCCGAGTCTGCGCCGAGCCGTAGAAACCACGATTGACCAGCTTACGTGAGCGACGATCGCGCAGGTCAGACGCCGGGTGACGGCGCTACACCGGCAAGAGCTGGTCGATCACCGCGGCGAGCTGCTTGGCCGAGCGGCACTCGTGCATGGTGATGACGTCCTCGTAGCGCGGCACCGCCGAATCGCCGCTGCCCCACAGGTGCCGCGGCTCGGGGTTGAGCCAGTGCGCGTGCCTGCTGGCGCTGACCATGTGGGCCAGCACGTCGGTGGCGGGGTTGCGGTAGTTGGTGCGCGCGTCACCGAGCACCAGCAACGAACTGCGCGGCGAGAGCACGTTGTGGAAGTTCTCGGTGAACGACACGAACGCGTTGCCGTAGTCGGAGTGTCCGTCCCGGGTGTACACCCCCGCCTCGCGGGTGATGCGCTGGATCGCGACGGCCAGGTCGGCGTCGGGGCCGAACAGGTGGGTCACCTCGTCGGTGGTGTCGATGAAGGCGAACACCCGCACCCGGGAGAACTGTTGGCGCAGCGCGTGCACCAGCAGCAGGGTGAAGTGGCTGAAGCCGGCCACCGAGCCCGACACGTCGCAGAGCACCACGAGTTCGGGCCGGGCCGGTCGCGGCTTGCGCAGCACCACATCGATCGGCACCCCGCCGGTGGACATCGACTTGCGCAACGTCTTGCGCAGGTCGATCGCCCCGGCGCGGTGGCGCCGGCGCTTGGCCGCCAGCCGGGTCGCCAGCATCCGGGCCAGCGGCGCAACGACCTTGCGCATCTGGCGCAACTGGTCGCCGGAGGCCCGCAGGAACTCCACGTTCTCGGCCAGCTGCGGGATGCCGTACATCTGCACGTGATCGCGGCCGAGCTGCTCGGCGGTGCGCCGCTTGGTCTCGTTCTCCACCAACCGCCGCAGCTGCTGAATCTTCTGGGCGGCAAGGGCTTTGGCGATCTGCTCCTGGGTGGGGGTGGGGTCGTCGCCGTGCGGCGCCAGCAGCCCGGCCAGCAGCCGGCCCTCTAGTTCGTCCAGACCCATCGCCTTGAGCGCCTGATACGACGAGTACGACGGGCCGCGGCTGGAGGTGTAGCGGCCGTACGCCTCGACGATCTGGGCGATCATGGCGACCAACCGGTCGTCCATGTCGGCGATCTCGGGGTTCTCGGCGAGCAGGTCGAGCAGCATCGCGCGCATCGCCTCGATGTCCTCTGGCGGCAACCCCTGCGGGTCGTCCGAGTCGGCGCCCTCATCGAGCAGGATCGTCCGCCCACCCAGTGCGGCCGGCCACCACAGGTCGAACATCGCGTCATAGGTCTGCCGATGGTCGGCGCGGCGCAGCACCGCGCAGGCCAGCCCCTCCCGCAGCGCCTCCCGATCCCCCAGTCCCAGCACCGTAAGCACCCGCCCGGCGTCGACGGTCTCCGACGGGCCGACCGAGATGCCCTGGGCGCGAAGGGCTTCGACGAAGCCGACGAGGTGGCCGGGCAGCCCGTGCGGGGCCAGCGGCTGTGGGGGACGCACCCGGCGGACGGCCATCTGACGCCCCTCTAATTCAGCCGGAGCTCGCCGGCGGCGCGCTGCTGGTCGGACTGGTGTTTGAGCACCACACCCAACGTCGCGGCGATGGTGGCGTCGTCGATGGTGTCCATACCCAGCGCCAGCACGGTGCGGCCCCAGTCGATCGTCTCGGCCACGGACGGCAGCTTCTTGAGCTGCATGCCGCGCAGCACGCCGATGATGCGGACCAGCTCGGCGGCCAGCGACTCGGGCAGTTCGGGCACCCTGGACAACAGGATGCGCCGCTCGAGATCGGGGTCGGGGAAGTCGATGTGCAGGAACAGGCAACGACGCTTGAGCGCCTCGGACAACTCGCGGGTGGCGTTGGAAGTGAGTACCACGAACGGGGTTCGCGAGGCGGTGATGGTGCCCAGCTCCGGGACGGTCACCGCGAAATCGGACAGCACCTCCAGCAGCAGGCCCTCGATCTCGATGTCGGCCTTGTCGGTCTCGTCGATCAGCAGGACGGTCGGCTCGGTGCGCCGGATGGCGGTCAGCAGCGGCCGCGACAGCAGGAACTCCTCGCTGAAGATGTCCGACTTCGCCTGATCCCAGTCGTTCGACCCGGACTGCATCCGCAGAATCTGCTTGGCGTGGTTCCACTCGTAGAGCGCTCGGGCCTCGTCGACGCCCTCGTAGCACTGCAGGCGAACCAGTCCCGAGCCGGTGCACTGGGCGACCGCACGGGCCAGTTCGGTCTTGCCGACGCCGGCGGGACCCTCGACCAGCAGCGGCTTGCCCAGCCGGTCGGCGAGGAAAACCGCGGTGGCGGTGGCGGTGTCGGGCAGGTAGCCCGTCTCGGCCAGGCGCCGCGCGACATCGTCGATGTCGGCGAACAGCGGTGCCGGGCGCGCCGGGGTTTCAGTCACGAGTGCTCCTGTCGTTGCTCAGGCGGGCCGGGTGTGGCCGTCGCCCCAGACGATCCACTTGGTCGAGGTCAGTTCGGGCAGGCCCATCGGGCCGCGGGCGTGCAGCTTCTGGGTGGAGATGCCGATCTCGGCACCGAAACCGAACTGCTCGCCGTCGGTGAACGCGGTCGACGCATTGACCATCACCGCGGCGGCGTCGACCCGCTCGGTGAACCGTTGGGCCGCAGCCAGATCGGTGGTCACGATGGCCTCGGTGTGGCCGGTGCCGTAGGTGTTGATGTGGTCGATCGCGGCGTCGAGCCCGTCGACCACGGCCACCGCGATGTCCATCGAGAGGAACTCGGCCCGTAGTTCCTCTTCGGTGGGCTGGTCGTGCACGGTGACGCCGGCGTCGGCCAGCGCGCCGGTCAGCCGCGGCAGCGCCGTGCCGGCGACGGCGGCGTCGACCAACAACGTCTCGGCGGCGTTGCAGACACTGGGCCGACGGGTCTTGGCGTTCAGGATGATTCGCTCGGCGACATCGAGGTCGGCGGACGAATGCACGTAGACGTGACAGTTGCCCACACCGGTCTCGATGGTGGGCACCGTGGCGTCACGCACCACGGCGTCGATAAGGCCGGCGCCGCCGCGCGGGATGACCACGTCGACCAGCCCGCGGGCCTGGATCAGGTGGGTGACGCTGGAGCGATCGGAGCTGGGCAGCAGTTGCACGGCGTCTTCAGGCAGGCCCTCGCCGGCCAGCGCGCCGCGCAGCACCCGCACCAGGTCGGCGTTGGACTTCGCCGCGGAGGAACTGCCGCGCAGCAGCACGGCGTTGCCGGATTTCAGCGTCAACCCGAAGGCGTCGACGGTGACATTGGGCCGCCCCTCGTAGACGATGCCGACGACGCCGAGGGGAACCCGCTGCTGACGCAGCTGCAGGCCGTTGGGCATGGTGCGACCGCGAAGCACCTCGCCGATCGGGTCAGGCAGCCCGGCCACCTGGCGCAGGCCGGCGGCGATCCCGTCGACGCGCTGCGGGTTCAGCGCGAGCCGGTCCAGCATCGCCTCGGGCGTGCCCGCGGCGCGGGCGGCGTCGAGGTCCTCGGCATTGGCGGCCAGGATCTGGTGGACATGGGCCAGCACGGCATCAGCGGCGGCGTGCAGCGCGCGGTCCTTCGCCGTGGTGGTCAGCGAGCCCAGGGTGCGGGCGGCGACCCGCGCCCGGCGGGCGGCGTCATGGACCTGGGAACGCACATCGGACCCCGACACCGGGCCCGCCAGGGCCCCGGCCTCGGCGGGTGCGCGCACGCTCATCGCCCCAGCGTATCGGTCTCCCTACCAACCGGCAGGTGGGGGCTGCCCGACCTAGTAGCTCTCGGTGGCCCAGGCGCCGTCGGGGTAGGGCGGCACCCGGCCCGCGTACACCCCGTCGGTCAGCGTGCACAGGGTGTCCGAGATGGTGCCCGCGTTCGCCAGCGTCGTGACGTCGTCACCGCCGCCGGTGACCCGGGCGACCACCGCCTGCCAGAAGTAGGCGATGCCGCCGTGCTCGTACCAGACGAACCAGACGTCGCCCCGGTGGCCGGCGCGGATCATCCGGCGGAACGGCAGGGAGGGATCCTGGACCGCATCTCCGCTGTTGAACGGCGCGCCGACGTCGGCGATCGGCCCGACGAGGGTGCGCAGCGCCGACGGCAGCCGGGTCACGCTGGGAACCTCCTGGACCGGCGTGCTCAGCGCGCAGCGGGTGTTCGGCGCGGCCGCAGCCGGGCTCGCCAGGGTCGCCGTCGCGGCCACCGCGACGGCGACCGCGAGAATGCCCCGGGCCAGCGTCTTCATCGTCCCCCGAGGGTAGCTTTGCGCACATGTGTCCGGCGGCTTTCTCCTCCGGTGGTGATCAGCGGCCCACCCGGCTGTGCGTGGTCGGCAGCGTGAACATGGACCAGTTCTTCACCGTCGTGGCGCTGCCCCGGCCCGGCGAGACGGTGCTGGCGTCCAGCACGACCACCGCTCCCGGCGGCAAGGGCGGCAACCAGGCGGTCGCCGCGGCGCGGGCCGGGGCGATCGTGCAATTCGTCGGCGCGATCGGCGCGGATGCGGCGGGGGCGCAGCTGCGCGGCCACCTGCTCGACAACGGCGTCGGTCTCGACGGCGTCGAGGAACTGCCGGTGCCCAGCGGCGGCGCGGTGATCACGGTCGATCCCGCCGGAGAGAACCAGATCGTCGTTGCGCCCGGCGCCAACGCCCACCTGACCCTGGCGTCGGCGGCGGCGCGCGCGGTGATCGCCGACTGCGAGGTGCTGTTGGTGCAGTTGGAGATCCCGATCGCCACCGCGGTGGCCGCCGCCCGGGAGGCGCGTTCGGTGGGGGCGACCGTCATCGTCAACGCCTCCCCGGCAAGTCCCGACGCGGCCGGGCTGGCCGAGTTGGCGGCGGTGACCGACGTGGTGGTGGTCAACGAGGCCGAGGCGGCGCACTGGGGCCACAAGACACCGCATCGCGTCGTCACCCGCGGCTCACGCGGGGCGTGCTATCGGGGCGTCGACGGCGACTTCGACATGCCGGCACCGGAGGTGGAGCCGATCGACACCACCGGCGCCGGCGACGTTTTCGCCGGCGTGCTGGCCGCCCACTGGGCCGGCGGGGGCCGACGGGCGCTGCGGCGGGCCGCGGCGGCCGGCGCCCTGGCCACCCTGGTGCCCGGCGCGGGTGGCTGCGCGCCGTCCGCCGAGGCCGTCGACGATGTTCTGGGCGCTAACCGGATCGCTTAATCCTGCGGCGATAGTGTGCAGTCGATGAGTACCGGCGACACCCCCCGCCCGCCCGACGGTGACTGGCTGGGCACCCCGTTCCTGAAGTTCACCCGCGAGGGGGCGTTCGGCGTCTGCCGACTCGACCGCCCCGAGGCGCGCAACGCGATGACACCGGCGATGTACTTCGGCATCAAGTACGCGGTCAACCATGTTGGTTCCGACCCGGACCTGGCCGGGCTGCTGATCACCGGCACCGGTGACGTCTTCGCCCCGGGCGGCGACATGGGCGGTGGCGGCGTGGACAACTGGCTGACGTTCGGCTCCGCGCTGGGCATGGATGCGATGCCGTTTGACACACTGCGTCAGTCGGCCAAGCCGGTGGTGGCCGCCGTCAACGGGCTGTGTCAGGGCGGCGGCCTGCAGATCGCACTGTGCGCCGACATGGCGGTGGTCAGTGAGCGGGCCACCTTCCGGGTGCCCGAGCTGTACCGCGGAATCGCCGACACCTACTACAGCCAGATGCTGGCCCGGCTGATCGGGCCGGTCCGCACCCGCGACCTGATGTTCACCGGCCGCACCCTGACCGCCGCGGAGGCGCAGGATTGGGGCATGGTCGCCCGGGTGGTGCCGCACGACGAGCTGCTCGATGCGGCCCGCGAGGTGCTCGCCCAATGCTGCCGCACCGCACCCGGCGCCCGGTCGGTGGTCAAGGCCAGCATCGACAACTACCTGGGGCTCTACGACCGGATCGGCATGCAACGCAGCCTTGGCTCGCCGGAGTCCATCGAGGGCTTCATGGCATTCAAGGAGCGGCGCTCCCCGGAGTGGGTGCACCCTGACCTGCGGATCGACGGCAGGCTCTAGGTCCGCCGTACCGTGGGTCGGATGGCATCCGATCAAATGAAGAACGGCCGACTCTGGGTCCCGCTGATCATCGGACTCATCCTGGGCGCGGCCGTTGCCACGTCGACCGGTCACTGGTGGTGGTCGACAGTCGGGGTCCTGATCGGCGCCGCGGCCGGCGGTGTCATCGAACTGGTGCGCCGCCGCGCGCAGCGACGCTGATCACTCCGCCGGGATGTCCCGTTCGATCTCGGCCAGCCAGATTCTCGCCGACATGTCCGACGGCGCCCGCCAGTCACCGCGCGGCGAGAGCGAACCGCCGTGCGACACCTTCGGGCCGTTGGGCAGCGCGGATCGCTTGAACTGGCTGAACGAGTAGAACCGTTGGGCGAACACCTGCAGCCAGTGCCGGATCTCTTTGAGCGAGTAAGCCGGTCGCTTCCCTTCCGGGAAACCGGGCGGCCAACCGCCGCGGTCGGGGTCGCTCCAGGCATGCCAGGCCAAGAACGCGATCTTCGACGGTGAGAAGCCGTACCGCAGTACCTGAAACAGCGAGAAGTCCTGCAGTGAGTACGGGCCGACCTTGGCCTCGCTGCTCTGGATCTCTTCGTCCTCGCCGGTCGGTACGAGTTCCGGGGTGATCTCGGTGTCGAGCACCGACTGCAGGATGACGGCGACCTCGTCGTCGAATTCGCCGGAGCCGATGACCCACCGGATCAGATGCTGGATAAGCGTTTTCGGCACGCCGCCGTTGACGTTGTAGTGCGACATCTGGTCGCCGACACCGTAGGTAGACCAGCCCAGCGCCAGTTCGGACAGGTCGCCGGTGCCCAGCACGATGCCGCCACGCTGGTTGGCGATCCGGAACAGGTAGTCGGTGCGCAGGCCGGCTTGTACGTTCTCGAAGGTGACGTCGTAGACCTTCTCACCGCGCGCGAAGGGATGACCGATCTCGGCCAGCATCAACTCGGCCGTCTTGCGGATGTCGATCTCGGCGAACGTAACCCCAAGGGCCTCAGACAGTTTGATCGCGTTGCCCTTGGTGCGCTCGCCGGTGGCGAACCCGGGCAGGGTGAATGCCAGGATGTCGCTGCGCGGCCGGTTCTCCCGGTCCATCGCCTTGGCGGCCACGATCAGGGCGTGGGTCGAGTCGAGCCCGCCGGAGACACCGATGACGACCTTCGGATAACTCAGGGCCCGCAGCCGCTGCTCCAGCCCGGCCACCTGGATGTTATAGCCCTCGTAGCAATCCTGCTCCAGCCGCTGCACATCACTGGGCACGAACGGGAACCGCTCGACCTGACGCAGCAGGCCGATGTCCCCGGCGGGCGGATCGAGCTGAAAGTCGATGCGGCGGAAGGTGTTCAACGCATCCTGATGATGCCTGCGGTTGTCGTCGAACGTCCCCAGCCGCAGCCGCTCGGCACGCAACAGGTCGAGGTCGACGTCGGCCACCGAGCGCTGCTCCTCGGCCGGGAACCGCTCTGACTCGGCCAGCAACCGGCCGTTCTCGTAGATCATCGTCTGGCCGTCCCAGGCCAGATCGGTGGTCGACTCCCCCTGGCCCGCCGCGGCGTAGACGTAGGCCGCCAGGCAGCGGGCCGAGGCCGAGCGTGCCAGCAGCTTGCGGTCTTCGGCGCGCCCGATGGTGATCGGGCTGCCCGACAGGTTGGCCAGCACGGTCGCCCCGGCCAGCGCCGCCTCCGCGCTGGGCGGCACCGGCACGAACATGTCCTCGCAAATCTCGACGTGCAGCACGAGTCCGGGCATGTCGGCCGCGCTGAACAACAGATCGGGGCCGAAGGGCACCTCGGCCCCGGCGATGCGGATGGTGCCGCGAACGTCGTCCCCGGCCGCGACCTGGCGCCGTTCGTAGAACTCGCGGTAGGTCGGCAGGTACGACTTCGGGGCCACCCCCAGAATGGCACCGCGGTGGATCACCACCGCGGTGTTGTAGATCCGGTGCAGGTAGCGCAGCGGCGCCCCCACCACGAGCACGGTTAGCAGGTCCGCCGAGGCCGCCACGACGTCGAGCAGTGCGTCCTCGACGGCGTCCAGCAGCGTGTCCTGCAGCAGGATGTCCTCGATCGAATATCCGGACAGGGTCAACTCCGGGAAAACCGCCACGGCGACGCCTTCGTCGTGGCAGGCCCGGGCCAGCCGCACCACCGACTCGGCGTTGGCGGCCGGGTCCGCCAGCACCGTGTGGTGCGTGCAGGCGGCGACCCGGACGAATCCGTGCCGGTAGGCGGAGTAGAAATCCATGCCCCATTGTCGCCCGTGCCCTGCCCGGCGAAAACGGCAACCTCCCTTCGGGCGTGTCCGGATGCCCTAAACGAGCATCTGAAGCCTTGACCGCGACCGCATTGCCGGTGGTCGACCTGCTCAACGCCCACCGAACGGCTCGCCGACAAACTCGACGTCGAACCGACCTGCGTCGGCGACTGCCCGTGCCGGACAGACCCCGGATACCAAGGTCCACCTGTCGAGGGCCGAAAGGCCCTGTTCGAGGGGGTCGACCCAGTGCAGGGTGAAGAAAACCCCGGGGGGGCACATCATGAACGCCATCGCCACCGCCGTGCGGGGCGTCGCGATTGCGCCGCCGGTCGGCTCGGGCACCGCGGCCGAGATCATCCGGGCCGGCGACACCAGGAATGTGCTGGCCATGATCAGGAGCACCGACCTGGCCGACCCGCACCGGTGGTGGCGGACGAACGGCTGAGGAGCGATGAGCCGGCTGACCGACGCGCGAACGCGAGCGTGGTTGCGGATCACGCTGCTCGCGGCTGTAGCTGGCATGGTTGGCTACCTCTCCGCGCTTGCGGCGTACCCCAACCTGCGCGCCAAGCTACCCTCCGCACTGAGCTGGTTCGGCGCCCCTGGATCCGAAGCCAGCATCGTGATCGCCTGTGCTGCAATCTGTTTAGCCTGTACGGTAGCCTGGCGGTCCGGATTCGGACGGCGGTCGGTTGGCGGCCCGATCGGAATAACTCTGGTCCTGACCGTCATCAGCGCCGTCCTGGGGTTCAGCTCCTACGCCTGGTGCCATGACGACCAGCACCCAGCCCTGATCACCCCGCTGCTGTGGACGGGCGGTCTGATCAGAGGCGCCACCGATGACCACCGACTCGGCGCTGCCACGCAACCCTGCCCGACGGATGTGCCGGTCGCGCTGGATGTTGCTCGAGTGAGCACCCTGGCCGCGATTCTGATCGGCATCTTCGGAATCGTGGCGGCACTGTTGCAATCCCGGCTGGACAGGCTCCGGGTCCGGTTTGACAACTCGATCACCGCGGTCATCGCCGCCGACGAGCAAGCGGACTCCATGGTTGACATGGTGGCCAATACCCTGGAGCGGAACTCCCGGTTGGTCATCATCACCACGTTCGCCGATGCTCAGCGCCGCAGCGAGCTCCGGCACGCCGGGCACCGCATCGTGGTCATGGACCCCGAGAAGCCCGATGCCCTGCAGTCAGTGCCGATCTGGCCCAGGGTCACACGGGTCTACCTATTGTCGCCAGATCCGGCCACCAACCTGAAGCACCTGCAGTCGGTCAACCGCTGTCTGCTCGCCGACCGAAACCGCCGCCTGCCGTTGACGATCCGCATCGACGACCCCTGGCAGGCGGAAGCCTGGCGGGCTCAACAGCTCGGCGGTTCCGACCGTCGGTGGGTCGCCGATGCCATCGGTAAGTATGAGGTGACCGCGCACCGGCTGCTGGACAGCCTGGTCGACGATGAACACGTCACCTCGATCATCGTCTGCGGCACGACGCCGCTCACCCTCGCGATCTGCGCCAACCTGGTACGCCGCCGGCTGGAGCGCGACTTCTACACCGAACCGTCAGACCCTCCGTTGCCCAGCTTGACCGTCGTCGGAGAGAGTGCCGAGGAGTATCGCAGGGACGAAGAGTTCCATCTGGCCCAGCGGGGTATTGCGCCGGCCGGAGACTGGCTGCAGGCGGTGCCGCAGCGCCCGTCGCTGTCGGCCCTGACGTTGCTGCTCACCCAAGGGCGGGACGGGCAGGCTCCGGAGGCGGCAGTAGTCATCACCGAAGCGCCCTGCGACCCGCTGCTCGCCACGCTACTTGCCGCTCATTTTCCGTCCCTACCGATCTACGCCTACTCCCCCGACGCCCCGCTGCTGTCCGAAACTGCGCCGATCTTGGGCCGGCTGCACACGTTCCGGCTAAGCATGGACCTGCCACCGGGACACTCACTCGACGTCTGGGAGCGGGCCGCCATGCTGATCCACAACCGCTACGCCGCCAAGTTCCGAGGGTCGTCAGCGGCGGCGAAACCGTGGTCTGAACTCGACGAGTTCTACCGCGGATCCAACCGCAGGCAGGTTCGAAACGCCCTGTGGATGGTCGATCAAATCGCCGGGCACACCTGGGACACCTTCGGTTCGCCCCCCGAGCCCGAAGCCGGTCCCCTCAGCGTCCAACCGACTCCGCTCGAGCGACTTTCGCAGCTGGGTATCGACCGGGTCACCGCTCTGGCGATGGCCCGGGCAGAGCATGAGGACTGGTGCCGCTACTACCGTCGCGCCGGCTGGCGCCACGGTCCACAACGCGACGATGCCCAGAAGCGCCACGACGGGCTCGTCAGCTGGGAGAGCGTCGAAGCCGATCCCGCCGCGCTCAACCGCGCCCTCAGCAGCCTGGCTGCCACCCTGTGGGCGCTGCGCGAGTTGGGATTTCGCTCCCGTCCGATCTGGCAACAGTTCCGTCGCACCGGCACCGTCGAGGCCGAGCAACGCAGCAGGCCGTGGTCTTGGACATCGTTGTCCGGCCAGCCGATGCGCGCCGCGGCGGGTGACTGGTCGGTGCGGGGCCCGAGCGGAGACCGTTGGTCGGTTCGGGACGACATCTTCCGCGCAGCCCATGAGCACGTCGACGGAAACATCTGGCGCCGTTGCGGTTTGGTCAAAGCCCGGCGGGCACGCGGCGACGAGGTGATCGAGACACTGGAAGGACCGGCATCGGCCCGGGCCGGCGACTGGGTCGTGCGGGGGCCGGGCGGTGAACAGTGGCCGGTGCGGTCGGAGGTCTTCTCGGCGCAATACGCAGGCCCGGTGCCCACACCGACGTCACATGACAGAACCCCCACCGAGGCGGAGGTCCGATGAGCCTGTTCATCAGTTATTCGAGCCGAGACAGGGCCGGACTGGACTCGGTACTGTCGGCCCTTCGCCGTGCCCACGAGGAGGTCTGGTTCGACGAGGAGCTCGGCGCCGGCGACGTGTGGTGGCGCACGATCCTCGAACGCATCCGTGGGTGCGAGGTTTTCGTTTTCGCGATGTCGGCCAACTCACTGGAGTCCAAGCCGTGCCTGGCCGAACTGCGCTACGCCCAGGATCTCGCCAAGCCGGTCGTGCCGGTACAGATAGGTCCGTTATCCAGCTTGCGGGTGACCCCGCTCGCCAAGGTCGAGGCCATCGACTACCAGAACCCGACCGTAGACAGCGGGATCCGGCTGATAACCGCGGTGCGCGAAGCCCGCGAGCACGCCAGACCGCTGCCGTCGCCGCTGCCCGGCGAACCACCGGTCCCGTTCGCCTATCTGATGCGGCTTGCGACCACGATCTCCGGGCCGACGCTCGATCCCCACGAACAGGTGTCGCTGGTCTCCGAGCTGAAGGCCGGTCTGGAGGAGGACGGCCACGACGAGGCCGCCCGCCGCGACATCACCCAGCTGCTGACTGTCCTGCGGGACCGGCCGGACGTGACCTACCGGACCCGAACCGATATCGAGAACGTGCTGGCCTCCCTCGGCCGCCCCGTCGCGGTGCCGATATCGCCCCAACCCCCGCCCTCACCCGCGCCGATGCCGCCCCCGACAGCGCCGCCCCGGACGTCCGGGAAGTGGCTGATCGTCGCCGGGGTCGCCGTAGTCTGTGTGGCGGCCGCAGTAGCCGCGTTCGTCCTCACCAGGGGAGAACCCGAGCCGACACCGGCCCAGTCACCGGCCCCCGCACCGCTCCCGACGGTGGCGCCGTCGCAGGTGAAATCGCTTCTGCTCACCGCAGACGAGGTCACCGCCGTGATGGGCGCGACCGCGATGACCGGAGGCGACGTGTACACCACGATGGGCAGCGGTTCCATCACCGTTTCCGACGAAGCCTGTACGGGCGCGGCCTACAACGCCCAGGCGTCGGTGTACAACGGCAGCGGCTGGTCGGCGGTGAGCGACCAGACGTTGAAGCAGCCCCGAGCCGAGCGGCCGACCGACAACTCGGCCTGGGTCAACCAGACCGTGGTCACCTTCCCGTCGGACGCTCAGGCCCGCGCCTTCCTGGACGCCTCGGCGGACGACTGGAAGGGATGTGCAGACAAAACCGTCACGGCCACCGTCACGGACAGCGGCTCCACGTGGACCTTCGGCGATCTGTCCCGTGACGGCGACACAATTGCTCAACTCAGCACTCAGGAGGGCGCGTCGGGCTGGGCGTGTCAGCACGCCCTGACCGCGTTCTCCAACGCCGTGTTCGAGGCCACCGCCTGTAGCGACCAGATCAGCGACGAGGCCACCCGCATCACCGCGCAGATGGTTGCAAGAGCGGATGGCTGAGAGCCATTGACGTCGGCGCCGACCAGTTGGCGGCCGCCCAGTGGCGAACGCCTGATCGAAGCGCCCCTCGGCCTACACGGTGTGCCCGGCTCTGAGCGACCGTCCGCGCTGTGGAGACCACTCGCCCACCCGGCGGCGGGACAAAGTCGCTCTGAGCCGGGCACAACTGGTGCCAACTATCCTGGTGGGCGTGGAGTCGCCCGAACTCGTCGCCCTGTTGACCGGCCGGCGCGTCGCCGTCCTCACCGGCGCGGGAATCTCCACCGACTCGGGGATTCCGGACTACCGCGGCCCCGACTCGCCGCCGGCCAACCCGATGACGATCCGCCAGTTCACCTCGAGCCGGGAGTTCCGGCAGCGTTACTGGGCCCGCAACCACCTCGGTTGGCGCCACATGGCGCAAACCATGCCGAACGCCGGCCACCGTGCCGTGGCCACCCTGGAGCGGGACGGAGTCGCCACCGGCGTCATCACCCAGAACGTCGACCTGCTGCATACCAAGGCCGGTAGCCGCAACGTCATCAACCTGCACGGCACCTACGCCCGGGTGGTGTGCCTGAACTGCGGGCACACCATGTCGCGCGCGACGCTGGCCGAGCAACTCGAAGCGGCCAACCCCGGGTTCGCCGAACGGGCCGAACGCCTGGGCGGACTGGCGGTGGCGCCGGATGCCGACGCCGTGGTCGCCGACACCGATTCGTTCCGCTTCGTCGACTGCCCGGCCTGCGCGGGCATGCTCAAACCCGACATCGTCTACTTCGGTGAGAACGTCCGCAAAGAGGTTGTGGATCAAGCCTATTCGTTGGTCGACGAGTCGGACGCGTTACTGGTTGCGGGGTCGTCGCTGACGGTGTTCTCCGGTTACCGGTTCGTGCGGCACGCGGCCGCGCGCGATATTCCGATCGCGATCATCAATCGTGGACCGACCCGCGGGGACGACCTGGCGACGGTGAAGGTGCACGGCGGCTGTTCGGAACTGCTGGTGCTGCTCGCCGACGAGTTGTCGGGTCGGCTGTCGGCGTGAGCTGGTTCGGGGCAGCGCCCGTCGACACCCACACCGAACAGGACGTCGAGGAGGAGGCCGGGCGGGTAGCCGCGCTGTTGAAGCGGATGCGTCCACCGGCCGGCCCGCTGACCGAACGATGGGCGCTGGGCATCGGCGACATCGTCGCCGACACGGCCCGGCTACCCCGACGGCTGCGTGGTGCGGTCGGATTCCTCAACCGGTTCGGTGGTCTGGCGATCAGCCCGCAGGCGCTGGAGTTCGACGGTGACGACGTCGCGTGGACCAAGATCACCGAGATCGATACCCGTAACCTGGTCGAATACCTGCTCTCCGGTGCAGTCGAGAAGCAGGTGGACCGGCTTCCGGTGCCATGGTTCCCCGGGCGCGCCAAACTGCTCGGGCTGGCCTCGGCGGCGGTGCTGACCCTGCTGATGGCCACCGCCAAGCAACAGATCGAGGAGCACGCCGACGTCCGCATCCCGGCCGAGGTGCACTACCGCGGGTTCCTCCGGCGCGACAAGGTGCTCTCCCCCGGGGTGCTCTCGACGCTGATCCTCGCTGATCCGAAGGTCAGCGAGTGCGTGATCGCCACCGCCGAAGCCAATGGCGTCACCGTGCGCAAACGCGACGACGACCCGATGGAGGAGGCCGGTGAGAGGGCCGAGCAACTCAAGGCCAAGCTAGCCGAACTGGAGTCGGGGATCCGTCGGGTGCTGCGTCGGCGCTAGACGGCCACCAGGTCGTCGGCGTGCACCGCGGGCCGACGCAATTCGGCGGGCAGGTCGGTGGTGGACCGCCCGATCATCGTCGCCAACTCGGCGGCGTCGTAGGCCACTACGCCGCGGGCGACCATCTCCTCATCAGGTCCGCGCAGCTCGACGACGTCACCGCCGAAGAAGCGTCCCGACACCGCGGTGACACCGGCGGGCAGCAGCGAGCGGCGCTGCTTGACCACAGCGCGCACCGCACCGGCATCCAGCGTCAGTGCGCCCGCCGCCTCCGCGGCGTAGCGCACCCAGAACCGGCGCGCCGACATCCGGTCCGGGCGCGGGGCGAAGACGGTGCCGACCGAGGCGTCGCTGAGCGCGGCGCCCGCGTCGGTAGCGGCGGCGAGCAGCACTGGGACCCCGGCGTCGGCGGCCAGCAGCGCCGAGGACAGCTTCGACGCCATCCCGCCGGTGCCGAGCCGGCTGCCCTGCCCGGCCACCACGCCGTCGAGGTCGTCCGGACCGCCGACCTCGGCGATGAACCGCGCATCTCCCTTGCGGGGGTCGGAGTCGTAGAGCCCGTCGATGTCGGACAACAGCACCAGCGCGTCCGCGCCGACCAGGTGGGCGACCAGCGCCGAGAGCCGGTCGTTGTCGCCGAACCGAATCTCGTTGGTGGCCACCGTGTCGTTCTCGTTGACGATGGCGACCGCGTGCAGCGCGCGCAGCCGGTCCAGCGTGCGCTGGGCGTTGGTGTGCTGCACCCGCATCGAGATGTCGTGGGCGGTCAACAGCACCTGGCCGACCGTGCGGTGGTAGCGGCCGAACGCCGAACTCCAGGCGTTGACCAGCGCCACCTGCCCCACGCTGGCCGCGGCCTGCTTGGTGGCCAGGTCGGTGGGCCGCCGGCTGAGGCCCAGAGGTTCGATGCCGGCGGCGATCGCGCCGGAGGAGACGATCACGACGTCGGAGCCGGCCTTCATCCGGGACTCGATGGCGTCGGCCAGCTGGGCCAGCCTGCCGGCGTCGAACAGCCCGGACTCGGTGGTCAGCGCGGTGGTGCCGATCTTGACCACGACGCTGCGCGCGGTGCGGATCGCGTCGCGGTGGGTGCTCACCGGCTGTTGGTTCGCTCCGCGAGCGTCGCTCACGTCTCGTCCCCGCCGTGTTCGCGGCGCTGGCGGCGAAGCTCCTTGCGCTCGGCGGCCCCGACCCGGTCGTTGTGTTCCAGGCGGGCGTCGGTGCCGCGTCCGGTCGGTGTGACGTCCACCCCGGCCGGGGTCTGCGGCTCCCACTCGAAAGTCATCTCGCCGATGGTCACCGCGCAGCCGGGCTTGGCGCCACGCTTGAACAGCGCCTCCTCGACACCGAGCCGGGCGAGCCGGTCGCCGAGGTAGCCGACCGCCTCGTCGTTGTCGAAGTCGGTCTGGGCCACCCAGCGTTCCGGGCGGCTGCCGCGCACCACGAAACCACCGGGGTGATCGGTGTCGGCCGCGACGGTGAAGCCGCTCTCGTCGACCGGCACCGGCCGGATCACCGGCCGCCGCGGCACCACCGGCGGCAACGCGTCCTGGTAGGCGGACACCATCCCCCACAACGCGAAGGTCAACTCGCGCAAACCTTCCCGCGTCACGGTGGACACCTCGAACACCGGCCAGCCGCGCTGCTCGATGTCGGGGCGCACGAAGTCGGCGAGCTCTCGCGCCTCGGGCACGTCGATCTTGTTGAGCACCACCGCACGGGGCCGGTCGGCGAGGTCGCCGAGCGTGGTGTCGCCCTGCAGAGTCGGCCGGTAGGCCGCCAACTCGGCCTCCAGCGCGTCAATGTCCGATACCGGGTCGCGACCGGGCTCCATTGTGGCGCAATCGATCACATGCACGAGAACCGCGCAGCGCTCGATGTGGCGCAGGAAGTCCAGGCCCAGCCCGCGACCGGCGGATGCGCCGGGGATCAGGCCGGGCACGTCGGCGACGGTGAAGGTGTGCTCCCCGGCCGACACCACGCCGAGGTTGGGGACCAGCGTGGTGAACGGGTAGTCCGCGATCTTCGGCTTGGCCGCCGAGATCGTCGACACGAGAGAGGATTTGCCCGCCGAGGGGAAGCCGATCAGCCCCACGTCGGCGACGGTTTTCAACTCCAGGGTGAGGGCCCGCTCCTCCCCCTGCTCACCCAGCAGCGCGAAACCCGGGGCCTTGCGGGCGCGGGACGCCAGCGCAGCGTTGCCCAACCCGCCGCGGCCGCCCTCCGCGGCGGTGAAGCGGGTGCCCGCACCCACCAGATCGGCCAGCAGTCGGCCGCTGTCGTCGAGCACCATGGTGCCGTCGGGAACCCTGACCTCGAGATCGGCCCCGGCGGCTCCGTCGCGATTACTGCCCGCACCCTGCTTGCCCGACGGCGCCACCACATGCGGGTGGAAATGGAAGTCCAGCAGCGTGTGCACCTGCGGGTCGACGACCAGAACCACGCTGCCGCCGCGTCCGCCGTTGCCGCCGTCAGGACCGCCAAGTGGTTTGAACTTCTCGCGATGGACCGACGCGCAGCCGTTGCCCCCGTTACCCGCGCGGGCGTGGATGACGACGCGGTCGACGAACCGGGGCATCGGAGCGTCCTTTCAATCGTCGAGTGTGCGCCTACCGCGAGAAATCGGTCTCAATCTCGCAGTGGCTGCACACTCGCGAAATTAAGACCTACTCCGGTCGCGGGACGCGGACGATGTTGACCGTCTTGCGGCCGCGCTTGACGCCGAACTCCACCGCACCGGGTGCGGTGGCGAACAGGGTGTCGTCACCGCCACGGCCGACGTTGACGCCGGGATGGAAATGGGTGCCACGCTGACGGACGATGATCTCGCCGGCCTTGACGATCTCGCCGCCGAACCGCTTGACGCCGAGTCGCTGGGCGTTGGATTCGCGCCCGTTGCGTGAGCTGGAAGCGCCCTTCTTGTGTGCCATGTCTCGTTCGCTCCCTGGTCTACTTGATGCCGGTGACCTTGAGCACCGTCAGCTGCTGACGGTGGCCCTGCCGCTTGTGGTAGCCGGTCTTGTTCTTGAACTTGTGGATGCGGATCTTGGGGCCCTTGGTGTGCTCCAGGACCTCGCCGGTGACGGAGACCTTGGCCAGGTCCTTGGCGTCGGTGGTCACCTTGGCGCCATTGACGACGAGGGCGACGGGCAGCGACACCGAGGCGCCGGGTTCGCTGTCGAGCTTCTCGACCTTGACCACGTCACCGACGGCGACCTTGTACTGCTTGCCACCGGTCTTGACGATCGCGTACGTGGCTGTCTCGGCCATCAGTTCCTCTTCGTTTCGCGGGCGCGCGCTACCCGTGGTTGCGCGTGCGGGTCTGTGGTGCGGGTCGCGCCGGGGGTGACCGGCGATCCCACTGCCGCCGGCAGGGCCTGGCGACAACTGCTCAAGGGTACGTGACCAGCACCGGGAGGGTCAAACCGCCTACCGATCGAGGACCGGCGGGCCTGCGGGGCGGGCCGCCGCCCGGCGTCGGGTGCGGCCCCCGCTCACCGGGGGTGTCTGGGTGAGGGGCAATTCGTCGACCTCGTCGTCATCGTCAGAGTCGTCGTCCTCGTCGTCGGAGTCCTCGTCCTCGTCGACCTCGTCGAAGAGTTCCTCGTCGTCGTCCTCGTCCTCGTCGTCGTCGTCATCGGAGTCCTCGTCGTCGAGATCGTCGTCGTCGATCGCGTCCTCATCCACCTCGTCGAGGTCGATCTCCTCGGAGTCCTCGTCGTCGGTCTCCTCATCCAGGTCGTCGAGGTCCTCCTCGGCGGTCTCGCGGACAACCTGATCGGCGGTGTCGGCCTCGTCCTCGGCGATCTCGGCCCGGACGAACTCGTCGGCGAGTTCCTCCTCGGACTCGTCGTCCTCCACACCGTCCTCGCCGAGCTTGCCGTTGGCCGCAGCCATCGCCTTGAACATCGGGTGCTCACCGGCCGCATGGACGGGCACCCGCGCGACCACGGCCTCCTCCGAACGCCCCTTCTTGCCGCGCTTCCCGCGCCGGCTGCCGGACTCCGACTTGCGGGCCGCGGCGGCCACGGTGTCGACGGGGTCGGCATGCAACACGATGCCGCGGCCGCTGCAGTGCGAGCAGGTGGTCGAGAACGCCTCGATCAGCCCGGTGCCCAGCCGCTTGCGGGTCAACTGCACCAGGCCCAGCGAGGTCACCTCGGAGACCTGGTGGCGGGTGCGGTCCCGGGACAACGCCTCGGTGAGCCGGCGCAGCACCAGGTCGCGGTTGGACTCCAGCACCATGTCGATGAAGTCGATCACAACGATGCCGCCGATGTCGCGCAGCCGAAGCTGGCGCACGATCTCCTCGGCCGCCTCGAGGTTGTTCTTGGTGACGGTCTGCTCAAGGTTTCCGCCGGCGCCGGTGAACTTGCCGGTGTTGACGTCGATGACGGTCATCGCCTCGGTGCGGTCGACCACCAGCGTGCCGCCCGAGGGCAGCCAGACCTTGCGGTCCATCGCCTTGGCGAGCTGTTCGTCGATGCGGTGCACGGCGAACACGTCGGGTCCGGCCGGTCCGCCCGCCGGTTCGTACTTCGTGAGCTTCGGCAGCAGTTCGGGCGCCACCGAGGTCACGTACTCGGTGATGGTCTCCCAGGCGGCGTCACCGGACACGATCAGCCCGGAGAAGTCCTCGTTGAACAGGTCCCGGATCACCTTGACCAGCACGTCGGGCTCTTCGTAGAGCGCGACCGCGGCGCCCGCGGCCTTGGCCTTGACCGTCTCGGCCTCCGCGGCGATCTTGGTCCAGCGCTCCTGCAGGCGATTGACGTCGACCCGGATGTCTTCTTCCTTGACCCCTTCGGAAGCGGTGCGGATGATCACCCCGGCGTCGGCCGGCACCACCTCGCGCAGGATCTCCTTGAGGCGCTGCCGCTCGGTGTCGGGCAACTTGCGGCTGATCCCGGTCGACGAGGCTCCGGGAACGTAGACCAGGTAACGGCCCGCCAGCGAGACCTGGGTGGTGAGGCGGGCACCCTTGTGGCCGACGGGATCCTTACTGACCTGGACCAAGACGTAGTCGCCGGGCTTCAGCGCCTGTTCGATCTTGCGCTGCGCCCCGCCCAGGCCGGCGGCTTCCCAGTTCACCTCGCCGGCATAGAGCACGCCGTTGCGCCCGCGCCCGATGTCGACGAACGCCGCCTCCATCGAGGGCAGCACGTTCTGCACGATGCCGAGATAGATGTTGCCGACCAGCGAGGCCGAGGCGGCCGAGGTGACGAAATGCTCGACGACGACGCCGTCCTCCATCACCGCGATCTGGGTGTAGCGGGCACCTTCGTGCGGCGGCTCGGTGCGGACCTTGTCGCGCACCACCATGACGCGTTCGACCGCCTCGCGGCGGGCCAGGAACTCCGCTTCGGACAGGATCGGCGGGCGGCGGCGACCGGCGTCTCGGCCGTCGCGGCGACGCTGACGCTTGGCCTCCAGCCGGGTCGAGCCGCTGATCCCCTGGATGGCATCCGGGTCACGCTCGGACTTCTGGCTGCGCGGAGCGCGTTCGTGCACGACGGTGTTCGGCGGGTCGTCACCGGCGTTCGGGTCGGAGTCGTCACCGGTACCGGCCTTGCGGCGCCTGCGCCGGCGGCGCCTGCGGGTAGCCCCCTCGCCGGCCGCCGAATCCTCGTCACCGTTGTCGTCGTCACCCTCGGCGTCCTCGGCCTCGGCGGTGTCCTCCGCCGGCGAGTCGTCGCCATCCTCACCGTCGGGGCCGCCCTGCTCACCGCGGCCACGCCCGCGGCCGCGGCGACCGCGGCGGCGCCTGCGGTTGGCCGGGCGTTCGGACTGCTCACCGTCGCCGTCCTGGGCACCGGCGTCGTCGTCCTCGTCGTCTTCGTCGTCCTCGTCGTCCGGTTCGTCGGCCTCCACCTCGACCACCTGGGGGGCGACGAACAGCGGCATGTATCCGGGCTGCTCGGCGGGGGCGGTTTCCAGCATCAGCCGCGATTCGGGCTCGGCCTGGGCGTCCCCGGCCTCGGCGGCGTCCTCGCCGGTCGGGTCATCGCTGCCGGCCAGCACATCGCGGACGCGGACCGCGTCGGTCCGATCGACGCTGGACTGCGCGCTCCGGGTGCGCCCGTCGAGTTCGCTCAGCGCGTCCAGGACGCGGCGACTGGTGGTGCCGAGCACCCGCGCCAGCGAGTGCACCCTCAGCCGGTCGGGAAGGTCCTCCGGTGTGGCCGCGGACGCGTCCCATTCGGGCTGGTCCGGGGTTTCGGGCAGATCCTGGTTGAGGTCATCGTCGGCCACGTAGTCTCCTAGGGCCCCCGGGCGCGTCCTGTCGACGCGGCCACGCGAGGGCTTCCGCTATGCGCCCGGGTTACATCCCCCGGGCTTGTGATGGTCTCGCTCCGAACCGCCCCGTGAGAACGTGTCCGGTGCCTGGCTGAATGACGGCTGTGACGGTCCGCGCCACACCGCACCGCGGTGGTCGCGCACGTCTAAGTCTTCATTCGGACGAACCCTTGGGGGCACATCCGGAACCAGTATCCCATATCGCGGGCCCGATTCGGACCGGCAGGCGCGGTTCGGGGTCAGCGACCGGGGAACCAGAGCCCGATCTCGCGTTCGGCCGACTCCGTGGAGTCCGAGCCGTGCACGAGGTTGAACTGGGTCTCGAGTCCGAAATCACCCCGGATGCTGCCCGGAACGGCCTTCTCTACCGGGTCCGTTCCGCCCGCGAGCTGCCGGAATGCGGCGACCGCGCGGGGGCCCTCCAGGATCGCCGCCACCACGGGGCCGGACGTGATGAATTCCAGGAGCGAGTCGAAGAACGGCTTGCCGTCGTGCTCGGCGTAGTGCGCCCGGGCCAGCTCGTCGTCGACGTGCTTGAGCTCGAGGGCAGCGATGCTCAAGCCCTTGCGTTCGATCCGGCCGATGATCTCGCCGATCATCCGTCGCTCCACGCCGTCGGGCTTGATCAGCACAAGTGTCCGCTCGGTCATCTGGCGCCGTTCCTCCTCATTGCTTCGCGGTGCATCGTCACCGGCGCGGTCACGGCGCACAGCGTACCCGTCAGTCGGGCGGCGGCTGCTGGCCGGGCAGCAGGCCCCGGCGCTGCCGGCGCAGCACCTCGCCGCGCAGGTAGGCGATCAGCAGCCACACCACGGCGAACAGCACACCAACGAATCCGACGGCGGGATAGACCAGGAAACCGGCGATCAGGATCAGTTGCACGCCGAGGTTCACCCAGATGGCCCACGGCCGGCCCTGGACACCGGCGAGCAGCACCAGCAACACCGCAAAGCCGACCAGGTAGGCCGTCGACCACGCCGAGAGGCCACCGCCCACCGACGAGACCACCGGCAGCGCCAGCAGCACGACAATCGCCTCCAGGATGAGGGTGCCGGCCATGACGCCGCGAAAGCTCTTCCAGGGATCCGGAGCCGCCGGGTCGGCGACATCGGGATCCGGAGCCGCCGGGTCGGCGACATCGGGATCCGGAGCCGCCGGGTCGGCGACATCGGGATCCGGAGCCGCCGGGTCTGGCGTGTCGTCGCTCATTGCGGATCCCTTCCGAACAGCGTGCGGGCCACACCGGCGGTGACCACCGACCCGGTGATGACGATGCCGGCTCCGGAGAAGCCGTCGCTTTCCACCGCGGAGTCCTCGACGAGCGCGGTTGCGGTCTCGATGGCGTCGGGCAGTGTGTCGGCGCGCACCACCCGTTCCGGCCCGAAGATCTCCTCGGCGCGCAGCAGCAGCGTGTCCACGTCCAGCGCCCGCGGGGACCCGTTGCTGGTCACCACGACCTGGCTGAACACCGGCTCGAACGCCGCCAGCATCGCCGTGACGTCCTTGTCGGCCATCACCCCGAGCACCCCGACCAGGAAGTGGAAGTCGAACTCGGTGGTCAGAGCGTCGGCGAGCGCCGCGGCGCCGGCGGGATTGTGGGCGGCGTCGATGAACACCGTGGGCGCGCTACGCATCCGCTCCAACCGCCCCGGGCTGGCGGCGGCGGCGAAGCCCGCGCGCACCGCGTCGATGTCGAGCTGGCGCTGGGCCCCGGCGCCGAAGAATGCCTCGACCGCGGCGAGCGCCAGCGCCGCGTTCTGCGCCTGGTACTCGCCGTGCAGCGGCAGGAACACGTCGGAGTACACGCCGCCGAGGCCCTGCAGCTCCAGCAGCTGGCCGCCGACGGCCACCTGCCGGCTCAGCACCGCGAACTCCGAGTCTGCCCGCGCCACCGCAGCGTCGGCCCGCACCGCCTGGGCCAGCAGCACCTCCATCGCCTCGGGCAGCTGGCGCCCGATCACGGCGACAGTGTCGACTGGGACCAGCTCGCCGCGGGGCGCGCCGATGATGCCCGCCTTCTCGGCGGCGATCTCGGCGATCGTCTCGCCGAGGTACTCGGCGTGGTCGACGCCGATCGGGGTGATCACCGCGACCGCCGCGTCGACAACGTTGGTGGCGTCCCACCGCCCGCCCATCCCTACTTCGATGACGGCGATGTCCACCGGGGCGTCGGCGAACGCCGCGAACGCCATCGCGGTGACGACCTCGAACTTGCTCATCGCCGGGCCGCCCTCGTCCTCGGACTTGGCGTCGATCATGTGCACGAACGGCTCGATCTCGCGGTAGGTCTCCACATAGCGGGCCGGGGTGATCGGCTGGCCGTCGATGGCGATCCGCTCGACCGCGGACTGCAGGTGCGGGCTGGTGGTTCGGCCGGTGCGCTGCCCGAACGCCGTCAGCAGGGCGTCGATCATCCGAGCGACCGACGTCTTGCCGTTCGTGCCTGCGATGTGGATGCACGGATAGCTCAGCTGCGGGCTGCCCAACAGCTCCATCAGCGCTGCGATCCGTGCCGTGCTGGGCTCGAGTTTGGTCTCCGGCCAACGCTGGTCGAGCAGATGCTCGACCTGCAGCAGTGCGGCGACCTCGTCCGGCGTGGGTTCGGGAAGGGTCATACCAGATCGGCCAGCCGTGCGGTGATCCGCTCGACCTCCTCGCTGGCCAGCTGTCTGCGGCCGCGGATCTTCTCGACGACGTCGGCGGGAGCCTTGGCCAGGAACGCCGCGTTGTCGAGTTTGGCTGCGGTGCCTGCCAATTCCTTCTGCGCCGCGCTCAGATCCTTCTCCAGCCGCCGCCGCTCGGCCGCCACGTCGACGGTTCCCGAGGTGTCGAGCTCGATGTTGACGGTGCCAGCGGACAGCCGGACCTCCACCTGCGCGCTGGCGCCGAAGTCGGCGGCCGGACTGGTCAGCCAGGCCAGCGCCGTCACCGCGGGTATGTGGCTGGCCAGGCCCGCCGGCTCGACTCCGGTGAGTCGGGCGGGTACCTTTTGCCGGTCGGCCAGGCCCTGGTCGCTGCGGAAGCGGCGGATCTCGGTGACCAGCTTCTGCAGATCGGCGACGCGCTGGGCGGCAGCATGATCCAGCGCCATCCCGGAGGGTTCCGGCCAGTCGGCGATGACCACCGATTCGCCACCGGTGAGCGCCTTCCACAGGGTTTCGGTGACGAACGGCATCACCGGATGCAGCAACTTGAGCAGGGTGTCGAGCACCGCGGCCAGGACGGCCGTAGTGTGCGAAACCCCTTCGGCGAGCTGCACTTTGGCCAACTCGAGATACCAGTCGCAGAACTCGTCCCAGGCGAAGTGGTACAGCGACTCGCAGGCCCGGCTGAACTCGTAGCCGTCGAAGGCCGAATCGACCTCGGCACGAACCTCTTCCAGCCGGCCCAGGATCCAGCGGTCGGCGTCGGTCAGCGCCTCGGCGTCCGGTAGCGGCGCCGGGGCGGCGCCGTTCATCAACGCGAAGCGGGTGGCGTTGAAGAGCTTAGTGGCGAAGTTCCGCGACGCTCGGGCGTGGTCCTCGCCGATCGACAGGTCACCGCCGGGGCTGGCGCCACGGGCCAGGGTGAACCGCAGCGCGTCGGCACCGAACAACTCCACCCAGTCCAGCGGATCGATGCCGTTGCCGCGCGACTTGCTCATCTTTCGGCCATGCTCGTCGCGAATCAGCCCATGCAGGAACACGTTCTCGAACGGGACCTGCGGTCCACGCTCCCCCCCGAGGGTGATCACGTCGTCGTCGGCGACGAAGGTTCCGAACATCACCATCCGGGCGACCCAGAAGAACAGGATGTCGTAACCGGTGACCAGAACGCTCGTCGGATAGAACTTTTCGATCTCGGGTGTGCGGTCGGGCCAGCCCATGGTGGAGAACGGCCACAGCGCCGAGGAGAACCACGTGTCGAGGACGTCGGGGTCCTGTTCCCAGCCGGGCGGCGGTGTCTCGTCGGGGCCGACGCAGACCTTCTCTCCGTCGGGCCCGTGCCAGATCGGGATCCGGTGGCCCCACCACAATTGGCGCGAGATGCACCAGTCGTGCATGTCGTCGACCCAGCCGAACCAGCGCGGCTCCAGGCTCTTCGGGTGAATCACGATGTCGCCGTCGCGCACGGCGTCGCCGGCGGCCTTGGCCATGGACTCGACGTTGACCCACCACTGCAGGCTCAGCCGCGGCTCGATCGGCTCGCCGCTGCGCTCGGAATGACCCACGCTGTGCAGGTAAGGCCGCTTCTCTGCGACGATGCGGCCCTGCTCGGCCAGCGCCTCGCGCACCTTCACCCGGGCCTCGAACCGGTCCATACCGTCGAATTGCGTTCCGGTGTCTGCGATCCGGCCCCGCTCATCCATCATGGACGGCATCGCCAAGTTGTGCCGCATGCCGATCTCGAAGTCGTTGGGGTCGTGGGCCGGGGTGACTTTCACCGCGCCGGTGCCGAATTCCGGGTCGACATGCTCGTCGGCGACGATGACGATCTCCCGATCGACGAAGGGATGGGGCACGGTGCGTCCCACCAGATCCCGGTAGCGCTCGTCGTCGGGGTGCACCGCGATCGCGGTGTCGCCCAGCATCGTCTCCACCCGCGTGGTGGCGACCACGATGTGCGGCTCGGAGTCGTTCAGCGAGCCGTACCGGAACGACACCAACTCGCCCTCGACGTCGGCGTACTTGACCTCCAGATCGGAGATCGCGGTCTGTAGCACCGGTGACCAGTTGACCAGCCGCTCGGCCTGGTAGATCAGGCCCGCGTCGTAGAGGCGTTTGAAGATGGTGCGCACCGCGCGGGACAGGCCCTCGTCCATGGTGAACCGGTCGCGGCTCCAGTCCACGCCGTCGCCGAGGCGCCGCATCTGTCCGCCGATGGTGCCACCGGATTCGTGCTTCCAGTCCCAGACCTTCTCGACGAACAGCTCGCGGCCGAAGTCCTCCTTGGTCTTGCCGTCGACGGCGAGTTGCTTCTCCACCACGCTCTGGGTGGCGATGCCGGCGTGATCCATGCCGGGCAGCCACAGCACCTCATAGCCCTGCATGCGTTTGCGCCGGGTCAGCGCATCCATCAGCGTGTGGTCGAGCGCGTGGCCCATGTGCAGGCTGCCGGTCACGTTGGGCGGCGGCAGCACGATCGAGTACGGCGGCTTGGCGCTGGACGCGTCGGCGGCGAAATAACCGGCGTCGACCCACCCCTGATAGAGCTCGGTCTCCACCGCACCCGGGTCCCACGACTTGGGGAGGGCCTCGGCGCGAGAGTCAGGAGTGGTGGTCACCCGTCGATTCTAGGAACGGGTGCGCAGCGCTGATCGGCCGACCTGTACGTCGGCCGATCCGCTACTTCTTTCCGCCGAGCAGCCCGCCCAGGATGTTGCCGATGGCGCCGCCCTGCTGGCCGCCCAGCACGCTGCCCAGGATGCTACCCAGCGGGTTGTTCCCGCCGCCGCCACCACCGCTGGCGCCGCCGAGGATGCTGCCCAGCACGTCCCCGAGTCCGCCGCCTGACCCGGCCGCCTGGGTGGACGCGCCGGCCTGGTTCCCGGCGAACTGCTTGCCGATGTAGGCCAGCACGATCGGCGCCAGGATCGGCAGCAGCCGCTTGATCAGGTCTCCGCCGCCGGCGCCCGTTCCGGCCAGCGCCGAGGCGACCTGGTTGGTGTCGTTGCCCCCGAAGATGCGGGCGACGAACTGCTCGCCCTGGCCGGTGTCGACGTCGTCGACGTTCACCCCGCCGTCGATCAGGCCGGACGCGCCCTCGGCGGCGATGGCCGACTCGAGCTTGCTGGAGTCGATGTCCTCGGCGACGACGTTGTGCTGGATGCTGCCGAGCAGGGTGGGCACCAGGGTCTGGATGGCCTGGTTCACCTCGCCCTGATCAGCGCCGAGCTTGCTGGCGATGTCCGCCACCGGGATCTGGTTGTAGAGGTCCTCGAGACCGGCCATATTGATGCTCCACCTTCGCTGCTGGATGTTGCGGCAATCGGTGCCGAGACTAGCCGAGCCGGAGTCCTCCGGGAGCATTTACGCTCACAGGAAAATTCAGTCCAACCGGGTGGTTTCCAGCTCGATCCCGGCGGCCGGGAACCGGGCAAGCAGCGCGTCACCCATCGCCGCGGCGGGGGTCAGCACACCGTGCAGATCGGACAGTTTGTCGCGGTCGAGCGCCAGGGCGAGCCCGCACTCCCCGAGCATCACCGAAGTGGCCTTGTAGCCCGGATCGCCCTGCTGGGACATGGTGGCGACGTAGCGGGCACCGCCGGTCGTGGTGGTGTACGTCTCAGCGCGGTAATAGCCGCTCTCCCGGGCCTCCTCGCTGGGCCCGGTGCCGGGCTTGGGCACGATGCGCTCGACCAGGCGGCGGGGCAGCAGCCGGAAGAACCTGCTGCCCAGCGCGACTGCTCCGTTGTTCGCGGCCGAGGCCACCGCCGAGAGCACGGGCGCCAGCACCGACGATCCGACGCTCAGGTGTTCGGCGTAGCGAAACCGCCTGCCGTAGGCGTAGTCCAGCAGGGCGTTGCTGCGCCGCACGATCCGGGTGTTGTACAGCGCCATGCCGAAGCCGGTGGTCCACACCCCGGCGAGTTCGGGGGCGATATCGCGGCCGCGCCGCCACGGCAGGTCCGGCTGCGGGCCCAGTTCCGGCTCGGCGGCGCGGTCCTGGGTGAGGGTGTACGGGTCCTCGAACAGGCGGCGGGTGTTCGGGTCACTGGAGGCCGCGCGGAACACCTCGACCATCGAGGCGGCGGTCCCGCCGGACACGCCGCCCTTGAGGCCGCGCAGCACCCAGTTGGTGTCGCCGAGTTCGCCGGTGCCGTCCTGCTGGGCCCGGCGGTAGAGCGCGAAGACGCTCATATCGGAAGGGATGGAGTCGAATCCGCACGCGTGCACGATGCGGGCCCCGGTGTCGACGGCCTCCTTGTGGTAGTCGTCGATACTCTGCCGCACGAACATCGCCTCGCCGGTGAGGTCGGCGTAGTCGGTGCCCGCCGCCGCGCAGGCGGCCACCAGCGGCAGACCGTAACGGCTGTAGGGACCGACCGTCGTGATGACCACCCGGGTCCGTGCCGCCATGTCGTTGAGCGACGACGGGGATGCGGCGTCGGCGGTCAGGATCGGCCAGGACTGCGCGACCTCGCCAAGGGTCTCGCGCACGGCGAGCAGCTTTTCCGGTGAGCGCCCGGCCAGCGCGATGCGGGCGCCGCCGCCGGCCTTGGCCAGGTACTCGGCAGTCAACTTGCCGACAAAACCGGTGGCGCCGTACAGGACGATGTCGAATTCGCGCTGCGCTGCCGTCATGGCCGCCAACCTACCGGGGTCCGACCTCACCCGAAAAATTCGTGCAACGCGGTGGCTGTCTCCGCAGGCAGTTCCTCGGCCAGGTAGTGGCCGCCGTCCAGCGCCCAGCCGCTGACCCGACCCGCGCACTGCGCCTGCCACAACGCCAGCGGGTCGAAGAGGGCCTCGACCACGCCGCGGCCGCCCCACAACACCAGGGTGTCGCAGGCGATCTTGTCCCCTGCCGTGCGGGAGGCGCGGTCGTGCTCGAGGTCGATGGTGGCCGCGGCGCGGTAGTCCTCGCACATGGCGTGGACGGCGGCGGGGTCGTCGAAGCAGCGCTCGTAGGACGCCAGGGCTTCCGGCTCTATGTGGGCCAACCCACCGGCGCCCCAACCGCCGAGCGTCCAGTGCAGGTAGAAGAGCCGGTCGCCGCCGATCATCGTCTCGGGCAGCGGGCTGGGCTGGATCAAGTGGAACCAGTGGTGGTAGAAGGTCGCGAACCGCATGTCGGTGGCCTCGTACATGTCCAGGGTCGGCGCGATGTCCAGGACCGCCAATCGGGTGACCGCTGCGGGATGGTCGAGGGCCAGCCGGTGTGCCACCCGGCCGCCGCGGTCGTGACCGCAGACGGCGTAGCGCTCGTGGCCCAGCGCCGCCATAAGGTCGGCGATATCGCCGGCCATCGTCCGCTTGGCGTAGGCGACGTGTGCGGGATCCCCGGGCGGCTTGCCGGAGTCGCCGTAGCCGCGCAGGTCGGGCAGCACCAGCCGGAAGTGTGGGGCCAACTGCCGCGCCACCCGCTGCCACATCGCATGGTTCTGCGGGAAGCCGTGCAGCAGCATCAGGGGCGGGGCGTCGGCGCGGCCGCCGATCCGGGCATGGATCGGGACGTCGCCGGCTCGGTGGTCGAGGGCGGAGAAGCCGGTGAACCAGTCGGACGTATCGGTCATGGGTACCTCCCCTGTCGCCATCACCCGACGATATCGTCGGGTGATGGCCGAGATCGTCGTCATCGGTGCCGGCATCGCGGGCTTGGCGACGGCCGGGGCCCTGCAGCGGCGCGGCCATTCCGTCACCGTGATCGAGGAACGCACCGACACCGGTTCGGGCGCGGGGATCAGCATCTGGCCCAACGCCCTGGCGGCGCTGGATGCCCTCGGGCTCGGTGACCGGGTGCGGGCGGGAGGTGGCCGGGTGACCGGCGGGGCAATCCGCTGGCGCGACGGCGGCTGGCTGCGCCGGCCGTCGCCGGAGCGGATCGTCAGCGCGCTCGGCGAGCCGTTGGTGGTGATCCAGCGGGCCGCGCTGCGCGACATCCTCGCCGGCGCGCTCGCGGCCGGCACCGTCGTCGCCGGGGTCGCCGCCCGGTCGGTGCGGGTCGACGGGGCGCGGGTCCTGGTGGAGTTGTTGGACTCGACGGTCCGCGGGGCGGACGCGGTGATCGGCGCCGACGGCACGCATTCGGTGGTGGCCCGTCACCTCAACGGCCCGCTGGCCCACCGCTACGCCGGGTACACGGCGTGGCGGGGTGTCGCCGCGATGGCCGTGGCCGACGAGGTGGCCGGCGAGACGATCGGACCGGGCGTGGAGGTGGGCCACGTGCCGATGGGCGCCGACCGGACCTACTGGTTCGCCACCGAGCGGGTCGCCGAGGGCCGGCGCTCGCAGCAGGGGGAACTGGCCTACCTGCGCGACAAGTTCGCGGCGTGGGCGGATCCGGTGCCGGCGATGCTGGCCGCCACCGACCCGGCGGCCGTACTGCGCAACGACCTCTATGACCGCGACCCGGCCCGGCGCTGGGCGGACGGGCCCGTGGTGGTCGTCGGTGACGCCGCCCATCCGATGCGGCCTCACCTGGGCCAGGGCGGTTGTCAGGCGCTCGAGGATGCCGCGGTGCTGGCCGCGATGGTCGACCTCCGCCCCGACCTGCCGGCCGCGTTCGCGGCCTTCGAGTCGTTCCGCCGGCGTCGGGTGGCCGGGGTGGTTCGCGAGTCGCGGACCATCGGACGGCTGGTCAATCTGCGGCCGCCGGTCCTCAGCGCGGTGGCAAGTCGGGCGAGCGTGCTGATGCCGGAGGCACTGGTGACCCGGCACCTGGCCACAATCGCCGCGGGCACGGCCTTCCGGCTCCCCACCCGCGACGACGCCCGGCCGGCCTGAGCCGTCCGGGCGTCGTTAGCGCTGGTGTCAGCGGCCGCCGAGGGCGCCGGTGAGGTTCTGGCAGATCTTGCCGAAGTCGATCAGCCCGAGCGGTCCGCGGCCGAAGTTCCCGCACACGGACTGCACCGGGGCGGCTGCGGTGGTGGTGTACGAGACCGGAATGGTGGTGCTCGAGGTCGGGGTCAGGCCGGGAACGGCGGGGGTGCCGGCCAGCTTGCCGCAGGTCGGCCAAGCACCCAGGCCCTGCTTGGCCACGACGTTCTCCGCCACCCGGATCTGCTCCGCACGCGAGGCGGTGTGCGGCGAGCCGACGCCGCCGTTGGCGGTCCAGGTCGCCGGCTTGAACTGCAGGCCGCCGTAGAAGCCGTTACCGGTATTGGCCGCCCAATTGCCGCCGGACTCGCACTTGGCGACGGCATCCCAGTTGAGGCCGCTGTCCGCCGATGCCGTCCCACTGCCCAGCGCGAACGCGGCGAGGGCGAGCCCGAGGGCGAAGGTGATGAGGGTGGCGATCTTGCGGATGGCGTTCACTGGATTCCCTTTCCCGACGTAAGGGCCGCACACCGTGCGGTTGTGATGTGAATCGCAACCCCTGAGGCAGGCGTTACAGCCGGGTCAATTGATTTCTCTGAGAAATCTGTGAGAACAGGGGCTCCAGATACAGAGGTGGCGCCGGATCGACCGATCCGGCGCCACTCCCGAGGCTTGCTGCGTCTAGCCGCGACGGCCGCAGACCGGCCAGGCGCCGATCCCCTGCGTGCGCAGGACATTCTCGGCAACCCGGATCTGCTCCGCGCGCGAGGCCTGGTGCGGCGAGCCGCTGCCGCCGTTGGCGCGCCAGGTGCTCATGCTGAACTGCAGGCCCCCGTAGTAACCGTTACCGGTCGCGATCGACCAGTTGCCGCCGGACTCGCACTGGGCAACGGCGTCCCAGTTCACGCTGTCGGCCTGGGCGGTGCCGGCCAGGGCCAGCGGCGCCGCAACGAGGGTGCCGCCGACGATGGCGGTACCGAAAGTCTGTGCGAGCGTCTTGCGGAGGTTCTGCAAAATCTTTTCCTTTCGCCGAGCATGTGCCGGGGCACCCGGATGCCTGATACCAGGCGGTGTCGTCGGGTCGCGCCGTCTCGGTCGGGCACGACGGCGGTGGCCGGTGCGGGCGATCGGGGTTGAGGCCAACCGACGCCCACTGGCCTTCCGGCCTGCGGCCCCCGCACTCACACGCAGGGTTTGCGAATCTGTAGTTATTTGCTCCCGTAACGGGATCGGATAGGACCGTACGGAGCGAATTAGGCGAAGTCACATCGCGACACGCCAATCTCGTTTTGATAACAACGCGATCACGAACGGAGTCTGTGAAAAGTCTGTGCAGGTCAACGCGGCGTGTCGGGACCGGCCCGAATACTGACGGAGGCGACACTTTTGTGAGCCAAATCACTGCTTTTTTGGGGCTTGGATCACAGCGAATCGGGACCGCCCAGCGGCCCGGGGGCACGTTCGGCACCCGCCGTCGCCCAGTCCCGGGCCCCCGCGAGTCGCTCGGGGCCGATGCGGCTCGCCCGACGAATGCGACTGAGCCACAAGGACTTTAGGTGAAGTTTGGCGCACTCGCGGTGCGGGTCCGAAAGCGGGCCGCGACGTAGCGCGGACCCATTGCCGCCGGGGTCACGACGGCGCCGCGACCCGGCCACCCCTCCGGACGATCCCGGACCGAGGATGCCGGGTAGCCATGGGCCGGCGCCGTCGTTGCGGCACGACCCGAGTCGGCGCCCCGATCGGGCATCCCCGATGCCCTCGGCCACGCAAGCGAACCCTCGGCCCTCGCCGACGGCCCGAAGTCCCTTGTGCGCGAGGGGCGTTCGTGATCTGCCCGTGACCCGGCGGCGGAGAGCGGCCGGAGGTGAATTCAATCGGGGAAAATTAGGCGAGTTTCAGCAATTTGCGACGAATTATGGGCTCATTTGCTGCGCCAGATCGGCAGCGGAGTTCACGTTGGTCAATGCCCGGCTGGGCGGCAGCACCACCCGTTGTGTCAGCACCGTGTCGGTCAGCGCGTGCATGCTGCGCTCCCCCGCGGCCACCAGCGCATCGATATGTTCGGCTAGCCGGGTGCGGTAGATCCCGGCCAGGTAGTGGTCGCGGCCGTCCCACGGAAGCACGATGTCGATGTCGGCATTGTCGTAGGCCACCAGCTCGTCGATCAGGTCCACCGACAGATAGGGCATGTCGACCGCGCTGACGAAGGCGCGATCCAGGCCCGCGCGGGCCGCCGCCCGCAGTCCGCGGCCGGTCGCCAGCAGCGGCCCCACACCGCGGATGTCGTCGCGCAGCACCTGGGCCTGCAGGGCCGGCAGCGGCTGACCGGGCGCGGCGATGACGCAAACCGGGTGGCAGCGCCCGCGTAACACCTCGACGATGTGTTCCACCATGGTGGTGGCCCCGCCGGGGTGCGGCATGGTGGCCTTGTCGCGGCCCATTCGGCGCGAGGCGCCGCCGGCCAGCACGACGGCGGCCAACGGGGCGGTGGAGCTCACTGCCGGACCGGGTCTAGTCCACGGTCCAGGTGTCGCGGCCCCGCAGCAACGACTGCAGTGCATGCAGGTCGTGCGGAGTGGCATCGCGGGCGGCAGTGACCTGCTCGCGCGCGGCGTCGTCGTAGGTGGGCCGGCTGACCTGCCGGAAGATGCCCATCACGGTGTGCTCGAGGTTCTGATCGCTCAGCCGCGACAACGCGAAGGCGTAGGCCGGGTCGTCGATGGTCGCGTCGTGCACCACGATCTCGCTGGCCGACACGTCGGCGGTCTTGGCCACGTCCAGCCCGAAGCCGGATTTGACGACGCAGTACTCACCGTCGTTGCCGAAGATGACCGGCTCGCCCTGCTGGACGTTGATCACCCGCTCTTCGGCGCCCTCCTTGCGCAGCACGTCGAACGAACCGTCGTTGAAGATCGGGCAGTCCTGGAGGATCTCGACGATCGCGGCGCCCCGGTGCTCGGCGGCGGCACGGAGCACCTCCGAGAGCCCCTTGCGGTCGGAGTCCAGCGCCCGGCCGACGAAGGTTGCCTCGGCGCCCAGCGCCAGTGACACCGGGTTGAACGGGTGGTCGAGCGAGCCCATCGGGGTGGACTTGGTGACCTTGCCGACCTCCGAGGTGGGCGAGTACTGGCCCTTGGTCAGTCCGTAGATCCGGTTGTTGAACAGCAGGATCGTCAGGTTGACATTGCGGCGCAGCGCGTGGATCAGGTGGTTGCCGCCGATGGACAGCGCGTCGCCGTCTCCGGTGACCACCCAGACCGAAAGGTCCGGGCGGGCCAGCGCCAGACCGGTGGCGACGGTCGGGGCCCGGCCGTGGATCGAGTGGAAGCCGTAGGTCTCCAGGTAATACGGGAACCGGCTCGAGCAGCCGATACCGCTGACGAACGCGATGTTCTCCCGGCGGAGTCCCAGCTCGGGCAGGAAGTTGCGGATGGTGTTGAGGATGACGTAGTCACCGCAGCCCGGGCACCAGCGGACTTCCTGGTCGCTGGTGAAGTCCTTGGCCTTCTGCGGCTCCGCTGCGGTGGGCACCCCGGCGGTCTTCGACACCCCGGGTGTCAGTCCGAGGTCGGTCCCCATCAGGTCAGTCATGCACTCGCTCCCGCGCCCGCGTCGACACCAGTGTTCACGGTAGCGGCCGCGAGCCTGGCGAATTTCACCTTATCGCTTTCCTTCTCACCCAACGTCCCGTCCAGGGCGGAGTCGATGATGTCCTCCAGCTCGTCTGCCAGGAACGCCATCCCCTGCACCTTGGTGACGGATTGCACGTCGACCAGGTAGCGGCCGCGTAGCAGCAACGCCAGCTGGCCGAGGTTCATCTCGGGTGCGACCACCGCCGGGTAGCGGCGCAACACCTCGCCGAGGTTGGCCGGGAACGGATTGAGGTAGCGCAACTGGGCGTGGGCGACCTTGACCCCACGCCGACGGGCGCGGCGGCACGCCTCACCGATCGGGCCGAAGGAGCTGCCCCAGCCCAGGATCAGCAGCTCGGCATCGCCGGTCGGGTCGTCGACCTGCAGGTCCGGCACCTCGATGCCGTCGATCTTGGCCTGCCGCAGCCGCACCATCAGGTCGTGATTGGCCGGCTCGTAGGAGATGTTGCCCGATCCGTTGGCCGATTCCAGGCCACCGATGCGGTGTTCCAGACCCGGGGTGCCCGGGACGGCGAGCTGGCGGGCCAGGGTCTGCGGGTCGCGGGCATAGGGCTCGAAATGCTCACCGGGCTTGGCGAAGGTGTGCTCGATGGGCGACAGGGTGCCGACGTCGGGGATGCGCCACGGCTCGGAGCCGTTGGCGATCGCTCCGTCGGACAGCAGGATCACCGGCGTGCGGTAGGTCAGTGCGATCCGCGCGGCCTCGATGGCCACCTCGAAGCAATCCGAGGGTGAGGACGCGGCCAGCACGGCCACCGGCGACTCGCCGTTACGGCCGAACATCGCCTGCAGCAGGTCGGCCTGCTCGGTCTTCGTGGGCAACCCGGTCGACGGACCCCCGCGCTGCACGTCGACGATAAGCAGCGGCAGCTCGGTCATCACCGCCAACCCGATGGCCTCCGACTTCAGCGACACGCCGGGCCCGGACGTGCTGGTCACGCCGAGCGCACCGCCGTAGGAAGCGCCGATCGCGGCGCCGATGCCGGCGATCTCGTCCTCGGCCTGGAAGGTCAGCACGTCGAAGTTCTTGTGCCTGGACAGCTCGTGCAGGATGTCCGAGGCCGGGGTGATCGGATAACTGCCGAGCACCACCTGGGTGCCGGCGAGTTGCCCCGCGGTGATGATGCCGTAGGCCAGGGCGGTGTTCCCGGAGATCTGCCGGTACTCACCGGGTGCCAGCTTGGCCGGCGCGACCTCGTAGGTGGTGCCGAACGCCTCGGTGGTCTCGCCGTAGTTCCAGCCCGCCTTCAACGCCAGCACGTTGGCCTCGGCGACATCGGGCTTGCGGGCGAACTTCTCCCGGATGAAGGTCTCGCTGGTCTCGACCGGCCGGCCGTACATCCACGACAGCAGGCCGAGGGCGAACATGTTCTTGGCCCGCTGGCCGTCCTTCTTCGACGCGCCGATCGCCTCGACCGCGCCGAGGGTCAGGGTGGTCATGGCGACCGCCTGCACGACGTAGTCGGACAGGCTGCCATCCTCGAGCGGGTTGGTCTCGTAGCCGACCTTGGCCAGGTTGCGCTTGGTGAACTCGTCGGAGTTGGCGATCACCAGACCACCACGCGGCAGGTCGTCGATGTTCGCCTTGAGGGCGGCCGGGTTCATCGCCACCAGGACGTCGGGGCGGTCACCGGCGGTCAGGATGTCGTAGTCGGCGATCTGAATCTGGAACGACGAAACACCGGGCAGAGTGCCCTGGGGCGCACGAATCTCGGCCGGGTAGTTCGGTTGTGTCGCAAGGTCATTGCCGAAGAGGGCGGCCTCCGAGGTGAACCGGTCACCGGTCAGCTGCATGCCATCGCCGGAGTCCCCGGCGAACCGGATTACGACCTTCTCGAGTTTCTCGCGGTTCGCGGCAGCTCCGTTGCCGTTCGGCCCCACGTGCACGCCTTTCGTTGGTTCGCTCAGGAGCGGATTCCACGTCGCTGCCCACTAACGCGCCGCCGGAATTCACACAAGCACCGGGTTGCTGTCACTCCTGGTACCGATTATGGCACTTTCTAAGGCAAGCCATGCCGAGGTGTGGTACTGAAACGCCGCGACAGGCGTCAACAAACTGCAGGTCACGGCGTTGTCCGACAACCCGATGAGACACCGGTGTGTCGTTCGTCACTTTCGGAGAACGTCATTCCTAAGACGTGAGGGTTACCCGCGGGTAGCCCCGCCGCGGGCTCACACCGGGTCGGCCGGGCCCACCCGCCGCCGATCGAGTTCGCGGGCGACCAGTTCGCTGGCGAGTGCCGCTGACCGCCCCGGCCCGGTGCCCATCGCCCGGTTCGCGACGTAGGCCGTGGTGAACATGTCGCCCGCGCCGGTGGTCTGCACGCCCTCCACCCGCCAGGCCGCCGGCACCCGCGCGACGGTGCCCGCGGTGTAGATGTCACAGCCTTCCGACCCGTAGGTGACCAGGATCTCCGGGACGCCGAGGCGGGCGGCGGTCGAGGCGGTGAACTCCCCGTCGGCCACGATGACGGCTTCGTCCTCGGCCAGCTTGAGGATGCTGAGGTGCCCCAGCAGTTCCGGCGGGTAGTGCCGGTCGACGATGAGCGGGCCCGTCCGGTCGGCGCGGACCAGGCCCTGCCCGTCGTAGGCGAGCCGATGTCCCCGCTCGGCGAGCAGGGCCAAGGTGGCGGCGGGAAAGTCGGTACGCAGCAGCGGCGCCAGATGCACCCAGGTGGTGCGGGGGTCGGCGGCCGCGATCTCGGCCGGGCCCCACACCGGACCGATCGCGTCGACCGACATCCTGCGGTGGTCGAGGTCGGCGTAGTCGAGGCGGAATGCGCTCGTGCGATCCGCGGGCAGGATTCGGACCATCGATCCGAACCGGTCGAGCAGCGGCTCGAACAGGACGTGGTCGCGCTGCGCGGCCAGGGCGACGATGCAGCCCGCGACGCCCGCCGCCGACAGGGCGACCCCGGAGAACGCCGCGCACCCGCCGGGGCTGGTGGGCGCCCCGTTGATCACGTCGAGGGCCAGGTTGCCGAGCACCGTCACGCCGGGGACGAGTTCGCCGCGCAGTCGCCGCACCGATCGGTCTCCTGATATCTGTCGTCACCCACCGTCGGACGTTGCCGCGAAATGCTAGTCCCGGGCGGTCCGCGGCTGCGGTCGGGCACCATGACAGTCATGCCCGACGCCTTCCCCGACGCGCACTGGGGACGAGAAGACCTCAGTCCCCTCTTCCGACCCGTCTACGCCCTCGCCAGTTCGACGTTGGGTTCGCGGTTCATCCGGCTGCTGGTGCCGCTGGATCAACGGGTCATGCGGGCGACCAGGGGCAAGTACTCGATGTTCGGCCCCACCTCGCTGCCCGAGTTACTGCTGACGACCACCGGCCGCAAGTCGGGCCTGCAGCGCACGTCGGCGCTGAGCTATCTGCGCGACGATGACCGGCTCCTGGTCCTCGGCAGCAATTTCGGGCAGCGCCATCACCCCGGGTGGTCGTCGAACCTGATCGCCGAGCCGGAGGCCACCGTCGCGCTCGGCGGCACCGAGATACCGGTGACGGCCACGCTGCTGACCGGCGCGGAGCGTGAGCGCGGCCTGCGGCGGTTCCTGGCCTACCCGATGTACCAGTCCTATCGGACCCGCACCGACCGCGAACTCCGGGTGTTCGCGCTGTCCCGCCGCTGAGGCGTCAGCGTCAGGCGCCCAGCCCCGCCCGTCGAGCGTGCGATGTCATCCGCGACACGCCGCGGCGAGCGGATGACAATGCACACTCGCGGCACACTCGCGACCCGTCACAGGATGTACAGCATCTCCTGGTAAGTCGGCAGCGGCCAGAGGTCGTCGGCGACAACGCTTTCCAGCGCATCCGCTGCCTCCCGCACCGCGGCCATCGCCGGCAGCAGCGAGTCGCGGGCGTACAGCGCTTCCTCGAAGCTGCCCTCGACATGGCCGGCCAATGCGTCCTTGAGGCCGCCGAGCGCGCCGGTCAGCGCGGTGATCGGCGCCGAAACCGCCTGCAACAGCGTGGTATCCGCCTCGACGCCGGCAGCCTTCAGCGTGGCCACGTTCTGCGCCAGTTCGGTCTGATACCGGATGGCCGCAGGCAGGATCACCGTGGTGCCCAGTTCCAGCGCCAGCTTGGCCTCCACCGCGATCGTCAGCGCGTACTGCTCCAGACGCACCTCGTAGCGGCTGTGCAGTTCGCGCTCGTTGAACACGCCGTACTTCTCGAACAGCGCGACCGTCTCGGGCTTGATCAGTTCGGGCAGCGCGTCCGGCGTGGTCTTGAGGTTGGGCAGGCCACGCTCCGCCGCCTCGATCTGCCAGTTCTCCGAGTACCCGTCACCGTTGAACACCACAGCGCCGTGCTCGGTGATGATGTCGGTCAGCAGCGTCTGCACCGCGGAATCGAAGTCCTCGCCCCCGCCGACGGCCTTCTCCAGCACCGAGGCGATGTAGTCGAACGAGTCGGCCATGATCGTGTTGATGATGATCATCGGCACCGCGACCGTCTGACCGGAGCCCGGCGCGCGGAACTCGAAACGGTTGCCGGTGAAGGCGAAGGGGCTGGTGCGGTTTCGGTCGCCCGGGTCGGTCGGCAGCGTCGGCAGCGTGTCGACGCCGATGTGCATGACGCCCTTGCCCTTTGACGACGTCGCCGCCCCCTTGGCGATCTGCTCGAACACGTCGGCCAGTTGCTCGCCGAGGAAGATCGAGATGATGGCCGGCGGCGCCTCGTTGGCGCCGAGCCGGTGGTCGTTGGTGGCCGAGGCCACTGAGACCCGCAGCAGTCCGCCGAACTTGTGCACCGCGCGGATGATCGCCGCGCAGAACACCAGGAACTGGGCGTTCTCATGCGGAGTGTCGCCGGGCACCAGCAGGCTGCCGAACTGGGCGTTGCCCACCGAGAAGTTGACGTGCTTACCGGATCCGTTGACCCCGGCGAACGGCTTCTCGTGGAACAGGCACTCCATCCCGTGCTTCTTGGCGATGGTCTTGAACACCGTCATCAGCAGCTGCTGATGATCCGAGGCGATGTTGGCCCGCTCGAACATCGGCGCGATCTCGAACTGGCCGGGTGCGACCTCGTTGTGCCGGGTCTTGGCCGGGATGCCGAGCTTGAACAGCTCGCGCTCGGTGTCCATCATGAAGCCCAGCACCCGCTCGGGCACCGCACCGAAGTAGTGGTCGTCGAACTCCTGGCCCTTGGGCGGCTTGGCGCCGAACAGCGTGCGTCCGGCGTTGATCAGGTCCGGACGGGCCAGGAAGAAGTGCCGGTCGACGAGGAAGTACTCCTGCTCCGGGCCGCAGAACGAAACGACGTGCTCGAAGTCCTTGTGGCCGAACAGCTTCAGGATCCGCTCGGCATGCGTGCCCATGGCCTGCTGGCTGCGCAGCAGCGGCGCCTTGTAGTCCAGCGCCTCACCGGTCATCGACACGAACACGGTCGGGATGCACAGCGTGTTGCCGTTCGGGTTCTCCAGGATGTAGGCCGGGCTGGTGACGTCCCAGCCGGTGTAGCCGCGCGCCTCGAAGGTGCTGCGCAGGCCGCCGGAGGGGAAGCTGGAGGCGTCCGGCTCGCCCTGGATGAGGGTCTTACCGGCGAACTCGGCCAGCGTCTGGCCGTCGGAGATGGGTTCAAGGAAGCTGTCGTGCTTCTCCGCGGTGAGGCCGGTCATCGGGTAGAACACGTGCGCGTAGTGGGTGGCGCCCTTCTCCAGCGCCCAGTCCTTCATCGCCGCGGCGACGGCATCGGCGATCGATGGGTCGAGCTTCTCCCCCTTGTCGATGGTGGCGACAACGGACTTGTAGACCGACTTGGGCAGCCGGCCCTGCATCTCGGCCTTGGTGAACACGTTCGAACCGAAGATCGACCCCGGTTCCTCCCCCGGAACGAAGCTGACCGCCGGAGGCGTGTAGGCCTCGACGTTGTTGATCGCCTGCAGCCGGACCGTGTTTCCGCTCAACTGTGTTTCCTCCGCACCAAGACACCCGCGTCTTGTTCGCGGACGTGTGACCGGCCCACCCTAGGAAGCTTCGGTTCCGAACTTGTTACGTCGGCGTCAACGGCAGAATGCGCCTCGGTCCGGCCAGGTGGTTCAGGCAGCCGCCGGCAAGGCCTAGATTGGGCAACATGAGGCACGCCCCGGATCGCCAGGCCGACTATGACGAACACGCCGTCGTCGTCGGCCCGCCGAAGACCGAGGCGGCCGGGGTACGGGCGGTGTTGGTGTCGTTGCGGCGCAGCCTGGCCGAGATGGGGCCGGTTCGCACCGCCGCGGCCTGGCTGCGGCTCAACCAGCGCGACGGATTCGACTGCCCCGGCTGTGCCTGGCCGGAGGAGCAGGGCGGGCGCAAGTTCGCGGAGTTCTGCGAGAACGGCGCCAAGGCCGTCGCCGAGGAGGCCACCCGCCGGGTGGTGACCCCGGAATTCTTCGCCCGCCACTCGGTGGCCGAGCTGGCCGCCAAGCCGGAGTACTGGCTGTCCCAGCAGGGCCGGCTGACCCACCCGATGGTGTTGCGGCCCGGCGACGAGCACTACCGGCCCATCGACTGGGACGGCGAAGACGGGGCCTACGCGCTGATCGCCGAGCATTTGCGGGCGCTGGCCGGGCCGGACGAGGCGGTGTTCTACACCTCGGGGCGCACCAGCAACGAGACGGCGTTCCTCTATCAGCTAATGGTGCGCAGCTTCGGCACCAACAACCTGCCGGACTGCTCCAACATGTGCCACGAGTCCTCGGGCACCGCGCTGATCGAGTCGATCGGTATCGGCAAGGGTTCGGTGACCGTCGACGACCTCGAACACGCCGATCTGATCGTCATCGCCGGACAGAATCCCGGCACCAACCACCCCCGGATGCTGTCGGTCCTGGAGAAGGCGAAATCCAACGGCGCCAGGATCATCGCGGTCAATCCGCTGCCGGAGGCCGGGCTGATCCGGTTCAAGGACCCGCAGAAGGTGCGCGGGGTGATCGGACACGGCATCCCGATCGCCGACGAGTTCGTGCAGATCCGCCTCGGCGGTGACATGGCCCTGTTCAAGGGCCTGGGCCGGCTGCTGGTGGAGGCCGACGACCGGGCGCCGGGAAGCGTGATCGACCGGGAGTTCGTCACCGCCCACTGCCACGGGTTCGACGACTACGTGCGGGACGTCCGTCAGGTCGACCTCGGGGAGGTGCTGGCCGCGACCGGCATCGAGGAGTCGCAGTTGCGCCGGGTGACCGACATGGTCGCCGCGTCGCAACGCACGGTCGTGTGCTGGGCGATGGGCATCACCCAGCACACCCACGCGGTGGCGACCATCGCCGAGATGACCAACGTGCTGTTGCTGCGCGGCATGATCGGCAAGCCCGGCGCGGGCGTCTGCCCGGTGCGCGGGCACTCCAATGTGCAGGGCGACCGGACCATGGGCATCTGGGAGCAGGCCCCGGAGAGTTTCCTCGCCGCGCTGGACGCCCGGTTCGGGATCACCAGCCCGCGCAAGCACGGCTACGACACCGTCGAGGCGATCCGGGCCATGCGCGACGGGCGGGCGTCGGTGTTCGTCGGCATGGGTGGCAATTTCGCCTCAGCCACCCCCGACACCGAGGTCACCGAGGCGGCGCTGCGCAGCTGCGCGCTCACGGTTCAGGTCTCCACCAAGCTCAACCGCAGCCATCTCGTGCACGGCCGCACCGCGCTGATCCTGCCGACCCTGGGCCGCACCGACCGCGACGTCTACAACGGCATCAAGCAGGTTGTCTCGGTAGAGGATTCGATGTCGATGGTGCACCTGTCCCGCGGCAGCCTGCAGCCGCCGAGCGATTACGTACGCAGTGAGGTCTCCATCGTCTGCCAGCTTGCGCGCGCCGTGCTCGGCCCCGACCACCCGGTGCCGTGGGAGAAGTTCGCCGGTGACTACGACGCGGTCCGCGACGCCATCGCCGCGGTGGTGCCGGGCTGCGCCGACTACAACCGCCGGGTCCGGCAGCCGGACGGCTTCCAGCTGCCGCATCCGCCGCGCGATGCCCGGGAGTTCCACACCAGCACCGGCAAGGCCAACTTCGCGGTCAATCCGCTGCAGTGGGTGCCGGTACCGCGGGGGCGGCTGGTGCTGCAGACCCTGCGCAGCCACGACCAGTACAACACCACGATTTACGGCCTCGACGACCGCTACCGGGGCGTGAAGGGCGGCCGCCGAGTGGTTTTCGTCAACCCCGCCGACATCGCCACGCTCGGCCTGAGCGAGGGCCAACGGGTCGACCTGGTCTCGGAGTTCACCGACGGGGCGGGCCGACTGCAAGAGCGCCGCGCCAAGGACTTCCTCGTGGTGCCGTACTCGACACCCGTCGGCAATGCCGCGGCCTACTACCCCGAGACCAATCCCCTGGTGCCGCTGGATCATGTTGCGGCCAAGTCGAACACCCCGGCGTCCAAGGCGATCACGATCCGACTGGAGCCGACCGGCGGGCCGGAGCGCAGCGACCCGGGAGCTGGCCGATGGGACGGGTGACGGCGCGGCGACGCGTCAGCCACCTGGCCGCCGACCACAGCACCGAACGGCCGGAGACCCTCGTCGTCGAGGAGCCACTGGAGATCCGGGTCAACGGCACGCCGCTAACCGTGACGATGCGCACGCCGGGCTCCGATATCGAACTGGCGCAGGGCTTTCTGCTCACCGAGGGCGTCGTTGCCCGCCGCGACGACGTGCTGAGGGTGCAGTACTGTCGCGGAGCGGAATCCAACCCCGACGGCACCAACAGCTACAACGTCCTGGACGTGACGCTGCGCGCGGATGTGCCGCCCCCGGACACCGACGTCACCCGCAACTTCTACACCACCTCGTCCTGCGGGGTGTGCGGCAAAGCTTCCCTGGAGGCGGTCCGGTTGTCGAGCCGGCATTCCCCCGGGGACGACCCGACGTCGGTGTCGACGGCGACACTCACGTCGCTGCCGGCCCAATTACGTTCGGCCCAGAAGGTTTTCGCGAGCACCGGCGGCCTGCACGCGGCGGCTCTGTTCACCGCCGACGGCACCCTGCTGGCGGTACGCGAGGACGTCGGCCGCCACAACGCCGTCGACAAGGTGATCGGCTGGGCGCTGGAGGCCGACCGCATCCCCCTGTGTGGCACCGTGTTGCTGGTCAGCGGCCGGGCCTCCTTCGAGTTGACGCAGAAGGCGGTGATGGCGGGCATCCCGGTGCTGGCCGCGGTGTCGGCGCCGTCGTCGCTGGCAGTCGATCTGGCCACCCAGTCCGGGCTGACGTTGGTGGCGTTCCTGCGGGGCGACTCGATGAACGTCTACAGCCGGGCGGACCGGATCGACCGATAGCGTTCGGCTGCGCGCAGGCGGCCGCGGCCGATAGATTTCTCCAGTGGTCCCCTCCTGGCACGTCGGGCCCGTCGCGGTCCCGATCCACGGGCTGTTCGTGGCCCTCGGCGTCCTGGCGGCGATGGTGGTGTTCGTGGCCGAGGCGCGGCGGCGCGGCGCGGTGAACGAGCAGTCGGCCGTCGCCGTCGCCGGCGCCCTGATCGGCGGCGCGATCGGGATGCGCCTGTCGGGCTGGGCCCGACACCTCGACCTCGCCGCCAACCCGAGCCTCGCCCAGGCATGGCAATACGGATCCCGCAGCATCCTCGGCGGCCTGTTGGGGGCCTACCTCGGCGTCCTGATCGCCAAGCGGATCGGCGGTTACCGCGGCAAGACCGGTGACCTGTTCGCGCCGGCGGTGGCGCTGGGAATGGCGGTCGGTCGCATCGGCTGCCACCTCACCGAGGCACCCGGCCGCCCCACCGAGCTACCGTGGGGCGTACACGCGCCCGCCGGCACCCCGGACTGCCCGGGATGCCTTGCCGGACAGGCGATGCACCCGTCGTTCGTCTACGAGATCGCCTTCCAGCTGGCCGCGTTCGCCGTCCTGCTGTGGCTGCGCAACCGGATCGACCGGCCGGGTGAGTTGTTCGTGATCTATGTGGCGGCCTACGCGCTGTTCCGGTTCTTTGTGGAGTTCGTCCGCGCCAACGAGACGGTCTGGCTGGATTTGACTCGCCCACAGTGGTTTCTGCTGCCCTCGCTGGCGATCCTGGGCGTTCGGCTGTGGCACGGATACCGGCACGGATACTATCGCCACCTCGTCCGCGATCAGGAAGTGCGCGTATGACCACGCCCCCACCCGGCCAGAGCCCCGGCGACGATCACCCGCCGGAAGGTCAGTGGCAACCCGGTCCACCGCCACCCCCGGGCTACCCCTACCACCCCGGCCAGCCGCCGGGTTACCCGTACTATCCGGGTCCCCCGCCGCCGGGCTACCCGTACGGGCCGCCGCAACCGCGCTCGCGGATCGCCATCGGCATGGTGTTCGCCGGATCGGCGGCGTATTTCGCGATCAACCTGGTCGTGGCCTTCGCGGCCCTCGCCGCCGCCAGCTCAGACACCAAGGGAGGCAACACGGTGCTCGGCGTGGCCGCAGCGATGCTGGCGCTGATCGCATTCGGCGGCGGAGCGGGCCTACTGGCGTCACGCAACCGCTATGCGAAAGGATTGGGCCTGGGGTTGATGATCGGCTGGGCGCTCACCTCGCTGGTCACCGTCGGATTCTGCACCGGCATCAACCCGACGATGTACGCCTCGTCATGAGGGGGATGGCACTGCGCGGTGACCGGGTACTGCGCTACGTGACGGCATTCTGCCCCCACTGCCACCGCGAGGATCCCGACCGGGCACTGCCCGACGTCACCCGCCTCGGCGGCTGGCTGGCCGAGCGTGACGGGCGGGTCTGGCTCGAACGCGGCTGCGCCACACACGGACTGGTCCGCACGCTTTACGACGAGGACCCCGAGATACTGGCCTACCTGGAGGAGTGGACGGCACCGACGAAGAGCCACATCCCCGATGTGGCAGGGAACTTCGATCCCGTGCCGTCGGCTTATCTGCGCGGGCTGCCGGAGATGCAGACCCAGCACACCTGCATCCTGCTCGAGGACATCGCCGAAACCTGCAATCTGCGCTGCCCCACCTGCTTCACCGACTCCTCCCCGGACCTGCGCACCGTCGTCGACACCGCCGACGTGTTGGCCAACGTCGATCAGCGGCTGGCTCGGGAGAACGGCCGCCTCGACGTGCTCATGCTCAGCGGTGGCGAGCCGACCCTGCACCCGCGGCTCGGCGAGTTGTTGGCCGAGCTGGTCGCTCGACCGATCACCCGGATCCTGGTCAACACCAACGGGATCCGGATCGCAGCGGATGACGCACTGCTCGACCTGCTGACCGAACACCGCGAGCGCGTCGAGGTGTACCTGCAGTACGACGGTGTGTCGGCGGCGACTCATCGGTTCCACCGCGGGGGCGATCTGGGCCGCACGAAATCCCAGGCCCTGCAGCGCCTGTCCGAACGCGAGATCTTCACCACGCTGGTCATGACCGTCGCGCTGGGCGTGAACGACAGCGAGATCGGGCAGATGGTGCGACTCGCCCTCGACACTCCCTACGTCGGCGGCCTGACCATCCAGCCGCAGTTCGGCTCGGGCCGATCCGGACACATCGATCCGGTCGACCGGCTCACCCACACCGGGGTGCTCAAGCGACTCGGGCCGCAGACCGGCGGGCTGGTGACCTGGCGCGACCTGACCGCGCTGCCGTGCTCGCATCCGCACTGCTGCTCGGTGGGTTACCTGCTGCAGGACGACGGCGGCCAGTGGCGCTCGCTGGTGTCGCTGGTCGGTGCGGACGGCCTCAAGGAGAAGCTGGGGTTGGTGGCCAACCGCATCGCCGACGCCGAGATACCCCGACAGCTGCGCACCGCGGTGCGGGAGTCCCTGCTCGGCCTGCTCTCCGAGCAGTCGTCACTGTCTCACCCGCAGATCGGCGACATCTGGCAGACCATCTGCGAGAGCTGCGATCTCGGCATGTCCACCCTGCTGACGCTGGCGTCCTCGGCGCTGCCGGGGCGGCGTCGCCAACTCCGGCGGCTGCTCGGCGAGCGCGTCGTCCGGCTCACCGTCAAACCGTTCATGGACATGTCGACGATGATCGAGGAGCGCTTGCTCCAGTGTTGTGTGCACGTCGGAACCCGGTCCGGCCAGGACCAGTGCGCGCCGTTCTGCGCGGTGCAGGCCTGGCCGGAACTCGGCCGGCAACGACTTTCGATCGCGGCGCGCCGGGAACTGCCCCTGGTCGAGGTGCGCTGAACGTCAGGCGGACTTGTCGCGGCGCTCGGTGCGCGACGGCTTGCGCGGCACGATCGTCGGCAGCACGTTGTCCTGCACGGTCTCCTTGGTCACCACGACCTTGGCCACGTCGTCACGGCTGGGGATGTCGTACATCACCGGCAGCAGCACTTCCTCCATGATCGCGCGCAGGCCGCGCGCACCGGTGCCGCGGTGGATGGCCTGGTCGGCGATGGCCTCGAGCGCGTCGTCGGTGAACTCCAGCTCCACACCGTCCATCTCGAACAGCCGGGTGTATTGCTTGACGAGCGCGTTCTTGGGCTCGGAAAGGATCTTGACCAGCGATTCCTTGTCCAGGTTGGTCACCGAGGCCACCACCGGAAGCCGGCCGATGAACTCCGGGATCAGACCGAACTTGATCAGGTCCTCGGGCATGACCTCCGAGAAGTGATCCTGGGTGTCGATCTCCGCCTTGGACTTGACCTCCGCGCCGAAGCCGAGGCCGCGCTTGCCGACCCGGTCGGAGACGATCTTCTCCAGCCCGGCGAACGCACCCGCGACGATGAACAACACGTTGGTGGTGTCGATCTGGATGAACTCCTGATGCGGGTGCTTGCGTCCACCCTGCGGCGGCACCGAGGCCTGGGTGCCCTCCAGGATCTTCAGCAGCGCCTGCTGCACACCCTCGCCGGAGACGTCGCGGGTGATCGAGGGGTTCTCGCTCTTGCGGGCGATCTTGTCCACCTCGTCGATGTAGATGATGCCGGTTTCGGCGCGCTTGACGTCGTAGTCGGCGGCCTGGATCAGCTTCAGCAGGATGTTCTCGACGTCCTCGCCGACGTAGCCGGCCTCGGTCAGCGCGGTGGCGTCGGCGATCGCGAACGGCACGTTGAGCATCTTCGCCAGGGTTTGGGCCAGATAAGTCTTGCCGCACCCAGTCGGGCCCAGCATCAGGATGTTGGACTTGGCCAGCTCCACGGGCTCGGAGCGGGAGTCACGGTGCTTCTCGCCGGCCTGGATGCGCTTGTAGTGGTTGTAGACGGCGACGGCCAGGGTGCGCTTGGCGGTGTCCTGCCCGATGACGTAGCTCTCCAGGAACTCGCGGATCTCGGCCGGCTTGGGCAGCTCATCGAGCTTGACGTCGTCGGCGTCGGCCAGTTCCTCTTCGATGATCTCGTTGCACAGATCGATGCACTCGTCGCAGATATACACGCCGGGGCCGGCGATGAGCTTCTTGACCTGCTTCTGACTCTTCCCGCAGAACGAGCACTTCAGCAGGTCACCGCCGTCTCCGATGCGCGCCATGGTGGTGGGTCCTACTTCCTTCGCCGTCGTCTTCGATCGTTGCCAGAGGGTCTGTATCGAGGTGTCTGACCCGACGCTACCCGCTTGCTCATCGACGGTGCGACCGATAGGAGCGAATAGCGCCGGTGGTATTCGTGCGTGTGGTGAACATATCGCCTGACGCCGCCCGCGTCGCTGTGGAACGCGCCACTGTGTTTCGGGCGTGTCGCCGCCGTTACCCAACCGAGAGGCACCGACCCGCGGGGAAACGGCGATCGCGCAGTTGCGTCGTGGTGTTCGCCGTCCCCCACGATACCGTGCTGATCGGCCGTGCGGGCCGGGCCGCCGACCGGGCTCAGGCGTTCTGCGCCGAAAGTTTCCGGTACTCCAGCACGGTGTCGATGATCCCGTACTCCTTGGCGTCGGCCGCGGTCAGGATCTTGTCGCGGTCGGTGTCCTTGCGGATCACGGCCGCATCCTTGCCGGTATGGCGGGCCAGCGTCTCCTCCATCAGGGTCCGCATCCGCTCGATCTCGGCGGCCTGGATCTCCAGGTCGGAGAACTGCCCCTGGATCACCCCGCCGAGCGACGGCTGGTGGATGAGCACCCGGGCATTGGGCAGCGCCAGGCGCTTGCCCGGGGTGCCGGCCGCCAGCAGCACGGCCGCGGCCGAGGCCGCCTGGCCCAGGCAGACCGTCTGGATGTCGGCACGCACGTACTGCATGGTGTCGTAGATCGCCATCAGCGAGGTGAACGAGCCACCCGGGGAGTTGATGTACATGGTGATGTCGCGGTCGGGGTCCAGCGACTCCAGCACCAGCAACTGCGCCATGATGTCGTTCGCCGAGGCGTCGTCGACCTGCACACCGAGGAAGATGATGCGCTCCTCGAACAGCTTGTTGTAGGGGTTGGACTCCTTGACGCCCCAGCTCGAGTGCTCGATGAAGGACGGCAGGATGTAGCGCGCCTGGGGCGCCAAGCGGGGGTCAGTGGAATCAGGCATTGGAGAGTCCGTTCACGTGGGCGCGGGTGATGATGTGGTCGACGAAGCCGTACTCGAGCGCCTCCTGGGCGGTGAACCAGCGGTCACGGTCGGAGTCGGCCTCGATGCGCTCGATCGGCTGGCCGGTGAACTCGGCGTTGAGCCGGAACATCTCCTTCTTGATCAGCGCAAACTGCTCGGCCTGGATGGCAATGTCGGCCGCGCCGCCGGTGATGCCGCCCAGCGGCTGGTGCATCAGGATGCGGGCGTGCGGCAGCGCGAACCGCTTGCCCTTGGCGCCAGCGGCCAGCAGGAACTCGCCCATCGAGGCGGCCATGCCCATCGCGTAGGTGGCGACGTCGCACGGCGCGAGCACCATGGTGTCGTAGATCGCCATGCCGGCGCTGATCGAGCCGCCCGGCGAGTTGATGTAGAGCGAGATGTCCTTGGTCGGGTCCTCCGCCGCCAGCAGCAGGATCTGCGCGCACAGCCGATTGGCGATGTCGTCGTCGACCTGTGAGCCCAGGAAGATGATGCGCTCGGCGAGCAACCGCTCGTACACCGAGTCCGTGAGGTTCAGCCCTGGCATGCCCGAACGCATGTGAGTCACGACTTCGTACCTGCTTTCTCGAAACGACCTACTACCCAGACCCTAACCAACCCGCGCCGCACCGCACTCCCTGGAGCGGGTGCGTTCGCTGTCGGCGTTATTCGGACTCGTCGGCCTTCTGCTCAGCGCCGGAGTCGACGTTGGCCTCGGAGTCGGCCTCGCCCCCCTCGACGCCCGCATCGGCCTCCGCCGCGCGGCCGAAGAACTCGCTGGTGTCGACCACGTTGCCGTCGGTGTCGGTGACGGTGGCCGCCTCCACCACCGCGGCCACGGTCAGCCCGCGGCGCACGTCGGCGAACATGGCGGGCAGCTGGTTGTTCTGCTGCAGCACCTGCAGCAGCTGCTGGGGCTCGATGCCGTACTGACGCGACATCAGGACCAGCCGCTCGGTGAGGTCGTTCTGGCCGACCTGGATGTCGAGGTCGTCGGCGATCGCGTCCATCAACAGCTGGGTCTTGACCGCCTTCTCCGCGGCCTCGCGGGCGTCGGCGTCGAACTTCTCCCGCGAGCTGCCCTCGGCCTCCAGCGCCGCGGCGAACTTGGCCTCGTCGTGGTCCAGACCGTGGACGGCGTTGTGCACCGTCTCGTCGACCTGGGCCTGCACGATGGCCTCCGGCAGCGGCACCTCCACGAGTTCCAGCAGCGCCTCGAGGGCGTTATCGCGGATCTTCTCGGCCTGCTGGATCCGCTTGAGCCGCCGGACCTGCTCCTCGAGACTCCCGCGAAGTTCCTCGATGGTGTCGAATTCGCTTGCCAGTTGCGCGAATTCGTCGTCGGCCTCGGGCAGCTCCCGCTCCTTGACCGACTGGAGGGTGACGGTGACCTCGGCCTCCTCGCCGGCGTGCTCACCGGCGACCAGCTTGGTGGTGAACGTCTTCGACTCGCCCTCGGACAGGCCGACGATCGCGTCGTCGAGACCGTCGATGAGCTGGCCGGAGCCGACCTCGTGGGACAGTCCCTCGGTCTTGGCGTCGGCGAGGTCCTCACCGTTGACCGTTGCGGAGAGGTCGATGGACACGAAGTCGCCCTCCTGGGCCGGGCGTTCTACGCCCTTGAGCGTGCCGAAGCGCGCGCGCAGTGTCTGCAGCTCCGTCTCCACCTCGTCATCGGTGATCGCGATGGGATCGACCGAGATCTTCACCTGGCTCAGGTCGGGAAGCTCGATATCGGGCCGGACGTCGACCTCGGCGGTGAAGACCAGTTCCTCGCCGTCCTCGATCTTGGTGACCTCGATGTCGGGCTGACCCAGCGGGCGCACCTCGCTGGTGGTGACCGCCTCGCTGTAGCGGCTGGGCAGCGCGTCGTTGACCACCTGCTGCAGCACCGCGCCGCGGCCGACCCGCGCCTCGAGCAGCTTCGCGGGCGCCTTGCCAGGCCGGAAGCCGGGCAGGCGGACCTGCTGGGCGAGCTGCTTGTAGGCGCGGTCGAAGTCGGGCTGCAGTTCCGTGAAGGGCACCTCCACGTTGATGCGAACCCGGGTGGGGCTCAACTTCTCGACGGTGCTCTTCACGGTGGTGCTCCTCGATGTCGTTCTGCTAGGTACGGCGTCCGGGTCCGGGTGTGTCAGGCGCGTCGGGGTGACAGGATTTGAACCTGCGGCCTTCCGCTCCCAAAGCGGATGCGCTACCAAGCTGCGCTACACCCCGTGCTGTGTCGATCGCGCCCGCGATCCTACGGCCCGAGCCCAGCTCAGCCTCAATCGAGGTGTTGCGATCCGGACTTCGCGAGGTCCGATTGGTATCGATCTCGGCAGCCCCGGTACATTTGTGCTCGCGCAACCGCACGCGGGCGTAGCTCAATGGTAGAGCCCTAGTCTTCCAAACTAGCTACGCGGGTTCGATTCCCGTCGCCCGCTCCACCCCGGCCTGCCAGCGACCCTCACATGCTGCGCTGCCAGGACCGGTAGACCACCCGGCCCACCGTCGCCGGATCGGGCTCGGGCGCTGCCACCGACGCGTCGAGGCCACGGTGGTCGGCCAGCGCCAGCGCCTCACGAAGATGGAAGGCGACGTCGCCCTCCCCGTCCTGCTCGGGATGGCTGAAGTACTGGGTCTGCGCCGCCCCGGGGCGCAACCGCTGGGGCCGGTTACCGGTGAGGATGATGTCGCGGACACCCGGGCCGAACAGCCCAGCCAGCTCCCCGCCGAACCAGTCACCGCGCGTGCTGCCGCGGCGCACCGGAAACCACAGGTTGGTCCAGCGGGTGACGGCGAACATGGAGTGCGCGCCGAGCGTCGCTCCCGCGCCATAGCGCACCGGTGCGCCCTCGGCGTCCACCGGCAACGCCTCGGACCGGGGCGGGCAGCCCACCACCACTCCCCTGCGGGTGAGCCGGTCGAACAACTCGTGCCGAATATCGGAGCCGGCCAGGCCCGCCGGCACCGGGGGCCGGGCGATGAACAGGTCGGCCAGCGCCATGGGCGTGCCGACGGTGACGAAATCGGTTGTCCGCCAGGGGTTTCCCTGTCTCCGGAGGTCTTGCCACAGCGCGAACTGGTGGGCTCGGAAATCCGTGAGCGCATCCCGCGCGGTTGGCTCCGACCGCAGCCGGTCGGCGGCGGCCTCCAGCCCGGCCAGCGACTCGAGCCCGCCCGCCGGCCCGGCGTGCAGTTCGTGGGTTTCGGCCCACAGTGTCATCAGGGCGTCGTAGGCGATGTATCCGCCCAGGCCGTGGCCCACCACGACGATGCGCGCGTAGCGCCCCTGGTGCAGCGTCGACAACAGGTCGACGAGGCCGGCGCGGATCGCCCGCCGCGCGGCGTGGGACCCCGGCGCCGGGTCGAAATAGCGGGCGACGTTGACGAAGCCGGTCGTCAGGAAGCTCCGGGTCAGCGCCCTCGGCAGCATCCGGAACACCGCCACCGCGATGCTGAGCACCACGACACTGCTGACCACGCCGAGGATCCAGCCGGGAATACCGGTGTGCAGCAGGTAGCCGCCGACGACGAACAGCGTCACGAGTACGGCGGTCGGGATGAGCAGCGCCAGCCACACCGCCCGCCAGATGCCGAACACCTGGTCGGGTACGTGGCGCGGGCGGCGGAGGAACACCCGGGCGAGGGCGGCGGCAAAGCCCGCGTAGCGACTGCTCGTCATCTGGAAGGACCAGTCGTACTCGAACAGTTCGGCGGCCTCCGACGGGGCGGTGTACCGGCGCGCCTCGTAGGAGTCGGTGTCTTCGAGGGGCTGCGGGTAGTACTCCCAGCGTCCGTCGGACGGGGTCAGCGCCACCTTGGCGAAGGAGTCGAGGACGTCCATGGGTCGGCGTTCCAGCAGACCGTGCACGAACACCACGGCGGTGCGGACGGTGTCATCGGTGCTCATCGGCCTCCCGGCCCCTCGTGGTGTCGTCGGGTCTGAGTCTGGTGGACGAAGCCCCGGCGCGGAAACTGCGGCGCACCGGCCCCGCCTCATGCCTGCCATTCGGCCGGCTGACGCACCGATTTGTCCTGGTCACGACACGGTGTCGGTTCGGCTCCAATCGAAATCTCAGCTTCTGCAGCTAGCCTCGGCGGCCTTAGATTCGGATTCGACTCCCGACGCCCGTCCGGGCGGGATCTTCCGCACCAGGAGGCGCGTTGAGCGACCAACTTCCCGTAGGGGGCTCGTGCGCCACGGAATTCGAGTCCGTCCGCGCCGCCTTCGTGCGGAACTTCACCGAGAACAACGAGGTCGGCGCGGCCGTGGCGGTGTGGGTCGACGGCGACCTGGTGGTCAACCTGTGGGGCGGACACTCCGATGCCCGCCGGCGCCGGCGCTGGCGGGAGAACACCCTGGCCAGCGTCTTCTCCGGCACCAAGGGGCTGACCAGCACCTGTGTGCATCTGCTGGCCGATCGCGGCGAACTCGACCTGTACGCCCCGGTGGCGCGGTACTGGCCCGAGTTCGGTGTGGCCGGCAAGCAGGACATCACGATCGCCTCGGTGCTCGGCCACCGGTCCGGCGTGATCGGGCCGCGCACCCGGCTGCACTGGAACGACACCACCGACTGGGACCGGGTGTGCGAGCAGATCGCGGCGTCGGAGCCGTGGTGGGAACCGGGAACCGCGCAGGGCTATCACATGGTGACGTTCGGCTTCATCCTCGGTGAGGTGGTCCGCCGCGTCACCGGCCGCACCATCGGTCAGTATCTGCGCACCGAGATCGCCGAGCCCATGGGCATCGACGTCCACATCGGCCTACCGGTCGGCGAACACCACCGCTGCGCGGACATGGTCAACAAACCGCACATCCGGGACGTGCTGGCCAAGGGCGAGGCGCCCGGCGATCCGGAATCGCTCGGCGAGCATCCGATGGCCGGGCTGTCGATCGCCATGGGGTTCGTGCCCGACGACGAGCTCGGCTCCAACGAGCTGAGCCGCTGGCGGATGGCGGAGTTCCCCGGCACCAACGGGCATGTGTCGGCTCGCGGCCTGGCGACGTTCTACAACGGGTTGGCGCAGGGCAAACTGCTCAGCGCCGAACACCTGGAGTCGGTTCGGATCTCGCAGGGCGGCTTCGATCCCGACGTGGTGCTCGGCCCGCGGGTCGCCGATCACGGTTGGGGCCTGGGCTACATGCTCAACCAGCGCGGGGTGGCCGGACCGAACCTGCGCAGCTTCGGCCACGGCGGTTCCGGCGGCTCCTACGGTTTCGTCGACCTGGAGAACCGGATCGGCTACGCCTACGTGATGAACTACTTCGATGCCACCAAGTGCAATGCCGACCCCCGCAGCACCGCGCTGAGCGACGAGGTCTACCGGGTGCTCGGGGTGCTCTGACAGGCAAATTTCCATACCGCGGCGCACCGCCGCGGGGTCGGTACTGTGGACGCCATGAATGGTGTGCTGTTGGTGCTCATCCTCGTCGTGGTCGCTGCGATCGCCCTGGCGGTGTGGAGTTCGTCGCGTGCCTCCGGCAACCGCAACGCGGCCAGCCTGGCCGATGCCAAGGCCGATGCCCGGCGGGTGATCGAACGCCTCGGCGGCCAGGTGCTGAACCTCACCGGCACCAACGACGCGTCGACGCAGGCGCTGGCCGACGCCTCAGAGCGGTTCACCGCCGCCTCGTCACAGATCGAGCAGGCCACCACCGCCAAGCAGGCGATGCTGGCCAAGGAGAGCGCGATCGAGGGGCTGTACTACGTGCGGGCGGCGCGCACCGCGATGGGCATGGATCCGGGTCCGGAACTGGAGAGCATGTCCGGCCAGAAGGCGGCGGGTGCGGTCACCGAGGACCGCAAGGTGCAGTTCGAGGGTCGCGAGATCGAGGCCTCCCCGGTGCCGTCGGAGCGGACCCCGAACTACTACCCGGGCGGCCGGGTCGCCGGGCGTCCGGTCCCCGCCGGCTGGTACTCCGAGCCGTGGTGGAAGACGGCACTGGTGGCCGGTGCGTGGGGCGTGGGCTCGGTGCTGCTTTTCGACGCGCTGTTCTCCGGCATGCACGGGGTCTCCTACGGCGCGTCGGGATTCGAGAACGGCTACGGCTCCGGGTTCGACCAGGGCTTCGATCAGGGTTACGACCAGGGACTCGACGCCGGGTCTGACGGTGGCGGCTGGGGCGGCGACGGAGGCGACGGCGGCGGCTGGGCCGGTGACGGCGGTGGCTGGGCCGACAGCGGCAGCGGATGGGGCGGCGACGGCGGTGGTCTCGGTGACTTCGGCGGCGGCGACTTCGGCGGTTTCGGCGACTTCTAGAGATCCGGCGGGCAGGAGCGAAGCGACCCGGGAATCAGAGTCTGCTCTCCAGCCGGGCGGTCACCCCGGCCTCCTGCAGGTCGAGCCGCTCGAGCATGGCCCGCACGGCTTCGTCGTCGATGCGGCCGGCGTCCCGCTCGCTGATCAGCGCCGCCCGTTGCGCGGCGAGGACGTCGCGGTACAGCGCAGAAAACACCTCGGCGCGCAGTGTGTGCGCCTCCGGGTCGGGCATCTCGTCGGCGTCCTGCGAATGCCGTGCGATCGTACTGCGGATCTCGGCCAGCACGCGCGGGTCAAGGCCCGCGGGCGGGTCGCTGTCGAAGTCGGCGAGCACCACGTCGGCCGCCTCGTGAACCATCCGCTCGGCCTTGAGCGTCTCATCTCGTTCGTACGCCTTCTCGTCGTCGGTGCCGGAAAGTTCGAGCCGGCGGATCAGCGGCGGCAGGGTCCAGCCCTGCAGCAGCAAGGTCCCGACCGCGACGACGAACGCGATCGCCTGGATGGTGGCCCGTTCGGGGAAAGGCTCACCGCCCGCGACCGTCACGGGCACACCGGCCGCGGCGGCCAGCGTCACCACGCCGCGCATACCCGTCCAGGAGACCACCACGTTCTCCCGCCAGCTCAGGGAACGGTGGTCGATCATGGCGCGCCAATTACCCGTCGGCCTGTCCCGCTTTCGCACACCCAGGGCGCCGCGCCCACCGCTCTGCGGTATCGGCACGGACAGCGTGCGGTCGACGTGGCGCAGCAGGACGCCGCGGCCGAACATCAGGAACACCGACAACGGCCTGATCGCCAGCACGATCAGCAGCACAATCGCCGACGCGACGGCCACCTCGCTGAGCGATTCGTGGTTCTCCCGCAGGTCCTCCAGGACGAACCGGAGATGTAATCCGATGTAGGCGAAGACGAACGCCTCCAGCAGCACGTCGACCGCATGCCACACGTAGCGCTCCTGCAACCGGGTCTGATAGCCCGCACTCAGCGTTCCGCTGCCCACCACGAAACCGGCCACCACGACGCCGAGCACACCCGACGCGTGCAGTTCCTCGGCGGCGATGAACGCCGCGAACGGCACCACGAGGCCTTGGATCGTCTCCAGGCCAGGATTGTTGAGCCGGTTGCGGATCCACAGCGTCGTGTAGCCCAACGCGGCGCCGACGGCCGGCCCAACCACAGCGCTGTAGGCGAACAACAGCACGGGGCTCTCGATGAACGTGTGGGTGCCGGCGACCTGAGCCACCGCGACCAGGAACAGCGTCAGTGCCGCAGCATCGTTGATCAGGCTCTCACCGGTCAGGATGGCCATCACCCGCTTGGGAAGTCCTAGCTTGCGACCGACCGCGACCGCGGTGACCGCATCGGGTGGCGCGACGATCGCTCCGAGCACCAACGCGGTACCGAACGTCAGCGGCACCACCACCAGCCAGGCGGACACCGCCGCGACCGTGAACGCCGTCACCAACACCAGGCCCACGCCCAGGCCGAGGATCGGCTTGATGTTGCGCACGAACGTCGGAAACGAGAAGTCCAGCGCCGCGGAGTACAGCAACGGCGGCAACACCACGGTCAGCAGGACCTGCGAATCGAGTTCCGGCGCTGCGAATCCGGGCAGAAACGACGCGGCGATGCCCACCACGACGATGATCAGGGCTGGCTCGAGTCCGCGCTGGTGGGCGACCGCGGTGACGACGATCGCTCCGACGACCACGAGAATCAGTTCCATTGGGGCATTCTCCCGGCCGCGCCGTGACGACGCAGGGCGGATCGGCCGCAGAGGCAGCCACGAACAGGCCGAGCCTTCACGCCTGGCAGGTCGGGCACCAGAACAGATTGCGACCTTCGAGTTCGGCGGTGCGGACCGCCGTCCCGCACACCCGGCAGGGTTCGCCGGCGCGGCGGTAGACGTAGGTGCGCGGCCGGTTCGGCAGGTAGGACGGCGCCCCGTGGTCGTGTTCGGGGCGCACCACGATGATCTTCCCGCGCCGCACGCCGACCTTCATCAGATCGACCAGGTCGGTCCACGCCTCGGTGAACTCCCCGGCCCCGACGTCGCGGCCGGGCCGGTACGGGTCGATGTGGTGCCGGAACAGCAGCTCGCTGCGGTACACGTTGCCGACCCCGGCGAGCACCCGCTGATCCATCAGCAGTGCACCGATGGGCTTGCGCGACTTGACGATTCGCTCCCAGGCCAGATCCGGGTCGGCATCGCGGCGCAGCGGGTCGGGGCCCAGGCGGGCCAGGATGGCCGAGACCTGCGCCTCGTCGATCACCTCGCAGGCGGTCGGCCCCCGCAGGTCGGTACCGTACTGCGATCCGACCAGTCGCATCCGCACCTGCCCGACCGGCATCGGCATCGGCACCGGCGCCTCGGTGAAGGTGCCGTACAGACCCAGGTGCACATGCACGATCGGGCCGCCGTCGTAGTGGTGGAACAGGTGCTTGCCCCACGCCGAGGCCCGGGTGAACACCCGGCCGGTGAGGACGGCCGCGCCGCTGAACCGGCCCTGCGGGCTCGACACCGCCACCGGCGCGCCGGCGAAGCGCCGCTGATGCAGCCGGGCCAACCGGTGAAGGGTATGTCCCTCCGGCACGGGTCAGGCCGGGGCGCCGGGCACCGGCGGCGGCACGTGGGTGCGCTCGTATTCGTCAAGGATGTCGATGCGACGTTGGTGGCGTTCGGCTTCCGACCACGGGGTGGTCAGGAACGCGTCGACGATCGCCAGCGCCTCCGGCACGGTGTGCATCCGTCCCCCGATGCCGATCAGTTGGGCGTTGTTGTGCTGTCGCGCCAGGGACGCCGTTTCCACGCTCCAGCCCAACGCGCACCGGGCGCCGGGCACCTTGTTGGCCGCGATCTGCTCCCCGTTGCCCGAGCCGCCGAGCACGATGCCGAGGCTGCCGGGATCGGCGACCGTGCGCAGCGCGGCGGCGATGCAGAAGGCCGGGTAGTCGTCCTCGGCGTCGTAGTCGAAGGCGCCACAGTCGATGGGCTCGTGGCCACCCTTTTCCAGGTGCTCGATGATGGCCTGCTTGAGTTCGTATCCGGCGTGGTCGGCTCCGAGGTAGACGCGCATGGCGGTAACCCTAGCCCGTAGGCGATTCTTGGTATCGGTAGCCGTCCGGCGATGGTGAACTCGTCATCATGAACCTGATGAACAGGGCACACGCGGCGCGGGCGGTGGCCGGAGCGCTGCTTCTCGGCGGCCTCGGCGTGGCCGGACTGGCCGGCGCGGGCTCTGCCCAGGCCTACACCTACGGCCCGTTCCAATGGTGCCCGGGTCAGCCCCTGCCGAACGATCCGCCGCGCTCCGACACCGACCTGGTGTGGGACATGGGCAGCTGCCACACGTACTACTTCGAGTACGACGTGCGCACCCACGCCCCGGCCCACTACTGGGAGGGACCGAACCTTTTCCCGACACCGATACCGCCGCCGCCCCCGCCGGCCAACCCGCCGAACATCTTCGAGCAGTGCGCCGGGCAGATTCCGTTCGTCACCTGCCTACCCGGCCTGTAGCCGTCGCCACGATCACTCGAACTGCGGTGGCTCGGTGCGGGTGCGCTTGAGTTCGTAGAAGTGCGGATAGGCGGCGAAGATCACCGATGCATCCCACAGCTTGCCGGCCTCTTCCCCGCGCGGGATCTTGGACAGCACGGGCCCGAAGAACGCCACCCCGTTGACGTGGATGGTGGGCGTACCGACGTCATCGCCGACGGCGTCCATGCCGGCGTGGTGGCTCTTGCGCAGCGCATCGTCGTAGGAGGCATCGTCGGCGGCCTTGGCCAGGTCGGCGGGCAGCCCGGCCTCGGCCAGCGACTCCGCGATCACCTCGTCTAGGTCCTTGTTGTCCTGGTTGTGGATGCGGGTGCCCATCGCGGTGTAGAGCGGGCTCAGCACCTCCGGGCCGTGGGACTGCTCGGCGGCGATCGCGACCCGCACCGGACCCCAGGCCTTCTTCATCAGGTCCTGGTACTGCTCGGGCAGGTCGCGGCCCTCGTTGAGCACCGCAAGGCTCATCACGTGGAAGTTCGCTTCGATATCGCGGACCTTCTCGACCTCGAGGATCCAGCGGGAGGTGATCCAGCACCAGGGACACAGCGGGTCGAACCAGAAATCGGCACGGGACTTCTCGGGCATGCGGGCTCCATCCGGGTCGGGCGTATGACGTCGAGCACAACTCGTCAACCGCGTCGAGTGTTCCCGAAAACGATAGGTTGAACGCGTGCTTCCGAATCTCACCCGCAACGAGGCCATCGAGCGCGCCGCGCTGGTCACCGTCGACAACTACACGATCGTCCTGGACCTGACCGCCTCTGAGACGACGTTCCGATCGACCACCACCGTCGAGTTCCAGGCGCTGCCCGGCGCGGACACCTACCTCGACCTGGCCGCCGACGCCGTGCACAGCGCGGTGCTCAACGGGCACGCCATCGACGTCTCGGGCTATGACGAGTCCACCGGCATTCCGTTGCGGGGCCTGGCCAAGCAGAACACGTTGGTGGTCGAGGCGGACTGCCGCTTCTCCAACAGCGGCGAGGGCCTGCATCGCTTCGTCGATCCCGTCGACGGCGAGGTCTATCTGTACTCGCAGTTCGAAACCGCCGACGCCAAGCGGATGTTCGCCTGCTTCGACCAGCCCGACATGAAGGCCAGCTACGACATCACGGTCACCGCGCCCGCGCATTGGCAGGTGATCTCCAACGGCGCCCCCACCTCCGTCGAGGAGAACGGCAAGGTCAAGGTCCACACGTTCGCCACCACCCCGCGGATGAGCACCTACCTGGTCGCCCTGATCGCCGGGCCCTACGCCCGCTGGGACGACACCTACGCCGACGAGCACGGCGAGATTCCGCTCGGCCTGTTCTGCCGGTCATCACTGGCCGAGTTCATGGACGCCGAGCGGCTGTTCACCGAGACCAAGCAGGGGTTCGGCTTCTATCACCGCAACTTCGGAGTGCCGTACGCGTTCGGCAAGTACGACCAGCTGTTCGTGCCGGAGTTCAACGCCGGGGCGATGGAGAACGCCGGGGCGGTGACCTTCTTGGAGGACTACGTCTTCCGGTCGAAGGTGACGCGCTACAGCTATGAGCGGCGCGCCGAGACCGTGCTGCACGAGATGGCGCACATGTGGTTCGGCGACTTGGTGACCATGACCTGGTGGGACGACCTGTGGCTCAACGAGTCGTTCGCGACGTTCGCCTCGGTGCTGTGCCAGGCCGATGCCACCGAATACGACCAGGCGTGGACGACGTTCGCCAACGTGGAGAAGTCCTGGGCCTACCGCCAGGACCAGCTGCCCTCCACGCATCCGGTGGCCGCCGACATACCGGACCTGCACGCCGTCGAGGTGAACTTCGACGGCATCACCTACGCCAAGGGCGCCAGCGTGCTCAAGCAGCTGGTCGCCTACGTCGGGCTGGAGCACTTCCTGGCCGGTCTGCGCGACTACTTCCGCGCGCACGCGTTCAACAACGCCACCTTCGACGACCTGCTGGGCGCGCTGGAGAAGGCCTCCGGCCGTGACCTGTCCGACTGGGGCAGGCAGTGGCTGAAGACCACCGGCCTCAACACGCTGCGGGCCGATTTCGACGTCGACGATGCGGGCCGGTTCACCCGGTTCGCCGTCACCCAGGGCGGCGCGGCGCCGGGCGCCGGCGAGACCCGGGTGCACCGGCTGGCTGTCGGCGTCTACGACGACGATCCGATGACCGGCAAGCTGGTACGGGTGCACCGCGAGGAACTCGACGTCTCCGGTTCCGTCACCGATGTTCCTGCCCTGCAAGGGGTTTCGCGCGGCAAGCTGATCCTCGTCAACGACGACGACCTGACTTACTGCTCGTTGCGGCTCGATGACGATTCGCTGCGCACCGCGCTGCGCCGCATCGCCGACATCGCCGAGCCGCTGCCCCGCACGCTGGTGTGGTCGGCGGCGTGGGAGATGACCCGCGACGCCGAGTTGAAGGCGCGCGACTTCGTGGCGCTGGTGATGAGCGGCGTGCAGGCCGAGACCGAGGTCGGGGTGGCCCAGCGACTACTGCTGCAGGCGCAGACCGCCCTGAACTCCTACGCCGAGCCGGACTGGGCCAGGAGCAACGGCTGGCCGGCGTTCGCCGACCGGCTGCTGGACCTGGCCCGCGAGTCGGCGCCGGGTTCGGACCACCAGCTGGCGTTCGTCAACGCACTATGCACATCGGTGTTGTCGCGCAACCACGTCGCCGTGCTCGCGACGCTGCTGGACAACGAGCCCGCGGCGGTGAACCTGCCGGGCCTGGTGATCGACGCCGACCTGCGGTGGCGGATCGTGACCGCGCTGGCCGCCTCCGGCGACATCGACGCGGACGGCCCGGCGACACCGTTCATCGACGCCGAGGCCCAGCGCGACCCGACCGCGGCGGGCAAGCGGCACGCCGCGGCGGCCGCCGCGGCCCGGCCGCAGGCCGGGGTGAAGGAGCAGGCCTGGGAGCAGGTCATCGAGGACGACACGCTGGCCAACATCACCACGCGGTCGATCGTCGGCGGATTCGTCCAGCCCGGACAGCGCGAGGTGCTGGCGCCGTTCACCGCGCGCTACTTCGCGGCGATCCCCGGGGTGTGGGAGCGCCGGTCCAGCGAGGTGGCGCAGACCGTGGTGATCGGGCTGTACCCGTCGTGGGACATCAGCGAGGACGCGCTGCGCGCGGCCGACCACTTCCTCGGCGGACAGGTGCCGCCGGCGTTGCGACGGCTGGTTGTCGAGGGCCGCGCGGGCGTCGAGCGCTCGCTGAAGGCGCGGGCGTTCGACGCCGGGTAGACCGGTTCCACGGCCGCGAGCGTGCGTGTCGGCACAGCGACACGCCGCACGCAGCGACCGCCTGCGCACGCTCGCCCTGGGAGGATCTCGCCATGGCGGGCCCCAACTCTCGGCGCGCCCGTGCTGCGCGCAGACGCACGCGGCGGGTCAAGGCCGCAGTCAACGATCTGACCGCCGAGCAGTGGGCGGCGCTGAAGGAAGCGTGGAACGGCTGCGCCTATTGCGGGGCAACCGGGACAAGCCTGCAGCGCGACTGCGTCATGCCGATATCCCGCGGCGGCCGGTACACCGTCGACAACGTCGTGCCAGCCTGCGCGGCGTGCAATGCCAGCAAGTGCAACGACGAAGTGACCGGCTGGATGCGGCGTAAACGCCTCGACGAGCGGGCGTTCCTCGAGCGCTATGTGGCGATCAGGGCCGCGAGATCGCTGCCGACATCACCCGGATGGCGCTGACCAGGCCGTCGACCAGGCCGCCCTCCTTGAAGGCCGACGCCGCCGCGGACACACCCAATGGCGCCGCGGACTCGGCGCCACGGCCCCGCACGTCGGCGCCGTAGGCCACCTCGATCGCGCGCTGGTTGGGCGACACCGCCAACAGCACGGCGTTGTTCGGGGTGGGCACCTCGGCGAGGAGGTCGCGGGCGCGGGCCGCCGGATCGGCGCCCAGGTCGCCGATGTAGACCGCGAACCGTGCCTTGGACTGGCGGGTGCCGAACTTGAGGGCGTCGTCGAGGTCCACCAGTTGCTTGGTGGGGAACGGATACTGCACGGGAAGCACGCCCGGCTCGCTGACACCGGACAACCGGCCGCTGGATGTCACCGCCCAGCCGACCGGGAGGTTTCCGTGATCGACGGTCGCCAGCGCGACGTGGTCACCACTTGCCACTTGCCCCACCTCCCGCACTGAATTCGCTCGCGCCATGGCCGTGCTGCCCACCTGGGACGACCTCTTCGGTGGCGGCCCACAGGATCGGCTCGTGCGTCCACTTCTCGGAGAGCTTGTAGGTGGCGGGGTGATTGCCCTTGCGGGAGAAGATCAGCAGGGCCAGCAGGGCCACCACGGCCAACGGAATGCCCACGAACAATGCGTGGATGACGGCGACGTTCACGTTGCAAACCGTAGCGCAGGGTCAGGCGGCGCCTTCACCGAGATAGCGCACCCAGGCCGGGTCCAACTCCTTGACGGTGCACAGCAGCCGCCAGTGCTGTCCCTTCGGGGGCATCGGCACCAGGCGCAGCGTCCAGCCCAACTCGCCGAGCAGTTTGTCGGCCTTGCGGTGGTTGCATGTCGAGCAGGCCGCCACGCAGTTCTCCCACGAATGTTCACCGCCGCGGCTGCGCGGCACGACGTGGTCGACGGTGTCGGCCTTGCCCCCGCAGTAGGCGCAACGGAACCGGTCGCGGTGCATCAAGGCCGCCCGCGTCATCGGGATGCGGGCCCGGTACGGCACCCGGACGTAGGTCCGCAACCGGATGACCGACGGCACCACGATCACCCGGGTGGCGGAGTGGATCACCGGGCCGGCCGGGTCGTCGTGCACCACGTCAGCCTTGCCGCACAGCAGCATGATCACCGCCCGGCGCATGGGCAGCGCGGTCAGCGGCTCGTAGGTCGAATTGAGCAACAGGACCCGGCGGCGGCCCCAGATGGAGCCCTCGGGTGTCGGGGGGTGCGCGTCGACGCTGTGCAGGGCAGAACCGGCCAGGGACCCGATCGGACCCGCCGCGGCGAGATGACCGCGGTTGCGTTTGCGCTGCGCCATACGTCCTCCGCGGTCCAGTGCATCACGGATCGGCATCGATCGCACGATTATTTGGACCGTGTTCGCAGGTCAAATCCGTGAACATCGCGTGACGTGGGCTCCGGGGCGCGTCGGCCGAATCGAGATGTACACAATGGTGGCGTGCCCGAGGATCCGCAGACGTTCTACGACGCGGTGGGTGGCGCCGAGACGTTTCGCACCATCGTGTCCCGCTTCTACGCGTTGGTTCGTGAGGACGAGGTGCTGCGCCCGTTGTATCCCGAAGACGAACTCGATGCCGCCGAGGACCGGTTGCGGATGTTTCTCGAGCAGTACTGGGGTGGGCCGCGGACCTATTCCGAGCAGCGTGGCCACCCCCGGCTCAGGATGCGGCACGTACCGTTCCGGATCGGATTCATCGAACGGGATGCGTGGCTGCGCTGCATGCACACGGCGGTGGCGTCCATCGACGCCGAGACCCTCGATGACGAGCATCGCCGCGAGTTGCTCGCCTATCTGGAGATGGCGGCGCAGTCGATGGTCAACTCGCCGTTCTGAGCGTTTCAGCCCCGGCACAATAGGTTGGCGTGACCGACCGATCCCGGCCCGCGGGCCCGCCATGGTGGACCAACGCCGTCTTCTATCAGGTGTATCCGCGTTCCTTCGCCGACAGCAACGGTGACGGAGTCGGTGACCTCGGCGGTGTCCTCGCGCATCTGGATCATCTGAGCCTGCTCGGTGTCGACGCAATCTGGCTCAATCCGGTCAACGTCTCCCCCATGGCCGATCACGGCTATGACGTCGCCGACCCGCGGGACGTCGACCCGCTGTTCGGGGGACTCGAAGCGCTCGAGCAGCTGATCGCCGAGGCGCACGCCCGCGGCATCAGGATCACGATGGACCTGGTGCCCAACCACACCAGCTCCCAGCATGCTTGGTTCCTGGCCGCGCTGGCATCCGCGCCGGGCAGCCCGGAGCGCGAGCGCTACATCTTCCGTGACGGCCTGGGACGCGCCGGCGAGCGGCCGCCCAACAACTGGGTGTCGGTGTTCGGCGGTCCGGCCTGGACCCGGGTGCCCGACGGGCAGTGGTACCTGCACCTGTTCGACGCCGAGCAGCCCGACCTCAACTGGGACAACCCCGAGGTGTTCGACGACCTGGAGAAGACCCTGCGGTTCTGGCTGGACCAAGGCGTGGACGGCTTCCGCATCGACGTCGCGCACGGGATGGCCAAGCCGCCCGGGCTACCCGACATGACCATCACCGACATCGAGATGCTGACCTCGCAGGACGACGATCCCCGGTTCAACCACGAGGGCGTGCACGACATCCACCGCGGGATCCGGTCGGTGCTCGACGACTACCCGCACGCGGTGTCCATCGGCGAGATCTGGGTGTTCGACAACGAGGACTTCGCGAAATACCTCCGGCCCGACGAACTGCACATGGGCTTCAACTTCCGGCTGGTGCGCGCGAAGTTCGACGCGGCGAGCATCCGCGGTGCGATCGAGAACGCACTGGCGGCGGCCGCGATCGAGGGAGCGAGCCCGACCTGGACGCTGTCGAATCACGACGTCGAGCGCGAGGTCAGCCGCTACGGGGGTGGCGCGCGTGGGCTCGCGCGCGCCCGGGCGATGGCGATGGTGATGCTGGCCCTGCCGGGCGCGGTGTTCATCTACAACGGTGAAGAACTGGGGCTGCCCAACGTCGAGTTGCCCGACGAGGTGCTGCAGGATCCGACCTGGGAGCGCTCCGGGCGTACCGAGCGCGGCCGCGACGGCTGCCGGGTGCCGATGCCGTGGTCCGGTTCGGCCCCGCCGTTCGGCTTCTCGTCGAATCCGCACACCTGGCTGCCGATGCCGCCGGACTGGCGGAGGCTGACGGTGGAGCGTCAGCTGGATGATCCGGCGTCGACGCTGAGCTTCTTTTGCGACATTCTGCGCCTGCGCCGCAACGCCTTTCATTTCGCCGCGAACGATGTCGAATGGCTTGAGTCAGGACCGAGCGTGCTGGCCTTCGTCTCCGGTGGGGTGTTGTGCGTGGTGAACACGGGGGGCTCGGCGGTGAAGTTGCCGGATGGAGAGGTGCTGATCGCGAATGCGCCACTGAGCGGTGGCAAGTTGCCGCCCGATTCGGCCGTGTGGCTCGCGACGCGTTAGCCGGGCCCGGAACCGAGCACGTTCACCACTGAGGCGATGATGACGGCGCCGAAAAGGAAGGACAACACGCCCTGCCCCAACGCGATCGACCGCATCCGGGTCGACGTCAGATTGGTGTCCGGTATCGCGAAGCTCATCCCGATGGCAAAAGCGACATAGAGGAAGTCTTTGAAACAGGGTCGGTACCTGTGCCCCTCTGGGCTGTTGAAGTCAATTCCTTCACGGTGCAACGGATCATAGAAATGCTTGGCGTAGATCAACGCGTATAGCGTATGGATGGTGACCCAGGAAAGCGCGACGCTGCATACGGCTAGCCAGTCCCACTCGCGATCGGACTTGAGCAAGTACCACACCCCGACCAGACTCGCCACGGCGCCAACAAGAATCAGACCGGCGACCACCCAGAGTCGGCCTTCCTCGTCGCTGGCATGCTTCTTCGTATCGTCGGCTTTGAAGGGCCAAAGCAGAATCCAGGTCCAGCTGGTGAAGATCAGGGCTAATGCGGTCCATCCGCCAAGTAGCGCAACGACAACACCGAAATGCCACAGCAGGGCGCCAAGTGCGATCCCAGCGGGAAGTCCGACTGCGAGCCGCGCCGCCGGGCCCTTCCAAAATGACAGGTGTTCTGCGTTGCTCTTCAACGCAGCACCAACGCCGGATCGCCCCGCCGACGAAACACCGAACCGAACCGCGCGTCGACGCGCAGCCACGCCGGCAGCACCCGAATCCGCACGATCTCATCGGCCGAAGGCGAATCGGGCACGAAACCCATTGCGGTCAAAGCGAACACACAGCGCATCGGCACTCCCGCCTCGACATCTCCCGAGCTGACCCGCAGAACGTCCTGGTCCAGGAGCGAGGCGGGCGGGCCGTGCGCGCCGCCCTGCTCGCGCGCCAGATCCGCACCGCGGCGGGCCAGGTCCACAAGCACCGCGGCGGGCACGTCGTCGAGGTGGGTGAAGCCGTTCTCCGGCGGCAGGACACCCCGCCACGCTGAGTCCATCGGGAAGCCGGTATCGACGCGGCCGCCGGTGGCGGCGGAGCGCAAGCCACGCGCCAGTTGGTCCGCACCGCAGGAGATGTCGTCGGGGCTGACCTCGCCCGCCACCGCACGCACTGCCAGCACTTCCAGACCGGTGCCGACCCACGCGGCCACCAGGCCGTCGGAGCGACGGCGTAGCCGGATCACTGCGGCGTCGTCGAGTCGCAGCGCGCGTTCGACGAACGCAGCCAGGTCATTGCGCTGGGCGGCGTCGGGAATCGTCAGGTGGCGGGTCACCGCAGCCAGCGCTGCAGATACTCCCGGGCCTTCGGCGACAGCCGCACCAGCCGCTGCTCCTCGATGTGTACCGCCGCCAGCTGGGTCTCGGCGATCACCGCTGGCTTCGACTCGGGATCCGCGCCGGCGGCACGCACCTCGTAGCCCAGCGTGAAGTCGACCGCGCGAAGCCGCTTGGTCCACATCGTGACCTGCAGGGGCGAATCGGCAAGGCGCAGTTGGCCCTTGTAAAGCACCCGGACCTCGTGGATCAGCAACCCGATGGTCAAGATGTCGTCGGCGAACGGCTCGTGCAGGAAGTCGACCCGCGCCTCCTCCAGGATCGTCACCATGGTGGCGTGGTTGACGTGCTGGTACATGTCGATGTCCGACCAACGCACGTGCACGCCGGTGGTGAACCCGTCAGGCACTCTGTCCCGTTCCCGTCGTCCTGGTCATGCTGCGGATCTGCCGGGCAGCCACCGACAGCGTCGCGATATCGGAGTGATCGCCGGCATAGATCTCCGACAGCGTGCGGCGGGCCCGCTCCACCCGGGAACCGTTGGTGTGCTCCCACTCGGCGATCTTCTGCTCACCCGTCTCGTCCGGTTCCCCGACCGCAAGCACGTCGAAACACAGCGCCCGCAGCGAGCCGTAGATGTCGTCGCGGATCGCCAAGCGCGCCAACGAATGCCACCGGTCATCGCGGGGCAGCCCGGACACCGCGGTCAGCAGGCCATCGGTGCCCAGGTGGTCCATCAGCGCGAAGTAGGTGTCGGCCACCTCGGCGGGGCCCCGTTCAACGATGTCGGCGATGTCGATCACGTCGAGCAGGCTGTACTTGTAGAGGCCGATTGCCACGCTGTAGGCCAGGTCGGGCGATGCACCGTGTGCGGCGAACTCCCCGGCCTCCTTTTCGACGATCGCCTTGTCGGCACCGCGCAGCCACTGTGGCATCAGCGGGGTCAGCGCGGCGACCTTGGCGGCGAACCGGTTGATCTCGGCGCCCACCGCCAGCGGCTGCGGACGGTAGTTCAGCAGCCACCGCGCAGCGCGATCGATAAGCCGGCGAAGGTCCAGCGTCATTCGGTCGGAGACGTCGACGGGTAGCTGGCCGTTCTCACCGCCGTCGTGGATCTGCCGCCACAGCGTGGTGATCCCGAAGATCGCGTCGGTGGCCGCGAATGTGCGTACCGCGTCGACGTAGCCGACCCCGACGTCCTCGGTGACCCGATAGGCGAAGGTGATGCCACCCGTGTCGACCACGTTGTTGACCAGCATCGTGGTCACGATCTCGCGGCGCAGCTGGTGGTTGCGGATATCGGCGGTGAAGCCATCGCGAAGCCGGCTCGGGAAGTACTGCGGCAGCCGGGCGGTGAACACCTCCTGGTCGGGCACGTCGCTGGCCAGCACCTCGTCCTTGAGGGCCAGTTTGACGTGCGCCATCAGGGTCGCCAGCTCCGGTGAGGTCAGGCCGATGCCCAGCTCCTCGCGGCGGCTGATCTCCTTGGGCGACGGCAGCGCCTCGAGCTCACGGTTGAGTTCGCGGCGCTCCTCGAGCTCGTTGATCTGGCGGGCGTGCACGTTGAGCATCGAGGGCGCGTTGGCCCGGCTGGTGCCCATCAGGTCGTTCTGGTCGACGTTGTCGGTGAGCACCAGGGTGCCGACCTCGTCGGTCATCGACATCAGCAACTCGGTGCGCTCGTCGGCGCTCACCTTGCCCGCGGTGACCAGCGAGTCGACCAGAATCTTGATGTTCACCTCGTGGTCGGAGCAGTCCACCCCGGCTGAGTTGTCCATCGCGTCGGTGTTGATGCGCCCGCCGCACAGGTCGAACTCGATGCGGCCTCGCGAGGTCACGCCCAGGTTGCCGCCCTCGCCGACCACCTTTGCGCGCACCTGGTTTCCGTTGACGCGGATGGTGTCGTTGGCGCGATCACCCACGTCGGCGTCGGACTCCGACTCGGCCTTGATGTAGGTACCGATGCCGCCGTTGAACAGCAGGTCCACCGGCGCCTGCAGAATGGTCCGCATCAGCGCGGGCGGCGTCATCTCGCTGACGCTTTCGTCTATGCCCAGTGCGTCGCGCATCTGCGGGCTGATCGGGATGGACTTCTGCTGACGGCTGAAGACCCCGCCGCCGGCGCTGATCAGCGCGGTGTCGTAGTCCTCCCAGCTGGAGCGGGGCAGGTCGAACAGCCGACGCCGCTCGCGCCACGACGTCGCCGCGTCAGGGTTGGGGTCGACGAAGATGTGGCGGTGGTCGAAGGCCGCGATCAGCCGGATGTGGTGGCTCAGCAGCATGCCGTTGCCGAACACATCACCGCTCATGTCGCCGACGCCGACGGCCGTGAAGTCCTCGCTCTGGGTGTCGACCCCCATCTCCCGGAAGTGCCGCTTGACGGCCTCCCAGGCGCCCTTGGCGGTGATGCCCATCGCCTTGTGGTCATAGCCGACCGAGCCGCCGGAGGCGAAGGCGTCGCCCAGCCAGAAGCCGTAGGACTTCGCCACATCGTTGGCGATATCGGAGAACGTCGCGGTGCCCTTGTCGGCGGCGACCACGAGGTACCCGTCGTCGCCGTCGCGGCGCACCACCCGCGCCGGGCTGACGACGTGGCCGCTGCGCCGGTCGACGTTGTCGGTGAGGTCCAGCAGACCGGCGATGAACAGCCGGTAGCAGGCGACGCCCTCGTCTCGGAACGCCTCCCGGTCGGCCGCGGCGTCGCCGGTGGGCGCCGGTGGGTGCTTGACGACGAAGCCGCCCTTGGCCCCGACCGGCACGATGACCGCGTTCTTGACGGCCTGGGCCTTGACCAGACCGAGGATCTCGGTGCGGAAGTCCTCGCGGCGATCCGACCAACGCAGTCCACCGCGGGCGACGAAACCGAAGCGCAGGTGCACCCCTTCGACGCGCGGCGAATAGACGAAGATCTCGAACTTGGGGCGCGGCAGCGGAAGTTCATCGATCAGCTGCGGGTTGAGCTTCAGCGACAGCACACCGTTGGCGCGGGCCGAATCGGGTTCGGTGACAAAGTAATTGGTGCGCAGGGTGGCCTGGATCAGCGACGCGAAGGCCCGCAGCACCCGATCGGTGTCCATGCTCACAAGCGCGTCGATGTCGGATGCCACCGCGACCGCGGCGGCCTGCGCGTCCAGACCCTTCTCGGCCGACTCGGGATCGAAGATCGCCTCGAACAACTCCACCAGCGAGCGCGTGGTGCCGGGGTACTCGTTGAGGACCGACTCGATGTGGGATTGGCTGTACGGAAAGCCCGCCTGCCGAAGGTATTTGGCGTAGCTGCGCAGCACCGTGACCTGCTGCCAGGTGAGCGCGGCCCGCAGCACCAACTCGTTGAACCGATCGATCTCGGCGTGGCCGTGCCAGATCGCGGTCAGCGCATCACCGAACCGCTCACCCGTGACCCGCCACTCCTCGTCGGTGGAGGGCACCGGCATCGACGCGTCCAGCCGGATCTTGAACTGGTAGATCGAGACTGCCATACAGTCCGGGCGGGTGACGGCGAAGGGCCGCTCCTCGAGCACCAGCACACCCATGGACTGCAGCATCGGCAGCAGTTGGCTCAACGACGCCGAGGAACCGCCCAGGTACCACGTCAGGAACGCATAGGTGCCGTCGTCACCGGGCTCGAATTGCAGCTTCACCGAGTCCGGGCGCAGCGATTCGATGCACTTGATGTCGTTGATCGCCTCGGCCGGCACCACGACAACCTGCTTGTACTCCTCGGGCAGCGCCTCCGCATAATGCTCGGCGATGCCCTGTTCGATGGAGCCGGTGCGCACCGCACCGAGCAGCCGGTCGGCCCAGGTACGGGACGCATCGGTGAGCAGCGCCTGAATCCGGATGCGGTTGGCCTCGGAGGTGTCGATCGTCCGACGGCCAGGCGTGTCGGGCAGCCTTACCGTGAAATGCACCACCGCCCAGGGTGATTCGCTGACCCTGGCGGTGTAGTCGATGCTGATCCCGCCGAACTCGCGGACCAGGATGTCCTGCATCGCCAGCCGGACGACGGTGGTGTAGCGATCGCGTGGGATGTACACCAGGCAGGACACGAAGTGTCCGAGCTGATCGGCTCGCTGGAACAGCAGCGCCCGGCGGCGTGATCCCAGGTCCACCACGGCGTTGGCCATGTCGTGCAACTGTTCGGCGCTCAGGGCGAACAGCTCCGAACGAGGGATGGTCTGGATGATGTCGAGCATCAGCTGCCCCGGGTGGCTCGGGTCGTTCTGCGACATCGCCATCACTTCGCGGACCCGCCGCGAGACCAGCGGGATGTCGAGCACGTTGGCGCTCATGGCCGCCACGGTGAACAGCCCGACGAATCGGTGCTCGACGTCACCGGCAGGTCGCTGCTCGCGCACCACCACGATGTAGGGGTAGGCGCCGTAGCGTAGGAAGCTGGGCATCGTCGCCTGCGCGAGCACCAGCAGGTCACCGCGGTTGCTGAGTTCGGGCAGCACCTCGGTGCGCAGCCGGGCCACCCCGAGCCGGCTCGACTCGTCGACCGTGGCGGTCCCGCCGTCGACGGCGCAGAGTTGGGAGCCCAGCAGGACGAAGTGTCCCTCGGCCAGCCAGCGCAGCAGATCGGCGACGTCGGCGCGGTCCGGGCCGGGGAATCGCGCCCCGGAGTCGGTGTCGATCTCGCGGGCCAGTGTCTGCAGGACCTCGCTCAACGCCACCGAGTCCTGGGCCACCTGCCGCGCGTCGGCCACCACCATCGGCAGCAGCCGCTGCGCCTCGGCCAGCGCCTTGCGGTTCACCGACGGCGACAGCTGGACGTGGATCCACGACTCCTCGGTACTACCGGGCTCGGGGGTGCCGGATGCGGGGCGCACGTCGAGCAGCTCGCCGGTGGGCCCGCGCCGTACCCGGAAGACCGGGTTCATCAGCGCCACATAGGCGACGCCGAGCCGGTGCAGCAGCACGGTGACCGAGTCCATCAGCATGGTGGCCTGGTCGGTGACGATCTGCAGGGCCGGGCCGAAGCCGCCCGGGTCGCCCTCGGCGTAGACGGCCACCAGCGTGTCGCCATCGGGGCGGCTGTGCGCCAGGCGCTCGTGCGCCTCGATCAGCGCCCGGGGCGCCTCCGGTTGCGCACCGGCCCGGATCAGCGGGCCGGTGTCGGCGGCCTCGGTGTTCGGCGCGCCGGGATGCGGCCCGCGATAAGTGGCGACATATGCCGCCGCCATCGCCGCGGTCATCTCGTCGACGGCGGCCTGACTGAGTTGACTCCACTCGATCGGCAAGTCGAGGCTGCTAGTTCTCGGGTCAACCGTCATCCGCTACTCCTGGATCGCCTGCGCACCGACGCTGGTCCGCAGGCGATCACATTAGTCGCGTGTGAGCCTGCGATGGGTCACTCGATGCGGACGGGCCGCATCTGCTCCCAATCGCTGGATCTTGTTCTCCTCATAAGCCCCGAAGTTGCCCTCGAACCAGAACCACTTCGCCTCGTTGGTCGAGTCGCCCTCCCAGGCCAGGATGTGCGTGCAGGTCCGATCCAGGAACCAGCGGTCGTGGGAGATCACCACCGCGCAGCCCGGGAAGTTCTCCAGCGCGTTTTCCAGCGACGACAGGGTCTCGACGTCGAGGTCGTTGGTCGGTTCGTCGAGCAGGATCAGGTTGCCGCCCTCCTTGAGGGTCAGCGCCAGGTTGAGCCGGTTGCGTTCACCGCCGGACAGCACGCCGGCCGGTTTCTGCTGGTCAGGACCCTTGAACCCGAACGCCGAAACATACGCCCGGGACGGGATCTCGTTCTGTCCGACCTCGATGTAGTCCAGCCCGTCGGAGACGACCTCCCAGACGTTCTTCTTCGGGTCGATCCCGCCGCGGTTCTGGTCGACATAGCTGAGCTTGACGGTTTCACCGATCCGGACCGTGCCGCTGTCCGGCTGCTCGAGCCCGACGATCGTCTTGAACAGCGTCGTCTTGCCGACGCCGTTCGGCCCGATCACGCCGACGATGCCGTTGCGGGGCAGGGTGAAGGACAGGTCCTTGATCAGCACCCGCCCGTCGAAGCCCTTGTCCAGATGCTCGACCTCGACCACCAGCGTGCCCAGCCGCGGGCCGGTCGGGATCTGGATCTCCTCGAAGTCGAGCTTGCGGGTCTTCTCGGCCTCGACCGCCATCTCCTCGTAGCGCTGCAGGCGGGCCTTGTTCTTGGCCTGCCGGGCCTTGGCCCCAGAGCGCACCCAGGCGAGTTCGTCCTTGAGCCGCTTCTGCAGCTTCTGGTCCTTCTTGCCCTGCACCTCGAGGCGCTCGGCCTTCTTCTCCAGGTAGGTCGAGTAGTTGCCCTCATAGGGGTAGGCCCGGCCGCGGTCGAGTTCGAGGATCCACTGCGCGACGTTGTCGAGGAAGTAGCGGTCGTGGGTGACCGCGAGGATCGCACCCGGATAGTCGGCGAGGTGCTGTTCGAGCCACTGCACGCTCTCGGCGTCGAGGTGGTTGGTCGGCTCGTCCAGGAGCAGCAGGTCAGGCTTGGACAACAGCAGCTTGCACAGCGCCACGCGGCGGCGCTCGCCGCCGGAGAGGTGGGTCACCGGCTCGTCGGGCGGCGGGCAGCGCAGGGCATCCATGGCCTGCTCGAGCTGGGAGTCCAGGTCCCAGGCGTCGGCGTGATCGAGCTCCTCTTGAAGCCGGCCCATCTCCTCCATGAGTTCATCGGAGTAGTCGGTGGCCATCAACTCGGCGACCTCGTTGAAGCGGTCGAGCTTGACCTTGATGTCGCCCAGGCCCTCCTCGACGTTGCCGCGGACCGTCTTCTCCTCGTTCAGCGGCGGTTCCTGCTGCAGGATGCCGACGGTCGCGCCGGTGGCCAGGAACGCGTCGCCGTTGTTGGGCTGGTCGAGGCCCGCCATGATCCGCAGGACGCTCGATTTGCCCGCCCCGTTGGGACCCACGACGCCGATCTTGGCTCCCGGCAGGAAGCTCAGCGTGACGTCGTCGAGGATGACCTTGTCGCCGTGGGCCTTGCGGACCTTGCGCATCGTGTAGATGAATTCCGCCATTGCCGCGGTGTCGCCTTCCGTCTTTTGGGCACGTATTGCTCGCCGACCATCCTAGGCGGAGCCGGTTGGAGACCTTCAGCCGGTGAACGCGGGCCCGACGAAGCGACGCAGCATCTCTACCTCGGATTCCTCGCTCGCTCCGGGCCATAGCAACATCGAGAAGATCACCCGAGTGACCCACCGAGCGCCCGCGCTGTCGGCGGGGTCCAGGCCGATGTTCTCTGCGGCGAATGCCGTGATGGTGGCCGAGTCGATGAAGACGGCGAGATCTGACTGACGCCGTGGGACCAACAACTGGGCGATCACCTGGTCGGATCGGATCTCGCGCACTGCGGTGGCGATCGCCTCGACCGCTCGCTCCCGGGGCGGGAGATGTTCAACCGCCGCGAGCACGATGTCGTTGATGCGGCGCGCCTGTCGAGACAGGACCTGTTCGTGGATCTGCGCCTTGCCCCCGACATGGCGGTAGAGCGTCGCCCGCGAACAATGGACAGCCTGCGCAAGCGACTCGATGTCGAAGCGGTCGAACCCGTACCCGGCGATCAGGTCGGCGGCGGCAGCGTAGATTCGCTCGGCGCCGGCCGTGCGCCGATCGTCGCCGACGAGCCAATCGGTAGCCATGTCTCATTGTGATACGAAGTGCTCATGGCGTGTCACAGTGGGTCGCAGGTCGCGACTCGCGGATGAGACCTGCACACCGGATCGCCCTCCGTACGGCCGTCTCAACTTCGGGCGCCGATGTTGACCTGCGGTGGTGAGACCACCGAGCCTTGCTGCATGCTCGCTTCCGCCGACCCGTATCCGCTGTACAGCTATCTGCACGAGAACGAGCCGGTGCATCGCATCGGTGGGTCGGACTTCTATCTGGTCTCCACCTGGAATCTGGTCAACGAGGTGCTGATGCGCACCGACGAGTTCTCGTCGAATCTCACGGCGACGATGATTCTCGAGCCAGGGGGCGCACGACCGTTCCCACTCGCCGGTCTCGGTGACCGCAGTCATGTCCTTGCCACCGCGGACGATCCGGCACACGCGATGCACCGCAAGACGGTGTTGCCGTCGGTCGTCGCCCGGCGGATCCTCGCACTGGAACCCTTCATCGATTCGACGGTGCGGCGATTGTGGTCCGATGCACTCGCCGATGGGGCGATCGACTGGGTCGACGCGGTGTCTGATCGGCTTCCCATGATCGTGGTGGCCCGGCTGGTCGGCTTTCCCGCACCCGACGTGAGCTGGCTCGTCGCGGGCGCATACGCGACCACTCAGATGCTCGACGGTGTGATCACTGACGAGCAACTGGCCACCGCCACCACGGCCGCCGCGGAACTGGCCGGCTACTTGACGAATGAGTTCACCAAGGCCCGCGCGGAGCCGGGTGACAACGTTCTCGGAGATCTCGCGCGGCATTGCAATGCAGGCGAGTTGACGGAGGAGACGTGCGTGCTGATGCTGCTGCAACTCGTCGGCGCCGGTGGCGAGTCGACCAGCGGGCTGTTGGGCAATGCGGCCTGGCTGTTGGCCGCCCAACCGGATATCGCCGAGGAGGTCAGGCGGGCACCTGAGCTGCTGCCGGCTTTCATCGACGAGGCGTTGCGACTGGAGTCGCCGTTCAAAGGCCACTATCGCCACGTCGTGCGGGACACCCGCCTCGGCGACGTCGATCTGCTCGCCGATTCACACCTGCTCCTGTTGTGGGGAGCGGCCAACCGGGACCCGGCAGCGTTCGACTCACCCGACAAGCTCCTTCTGGATCGGCCGCACGGACGCGCTCACCTCGCATTCGGCAAGGGCACGCACTTCTGCATCGGCGCAGCACTGGCTCGGCTAGAGGCCCGTGTGGGGCTCGGGATGCTGCTCGGCGAGTCGACGTCGATCGACATGGCAGAACCTCCAGCCTGGGTGCCCAGCATCACGGTTCGGCGCCTACAGCGACTGTCATTGCGTATCAATTGATTTCAGGCCGGGGTGCGCGGCCGCGCTGGGGTCAGCAGGCGCGGCCGCACGGCGCCGTCACGCCGACAGGACCAGGGTGACCGCCTCCTCGGACTCGTCGACATCGGCGACGGTCTCCGCCTCGGTGTCCTCGGCGGCCGGCCCGGCCGGCTTGGGCTGCTGCTCGAAGCGCACGATTGCTCGGGACAGGTCCGGGCCCACGGCGGTGGCCCGCATCTCCAGCGACGAGCGCCGCACGCCGTCCTTGTCGTCGTACTCGCTGGTGAACACGTCGCCGACGACGATCACCGGGGCGCCCTTGTACAGCGCGGCCCCGACGCCGGTGACGAGCTTGCCCCAGCAGTTGACGGTGATGAACAGCGAGTTGCCGGGTTCCCAGATGCCGTCGCCGTTGCGGCGCCGCGAGTTGCTGGCCACCCGGAAGCTGATCAGTTCCTGGCCGTTGACCGGCTTGCGGCGAAGGTCGGTGACGATGCGGCCGACGACGGTGAGATGGGTTTCGAACATGGCTGGGGGTCCTTTCATTGGGGGTCGGTTCCAGTGCCCCCAGTCAGCCGCGGCCCACCGACATCGCCGACCGTTCGGCGTTCGCCACGACGCGGGCTGTGGATGAGGCGCCGGCTGTGGAGAAGGCTCAGCGGCCGACGCCGCCGGAGCTGCTGTCGCGGCGGCTCAGTTCGGCCAGCATCGCGTTGTAGGCCGCCAGGTCGGCATCGTGGTCGCGGTCGGCGGCCCGGTCCAGTCGCTTGGCGGTGCGCTGGTCGCTGCGGCTCCACTGCACCAGCAGCGCGATCATCACCACCACGAGCGGTCCCTCGCCGGCGGCCCACGCTATCGACCCGCCGAGATGCTGATCACCGACCAGGTCGGTGTGCCAGCTCAAATGCAAAGAGCGGTAGAAACTTTCGCCGAGCACCTCCGGCATGCCCATCATCACCACACCGAAGAACGCGTGCAACGGAAGGGTGGCGAAGACCATGCCGATCTTGGCCACCGGTGACAGTTCCCGCGGCGCCGGGTCCACCCCGATGACCACCCAGTAAAACAGGTAGCCGCTCATCAGGAAGTGCAGGTTCATCAGGACGTGCGCCCCGTGGTGGCTGACCGCGGAGTTGAAGATGCCGCCGAAGTAGAGCGCGTAGAAGCCCACCACGAACATCAGCGTCGCGACGATCGGGTGGGTGAAGAACTTCGACCACTTGCTGTGCAGCCCGTCCAGCAGCCATTCGCGCGGCCCGGGCGGATTGCCCTTGCCCGCGGTGGGCAGGGCACGCAGCGCCAGCGTGACGGGCGCTCCGAGCACCAGCAGGATCGGCGTCAGCATGGACAGCAGCATGTGGGCGGTCATGTGCATGCTGAACATCGCCGGCATGTAGCGGCCCAGACCCGATGACGTGGTGAACAGCAGCAGCGCGCAGCCGAGCAGCCACGCCACCGTGCGTCCGGCCGGCCATTGGTCACCGCGGCGGCGCAGCCGGATGACTCCGGCGACGTACACCGCGGCGAAGATGATGGCGGCCGTGCCGAAGACGAGGTCGAAGCGCCAGTCGAACAGGATCCGGGCCAGGGTCGGCGGGCCGGCCAGGTCGTAACCGAGCGCAACCTCGGTGGCCGAGGGGTTGGGCTGCACCGGCGGCGGTGGCGGGGTGCGGCCCAGCCCGACGGCGACGCCGAACGTCAGCCCGAAGACCATGGCCTCGAACAGCGCCAGCCGGGTCAGCGGGCCGCGGGCCCACGGATCGGCCTGCAGCGCGGCCACTCCGCTGCGGCGCTGCCACCAGCCGATCACCCCCAGCGTCGAGATGGCGACGACCTTGGCCAGCACCAGCCGGCCGTACTCGGTGCTGAAGAGGTCACCGAACCGGATCCGGACGAGGGCGTTGATGACACCGGACAACGCCATCGCGCCGAAACACCAGAACGCCACCCGGGAGAACCGGCGCGCGGCCAGATCGGCATGGTCTCCGCCACGCAGCGCGTGGCTCAGCAGCGCCAGCAGACCGCCCGCCCACAGCGCGCCAGCCACCAGATGGATCAGCAGGCTGTTGGTGGCCAGGTCGTGGGCGCCGCCCGCCGACGAGTGACCGGTCAGCCCCAGCGGGACCAGGGTCAGCAGCGCGCCGGCCAGCAGGATCGGCGTCCACGACCAGCGCAGCACCGCCACGCCGCCGAGTGTCACGATCAAGGCCAGGAACGCCGTCCAGCGCCAGGCGCCGGCCGCGTCCACCAGGCTTGTCACCGACCAGATCTGGATCGGGTCGAGGTGGTCGCGCAGCGGCTGGCCCGACACATCGGAGATGGTCAGCGGGACCAGCAGGGCCGCGCACACCGTCCAGACCCCCGAGGCAATGGTGCCCAGCCGCAGCGCCCGGTATCCGGCCGCGTCGAGCACCCCGTTCTCCTGCGGCGGCACGAGGAACGCCGCGAACATGAAGGAGCCGACGGCGATCACCGCGGCGATCTCCCCGGCGGCCCGCACGAACGGCAGGCCGAGGGTGGTCGCCGGACCCGGGTCGGGCAGCCCGGTCGCCGTCAGCGCTTCAGCCAGCGACAGCGCACCGATGCCCGCGGCGGTGATGCCGGCGAGCAGACCGACCGCGGCCAGCACCGGCCATACCGCGGTACCGCGTGCGATCGGCGCCGCTGACGTGGTCACGCTTTCAGCGTATGGTCAACCGGTCCGTTCACGAAGTCGGAGCTCACGGGCGTAGAACTGCTCGCTGGACAGCTCGTGGATTCGGTCCATGTCGGCCAGGATCGCGCGCAGTTCGTTCAGGAACCCTTCGCGGCGCTGTCGCAGATCGGGTGCCTGCTCGAGTAGATGCTGATCGGCGGCGACCTGGCGGGCGGTGGTGAACAACAGCGCCGACACCGATTCGTTGCTGCGGATCCGGCCCTGCGCCGCGTATTGCGCGCCGACGCCCAGCGCCTTCTTCGACAGCTCCTTGTCGTCGATCTCGGCCGGTGCGTCGCACAGCACGTCGGCGACGATCTCGTACGCCTCGAAGAACGGACGCAGCATGGCGTGCGCCATCAGCGGCTGTTTGGCCCGCAGCAGGTTGTCGACGGCGTCGCCGCCGGCCGCGACCTGAACCTCCCAGTTGTCCTGCCACGCAAGCTCTTCGGCGATATGCTCGCGGAAAGACGCGGAGTCGGCGAAGTAGAAGTCGAACTTGAGCAGATCGCGCAGCCGCATCGCCTGGTCCCAGAACACCTTCACCCGGTCGCCGTCGGGTGCCCGACCGGCGTGGGCGAGGGCCAGTTCGACGATCGAGGTCTCCAGGAACGCGTGAATGATCGAGTTGCGATAGAACGCAGCCTCGTGTTCGTGCTCAGGCGCGATCCGCCATACCGGCTCGTGGCCGCCGTCGACCCGGGTCACCGGATGCCCGTTGGACATCGCGTCGACGGCCGCGCGCACCCCGTCGGTGGTCCGAAGCCGCAGCGCGCTGTTGGTGACCGGGGTCTGCTTGCGCTCGAGGTAGTCCAGCGAGTCCTGCAGGGTGTGGTGCAACTGCGTGAGCGTCAGCGCCCGGCCGCGGGTGGTGAGCAGCAGCGCCGAGACCAGACCGGTGGCGTTGATCGGTGTCGCCCGCAGGATCCGCCAGGCCACCTCGATCGCCATCTTCTGCATGGCAAGGCGTTTCGCGGCCTCGTCCTCCGCGATCGGCCCGCCGGGCTCGCCGAGGTACTGCCGCATCGACACCGCCTCGGGGAAGCGGACGTAGATCTTCCCGTAATTGCGTTCACCCTGCGCCTTGATGAACTTGTACAACCACTCCGCACCCTCGGGTGTCTTCTCGCCACCGCGGGCGTAGTCCGCGTACTCGGCGGTCTCGTGCAGCTGGTCGAAGCTGATCGACACCGGCTGCAGCAGGATGTCCTCGCTGCGGCCGTCCAGGTAGGCATCCGCCACGTAGGCGAGCAGACCGAGCTTGGGCGGCAGCATCTTTCCGGTTCGCGAGCGGGTGCCCTCGATCGACCAGCTGAGGTTGAAGCGCTTCTCCACGATGTAGCCGACGAACTGGCGCAGCACGTACTTGTACAGCGGATCGTCGAGCTTGCGCCGCAGGAAGATCACGCCGGAGCGGCGCATCAGCGGGCCCATGAAACCGAAGGACAGGTTGATCCCGGCGAATGTGTGCGCCGGCGGAAGCTTGTTCTCCTGCATGGCCACCGGCACGATCACGCCGTCGAGGTAGGACCGGTGCGACCAGAGCAGCACCGCCGGGTGGTCCTCCAACGATCGCCGCATCGACTCGATCTCTCTTGCGTCGTAGTCGATTCGGGGGTCGAAGCCCCGGCTGAAGATGGCTCGGCCCAGGTTCGGGATCAGGTCGACGGAGAACCGGCTCCAGCCGGTGGCGAGCTCGTTGAGCATCTTCTCGGCCTGCTCGGGGCTGGCCCCCGGAATCTTCTCGAGGCCCTCGACGAAGCGGGACGACGCCAGCAGTTCGTCGGTGATCAGATGCGGCGACTTGTATTCCGGCCCGAGCAACCGCAGTTCCATCCGCTCGACGGCCAGCGCCGCGCGTCGCAGGACGAAGCGGGCGAAGTCGCGCGGGCTGTCGCCGACCGTCTTCTCCTGCCACTGCTGACGAAGTTCGGAGACCTTGGCCGGCTCGCCGGCGACGATACGTGCGCGGGACGGATCCTTGCGGAGGATGCTGCGCTGCAGGAACTCCGGCGGCCGATAGGTGTCGCGCCCGGAGATCAGGCCGACGACCTTGACCCGGGTGGGCAGTCCGCCCGGCACCCAGAACACCCGCACCGGAACAACCAGGCGGTCCTCCCCGCTGCTGAGTTCCTCGACGAGTTGGGCCACCACCCCGGCCGGCGGATCCCCGGCGGGCAGTTGCAGCACCTCGACCTTGGTGTCGGGGTGGGCCCGGCGCTGTGCGTGCAGCCAGTCGTCGAGCAGTTGGAGTTCGGCCTTGGATGAGACCGACGCCAGCACCAGCGCGTCGTCGGTGGTGCTGAAGTCGGCGAGGTGGTCCGCGTTCACGACTGAGCCTTCGGGTTGACGGGCTGAGCCTTCTTGACGGCGGCTTCTCGGGCGGGCTGCTTCTTGGCCGCCACCTTCTTGACCCCCGCCTTCTTGGCCGGGGCCTTCTTCGTCGCCGCCTTCTTGGCCGGGGCCTTCTTCGCAGCCGCCTTCTTGGCCGGTCCACGCCGGTACAGCTCCGGCGTCGGCAGTTTGTCCTCCGGCCAGTCCTTCAGCGTGTCCAAATACAGCTGGCGAACCTCGGCGATCCGGTCGGACAGATCGTCGACGGTCCAGTCCGCCACCGAAATCGGAGGATAGACAACGACATCCACCGTTCCCGGATTCATCGTCGAGGAGTCGCGCGGGGCGATCACCTCCGCGTTGCGGATCACGATCGGGACGATGGGGACACCGGCGGCCATCGCCAACCGGAACGGGCCCTTCTTGAAGGGACCGACGGTGCGGGTATCCAGCCGAGTGCCCTCCGGTGCGATCAGGATCGACAGACCCTTTTCGACGAGGTTCTCCACGCGCTGCATGGTCTCAACGGCAGACTTCGGGTCGTCGCGGTCGATGAATACGGTGTCGACGATCTTCCCCAACGTGCCGACGACGGGGTCGCTTTCGAGTTCTTTCTTGCCCACCCCGGTCCAGTTGTCCTTGAGCAAGGCCGCCGAGATCACCGGGTCGAAGTTGTTGCGGTGGTTGAAGATGAACACCGCCGGCCGCTTCGCGGTGAGGTTGTCTCGGCCGAGGACGTTGATGGAGACGCCGTTGGCGGCCAGCAACAACTGCGGGAAGGCGGTGGTGAAGAGGTTGACCCCGCGGCGCCTGCTGCGGGTCAGCAGGCCCCAACTGATGGCCCCAGTAGCGGCGGGCACCAGCGCGCCGATGCCGAGCAGGGTGCGCACCTGTCCCATCACGCCGCCGCTGCCGCGGCTGTTGAACTGCAGGATCGGCCAGCCGCGCCGTCGCGCGACCGAGGCCATCTTGCCCTCCGGGTTGGTCGGACGGGGGTTGCCGACCAGGTACATCAGCGCGACGTCCTCGTCGCCATCGGCGTAGAAATAGCTGTCCCGCAGGTCGATGTCGTTCTCGGCGGCGAACTTCTGTACCGCGTTGGCCTTGCCCGGCCCCCACAGGATCGGCTTGATCACCTTGCCGGTGAGCACGTCGTCCTCGTCGACTTCGAACCTGTTGGTCAGGGTGTTCTCGATGCCGAGGAACTTGGCGACCGGATCGACCTGGATCGTCAGCGCCGACGAACTGAGCACCACGGTGTGGCCGCGTTCCATGTGGGCGTGCACCAGTTCCCGCATCTCGGGGTAGATCCGCTTCTCGATCTTCTGAACGAACAGCCGCTCCCCGATCTCCTGGATGTCGCTGAGCGCGCGGCCGCGCAGCGCCTCGGAGGCCTTGGTGATCAGCGACTCGAACTCCAGCCGGCCGAGCTTGTGGTCGAGACCCGCGGCGATCATCGTGATGAGCTCGCCGATCCCCATGTCCCGGCTGCGGAACCGTTCGCGGGTGAGGATGACGGCGGTGAAGCCGGCCACCAGCGTGCCGTCCAGGTCGAAGAAGGCACCGATCCTCGGCCCCGGCGGGCTGGCCATCACCTCGGCGACCGAGCCGGGCAGACGCATCTCGCGGGATCGCCCGGAGCTGCCGTTGTTCTCGCTCATGAGTAGGACACCGATCCGTTCCTGGGTTGCGCGGAGTCGTCTTTAACGTCGGGGAACGACGAGGGCACCACCCGCGGCGGTGGGTCTCCGGCCAACGCCAGCACCTCGTCGAAGCCGCGGCGCAGGCACTCGGCGAACAGGTCCTCGTGCGCGATCGCGGCCCGGTCGTAGCGGGCGGTGATGGTGGCGAACCCGCCGCGCGAGACCAGCACCACCATCATCGCCACCCCCGGCAGCGGCCCGAGGCCGTACTGGCGCAGCACCTTGGCACCGGCGATGTAGGTGTCCCCGGAATACACCGGCACATTGCTGGCCTGCACGTCGGAGGCGATCACCGATCCGCTCATCGCCTCGACCACCGCGTCAGGCAGCAGGCCGAGGACCGGCGCGACGGCGCCGATCATGTCGATGGCCGCCTCTTCGCGGCGCGAGGTCATCTGCTTGCGGATCTTCTGGATCCGCACCGCGGGGTCGGCCACCCCGATCGGCGCCGCGAGGTTCACCCCGGCGAACCGGTTGCCGCCGGCGGGGTCGGCCTCGGCGCGCAGGCTCACCGGAACCGCCATCGGCAGCGAGTTGAGCGGGACGCCGAGCGCCTCGTGGTACAGCCGCAACGCCCCGCACAGGCCGGCCAGGTAGGCGTCGTTGATGGACCCGCCCGCGGCGTGGGCCGCCGCACGCAGTTCGCCGAGCCGCATCTCGATGGCCTCGGTTCGCGACGACAGGCTGCGCCGGCGCAGCAGCGGGGACGGGTCGGCGGCGCGGCCCATCACCCGGCGTCCGGACCGGGCGTAGTCGACGGCGTCCCAGACCGCGGTTCCGGGGCTGCGGACCACCCGGCCGATCAGCGACAGCCCGCCGGCGACCGCGCCGACCACTCCCCCTACGACGGCACCCGGCAGGTGGTTGAGGCCCTCCCGCATCAGGTCGTTGGGCGTGAGGTCCTGCGGCACCGGCATCGGTGGGTCCGGCTTGGGCGGGGGGTTGCGTTCCAGGTCGTAGATCTCCGCGAACATCGCGGTGGCGCCCATGCCGTCGGTGACGGCGTGGCTCAGGTGCAGCAGGGTCGCGGCCTTGCCGCCTTCGAGCCCTTCCACCAGGGTCGCCGTCCACAGCGGCCGGGAGATGTCCAGCGGCGACTGCAGGCTCACTTCGGCGAGGTCGAGCACCTGACGCAGCGTGCCGGGCTCGGGCACCCGTACCCGGCGGACGTGGAAGTCCAGGTTGAAGTCCGGATCAACCACCCAGCGCGCGGCCGCGGTCGGCAATGTCGGTACGACGACCTTCTGCCGCAGCCGCAGGACCTTGCGGGACGCGTTGTCGAAGGCGCCGCGGAACCGATTCCAGTCCGGGGTGGTGTCGAGGATCTCCAGCGCCATGATCCCCGAGCGAGTCCGCGGGTTGGCCTCCCCGCGGTGCAGCAGCATGTCGAGGGCCCCGAGTTCGGAGGGCATTCCGTTTGCGTCGACGGGCCCGCTCATGCCCCTCCTGTCACGTCAGCAACTCATACAAGATTCCAGCACCACGCTAGTCGGCCCGCGAGGGTGGCGGGCGTTGATTCTCCCGATCCGGCGGACGGCCGCGGGACCTGCGGAAAGCCGTGGTCACGGGGGTATCAGAAGCCTTTGCTGCCGAGTTGGATTCGCGGTCGGGCCGGGCCGCCCAGGAGTGCCGACGACCCTCAAGCGGGCGGGATGTCCTGCGCACTGTTCAGGGCACGCAGACGGGCGGCAGCAGCAGGAGCACCGGCCACAGCGCCGCGGCCTCCACGAACGCGGCGACTTCGGCCCCGGCCGGCAGTAGCTTCTCCAGACCAACCCGCAGGCGCTCGATGTGCTCGACGTGGAAGAAGGCCCACACGAAGCCGATCAGCAGATAGGGCACGGCCGCCCACAGGGCGATCTCGAGGAGCGTGGCGATGCTGACCTGGTAGCCGAGAATCCGCCGTAGCCTGGTCATGACAGCAGACTCTCACAGCCGTGGGTGGTCCGGGCTGAATCGAGGGGGTGCCGTGCTCGCGAAGCTTCGCCGGATCCTGGACTATCAGCTGAGCATCGCCGAGCTGATCGGCATCGGCCTGCTGCTCGGAATCCCTTATCTGGCAATCGGTCTGGTCTGGTCGTCCACCCATACCGAACATCTGCACGACATGCGGGGCACCGACCTCGTGGTATCGTTCCTCGGCTCGATCGCGGCGTGGCCGGTGCTGCTGGTGGCCAACGTCTGCATGACCTGACGTCAGCTGGCCGAGCTGACCGCCATACTCTTCGATGCGGCGGCATGCCGACCATAGGTGATCCCCAGGAAGGCCGCGACGGCCTCCGCCGTCATCTGGCACCGCAGGGTGGCGATGGTGTCGAACGCGTGGTGCGCGTTGGGGATTGCCGCATGCGACACCGCGGTGGCGCCGGCCTCCCGCAGGGCGGTGCAGAATGACAGCGCCTGCGTCGACGGCACGACGGCGTCGTTCTCGCCGTGCAGGACGAAGAACGGCGGTGCATCGGGGTGCACCCGGAACATCGGCGACGCGTCCCGGTACAGCTGCGGGTTGTCGGCGAAGCGGGTCTGCATGACCACGTGCTCGAGCAGCGGCATCATCAGGCCGTGCATGTTGTCGACGTTGGTGAGGTCGTAGACGCCGTAGTGCGGTGCGGCGGCCTGGACCGTGGTGTCGGCGTCTTCGAATCCGGGCTGCAGCCGTTCGTCCCCGGCGGTCAGCGCCGCCAGTGAGGCCAGGTGACCGCCGGCCGAGCCGCCGGTGATGGCGACGAAGTCCGGGTCCCCACCGTATTCGGCGATGTTGGAGCGCACCCAGGCGATGGCGCGCTTGACGTCGATGATGTGTGCGGGCCAGGCGTTGCGCGGGCTCCTGCTGTAGTTGATCGACACGCAGATCCAGCCGAGTTCGACCATCCGGCTCATCAGCGGATAGCCCTGGCCGCGCTTGTCGTTGACCGACCACCCGCCGCCGGGCACCTGGATCAACACCGGGGCCCGGTAACCGTCGGGCAGGTCGGGCCGACGCCAGACGTCCAGCAGGTGGCTTCGCCCACCTGGTCCGTACGGAATGTCGGTGGTGGTCGCCGAATAGCGGCTGCGGTGCCGCATGGCGTCGACCAGGCCGCCCACCCGGGGCTGGCGCGCCGTGTACGGCTCCAGGGGGTGGTGAACGGCATCCCGGTAGCCGTCGCCGAAGGTCTCCCGCAACGCGGTGTCCAGCACCGTATCGGCTCGCCTTCCGGCCAACTCGCAGGCGATCCGCTCCAGCGGTGAGACGCCGACCACCGACAGGGCGTGCCCGGTGAGCACGTGCGGTGCGAACTCGGTGGACAGCCAGCCGAGTATCCAGCCGGCCGCGTGGGGCGAACCGCGCAGCAGCAGCGAACCGGTGTGGAACGCCCGGCTACAGCACGCGCTGACCTCGTCGATCATGCTGCTCATCAGGCTGTCGGACTCCCTCGACATGTCGGCGGCCGTAGCGTTTGCCAGACCGCCCGTGCGGTCCGCAGGTGTGGCGCGAGCCGCGAATCAGACACTAGCCAATCACCGTCGATACCAACATGATTTCCCGTCGTGGGTTATGCATTCATGGTGTTGTCGCAGGCCAGGAGGCACGAAGTGACGACACGAAGGAATTAGCTCGCCCGACTGGGGGTTGGAAGTTCCGCGGCTGAGCGAACCGCGGTCGCCGCCGGGCTGAGAAAGCCGACCTTTGGTCTGGGACCGAAGGTCCGCCTCACCAAGCCCGATACACTGACGGACGCGTTGCCTCCGTAGCTCAGTTGGATAGAGCAAGGGCCTTCTAATCCCTAGGTCGCAGGTTCGATTCCTGCCGGGGGCGCCATCTGATGGCGCCATCTGACCAGCGGCTATGCAACTCCGTCCGCAGGGGTCCGCGGTGCCGACAGCAATGGGGGCACGCGCCCGATCTTCATGCCGGCGGGCCGAACACATCGACCGTTAAAGCGGATTGAGGTCCTCGTAGTGGTGGCCGTACTCGCGAGGGCCCTGGTGGCTGGGTACTGAAAACCGCTGGCGCGTAGTGGTCTTGGGGCGCGTCGCGCGGCGGTCGAACTTCACCATCGCCACCGCGGATGTACCAAAGAAAACCAGGGAGAAAGCGACGACGACGAGCGTACCGAGCACTCAGCTTCCTTTCGTCACGCCGCCAGTCGTAGGCGAGACATACGGTTCACCTCGCTTTGGCAGCCAAAACCTACTTTATGTCGCTTTTGACCGCTCGCTCCAGGGACTCGGGGACCCACCTCTAGGGACGAAAGTCCTTCATTGGGCAACGACCCTGTCCAGCAGGGTTCGCGAACTCGGTATCCGCACGGCCAAGCCGGGCTGACCGCTCGGCTCAGGCGGATCGAGCCGTGACGATGCATACTGACGTATACAAAAGTACTGTTGGCGGCGCGCGCCGGAGGGTCGGAACTGTGGCGAAACAACCCAGGGCTGAGGTCACCCGGCAGGTGATCATGGATGCCGCCGTCGAGCTCTTCGACGAGGTGGGCTACGGCGAAACCACGCTGACCGCCATCATCGAGCGGGCCGAGACCACCAAGGGCGCGTTCTACTACCACTTCGCGGACAAGGAAGCGGTGGCCGGCGCGATCATCGACGAAGGTGGGGTGCGGGTCGAGGAGGTGACCCGCCGCATCACCGACTCCTCGTCGGCCGGGCTGGAGAAACTCATCCGAGTCACCTTCGCAGTTGCCGACCTGTCCACCCACGACCGAATCGTCCGATCCGGATATCGACTCCGGCAGGGCCTGTACCAGATCAGCCCGGCGGGTTCACGAAGCTACATAGAGCGAATGGACCACTACGTCAAGGCAGCACATGATGCCGTGTTCGAGGGCGATGTGTGCGACGACATCGACCCGGACGAACTGTTCGAGCTGCTGCACACCATGGACCTCGGCTGCCATCTACTCTCGGATGCCCTCAGCGACGACTTGTTCGCTCATGAGGCCCGAGCGTGGCGAATGATGTTGCGCGGCATAGTGCCTCCGGACAAGCTGCCCTACTTCCAGGAGTTCGTCGCCCGGGTTGCACGGCAGTACACCCAACCCGAGTAGGTCGCGCCTCACCCCAACCCGAACGCGATTCGCAAAATGCGCTGCGGTGCAGAATGTTTCAGCCGGCTGGCGTCGCTCCGAGAACGCGCTGCAGATCGCCCTTCATCGCCTGCAGTTGCGAACCCCAATAGCCCCAGCTGTGGGTTCCGCTCGGGGGAAAGTTGAAGACCGCGTTGCGGCCACCGGCGGCCAGGTATTTCCGCTGGAACTCCTTGTTGGTGTCCAGGGTGATGTTCTCCAGATAGCCGGCGGCGAACAGGCCGCCGGCGGTCGGGACGCCGTCGCTGTCCAGATCGGAGGGCGCACCGGTACCGCAGTAGACCCAGATCGCGGTGCCGTTGGCCACCAGCCGGCCCACGTTGACCATCGGGTCATTGCGACGCCACGCCGGATCGCTTGTCGGGCCCCACATGTCGAAGGCCCGGTAGCCGCCGGCATCCTTCATGGCCACCCCAATCAATGTCGGCCACAGACCGATGGACGGATTGAGGAAGCCCGACAGCGAGGCCGCAAAGATGAACTGGGTGGGGTGCCAGATCGCCAGTGTCAGCGCGGAACCGCCCGACATCGACAGGCCCACCACGGCGTTCCCGGTCGGGGCGATGCCCTTGTTCGCTGCCAGGTAGGTCGGCAACTCCTGGGTCAGGAAGGTCTCCCATTTGTAGGTCAGCGTGCCGGCGCTGCCGGCCGCGGGTTGATACCAGTCGCTGTAGAAACTCGACTGACCGCCGACGGGCATGACCAATGACAAACCCGACTGGTAGTACCACTCGAAGGCGGCGGTGTTGATGTCCCAGCCGTTGGCGTCGTCCTGGGCGCGCAGTCCGTCCAGCAGATAGACCGCGTGCGGGCCACCGCCCTGGAACTGCACCCGGATGCTGCGGCCCATCGCCGGCGACGGCACGTCCAGCAGTTCGACCGGCAGACCGTCCCTGGAATACGCGGCAGCGGGCGCCGTCAGCCCGGTCAGGGTGAGCACACCGGACAGCAGCGCTATGGCGGCGACCGCCGCCGCCCGGCGCATCCAGCACACGGCTGAGCTCTCGAGGGACACCACCACACCGTGCAAGCTAGCAACCACGGGCCGAAAGCCCGACCCGGCAACGCGGCCCGTAACTGCCTTGTTATCAAAGCATTAGGTGCTCGATAGCGATCAGGGGAATTCGATGTGGCGGCCCACCCCGGCCGCGGCAGCGCGCTCGAGCACCAGCGAACTCAGCGCGATGTCGTCCATGGCGATCCCCATATTGAGGAACATGCGCCGTCCGGTGGTGGGAACCTCGACCTTGCCGGACACCACGGACGCCAGGTCGGTGGTGGGCTTGGGCAGACCGGAGAAGTACATGTCGATGACCGAGTTGTATTGGCCCGGATCGTCGACGCTGTAGATCACCGCGCCGTCGAACGCCGCCTGGGCCATCGCGTCGGCGTAGTCGACCGGGAGCAGCAATGCGTTGGGATCGGTGTTGGCGCAGTCGATCTTGGGCTCGAGTGGCACGGTGATGGTGGTGATCACGAGGTCCGCTCCCTCGACCGCGTCGGTGGGGCTGTCGGCGACCCTCGTCGCCCGGTCGCCGGCGTTGTCGAGCAGTTTCTGGGCAACGCCGTCGACGTAGTCGTAGGCGGTCACCCGGGTCAGCCCGGGGTGTACCTCGAGTGCGACCTCCAGGTGGCGGCGGCCCTGCAATCCGCAGCCCACGATCGCCAGGTGCTTGGGGTCGCCCGGCACATGCCGCATCGTCACGCCCGAGACGCCCGGCGTCCGCATCTCGGTGATCCATCCACCGTCGAGCAGTGCGATCGGCCGGCCGGTCTCGGCGTCGTTCATGATCACCGCGCCGTAGATGTAGGGCAGGCCCTTGGCGTGGTTGCCTTCGTAGCCGGCCACCCACTTGATGCCGATTCGGTCCGAACCGCCCAGGTAGGCCGGCATCGCGTGGATGAAGGCGGAGTCCCCCCGGGAAGTGACCTTGGGCTTGGGCGGGTTCTGCACCAGACCGCGCGACTTCTGCAGGAAGGCGTCCTCGAGAACATCGATGATCTCTGCCCAGCTCAGCCCGAGTCCCACGAGGTCGGCACGGTTCAGGACCAACATCTGATCGTCACTCATGCGAGAGACCGTAGCGTGCCGGGCGCTCTGCTACCGGACAACTCCATGCAGGAACATGTCGAGGACCTGCTCGACGTACTCGGCGCTGATGGGATTGTCGGCGAACAGCACATCGAAATTGACCGCGGCGGCCAGCATCCGGGTCGCGGCCATCGGGTCGACTCCCTCGCGCAGTTCGCCGCGCTGCTGGGCACGGCGGAACGTGACCGCCCAGGCGATCAGACGGTTGTCCCAGAAGTCCCGCTGGACCTCGGTGGGGTCGAAATCCCGCCCACGGGGCAGCATGGAGTACAACTGTCGGCGGCCCTCCCGGGTGGAGGCGATGGTGACGGCGGCCTCGAACGCCAGCGCCAGATCACCCCGCAAGGTGCCGGTGTCCGGGATGGGGATCACCGATTCGGAACTGGACAGCACCGCGTCCATCAACAGGATGCGGCGGTCGCCCCAGATCGCGATGATGACGTCCGGTTCGACACCGGCCCGCTTCGCGACGCGGTCGACCGTGAACCGATCGATGCCGCGGTCGACGAGTTCGTCGAACGCGGCCTTGAGTACGACCTCCCGGATCGCTTCTGCATCAGCATCATCGGGTTTCGTCAAGGTCACACTCCCACACGCGGACAGCATCCGACGACCAATTCTCCACCCCACGGAGGCTGGGCGTGGACCAACCCCAAATGGCCGAAAGGTTCGATTTCAGACGGCGGGCTCGACGTCCCGGGTCGCCGGTGGGGTCGCCGGCCGCGGCCCGAAGCGCCGGTGCAGCCAATCGAGGAACATCACCGTCCACACCGCCAGTACGAAGCCCGATGCGAGGGCGGGCACGGGTGCGTTTCGGTTGATGTAACTGAAGAACCACGTTCCGAGCAGGGCCGCGAGAATGGCCAGCCGCAGGTCGCCTTCCAGGACGGCCGCGGCACCGAGCGCCGCGAGGACGGCGTTGAAGCCGACGAACCCGGTGTTGATCGCCCCACCGGCGGTACCGATGTGGGCGGCGAGCGCCACCGCGATGAAGGCGGCCACCAACGCGATCACGGCATGGCGCCAATTGCTCACCAGCACGCCGAGGAAGAAGAACACCCCGGTCAGGATCGCGGGTGCGAACAGCGTCGCGCCGAGCGCGTCCACCAGCGCCACAACCCATTTCACGTCTTCCACCGGCCACGGACCGAAGTCGAGTTTGATCAACTCCGGCCGGGCGTCGGCGATGAACCAGATGACCCAGAACGTCACGATGAACGGCGCGGCCAGGAACGGAATCGGTAACCACTTCCCCATGGCCACCGCGACCACCGCCACCACGGCGGCCAGCACCATCACCCACACCCACAGCGCGAGGTCGGGTTCGTAGAAGTTGCCCATCGCCAGACCCATGAGGCCGGAGTTGAAGCCGAACAGGCCCAGATCCAGCAGGGTGCGGTCGGCCTTGAGCAGCCGGGCGACCACGGTGGCGATGAACACCGAGAGGACATAGAACACCGCCATGCGCCAACTGAATGTCAGCACCCCGATGACGAACAGCAGGCCCGTGATCTCGTTGGCCTGGAAGGCGCACTGGGAGAAGCCACGGAGGTACTGCCGCCAGAACGGGAGCGTGCCGAGTTTGGCCTCGGGCAGCACGTTCTTGCCCAGGACGGTCATCAGACTCCCTCCGCCGCCGTGTATGCCCGCCAGCCCTTGTGCTCGGTGATCTCCCGCTGCCCCTCCACCAGGGCCGGTTCACCGATCACTCCGAGCACGGTCGAGCCGTCCTCGAGGCGAACCTTGCCGATCGACAGCCCGGGAGGTTCGTTGAGCAGGATTCCGGCCAGACCGGCGGCGGGTACCGACCACACCTCCACCGCGACGGCCACGCCGGAAGAGTCGGTGACGCGGATCATCGCCGGATGGTCGTCGTTGATCGTCCAGAGTCGGTACACGGGTTCGGTTCTGGTCTCGCGGACAAAGGTCGCGCCGGCCGCGGCCATGTTGGGCGAGAGCTTCAGTCCGCGCATCAGGGTGCCGTTCACCGCCAGCAGGACCGCATCGGAGTCCGGCTGCGGAGCCGCGGTCGCGGAAGTGGGTGCACCGACGATCCGGGTTCCGGACTCGCCGGCCAGGATCGCCGGAATCTCCTCGGCCGCGCCGATCACCCCGGTGGAGCCCGGCGTGCTCGCCACGAAATCCGCCACGGCCTCGACCTTGGGTTCCATCGAGCCCTTGCCGAACTGTCCCGAGGCAATGAACTCGCGTGCCTCTTCGACGGTGATGGTTTCCAGCCAGCGCTGCTGGGGGGTGCCGAAGTCGATGGCGACCCGCGGCACCCCGGTGGGGATCATCAACAACTCGGCGTTGAGGTCGTGGGCGAGCAGACCGGACGCGATGTCCTTGTCCACCACTGCTTCCACACCGACCACCGTGCCGTCGGGTTCGACGGACACCGGGATACCGCCGCCGCCGACAGCGACGACGATCGCGCCGCTGTCCAACAGTTGACGGATCACCTGGGTCTCGAGGATTGCGGTGGGCCGCGGTGAGGCGACGGTGCGCCGCCATCCCCGGCCGGCATCCTCGGCGATGGTCCAGCCCATGGTGGCGGCCATCTCCTTGGCCTTGGCCTCCGCCAGGAACGAACCGACCGGCTTGGTGGGATTCTGGAAGGCGGGATCGTCCAGGCTCACCACCGAGTGGGTGACCACCGCCACCACCGGACGGGACAGTCCGCGCCGGGACAGTTCGTTACGCAGTGCCTTGACGAACATGTAGCCGATCGCGCCCTGGGTGTCGGCCACCGCGTAGTCGACGGGAACCGGGTCCACCTCGGCCTCGGCGAGCTCCGAGCGCCGCAGGATGAAACCCACCTGCGGGCCGTTGCCATGGGAGACAACGAGTTTCCAGCCCTGCTCGACCATGTCGATGAGCGGCGGCACCGTCCGGCTGACCGTCTCGTACTGCTGCGGGATGGAGTCATGCTCGGCGTCGGTGACCAGAGCGTTGCCGCCGAAGGCGACGATCGCGGTGCTCAATTGTCGCCTCCCAGTCCGCTCGCGAGCGCCGCGATCGCGTCGTTGAAGCAGGCCATCGGCGCGGTCGTGATGCCCGCCCCGATCTGCCCGACCCCGGCCTCCCGGTGCGCGATACCGGTGTTGATGATCGGCAACACCCCGGAGTCGGCGACCAGCCGGGCGTCGATACCGGCCGGTGTTCCGCCGAAGTTCAACGGCGGCAACGTGAACGCCGGGTTGGTGCCCAGGGTGATGGTCAGCATCCGCCGGCTGTTGGCCGTCGCGTCGGCGGGCGTACCACCGACGAACTGGACGATGGCGGGCGACGCGGCCATCGCGAACCCGCCCAGCCCGTTGGTCTCGGTGATCGCCGAGTCCCCGAGGTCGGCCGCCGCATCGGCCACCGTATAGCCCGGGAAGTACAGCCCGTCAACGGGATTGGCCGGCGCCTGGAACCACTGGTCACCGGTGCCGCTGAGCTTGATGCCGAAGTTCACGCCGTTGCGCGCCATCACGGTGACCATGCTGCTGCCGGGCACACCGGCGGCGGCGTCGGTCATCGACTTGCACGCCGCCATCGAGATGTTCAAGAAGAAGTGGTCGTTACCGGCGACGAAGGCCAGGGCCTTGCGCACCGCCTCGGCGACGACCCCGGAATCCAGCAACGCCAACGTGAGCCGCTTGAACAACAGCGCCGAGGCCGCGGCGTTGCGGTTGTGCAACTCGTCGCCCATGTGCAGGGCCTGGGCCATCAGCGGTTTGAGGTCCGGGTCGGCCAGTCCGCGCACGGCGACCTGCATGGTGTCGAAGAACTCGCCACCCAGCCAGCGCAGCCGGTCCAGCACCTCCGGCGAGTTGGCGCCGAACCGCAGCACCTTGCCCAAGCCCTCGTTGAGGTTGCAGTACGCCCGGTTTCCGGCCGCGGTGTTCTCGACCACCCACACCGGCATGGACGGGCTGATGATGCCCGCCATCGGCCCGACCGCGCTGTGCTCGTGGCATGGTTCGAGGGCCACCGCGCCGCTCTCGGCCAGCTTCTCGGCGGCCTCGAGATCGTCGGCCCAGCCCTCGTACAGGATGGCGCCGGCGATGGCGCCCCGCTGCGGTCCGCACATGTCCGGCCAGGCGATCGGCGGCCCGGAGTGCAGGATGCGGCGCTCCCCCGGACCGAGCCCGGCGATCGCCTCGCCCGCCCGCACCAGGTCGACCAGCCGAGGCTGTGCGGCCAGATACCGGTCGTAGGCGACGCGGTTGGCCTCCTCGATCCGCGGATCGCCGACGAGGGTGGCCAGCGTCCAGCCCAGGGCCGCGTCGGCGCCCGCCGGCGGCGCCCAGGTGATGTTCGTGACCTGGCCGCCGGCGGCGGTTATGTTGTTGGCGAAGCCCTGCAGGCCGATGTTGACGACCTTCAGGTCCTCTGCGAAGAGTTTTTTCATGCGCTGGCTCCCTGACGCTCGGCGATCAGCGTTGCCGACCAGACCGCGGCTTCGGCATTGCTGGAGGCCACCAGGACACCGGCCGCTTTCAGCCCCGCAACGGATTTGGCACGGTCCTGCGGATCGAGGTCGGTACCGCAGACGTAGCCGATGAACGCGACGGTCCGGCCTTCGGCCCGGGCTTTCGCCCGCGCCGACCCGATGATCGCGAGCAGTTCAGCGGTTGGGTCGTCGGCCGAGCCGTAGCCGAGCACGATGTCGAACAGCACCACGGCGGTGGTGGGATCGGCGACCTCATCTCGGATGCGGGCGTCCTTCTGGGACGGATCGATCATGGGATGCGGTCTGCCCTGGGTGAATTCGTCATCACCCATGTCGACGATCGTGTTCTCCTGGCTGACCCGGATGTCGGACAACGCGCTGTTGCCCTTCACCGGCGTGTTGGAGTAGGCCGAGATCCCGAACGAGCGATGCACCAGTTGCGCCTCGTAACAGAAGGTGCCGCCGGAGAAGATGCCCCGCACGTAGCGCTGGCTCGGCGCCATCGCCCGGGCGAGATCGGATAGCGTCCTGCGGGTTTCGTTGGACAGCGCGATCTCCGTCGAACTCGGCTGCTCGCCGCGGGCCAGCGCCACGGCCATGTCGGCGGCCTGCGCCAGGTAGGCCGCGCCGTACACGCCGTTTCGGGTGATCGACGCCGGGTCGGCGCCCAGGAAGATCACCACGACCGGCTTGTCGCTCGCCTCGGCGGCCGCGAGCACGTTCGCCGCCACATCGGGCGAGGGTGGTTTGGAGACCAGGACGATGACCGAAGTGGCGGGGTCGCCGTCGAGGGCGGCCAGGCCGTGCAGCATTGAGATGCCGCCGATGGCGTCGGCGAGGTCGTGCCCGCCGGTGCCGAGCGCCTGGGAGACACCCGACCCGTTCTGATGGATGCGGACCGTGACCTCCTGGGTGCCCGTCCCGGAGGCGCCGACCACCCCGATGGGCCCGCGGCGAACCACGTTGGCGAATCCCAGGGGGATGCCGTTGACGATCGAGGTGCCGCAGTCCGGGCCCATCACCATCAGGTCGGCCTCGCGGGCGTACTGCTTGAGCGCCAACTCGGCTGCGGGGGTGACGTTGTCGCTGAAGATCATCACGTCCAGGCCGAGCCGCAGCGCTTTGAGCGCCTCGGCCGCCGCGTAGTCCCCGGGTACCGAGATGAGCGCGAGGCTCAGCGCCGGGTCCTTGCCGACGGCCATCTGAATACTGGTCGTCGGCGCGGCCGCGGCGGTTTCGTCACCGGCGTCGCCGGGTGCTGCCGACAGCAGTTTGTCGGCGAGCGCGATCGCCTCCTCGCAGGCCTCCTCGGTACCCGAGACTGCTACCACGAGGTCGTTGGGCCGGACCTCGAAGGTTCCCAGTCCCGCTTGGGCGAGATTGTCGACGTTGGTCGCCGACGCCATGACCACCGACGCGGCCTCGATGCCCGGGATCGCCGTGACCTGAGCCGAGACCGTCATCAAGGACACCGAGTCCTTGTAGAGGTTGGGGTAGAACCGCGAACCGGTACTCATCGGGCGGTTATGCGGTGGCGGCGAGGAAGCGGTCGGAGTCGGAGACCCAACCGAAGATGGCCCCCTGTGCCTTGATCATCTCCAGGCCCACCCGCTGGAACTCCGGGAAGTACGACGCCACGCAGTCGCTGAGCACCACGCACTCATAGCCGCGGTCGTTGGCCTCCCGGACGGTGGTGTGCACGCAGACCTCGAGGGTCACCCCGCACACCACCAGTGTCTTGATACCGCGGTCGAACAGGATCTGTTGCAGGTCGGTGGCGTGGAAGGAGCCCTTGCCCGGCTTGTCGATCACCGGCTCGCCCTCGATCGGGTAGAGCTGGTGGATGATGTCGTGGCCCTGCTCGCCGCGGACCAGGATGCGGCCCATCGGCCCGTCCTCGCCGATGAACGTCTTGCCGCCGCGGGTCAGCTTCGCCGCCGGACAGTCGGTCAGATCCGGACGGTGGCCTTCGCGGGTGTGCACGACGAACATCCCGATCTCACGGGCCCGCTGGAGCACCCGCTGGATCGGCTCGACCGCCGCCAGCAGCAGTGAGGTGTCGTTGCCGAGCGCCTCGCCGAAACCACCGGGTAGCACGAAGTCGCGCTGCATGTCGATGATGACGAGGGCGGTGCTGTCGACCTCGAAGTCCAGCGGGAAGGGTTCAGCATCAATCGTGGCCATCGGATATCCCTTTCGGAACAGGGGCCGAACCTCGGCCACGTTGTCAGCCCCCCTCGCACATTGAATATTCGTCGCCGTCAATTTCGGGCGGATTGGCGAAAAATTCTTCCGCTATTCGGCAACCCTTCGGTGTCCGAGCGGCGCGCAGTTCGCGCCGAGGCCCACCGGCTAGCCTGATTCCCCATGGCAGCTTTGGTTCTCTACGAGGTCCGCGACCGAATCGCGCTCATCACCGTCAACGACCCGGACCGGCGCAACGCCGTCACCGCGGAGATGTCCGAGCAGCTGCGTGACGCGGTGAGTCGTGCGGAGTCCGATCCCGACGTCAACGCCGTCATCGTCACCGGGGCGGGCAAGGCGTTCTGCGCGGGTGCGGACCTGTCCGCGCTGGGCGCCGCCGCGCGCGACGGCCTGGAGCGGATCTACGCCGGATTCATGGCCGTGGGTCGCTGCACGCTGCCGACGATCGCCGCGGTCAACGGCGCCGCCGTGGGCGCGGGCCTGAACCTAGCCCTGGCCGCCGATGTGCGGATCGCCGGGCCGCATGCGTTGTTCGATCCGCGCTTTCAGAAGCTCGGAATCCATCCCGGCGGCGGGGCCACCTGGATGTTGCAGCGCGCGGTGGGTCCCGAGGTAGCGCGGGCGGCGCTGCTGTTCGGGATGAGCTTCGACGCCGACGCCGCCGCGGCGTACGGCCTGGTGCTCAAGGTTGCCGAGGATCCGGTGGCCGCGGCCCTCGAGCTGGCGGCCGGTCCCGCAGCGGCGCCGCGGGACGTGGTGCTGGCCACCAAGGCGTCGATGCGCGCCACCGCGATCCCGGGCTTCGTCGACACCGATCACCACGAGGCGGCCAAGAACATCGAGTTGGGCCCACAGGCGGAGTCCATCGAGTCGCCGGAGTTCAAGGCGCGACTGGCGGCCGCGCGCCGGCGCTGACCTCAGGCGGCGAACGTACGCAGCAGCTCCGAATTCAGCCAAACCTCCACCGGCCCCAACACGGTCCGGGGCGTTCCGGGCATCGGCGGCGCGACCGAGTGGTAATGCGCGCCGGTCGGTGTGGTGAATTCCGCTGTGTGCCTACCACTTCGGTCGAAGCCCGGGGTGACCACCCAGCGCGACGACTCCTTGGCGTAATTGCACGCCGCGCAGAGGCCGAGGCCGTTGGCTGCGCTGGTGGGCCCGCCGTTGCGATGAGGTTGTGCATGGTCCCGGTGCCGGATCGGTGCGTCGCAATACGGAGTCCGACAACATTGATCGCGCAGGCCGATGAAATCGGTGAGCCCCTTGGGAAAGAGCCGCGACCGAGACTCGAGCGCCACCAGCGCGCCGCTGGCCGGACTGGCGTAGAGCCGCCGCAGCGTGGCACGCGAGCGCCGGTCGGTCACCGCGTCGGTGATGAGCTTCTGCGCGACGGCGGACGGTACCGGGCCATACCCGGCGATGACCGCCGAGCCGTTCTCGGCGCCGAGGAGCGCCTGATCGGAGATCACGACGTTCACCGCGACGGGCACCGCCTGCCCCACCGGCCGTCCGGTGACCCGTCCGACCAGAGTGTCGGCCATCACCTGACCGCGTGAGCGGCCGTCGAAGCAGACGTCGGCCTCCCGTTTGAGCGCGGCGTAGACAGATACACCCTGAGCGACCGGCAGAAGCGCGGTCACATAGGTCATGGTGTCCGGCGCCGGACGGATCGTGACCACTCGGTCGTTCTCCGCCTTCGCGGCGCGGTCCACAACCGCATGCGGATCCAGCCGGTAGGCGATCGCCTTGGCCGCCCCGGCCAGCGCGGCGTCCCCCAGGCCATCCAGCCCGCCGATATCGCCGCAGATCTCCTCGTCCAGCCGCCGCCGGTCCTCGACGTCCAGACAGGCCGACTCCCGCACGAGGATGGTTGCCCGCCACTCCGATAGCGCACCCTGCTCCAGGGCGGCAAGGGTGTGCGGCATCTCGTGCACGAGGGCTTTGGCCAGGCCGAGGTGCTTGCCCCCGCGTACCGGTGAATCGCGCCGGGCCAGTGCCACCTCCGCCGCCACGCCACGTCCACGCCGTGCGGCGGGCACACCGCTTGCCGCCTCGGCGGCCCTCCGAGCGGTGTCGAGCGCCGCCGTCAGCCGCGCCTGCCCCGCCGCCGCTGCTGCCTTCAATCGCTCCAGCGCCGCGATTCGCTCGATCAATGCCGGCTCATCAGCCGCGGAACCGAGGTCGATCAACTGTTCGAACATACTTTCGATACTAGTCTTGCCCGCCGACAATTCTTGAACGCCGCAACCCCTACAGGTCGAGCAGTGCGGTCTCCGGCGACTCGATGAGCCCACGCAGATCGGTGAGGAAGGCGGCCACCTGCGCGCCGTCGGCGATCCGGTGGTCGAAAGCGCAGGTCAGCGTCATGGTGGGGCGGGCCACCACGGCGTCGTCGACCACCACCGCCCGGGGTTTGAGCGATCCCATACCGAGGATGCCGGCCTCGGGGTAGTTGATGACGGGTACGCCCTCGTCCAGCCCCAGGGCACCAAAGTTGGACACCGTGAAGGTCGAGTTGCCCAGTTGCGCCGGTGCCAGCGTGCCCGCCCTGGCCCCAATGACGAGGTCGTCGACGATGGCCGCCAACTCCCGCGTGGTGCGCACCTGCGCGTCATCGATCACCGGCACGACGAGACCCCGTTCGGTGGCCACGGCGAAACCCAGTCTGATGTCGGGGTACATGCGGATCCGCGGTCCGTCCTCGGATTCCTCCCAGGAGGCGTTCAGCACGGGATGCCGTCGCAGGCTGAGCACCACGAGCCGCAACGTCAGGACGAACGGGGTGACCCCCAGCCCGTCCCGAAGCCGCAGCAGCGCCGCGCAGTCCACCTGCACGCTGGCGTGGGCGTCCGGGATCTTGCTGCGCGACAACACCATCTGCGCGGCCATTCGGGCCCGAACACCATGCACCGGAACGGCTTCCGGTTGGGCGCCCGCCGCCGCCCGCACCTCCGCGCCGCTGATGATGCCCTCCTCCGAGGCGGGCCGTACGGCCCTCAGGTCGACAGCGAGGTCGGCGGCGAGCTTGCGGACCTTGGGCGCGGCCCGTGGCCGGCGGCGGCTGACGTCCATGGCCTCGTCGGTTCCGTAGCCGACCAGCACCGGCTTCCGGCTCGGCGAGGAACCGTTGGTGGCTGCGGGCACGCCGGTGGCGATGCGCACCAACAACGTTCCCACCGGCAGGGTTTCGCCTTGGGCTCCACCGAGTGCGACCACGCGTCCGGCGTAGGGGCTGGGGATCTCGACCTCCGCCTTGTTGGTCTCGACCGTGCACAGCGTCTGGTTGAGCGTGACCTCGTCGCCGACGGCGACGGCCCAACCGGTGATCGTGGCGTCCTGCAGCCCCTCCCCGAGGTCGGGGACGAGAAAGTCGCGGGTGCCGTCGTCGCTGGTCATGGCCGTCGCAATGTCCTCTCGATGCAGTCCATCAGCCGGTCGACGCCCGGTAGCCACACCTTCTCCAGTCGGGCCGGCGGGTAGGGGGTGTCGAATCCGGTCGCGCGCAGCACCGGTGCCTCCAGGTCGTAGAACACCTCTTCGGAGATCCGGGCCGCCAGTTCGGCGCCGAAGCCCAGCGTGCGTGGCCCCTCGTGCATGACGACCGCGCGGCCGGTCTTGGCGATCGAGGTGGCGACGGTGTCGAAGTCCAACGGGTTCAGCGAGCGTAGGTCGACGACCTCGATGCCCCAACCATGTTGCCGGGCAGCCAGTTCCGCGGCGTGCAGGGCGGTCCCGACCAGCCCGCCGTAGGTCACCACGGTGACATCGTCACCGGGGCGGCGGATCGCGGCGCGCCCGATGGGCGGGGCGGGCGCCGTGAGGTCGATGGCTTCGCGTTCCCAGTAGCGGCGCTTGGGTTCGAGGTAGATCACCGGATCGGGTGCGGCGATCGCATGCCGCAGCAGCCAGTAGGCGTCCGATGGGGTGGACGGCACGACGACCTTCAAACCGGCGGTATGGGCCCAGTAGGTTTCGGTGGACTCCGAGTGGTGCTCGACGGCGCCGATGCCGCCGAACGACGGAATGCGCACCGTCACGGCCATGTTCACCGCGCCCCGGGTGCGCATCCGGTACTTCGCGAGGTGGCTGACGATCTGGTCGAAGGCCGGGTAGGAGAATCCGTCGAACTGAATCTCCGGAACCGGCACGAAGCCCCGCATGGCCAGCCCGACGGCGACGCCGATGATGGCGGCCTCGGCGAGCGGGGTGTCGAAACACCGTTGCTCACCGAAGGTTTCGGCCAGACCTTCGGTCACCCGGAACACTCCGCCGAGGGTGGCGACGTCTTCGCCGAAGACCAGCACCCGCTCGTCGGCCGCCATCGCGTCGTGCATGGCCCGGTTGATGGCCGCGGCCATCGTGAGGCTGGTGACCGCGGGCAGGTCGGTCAACAATGGTCTGATCGGCTCCGGGTCGTCGCCGCCGGACCTCGCCGGCCGCTCGATGATCTGCGTCATCTCAGGCCTCCTTCGCCAACTCGGTCAGAAGCTGGCGCTTCTGCGCCGCCAACGTCGGCGTGATCTCCGCGTACACGTGGTCGAACAACTCCCCCGGCTCCGGGTCGGGTCCGTCGATTACGGCGGTGCGGGCTTCGGCGCGCAACCGCGCCGAGCGGGCGGCGGCGCGCTGCTCAACGCGTTCGGTCCACACCCCGGCGCGTTCCAGGTAGGTCCGGTAGCGGCTGATCGGGTCCCGTGCCGCCCATTCCTCGACCTCTTCGGCGCTGCGGTACCGGCTCGGGTCGTCGGAGGTGGTGTGCGGTCCCATCCGGTAGGTGATGGCCTCGATCAGGGTGGGGCCCTCGCCGGCGCGGGCGCGGGCGGCGGCCTCCGCCATGACGGCATAGCAGGCCAGGACGTCGTTGCCGTCGACGATGATGCCTGCCATCCCGTATCCGGCCGCCCGGGCCGCGATCGACGGTGCGGCGTGCTGGCGGTGCACCGGCACCGAGATGGCCCACTGGTTGTTCTGCACGTAGAACACGCAGGGCGCCTTGGTGACTGCGGCGAGGTTCATCGCCTCGTGGGTGTCGCCCTCGCTGGTGGCGCCGTCGCCGAGGAACGCCACGGTCACCGAGTCCTCGCCGAGCCGCTGGGCGGCCATCGCGGCGCCGACGGCGTGCAGGGTGTGGGTGGCGATGGGGATGGCGATCGGGGCGCAGCATTTCTCGGTGAACTCCAGCCCGCCGTGCCAGGTGCCGCGCCACATGGCGGCCATCTGGGTGGGGGTGATGCCACGCACCAGGAAGGCACCGAGTTCGCGGTACTGCGGGAACAGCCAGTCCGTCTTGCGCAGGCAGGCGGTGGCGCCGACCTGGGCGGCCTCCTGGCCGCGGCAGGCCGCGTACAGGGCCAGCTCACCCTGGCGTTGCAGGTTGACCCATTCGCCGTCGAGGTCGCGGGTGACGACCATGGTCTCGTAGAGCCAGATCAGAAGCTCTGGTGGCAGGTCTCGGCGGTAGCGGTCCTCCGCAGTCGCGGTCCCGTCGGGTGCGATCAACTGCACCGGCTGTCCCATACCGCCTCCTCCGGTCACCGGCATGTTCGGCCGGCCACGACCTCAGGGTCTGCTCAGTGCGGAGGCGGTCAGAGCAAACCCGTGGTAGCGGGGTGCCAGCTAGCGGCCGGGGTCGGGCGCAAGCTGGACGATGCGCTCTGCTCGCCGCAGCACCGGGGCATCCACCATTATGCCCTCGAACTGGAAGACGCCACGCTCTTCGCGGGCCGCCGCCAGCACGTGTCGTGCCCACTCGACCTGCTCCGGGCCGGGTGCGTAGCCGTCCCGGATGACCACGATCTGGCTGGGGTGGATGGCCACCTTGACGTCGAATCCCACCGACACGGCGTCGTCGACCTCGGCGCGCAGACCGTCGAGGTCCTTGATGTCGAGGTACACCGAGTCCAGCGCGAGCTTGCCGTACGCCTTGGCGGCCAGCAGGCTCTGCGATCGAACGTGCCGGGCCACCTCGCGGTACGACCCGTCCGGATAGCGGTTGGCGGTACCGCCCAGGACGGCGAAGAGGTCCTCCGCGCCCCACATGACGGCGAACGCGTTGTCGACCCGCGCGGTCTCGGTGACCGCCAGCGCCCCCAGTGGCGTCTCCACCAGGACGACGACGTCCAGGGGGGCCAGGGCGCGGACCTGATCGGCCGACTCGGTCTTGGCCAACATGACCGTGGTGTAGGGCGTTCGGGCCACGGCCTCCAGATCGCGTGGGTGGTCGGTGGTGGCGGACGGGTTGACGCGCACCACGGTGCGACCCGGATCGAGCCGGCTGGCGACGAGCGCTGCGCGCGCGGCCTCGCGGTCCTTGGCCGCCACGCCGTCCTCGAGGTCGAGGATCACCACATCGGCTGCCGCCGCGGCCTTCTCGAAGCGTTCGGGCCGATCCGCCGGGCAGAACAGCCAGGCCGGTCCCGGGTCGGTGAGCGCCATCAGGCCGGCTCTGAGTCGGGTCGCTTGCGAACCATCGTCTTGCGTGAGGCCGTCGCGACGATATCGCCGTGCTGGTTGCGGCCGGTGTGCGCGAACGTCACGATGCCCTCCCCCGGCCGGCTCTTCGACTCGCGCTTGTCGGTGATCACGGTCTCGGCGTAGAGCGTGTCGCCGTGGAACAGCGGTTTGGGGAAGGCGATCTCGGAGAAGCCGAGGTTGCCGACGATGGTGCCCTGGGTGAGTTGGGCTACCGACAGGCCCACCAGGGTGGACAGCGTGAACATCGAGTTGACCAACCGCTGATGGAACGGCGGCTGGGCATCGGAGAACGCGGCGTCGAGGTGCAGTGCCTGGGTGTTCATCGTCAGCGTGGTGAACAGCACGTTGTCGGCCTCGGTGATGGTGCGGCCGGGCCGGTGCAGGTAGCGCACGCCCGGTTCGAACTCCTCGAACCACAGACCGCGCTGTTCGACGATCTTGTCCGCGCTCATGCGACGCCCAACTCCCGGGCGATCAGCATCAGTTGCACTTCGGTTGTGCCCTCGCCGATCTCGAGGATCTTGCTGTCCCGGTAGTGCCGGGCGACCGAGTATTCGTTCATGAAGCCGTAGCCGCCGTGGATCTGCGTCGCGTCGCGCGCGTTGTCCATCGCGGCCTCGCTGGCGACGAGCTTGGCGATCGCCGCCTCCTTCTTGAAGGGCTTGCCCGCCAACATCAATGCGGCGGCGTCGTAGTAGGCGGTGCGGGCGGCGTGGGCACGGGCCTCCATGCGCGCGATCTTGAACTCGATGGCCTGGAAGCGCCCGATCGGGGTGCCGAAGGCCGTCCGTTCCTTGGCGTATTTGATGCACTCGTCGACACAGCCCTGCGCCGCCCCGGTGGACAGCGCCGCGATCGCGATCCGTCCCTCGTCGAGGATCCGTAGGAAGTTGGCGTAGCCGCGACCGCGCTCGCCGAGCAGGTTCTCCTCGGGCACGCTGACGTCGTCGAACGTCAGCGGGTGGGTGTCCGAGGCGTTCCAGCCGACCTTGTCGTAGGCGGGTTCGGCGGTGAACCCGGGCGTGGGCACCGGCACCAGAATCGAGGAGATCTCTCGCTTGTCGCCGGCGCTGCCGGTGACCGCTGTGACGGTGACGAGCCTGGTGATGTCGGTGCCGGAGTTGGTGATGAACTGCTTGGAGCCGTTGATCACCCAGTGCCCGTCGTCGAGTTTGGCGGTGGTCTTGGTGGCACCGGCGTCGGTGCCGCCGCCGGCCTCCGTCAGGCCGAACGCGCCGAGCGCCTCGCCGGATGTCAACTGCGGCAACCATTCCCGTTTCTGCGCCTCGGTGCCGAACCGGTACACCGGCATCGCCCCCAGCGAGACACCGGCTTCCAGGGTGATGGCCACGCTCTGGTCGATCTTCCCGAGTTCCTCCAGGGCCAGGCAGAGCGCGAAGTAGTCACCGCCCATGCCGCCGTACTCCTCGGGGAAGGGCAGGCCGAACAGCCCCATCTCGGCCATCCCCGCCACCACCTCGTAGGGGAAGGAGTGCTCGGCGTCGTGCTTGGCGGCCACCGGGGCGACGACGTTGCGGGCGAAGTCGCGCACCGTCTTGGCCAGTTGCTCGTACTCGTCGGGCAGCGTGCCGGTGGACAGGAAGTCAGTCATCGTTGTTCGCCTTCTTCGTTCTTCGTTGCGGTGATCCTGGCCAGCGGCTGGCCCACTTTGACTTGGTCGCCGACGGCGACGAGCAGCTCCACCACACCGTCGACGGGTGCGGTCAGCGAGTGCTCCATCTTCATGGCCTCGACGGCCACCACGGCGGTGCCCGCAGTCACCCGCTCGCCGTCGGCGACGCCGACGGCGACCACCGAACCCGGCATCGGGCTGACCAGTTCGGCGTCGCCGCTGTGTTCGTCGTCGGGCCGCACCGGTGCCTCGCGCACTTCCTCGAGCATCGCCGTCCGGCCGTCACCGGCGAGCCAGATCTGATGACCCGACTGGGCGACGAGATAGCCGCGCCGCACTCCGCCGACGGTGACCGTCAGCTCGTCACCAGCGAATTCCACTGCCAGCGAATGGGTTTCGCGGTCCTCGATCCGCGCCGTCGCGTGATCCGGGGTACCGATGATGTGGACGTGGTCGGTGCGATCGCCGCACCGCAAGCGGATGCCGGTCGGCGCCGGTTCGCCGATCCGCCAGCCGGAGGGGATCGCCCACGGATCAGCGCCCGCCACCTGCCAACGCTGCAGCCAGCGATAGGCCGCGGCGGCGATGAACAGTTCGTCGTCCGGTGGCGCCGGGGTGAAATCACCGGCCCGCAGGTCGAGCAGTCCGGTGTCGAGGCGTCCGGCGGCGACATCGGCGTCGGCCAACAGGAACCGCAGGAACTCGATGTTGGTGCCGAGACCCAGGACGGCCGTGTCGGACAGCGCGCGATCCAGGCCGCGCAGCGCCGTGGTCCGGTCGTCGGCGTGGGCGATGACCTTGGCCAGCATCGGGTCGTAGTCGCTGCCGACCGTCGTCCCGCGGCGCAGACCCGAGTCGACCCGCACGCCCGGTCCGGAGGGCTCCACCAGTCCGAGCACCGACCCGCCGGTGGGCAGGAACCCGGCCGCGGGGTCCTCGGCGTACACCCGCGCCTCGATGGCGTGCCCGCGCATCTCGATGTCGTCCTGGGTGGCGGGCAACTTCTCCCCCGCCGCGATGCGGACCTGCCACTCGACGAGGTCCCAGCCGGTGACCAGCTCGGTGACCGGGTGCTCGACCTGCAGGCGGGTGTTCATCTCCATGAAGAAGAACTCGTCGGGGTGGGCGGCGGAGACGATGAACTCCACCGTTCCGGCGCCGACGTAGTCGACGCTGCGGGCGGTGTCGCAGGCCGCCGCCCCGATCCGCGCCCGGGTGGCCGCGTCGAGCAGCGGTGAGGGCGCCTCCTCGATGACCTTCTGATGGCGGCGCTGCAGGCTGCACTCCCGCTCGCCGAGATGCAGCACGGTGCCGTAGCCGTCGGCGAGCACCTGTACCTCGATGTGCCTGGGCCGCAGCACGAACCGCTCCAGGAACAGCGTGTCGTCCCCGAACGCGGCGGCCGACTCGCGGCGGGCCGAGACCAGCGCGGCGGGCAGGTCGGCCGCGGCGTCGACGAGGCGCATGCCCTTGCCGCCGCCGCCCGCCGAGGGCTTGACCAGGATCGGGTAGCCGATGTCGTCGGCCGCCGAGATCAGTTCGGCGTCGGTCAGACCCGGGCGGGCGATGCCGGGCACGACCGGGACGCCGAAGGCGGACACCGCCGACTTCGCGGCGATCTTGTCGCCCATGGTGCGGATGGCGGCCGCGGGCGGACCGATGAAGATGATGCCGGCGCGCTGCAGCGCCGCGGCGAAATCCGGGTTCTCGGCAAGGAATCCGTAGCCCGGGTGCACCGCCTGCGCGCCGGTTCGCCGGGCGGCGTTCACCACCGCCTCGATGTCGAGGTAGCTCTGGCGCGCGGGTGCGGGGCCGAGCCGAACGGCGGTGTCCGCCTCGGCGACATGGCGGGCGTCGACATCGGCGTCGCTGTACACCGCCACCGACCGGATGCCCATCGCCTTCAGCGTTCTGATGACGCGCACCGCGATCTCGCCGCGGTTGGCAACGAGGACGGTGCGCACTTCGTGTTGTGTCATCTGCCTACATCCGGAAGACGCCGTAGGACACCGGCTCGACCGGTGCGTTGGCGGTGACGGACAGTGCCAGCCCGAGAACGGTTCTGGTGTCGGCGGGGTCGATCACCCCGTCGTCCCACAACCGCGCGGTCGAGTAGTAGGGATTTCCCTGGTGTTCGTATTGGGCCCGGATCGGCGCCTTGAACGCGTCCTCCTCCGCGGCGGTCATCTTGCCACGCACCGTGGCCAGCACCGAGGCGGCCTGCTCGCCGCCCATCACCGAGATCCGGGCGTTGGGCCACATCCACAGGAACCGGGGCGAATACGCGCGCCCACACATCGAGTAGTTGCCCGCCCCGTAGGACCCGCCGATCACGACGGTCAGCTTGGGCACCCGGGCGCATGCGACGGCCGTCACCATCTTGGCGCCGTGCTTGGCGATGCCGCCGGCCTCGTAGTCACGGCCGACCATGAAGCCGGTGATGTTCTGCAGGAACACCAGCGGCACCACTCGCTTGTCGCACAGTTCGATGAAATGCGCTCCCTTGACCGCGGATTCGCCGAACAGCACACCGTTGTTGGCGACGATGCCGACCGGGTGGCCGTGGATGTGGGCGAAGCCGGTCACCAGTGTCGTGCCGTACTCGGCCTTGAACTCGCTGAACTCGCCGCCATCGACGATGCGGGTGATCACCTCGTGAACGTCGTAGGGAACGCGGGCGTCGACCGGGACGACGTCGTAGAGCTCGCGTTGGTCGGCGATCGGCTCGACCGTCGCGCGGACATCCCACGGCCGTTGTTCGCGGGGACCGAAAGTGGCCACGATCCGGCGCACGATGCGCAGCGCGTCGCGGTCGTCGTGGGCCAGGTGGTCGGTGACCCCGGAGGTGCGCGAGTGCAAATCGCCGCCGCCGAGTTCCTCGGCGGTGACCACCTCGCCCGTCGCGGCCTTCACCAGCGGCGGGCCGCCGAGGAAGATGGTGCCCTGGTTGCGCACGATCACGGCCTCGTCGCTCATGGCGGGAACGTAGGCGCCGCCGGCGGTGCAGGAGCCGAGCACCGCGGCGATCTGTGGGATGCCCGCCGCGCTCAGCGTCGCCTGGTTGTAGAAGATCCGGCCGAAGTGGTCGCGGTCGGGGAAGACCTCGTCCTGGCGGGGCAGGAAGGCCCCGCCGGAGTCGACCAGGTAGATGCACGGCAGCCGGTTCTGGGCGGCGATCTCCTGGGCGCGCAGGTGCTTTTTGACCGTGATCGGGTAGTAGGTGCCGCCTTTGACCGTCGCGTCGTTGGCGACGATCATGCACTCCCGGCCCGATACCCGGCCGATGCCGGTGATGATGCCGGCCGCCGGGCAGTCGTCGTCGTACATGCCGTCGGCGGCCAGCGGCGCCACCTCCAGCAGCGGGCTGCCGGGGTCGAGCAGACCGTCGACCCTGTCGCGCGGCAGCAGCTTGCCGCGCTCGACGTGCCGCGCGCGGGCGCGCTCGGGTCCGCCGAGCGCCGCTTCGGCCAGCTTGGAGCGCAACTGCTCGACGAGGTGCACATGCGCCTCGCGGTTGGCTGCCGATGATGCCATCGTCGAAGTCCGTCCAGCCTGGAGTTAATGGCGACTAACTCGTGTTAGGTTAGTGAAGATTAACCCAAAGGTCCAGGCGCATCCTCGGAGGGTCGACGATGGCAGGCTCACCGCAACACTCGCCGGACGGCGGGCGGGAGTCCGAGCTCCAGACCCGTCGCAGCAGGCAGAAGTCCGACCGGCGCTCGCAACTGCTGGCCGCCGCCGAGCGGTTGATGGCCGAGCGCGGCTTCCTCGCGGTTCGGCTGGAGGACATCGGCGCGGCCGCCGGTGTCAGCGGCCCCGCCATCTACCGGCACTTCCCGAACAAGGAGGCGCTCCTGGTCGAGTTGTTGGTCGGCATCAGCACCCGGCTGCTGGCCGGCGCCTCGGACGTTGTCACCGATGCCCCCGACCCGGCCGCGGCGCTGAACGGACTGATCGAGTTCCACCTCGACTTCGCGCTGGGTGAGCCGGACCTGATCCGCATCCAGGATCGCGATCTGGCGCATCTGCCGCTCGGCGCGCAGCGTCAGGTTCGGCGCGCCCAGCGGCGCTACGTCGAGATCTGGGTCGGCGTGCTGCGCGAACTGCATCCGCGACTCGACGAGGCCGACGCCCGGCTGATGGCGCACGCTGTGTTCGGCCTGCTCAATTCGACCTCACACAGCATGAAGCCCCTGGCGGCCAGATCGGCCGACCAGGGGCGTTCACGCGATGTGTTGCGCGCGATGACGATTGCCGCACTCTCACCCGACGGCGATCGTCAACGCGCCGGTCAATACCAGTAACGCCTGCCGCCCACGGGACGGCCAACGGCGCCCAGCAGCCACAGCACGGCCCCGATCACCAGCAGGATGATGCCGATGGTCCACAGGATCTGGATCTTGAGCACGAATCCCAGGATGAGCAGGATTGCTCCGAGAACGATCATTCTTTCCTCCAAACATCCACTCGCTGAATTACTTTCATTCCACTACTGACTCGGTTGCGGCAGGTTGCAGCCCTGAACCTTCGGGTTGACACCCGCGTAGTTCAGGGGTCCGGCCACCACCGTCAAGGCAATGGACCCGGCCGTCGCACAGTTGGTGTCGCTGTTGGAGAAGTAACCGCGCTGCCATGTCGCGATCACCCCGATCAGCAGCCATACGACGACGATCGTGCCGATGATTCCGCGGCCTGGCACCGTGAGCCTCCCTTGTCGTCCCCACTAGTTGGCGGAGGGGGTTTTACCCGGCCGAAAGTTTCCTAAACATCTGCTTTCGAGAATCGCGTGGGCCGCCGCTAGGAGGCGCGGACCGTGGTGAAGGCGCTGGCCAGCCAGTTCGCCACTTCAGCGGCCAAGGTCTCGCGGTTCTCCCGCTTCGAAATCTCGTGGCCGTCATCGTCGAACAGCAGGTAGCGCACGGTGCGGCCGAGTCGGCGCAGCGCCTCGACGATCTGTTCGGATTCGGAGACCGGCACGTTGGTGTCGGTGCCGCCGTGCACCACCAGAAGCGGTGCGGTCAGCTCTTCCACGCGTTGCAAGGGTGATAGCGCGTCGAGCAGATCGCGGTCGCTGATCGGGTGCCCGTACTTCGGGTGCGCCGCCGACGCGATCCAGGCTTCGGTGTTGCGGTAGAAGGTGTTCAGATCGCTCATGCCGCAGATGCTGACGCCGGCGGCGAACAGCTCCGGGTGAAAGGTCAGGGCCGCCAACGTCAGGTAGCCACCGTATGACCATCCGGCGCAGCCGATTCGGTGGGGTTCGGCGAAGCCGCGCTCGGAGAGGAATTTCGCGCAGTCCGCGACGTCGTCGATCGCGGCGAAACGCTTGTCTTTCTCGTCGCCGTGGGCGAATGCGCGGCCGAAGCCGCCGGAGCCCCGCACATTCGGTGCGAATACCGTGATACCCATGTCGAGCAGGGGCGGGAACAGTTCGGTGTAGCCGGGCCTGGACTGACCCTCCGGCCCGCCGTGCAGAAATATCATGGCGCCCAACGGCTCAACGCCACCGTGCGGTCGGTACAGCCACCCGGTGACGGCCAGACCGTCCCGGGCGGTCACCGTTTCCAGCGTCGGTACCGAGGTGACCGGACCGCGGCTGGGCCTGCGGTCGATGCGCTCCCACTCGCGCGTGCGCGGATCGACGAGTTCGACGGTGCGCGGCATGTCGGGGCCCTGGACCGTCATCGCCACCATCGATCCGCCGGCACTGATCGACAGTTCACCGACGACCAGATTCGGTAGCGGGATGGGGTCGCCCAGGGTACCGTCGGCGTACTCGAGGATCTGTAATTCGCTGCAGCCGTTGATGTTCCACAACAACGCCACCGTCGAGAGGTCGTCGCTCACCGCGAGCTCGTCGAGGTCGTAGCCGGGCCGTTCGGCGATGGCGTGGTAGGCCACCCCGTCCGGCGTCGAGGTGACCTCGAGGAGTCTTGTGTGCGCCGCGCCGTTGTCACTGCGGATCAATGCGCGCACGTAGCCCTCGGCGGCATTCGGTCCGTAGGTGTGCGCCGGGTGGTATAGCGCGAACTCTGCGCCGTCCGGGCCGCAGCGCAATCGGCGTGGGCTGTGGTCGTCGAGGATCACCCCGGCGTCGGTCGTTGCCCCGGGATCGTAAGGCAGGAGGGCGATTTCGGTGAGGCCACGCAGCATGATCAGGTCGCGGTACCCGCGTGGCCCGACCCGGATCAGCGCCGCTCCCGCCCAGGCGTCGACCAGCCTGCCGCCGGAGCGCCGGTCCAGTACCACCCGGTGGCCGTCGACCGGATCGATCAGCGTGGACTGGCCGACACCGTCTTCACCGGTGAGGATGGCCGCGACCCGGGTCCCGTCCCACGCGATCAGCTCGGCGGTGCCCGCGTCCATGGCGTCGATGCGGCGGGCCAGCCGATCGTCGGGGTCGGTGGTGACCACCCAGATCTGGGTGCGCTCCGCGCCTTCGGGGGCGACCTCACACGCCAGCCAATGCCCGTCGGCGGAATGAACGACGCGGGTGACCGGCCCGTCGACCGGCAGTTCGACATCACGCGACGAACTGGCCCGCCAACCCCGAAGGAAACGCTGGACGGCCCGCGGGTAACCGCCGTCGTCGACGAGATGGGCGAATGCCGTCGCATCGGGTGACAGCGAAGCCCCGTACGTCGCCCGCACCTCCCCGCTCACGCCACCCCCGCTTTCCCTCCGGCCGCCCCGCACGCGGCGTCGATGATCCGGTAACGCTGTTCACCGCCACCCCGCGCCGATAAACACCCCGGCCGCGGGCCAGCAACCACGTAGTGCCGCGGCGAAGGTAGCCTGCAGGTCATGAGGTGGGTATGAACGATCCTCGACGACCGGAGTGGTCCGATCCGACGCAGGTGGCGGGCTACGGTTATCCGCCGAACGTTGATCCGGCCTACTCGGGCCAGTACTACCAGCAGCCCTATTACGGCCAGGACTACGGGAGCCAGGGCTACGGGTCGCCGATGACCAATCCCACCCAGCAGCTGCCGCCGTACTGGCAGCCCGGTGGCGGCTACCCACCCACCGAACCGCCGCCGCCCCCGCCGCAGCCCCCCAAATCGCCGCGCTGGCTGTGGATCGCCGCCGCGATCGCGGTGCTGCTGGTGGTGGGGCTGGTGATCGCCCTGGTGATCGTCATGGGCTCCTCGAAGGAGTCGACGGTCGTGGCTCCCCTGCCGTCGGCACCGGAACCGACGGCCACCACGTCGCGGCCCACCCCGACCACCACGACGCGCATTCCCACCCGAACGACGACTGCGATGCCGTCGCCCACCACCACCGCACCGACCACTCCCCTGGTGCCGGGCGAGACGCCGAGCCCGACCGGGACCGACACCGTCGTCTACAACGTCTCCGGCGACGGCCGCGCCATCAACATCACCTACGTGGACACCGGCGGAGTGATGCAGACCGAGTTCAACGTGATGCTGCCGTGGAGCAAAGAGGTCACGCTGAGCGCGCCGGCGAGGAGCTCGGCCAGTGTGGCGATCGTCAACGTCGGACGCGACGTGACCTGCAGCGTGTCGGTGAACGGGGTGCAGGTCCGCCAGCGCACCGGGCGCGGGCTGACAATCTGCACCGGCGCGGACTAGGCCCGACCGGGAACCCGGACGGCGAGCATCCCGGCCAGTCCGGCCGCCAGCACCACACAGATCCCGATCAGGCCCGCGCGGTCGGCGTGGAAGAGGTCGACGAACAAGAAGAACAGCCAGGGCGCGAGAAAAGCCACAGCGCGCCCGGTCATCGTGTACAGCCCGAACGCGACGCCCTCCTTGCCGTGGCCGGCCATCTGCAGCAGCAAGGTGCGGGCCGCCGACTGGGTGGGCCCCACGAACAGGCACAGCAGCAGCCCGCACACCCAGAACGCGACCGGACCCGACAGCGACAGCAGCGCGATGCCGACGACGATCATCGAGGCCAGCGACCCGACGATCACCGGCTTGCCGCCCACCCGGTCGTCGAGATGCCCGCCGACGACGGCACCGACGGCGGCCACCGTCGACGCGACGACACCGAAGATCAGCACATCGGACTGCGAGATGCCGTAGACGCTGACCCCCAGCACCGCACCGAACGCGAACACGCCGGCCAGCCCGTCCCGGAACACCGCGCTGACCAGGAGGTAGTAGACCAGGTTGCGGTCGCGCCGCCATTCCGTGCGCAGATCCGTCCATAGCCGCCGGTAGCCCCCGAGCAGCGTGACCGGTGGTCCGTCGGGCTCGGCGGCGGGCGCGAAGGTGTGCGCCGTGAGCAGCAGCGGCAGCGCGAACACGGCGAACCAGGCGGCCGTCAGCAACATCGCCGCGCGCACGTTGTGACCATCCGCCACCTCGACGCCGAACAGGCCGCGGGTCGGTCCACTGCCGCCGATGAACCCGATGTAAACCAGCATCAGCAGCACGACGCTGCCGACGTAACCCGCCGCCCAACCCAGCCCGGAGATCCGTCCGGATGTCTCCGGGGTGGACAGCTGGCGCAGCATCGCGTTGTAAGGAACGCTCGCCAGGTCGCTACACGCCGCCGTGAATGCGAGCAGCGCCAGCCCGGCCACCAGGTACCCGGGGTCGGCACGGATCAGGCTGGTCGCGGCGGTGGACAGGACGGCAAGGCTGGTCAGCGTGGTCAATGCGACCCGCCGCCGATGCGGCGCCTGCACCAGCACACCGGTGAGCGGGGCGAGCACGGCGACGGTCACGCCCGCTATGGCCAGCGCCCGCCCCAGTTGGCTGGCCGGTGACGCACCGCCCGACAGGCCCTGGCCGACGGTACCGGTGAGGTAGACCGAGAAGACGAAGGTGACGACGATGGCGTTCAGTCCGGTGGAACCGCAGTCCCACAATGCCCACGCCACGACCTTGGACCGCCCGGCGGGTGGCGAACCCGGCCGGGGGCTGCTCATGCAGGCCACAGTATCGACCCCCCTACGATTGCCGCATGCCAGTTCCCGCCCCATCCCCGGACAGCCGGGCCGTCGTCACCGGTGCCTCCCAGGGCATCGGTGAAGCGTTGGCCACCGAACTCGCCGCCCGCGGCCACCACCTGATCGTCACGGCGCGGCGCACCGAGGTTCTCGATGAGCTGGCCGCCCGGCTGGTCGGGCGCTACGGCGTGACCGTGGAGGTGCGTGGCGTCGACCTCGCCGATCCGGCCGAGCGGGCCGAGCTGGCCGACGAACTGGCCGGCCGGGAGATCTCGATCCTGTGCGCCAACGCGGGCACCGCGACATTCGGCCCGGTGGCCAAGCTCGACCCGGCGGCCGAGAAGGCCCAGGTTCAGCTCAACGTGCTCGGCGTCCACGATCTGGTGCTCGCGGTGTTGCCGGGGATGGTCGCGCGCCGAGCCGGCGGGATCCTGATCTCGGGCTCGGCGGCGGGCAACTCCCCGATCCCCAACAACGCGACGTACGCGGCGACCAAGGCGTTCGCCAACACGTTCAGCGAATCCCTGCGCGGTGAGCTGAAGGATTCCGGTGTCCACGTCACGCTGCTGGCGCCGGGACCGGTCCGCACCGAGCTGCCCGACCCGGCCGAGCAGTCGCTGGTCGAGCGGTTGATCCCGGACTTCCTGTGGATCGACACCGAGTACACGGCGCGCATCTCGCTGGATGGCATGGAGCGCAACAAGATGCGGGTGGTGCCGGGGGTGACGTCGAAGGCGATGTCGGTGGCCAGCGGGTACGCGCCACGCGCGATCGTCACACCGATCGTCGGCGCGGTGTACAAGAAGCTCGGCGGCGACTAGGGCCCGGCGCCTAGCGCCTCCGGTGCTCGATGTCGGCGACTAGCGTCTCCGGCGGCCCGTCCCGAAGATGCTCCGGGTGATCTCCCGCCCGATGACCGTGCCCGCCGAGCGCATCGCACTCTTGAACGCCGGGTTGTCCATCATCTGCTCGAGCATGCTCGGCTCCGCCTTCTCCACGGGCTTGGGCATCGGCGGCAGCTCGATCCCGTCGGGCAGCAGCGGCGGCAGATCGACGGCGTCCTCCGGCGCCGGCGCCAGCTTGGCGGCCAGCATCTCGTAGGCCGATTCCCGGTCGACGGTCTGTCCGTACTTCAGGAACAGCGGGCTCGCCTGAGCCACGGCCTTGATGTAGTCCGGGCCGATGGTGTCCATCAGGGATCGCGGCGCCCGCAGCCGGGTCCAGGCCACCGGGGTCGGCGCGCCGCGTTCGGAGAGCACCGTGACGATCGCCTCGCCGATGCCCAGCGACGTCAGGTCGCTCGCGAGGTCGTAGAACTGGGTCTTGGGGTAGGTGCGCACCGTCTTCGACAGCGCCTTCTGGTCATCCGGGGTGAAGGCGCGCAACGCGTGCTGGATGCGCGCACCCAACTGGGAGAGCACCTCGTTGGGCACGTCGGTGGGCAGCTGGGTGCAGAAGAACACCCCGACCCCCTTGGACCGGATCAGCTTCACGGTCTGTTCCACCTGCTGCAGGAACGCCTTGGAGGCATCGGTGAACAGCAGGTGCGCCTCGTCGAAGAAGAACACCAGCTTCGGCTTGTCGACGTCGCCGACCTCCGGCAGGTAGGTGAACAGGTCGGCCAGCACCCACATCAGGAAGGTGGAGAACATCACCGGGCGAGCCGCCTGGTCACCCAGTTCCAGCAGCGAGACGACACCGCGGCCCTGAGCGTCGACCCGCAGCAGATCCGCGGGGTCGATCTCCGGCTCGCCGAAGAACGTGTCGCCGCCCTCGGCCTCGAGATTGACCAAGGCGCGCAGGATCACCCCGGCCGTCTGCGCCGATACCCCGCCGATCGTCTTGAGCTGCTCCTTGCCCTCATCGCTGGTGAGATGGGTGATCACCGAGCGAAGATCCTTCAGGTCCAGCAGCGGCAGCCCCTGCTGGTCGGCCCAGTGGAAGATCAGGCCGAGGGTGGATTCTTGGGTTGCGTTGAGCCCCAACACCTTTGACAGCAGGATCGGGCCGAATGAGGAGATCGTCGCACGCACCGGCACCCCGATGCCCTTGGTGCCCAGGGACAGGAATTCCACCGGGAACGGCGTCGGCGTCCAATCGTCGCCGGTGTCCTGGGCGCGCTGGGTGGTTCGGTCGCCGGGTTCGCCCGGCCTCGACAGGCCGGAAAGGTCGCCCTTGACGTCGGCCATCACCACCGGCACCCCGGCCGCCGAGAGCTGCTCGGCGATGACCTGCAGGGTCTTGGTCTTGCCGGTTCCGGTGGCGCCGGCGACCAGGCCGTGGCGGTTCATCATCGCCAGCGGGATGCGGATCTGCGCCGCGGGATCGACGACGCCGTCCACCACCACCGAACCGAGTTCCAGCGCCGCCCCTGTCGTGGTGTAGCCGGCGGCGATCTGCTGGGCGGGAGTCGCCGTCGATTCGCTCGTCATGGCGTGATCCTCCGTCAGTACGTGCAAGTTGGCCGCTAAGACACTACTTGGCGGTGCGCGGCGCCGACGGGTGGAACGGCGCCGGGGACCGGGGTGCGCCTAGGGTGGATCGCTGTGCGGGATGAATTGGTGTGGATCGACTGCGAGATGACCGGCCTGGACCTGCGCTCAGACCGGTTGATCGAGATCGCCGCCCTGGTGACCGACGCCGAACTCAACGTGCTCGGCGAGGGCATCGACGTGGTGATCCACGCCGACGACGCGGCGCTGGACGGCATGATCGAGGTCGTCGCGCAGATGCACAGCCGGTCCGGGCTCATCGAGGAGGTGCGGGCCTCGACCGTGGACGTGGCGGCGGCCGAGGAAATGGTCATGGACTACATCCGCACCCACGTCAAACAGGCCAAGACCGCGCCGCTGGCCGGGAATTCCATCGCCACCGACCGCGGTTTCATCGCCCGGGACATGCCCACTCTGGACGAATACCTGCACTACCGGATGATCGACGTCAGCTCGATCAAGGAACTGTGCCGGCGCTGGTATCCCCGGATCTACTACGGGCAACCCGAGAAGGGCCTCGCCCACCGCGCCCTGGCCGACATCCAGGAGTCGATCAAGGAGCTCAAGTACTACCGGCGCACCGCGTTCGTCGCGCCACCGGGACCCTCCAGCAGCGAGATCGCGGCGCTCGCCGCGGACCTCGGCGCAACCGATTCGGCTGCCGGGCCCGAAACCGGCTAGTATCGACGGCGCCGCTGCGCGGCAATGGTGGCTGTAGTTCAGTTGGTAGAGCACCAGGTTGTGATCCTGGCTGTCGCGGGTTCGAGTCCCGTCAGCCACCCCGATGTAGAGAGCCGCTCCTGACCTGTTCAGGGGCGGTTCTTTGCATTGCTGGGTTTCAGCGCGGCGGGCGCCGAACCGGAACGACGTCGAGGATCGCGTCCAACCCGTCGAAGTCGTCTGGGTTGGTGGTGTAGAGAGGTAGCCCGGCCGCGGCGGCGACCGACGCGATCATCAGGTCGGCGACCCGCCGCCGCGGCGCCCGGCCGCGGGCCTTGACCGCCGCGCTGACCCGTCCGAACATCCGGGCCGCTTCCGTCTCGAACGGGAGGGGGTCGAACTCGTTCTCCACCCGGGCCAGCACGTCCGCGCGGCGTGCGCGCTCCTCGACGGCCGGCGCGTCGTCCCCGCTGACCAGGTGCACGCCGGCGGAGAGCTCGGCCAGGGTGACGGCGCTGATGGCCATCTCGTCGGGGAGTTCGTCGGCGTCGATGCCGCTCCGCAGAATCACGATGTCGGTGTCGAGCATGCCACGCGTCGGGTCAGCGGGCATAGGGGTCGGCCAGGTCCTGGTCGTAGGCGGCGTCCTGGTCGGCGCGGAAGGCGTCGATGTCGATCGGCGGCGCCAGAAGCGACCCCCGGGCGAATTCGGCACGGGACAGGAAACGCCGGCGTCGCCGCAACGGGATCAGCTCGCCGATCCGGTGGCCGTCTCGGGTCACCGCGAAGGAGTCGCCCCGCTCGACGGCGTCCATGATCTCTTTGGACCGCATCCGCAGATCACGCTGGCTTACCTCGCGCTCCAGACCCATGTGGCACAGCGTAGCACTGAGTAGCAACGTCCAGCCGTGCCGGATTCGCCGCCGACCCGGTCGCGTTCCTCGATATAGACGCCGCGAGGTCGGCCAGCATCTGCTGGGTAAGACCCAAGTCGATGCCACGGGCAGCAAGTAGCCGACGGCACCCCCGGTTGATCCCACCCCGATCGGGATCCGAACTGTCGGCGCTTGACGTCCGGTCAGCCACTGGGTGTCAGGGAGCCTTCGGGCTCCCTGACACCTTTTCGTGGCGGCCGCCTCAGTCCCGGAACAGGGCTGCGACGCACTCCTCCTTCAGCCCGTCGAGCATGGCGACGAACATCTCGTAGCCTTCCCGCCGGAACTCGACCACCGGGTCCTGCTGGGCCATCGCCCGCAGGCCGATGCCCTCCTTGAGGTAGTCCATCTCGCAGAGGTGTTCACGCCACCTGCGGTCCATGGCGTCCAGGATGATGTCGCGTTCCCGCAGGCGCATCGCCCCCTCGCCCTCGAGTGCCTCGATGTCGGCCTCTCGTTCGGCGAGTGCTCGTTCGGCGTCGGCGACCACCGCGTCGAGCAGATCTTTGCGGGCCGCGCGGACGCCGTCGGCGTGGGTCGACGACGACGGTTCGATCCCCACCGGGTAGAGCGTGGCGAGTGCCGCCCACAGGGTGTCCAGATCCCAGTCGGCGGGCCGCGCATCGGCGGTGGCGCCGTCGACGTAGGCGGTGACGACCTCAATCAGCATGCGGTGGACCTCCTCCTTGAGATCCGCCCCCCGCAGGATGCGTCGGCGCGCCGCGTAGATGACGTTGCGCTGCTCGTTCATCGCCTCGTCGAATTTGAGGACGCCCATCCGGACGTGCTTGTTCTGTTGTTCGACCCGCAACTGGGCGTTGCGAACGGCGCGGGTGACGATGCCGGCCTTGATCGCCTCGTCCGCTGGTTGCCTGAGCCGGTTCATCAGCTTCGGCAGATCCACGTCGCTGAACCGGTGCATCAGTTCGTCGCGGAGGGACAGGTAGAACCGGGTCTCGCCGATGTCGCCCTGCCGGCCCGACCGGCCGCGCAGTTGGTTGTCGACGCGGCGCGACTCGTGGCGTTCGGTGCCGATCACGTACAACCCGCCCAGGGCGACCACCTGCTCGGCCTCGGCCGCCACGGCGGCCTTGACCTCCGGGAGTTCGTCGCGCCAGGCCCGCTCGTAGTCCTCCGGGGTGTCGATCGGGTCCAGGTCACGCTCACGGAGCCGCTTGTCGACGATGAAGTCCACGTTGCCGCCGAGCATGACGTCGGTGCCGCGACCGGCCATTTCGGTCGCGACGGTGACCGCACCGAGCCGGCCGGCCTCCGCGACGATGGCCGCCTCCTCCTCGTGGTGCTTGGCGTTGAGGACGGCGTGCGGAATGTGCAGTTTCGCCAGTTCGCGGGACAGGTATTCGGACTTCTCGACGCTCGCGGTCCCGATCAACACCGGCTGGCCCTTGCCGTGGCGTTCGGCGATGTCGCCGATCACCGCCTGGAACTTGGCCAGCTCGGTTTTGTACACGGCGTCGGCCTTGTCCCGCCGAACGTTGGGTTTGTGGGTGGGAATGGTGACGACACCGAGTCGGTAGATGTCGCGGAACTCGGTGGCCTCGGTCTGGGCCGTGCCGGTCATGCCGGCGAGCTTGTCGTAGAGCCGGAAGTAGTTCTGCAGCGTAATGGTGGCCAGCGTCTGGTTCTCGGGCTTGATCTCCACGCCCTCTTTGGCCTCGATGGCCTGGTGCAGTCCCTCGTTGTAGCGGCGCCCGAACAGGATGCGGCCGGTGAAGTGGTCCACGATCAGCACCTCGCCGTCGGCGACGATGTAGTCCTTGTTGCGGGTGAACAACTCCTTCGCCTTCAGCGCGTTGCCCAGGTGGCCGACGAGCGGCGAGTTCTTCAATCCGTAGAGATTGTCGATTCCGAGCTGGTCCTCGACGAACGCAATGCCGTCCTCGTGGACACCAACGGCCCGTTTGCGGAGGTCCACCTCGTAGTGGGTGTCCGGCCGCATCAGTTCGACCAGCCGGGCGAACTCGTCGTACCACGCCGAGGCGCCGTCGGCGGGCCCGGAGATGATCAGTGGGGTGCGGGCCTCGTCGACGAGGATCGAGTCGACCTCGTCGACGATGGCGTAGCTGTGCCCGCGCTGAACCGCCTCCTCGAGGGAGTGCACCATGTTGTCGCGCAGGTAGTCGAAGCCGAACTCGTTGTTGGTGCCGTAGGTGATGTCGGCGGCATAGGCGACGCGGCGCTCGTCGGGTTTCTGATGGGCCAGGATCACCCCGACGTCCAGTCCGAGGAAGCGATGCACCCGGCCCATCCACTCGGCATCGCGCCTCGCCAGGTAGTCGTTGACGGTGACGATGTGAACGCCGTTGCCGGCCAACGCATTCAAGTACGCGGGCAGCACGGCCGCCAGGGTCTTGCCCTCCCCCGTCATCATCTCGGCGATGTTGCCGAAGTGCAGCGCCGCTCCGCCCATCACCTGCTCGTCGAACGGGCGCTGCGACAGCACCCGCCACGCCGCCTCGCGGGCGACGGCGAACGCCTCGGGCAGCAATGCGTCGAGGCTTTCCCCCGCGGCCAACCGCTTCTTGAACTTGTCGGTCCGGCTCCTCAGGTCGGCGTCGGTGAGTCCCTCGATGGCGGTGGCCAATGCACTGACCCGGTCGGCCACCCCTTTGAGACCCTTGATCGTGCGCCCCTCCCCGAGGCGCAGCAACGTCGACAGCACGGCGCAATACTCTCACCTGCGTCGTTCCCGGCATGGCCCTTCCAACGGGGAGTCTTTGCTGAAAATCAGGCCGACGGCCTATTATCGAGTGCGACAATTAGTTGGCGGGGGCGAGACTGCTAGCGCGGCCTGGTCGGCGCGCGGCGACATCACGGTCGTCGCGACACTGCTTGAACGGCCGGAGGAGTTGGGGGACACGATGAACAACCCGTTGCAAACAGAGCAGGACTCGACTGGACCCGCCTTGACCTGGCAGCTGGTCCACGCCGTGCCCGGGGCCTTGGTGTACGCGGCATCGTCGCCGAAGCTGCCGAACCGTCCATTGCTGCGACACAGCTCGGGTGACGCCGTGGAGTGGGTGCCCAGCGGCGAACCCGAAGGTGTCAGCGAAGCGCGACACCACGGCATCGACCATCCGGTCCTGCACTATGCGGGCTACATCGGCCGGGTGGGCCTGCTGGCGGCGGCCCTGGGCGCCGGGGCGGCCTTCGCCGCCCGACCTGGCATCGCCGCCGCTGACCCGGACTCCTCCAGCTCGGCTTCGTCGTCCTCGGACTCCAAGGACGGCGGCTCCGCACACGGGGGTACGACTGCGCACGGGCCCCGCGGCAACAGTCTTCACGCGCCCGGAGCGACGCCACGCGGCGCCCAGGCGGGGCAAGCCAACAGCACGCCGCGCGCGGACACGCAAGATGAACCGCACTGGATCTGATGGAGACTCGGGCTATTGGATTTCGACCAGGGTTTGGTCGGTCCGCCTGGCATCGTAGAACGCAGCTTCGAACTCGGTCGGCGGCAGGTCGCCGAGGTAGCTGTGC